>Ga0209755_10000056_pt1 | contig 195136 bp, 178 predicted proteins | sample TergutCo191P1_FD_187301 | JGI IMG/M metagenome (GOLD analysis project Ga0209755, IMG submission 187301) | Cornitermes sp. P1 segment gut microbial communities from Petit-Saut dam, French Guiana - Co191P1 (SPAdes) (version 2) | ecosystem: Host-associated > Arthropoda: Insects > Digestive... | reverse complement strand
AATTTTCAATTTTGCCTGCCCCGTTCATGTAAAAACGCTTGCCTTGATTCGTTTTGTGAGACGATGGGGTTAGCCCTGTCCCCCGCCTGTCTATTTGTTTCAGGGGCTGTTTGGCCAAAGCCGGCCATTGCACTGTCTACACTGCCGGATTGCACTCCAGCCGTGTCCGCTTTATCAGACTTATTCACCCAGTAAATAGCAAGGATGGTTATGATTAGTACCGCAATCGCCCAAGCGAGTACAGTTCCTTTAAATATTTCTTTTTTTTCTTCCGCGGTATCTTCTTTTCTTCCAAATATCTTTCCATAAAAATTTATATTCATCCTAAAACCTACCGCCCACAGAAACATTAGCGCGTAGACACCAATTAAGGTAATATAGATATTGTCGGGTATGAATGGCGCTGAACCAAAGCCCAAGATTACGGCACAAACAATTAACACACCTCTGCGTTCATATAAATTCTCCATTAATTTGCAGTAATACTGATTGGTTTTTAGAAGCCGGCCTAAGCCATACGCCAAAAACATCGCACAAATTAATATAACGAGTGTTAATATAGTTATTGTTGGGATGTAAGTATTCATCTATTTGGCTCGATATCCCAGATAGTATTCTGACGTTTTGCAGGATCGTCCCGTTTTTTATTAGCTTCGATGTCTTTTATCACAATGCCAATAGCAAAAATAATGATGCCTATTGCAAGTACTGCCCAAAACATTACCGCCTCTTTAAAGACATTTTTCTTTGTTTCCTCTGAATTTTCTTTTCCACCAGATATCTTTTCCATAAAAATTGATGCCATGAGCCGGCCTACTGTCAGCATAAACGCTATGGCTAAGAAACACAGTGTGCCAAAAAATATATAATCGGCTGCAAACGGCGCTGAAACAAGCGCGGAGATTAGAGCGCCAATAAATAATACGCGTCTATGTTTATATAGAAACTCCATCAATCTGCAATAATTCTGATTGGCGTTAAGAAACGGTATTAAACTCGGTAATACAATTAGAGCACAGATTATTACAACTACCCAAAAAGGCGTTAGTCCTAATTTTGCGCCCCAGACTATCAAAACTAAAGATAATATTACATTAAAAAAAATCTTAAAATCCATATCGTTCCCCCTCAGTTTGGATCAAATTCCATAACCGTATCCCTACGTTTTGCAAGGCGGTCTTTTATGGCATCGGTTGTCTTAATAATTCCCCCAATACGGAGCAGTTCGCGTTTTGACAGGTTTGAGTACTTGTTTAGGGCGGTATCTTGCTTAAAAATCAAGATAATACATGGTAAAATACCGTGTCAATACTTTCTTAAACATTTTTGCGCTTCATATCCTGAATTCCTGCAAAATGGCAGCGCCCATAGATATAATAGTAGTAATATCAATGACTTATTGGTAGCTTGGAGCCCGTTGCCCTGGCTGGGGCTGCGGGGGTCGAGGTTGACGCTTGGCCCGGCGGTGGCCGCCCGGTGCATCGCGGGCCTCCATAAAAATAAATATTTCTTGTATTTTTGCTTACCTGCAATATATATTGATAGTAGCTTTTTGTTTGGGCCATTAGAGATAACAAAAACAGGGGAAAGGGCCGGTATGCGTAAATACGAGATTTATGATCGCAAGAGTTGTAACCTTTTGGCGGAGGGTACTTTTAAAGAGGTAAACGGGCAATATGTGATACAGTGTTTGCTCCCTGACTCTGATGATATTGAGGTTTTTATTGACGGCAAAAAGGTTCAGACGGTTCCCCGCATTAAGCCGGAAGTTGTGGAAGATGACCAGATTAAGGAAATTTATTGGACTTACGGGAAAAAGTACACCCGTTTGTGTAATAAAAGTGGGGATGGGGATGATGTTGTTTGGCAATCGAAATATTACTATGACTTAAATCTTCATATTGTAGTTGAAACGGGAAATGACGGAAAAATTGTGTGGTTTGTGCTGGAGAGGGAAGACGGGCGGGAAATTATTTTGCGCAAAATTGTTTCTGGAAATCACGTCGTGTTTGATAAAGTGTTTGAAAAATAACTTAAAATTACATTATCGGGAGGAGTAAAGTATGTGTAAAAAGGCTCAGTTGAAAAATAAAAATAGAGAAGTCAAATCGTCTGTTGCGGCGAAGGGTGATAACGCGTCTAATGTGAAGAAGAACCTCAAATATTATATCCTCGTGACAATGGAATCTGCTGAACCTAACTTAGTAATATTTACTCCGTCAGAACATTACAGGATGCTTAAAACGTTAGTCAAAAAGTTGAAGGAATGCGTTGAGAAGGTCGACGGCGCTGTTGTGTGGATATCTCCAGATCCACTTGGCCGGGATGAGGACAGGTACGAAGCTCCGCATTTGAGAATTAAGAGGAATCCGACAATTAAAGATTTTATTGATGCACATAATGATGATGAACATGAGGTTGTTATTTTTAACTATGGCCATGCGTACGCTGATGCGGCGAGGTTACTTTTTGTGAATGAGGATCCTTTTCAAAAAAAAGATGAATTTGACGCATCCGCCGTTAAAACATTAATACCTAGTAAAAATGGTAGAAATGTGCGGTCACACAATTATGTATGTTATCAAGAACAATTTGCGAAGTATTGGAAAGACGAGCTGCCGAACGCAAAATTTTATTTTACACGTAGAACCAACGAATCGGATATGGCAATATTATTTCTAAACGCATTAGCAGATGAAATAAATAAATTATGTCCGGGTACTCATCAAAAAAAATATAAATACAAGTGTACTGCTACCGAGTGTGTAAGGCAATTACGGCCTGATCGATGCAAAGATACGAGCAAATGTGAAGATACAAATTTCAAAGAAGGGTTGACAGATAAGCCTCGTCGGGGAAACATATTTCCGGAGTAATATAGAAAATGTTGCGTAAAAAACACGTGAAATATCCTAAATGTATACGCCGAAAGAAGGTATATTGTATGGATCTTATCAGGTTATTGGTAAAAACGGTTGTTATGACGATTGTACTTTTGTCACTAATCGGATGCGATGGAACGAAAGCGCCTGGAAAGTCGGTAGATCCCGTCGCGGTGATGTTCACCGATGACCGCGACGGCAAGACTTATCACGCGGTGAAAATTGGCAAACTGGTATGGATGGCTGAGAATCTCAATTATAAAACAAAAGACAGTTGGTGTTACAATAATGTCGATACCAACTGTGTGAAATACGGCAGGTTGTATACGTGGGATGCCGCGATGGCGGCTTGTCCTGCAGGATGGCGGTTGTCTGATACGACTGATTGGCAAGATTTGATTACTGTTGTCGGAGGTTTGTATGAAAATAAGAAGTTGAGGTCCAAAACGGGGTGGGGGTGGTTGGATGAATACGGTATAAATGTATACGGTATAAAAGATGACGGTACAGATGATGTCGGCTTTTCGGCCTTGCCTTGCGGCCACCTCCACCCCGATTACGGTTTCGACCATCTCGGTATATGCTGCGCCTGGTGGACTGCTACGGAGTACACCCCCGGTAGATCAATGTACTTCTCAGTCATCCCGGGGTACGACGATGAAGTGGTTGTTAGTGTCAACATGATGGACTTCGGCTACGCGGTTCGTTGTGTCCGGGGTGAGGTGCGCCAGTAGAGCTGTCGCTTCCCCGTTTTCAGTGGAATACCAAATGCTGTTTATTTTTATTTTCTGTCAATATTCCAATCTTTTAATACTGAGTCAGCTTCTTCCTTTGTTAGAATAAAACTTTTGAACGATGAATACGCCTTTTTCGGATTTGTAATTCGTTTACCGTCTATAAGATAAGCTGTTTTTTCCAGATCTGGAACGTCTTCACCACACAAACTGTATCTCCATCGGCTTTCTGAAAAAAAATAGGTTATATATAGCTCTTCTTTAAACGTACCATCTATTGTAGTATACTCTCTTGATCCAATATACAAGTCTGTCTCGCTAATGATAACATCGGTATTACGAATGGTATCATTAGTATATTCAAATGATTTCACTGCATAATGCGGTTTATCGTGCGTTCTTGCAATATTTATCCAGTTACCGGCAAATACCCTGCGGCCAGACTCATCATACATCTCCCCATATGATCTTGAATATCTCCAATTAGAATCCAAAATGTGCAAACCTATTTTTTCCCTTTCTTCATTAAACTCAACTCCGTATTTGGGAGTTTCCGGCGGCACCACTGCCATGACTATCATTGTCACAAAATTTAATACAGCCATGACAAGGTTGACAATAGCGTTGCTGAGAGTATTTTTGATGTCACCATCACAAGACAGTAACGGTATTAATAAGAAAAATATGTAATTCTTTTTCATTATGGTTCGAATGTTTCTGTCCATCTCCGCGGAGCAGTTCGCGTTTTGACGGGTTTGTGTACTTTTGTTTAGGGCGCTATCTTGCTTAAAAATCAAGATAATACATGGTAAAATGCCGTGTCAATACATTCTTAAACATTTTTGCGCTTCATATCCTGAATTCCTGCAAAATGGCAGCACCCATAGATATAATAGTGGTAATATCAATGACTTATTGGTAGTTTGGAGCCTGTTGTCCTGGCTGGGCTTGCGGGAGTCGAGATTGACGCTTGGCCCGGCGGTGGCCGCCCGGTGCATCGCGGGGGCTCCATAAAAATAAATATTTCTTGTATTTTTGCTTACCTGCAATATATATTGACAGTAGCTTTTTGTTTGGGCCATTAGAAATAACAAGAACAGGGGAAAGGGCCGGTATGCGTAAATACGAGATTTATGATTGCTAGAGCGGTACTCTTTTGGCGGAGGGTACGCTTAAAAAGGAGAGTGATATGAGGCTGAAGTCAAAGAGATTGTTTTTTATTATTGGTATTCCGGTTATTGCGCTGGTTCTCGCGTTCGCGCTGAAATTGGTTAGAGTAGAGCGAGGGGAATTTAACCGGATCGAAATTTGGTATGTGGCGGAATTCGGTAAATGGAACGTATATAATATTTTATACACCCCGAAACATCGACTTGCAAAATTCTCAAAACTTAAAATAGGAATGTACCCTGACGATGTCTATAAATTGGTGGGAAAACCAACTGCTTCGAGAGGTACAGGTATACCGTGGGAGGGATATAAATTAGATAATGGTTGGTATATTAATTTACGATTTGGGAACGCTGGTAAATTAAGCAGAATAGAAATAGTAGATTATCACAATGATCGAACATTTGAATTAGAACAAGGTGTACAAAGTTGTGGGGCATTGCAAGAACATTCAACGCAACTTGAAGATAACGAGTAGGGGATGGGCAATTCGCGCTGTCAGTATTAATCGAGGCCGCCGGAGAGGAGGTGAGGGTTCGTCCTTGCCAACAAAATTGGGGGAAAGGTTTAGCTTTCCCCCAACGTAAACCCCCCGTTTGATACTGATACAATCTGCTTTATTTTCCAACAACTGTATGCAGCAAAAAGAATCCGCCGATAAAAACCGCGCCGAGGACGCTCATCGCCGTGAGCAGCCCTCCGAAAAACTCATACCGGCGAACATCTACCGCCTGCCGCACCCCTGCCATACGCATCATCTTTGACATATTACCTCCTTTATTTTAGAGTGTGTTATTTATAATATCTTCAAACCGTTTATTATTATCCCATCGTTTCAAACCCACACTAAAAGCATCCCGCATACCAGTTCTATAATATAACACATTTTTTATGAAAAATCAAGAGAAAAATTTAGTTTTTTACCACAAAATAATGTAAATATTTCATATTGTTGTAGTGTTTTGGCACTGTAAACCAAAAGACATTTGGTTATTGTGACATTTTTGTCAATACCGTCTTTTTGTTGTATTATTTCATGCGTACTAAAACCTGTTTCCATCAATTTTAATTTTGTGAACTCGAGTATATCGCCGGCGTATTTCAGGGCATCATTCATATCCCTGTCCGGCCCATCTTGCCCACGATTCTGCCGTGTTCGGATTTGACTTTTTCGGTATGATATTTTCGAAACAGCTGCCGCGCAGGCAATTTCAGCTCGCCGTGGGCAGGTGATAATTTTTTTTCATCAATCGCGTCTATTCCTACCTATTGCGCCCGCCCATTATATATATTGATATAAAGACCACAAAAAGCACAAAAATTGTGCGGATAGGAAGCTTAATATGTGCAGATTTCGGGTGAAAAATCGGGTTTTGTCGCTGGCGGCCGCCGGGTGCCTGCTGATTACGGGGGCGGCGTGGGCCGATCAGTGCGCGTGGATTAACGAGGTGCAGGCCGCCCGGGCGCAGGCTATCCTCGCCGAGCGGCCCATGGTGCTGGAGCACTGCGAGCCGTGCGCGGAAAAGGGGGCGGGCACGCCGTACGCGGTTGATACCGTTGGGGTTACAACACCCGGCGAGGGCTACCGCGAGATATCCATAAACGGTAAAAATATCGACCTCGCGTATATTTTCGTACGGGTGTCTCCGGGACGATACGACAATTTCGCGTTTCTGGTGGGTTGCGAGGCGACTGATGTATCGGAATCGCTTTCCATCCCCGAGGAGGTGGGGCTTGACGCCAACGCCCCCGAACCTGCGGAATCTGACGCCGACGCGGGTGAGGCGGACCTCGTCATTGAGATGCCCAAGGCCGACGACGCCCATGACCACGCCGGGCTGACGGCCGAGTTCGTATCGTCGTCGGGGCGGCGGACGGTGGGGACGGTGAACTTTTTCCGTCAGGGTGGCAAGATAGAAAGGACGATATTGCGCGTTTTCGACTCGCGCGGCAACCTCGTCAAGAGGATCAACATAAACGACCGGGCGCGGCGGGGCGAACGGGAGAAGCGCATAGTGGGGGCGTGGGACCTGACTAATATGAACAGCCGCCTGGTGCGCCCCGGAAAATATACGGTTAAGGGGACTATTGCCGCGCGGGACGGCAAGGGCGACGAGGAAGTGCTGCTGACTATAGACATCCGTTAGGCGAGTGGGGCGCGGCGCTCTTTTTGAGGCTGCCGCGCCCACGCCGAATTTTCCAGTATCTATTTCTGTCCGCCACCGCCGCCCATTATGTATATTTAACTTATTATGGATGATTTAGCCGGGCGGCTTTCTGATGTGCGGGGAAGGATTGAGGCGGCTTGCTCCCGTGCGGGGCGGGCTGCGGGGTCTGTGCGCCTTATCGCGGTGACCAAGAACCACCCCGCCAAAACGGTGCAGGCGCTTATTGACCTCGGCGTGCGGGATATAGGGGAAAACCGGGTGCAGGAGATAGAGGAGAAGGCGCCCCGGCTGACCGGGGAGTTCACCATGCACATGATAGGGCACCTGCAGACCAACAAGGCCGGCAAGGTGTGGCCGCTGGCCGGGTGGATCCAGTCGGTCGACCGGGAGAAGTTAGTCAGGCGGCTTGAAGGGCTGTATGACGGAGAGCGTAATCCGACAACGGGATCAGGGCCGGGATTAACGCATGGCGCGCCGGGATCAGTGCGTGACGGGCATTGCAGGGGCGGCACGGAGCCGTCCGCGCAGGCGCCGGCTAAGAAGATGGTGCTTATTGAGGTCAACACGTCCGGCGAGGGGTCAAAGTCCGGGTGCCATCCCTCCGAGTGCCGGCAGCTATGTGAACTCGCCGTTCAGAGCAACGCGTTGGAACTGCGGGGGTTGATGACAATAGGCCCTTTGGGCGGCGACGAGCGGGCTGTGCGGAACGCGTTTTCGCTGCTCAGGGAGTTATCCCAAAAATGCTGTACCGGCATTGCCGCGCCGGAGTTGTCTATGGGGATGAGCGGCGATTTTGAGTGGGCAATAGAGGAGGGCGCTACGATGGTGCGGGTTGGCACGCTCCTTGTCGGGAATCGTACTTAGATTTTAATCTTTAAACAGCGGGCGGCTCTTGGCCGGCCCGCCAAAAACATAAAGAAAGAGGGATGGTCTATGCGTCTAACGCCTCTTGACATCAGAAAACAGCCTTTTCCCCGCCGTTTTTTGCACGGCTTCGACCCCGACGCGGTCAATAGCTTCCTTGAGCACGTTGCCGGGGAGTATCAGGCGCTCATCCAGCAGAACGATACGTACGCGACGCAGGTGAAGAGCTTGGAGCTGCAGCTTGAGAAGTTCAGGCAGATAGAGCAGGTGCTCAACGAGACCCTCCTGACCGCGCAGAAGACGACGGACCAGGCGCGGGTCAACGCGCACACGGAGGCGGACCTCATACTCAAGGACGCGCAGATCCGCGCCGACCGCTACGAAGACGAGTCGCGCAGCAGGGTCAACAAGCTTGAGAGCGAGCTCATATCTCTCCGCAACCAGCGCGAAAGCTTTCTGGCGCGGTTCAAGTCTACGCTCAAGACGCAGCTCGACCTGCTTGAGGTGATAAGCGGCGACCTGCGCAGCGAAGACCAGCCGGTGCAGCAACAGGCGCAGCAGCCCCAAAAGCAGCAGCTATTCCGCCCGCCCGCGCCGACAAGGAGCGGATTCAGCCCCGGCGGCGACGACGACACTATAGACGACGTGCCGCCGCAGCCGGTTATTATAGGGTGAGCGCGGGGTTTGGGATGGGGGGATTGAGTGGCCGCTACTATTGACGTCCGGCTGAAGCCGCGGGCTACCCGGTGCGCCGTTAAGGTATGCGGGCCGCGCAGTTTGGAAATCTCGGTAACGTCGCCGCCGGTTGACAACAGGGCAAACGAGCAGCTGGTTGAGTATCTGGCCGGCATACTCGGCGTCAGCAAATCGTCTTTGGCTATAATCAGGGGCGGGCACAGCCGCAATAAGGTTGTAGGGGTGGATGGATTGACAGAGGGCAATATTGATGATAAGCTGCGGGGATTGCCGCCGCAGTAAAACGAAAACTGTTATCAACAATTAACAAACGGAGCAAGAAATGGCAGAACTATTCGAAATGGTCCAGGAAGCCGAGAGGTTCATCAGAAGCAAGACATCTGTGGCGCCGGAGGTCGGCATCATCCTCGGCACGGGTTTGGGCAGGCTGGCCGACAGCATAACGGTCGAAACCGCCATAAGCTATGAGGATATCCCGCACTTCCCCGTGTCAACCGTGGAGTCGCACGCCGGCAAGCTGCTCATGGGCTCAATAAGCGGCAAGCCGGTAATGGCCATGCAGGGGCGCTTCCACTTTTACGAGGGGTACACGATGCAGCAGATAGTGTTCCCGGTGCGCGTGATGAAGTTTATGGGCGTAAAGACCGTCATTGTGTCAAACGCCTGCGGCGGCATCAACCCGCTCTTTCCGCCGGGGACGCTCATGGTTATCACCGACCACATAAACCTGCTGCCGGGCAACCCGCTCACAGGCCCAAACGACAACCGCATCGGCCCGCGCTTTCCCGATATGTCGGAGCCGTATTCGAACGAGCTGATAAACCTTGCGTCAAAGATCGCGCTTGAGAACAAAATAAAACTTGAGCGCGGCGTATACGCCTCCATGAGCGGCCCGTCGCTCGAAACGCGCGCGGAGTACCGCATGCTCAAAACGCTGGGCGCGGACGTTATCGGCATGAGCACCGTGCCCGAAGTAATCGCGGCGGTGCACGCCGGGCTAAAGGTGCTCGGCATCTCGGTCATCACCGATTCCTGCCTGCCCGACGCGCTGGAACCGGCAACGCTCGACAAAATACTCGCGGCAGCCGCGCTGGCGGAACCGTCCCTCGTAAAATTAGTAGAAAAGGTTATGCAGGCGCTATGACAAAACAGCAAGAACTCTTTGAGCCGGTCAATTCGCAAATCAGATTCCCAGAAATTGAGCGGAACATCCTTGACATGTGGGAAAAGAAAAAGACATTTCAGGCAACGCTTAACGCAACCGCCGGGAAAAAGGCGTTTGTGTTCTACGACGGCCCGCCGTTCGCCACGGGGCTGCCGCACTACGGACACCTGCTGGCGGGGACGCTTAAGGATATTATCCCAAGATACTGGACCATGCGCGGGCACCACGTAAACAGGCGCTTCGGCTGGGACTGCCACGGACTGCCCGTTGAGAACGAGATGGAGAAGGAATTCAAGGTGTCGGGCAAGCGCGACATCGAGAAACTCGGCATACACCTGTTCAACGAGGCGTGCCGCTCTATTGTGCTGAGATACACAGGGCAGTGGGAAACCGTTGTAAACAGGATGGGGCGATGGGTTGATTTTGTCAATCAATACAGGACTATGGACCCGCCCTACATGGAGAGCATCTGGTGGGTGTTTCGGCAGATGTGGGACAAGGGGCTGATATACAGGGGATTCCGCGTACAGCCGTACTGCCCGCGCTGCGCTACGCCGCTCTCCAATTTTGAGGTTAATGAGGGATATAAAGAAATCAGCGGCCCCTCCATAACCGTATCGTTCCCGCTTGCCGATGATCCCTCAACAAAAATATTGGTGTGGACGACTACGCCGTGGACGCTGCCGTCTAACGTGGCGCTTGCGGTGGGGAGCGGTATTGCGTATGTCAAAATCAGGGACGGCGATAATACATACATCATGGCGAAAGAGCGGCTCGGCGCTTACTATAAGGATGCGTCGGCTGTTGAAATCATTCAGGAATTAACAGGCGCTGATCTTGCAGGATTGCGTTATGTGCCGATATTTGATTTTTTTAAGGACAGGGATCCTAAATTCTTCGCGGTTACCGCGGCGGATTTTGTGTCGACGGCGGACGGCACGGGCATAGTCCACATCGCTCCCGCTTTTGGCGAAGACGACTTTCAGGTCGGGCAAAAATTGGGGCTGCCGATTGTCTGTCCCGTTGACGATGAAGGAAAATTTACGGATGAAGTCCCCCAGTGGCAAGGCAGGCTTGTATACACCGCTGATGACGAAATCACGAGAACGATAAAATCGGCCGGCAGATTATATCACAAGACAACTATCGTCCACCGCTACCCGCACTGTTACCGCTGCGACACCGCGCTTATCTACAAAGCGATAACGACGTGGTTCATGAAGATCGAGCCGCTCAAGGCTAATATGCTTGATAACAATCAGCAAATACACTGGGTGCCGTCGCATCTGCAGAACGGCCGTTTCGGCAAAGGCATAGAGAGCGCGCCGGACTGGAATATTTCGAGGAACAGGTATTGGGGGACACCCATCCCCGTGTGGCTGTGCGAATGCGGGCATACGGAGTGCGTGGGCGGGCTTGATGAGCTGCATAAACTTGTCGGCGGTGGAGATAAACCGTCAGGCCAGAACATCCACGCGAAAACCGCGCAAAAAGTTCAGGACAGTTTGAAATCGGACGACGCGGCGAAACGGCTGTCTGACGCCGGGATTGACCCTGCGTGGGCGCAAAGGCTCAAAGACGCGAAAATCAGCCCGGTTGACATTCACCGCCACATCGTCGACGAATTGGAAGCGAAGTGCCCCAAATGCGGCGCGCCGATGAAGCGTACGACCGAGGTGCTTGACTGCTGGTTTGAATCGGGGTCTATGCCTTACGCGCAGCAGCATTATCCGTTTGAGAACAAAGACGTGTTCGAGAAAAACTTCCCGGCTGATTTTATAGCGGAGGGGTTAGACCAGACGCGCGGGTGGTTTTACACGCTTACGGTTCTGGCGGGCGCGCTCTTCTCCAAACACGCCTTCAAGAACGTCATCGTAAACGGCATTATCCTTGCGGAAGACGGGAAGAAGCTGTCAAAGCGTTTGCGCAATTACGCCCCCCCCGAAGACGTGCTGAACCAGCTTGGGGCCGACGCGCTGCGTTTGTTCCTTATCAATTCCCCCGCTGTCAAGGCGGAGGATCTGCGGTTTTCGGAAAAGGGCGTAATGGAGATGTCGCGGGCGGTGCTGCTGCCGTTTTGGAACGCGTATTCATTTTTCGTCACCTACGCGAATGTTGACGGATGGAAGCCGGCGGGATCAGAGCCGCCCGCGGGCGGTACGGAGCTTGACCGGTGGATAATATCACTGCTTAACGATGTTATCGCGTCCGTCAACAAAGAGATGGAGCAGTACAATCTCTACAAGGTTGTCCCCCATCTTGTCGACTTTATAGACAACCTGACCAACTGGTACATCCGCCGCAGCCGCCGCCGCTTCTGGAAGAGCGAGAACGACGGCGATAAGGACCTGGCGTACGGGACGCTCTACTACGTACTCGTCCAATTCTCAAAGGTTATGGCGCCGTTCCTGCCGTTCGTCACCGAGGCTATATACCGCAACCTCGTAAACGGCAAGCTCAACGGAGAGCCGGCAAGCGTGCATCTGTCGCCGTATCCGTCGGCAATTGGCGGCGCGATTGACGGGCCGCTTGAATTGAAGATGCAGCTGATACGTCAGGCCGTAACAATGGGCCGCGCGCTCCGTAGCCGCTTCACGATCAAAACGCGCCAGCCGTTAAGCGAGTTTACCGTCGTTGCGGCGGATAAAAAGAAAATTGAGCTTATCATGGACATGGAAGAGCTAATAAAGGATGAGCTGAATGTCAAGAAGGTGATCTTCGACTCGCAGGAGGAGCGCGTCGTCAGCATATCCGCGAAGCCGAATTTCAAGAAACTCGGCAAAGTCTTTGGCCCAAAGATGAAGGACGCCTCCGCAATCATCGAAAATTTCTCCGCCGCGGATATCAAAAGCCTCGAAAAGGGCGGCACGGTCGATGTTCTCGGTACGTCATTGACATACGAAGACATCGAAATCCGCCGCGTCAAGCGCGAGGGGTTTGAGGTGGAGACCGAGGGCGAGCTGACCGTAGGGCTTGAGGTTACCATCACTCCTGAATTGAAAAAAGAGTGCATGGCCCGCGAGTTCGTCAACCGCGTGCAGAACCGCCGCAAGGATACCGAGCTGAACGTTACGGACAGGATAATCATCCGCTGTGCGTGCCCGCCCGAAATCAGGGCCGCGCTTGATGAGTTCAGCGCCTATGTCTGTTCGGAAACGCTGGCTGTTGATATCAGGCACGAACCGGGCAGTAACATCGAAAGCGGCGAGCGCGTTGAAGTCGAGGGGCTTTCCGTGCTCATAGGCGTTGAAAAAACAGAAACCGGCGGCTGACACTGTGGGCTTGATGAAAAAAATATTCCCTCGCAAATTCCGGCACCTGATGCTGGGATGGGCGGCGAGATTCGGCTTTGCGCTCGGTAAGATAATTCCGCGCAAGGCGGGGCTTGCGCTGTTTTCGGGCATGGGGACTGTTTGTTATTACCTCTTGCCAAAAGACCGTAAGCGTACGCTTAAAAACCTGCGGTTTGTTTTTGGTAAAGAGTGGAGCGATAAAAAGATCCGCGCAACCGCCAAAGCCGTTTTCGCAATGCTGGGAAAAAATCTTTTTGACGCCGTCCACCTGAACACGGTACGCGCGAAGACATTTTATCAGACGTTCACGCACGACAGCCTCGACTGTATAGCCGAGGTAAAGAGAAGCGGCAAGGGCGCTGTTTTCATCACCGCGCACCTTGGGTGTTTTGAAATGCTTCTGCACTACTTCGCGCGCAGCGGCTTCGACGGCGTCATCGTCGGGCGGGCGTTCAGGAATCCTGCGCTCGACGAGGTTGTGCGCAAAATGCGCAGCGGGCCCGGCATAGAATACATCGACCGCTCCGAACCTCCGCGCAAAATCGTGCGACGGCTGCGCGAAGGCAAAATGATGGGGGCGCTGATAGACCAGGACACCAATGTAGAAGGCGTATTCGCCGACTTTCTGGGACACCCGGCTTTCACACCGAGCAGCGCGGTACGCTTCGCCATGAAATTCGATATGCCGATAATCATATCGGTAACGGCAAGGGCCGAAGACGATAAACACCACGTATTCGTCACCCCGCCCGTCACCTACGCCAAAACAGATAATTTCGATGCCGACCTGCACGGTGTCATCCGGCAGATAAACGAGATAATAAGCGGCTACATCCGCCAATTTCCCGAACAGTGGGTGTGGATGCACGAGCGGTGGAAGACAAAACCTCCAAAACAGGAGGCTGTCGGCAAATGATAACTATCCGCATAGCCGCATATTTTATGATTTTTGCGCTGATATCAGGATGCGCACCGCCTAAAGACACAATACCCGTAGCGTCTGACGCCATCTCCGCACCCCATCAGGCGCTCACCGACGCGTCGTTAGTCTTCTACGAGCACGGCCTCAAGCGCTGGCAGCTTGATACCGACTACATGAACAGGCCGCTCGCCGACACGGGCACCATGTTCGCATATCCGGTAAAGATCATAGTCTACGATTCCGTCGGCAACCTCTCGGCGCGCATCATCTCCGACTCCGGCAGCAGCGACGCGAAAATGGAGATATTCAACCTGTGGAGCAACGTGTATATAAGAAATGAGGACGGGATGGTGGTGAAGAGCGAACAGCTTAAATGGTACAAGAACTCGCGGCTGATCACCTCCGACACGTTCGTACAGGTCGAGACCCCAAAAGGCGATATCCTCAAAGGCAAGGGGCTGAACGCAAAAGACGATTTCTCGCGCTTCTCGTTCAGCTCCGACGTTCAGGGGCGGTTCCCCGATTTCAGGCGGAGGGTGGAGGAGGACGATGCTGACTTCCTCAAATAATCATCGGTATATTAATATCTGTGTTGACGCACCGCCCATCCCGCAAGTCAATATATGCGTTGCGCCTCATGCAGGCCGCCGTATCAATGCTCACGCCGGCATACGCGTCATCGCGGCAATTATACTGCTCTGCGGATTACACATTCTCGCGCAGACAAACGACGGCGCGCTCATACTCGAACACGCCGACAGCAACGAGAACATCTACCAAAGCTCCACCGGCGACTTCATCAGCTACCTGCGCGGCAACGTCGCCTTCCGGTTCGAAGACCTCCGCATATCGGCGGCGGAAGCGATGTGGCAGAGGAGCGCCGGGGTCGTTGACTTCAGCAGAGACGTGAGGCTTGAGCAGAAAGGGCAGGTGATGACCTGCGACAAGCTGCACTTCGAGCGGGACAAAAACATAATTACCGCCTCCGGCAACGTACTCTATGTCGACTCCGCCAAAATAACGTTCATGCGCGGACAGACCGCTGAGTACGCGACCAACAAAAAGGAGTGTACCCTGCACGGCGACCCGCTGCTCACGAGGGTAGATACCACCGAAGTCGACACGCTCTTCATCAGCGGCAGGGTAATGACATACAGCGACTCACTGAAAATAGCTACCGTTACAAACGACGTAAAGATACACCGCGGCAGCCTCACCGCGACAGGCAGAAAGGGCCTCTACTTTGCAAACGAGAATAAGGCGCAGTTGAGGATAAAGCCTGTAATCGACTATGAAAAACACCGCATCGTGGGAGATTCGGTAGACCTCTTCTTCGGCAAGGAGTCTTTAGAAGGCGCCTGCGTTATGGGCAATACGCACGGCTTTTACTCGGAAGTAGCCGACTCGTCCATGGATACTACGGTTATGAACATTTGGAGCGACAGCCTCGCCCTCTCGATGTTCGAGTCCGGCAAGATAAACTCAATAAAAGCCTTCGGCAGCGCGCGCGGGGACTACTCGGAGATCCCCGCCGGAACGCGGGCCAAAACCGTAACGCACATCATGAGCGACAGCCTGCACATGTTCATGTTTGAAACCGGCAAGGTACGCGGCATGAAAGCCTTCGGCAGCGCGCGCGGGATATATTCGGAAATAGCCGCCGACGCCGGTAGCGCGATGGCCACGCACATCTCAAGCGACAGTATGCACATGTACATGTTCAAAACCGGCAAGATCAGCGGAATAAGAGCTTACGGCAAGGCCCACGGGCGCAGCGCGGAGTGGAACGGGACATCATCAAAAGACTCCGCGATAACACATATATGGAGCGACAGTTTGCGGGTGGCAATGACCGGCGCCGGGAAGATCAACACCATGCGGGCCTTCGGCAACGTCATAAGCAGGAACTTCACGGCAGGCGACTCCGCCCGCGCCAACGAGGTATCAGGGCACCGAATGACCCTCGCCTTCAGCCCAGCCGGCAAGGTAGAGCGCGCATTGGTCCGCGGCGGCGCGAAGAGCCGCTACTTCGTGGAAGAGGCCGACGGCGGCGGGTGCAACGTTGCCGGCGGCGACATTATCATAGTCACCTTCTCGCACGGCAAAGCGCAAAGGGTGCGCGTTTGGGGAAACGCCAAAGGAATATACTTCCCATAAATAAAAGCCCGCAGCATTTTGCTTTTGATTTCGGGCGGCATATTGTATTTTAGGAATACTATGGACAACGAAACGGCAGTACCGGCAATCTCCGAAAACGCCAACGCGGCAAATACCGCGCCCGCACCGGCAAATCCGCCCGGCGCCGGCGCGCCCGCCCGCGCCATACGCGAAATACGCACCGACAGCCTCGTCAAAATATACAACAAGCGCTACGTGGTAAACGGCGCGTCCATAAATGTCAAACAGGGCGAAATCGTCGGCCTCCTCGGCCCCAACGGCGCGGGGAAAACCACCTCGTTCTACATGATCGTAGGCCTCATAAGGGCAAACAAGGGCAAAATATTCCTCGACAGCAAAAACATCTCGCGCAAACCGATGTACCGCCGCGCGCGCATGGGGATCGGATACCTGCCGCAGGAACCCTCCATCTTCCGCAAACTCTCGGTCGCCGACAACATCATGGCGGTCCTTGAGTACCAGCGCATGAGCGCCAAACAAAGAAAAATCCGTATGCGGGAGCTGCTTGAAGAACTCAACGTGGGCCACCTCGAACGCAGCCTTGGCTATATGCTCTCAGGAGGCGAACGCCGCCGGGTAGAAATCGCGCGCACCCTCGCCATCAAACCCGACTTCATCCTCCTCGACGAACCCTTCGCCGGGGTCGACCCCATCGCCGTTGAAGACATACAGGGCATCGTGCACCAGCTCAAAGACAAAGGCTATGGCGTACTAATAACCGACCACAACGTCCGCGAAACCCTCCGCATCACCGACCGGGCATACATCATGTGCGAGGGCAAAATCCTGATATCCGGCACCGCCGAAGAACTGGCGAACAACCCGGAGGCAAGGAAAATCTATTTGGGGCAGAATTTTACGCTGTAACAAACAACTGTCCCACCCAGCGACGTTCAGCGACGGACGTACCCACCATGACCTCGGCAGTTTTCGCTTCCTTAAGGCATGCCGGGGCAACCCATTATCTGAAACGTGCGGCGGCTGCCGCTGTCGTTGTCGTCATAGTAATCATCATAAACGCCATCACCATCACATTCCCGCCTTCTCGCAATAACCCGGTCAAATCTTCCGGTCAACATCTCCATTCATGCATCCGGCGCACAACTCGCCAGCTCCGCCTCAAATCAGTTCCTTTGTCTTCCCCGCGAGGTACAGCGGTATGTTGGTTACCGCTCCGGTTTTGCGGTATTCCAGTTTGGAGTAGCGTATTGCCTTTGCCGGGGCGTATTTGTCTATGTAATTTTTGAAACTGTTGGCTTTTACGCTCTCGCCTGCTTTTACCTCCACGGGTATTATGTCCATGCCGTTTTGGAGGAGGAAGTCGATTTCACCCTGACTCGACGCGGTGTGCGAGAAGAAATTCGGTTCGGAGTCGAAGAGGCTGCGGATTTGCTGTAAAATGTAATTTTCGGTCAGCGGACCCTTAAACTGGTGGTCTGACTTCAGCAGTATCACCTCGTTTGGCAAACCGGACATATATTTCAGCAGCCCTACGTCAAACATGAATAGTTTAAAGTGATGCAATAGCTGAAACGCATTCAGCGGGCATTCAGGTTTGCTGACATTGTGCGTCCGTATAAGTATTCCCGCAGAGACAAGCCATTCAATAGCTCCTTCAAACTCCCTTGCCCGCGCCCCTTCTTTTAAGCAGCCGTATATAAATTTCTCATTTTCTTTGGCAAGTTGTGACACTACGCTGCGTAAAACAAGCAGTATTCGGTCACAATTGATTCTTCCGTGATGCTTAAGAACATCGCGCTCATAGAGTGCGACAAGTTCGCCTTGAATCTCTTTGACCTTGGCGTAGTCCTTCATTTCCGTCCACGCCGCAACACATTCAGGCATACCGCCAACTATCAAATAATAGCTGTAAGCTTCAAGCATCCTGTTGTGGAACACCTTGTCTAACACATCCGTGCCATTCATCGTATTGTAGGCCGCGTAGAGCGGTCCGCCGCATGCCGCCAGAAACTCATCAAAGGTAAGGGGATATACGTTAATAATGTTCACTTTTCCAACCGGATACGACATCGGCTGCGCCAAACACGTTCCTAAAAGGCTTCCAGCGGAAATGATGTGGTACTCATTCGCATCCTCGCAAAAATACTTGAGGCTGTTCATGGCCTCCGGGCACTCCTGGACCTCATCAAAAATAATCAGGTGCTTTTCCGGCAAAATCACCTTTTCCCGCAAAGCCCCAAGCAGCTCGACTATTCGCCCCGGGTTTTTATTCGTATTAAATATTGGACTCAGATCTTCACCCTCGGCGTCAAAGGTGAAATAGAAAGTATCCTCATAATACAATCTACCGAACTCCTTGGCCAACCATGTCTTGCCCACCTGCCGCGCGCCATCAAGCATAAGCGGCTTCCTGCGGGAGCTGTTTTTCCACTCTAAAAGCTTGTCTAACGCATTTCTTTTCATACACTACCTCCTTCTATATTATAAATATAACACATTATTGGACCAAAATCAAGGATATTTTACACATTTTTTGACTTTTTTTGAGACTATTTTACACATTTTTTGACATTTTCAGAGACCATTTTACACATTTTTGGATTTTTTTGAGTTCGCCTTACACGGTTTTGTAACGTTTTCGGGGATAAATTTACACATTTTGATGAATTATGCCCCCGCCCGCACTGCCCATAATCTATATTCTATATAATAACGGACCGTACCACTACCAAACCAATTTCAGCGGGGATTTACAGGTGAACCTCGGCCTGGGACAATCACAGCAGCTGCAACAGAAACTGTCATTCCAAATGATCCAGTCTCTGAAGCTATTGCAGGTAACTACGCTGCAGCTTGAGCAGATGCTCAAGACCGAACTGGAACTGAACCCCATACTGGAGATTGAGGAGGATTTGGAGATTGAGGACGAGCGGCGGGAGCGGGACGAGGACGACGGGGAGCCAAATGACGACGACCAGTACCTTGAGGAGCTTAAAAGCGGCGAGGACGGCATAGACTGGGATGAGTATTTAGACGAGGGGTTCGACCTCGGCTACTCCTACAACGAGGAGGCCGACCCAAACGAAGAGCGCTACGAGCAGTCGCCCGTATACGACGAGACGCTTGAGGAGCACCTGAACAACCAGCTTTCCGAAAAAAAGTTCGAGGAGCGCATAAAGCTGCTGGTCCAGTTTTTGATAGGCAGTTTGGACGACGACGGGTACCTCCGCCTGACGGTAGCTGAAATCAGCGAGGCCACCGACGCCGCGGGCTGCGAGGTCGAAGACGCTATAGGCGTGCTGCACAGGCTCGACCCCGCCGGGGTGGGCGCGCGCGACCTGCGCGAGTGCATGATGCTGCAGTTGCGCGCCCGCAAGATGGAAGACACCCTCGCGATGGCCGTGCTGACTGACCACTGGGACTCCTTGGAAAAACACAAAATCCCCGAAATCGCCCGCCACCTCGGCGTTGAGCCGCGCGAGGTGCAGGAGGCCGCGGAGGTTCTCAAAACGCTTAACCCCAAGCCCGGCAGCCAGTACGGCGGGGGCAATTCGTCCACCATCATCCCCGACCTCATTGTCGAAAAGGTAGAGGGCAAGTTCGTGGTCATGCTCAACGACCGCACGATACCGTCGCTCACCATAAACAAGCTCTACGCCGACATGGCCAAGCGCGGCAGCAAGGCGCGCGCTGAGGAGAGGGAGTACATCCGCGAGAAGCTCAACAGCGCCAACTGGTTCATAAAGTCCATAGAGCAGCGCCGCTCCACCATGCTCAAGGTGATGTACGCCATCATCGCGCGCCAGAAAATCTTCTTCGAAAAGGGGCCGCCAAACATAGTACCGCTAAAGCAGCAGGAAATCGCGGACGACATAGATATGCACATATCCACGATTAGCCGCGTGGCGAACAGCAAGTACGTGCAGACGCAGCACGGGATATTCGAGCTGAAATACTTTTTCACGGAGGCGGCGGGGCAGCTTCGGGGCAGGCAGAAGGGCCGGGCGAAGGACAGCGGCGACGCGGAGGGCGCGGATAGCATTAATGCGGACAGCGGCAGTGACGGCGATATAGCCGGGGGCGCGGATGTTTCCGTCGAGCGCATAAAGGTCAGGATCAAAACGCTCATAGAGGACGAAGACCCGAAAGCGCCGCTGACTGACCAGGCGATTGCGGACATCCTGAAGGCCGAGAACCTGCCGGCGGCCCGCAGGACGGTGGCGAAATACCGGGAGCAGATGAAGATACTGACTACGCGGATGCGGTTGAAGTATGACTGACAAAACAGGTATCCCGCCAAAGAGAGGCGGCTGATATATGAGCGATGTACACGTTGACGGCGAGCATCATACCGGCGCCGCGGCCAGGTTCCCGCCGTGGCTTAAAAGGGATATCGCCTACTCCGGGCGGCACGGCGAGGTATCGGGCTTGATTTCCTCCTGTCAACTCAACACCGTATGCGCGGAAGCCAAATGCCCCAACCGCGGGGAGTGCTTCAGCAGGGGCAGCGCGGCGTTCCTCATCCTTGGGCCCATATGCACAAGGGACTGCGCGTTTTGCGGCGTGGAGTTTGGGCAGCCATTAAATGTCGATGCCGGCGAGGGGGAGCGGCTTGCGGAGGCTGCCAGCCGGATGGGGCTCAAGCATGTCGTAATAACATCGGTAACAAGGGACGACCTGCCGGACGGCGGGGCATCGGCATTCGCGGATGCGCTAAACCACCTGCGCAGTAAAATCCAAAACGCTACTACAGAGGTGTTGATACCGGATTTTCAGGGGTCGGCGGACGCGCTGGCCGCCGTACTCAACGCGGGGCCTGCAGTACTCAACCATAATGTAGAGACGGTCCCGCGCCTGTACCCCTCCATACGCCCGCAGGCAATTTATGAGAGGTCATTAGAGCTGTTGAGGCGGGCGGCTGACGACGGGCGGGCAATTGTTAAATCGGGGATAATGGTGGGATTGGGGGAAACGGCCGGCGAGGTAAACTCATTAATGCGGGATTTAAGGGAGGCCGGATGCACGGCAATCACCATCGGACAGTACCTCCGCCCCTCCCGGCGGCAGGCCCCGGTCAAAGAGTTCGTAACCCCGGAGCGATTTTCCGAATACGAACGGACGGCCAAAGAAATGGGGTTTGCCCACGCTTTTTGCGGGCCTTATGTACGCAGTTCGTACAGGGCAGACGAGGGGCTTGCCTGAACCGGGCTTGATTATAAGGATTACCGCCGCAACATTTTCCAAATATTGTTTAAAAAATAATCCCCGCGTGATGTATATTTATAAGTTTTGATATAATCATTAACCGGGAAGCGTACCGCCGTGGACACCGCGAAATTCTTGGAGATACTCCGCATCACCCTGCCCGTCTTCGCCCTTTTGGGCCTTGGCAACATACTATCGCGCGCCGGCAAGATGACCGATGAGCACCAGTCGTTTCTGAACTGGGTCGTCTACTACATATGCCTGCCCGCCCTCATCTTCGCGGGTATGGCCGTGCAGCCCATAAGCAGCCTCCTTATGACGGACTTCATCTGGACCACGCTCCTGTCGATGCTCTCGGTTTGCGCCGTTTATCTCCTTATAGCTTTGGCCCTGCGGCTTGACAAAAAGATCGCGGTTATAATGGTTTTCAGCACCTACTGGTCCAACTGCGCGTATATGGGTTTCCCGCTCGCGGAGTCGGCGTTCGGGGAGCGCGGGTTTCTTATGGCGGCCATTCTTAACGCGGTTACCATGCCGATTATGGTGATCATATCGTTTGTGATGATAGGGATGTGCTCGGATAAGAAGCAGGGGGTTGGCAAGTCTCTGCGCGACGGGCTTTTGAACCCCATCATAATCGCCTCGTTCGCGGGCATCGCCTGGTCGCTTGCCGCCGGGGGGCTCGGGCTCGACGGGAATGGGGTTAATACGCTGCCGCTCGCGGTGCGGGAGGGGCTGGGGATCGGCGAAAAAATCCTGAAATCGCTCGGCACCATGGGGCTCTCGCTGGCCCTCATCGCTGTTGGCGGAAAACTGCGGTTCAGGCATATCGGCAAGAACGTGCTGCCAATGGCCTTAGGGGTCGCCGGGAAGCTGGCCGTCCTGCCCGTCATAACCTGGGCCATAATGCGCGCGCTGTTCCCGTCTACCCCCAAAGACGTATTCGGCTCAACGGTGCTGCTTATGACCATGCCCACGGCGGTAACCGGCGCGGTGGTCGCGGCGCGGTTCAAGCTTAACGCGGAGTTCGTATCAACACTCATCGCGGTGTGCATGATGGGCAGCGTTGTAATGATCCCCGTGTGCCTGTATTTAGTGCTCTGACGCAACGTAATCCTTTAATATGCACTATGTTACAGTACCTCCCCCCTCCCCCCCGCTTTTGAGCGAATCCTGAGCGGTTTTGTGGGTATTTGCGCAATATTCCAACAAATACCGCGCCGCGCGTAATTAAAAATATTACATTATTATTGACTCTATTAAGTGCGTATTATATTTTTATACTCTAAATCTTTTCTGCTCTTTCTAAAAAATTTCACACTTTTTAACCCCAATAAAAGGAGTTACAGATGTTGAGGAAGCTTGCTTTTCTTGTACCCGCAGTTGTAGTCGCAGCAGTAGTTTTTACCGGATGCGTACCCCCTACGGCGGTAACGAATACCGGAAAAAGGGATGCCGTTAACACCATTAAGTACTGGGAATCGGCAAATCCCAAGGTCATAGTGACCCCGACAATCGTCGACCTTGAAGTTTCCGAGACAAAGGTTCAGGGAACGGCCAAGGGCAATTTCACAGGCGCCAACAAGTCCAGCGTCAGGGATATCGCCGAGCAGGCGGCTATCGCTGAGGCTCTCAAGCAGCGCGAGGGCGCCGATGTACTGGTCGGCGTAATTTTCTACTACACCGAGAACCGCGTAACCTACGAGCGCGGCGAACTGACCGTTACCGCAATAGGCTACCCCGCCCGTTACAAGAACTTCAGGCCCTACAAGTTCGAAGAGGGCAAAGACGGCAGCGGCAAGTCGCTCATTCTCGACGATCTGATCCGTCCGTCCAACCCCGGCGATGGGGCGCACTAACACTGTCAATCCGATTGCATTCCAATCAAACAGACAGATATAAGGTGCGCGGTAACCCGTGCACCTTTTTTATATCCGCATAAAGGGCATGGCAGGCAGGGCAACTGTCCAACAATTAAAGGCTGCCCGGACAAATTTGATTTTCCGCACCCCATAAAACAGAAAAACCGCGCCCCCCGTCTGGGGAACGCGGCCTTTACAAGAACCCATACGGTTCTCAAACACTATATAGTATTAGAATCCGTAAGAAACGCTTGCACCGATAGTAACAGGCATATTGTTGTCGCCATAACCGGCAAGGCCAAGACCCACGGTCACGTCGGCACCGAGCGCCTCGTTGATCTCAAACGTGGCACCAACGGTCAGGTCAAAGGTCATATCAGCATCTGACAGCAAGTTGCCCAGCCCAATGCCAATAAGAGGAGTAACCATACCGAGGGAGTAGTTGAACTCCGCACCGATGTACATATCAAAGTCTTCGTTCTCAATGATCGGGAGCGCCAAACCAAGTTCAGCGCCAAACTTCATCTGATCGTTGATGGTCATGGAGTACTGGACACCGGCATCCATATCGAAATCGGGCTCGTAGCCGTCGCGTGTATCAACAGGCAGGAACGCGTCGACAAATAAACCGAGGCCCATAGGCAGCCAGTAGCGTACGCCGAGGGTAAATTTTTTATCGGTAGCGGGGTCATAGCCCAAACCGACATAGTCTTTGGCACCATTTCCATCAAACGAACTCGACAACGGTACGGGCAGGATTAACGATGCCTCCAAACCTTCAATGATGGTGTAACGTGCGCCTAAGTAAAGGCCCATATCTGCCCGCTTCTCAGCAGGGATAGAATAAGCAAAACCAAGCTTGGCCTCGCCGCCGGATTCTTTCGGCGGGAAATAATCCCACGAGGCAAACGCGGAAGACGACGCTATCAACAACGCAACTGCAACTGCGGACAACCTTTTCATACTACACTCCTTGTTTTGGTGATAAAAATGATAATTTAAAATAATAATCTATTTTCTTTCGGGTTTCGGGCGAAAAAACTGTACATCAACCCTTTTTCAGTATCATATATAATATCATTATACTATTCGTTCCAAAAAATATCAAGTTTTTGACATATTTTTTACCTGACGTAAATAATCCCGTCAGGTTATAAGCCGAAAAAAGCCGCCCCAGATACAGTGTGCAAGCGTCCAAAAATCTGGCCGCTGGCTTTGGATAAATCATTTTACGGAAAACATTACCTTGACTTTCCGCGTGTCGAAATATAATATTACTATATAAGGGAGGATGTTATGCCTGACAATGCGGCCAATCCATTGCTGACAGAGCGTTTCTGCGGCTCGCTCAAAGATCTCGACCGGTTGAGCGCCGCCCTTGACGGCGGTGACAGGGCTGGGTGGGAGCGCTATGCCATTGAGGTCGGCAGCGCCGACCTGCGCGGGGCGTACCTGTCGGGGCGCGACTTCAGCGGATGGCATATGGAGGACGCAGACTTAAGCGAGGCCGACCTCTCCGGGACGCTATTCCGCGGGACCAGGATGGCGCACGCCAAAATCTCCGGGGCGAACCTGCACGGGGCACAGCTAATAACCGCCGACCTTGAGGGCGCCGACATTTCGGGGTGCGACCTCAGCGAAGCCGACCTCACGCGGGCGCACCTGCGCGTAGCCAAAATATCGGACGCCAGGGCTATGGGCGCGGTATTCAGGGGCTCGAGGATGTACAGGATACAAATACGCGGGTGCGACATGAAAAACGCCGACCTGAGCGGGGCGGACGGGCGGTACGGCTCCTGCGTGGACAGCGACCTGACCGGGGCCGACCTGCACGGGAGCAACTTCGCGCGGGCGGCGTTTTGCAACGTGGTCATGAATAACGCGAATCTGTCTTTAGCATATTTTTGCGACTCTTCCCTGCAATCGGTCAGTATAGACGGGGCGGATATGAAGGGGTGCCTGTATCCGGGCAAAAAGTAAAAAGTCAGCGGCAAAATCAACCACAGGTTTTTGACTTTGGGTATGCCATTTATTATCTTATTGTAATACCAATACAAAATCCACTAAATGATAAAGGATTAAAAAGGTCAAGATGGCTAATGTTAAATTTTATGCCGGGGAGTCTTTCCCGCTTGAAATGCACAAGGTGCGCATAATCCAGAAGCTCAATCTTATACCCATAGAGGAGCGCGGGAAGGCTATAGCGGCGGCCGGGAACAATACGTTTTTGCTGCAAAACCGGGATGTTTTTATGGATATGCTGACCGACAGCGGGGTAAACGCCATGAGCGACCGGCAGCTGGCCTCCATGATGTACGCCGACGACAGCTACGCGGGCAGCGAGACCTTTACCCGGCTTGAGCGGTCGGTCAAGCACTTTTTCGGCTGCAAGCACTTTTTGCCGGCGCACCAGGGGCGCGCCTGCGAGAACATATTGTCCAAGACTTTCGTGACGCCCGGCAGCGTGGTGCCCATGAACTACCACTTCACCACCGCCAAGGCGCTCATCACCCTGAACGGCGGCACCGTCGAGGAGCTTATTATCGACGAGGGGCTGAAAATAAACAGCGCCAACCCGTTCAAGGGCAATATAGATATAGACAAGCTGAACGCCGTAATCAAGCAGTACGGGGTTGACAAAGTAGCGTATGTACGTATGGAGGCGGGAACCAACCTCGTGGGCGGGCAGCCGTTTTCGCTTGAGAACTACGAGCAGGTGAGCCGCATCTGCCGCACCGCCAAAATCCCCCTCGTGCTCGACGCCTCCCTTCTGGCCGACAACCTCTACTTCAACAAGAAGCGCGAGGCGGGATGCAAGTACATGACCCTGCACCAGATAGTGCTCAGGTTCGCCGAGTTGTCCGACATCATCTACTTTTCGGCCCGCAAGCTGGGTTTCGCGCGGGGCGGCGGCATCTGCACAAATAACGACGATATTTTCATGAAGCTCCGCGAACTTGTGCCGCTCTTCGAGGGCTTTCTGACCTACGGCGGCATGTCGGTGCGCGAGATGGAGGCCATAGCGGTGGGCCTTGAGGAAACTCTCGACGAGGATATGATCAGCCAGGGCCCCATATTTATCGACTATATGGTGAAGGAACTCGACAAGCGCGGCATCCCCGTCATCACGCCGCCGGGGGGGCTTGGCTGCCATGTCGACGCCGGGCACTTCCTCGACCATATCCCGCAGAGCGAGTACCCGGCGGGCGCGCTGGCGTCGGCGTTCTACATTGCCAGCGGCATACGGGGCATGGAGCGCGGCACGCTTAGCGAGCAGCGCGAACCGGACGGGTCGGAGCACTACTCCAACATGGAGCTTTTGCGGCTTGCCCTGCCGAGGCGCGTATTCACGCTGTCGCAGGTCAACTACGCCATAGACCGCCTGATCTGGCTGCACGAAAACCGCAAGATTGTGGGCGGCCTTAAATTTGTTGAAGAGCCGAAAATTTTGCGTTTCTTCTTCGGCCGCCTCGACCCGGTCTCGGACTGGCAGACCAGGCTTGTCACGAAATTCAGGCAGGATTTTGGGGACAGCCTGTGATAACCGTAATAATATCAGCGCGCAACCCCGTCCCCGAATCGACGCTTGAGCGGAACATCCGCAAGACCGCCGGTGCGCCCATTGAGCTGTTCATGATCAACAACTCTGGCGGCGCAAACGGGCTGGCCTCCGTCTACAACTTCGGCGCGTCGCGGTCGCGCGGGGATATACTCGTGTTCATGCACGACGACGCCTTCTTCATGACCGAAAACTGGGTGCCGATCCTCGAAAACCTGTTCGCGCAGGACCCGTACCTCGGCGTGGTGGGCGTGGCTGGCACGCAGTATCTGTATAACGACAACGCCTCGTGGACCGCCGCCGGGCAGCCGTTCATCAAGGGGCGCGTAGTGCACGACCTGCAAAACGGGGACTTTTTCGCCACCCTCTTCTCGCAGGAGCGGGAAAGTTGCGAAGTGGTAGCGTGCTGCGGGGTGTTCTTCGCCGTCAGGAGGACTTTACTTACGCAGTTCGGCTTCGACCAGCAGGTGTTCAACTCGTTCTACTTCCACGAGATGGACTTCTGTATGCAGGCGCGAAAAACATGGCGGGTCATGGTCACCGGAGAGATACTGATCAAGCACCGGTCCACCGGCACCTACGACAAGGGGTGGCACCACTACGGGCAGATGTTCCTCAGCAAGTGGGCAAGCGAGCTGCCGGCAAGCTGCGCTGGAGACCTCGTGCCCGACCCGGCGCGGTGCGTGCACGCGGTCAACGCGAACCTCAAGGGGAAGATTGAGCAGCGGACGATAGCGTAAGGCCAAAATACTCCTCGACCACCCCCTCTATCTCCGTTGACGACGACGACGCGAATATCCTGCTCCGGGCCGCGCCCGCGCCGGGATAACCCCTGATATACCACGACGCGCACTTCTTCATCTCCCCGCAGGCGAACCGCTCGCCGTGCACATCACGAAATGTGCGGATATGCTCAAGTACCGTGTCCCTGCGCTCTTCTGTCGACGGGGGGGCATACCTCTCCCCTCTCAGCGCGGCCCTGACCTCCGCGAACACCCACGGGTTCCCGAATGACGCCCGGCCAACCATTATCGCGTCGCAGCCGGTCTCCGACGCCATCTTAAGCGCGGACTCGGCGTCAACCACATCGCCATTGCCAATTACCGGGATAGACACCGCCTTTTTGACGGCCGCTATCCGCTCCCAAAAGGAGTGCCCGGTGAACATCATCGTCTGGGAGCGCGGGTGCAGCGTAACCGCCGCCGCGCCGCTGCCCTCCGCTATCCGCGCGAACTCCTCGTCAATCCATACGTACTTTTCCCAGCCGGAGCGGATTTTTACGGTAACGGGGATGGGCACGGCGCGCGCCATGGCGTTTACAATCCTGCCGAACAGCACGGGGTCTTTAAGCAGCGCCGCGCCGCCGTTGCGCTTTACCACCTTGGCTACCGGGCAGCCGGAGTTCAGGTCAATAAAATCGGGCCTCGCGCTCTCATAGGTAAACCGGGCGGCCTCCGCCAGCCTGTCCGGATCAGAACCAAAAAGCTGCACGCCTATAGGGCGCTCGGACTCGTCGAAACTCATAAGCGCGGCGGTATTTGGGGATTTATAGTGCAACCCGTCGGCGCTGACCATCTCCGACACCGTGATATCCGCGCCATGCCGTTTGCACAGGCGGCGGAAAACCGTGTCGGCGACCCCGGCCATGGGCGCGAGAATAAGGTCGTTTTTTTTGAGGAACGTCATTAAGGAATCCTGACCACAAAAACATTCTTCCAGTTCTTACCGGTCAAATACCACTCGTCCCGCTTCCCGCACCACGCTATCCCGTTAAGCACATTGTCATCAGACCGCGCCGGCCCCTCTATGCGTCGCAGTTCCGAGCAATCGATCACCTTACTGACCCGGCCGCCGTCGAGGGGTATCTCTACGATGATATCCTTAAACCAGATGTTGGCGTAAACATTCCCGCGCACGTACTCCAGCTCGTTGAGGTGCGGCTGCGGGCGCCCGTTTAGCGTGACCGGCAGCTTGCGCGTTACCTCAAACTTGCCGTTGCGCAGGTAGAGCGTGTCCGTCCCGTTGCTCATAATGAAGCCCGCGTCGTTATTCGTCAGCCCCCACCCCTCGCCGGTGTACTGGTACACGGGCGGCTTCCGCCTGAGCGACGGGTAGTCGTACCGTATCGCGTACCCGTCTTTCCATGTCAGCTGAACCAGCTCGCCGCCGAAAATCGCTATGCCCTCCGCGAAAACGTGGGGGACGGGTATGTTGTTGAGGATGCCGCCGTTACGGGCGTCCACCCGCCGCAGGGTCGACCTGCCCACGAGGCCGGTGCTCTCGTAGAGGACGGAATCAACGAGTATCAGCCCCTGGGTAAACGCGGCCGGGTCGTGTTTGATGATGCGAATGATCTCCGGCTTTACGACCGGGGCCAAATTATCGGTACGCCACTGGGCGGCGGGCGCGCGGGGCAGCGCCAATACAAGGGCCAAGGCAGCAATAAGGGCGCAGATATTAAACCGCAGAGCCGTCAACCGGCAACAGGCCGGAGGGAGATAAGGGGCCGCCATGCGGCCGCCCCGGAAATTACGGTTCAGCAGCACTTATCCTCGTCGCTGTCGCAGCACATTGTACAGTACTTATCGTAGAGGAAAGCGCCGGCCACAACCATTACCACCATCACCATAATAATCTTGATAAACTTGAACATACAACGCCCCTTTCCGTTAATATTATTACCCGCGAAACCGCAATGCGGGATTCCTTATATCAATATAATAGATTGTTCTGCGAAATGCAAACAAAAAAACGACACCCCAAAGTGGGGTGCCGATTTTTTACGGAACGTACATTCCTGCGAAGTGCGCGCCCATTTTCCGGTACTCTAACACCCTGCTAAAGCCAATCTACTTCTTAGGCCTGCGGATCACGTAGTACTCCACGTCTACAGTGCCACCCTTCTTCACGATCTGCGTGGTGCCGGCTTTCCTCATCTTTACGAGTTTCTGCGGCGTATTTGACCTGTCGTACTCGTAGTCGAACCAGCCTAAATCGTCATCACCGTCCAAAAACGCCGCGACATCAAAAGCTATCTCGAACCACTTGTCGGCGCCGTCGCCATCAAAGTCACCCTCATTTATCGTAATCCTGTAGTTCGCCACGATCTCCGCGAGGCCGAACTGGTCTTCTACGCCGCACACGGCGGTGAACCACCCGGCCTCTGTCTCAAAATACGTACCCTTGCCGGGGTGGTAGCTGCTGCCGAAGTTAAAAATCTTCCCCTTTACCCCAGGATTTCCGTTGTACCTGGGAATATCCGTGAAATCCTCGTCGGAGTTGGCGAGGTCGGCGTAGATTTCATCATACCACCAATTCATATCCGCAACGCTCGCCGATATATGCGTGATATTGCTGTTCTCCACCGCTTCCCAGGTAAAACGCACATATGCGTTGCCGTCTAAACCAACGCAAGACACCATAAACACTCCGGCCATAACCGCCGCAAAGCAAGATGAAACAACCTTCTTAAACATAATACTTCCCCTTATTGATTAGAGTTATACAAAAATTGTCATATATCTATAAATATATATGATTACAACACCGGGAGGCAAATTAATTAAAAAAGCCGCACCGCGCTGTCGCGGTACGGCTTCCGGTACATATTTACTCAAGGTTTTATCCCTGAAGCCTCGAAACTAAGCCTTAACCCTGCGAACGACGTAGAACGTCACGTCCATGGTCGCACCGGCTTTCTCGAACTTCTTGGTAACGACCTTGACTTTGCCCTTACGAATCAGTTTCTGGAGCCTGGGATCGGTATTCGGGTTGTCGTACTCATCGCCGAACCAACCCAGATCATCCTCACCGGCCAAGAACGTACCTACGTCAAAGGCGATTTCGAAGAACTTGTCGGCGCCGTCGGTTGTGGCGGTCGCCTCGTTGATCGTGATCGTGTAGTTGGCAACTATCTCGGCAAGACCGAACTCGTCCTCAACGCCGCATACAGCGGTGTAGGTACCGGCGTCTATTTCAAAATACGTGCTCTTGTTAGGATTATTTTCGGCGTTCTGGGGGGTAAGGAGGCCGTCCGGCAGCATGGCGCTTCCCTGATGCAAAGGAACATCCGTGAAATCCTCGTCTACATTGCCTTCGTCCATATATACTTCATCATACCACCACTGCATATCGTTTTCGCTCGCGGAGATATGCGTGATATTGCCGCTTTCGGCCTGCTCCCAGGTAAACCTGACGCTGGCCTGGCCATCAACAGGGGGGGGGCCGAACACTGCGGTAATCACAACATTGGAAGCGGGCATGAAAAAAGCGGCGCCATCAGGGTTGTACCTGTCGTCCTCGCCGGTCTCTTCGTCTACCCAGAAGTAGGTATTGTAAATAGCGGGCGTAACGTCCCAACGCAGGAACACCTGATTTTCCTGAGGCTCGGCGGATACCGTGATCAGAATATCATGCTGATAGAAGATACCGATGCCGCCATCTTCGGTTATGTATACTTCGTCCTCCTCTTCATCATAGAAATATATCTCACCGTTAACGATCTTGGCGGTGTACCCTTCCGGGTGGCCGTCTTCGTTAATAAACGTAGCGACAACCGTAACGTCGCGGCCGGGCATTATAAATGTCGTGGGCGTTACACCGTCATCATAAAGCGTAACATCGGCGATCCAGCCGTCAAACAGTTTGCCCTCGGGAACCGTCGCGGTTATAACAATCGTGTCGCCCTTATAGACCTTGTTACCGACTACAGGCGTACCGTCGTAGTAGGTCATCGTACCGCCGATGATCTCTACAGTGTACTCTTCATCCGCATCATTAAAATTCGCCGTTACCGTAACATCATTGGCGGGCATTGCAAATGTTATGGAAGGTTTCGTCCGATCAACCGCAGGAAGCGTCAAACCGGTAACAGTCCAATCATCGAATATCTTGCCGTGCGGCACATTCGCCGTTACGGTAACATTGTCGCCCTCATTAAATATGGCGCTGGTACCGCTTTTACCGGAAATCGAAGCCCCGGTAACACTAAGCAAGTACCCTTTGGGGTCTTCAGGATCCGATTCGCAGGACATAGTTAAACAGCTCACAGCAACAACCAAAAGCCCTAACAGAAAAACTTTCTTGAACTTAAGCACAGCAACACTCCTTGATTTAAAGTTATACATCATAATTGTTGTTATCACATCAGATTTTCGGCTGCCGCGAGGGCCGCCACTGCTATTTAAAACTCCTCACGCCATAAGCGGGACGGCTATTACGCCATCCCTGCCTGCTATATTATGGCTAATAATGCTCAACCGTCCGCTGTTACCGGCGACCTCTTGTACCAATCTTCCTGCCCTGAAGCTCCCTTACGATCTCGTTGGCCACAGTCGTGACTTCCTGATCGTTGCGGACCAGAGCGGTGCTCTCGCCGGTAGCTATTACATTGCAGGTTTCAAGGTCGAGTATGCGGGCCCAGATGCTGTTGCCGCGGCCGGCCTTCTCGATGTCGATGATGACCAGATACTCGATTTCGTAGTCGGTGCCGATCTTGCAGAAGCTCCTGTCGTCGAGCAGCTTTCCGCGGCGGCCGAGCCGAGTCTCTTCCTTCTCAACTTCCCTGAAGAACTGGCGCGCGCCGCGGCGGGGGGCCGAGTAGTTCCTGGAGCTGGTCAGGCCGTTTACAATAGCCTCGGCCAGGTCTTCGCCCAGCTTCGCGTTTTCCATCCCGAACACGTAACCGGCTATCTGGTTGCCGCGCGGCGGGGGAGGAGGGGGCGGAGGAGGGGGAGGCGGAGCGGAAGAGGGGCCTGAAACAGCTACGCTGGCGCCGCCGCCGCCGACATTAATCGTAACGGACCTCTTGTTCATGCGCCTGTTCTGTAGCTCGGCAGAGAGGTTGTTCGCCGCAGTCCTGATCTCGGCGGTGTTGCGGATGAGCCCGGTGTACTCGGCATTGCCTATGACCGCGCAGTTGTTGAGGTCGAGGATGCGGGCCCAGACGCTGTTGCCGCGGCCGGCCTTCGCAATGTCGATAACGACCAGAAACTGGACGCCCTCGTCACCGCCGATACGGCAAAAATCCCTGTCGGAGAGGAGATTGTTGCGGCTGCGGGCCTGCGCCCTGTCGGCCGCCCTGAAGAACTCACGCGCGCCGCGGCGGGGCTGCGAGTACCTGCCGCCGGCAACCAGATTGTTAACCACAGCCTCGGCCAGCTCCTCGGCGTTGGCCGAGTTGTCTTCGCCGAATACGTACGCGGCCACAGCATTGCCGCCGCCGGACGACCTCTGCGACGAACCGCCGCCGGAAACCCCAACGGCCTGCGCGAACGCCGCCGAAACACAGAACGCCGAAAAAACCAGCGCTTTAAGCATCACAGACTTGCTCATCTGCAATCCTCCTCATTGTAAGATAAATGTTTATGGTTGTTACTGCTTTTTTTCCCAAAAATCAATTTTTAAATACCCGTTATACCATATAGATTATACATTATGGTTTGACGGCTTTACAAATAATATTGTTACAAAAATAATGACCGACACAACGAGGGGCACCGTCCAGTAGGCCGAATACTCCACAACCCCCGCAGAATCAGCAAAAAAGTCAATAACCAGCCCCGCCGCGTAATTTCCGAAAAAGCCTCCGAATCCGGCTGTAACCACCGCGAAGAGTTGGTGCGCGCCGGTGCGGTCGGCAGCCCCGCAGTGCCGGTCAAGGCAGATTACGATGGTAATCATTATAAATGTGTACACCAGGCCATGCACACTCAGGGCCGTGTAAATAAGCCACGTTTCCGTCCCAAACGCAAACACGGCGAAGCGGAAAATCCCCAGACAAATCCCCGAAAGCAGCACAACCCGCGCCCCGAACCGGCGCAGCAACAGCGCCAGCGCCCCCATGGCGAAGATCTCCGGAACCTGCCCCAAGCTCATAGCCGGCAGGATGTCGCCCTCGGCAAAACCGATCTGCTTGAGGTACAGGGACGCGCCTACATTATAGAAACGGTCGATAAAAGTCCCCGCCGCGCCCACAAACGCGAGCGCCAAAACCTGCGGCTTAAGGATCACCCTGAACGCGTCGACCGGAAAGAACTCGCGTTTGCTGTCCGGCGGCCGGCGGCCGGAGCCCTTGGGTATAGTAAGGCTGTACGCAGCCATGACAAACGCCGTAACCGACGCGATCCGCAGCAGAATCGGCAGCGGGCTCTCCCCCGCCCCCCGCGCCGCGCCCCCCCCATCCTTCAATATTATAAAGCTGAAAAACCACGCCACCGCGATCCACCCGAACGTCCCCCAGACCCGGATATTGCCGAACTTCTCCCGCTCCCCCGGCGAATGGTGGAACGAAATCGCGTTTATGAGGGGAACGGTGGGGTTCATGGCGATATTGTTCAGCACATACATTAAAAGCGCGGGGTAAAACTCCGTCTGGAGCGAAAAAAGGTACATAAACACCCCGCCTACGACGTTAAGCAGGCACAAAAGCCGCTCGGAACTGATCACCCGGTCGGCCAAAAACGTCATTATTACGGGGGAAACGATGGAACTGACGGCGGCAAGCCCCAGCACAAGCCCCACCTGCGCCCCCGAAAAATGGAGGCATTCGCGCAAATAAAGGCTCAAAACAGGCCCCGTAGCCCCCCAGATGAAGAACTGGATGAACATCAGCAGGCTCAGGCGGGTCTTTGGGTATCTCATGGGCGGCGCGCTTCGTTTAAGAAACAATAAAAATAATTTATTCCTACTACGGCTGTGCATATAATATATTATCATTATATAGTTGCGATTTACCAATATTAAAGGAGCTTTGATTATGTCTAAGGTATTTTATATGCCAGCCCCCGAACTTAACGGCACCTGGGCCGTAGGCGACGCATTGCCGGAGTACAAGGAAGAGGTCTCAATCTTCAAATTTACCGTAGCCGACAACGGCAAATCCGCCTCTTTCGCAGTTTGCGACGACGTAGCGGCCTGCCGGCAAGCGCTCACCGGCCTGCGGCGCGGATGGATGATGGTCGTATGCGAGGCGGCAATGTTCGCCCCGGCCAGCACCAAAACCATCAGCACCACCAGGCAGGGGGCGGTAGACCTGCAAACGGAAGACGGCGTCAAAATCGTCTGGAAGCTGAAAGACAAGGCCGCGATCGAGTTCATGGAGGAGGGCGGCACGGCGGCAGGAGGCATGGCAGCCCCCGTAGCGGTGGAGATGCCGCCGGCGACAGGGACAGGAAGGGTATTCTTCCTCACCGCCCCCGACCTCAACGGCGTATGGGCCGCAGCCAACGAACAGCCGGAATACAAGGAAGACTCCTCAATCTTCAAATTCGCGGAATCGGGAGACGGCAAAACCGCCCTCTTCTCCATCTGCGACGACGTATCGGCATGCCGCCAGGCGCTCGCCGGGCTGAGGCGCGGCTGGATGATGGTTGTATGCGACGCGGCACAGTTCGCCCCGGCCAGCACCAAATCCATAAAAACAACCAAAATGGGCTCCGCGGACAAACAGGCCGACGGAGGGTGGAAAGTGAAAGACAAGGCGGCTATTGAGTTTATTGAGTAGGAATATCAAAGGAGCAAGGGGGAGCATATCCCCCTTACACTTGATCCAAACAACAGGTGATAGCGGGCGTAAATTAACGATTTCTATTGCGTAGAAGCGGTGCTTAGATATCATATATATATGATATAGGTGTTGAGACGCGTGTTGATGTTGACAGGTAGCTTTGGGGAATTTATATGATGGTGTTGATTGTGTTGACAGTAACGCTTTTATTTGTGCACGCCGCCGGGGTGACTATGCCGGGTCGTGTCGCGCTTGCGCGCTACTTGACAAATACATCCATCAATGATATAAATACCTCCCGTTTTTTGTTTAAAGGCCCCTACAAGGCTCATAGATACACGTTGCGCAATAAGATGCCCTTTTTATATCCCCCTGCCCATAAACGGCCTCTATTGGCCTCCTATTGCTTCATTTCTTCAAAGACAGGAACTTATAAATGAATAAGCTTAAAACGCTGTTTTCAGCCATGCTTGTCTGCACATTCTGTACCGCCGCGACATTTGCCCAAGATGTGCAGGATTCCAAACCCGTCTACACCACGGCTGAATTTCGTTCGGAATTAGTGGCGGTCAACTTCGAACCCGACGGCACGAAGCTCACACCGCAATCTTCAACCGCGCTTGACAGCGTAGCCGCCATGGTCAAGCGTAACCAACAGCACCGATACGAGGTACACGGGCATACTTGCCCCGATGATGGAGCTCAAAACCGCTCCATGCAGTTCTCCATCCGGCGCGTTGAGGCTATGGTGAATTACCTGCGGTCAAACGGAGTGCCCACGGCAAACATCACCACCGTAGTCAATCCCCCCGCCGATGCTAAAGCGCAGGGATGTACGCGGGACAGGCGTGTGGAGATAATGCTTGTTGAAACGCGCCAAATCGAAGTTAAGCCGGAGCCTAAACCGGAACCGCCTCCAGTCGTTATACCCGAAACGACGCCAGCCACTCGAACAATTGAAGATGTAATGGACGACGGCAGAAAACGAACCACCCCCGAACCAACAACCATATCGGGGCCAACACCATCTGATATCGCCGCTGAACAGGGCAAGCAGGCAGTGGCTATCTATATGGCCGGGGATGAACCAACTGGCGCACAAGGAGTGCATAACATAATGGGCGGTGAACTCGCGAGGGTTATCAACGGGAGCGATAGATATCTTGCCGTTGACCGCACCGAAGTCATTCTCGACCAACTTGCCAAAGAGCATACATATCAACGTAGCGGCGCGGTGGATGATGACCAAATCAAAGCCCTCGGCCAGCAACTTGGCGTGCAATATCTCAGCATCTCAAATATCAACCCGGTAGGCAAACGCTACTATCTTGACACGCGATTGGTGGACGTTGTCACCGCAGAAATCAAGCGCTCCGTAACCGAGACCAGCACCCTAAAAGATGCCAACGAAATGAGCCGGGTAGCACGCAGTATCGCCCTCGAACTTATAGAACCAGAAGAGGCGAGAAAACAGCGCTTGCGCGGAAAGAAAATACGCCTGTATACATCTATTGGTCTCGGCGTATTGGGTGCGGGTGCGGTATCGTATGGTATTGTTGAGAACAATAACATTCGTGATTTGAACAAAAAAGGCGAGTACCCCGACGCTGTAAGCGCAGCGCAGAGGCGCGACGCCGCGTACATTGCCGGCGGTGTATTGCTCGCCGGCGGTATAACCATTCACATTTTATTTTAGGACGGATTGAGGTACAACATGACAAACGTCAAGAAAATTGCGTACAGACTGACCGGGCTGATTTGCGCTGCCGCGGCCCTGCTCTTTTCTGCCTGCGAAAAGATACCCGACCACTGCGGCAGAATGGAACTGTACAACCCCGATTACGAGTTCTGCTTTTCCGGCAAGGCGCACAAACTGTGCCGCGACGGGAAATACAACCCGCTCACCGAGGGATGCAACCCCAAAGACAATACCGTAGGCACAAGATGCGTTGACAGCAGTTTTGTCCCCGTAGGCACCCCCTGCGGCGGGTATACGCTTACAACAGGGTCTGCTCCTGCGGATGGCGGTACTGTGCAGCGCTTCCCGAATTTGTCAAACTACGCCGCCGGAGAACAAGTTACGCTGAGCGCGATAGCGGACAGCGGATACATATTCGCAGGGTGGGCCGGGGCGTCTACGGAAACAAGCCCTGCGGTAACGATTAATATGAGCAGCAACCAGCCGCTTGTCGCCATGTTCAGCCCAATAAGCGCGAGCGGCGCTAACACACACGCGCTAATGACCACCGCGTTCCCGGATAATGGTGGGAGAATCTGAATGGCCCAAATTACGCTACCGGTACGCAAGTAACCGTAACAGCCGCGGCGGCGCAGGGCTATACGTTCAGCGGATGGTCGGGTGCGTCAACGTCGAAATCATCATCAGTCGATATCACAATGGACGGCGGCAAAACGCTTGTAGCGATGTTTACGCCCGTAGTGTATACGCTTACGGTCAACGCAAACCCATCGTCAGGCGGCGCGGTATTTATTAACGGTACAGCATTGATGGGTGCTACGCCGCAAGACGCCGGAACAACCGTTGAGGCGCGTGCATGGGCTGCGGATGGGTATACTTTTACCGGGTGGTCGGGGGCATCAACGAGTACAAATAATCCCGTAACCTTTAGCATAACAAGCAGCAACCAAACGCTGACAGCTAACTTCAAACAAGACGAGCATAGCCATAGCTGGGGCAGTTGGAATGTGATATCACCCGCGAGCTGTACTGCGCCGGGGGTGGAGAGAAGAACCTGCCAGACAGACAACAGCCATACCGAAACGCGGCAGATACCGCAGATTACCGGTTCGCAGTGCGATATAACGCATACACATTCTTGGGGTAACTGGACTACAGTAACGCAGGCTACCTGTACAATAACCGGTTTGCGTACAAGAAGTTGTTCATGCAGCGAGACGCAGAGTGAAACGATACCGCAGTTGAGCGGTGTGCAGTGTGGCGGGGACATTGTTTTTGATACACTTAATGATACACGCGACGGCCAGAGTTATCCTACAGTGCAAATAGGTACGCAGACGTGGATGGCGAAGAATTTGAATTATAATGCATCTGGCAGTAAATGTTATGGCGAGGATGGTCAAGTCTTTGTTGATTGGGACGAAAATAATAAACCAATTTTTACTACATTGTCAAACGCTGAAGTACAAGCTAATTGCGTCAAGTACGGACGTTTGTATGATTGGGCTACGGTGATGGGTCTTCCGTCAAGTTGTAATAGTAGTTCTTGCGCGTTAGAAGTCCAGAGTAAACATCAAGGTATTTGTCCTTCCGGTTGGCATATACCCAGCGATGATGAATGGGAGACTCTTGTGAAGTATGTTGACCCTAACGCGTCAGGAAATACTGATAATAACGCTGGAACGAAGTTGAAGTCAACAAGCGGTTGGAACGATTGGTCAAATGGAATGAGTGGAAACGGTACCGACGAGTACGGCTTTTCGGCCCTGCCCGGCGGCTACGGCATCACAGATGGCAGCTTCTACGATGTCGGCAACTACGGCGGCTGGTGGAGCGCCACGGAGCGCGATGCGGACTACGTCTGGTATCTGGACGTGTTCAACTTCCGCGGCTACATGCGCAGGGACCTCCGCAACAAGGGGATCCTGCTTAGTGTTCGTTGCCTGAAGGACTGAGCGCCGTGCGATAGCGCAGCAATGGGCGTTGTTTTGACTTTTTTGTTTGTGTGTTATGTGTTGTCGCCGCACGGCGGTTACTAAATTATGAACTTTTGGGCTACGGGAGGGTGGTGGAAATTGTGGTAGCGGTGTGATGGTTGCGTTGTTGTGTGTAGAATAAAACAGTATATTATATTTCATATTTTTCAAAAGAGGATAATTATATGAAAAGACCAAGAATTTTTATAAGCTCAACTATTTACGATTTTAAAGATTTACGTTCTTCATTGAGATATTGGCTGCAAGACGAGTTAGGTTATGATGTTCAGATGTCTGAGTATTGTAATTTTGATAAAGATTCATCAAAAAACTCATACGAAGCATGTTTAGAAGTAATTCCCGATTGTGAAGTTTTCATCCTTTTAATAGGTTCACGTGTAGGAGGAATGTATGATAAAAAGAACAAAATAAGTATTACAAGGAAAGAATACCAAACAGCGTACGAAGCCGCAAAAGCAGGTAAAGTAAAAAAAATAATAACATTTATACGACAAAATGTCTGGGATGCGCGTGAAGATAGAAAAAGTTTAAAGAAATTACTCTCTAATGAGTACGATTCAGAAAATAGTAATTTACCTGGATATGATACGGCTTATTATGCCAGCACGATATTAAATGACGATGCAAAGCACATTTTATCTTTCATCAAAGAAGTTTTAAGAAATGAAGAATGGCGCGATGGCAAAAAACCGTTGTTTAATTGGGTACAGCAATTTAATTTTTTTCCTGACATCGTAAGTACTTTGGAAACTGAATTAAGAATAAAAACAAACTTTAAGGCGCGTGTTATGGAACAAAATGTTCGTTTGGCGTTAATGAATAATCTTAAATGGATTTTTAATAAGAATATATGGGATACACCGTTTAATATTTCACCTAATTTTCGAGAATTTAAACCAATACATAACAAGTTAAAAGCGCATGAAAATGAATATATTTTAGGCAAAGATACTATGTCATTTAGCAAGGTCGAATTGACTGACGCGCAACGTTTTTTTATGCAACCTGAAGCTAATATTGATAAATTGGGCGTAGTTACTTTTGATGATGCCATTTCAAGCGGAGTTTTCATAGACTACGATAAACAGAACGGTGGTTTTGTAGAGAGCGATTTTCATAAATCATTAATTGATATTTCTATGGAAATAAATTTATTAAAAGATTATTTATTGTATATCCCACCTGAAGTTAAAATAGATTTAAATAATGCCATAACAAATCATGATCAGGCTGAACTTGAATATTCAACGAGGGTTATGTTAGCATATAACAACATATATGAGGCGATCGAAAATATTATCGATCTATCAAGATATATGATTAATTATATGCAATCACATGATAAAAGCATGAACTATCCGAAACTACTAAGAGGTATAACAGGGGATACCAGACCAAGCGAAGATGAGATTTTGGAAATCTTACAAGGTTGACATATTTGATAGGGAGTCGTATAAATACACACGTAGCAAATGCGTGGTCTTAGTGGCATATAGATGTCGGGCGACCGGGGACGGTCGCCCATATACTGTTTTGTGTTTGACGTATGCGTATGTATTTATTAAATTTTTTCAGGGCAGAATCCCGCAATACCACCCCAAGGATTGCGGGAGCGTCCCTTTATCAGTCCAGCGGCCCGCTCCCCCCGCCGTTGTTATCCCGCTGCTTGTACTGGCGGTCTTTGTCCCGACAAAAAATACACTATCTCCTTGTATTCCATCACTCCGTAATATATATTACATCCATCCACAGCGCCCCAAAGGCGTCTCGCTCTCTAACGCTGCGCAGTATCTTAATTATCGGTTTTACGGTGACGGCAAATTTCCCCGCCATCGAGACGGTTCCGGTTCGATCCTGTCCGCCGGACTTTTTTATTTTGGGTATTGACTTTTGTCGAAAATTTTATTATCTTTTATATATAGGGGGCGGTTCCCAAGTCGTCTTGGACGTTCTGGTTAAGGGTCTGTTGATCACTAACCGCTTGGCTGAAGCCCCCTTTGTTTTTTCTCCTGAACATTGTTTTTAGTGACAGCGACTTGTTGCTGTTTGCATAATTTGCTATAATTGTTATCTGCCCGTTAATGTTTTTAACGAAGTGCAGGCTCTTATCTCTGCCAACAGTTAGTTTATCAAAGCTATAAATAATGTATGGGAAGTTTGAGACGTCATTTGTGGTTATTGCTTGTTGCCCGCGCCGCGTTTCTGTTTTTTCGTTGCCGTGTTTCTTCAAAGCGTGTTTTATTTCGTTTGAGCGTAATTCAAGGTTGTAGCCCAGCAAATTGACTTGTGTTTGTTGAAAAATACGTTGTGAAAGTTCGGCGCCTATTTTTCCGAGGAGCAGCTTTTTACCCCAATTTTCGCCCTTAACAGCTTTATTTATAAAGTCGAGAGCATGATTTTCGTATCCGGCAATTTCAACTCGGCGGCTGCCTGAATGGTTTTCGATCTCTTTTTCTGTATAACTTGTAAGTCCGCATCCGGCAGGCGCCTTGATAGACTGCATAATATAGATTCTCCTTTTTAGCCCCACAAAAAAGATATGGTATGCCAATACATGATTGATTTTTTGTATAAGGTTTAACAGCGATTTTTTACTGCGGGGTACTGCGAGGGTTGTAGGACTGTAAACCAAGTAATCAGTTCCGCGGGTACAGATTGGCCTGAGGTTATAATATACGTTATGGAAGTAGTGCGGTGTAAAGGTTTTTGAGAAAAAAGTGTACAGATTGCTTTTTGGCGAGAGATATAGTATATTACATCTATCCACAGCGCCCCAAAGGCGTCTCGCTCTCTAACGCTGCGCATTATCTTAATTATCGGCTTTACGGTGGCGGCAAATTTCCCCGCCATCGAGACGGTTCCCGCTCTCTCCGCCCCTAAATATCCCTAAAAATTACGTAAACGCTCTACAAGAGCCGTTTTGATGCTTTGCCCGTTTTACAAATTAAAAAAACTAACCGTTATACCCAATCCCCACCGGGGAAGGAGAGTTTTATGGAAAACGCATCAATCAAGACCACGCCTCAAACCAAAGTCAGCGGCAAAACTCGTGCTAAACGCTTCGAGGACGGACTGCCGGAGATACTTTCGCCTACCGTTGACATCATCTTCAAAATCTTGTTCGGCGACGAGCGCAACCGTGATATTCTGGCGGATTTTTTGTCGGCGGTGCTCGGATTCAGGGTGACAAAGGGCGCGATAACGCTTGTTGACCCGCATCTGGCGCGGGACAACATAGATGACAAACTTGGGATACTTGATATAAAGCTGAGGCTCAAAAACGGAAAGTACGTTAATATTGAGATGCAGGTCGGGAATTTAAAATCCATATTCAAGCGCGTAGAATATTATATTGATAACATGATCGTCCGGCAGATGAAGGGGGGCGACGATTACGATAAGATACTGCCGGTAGTGGCAATTATCGTATTTAAAGATACCGTACTCCCGGAAACGAAACGGTTTCACTGCGAATTCGGTACGCTGGAGAAGACGGAGCATTTCGAACTGCACGGGTTGAAAGCGGTTCACACCCTTGAACTGCCTAAACTGCCGGCGGGCGGGGGTGGTAAATTGGAGGATTGGCTTAAGTTTATTAAATCTGAGAAAAGGGAGGATTATATGGCTGTAGTGCAGAAGAGCAAGCCGATGAGGCGCGCGTTGGAGGTACTGGAAGAAGCGAGCGCAGACCAGAGGGTGCGCGACGAATACGTCTACCGCGTGATGGCCATAGCCGACGAGAAAGCCAGGCGGGCTTATTATCGCGATAAGGCCAAGGAGGAAATTAAAAAGGCTAAGGAGGAGAGCAAGGCTGAAGGTAAGGCTGAGGGCGTAGCGGAAGAACGGCAGAAAAACGCCAACGCCATGATCGCCGAAGGCATACCCCCAGAAACCATCGCCAGAATCACCGGACTCTCAGTAGACGAAATCCGGAAACTGTAAAGAAACGAACAGCGTAAAATTGGCCTCTCCAATCGGAGAGGCCCCCCCTACTCCCGCACCACCGTAATATCCGGCAGCACCAATTTGGCATCGGTATCTTTGGGAGGACCTCTATCAAAATCTCTTTTATGGATGCCGCAAATAATTTATCCTCCCTTGCATTCCGCCGGCCCATAACGTATATTACCTACATCCCACAGCGCCCCAAAGGCGTCTCGCTCTGTAAAAGCAACCGCTTTTTCGAAACACCCCCTGCGTATCCAGTGAGGTTTCCGTCTTTCCCAATCACCCGGTGGCAGGGGATTAAAATGGAAATCGGATTGCGCCCCACCGCGCCGCCTACAGCACGGGGGGATGTGCGCTTGCCTTTATTCTTTACGCCGTATTGCATTGCGATATCTCCGTATGTAACCGTCTTCCCGTAAGGTATCCTGCCAAGGATATCCCACACCGCCTTCTGAAACGGGGTCCCCTCCGGCATAAGCGGCAGCGCGAAATCAGGCTCATTGCCGGAAAAGTATATATCAAGCCATTTCCGTACATCCTTAAATAAGGGGATACTCTTTTCTGCAACATCATCCCCCAAACCCGGCGCAAAATACTTCTGCCCCTCAATCCAAAGCCCGGTAATATTATCACCGTCGCTTGATACGGTAAGGGCTCCTATCGGCGATTTTATGATATTGGTGTATTGCATGGATAACCTAACGCGATTTCTATTGATAAATTCGTTATAGAACACGCCGAGCGCGTCAGGCGCAGTCCACGCAGTTAATATACATTATGCCGGTCTTCCCCCGCTGAAATAGATTGTGGCAATGGTTTAAAATGAGGCGTGAAAGCGAAAATTCGGCGCGGTATTGACGGCAAAGGTCTTTATAATAGGGGGCTTGCAGGCCCCAAATTACCCCCGCTACGCGTGTTTTCGGTATAAATCCGCGATTTTCTGCAATAACCCTCCTACTTTATTCGAATAGTATGTAGTGCCCCCGGCGTCTCTCTGGCGGGGATTCTTAAATCAGGCAGTGAAAAATAATAATATCAATCGGGCGGCGGCGCGCGGCGTGGCTTTGATTGGCCAACTGAAAGGAGCGGTACTATGTTAAACAATGTTAAAGTAGGTACAAAATTAACAATGGGATTCCTCGTTGTGGCCACTATTGCCGCGTTTATCGGCGTTATTGGAATAACGAGTACGTCCAAGATGGACTCGCTTGTCGATGAGTTGTATGTACGGCGGGTAGCCGGCATCAATTCGGTAGGAACCATCGTAGAGAACGTGGCCCTTATGCGTGTGGCAATTCGCACTATGCAGTGCGGCGACGAGGAGCTCTATAAGGCACAGGTTCAAAACCTCCGCACTGCGCAGGCGAAGGTTGAGGCTGAGATTAAAGTTATGGAGGGCATATTGATTGCCAATGACACGAGGGCGCTATTGGAATCGGTAAAAAAACAGTACGAGGACGTAAAGCCGCTTGTGGAAGATGTGGTAACCGCGTCGCACGCCGGGAACCGCTCGACGCTGAAACCAGAGTACGCGGCGGTGGTGGACAGGCCCAAGACCCCGTTATTGCAGCTCAGCGCGAAGAGCGAAGAGCTGAACAACCGGATTGCCGAATACGCGAAATCAGCGTGGGTGAACAGCAGCGCGACGTACGAGCATATCCACAAACTGCTCATTGTCCTTGTGGTGCTCGGCGCGATTATCAGCATAATGCTTGGCGTCTTGCTCTCGCGCAGCATCAGCAAGCCGCTCGGCAAGACGGTTGAGATGCTGGACAAGATGGGCGACGGCAATCTGCGTATGCGGCTTAACATGAAGCGCGGCGACGAGATCGGCGTAATGGCCGACAATATGGACAGGTTCGCCGACGCGCTGCAGTCGGATGTTATAGGCGTGATGCAGAAAATTTCCGAGGGCGACCTGAGCGCGGATGTTTCCATATCCGGCCCCGATGACGAGGTAGGCCCGGCGATAAAGCGCACGATCGACTCTCTGCGCGCGCTCATAATAGACGACGGCGGCAGCGTGCTCGACGCCGCGGCCCATAAGAACCTGTCGCTGCGTATGCAGGGCGAGTACAAGGGCGAGTACGCGAGGATGAAGGAGAACATAAACATGGTAGTGGCGAGCCTCGACGAAGCCATGATGCAGGTGGCCGAGGCTGTATCGCAGGTGTCATGCGCGAGCGGCGAAATATCTTCCGGCGCGCAGACGCTTGCCGAGGGCGCAAACAATCAGGCGAGTTCGCTTGAAGAGATATCGTCGAGCCTTGAGGAGATCTCTTCCATGACGAAGCAGAACGCCAACAACTCTGTGCAGGCCAAGCACATGGTAGACTCGGCCGGCGCGTCGCTGAACGACGCCAACGATGCCATGCAGCGCATGGGCAAGGCGATTCAGCATATTAAGGAGTCGTCGGACAATACCGCCAGGATATTGAAGACGATTGACGAGATCGCGTTCCAGACGAACCTGCTTGCGCTCAACGCGGCGGTCGAGGCGGCGCGGGCGGGCGATGCCGGCAAGGGCTTCGCGGTAGTCGCCGAAGAGGTGCGCAACCTTGCGATGCGCTCTGCGGACGCCGCGAAGAGCACCGCCGGCATGATCGAAGCGTCGGGGAGAAGCGCCGGCGACGGCGTGGCGCTCACCGAAGAGGTCGCGACTGCGTTAAGCCGGACGGTGGTAGAGGCGGGAAAGGTAGCCGATCTGATAGGCGAGATCGCCGCCGCGTCCAACGAACAGGCACAGGGCGTTGAGCAGGTCAACAGCTCGGTGGCGTCGATGAACTCTGTAACGCAGCAAAACGCGGCGAACTCCGAGGAGTCGGCAAGCGCGGCGGAAGAGCTCTCGAGCCAGGCCTCCGAACTCGCGAGCATGGTAAGCAGGTTCAAGCTCAGCTCGCAGCTCAGGATATCCGCCAGGCCGTCGCCGAGGTCCTCTGCGGTCCGCATACCGGCGCTCTCCGTATACAGCGGAAGGGCACCGGCAGTGAGACCGGCCATAAAAACGGGTAAAACCGCCGGGGCCAATGACATCGTGCCGCTTGACGAGTGTGAGATGGTAGAACTTTAATGTGTTGAATGCGCTGCCGCGCGGAAGACAGGGCGAGCCCTGCCTTCCGCTGCGGCAGCTTTATTTTAAGGCGCGCCGGAGTTTGCCGTATCCGAAAAACTTGTTTTCCCGACGCGGATTATAGTATCTTTATACGATGAACTACTTTAAGCTGTCGGAACGCCTGTACAACGATGCGCTTGGCAGCGGCATATCGGAAGATGATATGCGTACCGTAGCCGCCTGGCCGTTGAACAGGGTTACGCTGCTTTTTGCCGCGGCGGATCAGGCGCGGCGGCATTTTTATAATGATGGCGTTGATCCCTGCACGCTTATGAACATCAAGTCCGGCGGATGCGGTGAGGACTGCGCGTTCTGCACCCAGTCGTCCCACAATAAGGCGGATGTCAAAGTACAGGGGCTGGCTGGCCCTGATGAGATCGTCCGTAACTGTAACGAGGCGTGGGCGAGGGGGCTGCCGTTCTGCGTGGTGTCAAGCGGCAGGAAACTTGGGGATGGCGAGTTCAGGGCCGTCATCAAGGCGCTGATTGACTGCGGGGACGGCGGGGAGAAGCATGCGTCGCTGGGGATACTGGGTGATGATGAATTTAAAGCGCTGCGCGATGCGGGGGTGGCGTGCTATAATCACAATGTGGAGACGAGCCGCTCGTTCTTCGGCAGCATCGTCACCACGCATACTTATGATGACCGGATCAACACCGTAAAACGCGCTAAGTCTGCTGGGTTGAAAGTCTGCTGCGGGGGGATATTTGGGATGGGAGAGTCTTGGGAGCAGAGGATTGAAATGTGCGTGGAGCTGCGGGGGTTAGGCGTTGACACTGTACCCATAAACTTCCTGAACGCGGTTCCCGGCACGCGGGTCAGGCCGCTTAACGAATCGCCGTTAGAGCTGCTCAAGATCGTCTCGCTGTTCCGCCTGTCGATACCAAAGGCAACGATAAAAGTATGCGGCGGGCGCGAGAAGAATCTGGGTCAGCTGCAATCATTAATATTCCACGCTGGGGCAAACGGTTACATTACCGGCGGCTATTTGACTACGCCGGGCGCGGGGATCGATGAGGACGACAGGATGATCAGGTCTTTGGGTTTGGATAGATGATGGCTGTTTAACAATGTAATTGGGATTGAATTAATGGTGACAGATTGACGCCGCCGGGGCGGGTTAAAAAACCGCCCCGGCAATGCCTGATAACAAAAAACTGACGGAGGGAAAGCAGATGAAATCGTTTCGCAAGGAGTTGACGTTCAACACAACCAGCCGGCGCGATTACATGAACATCACGCCGGAGATAGAATCCGCCCTGCGCGAAAGCTGCATCCGCGAGGGGCTGTGTCTGGTCAACGCGATGCACATCACCGCCAGCGTCTTCATAAACGACGACGAGCGCGGCCTCATCCGCGACTTCGACGACTGGCTTGAGGGCCTCGCCCCGCACGAGCCCGTCTCCCGCTACCGCCACAACGGCTCGGAGGACAACGGCGACGCCCACCTCAAGCGCCAGGTCATGGGCCGCGAGGTCGTGATTGCGATAACCAACGGCCGGCTCGACTTCGGCCCGTGGGAGCAGGTATTCTACGGCGAGTTCGACGGGCGGCGCTCCAAAAGGGTGCTTATTAAGATCATCGGGGAGTAACGGCGCTCCCGCTACCCCCCAAATGTTCAGCCATGAAACGGCGGTGGAACTCCTCGAAGCCGGTGTCGTCCCTGTCCGACAAGTCATACTCCGGGGCCATGAAGTGGCATACGCCGCCGCCTTGCAAATAACCGGGGATGAGTTCGTACGCCATGAACGCATCGGTGACGGTGGGGTCCATATAGGCCAGGCCGTATTCGCTTGCGCGTTTGAACCCTAATTTAGGATAATACTCCGGGTGGCCGGTGATCAGCACAGCTCCAAATCCCATATCTTTCGCTTTTTGGATACTGTGCAGGACGAGGGCTTTGCCTATGCCCTGCCTTTGGCATTTTCGCCAGACGGAGAGCGGGCCGAATGTGATTGTGCCGGTCTCCGTGCCGTCCGGGCGCTTGAATTTGCTTTTTGTATAGATGATATGCCCGACAATCTCGCCGCCACGTTCCGCGACCAAGCGCAGTTCGGGGATGACGTTTGGCGAATCTTTCAGCAGGTGGATCAAAAAGTGTTCGTCCACACGGCACCGGCCGGGATTATCGGCCGACAGGAATGCGTCGTAGGTCAACCTCAATATTGTATAGTAGTCTGCCGGGATTTCGGGGCGGATTATGATATGGCGGGCCCCCACCGTCAGAAATCCTGATCCGTAACCCGCGCGTTCAGCAGCAGGCCTATCAGTATCGCCACGGTTATCGTGAAAGATCCTCCGTAGGAGAGGAAGGGGAGCGGCAGTCCTGTTACCGGCATCATGCCGAGGGTCATGGCGATGTTTACGAATACGTGGAAACAGAGGATAGCTGAGGCGCCCACCGCTAACAGATTCAGGAAACGGTTGCGGCAGTTGTGGGTTACCATAAGCCCGCGTATAATCAGGAACAGGAACAGCAGTATCACAATCGAGCACCCTACAATCCCGAACTGTTCGCCCAGCACCGAGAAGATGAAGTCGGTGTGCTGTTCGGGCAGAAACGAGAGCCTCGACTGCGTGCCCTGCAGGTACCCCTTGCCGAAGATGTGGCCTGAGCCCACCGCCACTTTGGACTGTATGACCTGATACCCCGCACCGAACGGATCGAGCTGCGGATTCATGAAGCTGATAATGCGCATCTTCTGGTAGTCTCTCAAAAACGAACCCCAGATCACCGTTATTATAATTGATGTGAAGATGTTGGTCGTTATCACGCCTATCCACAGGAATATCGGCGAGCGCGTGATGTAGAGCACACCTATTACTATAATGAAGAATATGCCCCACGGTATAGACTCGAATATGCCCCAGCTGGTACCGCTGCTGAACGAGAGCAGAAGCGGGATTGCCGCGAGCAGCAGGGATAGGAGCGGGGAGACTATGTAGAACACCTCAAGCAGGCTCAGGCGGCTCCAGTAGAAGAGCGGCAGCGCCACCGTGCAGAAAACGAGCGCGGTCCCAAGGTCCGGCTGTTTCATAACTAACGCGAACGGTACGAGTATAATCAGTCCGGGGACTATGAACGATGTGATCTTATTAAGCGACACGGTCTTCTCGCTCAGGTATCTTGCCAGCGCCAGAAGCAGCCCCACCTTGGCAAACTCCGACGGCTGTATCTTGAACCCGCCTAAGGATATCCACCGCTGCGCGCCCATAACATTTACGCCCGCGACTATCGCCATCAGCAACAGCAACAGCGAGAACCCGTAGAAAATGTACGCGCCGTTGAATAGCCAGCGGCCTGGGATCGCCACTATTACGAATATTATGGCGAGCGCCATCCCAAACCAGATGATCTGCTGCTTGTAAAGCCCGGCAAGCGGGCCGCTCTCGTGAATGTAGGTCGCGCTGTAGACCAAAAATATCCCCATCACCCAAAGCGTTATGGCAGTAAACAGAAGCGGCAGGTCAAGACGGTTCTTTTTACGCAGATCGTCTATCATCGGTTACCATCCTTTTCGGGTGCGTGTTTGTGCGGGCTGTTTGTATGTGCTGTCGAGCGGCTGTTCACTGGTTCCCCTCCCGCCTGCCCTGATAGAGCTGCGATGCGCCCGCGTCCTCTTCGGCCAGCGCCCTCTGTTCGGCCCTCTGCCTTGCCGCCCATGCGGCGGCCTGCCTCGACTCCTGCGCCAACCTGAGGCTCAAGGGCGGCGAGTCGGGGTTCAGCTTTGCGTAAACGGCTTTGCCGCTTTCGTTTTCTGAGAAAAATTGTTTCAGGAGCACTCCGGCGACCGGCGCGGCCATGGCTCCGCCGCCACCCGCGTTCTCCACCACTACAGCCACCGAAATTACGGGGTCGTCCACCGGCGCGCAGGCTATAAAAACCGCGTGCGTCTTGTCGCCGTGGGGGTTCTGCGCGCTGCCGGTCTTGCCGCCTACGGTGATCCCCGGCACCGCCGCGCGCGTACCCGTACCACCCGGCTTCACCACAGCCGAGAGCGCCTCGTGCGTCACGTCTATCGTGTACTGGTTGAGAGCCAGTTTACCTATAACGGAGTCTTTGGACTGCGAAACGAGTATACCCTCCTTGTTGCGCTCTTCCTTTACGAGGTGCGGCCTGTAGATCTCTTTGGAATTGCCCATCCCGCCTACCATAACGGCGAGCTGCAACGGGGTGAGCACTTGTTGCTGGCCTATTGCGAGATCCATTACAAGCCCCCGCGTCCAGCGCCATCCGCGGTTCGCGAACCGCTCGTTGTAGGCCGCCTCGCCCGACAGATAACCCATACGCTCGCCCGGCAGATCAATGCCGGTTAGGGCGCCGAGGCCGAACATACGGGCATACTTGTTGATGTTGTCGTCATCGAGCATCAGGCCCAGCTGGTAGAAGTAAACGTTGCACGACCACTGGTTCGCCATGATGTAGTTCGTGGTGCCGTGGCCCGGGGGCGGCTTGTGGCACTTGGCGACGCGGCTGCCGAACCGGTAGCTCCCGCCGCAGGTGGCCGACATTCTTGTATCTCTGGTTATCTTGCCGGTGGAGAGCCCCGCTATCCCGGTCAGGGGCTTGAACGTGGAGCCTGGCGGGTATACGCCCGCTATGGCGCGGTTGTTGAGCGGCAGGTTGCGATCGGACGCCACCGCAGCCCATGTCCTGCCCTTGACCGATGTGGCCGCCGAGAAGATGTTGGGGTCTACGGATGGGTTGCTGTACATGACCAGCACGTCGCCGCTACGCGGGTCAAGCGCGACCACCGCCCCCTTGAGCGAGTCGGGGAACGCTTTTTGGACCGCGAGCTGCAGGTTGATATCCAACGAAAGGTAGAGATCGTTGCCGTACACAGGCTCTATCCTCTGAATGTGCGACACAGCGCCCATGCTCTTGCCGAACGCGTTCACCTCCTGATACTCCCGGCCGCACTTGCCGCGCATCACGCTCTCGTAATACCGCTCCAACCCCGCGCGCCCCATCAGATCGCCCCAATAGTAGTCCTGGTTGCGCAGCGTGTCGAACTCCTTTTCGGGTATCTCCCCCATATAACCGACCGCATGGAACGTGGCGGCGCCATAGGGGTACTCGCGGCGCGACTCCGTCTCCACCACAATCCCCGGCAGCTCAATGTACCGCTCCTCGATAATGCTGACGAGCTCAATCGACACGTCTTCCCTTATGCGCGTGAGGTCGAACCGCCTTGAGTTGGCGCGGCGGAACTGCTGGGCAAGCGACGCGCTGTCAAAAACTGCGGTCCCGTCCGTGTCGCGGATTTTGCACAGCGACTGAATGACGGCATCGCGGTTGCGCAGCTTGTAGGGCAGCACGCATATTGAGTAAGAGGGCCGGTTGCGCGCCAGTTCAAGGCCGTTCCTGTCCAAAATACGCCCGCGCGGGGGGAGGACGATGCTCTCACGCATACTGTTTTCGTTTGAAAGGCGGATGTTCGTCTCGGCGTCGCGAATCTGCAACCGGTACAAGGCCACGAGCAGTACGGCAAAGAAAAGCGAGCAGACGATAGCTATGATTACGCTTCTGCCCCGCCGTTCGTGGGATTCATCCTGAAGCCTTTTTCCGGTAGCCATACGCCGTTCAGCCCACGAGCCGCTGGGGCTTGATAACGTTCGACCAAATGAACGGGAACGCCGCGAAGAAGAGCGTGTAAACGGCCCTGGGCAGGGTCACTACCAGAAGCTCCGAGAATATTGCCGACGCCGCACCTCCCGACGTCGCTATATGAACCACCATAATTATGATGTCGAGGAAAATAAACGCCGCGAGAAGCAGCACCACCCGCATAATCGGGTCAAGGCGCATCACGCGCTCGTTGAAAAGCCCGCACAGCGCGCCGGTGACGGTCATGGCCAACGCGTTCTGGCCGAGAAGATCCGCCGAGAAGAGGTCCTGACCGAGCCCCACAAGAAAGCCTGCGAACACGGCAGGCATTATACCGGCGCTGATCGCCAAACAGAAAAGGGTGAGCAGCAGAAGGTCTGGCTTCACCGACATTATGGCAATATGGGGCACGAGCGTGCTCTGCAGAATCGCACACAACAAAAACCATCCGGCCCATTTCAACACACTGTTCATAATGCCGCTGTACCTTTACTATATTATTATAGGTCTGACACATCCGGTTTTGAGTGCAGAGTTTGGAGTTAACGTCAAAAAACTCCACACTCCCCAAAACCGCCTTTAAAATTTTATGGAATCTATCTCCGACTTCTGCGCCGACCACTGCGGGGACAGACGCATCACGAAAAGCTCCTCCAATTTATCAAAATTAACTGAAAAATTTATGTATGCCCGCTTGAACAGCAGGTTGCTCCTGTCGTCTATGTTGGTTACGTACCCTACCGTCAGCCCTCTGGGGTAAATGCCGCCGAGGCCGGAGGTGGTAATGGTGTCGCCGGACTTCACATCCTCGTGGTTGCGCAGGCGCACGAAGAAGTCCCGGCCGTTATCCGTCTGCAAGATACCCACCGCGCGGGAACGGTACACCATAACGCTCGTGCGGTTGGACGGGTCGCGCAAAAGCTGCACCATAGACATATTCCCCATAACCTGCACAACCTTGCCCACCGCGCCGTGCTCACCCACAATGGGCATAAACATTGAAACGCCCTGAGCCGTGCCGCCGGCTACCACCACGCTCCTGTACTGTTGCGACGGGTCGCGCGCCACCACCCTCACCGGCGTGAGCTTGTAAAGGGTGTTCTCGGCAAAACCTACCAGGCCGCGCAGGCGCTGGTTTTCGGAAGACTGGTCGCGTATAAACTGCAATTGCGTGCTGAGCTCGGCGAGTTCCTGATGAAGGCGCTTGTTTTCGGTGTAGACCCGCGTGAAATTTGTAACCTGAGAAATAGTCGCGGCGACCGGATAAAATACAGTCATGGTCAAATAACGCGCGACATTCTCCTGCTTGCCGGCCGGCGCAGTTATCATGAGCACGCTGAGCAGGGTCGTGAGCACCAGCGAGCAGATGTTGCGGTAACGTATGATTAACTCAGTTAGCCAGCGCATTATTTTCCATGCTTACCGGTTGACATCAGCACCGGGTGATACTTGTCGAACTCCTCGATGATCTTGAGGGCGCCGCGGGCGACGCAAGTCATCGGGTCGTCAATAACGTTCACCGGCAGGTTCGTCTCCTGCCGAATCCTTTCGTCAAGCCCGCGAAGCTGCGAGCTGCCGCCTGTCATGATGATTCCCTTGTCAAGGATGTCGGCCGAAAGCTCAGGCGGGGTCTGCTCAAGTGCCTGCTTTACGGCCTCTACTATTATAGATATTGGCTCATTGAGCGCATCCCGAATCTCGGTGGAGGTTATGCGCAGCGTCTTGGGTATGCCGGCGACCAAATCGCGACCCTTGACTTCCATCTCCAGCTCGTCCTCCAGCGGGAACGCCGAACCTATCTGTATCTTGATCTGCTCGGCGGTGCTCTCGCCGACCAGAAGATTGTACGTCTTCTTGAGGTAGGAGACAATGGTCTCGTCCATCTCGTCGCCGCCGATGCGCACCGACATATCGCAAACCATTCCGTTTAGCGCCAAAACCGCGATCTCGGCCGTGCCGCCGCCTATATCTATAACCATATTACCCGACGGCTCCTCAACGGGGATGCCCATACCGATAGCCGACGCCATTGTCTCGGCCACGAGGTACACCTCGCGCACACCGGCGCTCTCGGCGGAGTCTACCACCGCCCGCTTCTCAACCTCGGTGATGCCCGACGGGACGCCTATGACCGCGCGCGGCCTGAAGTAGAAACTGTACTTCTGTACCTTGCGGATGAAATACTTGAGCATCTGCTCAACCAGGTCGAAATCGGCGATAACCCCGTCTTTCATGGGGCGTATGGCCATGATCTCGCCGGGGGTGCGGCCAAGCATCCGCTTAGCCTCAAGGCCGATGGCGACAACATTCTTGCTGTTCTTGTCCACCGCCACAACGGAGGGCTCGTCGATAAGAAGCCCCCGCCCGCGGGCGTATACAAGCGTGTTAGCAGTCCCGAGGTCGACCCCCAGATCATTCGAAAAAACCGGAAAAAGTCCCATAATTTAGCCCCAAGCGTCCTTTTGTTGACAAGGTTTTAAGGTACCATACGCAACGGCGCGTATCACACCAACGTATAAAATATATAATAGTGTACGCTAAACAAGCTTTTTTTTTATTTTTTTTTACGCCATTCCGGCGCCACCCCCAAAAACCTCGTTTTTTTGCAATGATGACAGCTTTTTGACACTTTCTTGCCCCGCGCCCCCCACTTCCTGACAAGCTTTTGAAAAAAAAACCACATCTTTATGGAATGGTATTGATTTTTTTAAATCCTAAATCTATAATATGGATTGGAAAACAATTTATCCTTTAATATTAACTATGCTTCATGAAAGGAGCAGTTTTATGCTTAACAACATCAAAGTAGCACCAAAACTTATTGCCGGCTTCCTTATAGTCGTGGCAATAGCGGCGTTTATCGGCTACGAGGGCATTAACGCAGCCAGTCAACTCGACCATATGAACGACGAGATGTACATCCGGCGGGTGGGCGGCGTCAGCGCGGTAGGCGATGTCCAGCTCCAGCTGATGCGTCTGCGGAACGCCATGCGCACGCTGCCCGACGCAAACGACCATGAGTACAAGGAGCAGTTAGAGACTGTCGCCGATGCCAAAGAGCGGGCCAAGGGAGCCCTCGCCCGCCTCGACTCCATTCTGACCAGCGAAAAAGGGAAGGCGTACCTTGCAACGATGAGTAAGGAATTGGACAACTATATAGCTAATGCTGCGGCCGTTATGGAGTTGGCCTCCAAAAAGAGGTCCGAGCTCGAACCCGAGTACAGGGTGGCTCTGAGCGCCTGCGCAAAACCTGCGGAGACCCTCTTATCGACGAGCTCTGAGTTGGCTGCATTGATTGATGAACTCGCCAGAGACTCCTGGAACGCGTGTACGGAACTATACAGAAGCATGGAAACATTGATATGGATACTTATAATAGCGGGTGCCGGCATTGGCGTCGGTTTGGGCTGGTATCTGGCAAACAGCATCAGCAGCCCGCTCAAGGTAGTAATGGAGAATCTTAGCAATATGGCCCGCGGCAACATGAAAACGCGGCTCAACATGACGCGCGGCGACGAGCTCGGCATGATGGCCAAGGCCATGGACAACTTCTCGGCGCATATGGATAAGGAGATCGTAGGGGCGATGAAATTGATCTCAGCCGGCGACCTGAGCGCAAACGTCAAAATCGCGGGTCAGGACGACGATATCGGCCCGGCGCTCAAGAACACCATTGAGGCGCTGCGCGCCCTCATCATAGACGACGGCGGCAAAGTGCTCTCACAGGCGGCGCACAAAGACCTGACGGTACGCCTGACAAATGACTATCAGGGCGAGTTCGCGCGGATGAAGAAGAACATCGACACCGTGGTGCAGAGCCTCGACGAGGCGCTTGGGCAGGTGTCGGAGGCGGTTGGGCAGGTAACGAGCGCCAGCGGCGAAATCTCCGGCGGCGCGCAGTCGCTCGCCGAGGGCGCCAACGAGCAGGCAAGCTCGCTCGAAGAGATTTCGTCGAGCCTCGAAGAGATGTCTTCCATGACCAAGCAGAACGCCGACAACTCGACCCAGGCCAAGAACATGGTCGGCGAGGCCGTAACGTCGGTTAGCGAGGCCAACGAGGCGATGAAGCGTATGGCGGTCGCGATAAACGAGATCAAAACGTCGTCCGACAACACGGCTAAGATATTGAAAACTATCGACGATATCGCCTTCCAGACGAACCTTCTGGCGCTCAACGCGGCGGTGGAAGCCGCCCGCGCGGGAGAGGCCGGCAAGGGCTTCGCGGTGGTCGCCGAGGAGGTCCGAAACCTGGCGATGCGCTCGGCCGAGGCGTCCAAGAACACCGCCAACATGATCGAGGAGTCGGTGAAGAACGCCGAGGGCGGCGTGAAGATCACCGAGGAGGTGGCTGCGGCGCTCGACAAGACGACCGAGCGCGCAAACAAGGTGGCCGACCTCATCGCCGAGATCGCGGCGGCGTCGAACGAGCAGGCGCTGGGCATAGAGCAGGTCAACACCGCCGTGGCCCAGATGAATCAGGTTACGCAGAATAACGCGGCCAACTCCGAGGAGTCGGCGAGCGCGGCGGAGGAGCTCTCCAGCCAGGCCAGCGAGCTCGCGAACCTGGTCTCCACCTTCAATATCAGCCAGGCCAGCAACAAGCCCCCCGCAAAGCTGCCTGCGCCGGGCGGCAAGACGGTACATATGGCCGCGCTCCCCGACAAGAGGACGCAGTCCATGCCGGCGGTGAAAAAGCCCACGCAGACCATGAAAGCGGCCAAATCGCAGGAAATCATACCATTGGACGACGACGATTTGATGGATTTCTAAGCCTGCAATTACGGGATTTATTGAGGGCGGACCGGCCGGTCCGCCCTTTTTTTTCCGATTTTTTAAAAAAAGTTTGACTTTCGGCCCCAAATGATGTATATTAGTAGTACTGGGATGATATTTTTCTCTAAAAAGATATATCGCGAGGTGGAGCAGCCCGGTAGCTCGTTGGGCTCATAACCCAAAGGTCGTAGGTTCAAATCCTGCCCTCGCTACCATTTTATTGTACAAAAAAGCGCCGATCCGCCACCGGGGAGGCGCTTTTTTGTTAAAGAAAGGATGTCTATAACATGCCTGCCCTTAAAAAATTGGCCTTAACCGCCCTCTGCCTCACCCTCGCGGCGCTCTGTTCCTGCGCGGCCTCGCACAAGACCTACGAAAAGCGCATGGCGAGCAAAAACGTAAGCGAGCGCATACAGGCCGCCAAGGAGCTGCGCGCCGCGCCGCGGGACCCAAAGCTCGTACCAATCATCCTCGCCGCCTGCCGGGACGAAGACGCCGACGTGCGAGAGTACGCCTTCTACGCCCTTGGCCGGGTAGACCCCCGCATAGACGGCGTCGTCGCGGCAATATTCGTAGGCATGGAAGACCAGAACCAGAACGTCCGCCGCGCCGTGGTGAACGCCATGCGCGAGTTCAACCCTTTCCCAAACACCTGCATCCCCATCATGATCAGGCTGCTCGTGGACAAAGACGATAAAATCCGCGAAATGGTGGTAGGGCACTTCTTAGATATGCGGGACGTCGGCGTCTCGTCGCTGCTCAGAAACGTTGAGACAAGCAGGACCGACGAGATACGCGGCATGATAATATACGTGCTCGGGCGTATGGGCCCGGAGGCCAAAAACGCGCTGCCGCGACTCAAAAGAATGGCCTCGTCGGACGAAAACAAGGATTTGAGGGAACTGGCGGAGAAAGCGGTCGCGGCAATTGAAGGCGGAGAAAGGATGCCCATCAAAATGCCCGTTATAGAGTCCGCGACGAAATCAGCTTCCGCCCCCAAAAAGGTTGAGGATGACGTACAGGAGATAGGCGGCTTCTCCACCCCCGGCGTTTTCAGCGGGTTCGGCGAATCGGGCGATTCCGGGCTCTTTGGCGAATCCGGCGGTTCGGGTGGGTCGGGGGGTTCGGGCAGCTCCGGCGGCTCAAGCGGTTCGGGCAGTTCGGGCGGCTCAGGCGAATCGGGCGGGTGGCTCGGCGGGTTCCGCGATTTCGGCGATTAAACCGCCGCTATTTATAATTAACACGGATTGCGCAGCATAATGGCAAAACGATTTGTGCCGGTGATACCGATATCATCGGCACTATTAATATCTCTGGCTACAATATGGGGATGCGCCGACAAAAATACGGGCGGCGGAAACGCGGGGGCAGCCGGTGATGGGAAGATCATCGCCGCCTCGTTCTACCCCATGTACATCGCCGCGCTGAACATCGCTTCGGGCGCCTCCGGCGCGCGCATCGTCAATATGGCGCCAACCGCGGCCGGATGCCTGCACGACTATCAGATGACCACAGCCGACGCGATGCTGATAGAAAAGGCCGCGGCGCTGATAATCAACGGCGGAGGGATGGACACGTTTTTGGACAAGGCGGCATCGGCAAACACCGGGTTGACGGTCGTCAACGCGGGCGAAGGCATAGCGTTCATGCCGAACTGCACGCGCACCGGCAGTTATCACTCCCATGACCACCACCACAATCACCATATAGAGAATAACGGCGGCGTGAACGCGCACGCGTGGATGAGCATCGAAAACCATATCGCCCAGATAAAAAATATCGCGGCGGGACTGTCGGCGGCGGATGCAGCAAACGCTGATATCTATGCCGGCAACGCGCAAAGGTACGTCAATCAGCTGACAGCATTAATGGAATCGGCACAAGGAGATTTTTCGTCCGTCAACAATAAGAAAATAGCAGTCACCCACAACGGGTTCGAGTACCTCGCAAGGGACCTGGGGCTGACGGTAACAGTAACAGTGGAGCAGGAACCCGGCGTAGAACCGGGCGCGCAGGAGATTGTCAGGACAATCAGGCTCATAGAGCGGGAGAGGCCAAACGCGATTTTCGCCGAACAGGGCCGCCACTCCCCCATCTCAAAAATGATCTCCGGCAAAACCGGCGTACCGATGTTTGAATTGGACATGATTACATCGGGACCGGATGATTTGGACGCGTATACAAAAGCGATGGAGAAAAATATATCCACAATAAAGGAAGCGCTGAGGTGATTTTCGCAAATATCCGCAAAAAATTTACAAAAAGAACATCTCTTACGCCGCAATAATGTATTTTTATCCGATATGGAACGTCATTTAACAGATTCAAGAAACTTGCAATGAACGCAATATTTTTTTTACTGCTGCCGGGAGGTACTGTGCACGTAATACAATTTGCCGCAGACTGGTTTACGGAAAATTTCGTATTCATGGGCGGCCCGCGCTTATCAATCGCCCCCGGATGGAGGTTCTGACGACGAACACCGAACTTTCATCACCGGCAACATGCGGAGGGTGCTGCACGAAAATCAGCAGCCTGTCCGTATCATCCGGCAATACCACAATTATTGACGGGGTCAACCTGCATTTTCACTGCGGGGAATTCTCGGTAATTACCGGGCCAAACGGCGCCGGCAAGACGACGCTATTGCGGGCAATCGCCGGCGAGCTGCCGTTTACTGGGGAGATATTTTTTCATCGCTACGGGGATAACAACAACGAGCGGATGAAGCCGCGCATCGGCTACGTCCCGCAGAAGATAGCTTTTGACCCTGCCGCCCCCATGACCGTTGAGGACTTATTCGCGTTGAGCCTGACATCGCGGCCACGGTGGCTTTTCAGGGATAAAAAGGTCAAAAAGGCCGCGCTTGATTCTCTGGGCGCTGTTGATGCCGCGCATTTGATATCCAGAAAATTAGGATGCCTGTCCGGCGGAGAACTCCAGCGCGTCATATTATCATTAGCATTAACACCCCGCCCCGACATCCTCCTGCTTGATGAGCCTGTAAGCGGGATCGACGCCGCAGGGCTTAACCTGTTCTACGCGATGATCAGCGAGCTTCGCGCTAAGTACGATTTATCGATAGTGATGGTATCGCACGATCTGTCACGGTCGGCAAAATATGCGGACCGGCTGATATTCTTTAACCGGACAGTGGTCTGCAGCGGGACACCCGGCGAGATACTGCGGGACAGGCACGTCAGGGAATTTTTTGGGACTGTCATCATTGAGGAGCGGTTGTCGGACGGCAGCATCAGCCATCATCTGGAAGGGCGGGCGGGCTGATGATTGACATCTGGGCATCCCTCTGCGGCCTGCTGCCTTTCGAATGGGCGCAGTACTCGTTCATGCAAAACGCGCTGCTCGCGGTATTTTTACTGGCTCCATTGTTCGCGCTGCCGGGATGCCTCGTCATCAACAACCGCATGGCCTTTTTTTCAGACGCGATGGGCCACGCAGCGCTGACCGGTGTGGCTATCGGCGCGCTCCTTGGCATCGCCCAGCCGCTGCCGTCCATGCTTGTCTTCGCACTGCTGCTCGCCTGCGTTATATCATTCCTGCGCCGCGTGGGCAGCGTGCCTGCCGATACCGTCATCAGCCTGGTGATGACAGGGTCAATGGCGCTTGGGATAGTGATTCTCTCGCGTCAAGGCGGTTTCGCCCGCTACTCGCGCTACCTCATCGGCGACCTCCTGAGTATCAACGCCACCGATTTGCTGATGATCGGAGCTACGCTGTTATCCGTACTGACAATATGGGCCTTCCTCTTCAACCGCCTGTACCTGATAAGTTTCAACGAGCCGATAGCCCGCAGCAGGGGGATCAACACTAAGCGCTACGACATGTTTTTCTCTATGACGGTCGCGTTCATCGTAACCATAGCCGTCCAGTGGATCGGCATCCTCGTAATAAGCTCCCTCCTCATCCTCCCCGCAGCCGCGGCGCGAAACTTCGCGTCGTCCATACGGCGGTATGTACTCTGCGCGGTAGCGGTATCGCTGGTGTCGTGCCTGTGCGGGCTTATACTCTCCTACTATATGGCCACTGTGGCAGGGGCGACTATTGTCCTTGTGGCGCTGGGGGTGTATATAGTGTCTATAATTCCGAGGCTTTGGCGCCGTCAGCGGTAGCGCTACCTTGCGTGCCGGTGACGGTTATCAACAAATATCTTTATTTTTTTGCATGACGGAGTGCCGCTTATTATATTATATGTATCTATAATAATAACAAAACACCAATATTACCAAAGGACGATACTGCGTGAAAATTTCATCCCTCATCCGTGCATCTATTGTTGTATTTTGCGTCTCCCTGGCCGTTTCGGCGGATTCACCTGCCTGGGAGCGGCTCATTGAGCCGACCGAGCCCGACACCGAGGCGATAGCGAAGGCCGCCAACCCGCCTCCCCCGCCCACAGCGCCGGAACCGGCAATAATAGACCATCGGGACGCCAGACAGAAAGAGGCCGATGAGAAGAGGGCTGCCGAGGCCACTAAGAAGGCTGCGGCAAATGAAGAGCGCAGGGCCAAAAAGGCGGAGGAAGATGCCAAAAAGAAGGCGGCAGCCGAGGAGCGCAGAGCCAAAAAGGCGGAGGCCGATGCCAAAAAGAAGGCTGACGCCGAGGCCAGGAAGGCCGCCAAAGCCCAAAAAAACGCGGAGCAGGCGGCAGTAGCTATGCCGGTATCCGAACCGGAGCCCAAACCGGCGGAGGAAGGCGCAAAAACCGAACTGACCCCGGAAGCACTTAAATTAATGGAAACTATCCGGGCCGAGGAAGAAAAGAAGGCCGAAGAGGCCAGATTGATGGAGGAGGCCAAAAAGGCTGAAGATGATAAGAAGGCCGCCGAGGAAGCAAAGATCGCCGATGAGACCAAGAGGGCAGAAGACGCTAAGAAAGCGGAAGATGATAAAAAGGCCACCGAAGAGGCTAAGAAAGCGGAAGAGACAAAGAAAGCAGAAGAGGCCAAAAAGGCGGAGGAAGCTAAAAAAGCAGAAGAGGCCAAAAAGGCGGAGGAAGCTAAAAAGGCCGAAGAAGCCAAAAAAGCGGAGGAAGCTAAAAAGGCCGAAGAAGCCAAAAAGGCGGAGGAAGCTAAGAAAGCTGAGAATGCCAGAAAGGCGGAAGAGGCTAAAAAAGCAGAGGACGCCAGAAAGGCGGAGGAGGCTAAAAAGGCTGCTGAAGCCCAAAAAGCCGAAGACGCAAAAAAAGCCGCAACGGCTCCCGCTGAACATTCAGCTGCCGCCGTTACGCCTGCCGGGGACGATGCCGACGCCCCGGCTGCGGAGCAATACGATGATCCCGCCGCAGATGCCGAAGACGAAACAGACTCACCGACGGGGCCGGACGCTGTGGAGATCGTCAATCCAGTGCGTCAGCATACGCCGCGCCAGCAACTTATCCACGCCCTGCCCCAGGGCATTGGCATACGCGCCGGAGTTGGCATCGGCGGCTTTGCCGGATATGATCACATTCCCTTTCAGTCCAGCGTCCTTGGCGATCCCGACGCCATTGAACTCGGCGCCTCGCTATCGGTTGGGGTGGGCATAGTGTACGCAATGCCGCTGAACGAACGTATGAGCCTATCATGCGAACTGCAATACTCCATATATACGGCCTACGCCGAATATTTACGAAAGTCCGACAGGAGCCTGTACGAGGCTGAATCTGAGTTGCACACACTCGAAATCCCGATCCTGCTGCGCATGACCGCATTAAACGCCGCCATACTCTCCGACTTGCCTCTTTACGTGGAGTTCGGCCCGCAGATAGGTTTCAACCTCCGCGAAAAGCTCAGACTTGACACCAGAAAATGGAGACCCGATAACAACGTATTCGCGATAGGCCCGGCGTTAGGGGCCGGTATCGCAATCCCGGATTACGATATACTCGTTGGCATACGCGGGTACTTAGGGCTAATGAAAACAGAGAAACACGGCGGGCGGCCGTGGTCTGTACAGGTCAGTATAACCGTGTTTGGGATGTAATCATGTAGGTTTTAAGTGTGGAGTTTGGAGTTAAGATCAAAATCAACGTCAAAAAACTCCAAACTCCACACTTAAAACTCCAAACTGTTATTTACTTCGCGGCCATCCCCATAGACACAAACGCCCCCAGCGCCGCCAGATAGAACAGGCCATCCGCCAGCATGCAGAAGAGCGCCGAGTGGTGCGGCCTGATCCTCGCGTTTAAGTGCACAAACACCGCGGCATAAACCAGCACCGGCGCCTGAAACAGGAACTGCATCGTCCCCGGATAACTGTGCCCCATAACCGCCGGCGATATCAGAAGCAGCCCCGTGCAGACGCATATCATTATGAATATGGATTTGCGCGCGCGCTTCTCGCCGATGATCGTGATAAGCGTCTCGCGCCCCATTATCCGGTCGCCCTCTATGTCGCGCAGGTCGAATATCAGCGACCGCAAAAAACTCATTACAAATATGAGCGCGAATACGGCAATAGTCACCGGCCGGACAGCAAGGCCGCCGTTAATAGTCTGCGGCAGGAACGTGAGTATAGTAGCCCAGGCCAGCGCCACAAACAAATCGCGGGACAACGGGATATCCTTCAAACTCTTATACGGAAACAACCGCCTCAAACCGCGGGGGAGAATGGTCATGTGGTACACCAGCCCGCCGAAACAGGATATAAGCATCAGATAGAAGGTGTGAAGGCTGCTATCCTCCTTTATGAGAAAAGACATTATCAGCACAGCCAAAATACACGCGCCGGAGAGTATAAACAGCCGCCGCGGGTACTTGTTGTAGAACCGGTACTTCGAAATGTCAAGGTGCAGGGTGTTCTTCAGGCTCGTCAAACTGTTCCACAGGTAAACCGATATGAAGTAGAACAGCGCTATCGCCCCGCCCGCTATCGAAAAGGGAAGCCCCTGCATGACGCACGAAAGGTAGTAAGCCGCCACCGCGCCCGTAGACACAAACAGATTCAGATTGGCCATTATGTCAAGCAGCCGCATCACGGCGCCCAGCGCGTTCTTCTCTTTGGTCTGGCTCAAAAACTGCAGATGGTCGCAGACCCGCTTGATCATCCAGTTTGGCGTAGACGCCCCCGCCGTCACCCCCACCGTCCTGCACCCGGCCAGCGGTTCCCACTCTATCTCCTCCTCCGTCTCCACCGCCTGCGTGTGCACGCCGCACTCCTGCCCGATTCTCGCGAGGCGCTGCGTGTTGGCGCTGTTCCGCCCGCCTACCACTATGAGCGCGTCAACCGACCGCGCGAGCCGCTCCGTCTCCGCCTGACGCTCATCCGTAGCCGAACAGATAGTTTTCTTGACAATCACATCGCCATCTCTATACTTGACCTTGATTTTGTCAGCAACCCGGTCAAACAGCGTACGGTCGAACGTGGTCTGCGACACCAGACACACCTTGCAAAATGCCGGCAGACTGTCGACGTCGTCAAGCCCCTGCACGAGGTGCCCCTTGTCCCCGGCGTAGCCGAGCAAACCTATAACCTCCGCGTGCCCCTCGTCCCCCGTTATGATGATCTCGTAGCCCAGATTGCGGTGCCGCTCTATCACTTTGTGTACACGCTTCACTTTCGGGCACGTCCCGTCCACTATGTCGTACCCCAAACCCCTGTACCTCTCCATAACGTCTGGCGGCACGCCGTGGGCGCGTATCAGCAGGGTGGAAGACGGCGCCGGCAGGTTATCCTCATCAAGCGCGCTGACTCCCCTCTGGCGCAGCATATCAATCGTCTGCCTGTTGTGGATCAGCGGACCGATGGTAGATATGGCGGGCTTGTGGTCCGACAGTTCCAGCGCGCGGTCGACGGCCATCTTGACACCCATGCAGAACCCGGCGGTCTGTGCTACAATTATCTTCATTATCAACACCTTTGCATCCGCGCAAAATTTATTTTTAACTGTATTGATATCAACCCTAACCGCAAAACTGTACGATGACAGCTATCGAAGTAAAAAACCTCAGCCGCTCGTTCGGAAAGAAGCCGATACTTAAAGATATATCTTTGCAGGTCGGGAATGATAGTATTTATGGCTTAGTGGGGCTAAACGGGGCCGGGAAGACTACGCTTATACGGATTTTGCTGGGGCTTTTGAGGAGAGACGGCGGGACGGCGGCGGTAAACGGGCATGACCCATGGCTCCATAAGACGGATTTCTACAGGGGGATCGGGGTGGCGCTGGAGGGGGACGGGTTTTGCGGGAATTTGACGGTTCGGGACAATTTGAAAATATTCGCGGCGGCTAAAGGGGTGGCGTGGGGAGACGCGGAGAAGTATCTTGAGGAATACTGGGGAGAGACGGACATCATCACATCCACCAAAAAAGTCAAGTTCCTGTCACGCGGACAAAAGGTACAGTGCGGCCTCTGCCGGGCGTTTCTGGGGTGGCCCAAAGCCTGTTTCTTCGACGAGCCGGTGGTCAGCCTCGATTTTTGGGCGTACGAGCACTTCAAAACGCTGGCGCGGGAAGCAAAATCGCGCGGGGCGGCGCTCTTCATCAGCTCCCACCAATTAGAGATTATAGACGACCTCTGCGACCGGGTCGGGCTGCTGAAAGACGGGGTGCTGCAAGAGATCGCCCGGTCAGGCAATAGCTTCTCGGAATCAATCAAAAACATATACCGGGGGGAACAACCTATGGCCGGACCGACCGCCGATCCCACAGGGGTAGCCGGAGGGAACGCATCATGACAGGCCTCTCCGCCATCCTCCAAAAAGAGCTCAAAAACTTCGCCGGCAGCGGCCCCGGCATCTTCATCATGTACGCCGCCATCTCCGTACTATGGAGCTTCATGCTCGTCCCAAGCACCTTCTCGGTCGCCGGCTTCCTATGGCTCGCATTCTTCTCGGTGATCGTCACAGCCAACTTCTCCGGCACCGTATTCATATCCGACCGGGTCAACGGTACCCTTGAGATACTTATAACTTCGGGTGTATCGCGCTCCGCCGTGCTCTTCGGGAAGATGCTCTTCGTTGTCGCCATGGCCTCGGCCATCGGGCTGCTCTGCGTACTCCTCTCCATTGCCTGGGCGTTTGCCCTGCCGGATATCTACGGCTTAGACAACGGGGGCGCCCAGACCGCAGGGGCGCTTGGCCTGTACGCGTTCTACGCCGCCCTCTACCTCTCGGCCACCCTCTTCAACGCCGCCGCGAGCGCCTACCTCTCGATCCGCATGAGCAACCCGCGCTTCCTGCACTTCATCATCCTATTCATGACAGGGGCGCTTTTGGCCGCCTGCACCGCGCTCAATATGCAGCAAACGGCGATAGTATTGACTTTTTTGCTGGCAGGTACGATATTTACATATCTGGCAAGGCGTGAATTCGCGGGCGAGCGGATCATCCGGCCAATTATCTTTTGAGGCGGAGCGATTTATGCTGTTGTACCACGGCAGTAACACCACAATCGAAACGCCCCGCCAGCTCAACCAGCCGCGCGGGCTCGACTTTGGGCCGGGATTTTATCTGACAACGAGCGAAGAGCAGGCGGCCCGATTCTCCGAAATCGTCTTCATGCGCCAAAAAGGCGGGGCCGCAACCGTAAACATATACGAGTTTGACATGGCCGCTGCGGAAAATACCCTTGCCGCCCGAAAATTCGGCAGCGCAAACGCAGAGTGGCTCAGGTTCGTCGTTGAAAACAGAACCAAATCATATCTGGGAAAGAACTACGATATGGTAATCGGCGCGGTGGCGAATGACACCGTGATGCCGACAATCCAGCTTTATCTTAGCAAACTCATAAACGAAGAAGCCACGCTGATCATGCTGAAAACCAGCAAACTCGTTGACCAAATCTGCCTGAAAACCGACAAAGCCCTCTCTATGCTAAAATTCGTAAGGGCCTACTCTGCCGGGGAGACGGGCCGATGATTCAAAACATCTCGCCGGTCATCGCAATAATCACGCCGGGGATACTGCGGCTGCTGATGGAAAACCGCGGGCTGTGCTTGGAAGACGCCGCCGAAACGCTCTACGGCTCGCGGCTCTACAAGACCTTAGAAGACGAAGAGACAAAAGTCTGGCGGCTCAGCTACCACCTGCTCTACGACCTGCTCGAAGAGGAGCTGGCGACAGGCGAAATCACCTTCCCGTGCGAGCAGATATGAACAACATCCCCAAGCCCGAAGGCAAAATATGGTTTCTGGCCTCCTGCGTAGAGCTCTACAAGGACCAAAAAGGCATGACCGGCGGCGAAACTTGGAAATACCTCCGCCAAACCGGGGCCGCTGCCTTCATAACCGACTGCTGGGAGGGCCTGCACACAACCGGGCCGGAGTATATCGTTGACAGTATTGACGAATATATCAGGAATAATGATGCCCGCTCTGGGCCATCTACGCATTGCTACCTGCTGTAGACTAAAGTACATCGGCTTCCGCTTTTCTTTATTACGAGGCTCTATCGCTTCACGCTTGCGCATTGCGGCTCTCGTACTCCCTGTCCTACGCTTAAACCTAACCTCGCGGCTTCGAATCCAAAGACTTGGTACCGGCTGTTCGCTAAACTTTGCCGGGCGCGGAGTCTCACCGCGCTATGTTAATCGCGCCTTACGGGCGCACGTCCCGAACACAACGCAACGAAAACAGGAATGACTTGTTGCTGTAGCCCCTGTCCACGCCGTCGCCGTTGTGGCCCATGTTCCGGAACCAGGCGAAGCTGCTCGCATCGATCTCCGTGGCGCTCCACCAGTTGCCGCGGTAGCCGGCACTGATGAAACTGACACCCCAACGGCGGCCGCCGGGCAGGGCCGAAAAGCCAAATTCATCAGTACCGTTACCTTTTCCGCTCCAACCGGTTTCTGATTTAAGCTTTTTACCAGCGACATTACCACCGGCAACCCGAACCAAATTGTTCCAATCATTATCAGTAGGCAAACGCCACCCGACCGGACACGCGCTCCTCGCCGCATCCCAAGTATACAAACGCCCGTATTTCGCACAGTTAGACGTATTATTACCATAACACAAACTATTATTTGTTTGATAATCGAGATTCTCGGCCATCCATGTTAAGGTACCTATTCTTACCGTACGATAACTTTTCCCGTCTCTTGAATCCGTAAAACTACCTCTTGAGACGGCACGTATTTGCAAGACCCCATTTCTGGCCACAGTTTCCGCATTTATTCCGTTCACGCTTGCAACCCGTATAGTCAGGTTATCCGTTATATCATTAGCGTTGACATTCTGGAAACTCACAGTTTTTACGCTGGCATCGGAGACATTAACGGAGGGACGACCGCTGCCGCTTAACCCCCAAGAACCGCCTGTCTGCAAAGTTTGCCTGCCTATTACTTTATTTTGGCTATTTACCAGCTCAAAAACCACAGAAAAATCATTCTTCCGCGTTGCAAAAACATCCTTAATGCCAACACCCTGCTGCGGCCAGCGGCCTAACTGCCATGAATCTTTTTTCCCCGTAGCGTTCAACCCATCCCACACCGCCCGTAATGTACGCTCTATCGGATGCGGCCAATTCTCGTTACCAGCCAAATACGTATATATGCTTAGAGTTACGGTTTCATTCTGAAAATTAATATCCTCCTGATGAATAGCATCCAAGTAAGACAGCGTATACGGCATAGACTCCGTCTTTAAAAATTCATAAAAAAACTGCTCCGTCTCCGTAAGCCTGTCCACCCACTGTTTGCGCCACTGTATCTCGTTGCGGATATTATCCCCCATATTCCCGCTTGATATATTGGCATTAAGTACCGAAGACCGGTTCACCGCTTCCAGCAGCGACGGGTCTGACGCGGCGGCCTTAAAGTAGTAGCTCAACGCCGCGACCTCGGTTCCCCGCCTCTGCGCGGTAACGCCCTGCGCGAGTGCGGTTTGCGCGGTAATATGGTTTTGCGCCGCCGCTCCTGCGAGCTCTTCCTGCGCTTTTGCCGTGAGCGTTACACCCATTTTGGGGAGCAGTTCCAGCGAGGCCCGCCGTATACCCGTCAGGTTGTTCAGTTCGTCGTAAGTAAAATTTCCCGAAAACGAGGCAACCGTCGTTTTGTCGCTGGTTTGGACAATACGTATTTGGAGATTGTAGCCAGTCGGAGTTTTCATTAGTCTTTCCTGCATGAAGTGGGTTGTTGGTATCGCGTTTCCAACTTCCTGCGCCGCGCTCTCTGCTACGCTGTCGCTGTAAGAGCCTGAAAGCAGGCGGACAAGTATAGCCTCGCGTTCTTCCCAGTCCAGCACCGAAATGGCGGAATAGTTCGAAAAGTTGCTGATAAGTTCACCCTGTATTAGTGCGGGCAGGTGGCTTTGATTTTCCGGGAGGCCTTTTGCCTGCGGGGTCAGGATTGTGATGCTCATCCCATTGCCGCCGGTACCGATCCAGTCTTGGGCCAGTGCTACAGTCGGCACTGCGAGAACTGCGGCGCACATTGCCGTCAATGTGAATCTAACAACTTTACTCATACAAAACCCTTTCTATAATGCCTCCAAACACTGTTTCTGTTCGGATACTCGAAATTTCCCCTATCCCGTTGTTGCATATATACTTGACCGCCATAATATAATTAATTGGCTGGGAGGGATGTAAGTTTTTGTAATTTTTTCTGCCGGAGGGATGGGCCGGGTTCTCCGCAAATTTAACCCCCTCGGACAAGATATGGTGTTGGAATATATATCTGGAGTTGCTGAATTTACCAAGTATGCCGAGAAGAGATAGAGATTTGCAGCTCTGCCGGCAGTTATCTGCCGTGTTTGGCAAATTGGGGGTTAGCACTGTACTAAATTATTTTTTAGCTACCCCCACGCGCCATAATATATATTTATATTGGTGCGGCGTAATTCGTATTTGTGAAAAACTGGAGCAGTTACCGTAAAATGAACGTAAATCCCGACAAAAAGCCTTCCACATCCCGTATCATCGACATATTCGGGTCGCGCCGGGTGTTTATGTTCTACCTGTTCTGCCTGATCGTAACGGTCGGCACCATGGTTGCGAGCATCGTTACCTCTTTTATTCCGCCAATAAATCAGGTCGAGAAGATGCTCGACCACGTCTCCCTGTGCGTTGGGGCGCTCCTGCTGCTCTGCATCCCCATTGTCATGCACAGGAAGTACGATTTCCGCATACCGTGGCTCATCAACATAACCATCGCTTTCATGATTCTGGCGCACTTTGTTTTGGGCGAGATATACCGTTTCTACGACCACGTCTTCCTGTTCGACAAACTTCTGCACCTTACTGGCGGGTTAGTCATCGCCGCGTGCGGATTCTCAATAGTGTACGGTTTCAGCAGGGGCGAGGAGGGCTACATGAAGCTCTCCCCGTTTTTCGCCGGCCTCTTTTCGTTCTGCTTCGCGCTGGCCCTTTTGGTGCTGTGGGAGGTTTTCGAGTACTACGTAGACACGCTTGGCGGTTACAATATGCAGCGCTGGCGTAACGGGCTTCAGGAACTGGAGGTAGACGGCGTAACATATCTGATAACCAGCGTCAAACAGGGGCACGGCCTCGTAGACACCATGAACGACCTGATAATAGGCATTGTTGGCGCGGCGGTCGTAAGCGTCATAGGCGGGCTGTGGTTCAAGAAAAAACCGGATAATACAAAGTACCTGATAGTCAGAAAAAAACTTTGGAAGAGGTGAAATAAATGACGGAACAAAACGATCCCCAAAAAGAGGCCGGGCGGGCCGAAGCTGCGAAGAACGCCAGAAAGTATCTCCAGATATTCATTCTGATACTCACAGTAATGATCGCTTATAAAGTTATGTTCGACTTCGGCTCGCTTGCCGGATCGGTTAACAGAATTATCAGCATCGTCAGCCCGTTCCTCTTCGGGTTCGTCATCGCCTACTGCATAAACATTCCGGTCTCGTGGCTTGAGCGGCAAATCAAAAAGGTCAAAAAGCCGCTCTATATACAAAAATTCGCCAGACCCATAAGTATTATCGTAATTTGCGCGATAACTGTATTTATGGTAACTTTCGGCCTGCGCGGGTTCATCCCCATGATCTACGAAAACGCGATGCAGCTCACGAAACTTATACCCTCATACATAGAACAGGGGCTCACCTACATAAGGGGCCTGCCATACGCCGAGGTGCTGGGCATAGACGACATAATCAACCCCCTGTTGGAGTCCAAACCCTGGACCGCGCTGAACCTTAACGTCGGGACCTCGCTCAAATTCGCCCAAAACTTCTTCGCCGGCATTTTCGCCGTTATACTCACAGCTATCTCGACGCTCTACTTCCTCGCGGAGTACAACCACGTCAAAATCTTTTTTCACAGGCTTATCGGGGTTATACCATCCGTAGCCAAGCGGAACGCCACGCTCAAATACGTACGCCTTGTAGACACGAGCTTCCGCAAGTTCCTGACATGCCAGTTCTTAGACTCGCTCATTCTGGGCTCCATAACCGCGACACAGTTCTTTCTGCTCGGGTCGCCCTACGCGCTGGTTTTGGGGCTGATGCTGGGCGTGGTAAACATAATACCCTACTTCGGCTCAATCTTCGGCTCCATAGTGGCGGTATTCATAACCATCTTCAGCAACGGATGGGAAACGGGGCTTTTAACCGCGGTCATACTTCTGTTCACGCAGCAGTTCGACGGATACTTCATCAACCCAAGGATCATGGGCTCCTCTTTCTCGGTAAGCCCCATACTCGTCATCATCGCCATAACGGTGGGCGGCGCGCTGGGCGGCATCGCCGGGATGATATTCGCCATACCGGTCGCGAACGTACTCAAAACGGTGCTGGACGAATTCATAAACAAACAGGAAAAAATGATGCTCCGGCAGGCCGCCTTTCCGGGCGGTGGAAAGCAGCGGCGGAAAACCGAACCCGCGCCGCCGGCACAATAACCCAAACGGCTGCGGTTATTGGCGCAGGCAGGCATTTACAGAAAATATCCGGCGATTTGGGCGAACGCGCCGTATTTGCTTATGTCAATCGAAGAGTACTTATCCTTAAAAAGCTCCGCCAGGCCGTTTAGCCACTCCCGGTTCGTCTTAACGCCGGTCACGCTCACCGTTTTACCCTCAAAAGCGTAATTGAAGGAGATGTCCACCGGCTCGGCCTCGCCGTTGAGCAAAACCCTCACCTTCGCCGAACCGCTCTTCAAACTAACCTCCAATACCTGTGCGACCCTGCTTACCGACTGATTGGCGTTCAGCATGTGCCTTATCCCCCTGTCCCGCAAAGTTTTTAACATAAGAGCACTCTTTCCATAACAATTTTTTACCGCAGCGACCTCAAAAACTCCAGCGAATTAAACTGGGCGCGAATATCAAAATGCCGGCGGCAGTACTGCAGCAACACCTCCGTAACGCGGATGCACTCGCCCTTAGGACGGCTGAACAGTTCGTCAAAATCAGCGCCGCCAATCCCATTAACCGATTTGATGACCGCGCTGTCTATACCGTTTACGCCTTCCGCTTCCTCCCCTATGCCAAAGCCTGCCAGCCTGCAATAACTGAAGATAAACCGCCACAACCGCGGGTAGGGGCTTTTTGACGGCGGCGACTCCTCAACCTCCGCAAAAAACGCGGCTATCAGTTCAAAAAGCTCCGGGTGCGGTTCCGACTGCGTGATGGACTTCAGATACAGTTCAAGCGCGATATCGCGCACCGCCGATTTTATTATATCAGAGCGGATCCCCGGAAAAAAGTTTATCACGTGCAAACTGCCGAGCGTATGCATATCGCGGTTGGGCTTGTAGTACAGCTGCGACTCCAGCAAAAAGCCCCTGTCAACCGGCACCGAAGATTTGCCGCCGCTGCGGACGCCCTTGGCCATTCCGTGCACAAGCCCCCGCGTACGGGTAAACAGCCTCAATACGCAGCTTGTCTCCCGAAACGGGGATACCGACAAAATCACCGACTCCGTTTTTTCCGCGCTCATAGCGGATGCCCTCCCACGCCGGCAATCACGCCGATACCCATACCGGCGGCGGCAGCCGCCATACCGCAGTCACTTCTCCTCCTCCTGCACAAAACGAAAAACCTTCTCTTCCGGCAGCGCCATCCCCTTGTCCCGCGCCACCCGCAAAATATAGGCGGTATCGTTACGCAGGCGCTCTATCTCCTCCTCCAGCATTTTTACCTCCGCCCGCACGGAGTCTATCTGGGCGGCAAGGGTCTGGTTATGCCTGTACTTCCGGTGCGCGTCCAAAAATCCATAGTTGCCGAACGTCAGCATAAGGAGTATGATGACTACAAGCAGCGATATAACCGAGATCAGCGCTATCTTGCTCTTCTTCACTGCGCTCTCCTGAACTGCTGGCCGCCAAGCTGCGATATAAGGCCCTTAAGCTCCAGGCTAAGCAATACCCCAAAGAGCAGCGGTATCTCCACGCCGCATATCTCGGCGATATCGTCTACGCGCTTAGGGTCGTCGGAGAGGGCGCCCCAAACAGCGGCCTCGTTCCCCGCAAGCTCCGGCGCAGGCGCGGGCGGCTGCTCGCTCCGAATCTTTCCCGGCTGTGCGGACAGCGCCGGGGCAAAGGTAACGGAAGATATGTGTTCAAAAATATCCGACGCCGACCGCACCGGCACCGCGCCGTCCCTGATGAGCCTGAACGTCCCCGCGCTCATCGGCGAAGTTATGGGCCCCGGCACCGCGAAAACCACCCGGTTCTGCTGGAGCGCGTAATCAGCCGTGATAAGCGCCCCGCTCTTCTCCCCCGCCTCAACAACTATCACCCCGCATGAAATGCCGCTTATAACCCGGTTGCGCCGCGGAAAGTTGTACGCCTCCGGAATAGTGCCCGGCGGGAACTCCGATACCAGCGCCCCATTCTCGCAAACGCGCTCCGCCAAACCCCTGTTCTGCGGCGGATAAATGCGGTCGATCCCGCACCCCAGCACCGCCACCGTCTTGCCGCCGCACTCCAAACAGTGCTCGTGCGCCACGGTGTCTATCCCCCGCGCCAGCCCGCTCACAATCACCGCCCTGGAACAAAGCTCGGCGGTCAGCAGGCGCGTACAGTCAATGCCGTAGCGCGTGGGTGAGCGCGTGCCCACAATGCCCAGAGCGTGGTTCTTGAGTACAGACAGGTCGCCCTTAACGTAAAGCACCGGCGCCGGGGCGTAAATCTCCCTCAGGTAGACGGGGTAGTCCGCGTCGTCCAAGGTCAATACCGCCACCCCGCTCGCCGCGCACGCCTCAATCTGGGCGCGGGCCCCGTCCAAAAAACGCTCCGGCTGCTGAAAATCCTTCACGCTTGAGGGCGGAATCAGCTTCTGGTCCAAAAGCAGCGCCGGCGGCGCCGAAAACGCGGCCTGCGGCGTGCCGAAACACTCCAAAAGCCGCCGGATTCGGGCAGGGCCGAGGCCGTCTATGCTGTTCAATGCTATCCAGTATTCGCGCATATGGTAACCGTATGGGATTGATGTTAATACCACAATATACATTACGCCGCTAAATAAATCCAAACCTTATAAACGTATTCTTTGGGACGGGATGGCAGAATTTTTTCGATATAGGCCGCGCAGCCTTTTACGACGATGTCTATATTTTTTTTAAGCGAGTCTTGGACATCGAGGCGGAATCCGCACAACTGCAGCAGTGTTTCTGTTTTACCTTCTTTGATGAAGATATCCACTTCCGCACACAAATCAAAATTTTTCTAAAAATTCTAACGCGAACGCCGATTTTGGGGTGTGGAAGGCATTTTTGACGCCGGGAGTGCATAATCAAGCGTATAATTCCGTACTCTTTTTATCCGCAAAAATTATATTATACGTTTGGGGAGCCACATCAACAAAACCGCGCGGGACAGCGGTGGAGGGGACGGTTGTTTTATGGCGCAGGAAAAGCCAAAGACTGATGTACAGCGCGCGGCGGGCATACTTATAATCATCGCCGCGACATACCTCGTTTTGCAGCACTTAGGATTGCTGAACTTTCTGCTGCCGTCAAGGTTCGGCGTGGTTGACATGAGCTACGGGGTGCTGTTCATACTGGGGCTTTTGGGGTCGGTCCACTGCATCGCCGTGTGCGGCGGGATAAACCTGTCGCAGTGCCTGCCGCAATGCCTTTCGAAGGGGACCTGCTGTGTTGATGTTACTGATGCCGCCGGATACGGCGGTATCCGCGTAAAAGAGGGTTCCGAAGATGTTGGTGCCAACGCCGTGGATACCCACACAAATGGTGATTCCAACGATATCAACGCCAATAACGCCGCCATCGCCAATAATACCTCCGGCAGCATATGCGGATCCATCCTCCTCCCGTCAATTCTCTATAACGTCGGGCGCGTGGCCTCCTACACCATGATAGGCGCCGCCGCCGGGGCGCTTGGGGCCGCCGTTACGTTTTCGGTTGCCGCGCAGAGCGCACTAAAACTGGCCGCCGGGGCGCTTATGCTAATCATCGGCATAAATATGCTCCAAATCTTCCCATGGATACGCCGGTTCCTTCCTAAGATGCCGAAATTCATCGACGAAAAAATATACCGCAGCAAGGGGCCGCTCATCGTCGGCCTGCTCAACGGCTTCATGCCATGCGGCCCGCTGCAGGTCGTACAGATTTACGCGCTCTCTACCGGCAGCCCGGCCAGGGGCGCCCTGTCCATGCTGCTGTTCAGCCTCGGAACCGTACCCCTCATGTTCGGCCTCGGAACGTTCAGCTCGGCCATAGGCAAAACGGCGGCGAAAAAAGTGGTAACCGCCGGCGGGGTGATGGTCGCGGTGCTTGGGCTATGTATGCTGTCGCAGGGGTGGAACCTGTTCGGGGTGCCCATAGCCTCCCTGCGGCAGGGGAACAGTGCCGCGCTTGACATCGCGATAGACCGCGGGCCGCAATTCATAAACAGCACGCTGTCGCCATATTCCTACCCGTCAATCAGGGTAGAAACGGGGCGCCCGGTAAAGTGGATAATAAACGCGCCGGACGGCAGCATAAACGGGTGCAACAACCGGCTCATCATACGCGAATACGGAATCAACCACGAATTCAGGCCGGGCGAAAATATAATAGAATTCACGCCGCAGAAGAGAGGGCGCGTGCCATTCAGCTGCGGCATGGGGATAATAACCGGGACAATAAGGGTAGTAGGGCCGGGCGAGGGCGGCGAGGGAATACTTAAAAAAAGGCAGAGGCCGCCAAAGGAGGGCGAACCGTGCTGCTGACGCCTTCGATGAACAGTATCACGATACCGGTAAACGGCATGCACTGCGCCGGATGCTCAAGCCGGCTCGAAAAAGCGCTGAACGGGCTGGACGGGGTCAGCATCGCGTCTGTCAACTTAGTAACCGAAAAGGCGTCTGTTACCTATAATCCGCAGATAATCAGGCAGGCGTCCATAAGGGCGGCGATTGAAAAAGAGGGGTTCAGGGCGCTGACGATATCAAGTTCAAAAACGGCGGCAACGAATGAGGAAAGGGCGCGCAAACTTAAAGAGACCCGCACCCTGAAAACAAAGCTGATAATCTCCGCGGTATTCGCAGCGCCGCTGCTGTACATATCAATGGCCCCAATGATACCCGGCGTCAGCCTGCCAATGCCGGCAATTCTCAGCCACACGGCCAATCCGCTGACCCACGGCATCGCTCAATTAATACTGACGATACCCATAATATGCGCCGGATACAAATTCTACACAGTCGGATTCAGGCTCCTGCTGAGACGCGCGCCTAATATGGATTCATTGATAGCGACAGGCACATCCGCGGCATTCATATACAGCGTTTATCAGATCATCATGACGCCGTCAAAACACACAGCGGCTGGGACTATGGAAATGCCGCTCTACTTTGAAACCGCCGGCGTCATCATAACGCTGATACTGCTCGGAAAGACGCTCGAAATGTCCTCAAAAGGCAAGACCGGCGAAGCTATCAAAAAGCTGATGGGATTAGCGCCAAAAACGGCCATCATCCTGCAAAACGGGCAGGAGAAAGAGGTCCCGATTGACGAGGTGGAAATCGGCGACACCGTTATCGTCAAACCCGGCGCGAAAATTCCCGTTGACGGATGCGTAATTGAGGGTAGGACGGCTATTGATGAATCAATGCTGACCGGCGAGAGTATGCCCGTCAACAAAAAATCCGGCGACGCGGTTTACGCGGCATCAATAAACACCACCGGGTCAATCCAATTCCGCGCGGAGAAGACAGGCAGCGATACCGCGCTCGCGCAAATCATAAAATTAGTCGAAAACGCGCAGACGTCAAAGGCGCCTATCGCGCAGCTGGCAGATATCGTTTCGGGGTATTTTGTGCCTCTTGTGTGCGTCATCGCGCTGGTATCGTCAATCGCGTGGTTTACAGGAACCGGCGGGGATTTTGGTTTTGCGCTGACTATCTTCATATCCGTATTGGTAATAGCCTGCCCGTGCGCGCTGGGCCTCGCCACGCCTACCGCAGTTATGGTGGGAACGGGCAAGGGCGCGGAGAACGGGATATTGATCAAGGGCGGCGAAGCGCTTGAGACGGCGCATAAGGTTGGCGTCGTCGTATTTGACAAAACGGGAACCATCACCGAAGGCAAACCCGCTGTAACGGACATCGTTTCAGATGACCCGGATGTTTTGAATAACGCAGCCCTGCAAATAGCGGCATCGCTGGAACAGTATTCAGAGCATCCATTGGGGCAGGCCATTGTATCTTATGCGCGAGAGAGAGATGTGAAATTTATAGCGGTGAAAGATTTTAAATCCATAACCGGCTCAGGCGTAACCGCAAAGGCGGATTATCCCGACGAATCTGTCTTTACGGTGGGAAACACAGGGCTTATAGAAGAAAACAACATCACGGACAAGAGCGGCTTCTTCACGCGTTACAACAAGTTTGCGGATGAGGGAAAAACTCCGATGTATGTTGCGGTAAACAGAGAGATCATCGGCGTAATCGCCGTAGCCGACGTCATCAAACCTTCGAGCCGCGCTGCGATAGATTGCCTGCACAGGATGGGCATCAAAGTAGCCATGATCACCGGCGATAATAAAAAGACCGCAGACGCCATCGCCAAACAGGCAGGTATAGACAAAGTGCTTGCCGAAGTGCTGCCGCAGGATAAATCAAACGAGATCAAAAAACTGCAGGCGGACGGATACAAAACAGCAATGGTCGGCGACGGCATAAACGACGCGCCTGCGCTGGCACAGGCTGATGTGGGGATAGCAATAGGATCGGGGACTGATGTTGCGATAGAATCAGCTGATATCGTATTGATGCGCAGCGACCTGCTTGATGTCCCAACCGCCATTGATTTGAGCAAAAAGACAATCCGCAACATCAAGCAAAACTTATTTTGGGCATTCGGCTACAATGTCATAGGAATACCAATCGCCGCCGGCGTATTACATCTCTTCGGCGGCCCATTACTAAACCCAATGTTCGCCGCTGCGGCAATGAGCTTGAGCTCGGTATCGGTATTGGCAAACGCGCTAAGATTAAAAGGCTTTAAGCCGCTAAGGATGGATAAATGATCGTCAACGGGAAAAAAATCACCTTGTCATCGAAAATGTCCCTCAAGGCATATCTCGAAACCAACGGCTACGACCCCACAAGGGTCGCTGTCGAAAAAAACGGCGCCATCATCGCCAAAAACGCCCTCGCGTCCGAAATCCTCTCCGATGATGACACCCTTGAAATCGTCGGGTTCGTAGGAGGAGGCTGACAAATGCAAGTCAATCTGAACGGAGCAGGCGTTGAAGGCGGCGAACTCGAATCAATGATGGTATCCCGCCACGCCCCCGGAACACACCAAAAGCTGAAATCCGCCCGCGTGGCAATAGCCGGCGCAGGCGGCCTCGGCTCCAACATCGCGGTATCACTCGCCCGCCTCGGCGTGGGCGAACTGCTGATTGCCGATCACGACGTCATCGAGCCAAGCAATCTCAACCGCCAGCACTTCGGCGTCTCACACATCGGAATGAAAAAAACGGAGGCGCTCAAAAATCAACTGGCGGATATCAACCCATTCATCAAAATCAAAACGGTTGATGCCTTTATCGCCGAGGATAACGCCGCCGATATATTTAATGGATACGGCATAGTCTGCGAAGCATTCGACTGCCCGCGATCAAAAGCCGTCCTCGTATCAACCCTGCTATCATCCCTACCCGAAACAAAAATAGTAGCCGCCTCCGGCATAGCCGGCATCGGCAGCGCAAACGATATTAAAACATCCGTACGCATGAGGGGACGGTTGTACATTTGCGGTGACGAGTCGACAGAGGCCGATGAGGGATTAATGTCGCCGCGGGTGCTTATCTGCGCGGGGCATCAGGCTAATATGGTCTTACGGTTGATCTTGGGGACTGTGGAGGCATAAGGGGCCAATTCCCCATCACGCCACAGCCCGAACGAAGAAATTCGTTGAAAATTGCGATGAACTTTAAAGCCATGGGAATGTCTATTGACGATATCGCTAAGGGTACTGGCCTCACAGTAGACGAGATCTTGAAACTGTGATTGTCCGAACAATGAACGCTCCGTAGCGTTTGTTACAATAATCAGGAATCTAATTGCAACATATACGGCCGTTTGTATAATTGGGCAACGGTAATGAGTGGCGCATCAAGTTCAGAATCCAGGCCCAGCGGGATTCAGGGTGTTTGCAGGATTAGGCAGTTTGTGGCGTATTACTGGATTTCCACCCTGACAGCCCTGCTCCTGACCGGCGTGCCGGGTATGGCGGCTTGCAGTTCGTATTTGCCGCTCTGCATCGGCAGGCGGATGGTGTGGGGCGGTGATGTCATCGTATGTTCCTCTCCGTTTACAAACCACAGCAGGCTTTCGGCTTCTGGCTCGGCTGCGGCGTTTACAGATAAGAATGCCTGTTCGGGCGGCATCTCCGGGTCTATGAAGAACCGGGCGCCGGAGCGTGGCCAGGTGATTTCTATTTTGTGGCTGTCGGACAACCTCTCACCGGGGCAGTAAGGGCTTTGCAGGCGCGGAGCGACCGGGAGGCCCTGGCTGCGGGCCCACGATTCGTATTCGAGCGGGAACGACAGGAACGAGCGGTACTCGCGGTACCGTTCGGGGCAGCTCATGTTTGCAAGCAAGCCGTTGCGGGTATCTACCGGCAAAACGCGCAAAACATTGCTTGCCTCTTTCGGCTCTGTTCCCGGCGCAAAAAATTCGCTCGTAACGTACGGCGTATTAACATCGGCGAGCAAACCTGTCAGACGGCATATCGGAAACGGCTGCCATCCTGGCGGCGGGGGGAATGCGCCGCCCTGCGAGCCGTCGCGCTCTTGCGGGTGCAGGCGCATCATTATCATTTTGACAAGCGGCGCCGCGCCGGTGTAGCCGCTTACCCGCTTTGTCGGATGGTTATTTGCGTTACCCAGCCAAACACCGATAAGATAGCGGCTGCTCCACGCGACACACCACGAATCCCTGAAACTGTCGGACGTTCCCGTCTTCACCGCCACGGGGAACGGATACTCGAAAAACCCGTTGCGCGGGAACGTAGGAAGCCTCGCTAACGGGTCGGCCAGAAACCTCTGCATCATCATAGCTGAGTGTTGAGTTATGACCTGACTGTGCTGACGTACCGTATCATCCATAAACCATACGAGGTCGCTGATCCTGCCCTCATTGCCCAATGTCAGGTATGCCCGGCAAATTGACGACAGGCCGCAGTACAGCCCGCCTATCGACAGGCCCAGCCCATAGTAATCACCGCGCCCGTCGTCAGGGGCGAGTTTCAAATCGCCGAGGCGCTTGTATACGGAGTTGACGCCCAGCTCTTTCAACACATGTACCGCCGGGACATTCCGGCTGTTCGCGAGCGCGTATTTATACAGCACGGGGCCGAAAAAATCCCTATCGCTGTTGGCCGGAATGAACGAACGCGCGCCTTCTCCGAAATCGTGGTTGACATCGCGCAAAACCGTCGCGGCGGTGTAGCCTAACTCCTCCATTCCGAAGGCGAAGATGAACGGCTTAAGCAGGCTGCCGGTTGATCTTTTGACAGCCGCGTAGTCGTGCATGCCGTTGTAGGATGAAAAGTACCCGCCGGAGCCTACGTAGGCCAATACCTGATGATTATTTTTGTCGATAACGATGACTGCGCCGTTCTCCACATCGCTGCCTTTGATGTTCTTCAGATAGCTGGTGAGCGCGTTTTGGGCGGAGCGCTGGATATTCATATCAATCGTTGATACAACCAATCCTTTTGCGTTGATATTTTTATCACCGTGAAGCAGATTCTTATATCTGATAATAGCGTGTATCGCCCCCTCCTCCCTTATATCCCTGGGCGGTATCGAGAATGTCGCCAATTCCGCCATCGACTGTTTGTATTCCGTGCTGTCAATCCACCCATACTCAAGGCACCGCCCCATAATCAACCGCGCCCTCGACCGCGCCGCCAGAAATCCATGATGCGAAAACAGATTCATCCTGCCCGGCGCTCTGGGGACCGATACCAACAGCGCGCTCTCGGCGAGGCTTAAATCCTGCACCGGCTTTCTGAAATACCGCCTCGACGCGCACGGCGCGCCCGCGATCCTGTTGCCGTATGGGGATATGCTGATGTATTGCCTGAGGACTCTATCGCGCCCGTAAATCACCGTCAGCCAAACCGCGGCGAATGAGTCCCTGACCTTGGAAAAGATATTGCTGCCGCCGCCGCGCTGCAATCTCGCCGTCTGCATGGCGATTGTAGACGCTCCGGAAAAATTTTTCTTTTTGATATAGTTGTTGACGAACGCGCGCGCTGCGGATTTGATATCAACACCGATATGCTGCCGGAACCGGCGGTCCTCTGCGGCAAGCGCCGCTGTTACAAGCGTCCGTGGCAGCGTATCCGGCGCGGGCCAATAACCGATCTCGCCATCCGGCGATTCTATTTCGGCGATAAAACTGTAATTACGATCGAGGATAATCCACGAGGGGTTATATTTTTTCAGGCGGATATCCGTCAAGCTCAAAACAAACGCGGCGAGGATGAATATCAGCGGCGGAGCAATCAGCGCAAGCACAACGGTTTTGGGTACCGACACGCGCCCGTTTTTATTAATCAGCACAGATAAAACTCTCATATCGATACCCGCCCGCCGTCATCACCAGATAAACTCTTGTCAAAACGATGCCGGCCCAAACCTCGCCTCAAGCGTTACCGGCCCGCCAACATTAACAACGCGCTGCGCGTCGGCAACACCGTCGCTCCACCCCTCAAATACCGCACCCGGATTGGGAACTGCTTTTACGGTTATCGGGACAGACGGATACGCTTTAAACGCAGCGCTTCCGTTAAGCACCGGCAAGTTGTCTATCAGCACATCACCGCTGCCGGCGGCCGATACCGCTACGTCAACAGCGCCGCGTAATCCGAAAAACTCCTCTATCTCCTGCTGCATCTGCGACGCACGGTTTCTGCCGTAAGTTTTGATGCTGTTGAGGTGGTTATTCATAGACGACGCGTTCAGCCTCCATCTCGACTGGTCCAGCGGTACCTCGCTCGCTATAGCCGCCATCAGCGCGTCTATTCTCGCCTCCACCCTTGCCGGCGCGTAATATGTGGCGAGCAGCAGCGAGAAGCGGTTTATGAACGCGTTTTTGTAATTCTCATTCTGCAGCAGCTTGCGCAGCATAAGCGTAGAGTGCGGCGGGTTGGGCCAGTCGGGGCCGCTTGGGTTTGTCGCGAACTCCAGCATCTTCAGCCCCCGGTTAGCGTCGTAGGGATAGTCGAAACTGTAGTCGGTATCGTACATAAACCACTTCCACTTCGTAGGCGGCGAACTCAGGCGCCACCTCTTCAGGTTGTTCCCCGGCCAGTCCCTGTTTGCGAAATAGATCTGGGCCTGAAAGTAGTTTGTGAAATTGTCTATGTCTATCCTCTCACCCAAAAGCCTCAAATTTTCGTCATCAAGCGTAACGCTCCCTACCCAGCGGTAGATATCCTGATAGTCGTCGTCGGAACCGTTGCTTATCTCGTTATTCCCCTTAACAAGGTCTATCAGCTCACGGTTCATTCCGTAGTTGGTTTCAAAGTAGTGGGCATTGGACCGCTCGCGCAGGTTGTGTATGCCGAAGTACCTGCCGTTGTAGTACACAATAACCGAGCGCCCCTTCTGGTAGTCTATCCCCAGCCCCTCCGTAAGCGAGGTAAGCATCATGTCGCGGATGTAATCAAGGCCGTAGTTGTTGCCGTTGTTGCGCAGGATGAACCTCTTGAACCGCGTCAGGTGCGGGTGTTCCGGGAGCAGGCCGTAATTCAGCGCGTTCTGCCCATACTCTTCCCTGAAGTAAATAGCAACCGACTTCTTGTTCTGCATCCGTGAGTAGTTGCCGAAGATCTGCAGCCCGGCCGGGTGGCTCCATACCTGCTGCGCTCCGCCCTCGAAGAACTCCATCTGTATGGGCAACTCGGTATCGCGCCAGAAATTCGCGCCGAAGTTGGGCATATTGGGGCTCGCGTTGGGGCCCAACGAGTAGAGGCCGTCGGTCTCGTCAAACATATCGTACGGATCGACGGCTATGGAGACAACCGGCAGGCTCGGCAGCCGCTCGCCTATGATGTACGTGCGCATTATCGGGCCGCTTGGGTGGGCGCCGGCCATGAACTGGGCGCAGCGCATTACCGTGGTGCGCGTCAACGTAAGGGCGGCTCCGGAGCGCAGCTCGCTGCCGGCGGAAGGCATACGCCCGGTCGTATCGCAGCAGATGGTGATTTCATCGTTGACACGCGGCAGCGTGAATGTCAGCGCGTCCTCGTAATGACCGCTTTTCGGGATACCCTCAGACGACGGCGGCTGCACCTGCCCCGTGTAGGTCTCGCTTGAGTTCGCGGCGTACGGTGTAGGCGGCTTGCTCAACGCCCACGCGCCGCCGTCCGCGCTTTTAGCGTATGACAAGCCCAGCGTAGACGCCGGGTACGACACGGTATCGCGGATGTGTCCGTCGGAATCCATCAGAAACAGGTTCCCGCTACGGCTGCCTAGTTCAAACGACGCATGGACATTGCTCGCCCGCCTCCGCGCTGTCATGGAGGTAAACGTAAAATCTATCGTACCAAAATTGTTAGCAACGTTTGAGAGGCGTATACCGGAGATGTTAGCCAGATCGGGAAATCCGCTGCCCTCCGGCGGCAGTTCTATCACGTATAGATCGTTCTCAACCCCCGTACCCCGCAAAACAGTACTCCACCCCAGCCAGCTCTCTTTGTCCGGCTGTATAAGGCCAACCTGCAGCCTCGCGCCTTTGTTTATCTGCCCCCTGATAAGAATCTGATTGACACGGGAGATATCAAGGACAGAAGCATCGCCCCATGCGTGCAGTTTCATCACTACCTCGGCAGTCGACCACCCAAGCCCGCCGGTTCCCGTGTTGTCTGCGGCCGTAAGGGCCCCGGTAATCCTGCCCGATGCAAATGTCTGCCGGGCAGTGCTCCCGCCCGGCCGCGCGCTCTGCGGCGGATCAAGCTGGCTGTCGGCCCAGCTCCACGCGCCCACAGTATTCCTTATCAAATCTATACTGTCCCGCGCCGGCTCTAAATCGGGCTTGTCGCGGCCAGAAAGAAATACAAGCAGATAACCGCGCGGTTCCACAACTACGTTGCCGAATGCCCACTGCCTGCGGTTTACGTTGTTCGTCAGCCAGTAACCGTTGAGATTAACGGACGTATCAGCCGGATTGTAAAACTCTACCCAGCCGGGATCATCCCCGAACTCGTCCGATAAACCGGCGTTGGCCGAATAAACCTCGTTGATGAATACGGGCGGGCTGCCCAAAAATATTGCCTTACCGGTATCGCCGCCATCGCCCCCGTTATCAACAGGGGGCTTAACGCTGTCACAGCCGCAGAACATTATGGCCAAAACTGCGGCGGGCAAAAAAGGATTTACGCGCATAGCACTCTTTCTTTATCTGTGTTATAGCTTAAAATGAAGCGGGCCCAAACCTCGCCTCAAGCGTTACCGGTCCATCAACATTAACAACGCGCTCCGTGCCCGCTACACCGTCGCTCCATCCCTCAAACACCGCACCCGGATTCGAAACCGCTTTTACAGTTACAGGGACAGACGGATACGCTTTAAATGTCGCGCTGCCGTTCAGCACCTGCAGGTTGTCGATCAATACATTACCGTTGCCGCCGGCCGATACCGCAAAATCAACGGCACCGCTCAACCCAAAGAACTCTTCAATCTCCTTGCGCATAACCTCAGGGCGGTTCCTGCCGAAGTTTCTGATTACATCAAGCTGCGAACTCATAAGCCTCACATTCTGCATCCACCTCTCCTGATCCCGAGGTATCTCGCTCTCTATGGGCGCCATCAGCGCGTTTATCCTCGCACTCACCCTCTCCGGCGCGAAGTACGTGGCGATGATAAGCGAGAAGCGGTTGATGAACGTGTTTTTGTAGCTCTTGTTCTCCAGCAGTTTGCGGAGCATGAGCGTAGTATGCGGCGGGTTGGGCCAGTCCGGGCCATCTGCTCTGGTAGCAAAGGCGAGTGCACCAAGATGCGACTGCTCACCCGTACCGTAACTGCCAAAGCCGTGGTCGGTGTCGTACATTAACCACTTCCACCTTGACGGCTGGGCATTCTCGCGCCACCTCTTTATGTTGTTCCCCGGCCAGTCCCTGTCGTTGTAGTATATCCTGCACATATGGTTATAGGTAAAGTTGTCTATGTCAAAACGCTGATCCAGCAATACCAGATCGTCATTTGTCAACGTCCTGCCGCCTACCCACCTGAGAATATCCTGATAATCGGCATCGGACCCGCGGCTCACCTCGCCGCTCGCCTTAACAAGGTCTATATAATCCTCATTTATGCCGTAGTTGGTCTCAAAATAATCGCCATTGGCACGCTCACGCAAGTTGTGGATACCCCAGTACACCCCGTTGAAATAGACGAGCACAGAGCGCCCTTTCTGATAGTCTATCCCCAGTCCATCGGTGAGCGATGTCATGAGCATATCGCGGATATAGTCCTGAGGAAAATTGTTGCCGTTGTTCCTCAAAATGAAATGCTTGAAGGTTGTCAAATGCGGATAGTCAGGAAATAATCCGTATCTCAGACGGTTGACTCCGTACTCTTCCCTAAAGGTGATAACGACCGATTTTTTGTAATGCATTCTGGACCAATTGCCGAAAATCCTTATACCCGCCGGGTGGCTCCACATCTGTTTCGCGCCGCCCTCCATGAAGTCTATATGTATAGGCAGCTCGTCATCCCGCCAAAAGTTCGCGCCATAGTAAGGTTCGACGCCGCTGGCGTTAGGGCCTTTCGAATAGAGCCCTTCGCGATAGCTGAACATATCATACTGGTTAACGGCAATGGACACGACCGGCAGACTCGGCAGCGGCTCGCCTATTATGTACGTACGCATCACCGGATCGCTCTGGTACGCCCCGTCCATAAACTGAGCGCATAACATCATGGTGGTCTTTGTAAGAGTTACAGCAACGCCGGACCGCACACCGCTCCCGGCAACAGGTATGGAACCTGTCGTATCGCAGCATATATAGATATCGTCATTGACACGCGGCAGCGTGAATGTCAATTCATCTCCATAGTAACCGCTCGCAGGGATACTCGCTGACGTTGGCGGCTGCACGATGCCGGTGTAGGTCTCGGACGAATTAGCCGAGTTGGGTGTAGGCGGCTTGCTTAGAGCCCACGCGCCGTCATCAACTCTTTTCGCATACGACAAACCGAGCCTCCCCGCAGGATAGGCTGCGGAATCCCTGATGTACCCTTCGGAATCCAGCAGGTACAGGCTCCCGCCGCGGCTGCTCAGCTCAAACGGCGCGTGGACATTGCCACCCTTCTTCCGCGCCACGACCGAATTGAAGTTAAACTCGATAGTCCCGCGGAACTCCGACGTATTTCCTAAGCGGATACCATAAATATTATTAAAATCCGGATTCGCGCTCCCGTCAAACGGCAGCTCTACAGTATAAAAATCGTCAGGTTTCCCGGTACCCGTTATGACCGCCGGCCACCCCTGCCAGTCGCCGATACCCGTTTGCGGCAAACGCAGCTCAAGCTTCAGGCCCTCGCTCAAAAAACCTCGCAGGAGGATCTGGTTACTGCGGGACAAATCTATAATACTGGTGTCGCCCCAGTTCGTAAACTTCAAAAAAACCACCGCAGTCGTCCAGCCAAGCCCACCGGAGTTGTCCCGCGCGTTGAGCGTACCCGACAGACCGGGCGGGTTCCTCGAAAACTGATGGTACGCGGAACTGCGGCCGGCCACCGGGGTATTCTGGCTGTCCGCCCAGGTCCAGGCGCCTACCGATCCCCCCAAAAGGTCAATGCTGTCACGCGGCGGCTCGCGGTTGGGCATATCGCGGCCGGAGAGGAATACCAGCAGATAGCCGCGCGGCTCAACGGCAACATTGCCGAACGCCCACTGCTTCCGGCTGGCGCTGTTCGTAAAATAATAACCGTTCAGGTTGACAACAGTATCAGCAGGATTATAAAACTCCACCCACCCGGGGTCACCACCGAACTCGTCTAAGAAGTCGGCATTGGCCGAATATATCTCGTTGATGACAACCGGCGGGCTGCCCAGAAAAACCACTCCCGTACCATCCCCGCCCCCATTGCCCCCGCCGGGGCCTACAGGAGGCTTTTCATTGTCATCTGTGCAGGAAACCGCTATAAGAAGGCCGGCAGCGAGCAAAACAGGCATTAAGCGCATAAAAATCTTTCTTTTTGAGGTGGTGGGCATAACTATATAATATAACACAAACTTTCCGCAAATACAAGGGGGGCGACCAATATTTTGCAGTAACCGGCAGATTGAATCTGAAAAGGGACGGTTTTACGTACAGAACGCAGCCAATCCACCAAGCCTATTTCTTTACAACCACAACCCTGCTCCCCGCGCTCGACCCATATACGCTCATCTGGTACATCATCTCGGCGCGCGCCGGCGGGTGGGAGAACTCGCCCTCGGTAATCGCCTGCGTCCTAAAGTAGAAGTCGTACGTGCCAGCCTCCATCCTCTCAAAAAAGTAGACAACACGGTCATCGTAAAACGCGCTGTAGTCTCCCCCGCTCGTACTCCTGTTCATGGGCCGCGCATCGCTTGATGCGTTCTCTAATTTAGGGTTAAGCGGCTCAAAACCGGCGGCGATAGGAACAGATACCGCGACAAACAGCCGCGTTTCCGGGTTTACGACCTGAACGTGCTCTTCCACAATATCGCCCGGATTAAATGTCAGCGTGTTCCCGCCCTTCTCAATGGCGAACCGCTCCGGCGCAGAGCCTTTGCTGACCTTTATCACCCCGCGCTTCACAGAGAATCCGCGCTGCACGGCTTCGGCGTGGCTGCCGGGAGATTCGGGAATGTAGCGCCTGCTCAATTTAACCCAGAACCTGCGGCCATCCTGACCGGCGTACGATACGCTGCCGGCATTGCCGTTTGACCAGTGCCTTGAGTGCGCGCCGGTCATTGTTAATTGCTGAGACTTATCGCCGTCGTTAAATTTGAATGCGCTGCCTGATGTCGATTTTTCCCTGCTGTCAACAATGTTTCGCAGCGCCAGCAGCGCCATGCTGTTCGCAAACGTGCTGCCCCAGCCGTCATGCGAGCCCATACGTACAAGCTCGTCGGCCATACGCGGTATGCGGGCGGCGTTTTCACCCTGCGGTGACGGCAAAGATACGGCGTTAACGAATGACGCGAGAGCTGTGGCATCATTGGAGTGCATCCTCGCTCCTGCAGGTGATTTGCTCCTCTGAAATCCTCCGAAATGCTCCTCGCCCTCACGATCCACAAATACGGCGGATGCCCACAGCTGCTTTTCTACCGCCGCGTATTCGGCGCCCAGCGCGTCCCGCTTTTCGGATATGGCTTTGAATACGTTGGCCGCTCCCTGCACATCAAGCTCACGGGCGGCAGCAGCAAGCTCGCGGGCGTAACCTATATCTATGTGCCCGCTGTTCGCCAGCGCGGCGAGGGCGGCAGTCCTCTCATACGCGCTGTAACCGCCTACGAACCGCCTGTAATCACTCCGCAGAGAACGCTTGAGAGCTTCTATCGCTGATGTATACATCTCCTGATCAAACGCGAGCGGCTGCTTCAGCGTACGGTTGACGTTTTTGACCTCCGTCAAAAAATCAACTACATACGCGGTGAGATATACGTAACCCGGCGTTCCCGGCCAGTACCCGAAAAGCCCATCCCCGTGCTGCGACGTTTTCAGGAATTCCATCGTCTTTTTAACGCTTTCCGCAGCCGGCGGACCGGGAGAATCAATACCGTACCTGTCCCACAAACTTTTGTAGACGATTGACGGATACGACTGTGACACTATCTGTTCCGTGCATCCGTAGGGGTATCTGGCCAGCGCCGTCATCGCGGAGATTATCTTAGGCAGGTATTGATTATCGCTTATCAACAGATTATTGACGGCGGTATTGGGACGCGCAGGCTCCGGCAGCGCATTCCATGAGAATCCTTCCCCTTTGTCAATACGGGCGAACTGCGTCTCTTCGACAAATTGCCTGTCCGGCAATACAGGTATCTTTACCTCAAAAGCGTCACCCGCTTTATCTGCGCTCCTCACCAGCGCCATCCTGACCGTAACCGAATCCCACTGCAATGTGCCGCGCGATGTAAACGGCGGCGTTTTTACACTAAGATCCGCGAGCAGCGGCGCCGGCCTGCTCCCGTCGAGCTGTATCTGCCGGTTCGTGGCGCCCCCCCCTACCGTCATTCCCTTAACCTCAATTGACCAGCTTGCCGCGCCGCCCAAACCTTCCACCACCCGCGCGATACCGCCGGCCTTTATCCTGTCACCCAGTCGCACAAACCGCGGCAGCGCCGGCTGCACAATAACCGGCAGGCGCACCGATACCCTGCTCTTCACGGTCCCAAACCTGTCCGGCCCGCTGACCGCCATCGCACGCACGGAGTAATTCGTCAAGTCGGACGGCATCGGTATCCTGACAGTCGCGTTTCCGTTCCTGTCAACCTTTACAGAGGGATTCCAGTACGGCACCGTCTTAAAATGCTTGCGCGGGGTAATGTGGCCCAGCCCGTCAACATCTTCAAAATCCCCCTCATCGCCGCCCGAATTTTCGAACGAGCGCAGGTAGCCGACAGCAAGGTTCCTGCTGTCCCTCATTCTTATATGCGAGCGTACCTCTTCCAAAAACGCCTCAAGCGGGTCTAAGCTCTTCTCCTTGCGCAATGATAGCACAGCCTCGTCTACTAACCACAGCGCAACCTCGCCCTGCCTCGCGCGGCCCTGATGGTCCCTGAGAGAAACGGTTACCTCAAGCGTCGTGTCCGGCGTGGTGACCGGCGCGTGCACCAGCCTGACATCAAGCGTGTTGGCTACCGGGTTTACCGTGAGCCACGTCGTGTTCCCTATTGTTTCCGGCTTGCCAGCATCCGCCAATACCCCGTCGTCACTGCGGCGCTGCGTTGATACGCGCGGGCGCATCAGTAAAAAGCTGACCGGTATCCTCGGCGCCATGTTTTGCCGTATGTCAAGCGTAAACGCGCCCTGGCCGTTGTTGATGCTTATCCACCTGTGCTGAATGCCGCCGCTTGGCATCTCGACTACCGCCAGCGCCTGCGCGTTTCTGTATGGGCTTTTCAGCAAGATTTTAGCCTGCTGTCCCGGTTCATACGAATTTCTGTCTGATACCGCCTCAAAAACATTCTGCTCTGCCCGCTTCCACACCTGCGGGCCGCTTCCGGCTAAAAACAAATCCACCTTGACAGACTGGAGGCGGCCCAAGCGGTCGCGGGACGAAAGCTCAAGTATGTAGACGCCCGGCTGCTGATCCTTAAACTCAACCTGCACCGGTTCCGCGCCCGTCAGTACGCTCTTCTCCGCCACAACGTCCACAGACTCATCGGTGATATACTTAGGCTTGCCGCGGGAGAAATCGGAATCGGTAAGGTAAGATGTCCACGTTACCCTCTTCAGCTCTACGCTGACCTTTTGCCCGGCAATGAGCGAATCATTAACACCTATGGCGGCAACACGCGCCGATATCGCCGAGCCGCTCGTGATGTGGCGGTTGGTGCGCACTCCGAGTATGAACGGCGGGAGCGCGACAACAGTATGCCGCGCCGATACTGTTTGGCGGTCGGCATCGGTAACCGTCGCCTCTACGATATATCTGGCCGGATTCCCCGCCGTCGCCGCCTGCGGGTTCAGCGTTATCGACGCGCCGCCGTTCTCGTCCGTCTTCCCGTTCTCCTCAAACACGCTCTGCCGCCGCTGGCCAGACACCGCGCCGTAGCGCCCGTCGCTCGATAATATATAGTTTGCGAAACCATGTGGACGGTGGTCGTAGGGAAACGACGTTACCTTCCACGATACAGCCTGATCAACAACACGCCCGCCGGCGTAATACGACGCCAAAGCGCGCACCTCCGCCGGGCCGTCATTCGGAATCCGGTCCGCGCCGCTCAGGCGGAGCTCAAACCGCGGGACACGGTAAGCCTCAACCACATAATCCGCAGACGCAATCGTCATTACAGCACGCCGCTCTTTTGAATCTGTAAGCAGCGCTGCCCTGTACTCCCCGGACGCGGGATCTTTCGGGGGAATCTTTACATCAAAGCTGCCGAACTCATTCAGCGTTACCGGATAATCAACATACGTCCGCGACGGGCTGTGCACCCTTAATATGTATGACAGCCCCTTAGGAGGCAGGTTGACAGCGCCGTGTACGGTCTCCCGCACGTACCCCTTTATAAACACGCTGTCTTCAGGGCGGTAGATAGGCCGCTCCGTGCGCAAAAAACCGCGCAGGTTTCTGTCGCGCTCCTCGGAGTACCTCTCGGCCCGCAGCCACTGCAGCCATTCGCTGCCGCCGTACCAGTGGTTGTCGGCGAAAACCTGCGCGCTGCCGGGGCCACGTACGTCAAGAACCAGCACATCACCGTCCTTAGACGCCACAACGCGCTTCATCACCGCGTTTTTGAACTTCTCCCTCAACTCGTTGGTATGTTCAAGCGCAAACGTCCCGTCCGAGCCTGTTTTCCCCTGAGCAAGCACCGTCATTTTGTTATTGACTATGCCGTCAATGCTTATGGATACATCCGGCACAACTTTACCGCTTGCATAGCTCGTAACGCCAAACAGCACCCTGTTCTTCGACTCTACCGCGCTTAAACACAAATCCGTAACATCCACCCGCGTGTAATAGCGGTTGGACGAGCCGTCGAGCAGCCTGAACCCGACCAGATACGTCCCCGGCCTGCCCTTGCCGCCAACCGACGCGAGCATCGGCTCAAGGTCAATGCTCTGAAACTTGTTGACGCCGCTCTTCTCAAGATCAACTACCTCCGAATACTGCGGGCTGCCGAGCATCATTATATGCTTGCCGATCTCAAGCTCAAGCCTGTAACTCGAAAGCCGGCTCTCTATTGAGTCTAACCTCACTGGTTCCTCGCCGGGGCCGGGCGGCCGGGCGGATTCGTAGACCGATACCTGCGAACGCGGGATCTGGCCAAACGCGGTGTGCAGCGGGTCAATCTTGTACACCCGCATATCCAGCGACGATACGCCCCGCGTCTTTATGGGAAAATGCTGCGGCCCGAAACGCTCAACAATCCCAAACCCGCGCTCCCACTGCGCAAACGGCGTAACCTTGGGCAAAAACACGAAGAACGAGCTCGACCTCCTGTTTGTCAACGAGCGCCCGGCGAGGTCTTTTATAGCAACAGGGTTCAGCGTTACCTTATACATCTTCTCCTGCTCTATCCCCAGATTGATAACTATCCTCTTTCCGTCGACGCGGTACCTGAACTCAGACGGCGCCGGTGATATGCCGACCATATTTTTTACGGCCGACAGGCCGGGGTCAGCGGGCGGCGCGGTGAACTCCACCACCAGCGTACGCTCAAAATCAAGCTTCACCGCCTGACGCGCGTCATAAGAGATACCGCTTGAACTTAACGACAGCAGCTGCCCGTACGCCCCCGCCCTCTCCATCGCGAACTGCGGCATAGTCTCAAACGAATATACCTTAACCGCCTCCTTAAAATCCGCCCTGTCCGTAAGCTTTAAGTTGACCTTTACCCGGTGGCCGTACCCGACAGGCTCATTAAACGTAAACTGGTAGAGATACTGCAGCGTGCCGCGTACAGTCTCGCGCACCTTATACTCCGCCGGCCTCATCGTCCGGCAGCTCCTGCTGTCAACCCCGGGCAGCGCGCAAACCTCAAAACTCACAAGCCGCGACAGCGCCTGCGGATCAACACGCGCCGAAAACACAAACCCGATGCTGCCCACCGGCGCCAGATCAACACTCCCATGCGCCGGATGCACCGACTGCGGAAGCGGCAACAGCGTTATCAACTCAAGCGTGCTCTTCTGCGCTGTTACCTTGTACCGCTTAAGCGGCTCCCAGGGCACAGACGGTCTGAACTCAATTGTACGCGCGTCCACCTTAATAAACTCACCCGGATGGGCGGGCGTAATAGACACCAGCTGGCTCGGCGGCTCAACAGGCCCAACACTGCCCGGCACGGCATCCCTGCCGAAAAACACCGTTATCGGGTCATACTCGCGAAGATAGGTTAGCGGCAATATCCTCGCCTCCCCCCCCTTAACAGCCGCAGCCTGATTCCGGTCGGCAGGGGTATAGGTGTAGGGCTGGCCCGTAATCGTATTAATACAGGCGATAATGATCAACATTCCAACGTAAATGTTTCTCATCAGTAAACTCGGCATTATTTCTTCTCCTGCCCTTTCTCTTTCTCCTCCAACAACTTCACCAGACCACCAAACGTCATATCGTCGCCATAAGGGCGCTTGTTGTACCCGTCTAAAAACTTTGTCAGGTACTCTTTTGTGTAATCTTTCGGATTTACAGATATTCTGTGGTTCTGGTCCTCTATCGCCGAGAATACCGAACTTACCGTCTCGTTTTCGAACTCTCTGGCCGGCACGAACTGCTTGGTCCCGTAAACCTGATGTATGAATTTCTCGTGTATCAGCCAGTTGAGTATGCCCATCGCCTGCGGCTGCGTCAGCTCGTATGTCTGGCAGAAGTGCGCCAGCGTCGGCGGGCGCGTTTTTTTTATGAACGCATAGATACAGTCTATCATAATCCGCATGGCAATGTAGCTGCGGTAATCCCCCACGCGCCTGTCCCAGCGCTGCGCGGCCCTTAAAAGCGGGCGGAAGTTCTGGTAAACATAGGCTATCTGGGCACTCAGCAAAAAGAGCAGGGCTGTAAAGTATATTGACATGAGGAAAAAGACCATCAGGCCGAATGTACCGTATATCGTCTGCGTCTGTATGGAGAAGTTTACGTAGTACCCGAAACACCAGCGCTCAAACTCAAACAGCGCGCATGATATCACCCCGCCGATGATCGCCGACGATACGCGCACTTTCGTGTTGGGGATGAACCACAGCATCACGGCAAACGCGAGTGTGGTAAACGCTATGGGCAGAACGCGCATCAGCACAACATCCTGAGGCAGCCCGCCAAATATGCCGCTGTTGCGCAGGTAGTACGATACGTAAAAGAGTATGGGGCTGTAGACCACCACCATTGTAAACGTGCGCAGCCGGCTGAAAAAAGTACGCGCGCGCGCCACCTTCCAAATAGAGTTGAGCGACTGCTCCGTAATGCTGAACAGCGAGAGCGCCAACAGTATGAGAACGCCTACGCCTATGCCCCTGAGGTTGCGCGCGTTCACAAAAAACGAGGCGATGTACTCCGTAACCACCGGCGGGGCGAACGGCAGCGTCATGGACATGACCTCCTCCACCTGCCGCGACGAAATCTCCGTCATGGAAGTGATGAAAAAGCCCATTGTCGCAATCAGCGGGATAAGCGTAATGAGCAGCACAAACGCGATGCCCGACGCGCGGCTCGTGCCGTGGTTGTGCACGAACTCTGAGAACATGATCCGCACAAACACCGCGAACCTCACGATAACGCGGCACAAAAGGCTCCGCCCCGCCCCGGCCGTCTCCATCGCCTGATTGGGATGGTGGAAGATGTCGTAGTATATGTTTCTTTTCATATTTTCACCAAGGATATTAATACAATATGGCAACGCAGGGATGACGGCGCTGCGTCATCCCTGTGGGCATACAATCAACCTGCTTATCTTCCAATCAAGGCTACGGCAATCACGCCGCGTCAGCAATCCCGTTCAGTTCTTTGCTTATAGCCCCGATCTTCCCCGCTACGGCTTTCATCGCGCCGTCAAGCTCCATACCGCGCTCAGACCTGCACGATACGTAGAACTTTATCTTAGGCTCGGTGCCGGAGGGGCGGACCGTTACCACGCTTCCGTCCTCAAGGATAAACTGCAAAACGTTGGAGGACGGGAGGTTGATGTTCCTGTCGCGCGAACCTGTTGACGGGGTGAACGTCGTGCCGTCGGAATAGTCCTTGACATATGACACTTTTTGGCCGGCAAACAGCGCCGGCGGGTCTTTCCGCAGCTTTTCCATCAACCCATTCATAGTGTTGAGCCCGCTCTCGCCCTTGAACGTCTTCGAGATAAGCGCCTCCTGAAAGTACCCGTACTTTTTCCATATGGCGCGGAGCTGGTCCAGCAATGTACGGCCATGGCTCTTGTGATAGAGCGCCATCTCTACGGTCATAGTCGCGGCGGAGACGGCGTCTTTATCGCGGCAGTCGGTGTTGACAAGGTAGCCGTAGCTCTCTTCGCCGCCGAACATGTACTTGTACCCGTCGCTCCCCGTTTCGAACTCGCGGATCTTCTCGCCTATGTACTTGAAGCCGGTCAGCACGTCAAAAGTCGCAGCGCCGTAATCATCCGCTATAAGCCTTTGCAGCTCGGTGGTGACGATGGTCTTGATGAACGCGGGCTTGGCGGGCATCTTGCCCATCTCTTTACACGCGCTGAAAATGTAGTCGGCAAGGAGCGCGCCGAGCTGATTGCCTGTAATCAGCACAAATTTACCGCCATCCGGGGCGGCGGTGCCAAGGCGGTCGGCATCGGGGTCGGTCCCCAATACAAGATCAGCCCCAACCTTTTGGGCGAGATCGAGCGACAGCTTCATCGCGGAGGCCTCTTCGGGGTTGGGGTAATTGACAGTCGGGAAATTCCCGTCCGGCGCCTTCTGCTCCTCTACGAAAATCACGTCCACGCCCATCTCCCTGAGCGCGGTATCTACCGGCATCGCGCCGGTACCGTGCAGCGGGGTGTAGACGACCTTGAGGTCTTTCCCCCCATCCTTCAGCAGCTTCGGGCGTATGGCGCAGTTCTTGACCATATTTATGAACGGGACGTCAACCTCCTTGTCTATCATCACCAATTTGCCGGAGGAGAGCGCCTCGCCCTTCTCGACAGTCTTAACGGCGTCGCCGACGGCCAGCACCTCCTTGATGATGTCGGTGTCGTGCGGGGACGTGACCTGGCAGCCGTCGTTCCAGTATACCTTGTACCCGTTATATTCGGAGGGGTTGTGGCTGGCGGTGACCACGATCCCGGCGGAGGCCCCAAGCCGCCTCACGGCGAACGAGAGCTCCGGGGTGGGGCGCAGGCTGGTGAACAGGTATGTCTTGATCCCGTTGGCGGCGAGCACGAGCGCGGCCTGCAGGGCGAACGAGTCGGAAAAGTTGCGCGAGTCGTAGGCGATAACCGCCGACGCGCCCTCCGGCACGGCCTTCACTATGTAGTTGGCCAGCCCCTGCGTGGCCCGGCTGACCGTGAACATATTCATACGGTTGAACCCACCGCCGATAACGCCGCGCAGGCCGCCGGTGCCGAACGCCAGATCGGTATAAAAGCGGTCGTTCAGCTCCGTCCAGTCCCCGTCGGCGAGCAGTTTTTCGACCTGCCCGCGGAAAAAGGCGTCTTTTTCGAGGCGGATGTAGTCGTTCGCCTTTTTAGTTAATGCCTGTGTGTCCATAATACCCCTCCCAAATGGTTTGCTGATATATTAATAAAGTATAAATATAATTCCCGGCAAACCGCCCGCGCCAAATTTGTATCGTAACCGCCGTTACAATAAACGGGGCAGCCTGCCGCCGCACCCCACACGCATACACGATTTTGATAATTTTACCACCATAATATATATTGATACTATTGGCTCAAATTGCCCGTTATCCGCACGAAACGACGAAAAAACTATATCTCTGATTATAGTATAGATACACCAATCTGTTTAAAGGAGGCAAAGACAAATGGCGCTGTCACGACGAGAGTTCATTAAAGGCGGGCTCATCGCTGCCGGGGCGGCGGCGCTGGGGGGACTGGGGGCCGCACGGGGGCTGTTCTCCGAAAGCGGCTCCGACGGCGGGACGGTTCAAACCGCAAACGCGCCGCCGGCAAGCCTCAGATACCTCGACCTTGAACGCAGCGGCGAGCTCGAACGCCGTGAAAAAGCGCTCTGGGAACTGTTCAGCCCGTGCCGCCTCTGCCCGCGTATGTGCGGCGCAAACCGCGCGGCAGGCAGGGCGGGGCTATGCTCATCCGGCGAACACTTCAAGGTCGCCTCGTCAGGCCCACACTTCGGCGAAGAAGCCCCGCTTCGCGGCAACCGCGGCTCAGGCACAATCTTCTTCTCCAACTGCAGCCTGCTCTGCGTGTTCTGCCTGAACTGGGAAATCGCACACCGCGGCGACGGAAACCAAACAAGCCACGCCGAACTCGCCAAAATCATGGTCAACCTGCAGCGCGATGGATGCCACAACATCAACTTAGTAACACCCACGCACCTCGTGCCCCACATCGTCAAAGCGCTCCGGCTCGCCATAGCAGACGGGCTTACGGCGCCGCTGCTATACAACTCCGCAGGCTACGAATCGCTCGAAGTCATCAAACTGCTCGACGGCATCGTCGATATCTACCTGCCGGACTTCAAGTACCAAAGCGCTGAGGCGGGCATACGCTTCTCGCAGGGCGCCGCAGACTACCCGCGCCACGCCGCCGCGGCTATCAAAGAAATGCACCGGCAGGTCGGAACACTCAAACAGGCCGGCGGCGTAGCACAGCGCGGACTGCTTATACGCCACCTTGTCATGCCGGGAAACACGGCAGGCACCGACGCCTTCGTCCGCTGGGCTGCCTCCGAACTGGGCGCCGATACACACGTCAACATAATGGGCCAATACACGCCAATGTACAGGGCAAACGAATACCCGCCGCTGAACCGGCGCCTAACCCAGCAAGAATACGCACAGGCAATGCGGTGGGCGCGGGAGGCCGGGCTGTGGAATTTTCATTAGAACATAAAAAAATTGCTTTTTGGCGGATTTTGACGTATTTTATATGCAAGGAGAGCAAAATCATCACAGACAGGAATCCAGATCAATCCCTTATTGACCAGAACTTCCAGTATCTCCGCACGATATGAATGCTGCGAACCGTACGAATTTATCAGTTCAAACGCAGAAAAGCGCATTGAGGGGGTCAAAAATGAGTGTGTGAAACTTGTGCGGGATAAAAAATAAATACCATTTTGCCTGTTTTTATATGTTTTCCGCCCCATTCAGATATAAATTACGCCACTTTGAAAAATATCAAAAAATGGCCGCACAGATGACTGTGACCTACGGCGACAACATCCGCACGTAGTGCCTGAAATATACCGAACGCGGCATCCAGCATACAACAACGGCGGCAAAACTTGCCCCGAAATTCGTGCACGAAGAGACATAATTCGCCCCGAAATTCGTGTAAAAAAGTACTATATTCGCCTTGAAATTCGTGCAGAAATATAGTATATTACATTTATAGTCATAACAAAAATGCCATAAAAGGGGTAAAAAATGGCTAATTTCTATATAAAACGCGATATCGACAACGAACTTTTGGCCTGGAAGGCGGAGGAGGGGCGCCGGGTTTTGCTGCTTCGCGGCGCCAGACAGGTGGGAAAATCAAGTTCGGTAAGGAAACTTGGTGAGGATTTTGAACACTTTTTAGAGGTAAACTTTGAAAGGCATGAAAAAGCCCGTACCTTGTTTGACGGCGATTTCGAGGTTAAAAAGATTAGTGAAGAACTCTCTTCCATGTTCCGTATACCGGTCATTCCCGGTAAAACGCTCGTGTTTTTTGACGAAATCCAAAGCTGCCCGAGGGCGATCACCGCATTGAGATATTTTTATGAGGATTATCCCGATCTTCACGTGATAGCTGCCGGTTCGCTTTTGGAATTTGCGCTGAGAACCCTGCCGTCATTCGGAGTCGGCAGAATCAGCCCGCGTTATATGTATCCGCTCTCTTACAGCGAGTTTTTGAAAGCCTGCGGAAACGATATGCTTTGGGACGCCGTATGCAAGGCATCGCCCGAAATCCCCCTGCCTGAACCGCATCATCATATATGCTTAGACTATCTGAAGAGATTTCTCCTGTTGGGCGGTATGCCGGCCGTTGTGGCCGATTATCTTAAAAACGAAAGAATACTTGATACACAAAAATCGCTTAGAGATTTAATGGAAACGTACAAATCCGACTTTGAAAAATACAAAACCGCGATTCCCGGCCTGCAAATAGCCACCGTGTTTAAAGCCGCAGTAGAACAGAGCGGTGGGAGATTCAACCACGCCAAAGTCGAACAGCTAAACTACCGGCAGGTCAGGGAAGGATTAGACGTGTTGCAGATGGCCGGCCTGCTGATCCCCGTTACCCACGCATCAGCCAACGGTATTCCGCTTGGAGGACAAATTAACCCTAAAAAAATGAAGTACCTTCTGTTAGACACAGGCATATTCCAAAATCAGGCAGGGCTGGAACTGTCTGATATCTTACTCGGTGACGCGGTTACGCTGATAAACAAGGGTACCATCGCCGAACAATTTGTCGGATTGGAATTGAAAAAAGCGTTAGCCGACACTTTGCAGAACGATCTCTTCTTCTGGTCGCGGGAAACGCCAAAAAGCAACGCTGAAGTAGACTACTTAGTGCAAAAACAAGGAAAAATAATCCCGATTGAGGTAAAATCCGGCGGCACCGGCAAAATGCAGAGTATGCACATCTTCCTAAAAGAAAAAAATGCGGAGTTCGGCATACGAACATCGCTCGAAAATTTTGCAACGTACGACAAAATAAAGGTATACCCGCTCTACGCCATCGGAAATTTTGTGCGCGAACAACATAGAAATCTGCCGGGAATTCAATGAGCGGGGGGATTCCCCCGCTCGCCCGATACCTCCGAATTGGCGCTGTATCAATTTTTGATACAACGTACTGATGCTGTACCTTCCGGCTCGTATGCACTCATATGAGGGGGGACTCTCTGTCCACAGCTTTCCGTTATCTCAGTACCATTACCCATATCCCAAGCAACCGGTAGATGCCTGCACCACCCGGCGTAATCCCAATCACCAATCGTGGCACTCCACCAATAGCCGCCACTGCCGATATCGTAGAAGTAGAAGGTGTGGAGTGAAATGTTACGCCCACCAGGTAAGGCAGAAAAGCCAAAAGCATTAATACCGTTGCCGCTACTTCCATCAGATTTATCGTCCCAACCGGTTTGTGATTTGAGTTTCTCTCCTGCTATTTCCCAGCCACCTGCCGTATTTATCAAAATGTTCCAATCCGCAGCATCAGGCAAACGCCACCCCGCCGGACAAGCACTCATCGCGGTTTCCCACGTATACAATCTGCCGTATTTTACACAATTAGAATCTGCGTAATTATAACACCAGTTGTTGCCTGTCATATAGTTAAGGTTCTTCGCCATCCAGATTTGTTCACCTGCTTTTATCGTGGGATAAACTTGTCCATCTCTCGAATCAGTAAAACTATCGGATATAATTTGTCCAAAATTGGCGGTTAGCATCAAGGCGCTGTTCATCTTGAGCGTTATCGTGGTATTCTCGGAGGTTGATGCGCCTGACCAACCGATGAACCAGTATTCGGCATTTGCTATTGCCGTTGCAGTATTACCAGCTGTTGTTACAACCCCACCATTTGGGGGATTTACATTGATTCTAATGAAGTTGACAGTCAACGTTTGGTTGCTGTTCATAGTAACCATTGTCGTAGTGTTATTGTCGGTCGATGCACCCGACCAACCGCTAAACACCTAATCGGCATTTGGTGTTGCCGTTATATTGACCGCCGTACCGGGGGAATAGCAAGTACCCTCATTCACTGGGAGCTTACCTCCAACTTCGGGATTGGCACGAACCGTCAGCGTATAGCCATAGTCACTGCAATCTATAATTACAACGTCACCGCCGGAACTCTCGCTAAACCTGCTTAAAAAATCGTTCACCCCGCTGCTCTCCCCGCTCATCCCATCATCCCCGCACCCAGAAAACATCACAACCGCAACAACCGCTCCAGCGCAAAGCGCCCTCAAAATAGATTTCAACTTCATCACAATATCCTCCGATTAATTGGTTAATGTCATTTGTTTATCAACTCAACATCTTAATCTTAAAACTTCATCCCCGCCCCAACCCGAAACGTAAGCCCATGCCCAAGTCGTGTTTCGGTAGATGTTCCCGGGTCGGTGCTCTCCTTTACGCCGTCATTCTCAAACTTATTCGCCGTCCTAATACCGTACAGCAATTCCCCGCGCAGGTAGATTGCGTCGCTAACGTCAAAATCGGCCCCGCCGCCAAACTTGAACCACAGTGCGCTCAAGTCGCCCGCCTGTTCGTGGCGTTTATCCCCGCTTCCGAATACGTACTTGCTCCCGTTAGACCGCACAAGCTGCCCGGCAATAGACAATTCATAATCTGCGCCAACGAGCGGGTATAGCCGTATGTTCCCAAACTCGCCGAACGCGAACGAGTACTTCCCAAACACGCCAATGCTCACGGACGAACGCGACATATCGAACAGGCTGTCGGGGTGTACGTTGGGGCTGTCCCACTTGCCGCCGCCGGTGGAGTAGGCGACCGATACCTGCGCGTATTTGTAGTCTAAAAACAAGTACGCCCCGCCGCCGTAGTACGGCATTGTAACGCTCCCGCCGGACGAGTTCCATTTTATACCTCCGCCAAAATCGGTAGACAGTAATCCGCCCATGCCAATGCTCATACCGGTTTTCTTCCTGCGCGGCACAATCCCGCCGCCGAACATACTTTCCACCACTTTGTCGGATGCGTCCTTGAGGTCATCCATCGTCTTCAAGGGGCTTGATGTTTCGCCGATGAACGGGACTTCGGCGGTCTCCACGTCTATGATTCGGGCGGAGACGTGGTATGCGCGGAACGCTTTGGTGATGTCGGCGACGCAGATGTATTTGACGCCGAACTGTTTTCCCAACGCGCTGATTTGGCTGTCGTCAATAGCCCCGCTGCGCTGTTTGACGTGTTCTTTGTCTACCTCGGCGAGGAACGATTCGGAGCGTTCGATGCCCCTGTACTTCCCGCTGTTGACGAGGGTAGAGAGCATTATGGTACCAAACGCCTTTTTCTCGTTATCAGGGACATCGCCGGTAACATACACCGCGATAGGCGGCAGTTCTTGGGCGAGGGCCGGGGCGGTGCACAGGGCGCAGGCAAGCACGGCTGAAATCAGCGTCAATTTCTTCATCATCTAATAATTCCTTTCTTGGGATAAATAGCCGTAAAACGCGCACAGAGGCCCGTTAAAGGCATTTGTTTTTTTGGGGTATTTTAAATGTGGGCATTTTTCGCGTAACGAGGTTCTATGAGCCTCGTATGACCCTTTAAATGCAAATTGGTGGGGGAGGGGGGGAGGGGTAGTTACCTCTTGTCAAGTAGACATTACGGCAGTACAGAGGTGCAACACATCCCCCGCACACCAGCACAACGTATGCGTACACAAACATCGCAAGCATGACAATCATCGCAGTCAACATCATAAAAACCAACCCCCTCCCGAAAACAAGTATACACACCAGTCAATAACTGCCAACATCAGCGGCTGGTATTCGTTTGTTATCCTGACCTACATCCCGCCACACGTCTTAACCAAACCTGATATTTAGCATCATCACCGTCTTAATATCCCGCTGTTGCCACCTCTACTAATAATGTTACTTAAAACACTAATTTAGAACAAGATTACTAATAGCTTCCTCCACAGCGGCATTAAGTGATTTACCGTGCGAAATTGAATAAGCCGCAAGCTGTTTGTGAAGAGCAGGTTCTATTTTCACGTTGAAAATTCCTTCACAGTTGCCTACTGGCTCCGTCCCTGTCTCTTTACACATAGCAAGATAATCGTCTACGGCATCTATAAAATCTTTACGCAAACTCTCAACGCTGTTACCTTCATAAGAGACTAAACCTTTTATCCCGATAAGTTTCCCGTGGAAAACATCGTCTTCTTCAGAAAATTCAACACTTCCACAATAGCCTTTGTAAGTTAATACATTTTTCATATTAAATTCTCCTGTGTAAGGATATTAATAACATCTTTTATCTGGTACGGTTTCAATTCATTCTCTGGGTGGGGTTTGTGTATTCGCAGCGGGATGTTTTCCCGCATAAAACAAACACGTGATCCGCTTGTTTTACCAACGTTACTCATTACGTAACCCAAAAGTCCCAAAAGCGTCTTCAGTTCGTCAAAAGTAAAATCTTTTGGCACAGACTTTAACCGTGTAATCAATTTATCTTTTTTTCCCATCATCATCCCCTACACTATCAATATAATATACGGTATCTACATAAATCAATATAAAAACAATATTTTTCTTTCAATGCGCCCCCTTGCCCGTCAGCACTACCAGCACCGTCCTGAGCAAAATCTTTATATCCAGCGCCAGACTCATATTCTCGAAATAGTACAAGTCATACAGCACCTTCTGCTTAACGTCTTCTATTGACGAGTCGTACTTGTGTTTGACCTGCGCCCATCCCGTAATGCCCGGCTTCATTTTTATGCGGCGAACGTACCACGGTATCTCCTGCTTCAGTTTTTCGACGAAGAACGGGCGTTCGGGGCGCGGGCCGACTAAGCTCATTTCCCCTTTCAGCACGTTCAGAAACTGCGGCAGTTCGTCTAAACGTGTTTTGCGGATGAATCGGCCTACCGGCGTTATCCGCGGGTCGTTCTTCGACGCCCACTGGGGGCCCGCCCTGCTCTCGGCGTCTATGTACATCGAGCGGAACTTGTACATTATATAGTTCTTGCCGTTGCGCCCCACGCGCTCCTGCGTGTAAATCGCCTTGCCGGGAGATGTCAGCCGTATCAGCAGCACTACCGCCAGCAGCACCGGCGCCCCCAAAGTCAGCACACCGAGCGACACAACGATGTCCACTATGCGTTTCACCTGCGCCTCCCACGCGGGCATGTGGTCTTGCAATAGCACCATAAGCGGAACGCCAAAAACCTGATTCGTTTTGAAGTGGCCGGAGATAACGTCCATAAGCGACGGCACCATGAAGATGTCTACTTTTAATTCCCCGCAGTAGTCGAGTATGCGGGTGATCTCGTTTGGCGAGCTGCTTACGCGCCCTATAATCATCCCGCCTATGCTCTGGCGCGTTACCACCGCCGGGATGTCGGAGTATGTGCCGAACACCGGCAGGTCGGCGCAGGCGCTGCCCTTGCGGCTGCCGTTGTCGTCTATAAACCCTACTACCTTGTAGCCGAGGTGCGGGTAGGTGTTTATCTCGCGCACAAGCTCCTCGCCGGAGTCGTCGGCGCCTACTACCAATACTTTGCGGACGGCAATACCCTTCGAGAAGAGCGCCACGATAAGCGTGTGCATGGCGAAGCGGTTGAGGCTCGCGAAGAAGAGCGTACAGCCGCCGTAGGTCAGAAGCGTCGCCATCTTTGTGGGGGTGAAAATTTTGCGTATGTCGCCGGTCTGCACAAACTCCATTATCTGCGGCGCTCCGGTTACGAGGAAAATCATGAACATGCCTATTATAATTGTGCGGGCCGCTACGAAAAACTCGTCTATCCGCGATTCCTTTATCCAGTCGCGGTACATCCCGGTAAAATAAAAGAGGATGACCCAGCCTATAGAGAGTATTAACGAAGGCTGGATGTAGGTGAAGGGGATGGAGGTGATGTCGTCTACCATTTCGGCGGCGAACATGCCTGACTGGAAACGTATCCAATACGCGGTGAAGAACGCTATGTTCAGCGCTGCGACGTCGAAGAGGAACGTTATTATTTTTTCTAAAAATCTTACGTTCATAATAAAATAGTCTGTTTTAAAATCAAAAGATTAAAGTCAAAAGATAAAAATCAAAGTCAAAGTCAAAGTCTATTTATTTATGGGCGGGGGCTTCGCCCCCTTTTGACAGGGGGGCGGAAGCCCCCCCGCAACGCCCCCCTCTTTTCGCACAGGCAAAACATTACACTTCATTAATCAGCGCGTCAAAAAATTCTGCGCCGCCTACGGGGGTGCAATTTTGCGCCGATTTTTCGTTGTATTGGTCATTGGCGTCTTTATGAATGCCGGGGCCGCACATACAGAACGGGACCGGAGAGGCGTCGTGCGTGCGGGTGCTTAACGCTGTTACGTGGTCGGGCGATATGGCTATCCTCAAGTTCGGATTTTTGGATTGGTACCTTAGCATCTCACCCACCACATTCTTATCAAACTCCTCTATCGCCTGCAGTTTTTTCCTGAGTATGCCCTCGTGGCTCGTCTCATCCGGGGCTTCTACGTGCAAAAAGACAAAATCCTCGCCGCTTTCGAAGGCGTTTATCGCCTCGGAGACTTTGCCGGCGTAATTCGTGCCCAGATATCCGGTCGCGCCGTCGACCAAACGTATTGTGAGGCCGGATAGTTTTCCAAGGCCGCGGACGAGGTCTACGGCGGATATCACCGAACCTGTCAGGCCGTACCGTTCCTGAAGAGTGGGAAACTTCGCGGACGGCCCCTGCCCCCAAAGCCAAATATCCGTCGCAAGGCACTTATCGTCACTGTTACCGCTGTTGATCTCATCCCGCACTTTAGCTATAACCTCTTTCGCACGGTTCATTATCAACAGAATTTGATCCCGCCCGTCTGCACCTTTCGGCAGATATTCATCAACAGCGCGGCCGGTTATGTCGTGCGGGGGTACGCATTCGAGCTTTACGCCTACGCCTTTTATTGTCATTATATGGCGATAGCCTACGCCGGGGAAAAATTTTATTTCATCAGTCCCCAAAGCTTTCTGTAACGCGCTTACGACTTTATGGGCCACAGGCGTTGATATGTGCCCGGCGGAATAATCTTTCATCGTCCCGTTATCAATGCTTACAAGGTTGCACCTGAACGCAACATCGTCTTTACCGATGGGAATCCCCATGCTCGCGGCCTCTATAGGCGCGCGGCCGGTAAAATAGCTGCGGGGATCGTACCCCATAAGCGACATATTGCCTACGTCGCTCCCCGGAGCATAGCCGTCAGGTATCGTTGCCAATAACCCTACGCGCCCTGCGGCCGCCGCTTTATCCATATTCGGAGTAGACGCATACTCCAGCGGCGTTTTGCCGCCAAGCTCGTCTATCGGGAAATCGGCCATACCGTCGCCGACCAATATCGCGTATTTGTATTTCACAAAAATCCTCTCACGGTTTCCCTCATTTCCGAGATGTCAATCACCATGTCGTGCATTACCGGCTTCTCCGCAAGCCCGTCAACCGCGCGGTGGACGCCGCCCGCCCCGGCTAATGATAACCTGCGCACCGATTCGAACTCGTCGCCGGCATCCGGGGCAATGCCAAGCCCTTTCAGAACATCAACGCTGAACTTATACGGGCTTGCGGTCGACACGATTACGCACGGCACATCACCGCCCCCCTTCGCGGCGGCCCGCTTCGCAGCGGCATAGGCTACCGCCGTATGCGTATCCATAACATAGCCGCGCTCGCGAAACAACTCGCCGATAGCTTCCAGCACTTCCGCCTCGTTGAACCAGTGCGCCTCTATCAGCGATTTCATCTTTTCTATGATATTGACCCCAACGGCAAACCTGCCGTTCACGGCCAGCGATTCATACCATGCGGTAATTTTATCGGCATCGCGCCCCGACATCTCAAATAAAAAGCGTTCGAGGTTTGATGATATGAGGATATCCATAGACGGCGACATCGTCTTGTGGAACTCGCGGTTCCGGTCGTAGACACCCGTGTCAAAAAAGTCCGTCAGCACATTGTTCATGTTAGACGCGCAGATAAGCTTACGGATGGGAAGCCCCATCTCCTTAGCGTAATACCCCGCCAGTATGTTGCCGAAGTTGCCGGTGGGGACGCTGAAATCTATCTTGTCCCCGTAAGATATTTCGCCGGACTGCACGAGGTCGAGATACGACTTTATATAGTAAACAACCTGAGGGCACAGGCGCCCCCAGTTGATCGAGTTTGCGGATGAAAACTTTATCCCCCGCCCCGCGGCCTCGTCCCTGAGCGCTTCATCCCCAAACAGCGCCTTGACCCCATTCTGGCAGTCGTCAAAATTTCCGCGGACAGCTACCACGCGCGTATTTGCCCCGTCGGTCGTCACCATCTGCAGCTTTTGGACTTCGCTCACGCCGCCGTGCGGGTAGAATACTGCTATCGATATCCCGTCGCGGTTCCTGAACCCCTCAAGCGCGGCCTTGCCGGTATCGCCCGATGTGGCTACAAGTATCATCGTATGCGAATCGTCGCCGCATTTGACTTTTGAGTATTTCATGAACTGCGGCATTATCTGCAGCGCGACATCCTTAAACGCCGCCGTCGGACCGTGCCAGAGTTCGAGCATGTGCCGATTGCTGCCGACTGGTACGGTTTTGGCGATATCGGGTATATCAAAACTTTCGGCGTTGTAGGCCTCGCTCACGCATGACCTGATTTCGCTTTCGTCAAGGTGGGGGGCTGTGTTGCCGGCCATGTAATCAGCCGTATCCGGCGTAAGAATACCGTCCTGCGAGCCGTGGCCGTTTATGTAGGGGGTCAGGGTATCTATGGCAATCTTCTGATACGGCTGCCCCACAAGCTTCGAAACGTCTATTTCGGGCACCTGCGCGGGGACAAAGAGGCCACCGCCGGGAACCATACCCCAAGTAACCGCCTCGGCGAATGAGGCTATCGAACAGTTGTTTCTGGTGCTGATGTAACACATAATTATCCGTCCTGTTCAAAAGTCAAAATCAACACATACACCGGTGATTTTGACATTACGTATTCACTATTCATTATTACTTCAAAATCAATCTTCTATACGTATTACCTGCGTTGCCGCGCGTACGTACTTTTCCTTTTCTATCGCGGCAATCGCTTTGCGGGCGCCTTTTTCGTGCGCGTCGTGGGTGATTATTATCACCGGGACGCCGTCGCTTGCCACAGCCTCTTTTTGCATTACGGATGCGATTGATATACCTTCATCGCTGAGATGCTTTGCTATGGATGCCAGAACGCCGGGATCGTCGCCTACTGTAAAGCGCAGGTAGTAGCGGCTGGCAATCCGCTCTATCGGGATTATGCCGATGCGCCTATCCGAGCGGTAGTAATCCATAGGTATGCGTACCGGCGTGCTGCCGGAGATGTTCAGGGCTGCGTCAATTATGTCGCTGACTACCGCCGAGGCCGTTGGCATCTCGCCCGCGCCGCGGCCGTATATGAGTATCTGCCCCACCGCGTCGCCCTCAATAAGTACCGCGTTGAAAACGTTGTTGACCGAAGCGAGGATGTGGGCGGACGGGAGCATCGCGGGGTGGACGCGCACGTCTAAGCCCGCCTCGTTTTTCTTAATGACGCCGAGCAGCTTGATAACGTACCCCATCTCGGCGGCGAACTCGATGTCCTCCTTGGCGATTCCGGTTATGCCCTCTATGGAGAAAGCCTCGTAGGGGACGTAGCCGTGCCCCGCGAGCGACGCGAGGATGGCGACCTTGTGGCCGGTGTCGCCGCCGCCAACATCGAGCGTCGGGTCGGCCTCGGCGTAGCCCAGCTCCTGCGCCTGCTTCAGCACGTCGGCAAAAGCCAGCCCCTCATGCGACATCCGCGTAAGGATATAATTGCACGTGCCGTTGATGATCGTCCTTATACTATATATATTGTTGCCGGCAAGCCCCTCGCGCACGGCCTTGATGACCGGCATACCCCCGCCGACCGCGGCCTCGAAGTAGACCGACACCCCGGCCCTGGACGCCGCCTCAAAAATCTCCGGCCCATGCTCGGCTATGAGCGCCTTGTTCGCCGTAATGACGTGCTTGCCGCGCTTCAGGGCGTCGAGGACCAGCGTCCGGGCGAAGCCGGTTCCGCCTACAAGCTCAACCACCACATGAATGGAATCGTCATTGAGGATGTCGTTGACGTCACCGGTGCAAACCGCATCCCGCACGGGCAGCTGCGCGAACCGCTCCGCCGCCTTGTCGGCTATCCTTGCCAGCCTCAAATCAAGGCCGAGCTCATTTTTGAAGTGGCCGAACCGCATATCCAGCGCCTTAACCACCCCGCCGCCGACCGTCCCGGCGCCTACCAGACCAATGTTGACCGTACCCATTTTATTGATAACCTTTCAATCAAATTTACGATGATACCACCACTATACCGCCATCCCGCAAAGCTGCGCACCCCGCTTGGACGCCTGTAATCCTGCCGAATACCGCAATCCGCTTGCGGGAACCGCGTCATTCCTCGTTAAATTTATTGTTGAACAGCGCGATAACCGCGTTTACCGCCTCCGCCTCGTCCTCCCCGTCCGCCTTTATGGTAACGGTCGCCCCCTGCGCCGCCGCGAGCATCATCACGCTCATTATGCTCTTGGCGTCAGCGGTCGCGCCGTCCTTCACAAGCAGCAAGGAGGCCTTGAACTTGACCGCAGTCTGCACGATCTGCGATGCCGGGCGGGCGTGAATCCCGAGGGAATTTATTACTGTTACGTTTTTTTCGGTCATTGGCTTATCCGTTTTTACGTTATTGCGCCTTTTTCTTTCCGAACCCCAGCCTCACGCGCAACTTGAGCGCGTCTGACTGCACCTCGTTTATTAGCGTATCCAAACTCTTTACTATTGACTTGAGGTCACCGTAGAACTCCTCGTCCCTGTAGAGTTTCCCCAGCGTCCCCTCGCCATCCTCTATTTTGCGCAGTATGGCCTGCACGTCCGCCACAAGCGAGTCCGTCTGCTCCACCAGCGCAATGCCCTTAACCATCAGGTGCTGGCCGCCCACCACTATGTTATCAAGGCCGGCGCTGTTCCTGTCCACCAGATCTTTGAGCTCTCTTGATACCACCCGCAGATCCGACAGCGTGGCGTTGAGAACCGGCTCGTTGCGCGCCAAAAGCCTGTTAGCGACCACAAGCGTCGTGTCCAACCGCCACACCAGCGTGTGGAACTGGTAAATGAACGACGCGTCGCCGATGGTGGCGTTCAGGATGTCGGATACGCTCACCACCAGCGTCTCCACCTCGGCCAGAACCGTGCCGAGCATACCCATCGCCTCGGATATTCCGGTGTCGAACTTGCCCCTTATGGCCACCGTGTCGTGGCCGTGGGCGATGTGCGGCACCGCCCGCCCCTGCGTAGACAGGTTGACGCCTATGCCCCTCTCACCGAGCAGACCGACATTCACTACCGATATGCGGACGGAATCGGTGAGGTTGATCTTCCTGTCCAGATTCAGGATCGTCCCCACGTCCGTACCGCGCAGTTCTATCTTCTGAACCGTGCCCTTTTTGACACCGTTTACGTAAACCGGGTCGCCCTGCTGCAGGGTGCCGACCTCCGGGAAGACTACAAGGTAGTTGACCATCTGGCTGGCGACAGACGCTTCTTTAAGCCAGACGAGGCCGGCCACCAGTATGAAGAGGGCGGCGAGAATCGACGCGCCCACAGCAAGGTCAACGTTCAACTTCCTCACTTATGGCTCTTTTCCTTCTCATTCAGCTTCTTAAGCTGTTTCCCCACCTTGGCAATGGCATCGTCTATAGCCTTGCCGAGGTTGTCGGCCTTAGCCTCCCCCACCACCTGATGCCCCTGCAGATGCATGGTTATTTCGACCTTTTTATCGAGGTTTTCGGCATCTAAGACCACATGGCAGGAGGTTATCTTGTCGCTGAACTTCTCCAATTTCGAGACCTCGGCGGTGATGGTTTCCTGCAGGTCCTGCGATGCCTTGGTGTGGCGCGAGGTGATTTGAATCTCCATAAATCGGGCACTCCTTTCATTCCTTAATTATAATATGATGGTATACGACAGTACCCTCTTAATATATATTAATGGAGGATAAAAATACAATTACTCAAAAGATTTTGATTTTTGGCGGCGTATATATTATATTACTTTTTACAATACTTACCGAAAAGGAGCAGTTTTATGGATGCCAAAGCCCGTAAAGTTTTGACCTTCCTTACAAAAAAAGGCGAGGAATTTGAGGTTTTTGACCTCTCAGTCGCCATTAAAATGGATGAAGAGGTCGTCCAAAAGCACCTTGAAGCGCTGGCCGGCGAGGGTTTGGTCGCCTCACGGTCAGACGAAAAAGGAACAATCTTCTGGAAAGCAGACCCCGATGGCGGAGCCGCCAGGAAGCCTGCGCCAGCCCCGGCCGGCGACGACGACGAGTTCCTGCTGGAAGGGCCGGCCCCTGCTACGGCGCCCGCTCCCGCTCCCATTGCCGCGCCCGTTCCGCCCCCAGTAGCTGCCCCGGCGCCCATTGCCCCGGCTCCGGCCCCGATCACGCCGCCGCCGACACCTGCCGCACCGCCGATCATGGCGCCCACACCGGCTTTTGAACTGGATATCGACGACTTCGAACCTAAGCCACAAAAAGAAAAACCGGCTAAGGAACCAAAAATCAAAGACGATTTCGATGACGACTTCGAACCCAAACCCAAGAAAGAGAAACCGGTCAAAGAGCCCAAACCGCCAAAAGAGAAGCCCGTCAAGGAGCCGAAAGTAATGGTGGGCAAAGTTAAACTCGACGACCTGGAAGACAACGCGGACGGTACGGTAACGGGCCTCGGCCTCGCCCTCTCCGGCAAATCCCTGCTCGTGGCCGCAGTATGCACAGTCGTATTCATTATTATAATACTGATTGTCGCGTTCTCAGGCGGCGGCGGCAAGAAAGCCCTCGCCGAGGTCGAAAAGGCCAAAACCGAGATGACCGAGCAGATGCAGGCGCTCAAAACCGAGCTCGGAGGCAAGGTCACCAAGCTCGAAGAGGACAACGCCGCGCTCAGGGCTGACGTAGAAAAGTTGAAAGAGGACGTGAAAAAAGCGGCAGCCAGACCAGCCGCAGCATCAGCACCGGCCCCGACGAGATCATCTGGTTCGGGCAGGGGTGGAAGAAACAGGTAGCTTATACCAGCGGGGGATCGCCCACAAAGCGCCCCCGCCACATTAACGCGGGCCCCATCAGGGCTCAATTTGGGGGATCAACGGATTATGAAGTCCGTTGATCTAAACAGTACGGAATAATAACAAAGCAACAATAAACGCAGGAGGGTAAAAAAATGGGCAGAGGCGACAAGCGCTCGCGCAAAGGCAAGATTTTCCGCGGCAGTTTCGGAAAAGCGCGCCCCCGCAAGATCAAAGAGAAAAAGTAGCTGTTTGCCGGCAGAACAGCGGCGCGCAGGGGGTATCCGCCTCCTGTTCGTTTGTTATTTATACACGTCAGCAAAAAAAAGCTTGATTTTCTAAAGGGATTGATGTATATTAGTAACTCTGGTTTTTTCGGGCCCATAACTCAGTCGGTTAGAGTAGCGGACTCATAATCCGTTAGTCCCAGGTTCGAGCCCTGGTGGGCCCACTTTCTTTTGAATTGAATAGAGGAAATATGATACAGGATTTGGAACACCTGGTCAAACTCCAAGGCATAGATCTCAGGATCAAAGAGCAGGAACTGGCCAAGGAGCAGTACCCGGCAGCCGTCGCTGACCTCACAAAGCGCATCACACAGGCGGAAGCGGCCAAAAACGCCGCAGCGGCAGGGCTTGAGCAGATATCAAGCGGTGTCAGGGAGATGGACAACCAAACCGCCAAACTGCGCGACAGCCTCGCCAAAAGCGAGGAGAGGTTAAGCTCCATCCAGACTAACAAGGAGTACGATGCGGTCCACCGTGAAATTGAGGCCCAAAAGGGTATGCTCGCCTCATCCATAGGGAAAAGAGACAGCCTCGAACTGGAGATCGAAAAATACAAGGCGGCGCTTGACGCTGCGGAAACGGCGCTGGAGAGCGCAAAGGCCGGGTTGCAGCCGCAGATCGACGACCTAAACGCCAAAATCAGCGCTATAGACTCGAACATCGCCGAAATAACCAAAGAGCGCGATGCGGTCGCACCCCTTATAAGCCCGGCCACTACGCGCACATACAATGCAATCCGCAAAAAAAACAAAAAAGGCAGGGCGGTTTCACTCGTCAACGAATCGAAAACGTGCGCGGTTTGCTCCATGGTGCTGCGCCCGCAACTCTTCAATGAAATACGCAGAGGCAGCAACTTTACCTTGTGCGAAAGCTGCGGATCAATGCTGATCTGGGATGAATCGTCACCCCTCACAGCGCAATAACCATAATGCCGGCTTTAACGACAACCAGCCCCGCCGGAATTGCAGCCGGCGGAGCCCTGCTCAACAGGCGCCATAATGAATAACCTCAAACTCTACCTCCGAATGCTCGGCTATATGCGCCCCTACACCGGCCTCATCGCCGCCGCGCTCGTACTCGCCGTACTCGCCGTAGCGTTCGAAGGGCTTTCTCTGTGGTTCAGCGCGTCGCTCGTACAAACCATCTTCGACCCCGAAGCGCTCAAAATGGACAAGCCGGAGTACTCCGCCGCAAACATAAATGAAATGCTCAAATACTGGACCTCGCTCTTCATAAGCGCGCAAGGCCCAATGGCCACGCTCCAAATAGTCTGCGGGCTCATGGCTGCGGCGTTCCTGTTCAAAAACCTGTTCACATACCTCAAATGCGTTGTAATGGCAATGCTCAACCTCAATGTGGTGCGAGATATGCGCGACCAGCTATTCACGCACGCGCTCGCGCTGCCGGTATCATACTACGACCGCACAAGATCAGGAAACGTCATATCGCTCGTAGTGAACGATGTAACAAGCATCAACAACTCAATGACAAGCACGTTCGACAAAATAATCGTAGCGCCCATGCGCTTAGTCTTCTTCGTGATAATGCTCTTCATTATCAACTGGAAATTCACGCTGGCAATATTCGTGATATTCCCGATCCTCGGTTACGTAATAACAATAATAGGCCGCATCGTCCGCCGCAGAAGCAAGCGCGTTATGGAACATATGGCCAGCCTGCTCTCCATACTCCACGAAACCGTAAACGGCATACGCATTGTAAAGATGTTCGGAACGCTAAACGCGGAATCAAAGAAATTCAAAGACGAAAACAGCCGCTTCGTCCGCCAATCATTCCGTTCAAAATATATAGGCGAACTGGCAAGCCCTATCACCGAGGTGATGGGAGTGGTGGTCGTAGTAATCCTGCTATGGTACGGCGGCAGCCAGGTGCTGAATACCGGAAGCGCGGCCGGATTCGGGGCGGAAGACTTTACGAGGTTCCTGATATTCCTGTTCTCCATATTCACACCGCTCAAAGAGATCAGCAGGCTGGCTACCGTGCTGCAAACAGGTTTCGCGTCGGCAGACAGAGTGTTCGCAGCGCTGGATTCGGCGGTTGAGGAGACAGAGCGGGATGGCGGTGTGGATGGTGATAACGCAAGAAAGATGATCGCTGTTGATGGCGGGGATGGCAAGGCCGCTCGCGGGAAAACATCATTCAACAATAAAATAGAATTCTCCGATGTCAACTTTAATTATCCGGGGTGCGAAGAGACGGTCCTCAAAGAGATCAGCTTCGAAATCAAAAAAGGCAGCGTCGCGGCGCTCGTAGGGTCAAGCGGGAGCGGGAAAACTACCACGCTTGATTTATTGCCGAGATTTTATGATATCACCGGCGGTAAAATTTGTATCGACGGGGTTGATATCAGGGAGATGCCATTACCAGGACTAAGAAAGCTCTTCGGCGTCGTCTCGCAGGAAACATTCCTGTTTGATGATACCATCGCCAACAATATCGCCTACGGAGTCCCCAACGCCTCCAAAGAATCAATCATATCAGCCGCAAAAGCCGCCAACGCAATGGAGTTCATCGAAAAACTGCCGTTAGGCCTTGATACGGTAATAGGCGAACGCGGAGTAATGCTGTCGGGAGGACAACGCCAGCGGTTATCAATCGCACGAGCCTTATTACTAAACCCGCCCGTACTGATTCTCGACGAAGCAACCTCCAGCCTCGACACCGAATCCGAGCGCCTCGTCCAGTCCGCCATCAACAACGTAATGGAAAACCGCACCGTGCTGGTAGTCGCCCACCGATTATCAACAATCCGCCACGCAGACCTGATATTAGTCCTCGAACGCGGAAAAATAGTCGAACGCGGAACGCACGAAGAACTTTTGTCCCTCAACAAACGGTACAAATATTTCCACGATATTCAATTTTCGGGATCGGCGGCGGGTACGGGCTGAACGTACCTCCATTTGAAATTCACATCCCATTCGCATGGGCGTTGCGCGCAACGCCCCTACAATATCCCCAAATATTTTTCAAAAAACACCATTAGTTTCTCAATAATACCCTGTTTCTTCCCTGCCCTGTCGCCGCCGAAGCGTGACATTGGCGGCATTATGCCGTCTATGTCCATGCCCGTTGTTTTCAGCACACCGTCACGGAAGGCATTGTTGATAAACCGGCGGGTTTCTTCGGCCTTCAGGTTTTCATCGGCTATCAGCGCCGTCAAATCCTCCTCTTTTCGCTCGCGCACAAAACGCTGCTAATTTCTTCTGTTTCATCAAAATAAAGATAATATTCAGGCACTTCCTTTAACAACATTACCTCTCCATACGCATATTTTTTGAATTGGTTTTTAAATTTTTGTATATTTTCCCAAGACTTGCGTCCATAATTATAATTATGATAAACAACCATATCCGGAATATATTTTATATCAAAGCCATGCTGATTGGCTCTGAAACAAAATTCGATGTCTTCACCTGCTGCCAATAAAAATTTTTCATTAAAATCAACATTGAGAGCGACATCTCGGCTTATTGCTAAATTTGCCGTTGTTCCATACAAGAGCCTTTCCGAATTTTTAAACCTCCTTCCATTAAGAGTTCCGTTAATGTTGTGATATATACCGAACCACTTTTTATCGAGGGACTCAGTATCTCCGGAAAAAATATGGGTACAGGCTTCTTCTTTAAAGGCGGTGACTATCGCCGCAATCCAATCGCTGCGAAGTATACAATCTACATCGGTAAACGCAATTATGTTTGCTTGTTTATCTAAAGCAATTTGTTTTCCTACATTTCGCGCTTTTGCCGGGCCGGAATTGTCGGATAACCGTTGATAAAGCACCCAATCAGGATACACGAACGACAATGGCGAACAGTCGTCAATCACGATGATATAATCAGGTTTCTGTACCTGCCGTTCTATTGAGACTAATAAATTAAGGATATTATTTATATCTTTTTCAGTTTTAAGATATACAGGTATAACAATGCCTATAATAGGAGTACATCGAGCATTGCTAACACCTCGTTTCGGAAATTCACAATACTTCTGTGTTATATTACCAATTCGCTTACTGCTATATTTATTGAAAATAGCTATCTCAAGAAATTTTGTCAATAAAAACTTTGTTCTGTAAGGATTTTTTGACAGCTTTTCATACCAGTAATCCAAAACCTTACCATAAGGTAATCTTGATAATGAACTCATGTTCTATACTCCCATGTTTGCACAATTTTTGCAATAATAATGATTTTTATGAGAAATTAAAAACTCAGATCGTTTTCTTCCATGCCATATTTCATCTAAAGATTGAGTGTGGATATTTCCATATTCATATGGATTAAACATATTACACGGTGTGACTGTCCCATCAACCAAAATGCACAATTCGTCTTCAAGTGCGCTACATTTTGTCATCATACCATGTGTTACTGTTAATCCGGCAACGGCTAATTCTATGCCCGCAAGTTGGTTAGGACATAAACACTTCAATTGTGAATTGTGATATAACGCATTCACGCTATTAAATTGCTCTATGATTGAATCACGGTTTTTTCTGACTGCATTAACAAACGTTTCAATCCCGCTATCTCTACGAACCGTATTAAATATAATATGACAATCGTTTGCATGAGCGTATCCGGCAATATCTGATATTCTATGTATATTAAGCTCTTGAGTAGTAAAAACAATAAACGGGCGATTTGGCAATTCTTTTAACATACGGATGTTTTTATTTACATAAGAGAATTTTACACCACGCCTTATCTCAGCCAATTCTTCTTCTATAGGGCTGTCTAATGAAATAAACAGCTGAACTTCATTGCTAATAAGAGCGTTTATGATGGCGGAACTATTAAAAGAAAAGTTTGAAAACAGATTAATACCTATCTGAGGAAATTGGAATTTGGTGTATTTTAACATTTTTACGAATTCCGGATGAATTGTACTTTCACCACGCCCATTAAGGCGAATGGCTTCAGTTTTGCCGCCAATTTGCTGTAAAATAGATTTATAGCTGTCAAAAGACAAATATTTGTCTTTGTTAAAATGATTCACTCCTTTTCCAAAGCCGCACATAATACAATTTAAGTTACAATTATGGCTTAGTTCCACTATAACTTCCTTAAACATCGTTTTCTCCATTTTTTATATTGCATTTTAACACCTTACACGGCAAGTTACATATCCTCATTTTTTCTTTAACATCTTCCACATATTCAGAAGTCAACATTTCTGTTATTTCCTGAAAATTCAAATTTCCAAGCGGGGCTTGACAGCCATTTATCCATGACTGCTGAAAACAAATATAAACATCTCCATTTTGGAAAATGGACAAATTTTTATCAGCGGCAAAACATAGCTGTTCATGGTTTGATACAATAACCTGTTTTTTACCAACTTCTGACCACAAACCGTTAAAACCATCTGAGATATAATCTTGAATTGAGTGATAAACTTTTTTTTGTTTTGCATAGCCGGCTACTTTTTTAATATGAAATTCCGTTTCTTTTGATAGTACAGACTGAATACTAACCTTTAAAGGGTCTAGGTTATTTATTGCATATTCTACATTTTCAATGGTTCTATCATAAGAATCTACCCCACGAACAAACTTCCAAAAAAGCTTATCCATCGTATCTATAGAAAAAACAATATGAATGTTGAAATTTGCTATTCTATCAATAAAACCTCTGTCCGCCAAAACACCGTTCGTAATAATGGTTGTTCTTATTGGCGTATCCGACAGCGTTTGGAGCATCTCGTATATTTCTGTACGGAAGAGCGTTGGTTCTCCGCCAACAATACATAATTCTTGTACCGTTGCGATATCTTTAGTTGCTCGTATAAGTTTCGATATTGGTAGTCGCTCCGCACTATCTTTTTGTTTCCAGTGTGAGCACTTGGTACATTTTTGATTACACTCCGTTGTAATCATATAATAAATATTAGTCGGTTGATACATTCAGATGCTCTCCCGACACAAAGTTATATATCTCGTTCAACCGCATATACTCCACCCCATCCGGACAAAGTTCCGCTATCAACCAATCAAGTCTGCTCATCCTCGCCCCCCCGCGTTCTCCACAACACCAATAGCCCGTTGTTTCAAATTTTTTGCATTCAGCTTGCTGACCACCGTTTTCCCCGTATCTTTTTCGATTTCTTTCCGCGCTGCTTTTGCTGCTTTTGCGCCTTTTACGGCTACAACCGCGCTCTCTTTGAATCCGCTCGGTTGTTGGTTTACTGATATTTCCGTCGCGGCTGCTTCTGCCAGCATGTTCAGCACCAGTTCGATGTTGGTCATATTGTCGCGCAGGTTCTCTTTTTTGAGCCCTTTGAACTGTTTGTATTCGCGGGTGGTCATGCCGCTCCACGTTTTGCTCATAAGGTTGGTGAGGGCGGCGTACTCCTTGCCCTCTTCTACGCCGCTTTTCTCCCACTCGTCGGTTAGGGCTTTGCGTACTTCTATGGACTTGACGCGTTGATTTATCCAGTTTTCGCTGTAGCCCAAGCTGCGGTAGTTTTGGATTGCGCGTTCGATAGAGAGTTCGGGGTCAATTGTTTCGTCTATGCGTTCGCGGCCTGTTTTGGCGAGCCACATTTTGAACGGTTCGGCCCTTTTGCTGGGTATGGATTGGACAAGGCGGAGGATTTGCTCGCTGTCAGCTACGTCGGTCAGGCGCATTTTGCCATCTCTCGCCGATAATTTCAACTGGTGACAATTTGTCACCGTTTCATTTCCTTCTTCTTTTAGGCGCTGCTTAAGCTTGTTCCAGTACTTCCGAGCCATCAATTCGTCGGCCTGATCCGTCAACACCGCTACTACGTCCACCACCGAAAACCACCATTTTTCAGCATCCGCGTCCCATTCGCGGCGGACGTGTTTATCCTCAAATACCTTGATTTTGCCGGCAGATTCGCCCATAATATTAGTCCTTTTCTTATTTTTGTTCCAAAACGCCCCAAACGGGGTCATTTTGGCGGTTTTTACTGTTTATAGCGCGAAATCGCCATTTTTGGCGATTCGGCGCCCATACAATTTTGCTATCTCACAAAAACGGCACTATTTCGGACGGCCGGTGTGGGCATTGCACGCAACCCCCCTACAATCATCAGACGAATTTGTCGCCTTACCCTACAAAATGGCCCAAACCGGATCATTCAGGCGATTTTTGCACCCTCGCCGGCGGTTCCTTGTTGCTGATGTATTTCTTAAACACTTCCGCCGCGATGTAGTTTGATTTTACTGTCCAGTATTCGCCGTGGGTTGTTACTACGCCTATGGCTATGCGGTGGTTTTTGTTGTTCGGGTTACGGGCGAATCCCACAAACCAGTCCACTTTTCCCAAGCCCTGTTTGTTGACCGACCCGGTTTTGCCGCCGAACTCGTAGTAACCGTATTTTTCAGATTCGCGCAGCGGGCGGAATGTGGTTCTGGCTGTGCCGTAGTGGGTTACTTTTGTCATAAGCCATCTTACTTCTGCCGCGGTTACCGCTTTGATTGGGCGCTTCCACTCTTTTGTTTTTCTCTCGTAAAGCAGCGTGTCCCTCTTTGACGACCTTATGCTGTCTATGAGCGTGGGTTCGTAGATCACGCCGCTTTCGCAGATCGCGCCGGCTATCAGCGCGCCCAAGAGCGGGGTGATTGATGTTTCGCGATTGAAGCCGGAGGCAAACTCCGCTATGCGAAATGTGGAGTCGGGGTTTAGCATCACGCTCTCTTCTACGTCGAACTCGAAGGGTACCTGCGCGTGGAACCCGAAGCGGCGGCCGTAGTCTGTTATAATGTTCCTGTTTATGACGTAGAGGCCGATTCTGCCGAACGCCGGGTTGTTCGAGTGGGCGAAAGCGTCCTGCAGGGATATATCGTGCGGCGTATTCAAATTTTCCGCCAGCTGCGAACGGTACAGTGTGGTGGTGCGGCCTACGTGCGGGATTTGCGAGTCGCGGTTCATTCCGCCGCGCTCTACCGCCGCAGAGACCACTACCGTTTTGAATACCGACGCTGCGGGGAAAACGCTTTTAAGGTATAAATCGCGCCCGTCAAGCGGCTCACCCTCTCCGGCAAAAGACGCGAGCGCAAGGACACGGCCTGTAGTCGGGTCGAGGGCGACAACGGCTCCGTAGCGCGGGGCGTAGCGGCTCAGTATAGACATCACGTACTTCTGTATTGACGTATCGGTACTCATATAGAGCGATAATGTTTCATCTTCGCTCTCCTTGTTCCCTCGGCGTTTCTTGTCGCTTTGCGGAGCTATAACTATCTCCTGCCGCGATGTGTTGACTGCAATCTCGTGCTCACTGACTAACCGGCGCACATCGCCAAAGGCCATAAGATATTCGGGCGGCGGTGGCGCGGCCGGTGCGGGGGGGGGAGGTATGGGCGCAGCAACTTCATTGACGGGAGAGGTTTTCTTTGAGGCCCGGCGCTTATCTTTGGATATTGCCGTATCAGGAGAGGCCGATTTGTCCGGCGATACATTCTCTTCATCCCCGCTGCCGCCGCAGTTGCCCACGCGGCAGACGGCGAATAACAACGCCGCGAGGAGCAAGGCAAGAATAATCTTGCCCGTCATAGAGAGCCTGCGCTTCATCTTAACGGGCGGAACGGAAGATTGGCTCCCCATTCCGCCATCTTGCGGAGTGATACCTTTATCCAATGCTTTAGAACCTCAGCGCTGTATGTAAGAAGATTCTGTTGTCAGACTCCAGCTTTCCCCCGTTTATCTCCCAGCCGTGGCGGTAGTCACATATCAGCGTCAGCCCGGCAAAGATATCGAACCCTACCCTGCCGCCCCAGTACATATACGGCGAGCGGTCGAACGGGCCGGCGAGTTTTTCAGGTTTCTCCTCGCCTTTGTCGTTAAACTTGATATTGAGGGCGTTGCCGATATTGCTGTTGCGGATATAGGCCTCCGCAAGACTAATCTTGGGAATGAACGTCAAAACAGTTTCACCAAGACCGACCGTTCCCTCGTAGGACTGTATCCGATCGTCACTTTTTTTGACGAGCATGTACTGGTACGAAGCCTCAACCTTAAGCAAATCCCACACGTCCATTCCGGCGCGGCCGTATACGCCGCTCAGCGATACGCTGTCTATGTACTCGCCCTTCTCCTTCATGTAGTCGCGAGAGTACCGTTCGTCAAGGTAGTACCTGTCGAAGAAACCAGGCGCGTACCGCCCCTCTATCCTGCGGTACTCAACGTTGGCCCACAGTTTCCACACGTTCACCGCAACACCGGGTATGCCGTATGACCATCCGCGCACATTGTCTGCGCGATTGGCGATCTGGCTGTATAACACCACGTTCAGCAGATCCCAGTTGATGATCGGTATCCCAGCATCAAAGCCGTAAACGGAGAAAGGATTCGTGCTGTTGCGTATGCTGCCTTCAAGGGGTTCGTAGCCACGCGGGGCCGCCGTGGTATCATTGGCTCTTGGCCACTTCCTCGCGGGAGCCTGCGTGTTGATGTCTGTCGCATAAGTACCGCCTATAAACAAGCCGTTCAATAACGGCAAGCCGGTGGTTTTAAGCGGCCTGAACGCAAGGCGCGCGGCAACCACGCCGCCGTCGTCGAACAACTCGTCAAAATCCGATATCAATGTCTGCATTGATATTCCCAGCGGCGATACATCATTCAAATTGACCTGCAAGCCCAAAAGCTTTTCATCGGGATAGTGCAGCATATTTGAGAAACCGTCCATCACAATGCCGTAACCCATCGTTACGCTCGACAGCCCGCCGAACTTCACGAATAGCGGATCGTCTTCCTGTCCGTAGCGTATGTAGCGTATCTTGCGGAATATAGCATCAGCCGGATCGTCTTTAAAGTTCCAGCCCTTGTCGGATATACTGAATTTATTATCGAAGAAGAGCTCAAGGTCGAGGAACAGGCCGAATCTCCAGATGGGGATATCGATACCAAGCATAAAGCGCGTCCACAAGTCGCCATCGGAGGTAAATACGCCTGCGCTGATCTCGAAATCCGGCTTGGCGAAGAGCGGCGCGGGGGCGTAGCGGGATTCGGCTTTCTCTTTCTTAACTTTTTGTTTGCCGTGACCCGCAGACGGGTCAGCATCAACACTATCAGAATCAGCTTGACCGGCGGTATCAGCGTCGGGGGCTGACGCCGCAGTTTCTGTTGACTGATGTGAATCACCGGCGGGATGCACATCGCTGCCGCTTGACGGCGCGCCTTCTAACCTGACGCCTGACCACGACTCAAGCTGCCGTATGCCATTTTCGTTAATGGCCCCGGCGGCCAGCTTGCCGTTGCCGCCTACCGTACCGAACTTACCGGGGCCTACAAACACCGAGTGGCCATCGGCGGTCTGCATCTGCACGGTCCCGCGCAGCACCGCAACCGTAGGCGCACCTCCGCGCGAGGTCTTAACCGCAATGGCCGTACCCGCCGGGGTGAACGTGCAGCCGCCAGCCAATATGCGGACAGCCGAGAGCTGCCGTGGCTGGCCGCGATCCAAAAATATCTGCCCGTCGTCAAGTACAATGTCAACGGCTCCGTCTTGACCGTCAAGAACAAGGACCGACCCGCCCTTAACCAAAATTCTGGTATTGCTCTCAAGCCTTATGACGGAGCCCTTCTCATCCGCGGCAAACAGCGTATCGCCGATGTTAATAGACGTGGCGCCGCTCACCTGCTCCCTCTCTTCCGACGCCGCGCGCCAAACCGTGGCTTCGCTTTCGCCGACCGTCAAGTTAAATGGCTGGGCCTGCACCGGTTGGATGGCGACGGCCGCAACGGCTATCGTCAAACCGCCAAAGATTTTTCTCATATTCATCTGAAACCGCCCCCCATATTAATATTGATTCAAATATAAAATATCCATACTTAACGATACACGCATAATCAACCCTACTGCCCCATCCGCGTCTTTACGGCCTGCGCTTCCTGGCTGTCAGAACATCTCTCTATAAGATTGTTCCAGACCATGTCCCTGCTCTTCATTTTTTGCTGCTGTTCGTACGAGAGCCCCAGCTTATAGAGAGCGGCGCACGACTTCGAGCCATCCGGATGCTTTCTCACAAAATCCATATACGCCTTCTCGGCAACAGCGTAATCTTTCTTGGCGAAGTGGGACTCGGCAGTCCAATACTCGGCGTCCGTCGCGTGCGGGGTATCGGGGTACTGCCTCGCAAAATCCTGAAAGCCGTTTATCGCCAGATCGTACCGGCCGGCGTTGAAATCGCTCATAGCAATCTCAAACAATTTTTCCATCTGCTGCCTGCGCTCCTGCTCGGCTACCTCCTCGGCGGCCATGCGGCGTTCGAGGCGGCGGTTGACCTCGGATGTCTGCTGATCGAGACGTGATAAGCGCGTCTGATTTTCGTACAGATTGCGCTCAATGGCGGATATCTTGTTGTCCGACTGGTTAAAGCGGACGACCTGATCGGCGCGCAAGAGGCGCAGCATCTCGTTGTTGGCGCGCAATTCGTCGAGCAAAACGTGCTGCTCGGCAAGGAGCTTGGCCTGTTCCTCAATGAGCTTTGCCTGAACTGCAAGCAGATTCATGCTAAGAGTGTCCTGCACACCCTTCAGTTCCTTCGTGCGCAATACGGTTATGTGAGAACAGCCCGTCGTTGACATAGCAATCGCCGCGATACCGCAAATCAATACCGCCCTGATAATTTTCGCCATCATGTATACCTCCTTTATGGGCGCGTTGACATATCGGAATATCAACACGCTTGTGTATTTAATTTGTTAACGTATCAATAACCCGACCACCGCGACATCCTTATGTCTCCGGTGTTTGTAACCTTGCGCAGTCTCGTCCCATCCGGTTTTACAGTATAAAAATCGCTGCGGCCTCCGTGGGTGTTTATGAAACCTATCAGCCTGCCGTCCGGCGACCATGTCGGGTTCTCGCTTGTTCCGGGCAGGTCCGATACCTTCTTCGGGTCGCTGCCGTCGGGCGATACCGTCCATATATTAAACTGAAAGTGTTCACCCTGCGACGAATAGGCGATCTTGTCCCCCTTGGGCGACCATGCCGGCGTATCATTATAGCGCCCCTCGAACGTAACGCGGCGCTGGTTCGACCCGGTCGCGTCCATAACGTATATCTGCGGGCCGCCGCCGCGGTCGGAGGTAAACGCTATCTGATAACCGTTTGGTGACCAGTTGGGCGCGGTGTCTATGCCGCGGCTGAACGTGAGCTGGCGCGGGCGCGAGCCGTCGGGCGCGCATACGAAAATGTTCAGGCTGCCCGTCTGCGACGACGCATAGGCCACCGTGCCGTCTACAGGCGAGACATCCGGCGAAACCAGCATCGCCTTGCCCTGCAAAAATATCTTGGACGTGCCCTCGGCTATCGAGCCCCTGTAAATGTCCGGCTTGCCGCGCTGATACGACGTCCACAACACCGTCGACTTGTCGGCGAAAACAGGGAAGATATTTATAGTATTATTGTTCGTAAGCTTCGACCTGTTGTGCCCGTCAAAGTCCATTATGGCGATGTTCTTGTTCTGCCCCTCCTGCTTTACATACAGGATGCGCGTCTCAAATATCCCCTTGTCGCTGAAGAGCAGCTCCACCAGCTCGTTCGAATACCGGTGCACCATGTTGCGCAAAAATTTCAGATCGCCGCGGTACCGCTTGGTAATGAGCGGCGTGCGCGTCCCCACGTCCCGCAGCACACACTCGATCTGTATGCTCTGCCCGTCAAGCTTGTAGGTGCCGTCCACATATATGCCTATGCCCCTGTCGTGGAAAAACGCGCTGTCGAACTCCGGGCGCTGCACCACACCAAACCTCCCGCTGAAGTCGAGGTTGTTGGCCAGAATGTCCCACGGGAAGTTCTCCCGCAGCGTCCCCTTGTTATCCGGCGCCGGCTTGAAGTTGACGACACCGATAGGTATGCTGTCGAACCTCGTAGCGTAAACCTCAAGATCAAACTTCTCCGCCGCGAACGAAAGCGCGGGGACGAGCACAAACATCGCACAATAAAAAATTCTCTTCATGCCGCTCACACCCTTCATACGTTTAAAGCCGTTAATACCGCCAATTTTATAGTTCCCTCAATAAATCACCGCCCAACACTATCAACAAAATCAACACCGCCCCAAAACTCCAAACAGACTACGTGCTCCTCCGCGTAGGCCTAAGCGTAACGGTTATATCCAGCCTGTCCCCCGCAAACCCCGGCGGCAGCTTCCCAAACGGGGAAGATATCGTCACGGCCCTTATCCCCAAATTGTCAAGCGTGGCATTCCCGCTCGACGTGGCTATCGATATGTTCGTGGCCGTCCCGTCGCGCTGTATGACGAACCTGACCACCACCGAGATGTTCCGGTTCTCCGTAGGCGGCTGCCAGTTGCTCTGTATCTTGTTCTGCACGGCCTGAAGATACGGATTGAACTTGAAATCGCCAGACGCGCTCACCGTTGTCGGGGCGGGCAACGCGCTGAACAGCGACGCAAGCTCGCTCAGATCCTCCTCTACCGGCTTGGCAACCTGCTTCTCCTTAGGCGCGGGCGACGGCGCCTTCTTCGTTTCGGGCCGAGGCTTTGGCTCAGGAGGCGGCTTCGGCTGAGGGGCAGGCGTCGGTGTCGGCACGGGCGCCGGGGCCGGAGTTGGCTCAGGCGGCGTAGGCGCGGGCGCCGGATCCGGAGGGGCGGCTACCTGACGCGGCTGCGGCGCGGCGGGCGGCACAGGGGCCTGCACAAGCTGAAACGTCTGCGGCCGCTCAAACTTCTTTGGCTTGGTCAGCCACACGGCCAAAACAGGTATGGCGACCAGCACAACCAAATGCGCAATAACAGAGACGATGAGCATAGTCCTCATCCCCACATTCCCGAATTTTTCGGGATCGTACTGCTGCACGGTCGCGTCCGCCATCAGAATTTGCTCGCATCCTCAAGAGGCGTTGTCAAAAAACCGAGCTTGACGACCCCCGCGTTCTGCAGCTCGGAAATAATCCGCACCACAAGCCCGTAGGGAACCGCCTTGTCGGCGTTCACAAACACCGGCATCTCGTCGCGCCCCGCGAAAATCTCGGTAAAGCGCTTCTTAAACTCGACCAGCGATACCGGCTCCTGATCGATAAATATCTCGCGCAGCTCGTTTATCGTAATCTGCAGCGTCTCGTTGGACTCGACCGCCTGCGACTCGGTCTGCGGCAGGTCCACCTGCACCCCCTGCGTCATCATCGGCGCGGTGATCATAAAAATAATCAGCAGCGCGAACACGACGTCTATCAGGTTCGTCAGGTTGATGTCGGCCATCAACTGCTTCTGTCTGTCCCTTCTTCGTTTCATCGCACAGATTCCTTGTCTGTTATCCACCCGAAACGGACGAACGCCGCCCGCCCAACAACATCAATACATACCGCCTTAACAATACCCGCCCACAACTTACCGCTGCTGATACCCCCCGGCCGGCGCGGCATGCTGTGCGCCGCCCTCGGCAAAGAACGTGCTGAAAATCTCGCGCTTCAGCCGCACTATAAGCAAATCCTTAAGCTCCTCCATCTCGTCCGCCGCCCGCTCCGCCTTGTTGTTGCAGTAGTTGTAAAAGAAGAGCGCCGGAATAGCCACGGCAAGCCCCACAATGGTGGTAATGAGCGCCGCCGCAATGCCGGGCGCCACAACCGGCAGGCTCGCCGACCCCTGGTTGCCGATCTCGTAAAACGAGTTCATGATCCCCCACACCGTGCCGAGCAGCCCAAGAAACGGCGACGCGCTGCTTATCATAGCCAGCAGGAACACCCCGCGGTCAAACGGCGCCACAAGCCCGGCGAAAATGCTCTCAATCCGCTCCTTGGCCATGGAAAGCTGCGCGTCAAGGAAAAACGACCAGTCCTTAACCTTGGTGTGCGACCGCACATCGCTGATGATCCGGTGGAACTCGTCAGACCCTACCTTGGCCAGCTGGCCCATAGGCGTGTTCAGGTCGGCGTTGGGCATACGGTCCACCTCCGGCAGGCTCCGCAAGTCCTGAAACTTCCGCCAAAAACTCTTGTTGCTGGCCGAAATCCTGTTCAGCGAGACCACACGGGTGAAAATTAAGGCCCAGCTCCACAGGGACAAAAGAAGCATGAAGGCTACAAGCGCCTTGCCCATGAGGTCGGACTGCATGGTCATTTGAATTACCGGGATATTCATCTGTCGGCGTCCTTTCGTTAACGCGGCAACGGTCTTATCTTCTGTTTTTGTTACTTTTTTGGATATATTTATCCAAAATATGATATATAAATTAATATATTCCACAGCAAAAACATACAGAAAAATGTTAAAATCTTTAAAATCGGCATGAAAGCCGAATTTAATGTCAAAATTAACGTCAAAATCAACATCAAAATCAAGGGATGCAGGGGGAAGTCTCCCCCTCGCTCCAGCCAAATGTCAAAAATGGCAAAAAACCGCCATTTTTGACATTTGGCTTCCGCTACCCCCTCTGCGGGGACACCCACGCAACGCCCCGATATTAGAGCCCCCCTCTTCTCAAATGTTCTCCCCCAAAAAGAGGGGGAGAACACTTTTTGAAACCGGTAAGTCAACGGCAAAACATATCAAGGTTGGAGGGGGGTGTCAACTGGCGCTGACTATCCAAAAATTTTTTCAAAATCTTTGACATCCCGACCGCCCCAATAGTATATTCCGGTGGAATCAGCCCCCAGACCGCTATGATTGGGGGGCTTAGACTGTTCTTGACTTAACGTTTGAGTGGATTATATGAAACTGAACACAATGCTGCCAGAGATGCCTACGGCCGTCCGTGCCGCCGGAAGCGAAAATCGCGTACCCCACACTAGTTGCGGTGTGGGCCGCCGGGCTACGATTCGGCTGGGGAATGGATCATAACAGCACGTACAGGCCGCCTAACTCAAAGTTTACTTATTCGGTAATGTTCGATTTGGGATTAGGGAATGCCAGCACGGATGCCGAAATTATTGAGAGAATGACAAATTTAAATCCGGAATTTGAAAGCAGTTCCATGTGTCTCTATATAAGAATTAAATCCGTTCTAGGCGCGTATCACGAATTACCGGTATTAAGTGACCGGATATTTTATCTTGAAGGAGGCGTAGACATTGGTGTACAAGGATATGCGTTATTCGGTAACTACTATTACCTTCCTGTAAAATCAGGGATAGATATCGAACCCTATCTACGCTTAGGGCTAAGGTTTTGATTTTAGGGGAATATGCCGGATGTGCGGAAGCGGAGCAGAATGATGTAGAGTAGTGGACAATAAGACTTTTTTTCAAGTAGAATGACTATAATAGGTTTGACGCAGGCGTTAAATAGGTCACGGCCATTTTCTGGTTAATGGAACCACCAGTTTGTGGCTTGTTTTCCGGCGCGCTGCCGGGAAGCGGATTTCATGTGGTTTTACAATATCAACGTCAAAGGAGGTTGAAGGGTGGCTGTAGTAGATTATCAGTATGACGGCACGGTTGACGCATCCCGCCAACGCAGCCTTGAAAAAGCTCTTGCGATAGTTGAGTCTGGGCAGAAGAAAAGTAAGAGCGTGTCCGAAAGAATATTGGAAAGGCCCAACGTATCGGTTGTAAAAGGCATACTTGTTTTTGCAGCAGTGCTTTTGACGTTGTTTTTTTTGTGTTTTTATGTGATGGATTCCCATATTGATTCATTGAGAACAAGAATACTTATCGCATTAACTGCCGGAATGATAATCTTTTTGGTTAGTGCGAAAAGAATAGCGGTATGGTCGATACTTGTTTATCAAAAGCAGGCACCGGACAGTATAAGGCTCGCCTGTGTCTTTGAGCCTAGTTGTTCGAGGTATATGTTGATGGCGATTGAAAAGTATGGGGTGGCGCACGGTCTCGTTAAGGGTATCAAGCGGCTGTTGCGCTGCCGCCATCCTAACGGAGGCGTTGACGATCCGTAGCGGGTGAATTGATAAAGTATTTGTCTGACAGGGTTTTGAATGTAATGATGTGAGACGGGTGGGTCGTCGCTTGTGTCGCGTTTTACAGATAAAAAAAACTAACAAAACATTAAAGAGGAGGTAGCAATGAAGCAATACAAGACAGTTCCGGGGCCAATAAATATAAATGTTGACCACGGCGCGAGCGCTAACGATGCCGTAAAACAGTATCAGGTCATAATTGAGCGTGAAGCAGTTGATGGCTGGGAATTTTATTGCATCGAACCGATTTCAGTAAGAGAAAAACCGCCGGAACCTGATCCGATAGGGTGCATGCAAGAAACCTTGATTAGTCTGGGCTTTGCAGCACGGCCATCCATCCCAGAGGGCCGGAATTATAGTATCAATATGGTAATTTTCGTTAAGGACAACAAATAGTCAACAAACGGTTGCTGCTGGCATTACGACCCGGTGAACGCGGTAACCGCCATTTTCTAGTATGACTATTTTATCCGGGCCGGGTTGTATCCGGCTATTATGTCTATATTTGCTATATTTAGAAAGTAACAATGGATGTTCAAGCTGTATAACGTGATAACCAGTCCTAATATTATCTCGTAGATGTATTAGGAGAGTGAAACATTATAGGTTAAAACCTTAAAAAAGGAGCAATCAGTATGTCAGTCAATAAGCGCGTAGTTTTAAGCGGTTTAAACACGAATGAATACGAACATTCGCTGGATAAAACAACACTTGAAGTATTAAGAAAGATTCCTATCCTGCCAAGGTTGATCGGGCTTGTTCAGGTTACCACAAGCATGACCACACGGTATAGCATGTTAGGCAGTGACTTGCGCATAACCGAACGGCAGTTTCCTACATTGTACAGAATGTTTAGGGAAGCGTGTGATATTATGGAAATGCCCGAACCGCTTTTATACGTAACCTCGAAGCAGGAATTAAATGCTTTTACCGCCTGTCCCGACAACCCTATTATCAGAATATATAGTTCACTCCTTGATATTATGCAAGATGACGAAATAATGTTTGTTCTCGGGCATGAATTGGCGCATATTAAATCCCAACACATCGTTTATACCATTTTGGGTGATTTAATAAGCACAGGCGTTCTTAGGATTATTGCGTCTACGATTCCCGGCTTGAGCGTTCTCTATACCCCAGCTGAAATATCGTTGAACTACGCATTTTATGAATGGATGCGGGCATCGGAATATACATGCGACAGGGGAGGGTTTTTGGCGTGCCAGAGCTACGAAGCGTCATGCCGGGCATTAATGAAACTGGCTGGTTATTCAAACAAATACGTAAATGAACTCAACTTGGAAGAATTTTTAGCGCAGACCCAAACATTTGGCGATCTAAACGATACCGCCTTGGGAGCGGTTCAAAAGATATTATTAAGCTTTGGGCAGACCCATCCGTGGGCGGTTTTACGTGTTCGTGAACTTATAAAATTCAAAGATAGTGGCGACTATGACAAAATATTGCGACGTGAGATGCCGATACGCGAACCGTTTTCTGGCAAAAGCGATTTAGCATCGGATACTGAGCCGTCCAAGCCAAGCGCCTTATCGTCCATTTTGCCTAAGGATATAAAAATTAAAAATCCGTTCAAAAAATAATTAAAAATATACTCAAATTTCACGAGAAAAGGAGAGGGACATGGATACAACTTTTTTTTAATGCGCTTACAACAGGAACTGTCAACGATGTGAAGTATTGCATCGAGAGAGACCCTGCGTGTGTGAAGCAAAAGAGTGATAAGGGCAGATCACCTGTTTTCCTCGCGGCAATGATGGATAAAACAGATGTTATTGAATATTTGGCTAAACATGGTGCTAATCTGGAGTCAACAAGCAATCAAGGCTTTACAGCTATGCATTTTGCGGCGCTTAGTGGTAAAACAGATGTCATAAAATGCCTAGCGGCTCTTGGGGCCGACGCGAACGCTGGGGATTGCGTTGGCATGACAGCAATATTTTTAGCGGCTGCGGAAGGCCACATCGATTGCATAAAACGATTGGTGGCTTTGGGTGCTGACATCAACATAAAAGCTCAAGGCATGTCTCCCTTGAGCCTTGCTGTAAACGGCGGCCATACAGAGTCGCCGGATATCTGCGTGCCAATGGCGCACAATAAGTTAAAGTATTTAAATCACGGCCATCCTTGGGTTAACGGAGTCACCCAATGCTGGCTTGCTTTCCGGCGCTGTGCCGGGAAGTACGAAATCCGCGGCGATCGGATTTACGATACGTACGGGAACTGGTTAGGGTCGGATTATTGAGCCGCCACTGCACGTCCGGCAGCAACCCCGCCCCAATGGGGCGGGGTTGGGGTCTCAGAGAGGACAATATTGCCGGCTTTTCAGCATCAAAACATATCAAAAACGCTATGGAGAAGTCAATTTTGCGATCACCCCTTGATTTTAAGGCGCTTTAGTATTTCCCTCAAGCATATCAAGCACAATACGGGCGATGTCGTCACAGAATACTTGCCAGTCCGGTTTTTCGGTCCAGAGTATCGTTTCAAATTTTTCTTGCGGCATACCTTTGAGGATTCCGCACACATGCCTGATATCAAGCCCGGCTTCTTTCTCCTTACCTTCCCTGATTATTTGCGCCCAGTCTATCGATTCGCGCGTCGCGATTGCCCAGATGTCGGCGACATCTTTTGGAGCGTAGCGGTAGATAGCGGATAATTTGTTGGAAAGGATGTTCCGCACGGAATCTGTCCGGCAAAACAGCCCGGTTTCCTGTATATCGCCGAAGTGGGGAACCAAATCATTCACGAAATCTAATTTCAGTAAGCCCCTGGAATCCTGATGTCCGACCATGAGTGAGGTAAAATCTTTTTCTCTGCAAAAATTTTCGTGCTGATTCCAGACGAACCCGCCTTCGCGGAGCAGCGCAAAAATTTTGTTTACCTGCTCGTTGTATGTTTGGCTTCTATTCAGGAAAAAGTCCAGATCATCGGAGTAGCGGTGGTTGTAGTAGCCCCGGCTAAGCGCAGTGCCTCCTGTTAGAAAAAAATCTGTGCCGCTCCGACTCATAATATTCAGTACCCCATTTTGGAGGGGATACAGGGTCTCCTCGTAGTATTCCGATGGCAAAGTCATAAAGCGGCTTCCGCCCTTTCGGCCAGATCCGCCCGGCCAGTTCAGGTGTATAGAGTTTCTTGACTGCATCTAACCCCCAGAGGCCAATAAAACTGTACCACGTCAGCCGCTCCATTGAGCGGACGAAGAGGGTATCTCTGGTAAACGCCCCGGATCTCTCAAGGCGCCCCTCAACAACCGCCAGCATATCCTCCGGCGTGTCTAAGCAGTCCCAGTTCAGCGAGGCCGCAAGGCTCAGTTTTTCTTCTTGGGTCAGGTGTATCATGTGCGTCTCCATTAATAATATACAAAAAAACGGCTCCAAAAGCAAACTCCGGCCGCGTAAAATTGCGCTGCGGCCGGGAAACCCTGCAACGCCGTCCCTCTGCCCCCTAAACGTCCAGCAGCAAATCCGCCCCCGCCGGGCGCGGGCCGGGAGTTTCGAACAGGACGGTGGTGGTGACGTTCCCGCGCGGGAAGAAGCCGCCTATTACAACCATCCATCTGGGGGAGAGGGTGGATTTGAGGGTCTCGAAGAGGTGACTCGTCACCGTCTCGTGGAAGGTCCCCACCATCCTGAAAGCGTTCAGGTAGAGTTTCCACGATTTCAGCTCAAGGCAGAGCCGGTCCGGCAGGTAGCAGAGGGTGATTTGGGCGAAGTCGGGGTAGCCGGTTTTGGGGCACACGCAGGTGAACTCCGGGAAGACGATGCGGATGCAGCCGCTCTGCGCCAACGACGTATCGTGCGGGCAGGGGAAAGTTTCGAGGGCCGGGAGGAGGTTGTCTCGCAGCGCCTGATCGAGCGGGATCACGTTTTGGTAAAACATAATTTGCGTCCTTGATTGGTGGTGATATATAATTATATTATTGTATACACGATTAAATATACATTAATCCGGAATACCAACAATGAAAAAAGTGTTAGTGGCAATGAGCGGCGGGGTGGATTCGTCTGTGGCCGCCGCACTCCTCAAAGATAGCGGGTTCGAGGTGAGCGGGGCAACCATGGACCTGTTCGGGGCGGGCGCCAATACCGCCGTCCGCGACGCCAAACTCGTGGCCGGGGCCCTGTCCATCCCGCATTACGTTGTTGACGCCGTTGACATCTTCGAGCAAACCGTTATCAGCTACTTTGTCAATGAGTACAGGTCTGGGCGGACACCTAATCCCTGTGTTGTCTGTAACCGTAAGTTAAAATTTGGGATGCTGATGGACAAGGCGCGGGAGCTTGGGTGCGACTTTTTGGCAACGGGGCATTACGCGGTTATTGATAACCAGATGCGGGCGACCGGGGACGGTCGCCACTGCACGGAGGGCGACCGGATGCTCAGGCGCGGGGCGGATACGCGCAAGGACCAGTCCTACTTCCTATACCCGATATTGGAATCGCCCATCGACAAAATCATATTTCCTCTTGGGGGGCTTATCAAGGATGAGGTGCGGTCCCTCGCCAAGAAGTTCAATCTCCCTACAGCAGAGAAGGGCGAGAGCCAGGACATCTGCTTCATCCCCTCCGGCAGCTATTTGGACTTTCTGGCATCGCGTGGGATAGGGGCGGATGGGGGCGGAACATCCGGCAGCATCATCGACACATCCGGCAATATCCTCGGCAAACATGGCGGGATCCATAATTTTACGGTGGGGCAGAGAAAAGGGTTAGGCGCGCTCGGCAAGCGGATGTACGTCAGGAGCATCAATACTGATGACAACACTGTCGTCGCGGCGGAGGATCATGAGCTTGGGAGCGATGAGATTGTCATCCGCGATATTATCATCGGTAAACAAGGCATCGACCCCGATAAAAAATACCTCGTACAAATCCGCTACCGCAGCGCCCCAACCGGCGCACGTATTATCGCGGATGGCGATACCGGTATCAACGGTATTAATAACATTGACGGTACAAATGTAATCAACAACATCAACGCCCCCAAAACACTGCGCATAAAATTCGACGCCCCCGTAAGAGCCGCATCCCCCGGCCAGTCAGCGGTTATCTATGACGTGGATACTGTCGCCGCCGGAGGAACCATCGTCTGATTTGATATTCAAAACCCCAAACTTCTCGCTCTTCACCCCACGCTCCGTACTCCCCTCCCAGCCCGTCACTAACAATCTCTTCGCCGCGTTCAGCCCGCACTTTTGATATTTGGCGTACGCTGCGGCACCTCTCTCGCGGATAGCCTCGTTACTCTCTCCATTGACATACCCTCCAAGAGCGTCGTGCAGCGTGTAGGCCTCCGGGGCCATCAGGTGGGTGGTCCACAGGAGCGGGTTGACGTTTGCGTTTTTCAGGTGCGGTGTGAAGTAGCGCTTGCTGTAGCAGGCAAGGATGATTATATCGCGCTTTATGTTATCCCTGTTTGCATACGCCGCGCCCAATTCAAAATCCATCAACCCATTATGGCCGATGTACGCCGCCAAAGAAGCGTTGCCGCCTATGCCCACGGTCTTGCCGTCAACGATCAGCGTGTCTTTCTGGTCTCCAACGCTCGCGCTCATAAAATCCATAGTGCACCGCTTGATGTATTGCCCATCGTAGGCATCCGCTATCAAATAATAATTTTTTGTGACATGCTTGAAAACGAGCCGTTCGAGGATTATACCTTTTTTTCCGCGCGTCTCCAACAGTTTCCACTCGCTGCTCTTTTTGAAATAGGTGCGGATGCCGTATAGCGCGCCCCAGTAGAGGTTGTTGTTGTGGTCCTGCCCGTTGCCTATAGACGCCGGGACCTTTACGATGCCCTGATACTGGTTGTCGCAAAGGGCGACGAATACATGGATGGTTTTTGCGCCGTCCTTATCCGTCTGACCGGACGCGGATAACGCAAAAACCAAACAAAACAATACCGCGGGCAATGTTTTCATGTACCGTTTCCCTCAATCTACTCTGCCGTTTCCGGGGCCGCCTGAGCCGGTACACGTTTCACGGGCTTAATTTTGTTAGACACAAACATTATTATCCCCAGAATCACAAACAGGAATATGCTGCCGAAGAGCAGGGCGTAGTCCGATACCTGCAAGATTACATACAGGAACGTGTAGAGCGTAACCATAACGCCGACGAGGATCAGCGTAGCGGCGATTTGCCGTATCAGCGAATAGAAGTAAACCGTAATCATCAATATGGTCACGGCGCTTGCCGCCAGATACGCCCAGCCGAAGCCGACCTGCTCCGAGAGCGAGAGCAGCAGGCTGTAGAACAGCGTAAGCGCTATGCCTACCAGCACATACTGGAAGAACATTATCGGCTTTTTGGTAAATATCTCTACGAAAAAGAATACGATGAACGTGAGCGAGATGAACATCAGCGCGTACTTCGCCGAGCGCATATTCTGCTGGTAGTGGTCTACGGTTTCTATGAGGTTTACGCCAAACGAGCCGGCGCTTAATTCAGTGATATTGTTGTCCGTCCACATCGCGGGAATTTCACGGTTGAAGCTTAAGATGTTCCAAACGGCGCTGAACTGCCTGGTATCAATTGTGGACTCCGGCGAAAAATTGCCGATAAACGATGGCGACGCCCACTGCCCGGCAACGGTAACCGTAGTATTCTGCCCTATGGGGATAAAGTTGATCGAGCTGCTGCCGTTCAACTTCATCGCGCATTCGAAACCGAGCGTTTGCGGCAAGCTGTCCGCCTTCAGATTAAGGCCTTTCAAATCCGCAATCAAAGTTTTACCGATAAATCTTCTACCCATCATCCCAACATCCGTTTCGAGTGTTTTGCCGCCTACCATCAGGTCGGGGTTCTGCGTAACGCCTTTCAGATCCGTTATACCGATGGCGATTTGAGCCCTGTCAAACTGCAATTCGCTGTTTTCGGGCTTCACCCCGGCAAGATCCGAAAAATGGCCCTTAAAGCGGATGTCGCTCCTATAAAGAATGGCCTTGTAGATACCGTAATAGCGCTCTTCCGGGGTAATCGACACTTCGATTTTCAGATCTTTGGGCGTAACGTAAAGCGTATGCTGTTCGAGGTAGGGCTTTTTCTGCGCGTCAAACTTTACGGTGGTGTAGGGGATAATAAGAAGCGGTGCGCACAATGTTTGCGCCCGGCTCCATTTTTCGTTGATCGTCTGAATGGTGTCGCGGCTGCGGTCCTGCCGCTCCTCAATCAGCCTCTGGATCATCACTCCCGGAATAAGCAACGCCATGATCAATACGGCGATCGTAATCCCCTTAAACGTAAGCGTCTCCATGATATACGCCTTCTTAGTTTCCGTACCCATATTAACCCCATTTTGTAAATAGTGAATATATACCATCCGCTCCGCGGCAGCCAGGCGAACCCTGCAAAACAGGCGCCTGTTCTATAATATAATAGATATACATCCCGATAACCAAATACGCCGCAGGCACTGATAAGGCTCGCGTAGATTCTGAAAAAAAGCCCCTGAGTCATTGAAACTCAAGGGCTTAGATAATGGTGCCGCCTCGCAGAATCGAACTGCGGACACAGGGATTTTCAGTCCCTTGCTCTACCGACTGAGCTAAAGCGGCACACATGTCAATATCAAGATCGGAATAGTAATATAATTGATTGCAAGCGCAAAATCAAGAGCAATTTTATTTTTTTTGCATCGCGCGGGCGCACGTTACGCCAAACAGTACGCCTCTGCTGGGTACACGTTCGCAGTTTAACGGCATCCTCCTGCTATACGCCGGCAATTCCGGGCTATGCCCCTCGTATTTTCCGTACAAACTCCTTGTCTACCTGAAAGTTCTCCATAGCCCCTAAGGCCGTCTGGATGTCTACCACGTCGAAGAAGTCGTCGAGCGAGTCGCCCGGCTGCTTCCCCATCATCCCTATCCTTATCATATTATATACTATGCATCCCAAGTCGCCGGTGGTTTTTACGCCCCAGTAGTTGAAGACGCTCATGGCTGTGGGGCCAAACTGCTTGTGGGCGAACATGAGCAGCGCTTTCGACAGTTCCTGGCCGGAGATGTGGCGCCTTTCGCCCAGCTTTGACTGGTAGAACTCAAGGCCGCTGAGCACGAACTCGTACGCGCCGGGGCGGTAGCGGTCGTCTACGCCGCTATCTATTATCTCTTCGCGGATCTTTTCGGCAAGTTCTATAGACGGCATGGCCGTGTTTTACGCTTTCGTGATGATGTTTATATGCCGGGATTCGGGGATGCTTTCCGCGTCCGTCGCAGATCTCGTCGCTATACTATGCGGGCAGGCCCCCTTTCGGAGCCTGCCCGCCAAATACCGGTTTTATTCATTGAGGTTAACGAACCACGTAACGTTCTGGCCCGCCTGGAACGTCCTCGTATGAGTCCTCTCCACGCCGTCGCTCCTCACGAACCTGACCTGATGCGTACCTACTGGTACGCTCAAAGTGCTCCCGGTCGTGCCGATCATCCTGCCGCCTATGTACACCTGCGCGCCGGATGGCAGCGACGCGATAAATATGCTCGCGCCCGATGCCGCCGGAGCCGCCGGTGGCGGTGGGGGCGGAGGAGGGGGCGGCGGCGCTGCTTGTGGCGGGGGCGGCGGCGGGGGCGGAGCTGCCGGCGCGGGGCGCGACAGGGTGAACGACTCGGTAACCGTGCCGCCCTCGAACTCTATGGTCTTCCTCGCCGTCTCGAAACCGCTCATGGAGACAACTATGGTCATATCGCCCCACGAATCGGGCTTTATCGTAAGCGGCGTAGTGCCCCTTCTCCTGCCGTCGATCTCGACCGTCGCGCCGCTCGGCGTGGACCTGATGACGAGCTGATCCTGCGGCTTCGGCGGCGGTGCCGGAGGCGGGGGAGGAGGCGGCGGTGCCGGCGGCGCCGGTGTCGGAGCCGGCCTTGGCGGGGGCGGCGGCGGGGGCGGGGGAGGAGGCGCCTTAGCCTGCGTCGTTTTCGCGGGAGGCGGCGCGGCTTTCTTGGACGGAGGCGGCGGCGGCGCGGCCTTCTTGGACGGAGGCGGAGCGGCAACCTTAGCCGGCGGCGCGGAAGGCTGGGCGCTTGGCGTCTCTACCGATACCGTAGCTATCTGTTCGGCAGGTTCAGCGGACTCATCCGTGGGCTCAGTCTCAGTAGGAGTAGGCTCTGGCGCGGGAGGCTGCGCAACCGCAACCGAAGTATCTTCGCTCTTGTCACCTCCGGTGAACACGACTACGCCAACAACGGCAAGCACTACAACAGCGGCCGCAGCTATAATAGGCACAATGGGCGACTTCTTTTTGGGCATATCATCATCATCAAAACCGCCGAAATCCTCTTCGGCCGTGACCTTCTCTTTCTTCTTTTTCTTGCCCTTGCCGCCAAACTCAATATCGTCAAACCCATCCTCATCGCCAAACGCCGGCCCCGATGACGGGGCGGGAGCGGATGGTGCGCCAAAGCCGCCGAAAGCATCCACTCTGGGCGGAGGCGGAGGGAACTCCGGCGCCTTGGGCGGCGGAGGGGGAGGCGGCGACATCGGCTTCAACTCCGGCACCCTGGGAGGCGGAGGGGCCATCATCGGTGGAGGGGGAGGCGGCGACATCGGCTTCAAATCCGACACCCTGGGAGGCGGAGGGGCCATCATCGGTGGAGGGGGAGGCGGCGACATCGGCCTCAACTCCGGCACCTTTGGCGGCGGAGGGGCCATCATCGGCGGAGGGGGGGGGGGCATTACCGGAGGCGACGGCGGCGGCGACATCATCGCGGGCGGCCGGCGGCCCGGCGGCGTCGAGCCGAAACCCTCTTCCCCGAACACGGAGCCTATCTCCGAGCGCAAACTGTCGAACTCCGACTGCTCCGAAAGCGCCTGCCCCGCGCCTGCGAGGTCGGTTACTTTGTAGCCTGCGGAGGAGGCCATGATCTCGTCGGAGGCCGCCATAAGCTCGGCCTCGCTGGCAAACACCCGCATGATGCTCTGGATGCCCGCCTTCTGCAGGATACCCACAACCTCAGGCTGCGGCGTCAGGAGCGCCAGACGCCCGCCAACCTCCAACGCCCGCTTGTTGAGCACCATCAGCACGTTTATGCTGTCGGAGTATATGTAGTCGAGCGGCGACAGGTCGATCGCGAAATTGCGCCGGCCGGCCGAGATCTGCTGGCTGATGTGGTCCTTCAAAAAGCCGGAATTGAACATCTCGTCGTCTTCAAGCTCCGGCAAGACTACATCAAAAATACCGAGATTTTGGGTACGGAAGTTAATAGCAACCTCCCAGAAAAAATCGCTGGTGTTTCAGTTTATTTTTATATAATACGCCAGACAGGATTCGAACCTGTGGCCTTCGGCTCCGGAGGCCGACGCTCTATCCAGCTGAGCTACTGGCGCGTAATATCCCAATATAATATATTCAGCATTTAAAAATACTAAAAATCAATGGCAAAGTCAAATTACATAAAAAAAATGACATCACCGCAAATTGATACGATCCGCCGCAACACTCTTGCCGGACTGGTCCCTTACGCTTAATACGTACATACCGCAGGCAATATTCCCCGGTATTTTGAGTGATGCCGCGCGGGCGCCCTGCTGCATTGTGTGGGACATTACCTTTCGGCCCTGCAGACTGTATATGGCGACCTCCGTCCTTTTGTCCGCCGCAAACGGCAGCTCTACCCTCAGATTCCTGCCCCTGTTCAAGGCTATTTTCAACTTCGCCGGCTTCCCCGCCGGCCGGTGCCTTACCGATATGATATCATCCGGCTCTATGGGGTTGTCCATCCGGTAGGAGAGCGATGAAACCGCTATCAGGTACCAGGCGTTGTGGGGGAGCCACTGCTCAACAAAACGCCAGTTGCGCCAGAACTCGTCGCCCAGCGTCCCGCTGCCGTAGGGCATCCACTCTATATTGTTCTCGTTGGCCCGCGCCGAACTTATCCCGTTGCAGATGCCGCCCTTTATGTTGGGGATGTGCCTGGTGGCGGGATAGTCCGGGTACTCCGGCTCGCTGCCGTGGCCGTAGCCGAACATCATCGTCAGGTCAAACGGGTTCCTGCCCAAAATCCAGTCCAACTGCGCGGTGGCCATGCCAAACAGCGTGTCGGCCCACATCTCCCCCGTGTGGTCGGCTATAGGCGCGCCCAGAATGAACGCCGAGGCCATAGAGGCTATGCGCGCGTTCTCGCCCTGCCACCAATAGCCGGTCTCGTTCACCTTGGGTATGAAAAAGTACGACTGGTACAGAGACGGCGGAACAACAACCACAGGCTCCTCGCCGTAGACCTCGAAGTCCCAGAGCGAGAACCCGCCGTGCTCAAACCCGCGCGTTATCCCGAACATCCTCACGTGCCTCGCCTCCACCGCCGCAAAGGTGTGCTCCTTGCGCCCGCCGCTCTCGTTGTTGGGGATATCAGCCGCTACCGTCCAATTGGTCCCGTTCATTGATACCTGAATCTGGTAATGCTTCCCAAACGCATTCTCCCAGTTGATGACGACCTTATTCACCTTATAAACGTCATCCAGTTCCACAGCTATCCACTGCGAGTCGTTCTGCGCGCCGCTCTGGTAGCTCGACCAGCGCGTCGTTGATGACCCGTCAAAAGCGTTGGCAATAGTGTACCCCGCCTCCGTCCGCGACGCGGTTCCCACGCCCCTGCGCGCCAAATCACCGGCAGCACCGCCGCCCCCACCATCGCCGCCGCCGAGAGATGGGCTGGAGGCCCTGTACATCTTCACGTACTCAAACGGGTTCGGGCCGTCGTATGTGATTTTCGCGTAGTGCCGCAGGTTCCGCCCAATTGCCTCGCGCAGCATCAGCTTTTCGGCGCCATCCAACGCAACGGCCTGATAGTAGCGCGACAGGGCGACCACCGGCAGCCCCTCGTCGGCGGCGTGGTGGAACGGGCGAACCCTCTGGCCGTTGTTATCCTTACCTGAGTAGAACCAGCCTTCCGGCGACTGGAGGCCCAGAATACTGTCGACCCACGCGCGGGCTTCCGAGAGATAATAGGGGTTGAGCCCGCCCTCCGTGGCTTTGTAAAGCTCGGTCGCGGCGAGAAGGCCGCAGTAATAGTCAATTATGTTCAGCCTGCCGTCGTCCTGATATTTCGTAACATTGGCCGGAGCCCTGAGATGCTCGTACGCCCGAACCGCCCCTTGCAGATACTGCGCCGAGCTGCTGTCGCCGCCGGATAAGTTTGCGCCGGCCGCACGGGCAAGCGCCGCTATAGACATCCCCCCCCCCTCGCGCATAGCCGACTGATAATTCGCGGAGCGGACGCCGTCGGAGTTGCTGGTGCCGTCCACATCGTTGAACGTCATCCCATCCTTAGTACCCCAGGCGCAGATCTCGCGCTCACCACGGGTGCCCGACGGTTGCTCTACCCACCTGTGGCCGTCGCCCCAGTTGTCGAACACCGACATATAAAAATATCCCTCAGACGACAACGACCTCAAAAGATAATCCGCACCCCAAGCCGCCTCCGACCTCGCAGCAGCGCCGAACGCGTCCGGCTGCGCCTCATTGGCGTGGAGCAGCGCCCACACCACAAGCGGGATCTGCTGCGGGCTGTAGTAATTGGCATAAGAGAGGTGGGAAAGGTGCTTACCGGGATCCCCCGTGGCGTCCCACCAGCCGCCGTATATGTTGCGCGTCTGCGAACTCCCGAATATCGGCAGATTTCTGTCGCCGTCGTCCGTATTCCGCATTTTATTGAAAAACGCTACCTGATCCGCCCCGGTCCTGGCCTGCAGCAGCTTCGAGCCAATGGCGAACGGCGGCGACGTGACCGTACCCACCCGCACCCTGTACCCCTCGCCGTCCGTATCAACCGACGAAAAGTCCGCAACCCTGAAGTTACGGAACCCGTCCCCGCTCCACGACGCCGACGTTACCTGTGGCCCCAGACTGTCGGATAACACCACGGCCCCCTGACCGTTAAGAAGCTCAAATACCGCTGCCGAAATAGCCCCGGACGACTGCACCACCGCCCGCTTGACCCCGGTCTTCTCGTAACCGACGTTGTTGACTGTAATTGAGACCTGAGCCGGCGCGTAAGAGAACGCGCAGACAACGGCCAAAGCGGCGAGTACGGGGGACGGCGACCTGCTGAAACTGATTCGACGGGGCATTTACTCCTCCTTAAAATTACAGGTTAGCGCTATAATTTGGACGGCGCCCGCGCAAAAATTTTGAAAAACCGCACCGCGAGACCGTATAATTGTAATATAATACAGGGGCGACAGGGGGTCAAAATAATTAATGCCCAAAAATAGCGGCATCAATAAATAACGTGCACATACGAATATTATATCGGAAAGATCTTTACGGGCTCCAGCCGGGCAAATACATTTTTAAATAAAAAAAGGGGGTAAAATGGTCAGAAAGATCATCAAAATCGACGAATTAAGATGCAACGGCTGCGGCGCCTGCGTGTCGGTGTGCCGCGAGGGCGCTATAAGAATGGCAGGCGGCAAGGCGAAACTGCTGCGCGACGACTACTGCGACGGCCTGGGGAACTGCCTGCCTGTGTGCCCGTGCGGGGCAATAACGTTCGAGGAAAGGGAAGCCCCGGCGTTCAACAGGGAAGCCGTCAAAGCCAACGCGCAAAAACATGGAGGAACCGCGCCTCCGGTAATGCACGGCTGCCCCGGCATGAGATCCAAAACCATCACCCGCGACGACAAAGCCAATGCCACGCCAAAACAACCTGCATCAGTACAGTCAAACCTGCGGCAGTGGCCCATACAGATAAAACTCGTCCCCCCCGCCGCCCCGTACTTCAACAACGCAAACCTGCTCGTCGCCGCCGACTGCTGCGCCTACACCTGCGGCAGCTTCCACGCCGACTACATGAAAAACGCGATCACAATCATCGGCTGCCCAAAGTTAGACGACGTCGACTACTCGGACAAACTGACCGGCATCCTTAAAAACAACCACATAAAATCCGTAAAAATCACTCGCATGGAGGTCCCCTGCTGCGGCGGCCTCGAACACGCGGTGCAAAACGCGCTGCAAAACTGCGGTAAGATGATACCGTGGCAGATAGTAACGCTGGGAACGGACGGCGGGGTGGCGGAAGGATAAACCGCTTTTACTTTTGTATGGGCGGCCATCCCCTGCCCGGCCTTGATCTGCAGCTTCAAATCACGCAGCCAGTCGCGATAAGCGGCTTCGGCTCCAAAGACTTGATACCGGCTGTTCGCTAAACTTTACCGGGCGCGGAGTCCCACCGCGCCATGTTAATCGCGCCTTACGGGCGCACGTCCCGAATACAACGCACGCTAAGCAGGTCTGTCTTGTTGCCGATGTCCCTGCGCACGCTGTCAATATCGTAGCCCATGCCCCGGTTCCAGGCGTTGCTCGCAGCGTCCTCCGTGGCGCTCCACCAGTAGCCGCTGAGGCCGGCATTGTAGAAATAGCCGCCGGAACGGCCGTCGCCGCCTGGCAGGGCCGAAAAACCGAAATCATCTGTACCGTTACCTGATATCTGGTTGCCATCGTCATCCTTCCACTCCCTGTCTATCCAACCAGTTGTTGATTTAAGCTTTCTACCCGCAAATTTCCAATAATAATCACCATCCTTATCTTTTACACGCTGACCACCGACCGCCACAGTCAAACTGCCCCAATCTTCATCACTCGGTACCCGCCACGGAACCGGACAGGCTTTCATCGCGTCATCCCAATTATAGAGCCGCCCGTATTTGGTACAGTTGGAATCTGCGTTATCGTAACAACGGCTGCTGTCTGTTGCAAAATTTAAATTCTCCGCCATCCACGTCAATTTCCCAATCCCCACCGTCCGGTACGTCTTGGCATCCCGCGTATCGGTAAACGTCCCCCTAATGACATCGGGCGCTGCCGCCGCTGTCTGTACGGTATCAACATCCTTACGCTCCGCCGTCTTACCGCACCCCGCCGAAGCCAACAACAGCACCGCCGCCGCCACCGTGCCAAAAACAACACGCGCCTTATAACCCGCACGCCTACAGCCAATCGATACTCTCATACCGCAACCTCCGCTGGCCTGCTATTTGATATTTGAAAAATCCAAAAACTTCGGGAATTATACAAACAGACGCGCAGCCCTACTCCCCGCCAATAGACACCTGCCGCATCTCAATCCCCGCCTGCGCCGCTACCGAGAGTACCCGTTCGTCCCTGTAGAATTCCAAATAAAAGATGCGCCTGATGCCGCTGTTGGCTATGAGTTTGAAGCAGTTCCAGCAGGGGGAGGCGGTTACGTAGATGTCGGCGCCGTCTATGGCGGTGCCGTTTTTGGCGGCCTGGATTATGGCGTTGGCCTCGGCGTGGACGGTGGCTATGCAGTGGGTGTCCTCCATCATGTGGCCTACGTCGTCGCAGTGGGGCATTCCGCGCACGCTGCCGTTGTAGCCGGTGGAGAGGATGGTTTTGTCGCGGACTATTACCGCGCCTACGTGCTTGCGGTCGCAGGTGGAGCGGGTGGCTACCTGCACGGCAATCTGCATAAAGTACGCGTCCCACGGGAGGCGCTTTTGGGGCTTATCCTGCTGATTACCTGTACTCATAATTTATCTCTCCTTAGTAAAAAGTGTCAAGTTTGGAGTGTGGAGTTTGGAGTTTTTTTGATGTTGACTTTAACTCCACACTCCAAACTTCAAACTTAAATCAATCCTCGTCCAACATCCTGATCCTCGCCTCGTGCCTCCCGCCCTCGAACGGGCCTGCGAGCCAGGCGTCGAGGATGGCGAGGGATGTCTCGACCGGGGTAGTCCTTGCCCCAAGTACGAGGACATTTGAGTCGTTGTGGGCCCTGCTCAGGGTACCCATCTCCGGGGTGAAACAGAGGGCTGCCCTGACCCCTTTGCGGCGGTTGGCGGCTATTGACGCGCCGACCCCTGTCCCGCAGAGGAGGACGCCCCGGGGGTACTCGCCGGCGGCTACGGAGCGGGCCAGTTCTTTGGCGAAAGGGGGGTAGGCGTCGTCTTTGTCGTAGGTCAGGGCGCCGCAGTCATGGACCGCAAAGCCCTTGTCCTCCAGGTATTTTTTGACGGTTCCCTTCAGTTCGAAGGCGGCGTGGTCGCCCGCTACGCATATTTTTTTCGAGTTTTCCATCAATCGGCTCCTGTTTTTTTATTATTTTATGGGTCATCGGCGGTTGCGATGATGTTAAAATATAGTAAATGCCCCGTTTGGGGGGTTAATTTTTGCGGGAAATCGCGGCGACGGCCCCAAAAAGTGTATTTTTTCTGTAACGTGGGCAGCCTCGGGAAGGTCTAATATTGTGGACGAAATAGATGACATAACGCTGGAAAGGGCGATGCGGGGCAATCAGGGGGCGTTCAGGAGCCTGTACGCGCATTATTCCCCGTTTGTCTGGAGGCTCTGTTACAGGTCGTCCAACGGCGATAAGTCGTGCGCGGAGGAGATAGTGCAAAACACTTTTGTTAAGGTCCACCGCTATCTTGGGGGCTTTTCGAAGAGTTCGGCCTTCTCCACGTGGCTGTACACGGTAACTTATCACTGCATAAATGAGCACTTTGCTAAAGCGGCCAGGCACAACGCGCGCACCGCCGAGTTTGACGAAGATTACGTGGGGGGGGTCGAGCTGTCGAGCCTACCGTACGAGAACCAGCAGATCGTGGCGAAGATACTGGGCCCCTTAGACGAAACGGACCGGTTTCTGCTGACGGCGCGGGAGGTTCAGGGGATATCTTACGAGGAACTGGCGGAGATAACGGGGGTTAAGGAGGGGGCGCTGCGGACACGTCTTACGCGGTTGAAGGCGGAGATACGCAAGCGGTTGGAGGCTGTAGAGAAGGATTTGTGACGCCGGCGGCCCGCGCTATGCGGCCATCCGGCACCATAACTATAAAAACAGCGGAGCGGGCGTTGTCCGCCCCCGCAAAAAAAAGGACTTATCATGGACTCGTTAAGCGAGAAGAAATTTTACGAAGCTTTGGGCGCCGTGCCCGATCTTCCCGAGGGGCTTCTCGATAAAATCGAAAACAGCGTACAGGACGAGTATGCCGAGGAGTCATTGAACGAGAAAAGGTTCTACGCGGCACTCAGCGCCGTGCCCGAAGTTCCTGCGGGGATACTCGAGCGAATTGAGCGCCTCGTACATCGGTCGGGGGTCAAGCGGCGTATATCGCTGGCGGCCTGCCTGCTCTTAGCGCTCATCATACCGGCGCTGCTTATCACGAACCAGGGGAGTACCTCCGTAGCCTACGCCGACGACACCGAGGCGATGGACGAACTGCTCTACGCCTTCGACTTCATAAGCGGCGGGTTCGACGACGCGGGCTATATGTTCGACATGGACACCTACGACGACGGCGGCCGGGGGGTATCGGCAGTCGAGGCGGCCGGTGCTGCGGAGGCATCCGAAAGCACGGCTGTCGCGAAGAGCATCGCGAAAAAAGGAGATTGACGATGAGGTTAAGTGTATTTTTATACGCCGCGCTGCTCGCGGCCGCGCTGGGCGGCATAATGCCTGTGGCGGCCGACGACAAGCGCACGCGGAACAACCCTGGCCGGCAGCTTGTTGATGAGATCGCCGCGCAGGAATCCGGGCGTGGGGGCGGACGGGAGCACCCCGGACGGCGGATGGTGGAGGAGCTTAACCTCACCGCCGACCAGGAGGCCCGGTTCCGTGAAATAAGCGCGCGGCACGGCCCCATCCGGCGAGACTACTCACGGCGGATTGAGGAGCTGCGCGAGAAGATAAATCAGGAACTCCTCAGAGACAGGCCGTCGCGGAGCCTTCTGGCGCAGCTCGCGGGGCAAATGGGCGAAACGCAGAAGAAGATGAACATCGCGTCGGTAGAGCACTTTTTGGACGTTAAGGCCGTGCTCACGGCGGAGCAGTTCCAGAAGTTCACCGAGATGGCCTCGGTGGGCGGATCGGGAGGGCGCGGAGCAAGGCGCGGGGGCGACAGCCGTACCGACGGCGGGGACCCGGATGACGATTGAACCTTACATCGCCGGGGTTGATGGTGGCTGACAGGCGGTAATTGGCGAACGGAAATTGATCGTCACGCAATAATTGATACAAGTGTTGTTTGTGTTGTGTGTGTGTGTTTGTGGTAAGGGGGCGGATATTCGTATCCGCCCCTTTTTTGTTGACGGATTGCCGGGCCGCCAATTTTGTTGATGGGTCACCGCCGCTAATACGTCAGGTCAACGTGGTGTATGGCCCCCACAGTACCGCTCTCGTTCAGAAAAATCCCGCTCCTGCGCACCGCGCCTATGGTCTCGTTACCGGCGCCCTTTATATCGTAGTCAACCGCCACAGACCCAAGGAAAATCGCGCCCACGCCGGAATCCTTGAGCGACACCAACATCGTCTCGCCGGAGTCCTTATCCACAAACATCAATTTAAGGTTCTCAAAGGCCGAGTCCCCCTCGTCAATCCACCCGTTACCGTCCTCATCGTATGCCATAAGCTCCCAAAATCCATTTCCTGTCTTCGCGCCAAACAGCTCGCTGCCGTCGTTTATCACGCCGTCGCCGTTTTTGTCGAGCGCAAGGAAGCCGGAACCGTTCGTCGGCATAAATATATTCTCCAGCGCATTATCGCCTATCATCAGATCAAACTCGTACCTGTCCTTAGTGAACTCAGGCAGGGTGCCGTCAAAATTGAGGATGAGCGGGTCGCAGAAATTTAAGTTCGCCTCCATTATTGAGGATATCGATGTCGAGTACTCGTAGCTTGACAGCACGTTGATATCGAACCGTATCTGCCGCCCGTCCAACGTGTTGACCACGCCCGACGCCTGAAACGCCATCTCCTGCGTCTCGCGGTACTCCATAAATTGCTCGACGGTAATCTGCGCCGCCGGACTGCTCTGCTGCGGGTTTCCGACAATCAATGCCGACATGGGCATGGGATTGCCGCCGTTATTATTGCCGGACATGATTTTGTCCAAATGGTTAAACTTGTACTTCCGGCCCGTAAGCGCCTCCACCATGCGCTCTATGAGGGTTAGCTTCATGCGGTCCCTGTCAGATATCTCCACCCCATGCTGCGCGCGCGGCGCCTGCCTGAGGGCAATGTTTTTATACCGCGCCGCCGATGGCCGTCCCCACGACATATGGAAGGTATCCCCGCCGCCGCTTCTGTTATCAGACGGCCTGAGCAGGCTGCTGCCGCTCTGCCCGCCATTATTCAATAAGGGAGGGTTATTGCCGATAACGGTAATCCTCTGCGCCATCGAAACGCTCTTCGACGATACCGAGGCAGCCGACATTCCCACCGCGTAAGATTCGATTTTCATAATAAAAGCCCCTTTCGTTCGGCGGGCCTTACGGCCGCGCGAATTACGCTGTTTTAAGTTACAGTTTACATACCAAGGATTGACAGCGCCGCTGTCTCAACGCGGGCATAGAGCCCTTATGCCGCGCCCATTACTCTTATCGGAACAAAAGGCTTTTTTTTAACAGTGAATTTTGTGTTTTTTTCAGAACATGAAATGGGATTCGATTATGCGCACCGATTCGCCGCCCTCGCTGAAGTTTATGAACTTAACGCAGGGGGGCAAAACATCCAAAAATTTCGACCCCCACTCGATAAGGCAGACGCCGTCGCCGTTCAGGTACTCATCGAGGCCGACCGAGCGGAACTCGCGGGGGTCCTCTATGCGGTAGAAATCAAAGTGGTATACGGGGAATTTGGGAGTGCCGTATGTGTTTACGATGGAAAAGGTGGGGCTGCGCACATCAGCGCCGGCGGCGAGCGCCTCAACAAAGCCGCGCACGAACTCCGTCTTGCCGGCGCCGAGGTCGCCGTCAAACGAAAAAACATCGCCCGGCTCCGCGAGCCTGGCAAGCCGCGCACCCAACGCCCGCGTCTCCTCAACCGAGGCCGAGCGCTCACGCATAACTTTCATAACTTTAGTAATCATAACGCAATAGCCCTCCTGCCGTATCCTCGCATATTACGTAAACCACCGCAGTACCCACGGCGGCATCAGCTGATATCAACTTATCCCCCGCTGCGCTCGCTTCCGAACGGGCGGCATATATATAGCGGCAGAATCATCTCGTCGAGCGATATCCCGCCGTAGTGGAAACCGTCCACGCGGTGCTTTTTGCCCCCCTCGCTGCGGGCCGGCAGCGCGAAACCGTAGTTTTCAAGCGCCATCAAACACTTGGCGCCGGGAGCAAACGCCGGCAGTTTGAAGTACGGCAGTTCCTCCAGCAAAAACACCTCCCGCTCATCAACCGATACGCGGGCGCCAAACATACTCCGCAGGCTGCCTATACTGTCCACCTCATAGACATCTGCGGCGCGCCCGCACCGCGTATGCCCGTGGGCCGACGTCAGTATAACCGTACGGGAGTCGCCGCAAACCTCACGCATCATCGCCAGCGTATCCGATGCGGCGAACCAGAACTCCGCCATCCGGCGGAACTCGGCGCTGTCAACGGGCACATCATTTGGCAGGACGGCATCCGGAGCGGGGGACGTAAACTTCTCCACCGCGTCGAGCGTAAGCACCCCGTACGTCTGCGCTTTCTTTATAATATCTATCGCCGCCCTCAAGTGCCGCTTGCCGTTTACACCGTCCAAGCTCGCGTAGTGTGCCTTGACCCCATCAAGCCCCAGGCGCTCAAGGCCGCCGCGCATCAGACGCTTCATTGCCACGGTGTCGCACGCGCCGGACCCGTTTCCGAATACGCCCGGCTCGCGCTCCGATACCGCGCAGGGGTACAGCCCCGCCGCCAGAGCGGGCAGGCAGAAGTTCGGCGTGGTGGGCAGCACGGGCATAAACCGCGTCGCGGTTACAGAAAAATTCCGTTTTATCTCCGCCTCTATCGCCAAAAACTGCGGCATCGACAGGCCGGTCAGCGATACCACCAAAACGCCGCGCCCCTTGCGCAGTTCCGGAGCCACCACTTTCTCCAACACATCAACCGACATAAACGGGCGCCCGGAGCTGCCGGAAGCCCAACCGGCGTAATTGTCAATCACACACGCGCAAAACTTCTTGCCGCTGTCCGACTTCAGGCCCATGTGCATCTGCCGTATGCCCTCGTTGGCCGCGTAATCCATTTCAAGGTCCCACCGCGACAGGGACGTATGCAGGTTCATCCACCCAGCCGCGCTGAGTACGCCGCCCAAGCGCGCCTTGTTCTCCGTGTAGTCCCGCATATACCTGTCGGTCAGCTTGCGCGACGCATGCTCGTTAGACTCTATGGCCCGCTTGCAGGCGCCAAGAAGCTCGTCGGGGTCTACAGGCTTGGTAAGATACTCGTTGTACTTCTTGTCCATAGCCACATCGGCGGCGTGCTGATAGCCGGTAAGTATTATCACCGGCAGCCCCGGCCAGCCGGCCTTTATCTCGTCAAGCGTGGCCGCGCCGCTCTTCACCGGCATCTGCTTGTCGAGCAGCACAAGGTCAAACGCGCCACCGCGCAAAATCCCAATCCCCTCGTCGCCGCCGGATGCGGTGGATACGGCGTAACCTCGCGTCTCCAAAAAGGCAACGTGCGCACGAAGATACTCGATCTCGTCGTCGATCCACAATACGCGCTTGGCTGTTCCGGACATCCCGCAATATCCTTGTCAATTATTTGTCTGAACAAATCTCCGCCAGACCGCCCATATACGGCCTCAAAACCTCCGGCACGGCCACCGTCCCCGCGGCCGTCTGGTAATTCTCCAATATCGCCACGATGATGCGCGCCGTCGCAAGGCCGCTGCCGTTTAATGTGTGAACGTAGCGCGGCTTGTTGTCCCCGCCTTTACCGCGTACCCGTATGTTCGCGCGGCGGGCCTGAAAATCCTCAAAGTTGCTGCATGACGATACTTCGAGATACTTGCCCTCAGCAGCAGCCCACGCCTCAAGGTCGTAGCACTTCGCGGCGGAGAAAGACATATCGCCGTCACACAATAATAAGGTACGGTATTTCAAGTTAAGCGCGCGCAGTATCGACTCGGCGTCCGCCCGCAGCTTCTCATGCTCTTCGTAGGATGTTTCGGGATCCACAAACTTCACAAGCTCGACCTTGTTGAACTGATGGACGCGCAAATACCCCTTTGTATCCTTCCCGTAAGACCCCGCCTCGCGCCTGAAACACGCGCTGTACGCGCAGTAGTTTATAGGCAGCTTTGCGGGATCCAGAATCTCGTCGCGGTGCAGGTTGGTTATGGGCACCTCGGCGGTGGGGATGCAGTACAGCTCGTCCTCCCCCATATAATACATCTGATCCCCGAACTTGGGCAGCTGGCCGACGCCGTACAGGCTGTCCCGGTTCGTCAAAAACGGCGGAAAGACCTCGGTATACCCGTTCGTCCGCGTATGCGTATCCAAAAAGAAGTTGATCAGCGCCCGCTCAAGCAGCGCCCCCTTACCCTTGAGCACCGGAAACCCGGCCCCGGCAACCTTCGCCCCGCGCGGGAAGTCGATAATGTCCAACGCCGTCCCCAGCTCTATATGGTCCTTCGGCTTGAAATCAAACTTTGGCTCCTCCCCCCATTCGCCAACAACGACATTATCCTGCGCCCCATCCCCCCGCGGCACAGACTCGTGGGGAACGTTGGGGATGTGCGACATCAGCTCGTCCCGCCTCTTCTCTAACCCGGCGAGCTCCTCATCAAGCCCCTTGATGGTCTCCCCCACCTGCTTCATCTCCTGCACGAGCGCCTCGGCGTCCTGCTTAGCCTTCTTGAGCCGCGCGATCTCCGCAGACGCGCTGTTGCGGACCCCCTTGAGCCGCTCGGCCTCCTTAATAATGTCCCGGCGGCGGCCGTCAAGCTCGGCCACGGCACCTATATCAACATTGCACTTCTTCCGAACCGCCGCGGCGGCGATCTCGCCGGGGTTGTCCCTTATCCTCTGAATGTCTATCATACTAATTTGCCCTTGTATGTGGTGATTTGCGCTCATGCGGCGGTAAAAACCGTACCGGGATAAATATACATCATGGCGTCGGCCCAAATGGAAATTTTCGCAGAACCGGCTAAAATCCCACCATCACATCCAATATCTTTTTACCACGGCGTTCCACCCAGTTGATCTGCGGCTTGCCCACATTCTCTGTTTTGCGAAAATCAAATGTGAGCAGATAGCCCAAGCCCTTGTTTTTGCTGTCTAAATACCCGAATAGTTGTTCGTAGGCGTCTTCATGCGCGACTTCGCCGTACCACAGTTTCAGCTCAACTATAAACTGCTCGGTGAGGTAGTCTATTACAACATCCGTCCTCTCGCCGTCTCTCGTTTCGCTCTCCAAGTGGTAGAAACCAGTGCCGTTTATGTACGGTACTAAATATGTTATGAAAAGCAGGCGGCATTCCCGTTCCAAAAATTTGACATCTCTTTCACGGTATATCTCATAATAATGGTTCGCGAATTTTTCAAGGAAAAGGGGCATGTCAAAATGTTCTTTGGCAGTTATTGATTTAATTAACGAATCTGATATAATAAGGTTATTTGCAGTCTTTTGTTCCGATACAAAATAATTTATAGTTTTGTTCAAGAAGTCATTGAGTGGATCAAAGTCTGTAACAGAACTATCTACCCAATCATCAGAATTCGACAGGTTTTGCGCACAAAGATATTTTGAACATAGCGAGAGCAAACCCTGACAAAACGCTTGCGCCGTTTTAAACATCTCATCATCTGCGTCTTCGAAGCTGATTCTTATTACCGAATATTTTTTCGACAGATGTTCATCCAACAAAGCCAGCGTCGTAGTTTTACCGTATTGCCTTCCCAGATTTATATTAAGGTAGTATCCGTTATCCACGAATTGCATTATTCGGGAGATCTTCTCGCCGGTATCCGCCATGTAATGACGGCCGGGTACGCAAAGTCCGGTCACGTTGAAGTTACGCATAGTACCCAGAATACTATCCGCCTTAAAAGAAGTGTTACTTTATTTTTGAATAGAGGAAAACGACAGCGCCCACGGTATGGTTCTTCCCGATATCAGATATGTATAGCGTATATGGACAATGTAACGTAAGTCGTTGATCTACAATATGATAACTAATGGGCGGCGAAACTTAACCGCCCTTTTTCATCAATAGACTCTCCGGCAGTCTTCCACCACAAAGACCGTTTGGCACTTCTTGCACTTCGCCCACACCTCAAGCGGAACCCCAAGAGGCGGCATCGGCTAGGAGGGTTTTCGGCGAATTCATGAAAAAACCGCTCCTGACCGCGAAAGAGATTATCCAAAACACCGAAATCTCAAAACCAACAGTAATGAAATCCCTGAAACATTTGTCTGAACTTGGGATAATAAGAAACATCACCGAGAATAAGTGGGGGCAGATATTCGAGTACTCCGCCTATATGGCCAGAATTAATTCCGGCTGCGATACGGACGAACACCGTTCATAGCGGTTATGATAACAAATATACATCTCGCCGGCGGTAATAATGTATATTAACATAATACCATGAAAAAGTCCTTCTCCATCAGCGATATCGCCCAAAAACCGCTCCTCGCGGCTAAGCGCTTTCCGGTAACCGTTTTTCTTGCGGTGGCCTACGCGGCCATGCTTTCTATTGATAAGGTGCAGCACTATACAGGTTTGTTTTCCTACCAGCAGCACTCCTTCTTCCTGGTCAGCATGTTCATCAGCACGGCAGCGGCATTGTGGCTTGAGGATTTTGTTAGTTCATGGAAGAAACACGCAATAACCGCCGCAATAACGCTGATTTGGGGCGCGTCAAAATTTATCGAGCAGAGCGATACCATAGAGCTTACCGCTATCGGGATTGCCGCGTTTTTGGCGCTGTTTTTCCTCCCTTTTCTGAAAAAGGGGAGCGACAACGCTTTTTGGAATTTTGCCATGGATACTGCCTGCCAGCTGGCTCTGGCGTTCATTTTCAGCTGCGTCCTCTACATAGGGCTTTGGGGCGCGGAAGAAGCAATCGAAACGTTTTTTGGTGTAAATACATACAGCGTTGCGTATATACCGTGGGTATTCAGCTTTGTTCTGGCCGCCCCCCTCTACTTTCTGGCGAATATCCCCGGCAAGGCCGCCAAGCGCCGCGAAGAAGTTGCCATAAACAAGGCTCTGAAGGTGTTCGCGCTCTACGTTCTGGTGCCTGTCGCCGCAATTTACACCGTTATTTTATACGTCTATCTCGCCCAAATTATCATTACATGGGAACTGCCGAACGGGTTAGTATCGTATATGGTCTCCGCCATTGCCTTCATTGGGCTTTTGACAGCTGTGCTGCTCTACCCCACCCGCACCACCCTGCCGCGGTACTTCGGCCTGATACTGCTGCCACTTTTGGTATTGATGAGCGCCGGGATCATACGCCGCTTTAACGACTACGGCATTACCGTCGCCCGGTGCTATGTGCTTCTGATGAACCTCTGGTTTTACGGGATTTACGCGTACCTGTTTGTAACTAAGGCAAAGCGCGTCAAGTGGATGCTCATCTCATTTTCCGCGCTCACCCTTATAGCATCCGTTGGGCCGTGGAGCGTTACCGCCTATACAAAGCGCGCCCTGCTCGCCGAAGTAAACAGACTTTCTTTGGAGCTGTACAACGCCGATATCCCGCCTGACGAGAGGGGGATGTTCGATAACTCTGAAAAGGCCGAACGTCTTCGTAACAAGGTAAGATATCTGCAAAATATGTACGGAAAAGAGATTGCCGACGGGATAATAATGCCGGAATTGTCTGCGCTTTACAACAATGCGCTTTACAACAATAGGTACGTTTATGCCTATAGTAAATTGTATGCTCAACCGCTGCATATAAATAATTTTAATACACTGGTTCATTTTAACCATAGCTATGACAACTATAAGGACAATATCAACATCAATTATTCCGTCAAAAAAAATCTTTTATACATAGCAATACCAAGTCACGACAGGACGTTTTCTGTCCCGATGGCACAAATTATAGATAATGAAGAAGTAATCTATCAAGACAGCGGCTATGCCGTTTTAATTGAAATGTTAGCCGTAAAACGCTTCGAAATGTCGGACAGCATTGCGCTGGCCAATATAAAAGGGATCCTGCTTTATAACCACGCAAGTTCCGACACCGCAGCATCGCTGAGCGATTCTATAACAATCCGCAGACCGATGTAATACGCCTACGGCTGAAAACTCGACTGCAGCATCGCCGTCAGCGTGTGGATGTACCGGTACCCCGTCGGCAGGATACGGAACAGATGCGTGTCGGGCCCGCCGAAGAAGACGTAGAGCACAATCATCCCGTGGTCAACATCCGCCAGATGCCAGATGGTCGGTATGTTCATGGACAGGTCTGGAACGCCAATGTTGCAGGTCGAGTTGGGACGGTCCCCCGTGTACGCGCCGCCCTCAAGCCTCGCGCAGGGGATACCCCACGGCACCTCTACCGTCTTGTCGCTGAAGTATTTAAAGTACGCTTCCGCGCCGGCGAGCAGTTCCGCGCGGGATATGCGCTGGCCCACAGGCAGTACCGACCAATCCTCCGCCTTCGAGTACCTCAAATAATTGTTCGCGTCAAACAGCCAATCCCCCTCCTGAGTGAGCACAACGTTCACTTCGGATATCTCGAACCCCGATGACGCGGCGCCCTTCATCATCATCCCCGGATTACGCAAGATAGATGTTTCGCCTGTCGCGTTCACCGAAAGGCGTACGCCAAAGATATATTGGGGATCGTTCGCCGCCGCGATGACCTCGGTAAATGTGGCGCACTGGTCCACGTCGATGAGGTTCATGTGGTGATCCACGGTTACGGGCGCCGACCATAGGCCCTCGCCAAACGGGACAACCCTGTCGCGGCCTTGCCGGGCCTGCCTGTCGTTCTCGACGTAGCGGGCGTTTGATGTGAGCGGCATGAGCGTGTAATCACCCTTATCGAGCGCCTCAAGGTAGGAGTCCACAGCGGCAGTCAGAAGCTCGCGCGTACACCCGTTCGGGGCGAAATGCACATCCGCGCCGCCCCCGCCAACGGATTCGCCCACACCGTCGAGCAGCACAAAATCCCTCTTCGCCGCAACCCCGCCATCGTCAGCCACATTCGCGCAGCCGAAGATAAGGCTAAACGCAAACACCGCCAAACCGCACTTGACAAAACGTATTAATGCCATAATAATACCACTCCCATTAAAAAGCGTGGATAGAAAAAGCAGGCTATATATAGACAATATATATTCGCGGACTCGCCGGCGCAGATAGAAATATTATTTTTTTTTGTGGGCATCTATATGAGATACAACGTAAATGGGGATTTGCCGGTGGGGGATAATTTACACCGAATAGGGGGCTTTTGGGCCCCCTTTCAGTATAAAGCATAACATCACCCCATAGGGGGCCGATGTTTAGAAATCGCTGCCGAACGAACCGTCGTCGGAATCGCCGGACGAACTGTCGTCGGAATCGTCGGACGAGCTGTCGCCGCTGTCGAACCCGCCGAACGAACCGCTGTCGCCACCGGAGATCTCCTCAACAGCCGGGGCGGGCGCCTCGGACGTGGCTGTGGAGCCGCTCTTGGTCTTGGAACCGCCGCAGCCGATAGACAATACGGCCAGGCACAACGCAAAAATTAGGGCTTTCTTCATACTTCCTCCTGCTTTGGTTATAGTGTTTATGATACTACATAATAATTTTCTAATTATTAATATATATCAGTCCCCGCCAAAATCCACAAATAAATAAACATTTTTTTCACGGCCCCGCCACGGCAGGGGCAGCGCCTCCCCATATCGTTAATATAAACTACCGCGAATCGGGCGGTCAAGTAAAAAACATATTTTTACGGAATATCCCCCAAAGCCCCGCCGTGGCCGGGCCGCAAATGGGCCGGCATATCAACCGCCTTGCCGCCCAACCCCGGCAGGCTGCCGGGCACCAAAGTCCAACCGCCGGCCTCGGAAAAGCGCCCACCCATGGCAGGGTCAGCCGCTATCTCCCCGGCGGTGACATCGGCGCCGTCCTTCTCCGCAGCGCCCTTTTCGGGCCACGTTTCCCAGCCAAGCGATACGCACATCATACCTGCATAGGCGGCATTGCCTGACAGCGTATCCGTGCCGTCATCCCCTGTTTGGCCCGCCACGCGCCCCACGTTCTCAACGGCGGCCGCCACGCTAAGGGCTGCATTGAGCGCGGCGCTGCCGGCCACGCTGCTGCTGGAGACAATGCCCCCGGCTATGCCGCCCACATAGTCCTGGCCAACAACCTCGCCGGTGGCATAGCAGTTCTCAACACGGCTGTTCTCACTGACCTTACCCGCTATGCCGCCTACAAGTTCCCGCCCGCTGACCGCGGCGGCAGAATAGCTGTTGGCCGCTATGCTGTTATTGCCAATAAATCCGGCCACTCCGCCAACAACGTCGCCGCCGGTTACAGCGCCGGCGGAATAGCTGTTCTCCACCATGCCGTTTTCTTCGAGAATCCCCGCCACCCCGCCGGCATAACCGGCGCCGCAATCTACCGTGCCCTCAAAATAGCTCCCGGTGACGCGGCTGTTTGTCATAACGCTTCCCACCACCCCGCCTACGGGGCTGCCCCCGCTGCGGCCGCTCACCGTACCGGAAAACCCGCTGCCGGTAATGCGGCTGTCCTCAAAAATTGCCCCCGCTATCCCGCCGATATTAAGCCCGTTCCCGCTAACCGCACCCGCCGCATGGCAGTCTGCCAAAATACCGTTCACGAGCTGCCCGGCCACGCTGCCCGAAATGGCAACAGCGCTGATATTCACGCCGGAGAGCCTCAGGTTTACCACCTGCCCGCCCTCAACAATGCCGAACAAACCCTGCCAGATCCCCACGCGCGGGCGCTTGCACGTAAGGTTGCTCACGGTATGGCCGCCGCCGTCGAACGTCCCGGAAAACGGGGCGCGCTCGCCCGCCTTACTGTCCCACTTGCCGCCAATCGGCGTCCAGTTGCGGTAGCGGGAGAGGTCGATGTCGCCGGCGAGCGAGACCGTCCTGCCGGAGAAGTCGTCCCGGCGCGGCTTGCCGTACCATGTCCCGTTGACGATTTTCGCAAGCCCCGCCAGCTCTTCGGCGGAAGAGATGCAAAAAGACGCGGCGTCCGGGTTGCCGGAGTACCACTTAGTATCAGCCGCCCCACCGCACCCCGCCGCAACGGCAGCCATTACCGCGATAGCGAGCAGCGATATTGTATGATTTTTCATCCGCGCCATCATAATACAATAAATATATATCCCGCGGCGGCACGAATATTATATTCTGATTATAGACCCTTACTATTAAATTAAGTGTAATTTCAGGATTGACGCCGCTTTATTAATCCAACAGGAGGATTCGCCGCCGTGCCCTTTACATCGTCCCACCCCGCACTGATCCTGCCGCTCGCATACCTGCCGCGGAAATACGTCTCAATGACGGGGCTTATAGTGGGCAGCCTGATGCCCGATTTCGAATACTTCGTAAGGTGGCGGAACTGGAGCACTCTAAGCCATACGCCGGAGGGGATTTTCCTGTTCTGCCTGCCGATGGGGCTTCTGACGTGTTTTATTTTCCACAACATCGTCCGCGACCCGTTTATAAACAACCTGCCGCTTTTCCTTAAGGCCCGTTTTATAAAAATAACGCAGATTGACTGGAACAAAAAGTTTATCGAAAATTGGCGCTGGCTTGTCGTGGCCATCTCAATCGTAATCGGCGCGGCCTCGCACGTATTCTGGGACAGCTTCACGCACGGGCCGTACAGGCCAAATCAGCTGCCGAGTACAATTATCGGGGAGATAATCATCCTGTACGTGATATACAAAATGCCCAGAGACGGGAGCGCGGCAGCCGGTTTCAGCATAAAATACTGGGCCGCGTTTTTACTGCTGGCAGCCGCAATCATGTCCGCGCGCGTGCTGATAACCAAACTGCCGTTCGATATGGGGATAATCGGCACTTTCATCGTAAGCTGGATAACCTCCAGCCTGATCTCCATCACGGTGGTATCGTTCGTGTGGAATTTGCGGCGGCGGAAGGCTTGACTGCCATATCGCCGCGCCGCGTTGCCGCTTTCTTGCTTTTAATGCCGCCCGCATTTTCGCTCAATGTCTTCTATGGCGTTTTCTACGCGCTCGGTGTGGTATTGTTCATACATATCGTTTATGTAGTCCACAATCCCCTTTTCTTTCCACAGATTCAAAACATCTTTCGCGAGGGTATTCTTCGCTTCAGCGTATTTTTCCAGCAAAAAGATAAAAAACTCGGCCTTATCGGATATTTTCTTCATAGCATACTCCAATAATACGGCGACTGCCTGTAATCCCCGGTTTGATATTCCGCGTTCCACAGTTCATAAATCAGGTACGGCGACAGTAGATATAATCCGACACTCCTGTCCGCCAGCTTTTCCGCTATTTTGGAGTTATAGAAAACGAATATCGCCTCCTGCTCGTCAATATTGTTCTTCTCTACTATCAGGCGGACTATCATACTTATCAGGCTGATGTTTATATCTGTAATCATAAAATGACCACCCCTGTTCAATATTCTTTTACGCCTTTTGCTAAATATAATATATTCCCATCCACAATACCAATATAAATCACGCCGCCGTTAGGCGCAAGCCGAATCTCCAGCGGGAGTGATTGGACAGATTTGAACTCATAGCGAAAGTTTGTACGTGATGAGCTAAGTCTATAAATAACAGGGCGTTAGACGTGTTTTTACGCGCCATCCCCGTAGCCCGCGGGAAACTGGCCTACGCGTAAGAGGCTGGCCGCGCCCCTCACACGTCAATGGTTATCTCAAAGATTATGTCGTCAAAATTGTCGTCCGGGTGGCCATCGTTGCAGCGGTAGCGCCTGGTGTTGCCGTCTACTTCAAGTATCATTGCCGCGCCGCGTTGCCACATTCTTGCTTTTAATGCCGCCCGCATTTTCGTTTACTGTTGCTAAAAATTCAATTATCTTTGTTTTGCCATCTCAATTCGGGTAATCTCTGATATTCTAGCGGCAGTATCGGCCTTTTACTTATTCCCAAAAAATTTTTACAAGGGTGAGCGCAATAATCAAAATACCAGTTTGAGCGTTTCAGATATGTGCTGCAATCGGAATCAAATTCTTTCTTGAGCAATTTTTGCAAAGCCTCCGGCAAATCATCCGTATGTACCGCCGGCAGTATTTTTTGACACATTGGCGGCACATCAATTGTCGGCCTTTCAAATTCAGGCTGTATTTCACACATCTTTTTGACCTCCAAAACTTGATAATCCGCAAATTCAAAGTCAACATAATATCCATATCCAGAGCCCTCTAAGGGGTCGCATAAATATTCCAATCCTATTAGAACTCCGTCGTCAATCTGGGCGCATCTGTCAATATGTGGCACATATGTCATTTCTACCGTTCCAACAAAAAAAGTGTTTAGCGGCACCCCAGCCTTAACATACGCATAGCCTTCATCTGACTTGGCTACCAATGTCTCTAATTTCCATTTGTTTTTTTTCTTCTTCTCTGAATAATTATCACAAACCCAAACCGGAACAAAAGCTATATCTACTTTTGTTTTTTTAATTTTTAATGTACGCCACTTTCTGACACACATTCCATAACAGTAGAGGGCAATAAGATTTAAAAAAAACGGAGCGCGGCAATTCACCGTACTCGGTTTTAATGGATCAAATTTTTCCCTTTTTCCCCACAAACGGCAAATCAGTTTTTGGGCGTTCACCAGAACATCATCGTCATGGGTGTTCACCGGAACATCATCGTCGATAAAACTTGGCATTATTGCTCCCCTGTTCTTTTAAATTATTGGTTCCACTCCCCGCAGGCCGCCTCACGCGGCCTTTTCGGAATAGCTGACAACGGCGACTTCTACCGCAACCTCCCCCAATTCAGGTTGTCACTATATTAATTTGTTTTTCTCGGCGGTATAGCCGGTTTCTAACCCCCAAATTATACTCGCAGTATTCCATATTCCTTCGACAGGCATTTTTCGTTGTTCGTCTGTTATATCACCAACATCCCAGTGTTTTTCACCATCCCAAAAACTCCAGCAATTAACTTTTAGCGTACCTGGACCTGCTATACCATTTCTAAATAAGGGAAATTTTTTCAACTGTTCTGGTATTTCCATCCTACCAACTTCTTTTATAATTTCCTTCAGTCCCTTTTGCCTGAGAGCTATTCTCAATTGGAACAGGGTACAAAATTGAGGTTCGGTCTCCTTTAGCTCTGATAATTCTGTTCCTATTGGATAAAGATGTACCAGATATGACTTATAGCACTCATTTTCATGAGTACATAAACCGTACGCGACCCCCTTTGATGTTTCCAACGAGAAAATCACCCCGATAACATTTTTTCTAGCCACAATATCCTCCCATCACCCATCAGCCTCCTCGTACTTCCACTCTCCGATGTTGCGCTTCTCGCTGTCGAAATCAACCCCCACCTTAAACAGCTTCTTCCCGCTGCCCGTCCACGGCAGCAGGTAATCTTTGGAATTAATCTGCGCCAGCGCCTCGTCCGCCGATTTGTCTAACTTAAACTCGAAGCAGTACACGAAATTGCTCGTCTCCACAAGCGTATCTATCCGCCCATCCGCAATCCGCACTTCCGACCGGCATTTCAGGCCGAATATCGTGAATATCAGATGTACCGCCGTTTGGTAGTAGTTTTCGGTCTCTTTGATTATGTCGTACGGGACCGACGCGAGGAGCTGGCGCAGGGCGTCTATCGCACCGCCGATATCGCCGTCCAAGAGTGAGTCCGGCAGTTTGTTGAACAGCGTGTTTGCGCTCTCTTTCGAGACCATCAGGTATTGCCCTATCAGCGACTTCGAGAATGACGAGCGGACTTCCAGATTAGGGTAGTCCAGCACGAACTTTTCCCGCTTTTGGTCATAGTCGGATATGGTGAGGTACCCGCTTTGGTACAGTACAGTAACCGCGTCCATGCTCTCTATGTCAAATTTGTAGAAGTTCTCGTACCCTATCCGCAGATTATTCAGATTGAGGATGTTTATCTTTTGCTTTTGGATAAGTTTTATCAAAAATGACGGCGAGCCGGTTTCGTACCAGTAGGGCGAGAATTTTCCACCCTTATCAAAGTGATTCAGTAAGCCGAATGGATTGTAAACGGTCAGCAGTTCTTCCGAAAATCGGTAGCCATTGTAATATTGGCGCAACTCTTCCATATATTTACCGCGCTCCCGGCCTGTTTTCGTCAAAACCGCCTCGATTTCCGGCCCAAAGTTTTGCTCGACCTCCTCCTGCCTCCAGCCGCAAATATCAGCATAGCGCGGGTCCAAGGTCAAATCGCTTAGATGGTTCAAGTCGGAAAATATGCTAACGTGGGCAAACTTCGTTACCCCGGTTATGAACACAAAACGCAGGAACTCATCAGAAGACTTGAGTACTCCATAGAACCCCTTGAGTTCCTTCCTTATCTGATCATGGATCTCCGGCTGATCCATCGTCTCAAGCAGCGGCTTATCGTACTCGTCGATGATCACCACCGTTCTTTCCCCATATTTATCGCAAGACTGCTCTATCAGGCTGGCGAATTGGCTGCCGCAGTCCCCGCCGTCCAAGTCTACCCCATGCCGCTTGGCCTCCCTCTTTAACTCCCGCGTGAGGGACGTGTGCAGCGCCTCCACCCCGTTCGAATAGACCCCGGCGTTCAGGTCCAGCCGGATCACAGGATGCCTCTTCCACCCCCAGTCTAAGGAGTCTATGGCAAGCCCCGGCCGCCCGTCCACCTCCCCAAAAAGCTCCCGCCGGCCCTCAAAAATGGCCCTCAGCGTCGAACAAAGCAGCGATTTCCCGAACCGGCGGGGGCGGGAGAGGAAAAACGCCTTGCCGGAACCGGTTATCAGACGGTGGATCACGGGGGTCTTGTCTACATAACAAAACCCCCGCTCGCGGATGTCCGTGAAATCCTGAATGCCTATAGGTAGTAAACGTGCCATATCCATAAATTACAACACGGCAGAGGAAAAATCAAATAATTCGAGCAAAAATACTGAACCACCTCAATACGACAAAGTAAATCGTCCTTTTTTCCACTCTTCAAGAGTAGTTTCGGCGCAAAACGCAACTATGCTCTTTGGAATTTTTGCAATATCAGCTAATGTTGCCTCCGCCACTTCCGTCGAAACTTTAAGGCTGTGTGTTGCTGCCCAAGCTCGGACGCCAAGATCAGGCGAGGATAGCATTTCCTTGAACAGCGGATGGACTAAACCCCCTTGCTCCTCAATTTGCAGATAAAGTTTTATCACTTTATCGTAAGCCCTGTTTGTTTTCTTGTAATCACACACTTCCGTTGCTTGTCCATGTTCGCTGGCATATTTCGCGTATTCCGCTACCAGTTCTTCAATACTTTTACGGCGTTTGGTCTTTTTTTGACTAATTTTCATAAATCTACTCCGATATCTTTTAAATTTTTAATACCGTTCCCCGCAGGCCTCCAAATGACAACGGAGGCACGGGGGGCAGCTAACCATTCTCAACCCAACTCGTATGTAGTTTAACGAGCTCACATCCAAGCATTTTATGTTTTTTAATTATTTTATAAATTTTCTCCGAAACGAAAACTGATGAGAATGGCTTGTCTTTAAGCCTGAAAATGTGATGCGAGCCAACATTGTCTCCTTTGATCGCGTATACCATTACCGACAATTCAGCTCCGATGTAAACACACTTAGAGTTTTCCAAGTCTAATGCGTCAAGGGATGTAAGCACATTTAGAACAAAAAATTTATCTATTTCCAAACCGGTATCTTTATTAACAACCTTAATAGGCAGTAATTGAACATCATTACTGATAAGATCGCCAAATAGGTTTATTGCCTTCTCAGAAAACATATCCCAGCCATACACGTTACCTAAATAATCAGTTATAACATCACCTTCTTTAGGGTCATATTCAAAGACCATATTGTTATCCCAGTCATCTATAATAGCGCATCTATTTAATATGTACGGATCCTCTACCCTAACAAGAGGTCTGGCCATAATGTCTTTTTGGCGCTTTGGGCCGCCATCGGCTATCATTTGATAGTAATGCATTTTACTCATGTTTTACGCTCCTTAGAAATATGATGCACAATACGTTTTTAATCATTGTCTGCTCTTTTGCCTGTTTAAATCTCCCAATATTTGCCATTTTCTATCCAAAGACCGTATTCGCCGGTCATCAGTCGTCAATGGTTATCTCAAAGATTATATCGTCGAAATTGTCGTCTGGGTAGCCGTCGTTGCAGCGGTAGCGCCGGGTGTTGCCGTTTACCTCAAGGATCATGGCAGCACCGCATATCCAGGAATCTGTAGACGATGCACCAAGCTGCTCCCAAGCGTTATAAACCAGTAATTGCAAGTCTTTTGCAACCCCTTCAAAATGAAGTGTGTTATTGTGATCTCTAAGATCATCTGCCCATGTTATAAAAAATTTTGCTTCTTGGGAGTTGATAATTAATTTGCCTTTTTTCACTTTTAAATGTATTGCTTGCCTCCAATCTGAATTTTTTGAAATAAGTTTTAAAGTCCCAGAAAATTTCTTTTGTACAGGTATTCGGTCTAACCTAATAAGCTCCATACCATTATACTTAATTGGTCCTCCATTAGACTTAACAAAATCTTCGGTAAAACTTGGCATTATTAGCCTCCTCCAATATGGTTTCAACACTCATACATTAAATATACAATACGCATTTCAATCAATCAAGCTTTTTTTATATTTTCCGGCCACGGCATAGATGGGTAGCGGCCGAATCCCCCGGATGCTATTTTAGGACAGATTTGAACTCGCCCCTAAAATCCGTCCTGTGAGGGGCTAAGTCTATGCATAACAGGGTGTTATGCGTATGCCTCGCAGTCTCCCCCCGTCTCCGACTTCAATCCGGAGGGCGGCGTTAGGCTGCTACGGGCGGGATGTTGTCAAGCGGGCAATCACAGAGGAGATGCTTAGGTACTATCGGGCATAAATCAACCTCATCTGTTTTTATGGAAGCCATGATTAAATATTATACATATCCAGCCCATCGCGCTAATATATTTTTTATATGTACCGATATACTATATGGGGCAGTGCGCCGCCCCGGACATTATCAATGCAACGGCAGAAACGGGCATTTTGATGATTAACGCAGCATCCGACATGACCGTCTCCGTCGCCTCAAGCCGGGATAAGCCCGGCGGCGGGCTCGTCAACGCCACGGTTGCGCGCGGGCCGGATCAGGCGGGGGCGCTTACGCTGCGGCTCGACGGCGGGCGCGAGGTGGGCGTGCAGATTGTCGGGGACGGGCCCAAGCTCACTGCCGGGCAGAACGTACTGTTCAATCAGGCGGAGGGGAAGATCTATTTGCCCGACGCAGCGCAAACGCAGCAGGCACAGCAGCAGCCGTCATCATCACAGGCGCAGACGCCCGCGTTGACAGGGGAATCCGCACAGACCCCGCAATCAGCGCAAACGCAGCAATCCGCGCAATCGCAGTTGTCATCACAGGCGCAATTGGCCGCGCAAACACAGCCATCCGGGCAAACAGCCCCCGGCGGCGCCGCAGCTGTTTCAGGCGGGCAGGTGGGGCAACTTAAAGACAAACTTGAAAGCCCGCTTTTGCGGTCTATCCCAGCCTCCGTATGGGAGCAGATTATTGGCGAGCGCGGCGGCAAGATAGACGCCGAGGCGCTCAAGGCGCTCGACAGCGCGCTGCGCAACCGCAGCATCCCCATAGACCCGTCGTCTCCCATTCAGATGGAGCGTATCGGGCAGTGGCTGCGGACCGTGCTCGACAACCCGCATTTGGCAGAAGAGCTCGCCGAGCGCGTACCGGTATCGGGCGGGAAAGATATCGCCGGGCTGATGGAGCTTATAGGGAAGGCAAACGCGGGGCTGCTGCCGAAAGACGCGGCGGCGGGGATATCGCCGGAACGGTTTTTCATTACTATGGACAAGATGCTCGGCGCGGGATTATCCGCAGACAAGCTTTTGGCTTTGGGGATAGACAGGAGCCTGATTGCCGCGCTCACCGGCGGCGTTAACGCCAACAGCGGCGGCGCGATGCTGGAGATTCTCCTGAAGTCAACCTTCTCCTCCGCACCGAACGCGCTGCTTGACATGATGAAACAGATAAACGTGTCAGCCGCTGCCGCCGGCAGCGCGCCGTTGCCGTCGGCGGAGGCGCAGCGCATTGTGAACAATATCATAAATAATTTACCGGCGCAGGCGATAATGAAGCCGGAGGTTCTGCACGACGCGCGGCAGATCTCGCCGCAAAATCTGACTACGGAAGTGCAGGCGCCGCAGCGGGCGCCGGTACAGGGTTCCGTTATCCCGCAGATACGCTCGGAATATTCAGCGTTGACGGAGTCGGCTATTCAGCTGCTTTTGGGGGGGGATAATAAGAAGGCGGGGGCGGAGATCAGCGAGAGGATCGGGGCGCTGGGGCGGCTTGTTGAGAGGATTCCGGTTGCGGATGGGCGGGTTGACGGTGGGCAAAATGTCTCTTCTGTTGGGGGGAGGGGTTCTGTTGTTGACAGACCATTCGTTGCTGATAAGCCATCTGTTGCGGCGGACAGGACGTTTGTGGCGGATAAACCGGTGGGCGCGGAGACTGCCGGCGACCGGGGGCGAACGCCACTGCAAGGCGTTGAGCGCGGCATCACGGTTGACAGACCGGCAGGTGTTGAGCGAGGGATAACGATTGACCGGCAGGCAGGCGTTGACAGAGCGGTAATTGTTGATAAACCGCCAATATTGACAAACGATAACAAGACGGCGGCTGATATCAGGTCATCGGTATTAACAAATGATATCAGGACGGCAGTTGATGGAAAGCCACAGGTATCTGCAAGTGAAATCAAAACGGCTGCCGACGGCAAATTTCCGGCATCGACAAACGAGGTCAGAACAGCGGCTGATGTTAAATCGCCGGTATCGACAAATGAGATCAGGGCTGCTGTCCCCACTGATAACAGGATGCATACAGCCCCAATAGACAGACCCGCTGTTATCAATACACCGGCTGCGGCCAAATCATCCGTTATCGACAGGCCACAAACATCAATACCCCCGGTAAGAGCAGACAACATCGCCAAACCCGTTGATATTCAAACGATCAAAAACGACAGCATGAGGATAATCGACAACCTGAAATCGGCTGCCGAGCCTGTCCTGCGCAGCATAGAGCGAAACAGCGGCATTGACACGGGAGAAAAGACGCGGCTGCTCGGTGCCGTCAGAGACGCCATCTCCACGCTCGACAACACCCTGCGCCCTCTGGCCCGCGAGGGCCGCCCGGTTCCGCCGGAGTTCTACGAGCGCGTTACATCATCGCCAAAGCACCAGATCACCGCGGAAACAAAAAATGAGGTATTCGTGCGGATCAATACGGCGCAAGACCTGATACGCAACACCATAGACACAGTTCAATCCAAATCCATACCCGTTGACAGAGGCGTATCTAATATCACTAATATATTAACATCGCAATTATCAACGGATAAAAGCATCCAAAATGCCGCCAATCCGTCAACACAGCCGCAGCAGCAATTATCCGGTGATAAACCCGTATCAACGCCAAATGCAATCAACACATCAACACAATCACAACAACAACAATTATCCGGTGATAAATCCGTATCAACGCCAAACGCCGTCAATCCATCAACACAACAGCAACAACAATTATCCGGCGATAAACCCGTATCAACACCAAACGCAATCAACACATCAACACAACAGCCACAACAATTATCCGGCGATAAATCCGCACCAACGCCAAACACCGTCAACACATCAGCACAATCTCAACCACAGCAACTGCCACCTGACAAGCCCACACCCAACACCTTCCTGCAAATGGCCGAACGTATGTGGGCCGACACCGAAAAGATACGCGCCGGCTTCCGCGAAGCCTTCTCCTCCCTCGACCTGCCGAACCGCGCCTCGCCGCTGGAGCCAGCCGCGTCTGACAAATCCACACCCCATGTTATAAGGCAGAGCATAGACGCGCTGCGCACCGAGATACTTTTAGACGTATCGCGCGCGCTGCGGGAGGTATTTTCATCCGTCGAGGATTTACGGAACATCGTCACGCAGCTTTCGGACAAGCTGAAGATGCTGCCGGAGGCGGAGGCCGCGCTGCTTCGCGCGGTGCGGGATCTTGAGCATCAGGCGCACCGCAGCGGCGCGGAGGTCAACGACCGCTTGAAAGACATCCTCAGGGAGCTAAACCGCCTGCAGTCCGACGCTACGAAAGCGCGCGAACCGGGCGCGGACAGTATGCCCCGCCCCTCCCCCGCCGACGCCGTCCGCTCGGCGATAATGGGCGCCGCGCGGGGGCTCGAAAACCTGCAGCTTCTGGCCAGCCAGACACGCGGCACGGAGCTCCAGCAGCAGGTGCTCGCCCTGCCCGTTAAAATAGGCGAGGAGTGGAACGAGGTGCACATCAAGTTCGTAAAAGACAGGAAGGACGGGGGCGAGAAGAAAAAGTCCGGCGGGCACGTCTCCATCTACATAAATGTCGCCCCGTCGAAGCTCGGCTCCGTAACGGCGCACCTCGATTTCTACCCGCCATCAAGCCTCAAGCTGTCGCTTGGATTCGAGAAGCCGGAGGTTACGAATTGGTTCCGCGAGCGGTACGGCGAGCTGCGCGGGGCGCTTGCGGAGGCGGGGCTGCCGGGCACGGCGCTGGAATTCCACACCAGCCGGGCGGCCGCCGCCCCGGCGGTAAAAAAGGACGTATCCGCCGCAAAACCGGCGGAAACCGAGACGAAAACCGGCGTTATAGGGCTCGACGGCAAGGTGGACTTTAAGGTATGACGGAACAAAATATGAAAAAAGTTAGAGACGCCGCCGTGGCGTTAAAGTATAATGAGAATGAGGAGGCCGCTCCGCGGGTGACCGCCAGGGGGTTCGGCCTTATGGCCGACAAGATCCGGGAGATGGCGGAGCTAAGCGGCGTCCCGATACGAAAAGACAGCGACCTCGTCGAACTGCTGGCGCAGATCGACATAGACAGGGAGATACCGCCGCAGCTATACGCGGCCGTGGCGGAGGTGCTGGCGATGGTCTACAAAGCTAACAACGCAATAGGCGGGGAGAAAAACGGTAATGGGTAAGGGCAGGATAAGTACAACAGCAGTATCGCTGATGTTGGCGCTAATATGCGCGGGGTTCGTTGACGCGCGCAACATCCTCTTTCTGGGGCTGACGGACAGCAGGGGCGAACCGGCGCAGCCGCACCTCGAACAGGCGCTGCGCAACAAGTTCGCGACAAACACGACGTTCGGGATGCTCGGCGACCTTGAGACTCAGCGCGTTATCAGGGAGATCGAGCGGCAGGGGCGCAAGCGCACGGAGACGTTTTTGCCGGCGCGCGCGGGGCTTACCGATTCTACGATTGTTATACGGGGGATTGTAGAGGAGAATACGATGGCAATCAAGCGGCGGTGGGGCGCATGGAGCAGGATTGACGCCACCCTGACGGTCGAGATGATATTTAAGGAGGTCGTGGGGGCGGAGGCTTACGAGGGGCGGTTCAGCGCTTCGGCATCTAAAAACAAAAACTTCGTTTTGTTTGGTAATCCGCAGAAGCTGGTGCATATTTCGGCGGTGGACAGGGCGGAGCTTACGGGGGTGCTGCACGGGAAGATTGTTAACGATGTGGCGGAGTTTGCTACGCACTGGTTTAAGTCTATGGCCAGCGGGCCTGTGCATAAAAAAGCTGCGGAGGAGGAAAGTGCGGCGGTTGATTCCGCTGCGGCGCCGCAGGGGGGAGATGGGGCTTTTCCGGAGGCGGATGAGTTGATGACGGAGGAGTAGGGGGCGGGGGCTGTGCCCCCCTCTTCTCGCAAATGCAACGTCAAAATCAACATCAGCTTAAAAACATCGTATCAATGCGGAAATATCAATTCATCCCAAATATGCGGGGCTATTTGGGATAATGAAGCCAGAATATCTTTTGCGTCAGCCGCACTCTCTATTGTTAATTTTATTTCAAGGCGTTTTTTTTCAAATCCCGGCGATGGGATGAATTGGATTTTGGATGGGGAGGGGTTGGCGGCGGCGGCTGTTTTTTTCCAGCGGTCCTGTAACTTTGAATACTCCGGAAAACGCATTTTGTACAGCTCGTTTCTGATTTTTTGGGATTTTTGCGGGGCGTTCAGCTTTTCGTTTTCTATTATCGTCCGGATTTTATCGCCGTTGAGGATATCATCAATAGATATATTCTCCCTGTAGGCTATCTCCGGCAGCCACTCGGCCAGTTCGCGGCGCGTTTGGTGCGTGAAGCGGTGCGATTCCAGGAATTTTGTTAACGCGGGGGCGGGGTTCATTCGCAGGCCTCCACTTGTATGTTTTCGACCTCCCACCTTGCCTTGGCCTGAATAGTGTCCGGCACGGTGAAGAAGCGTTCGGGCGCTCTCCACGGGATCAGTTTGCCGGTTGTCAGGCGGTTATCATTATTGTCATCAATAAACCACATCAGCGTACCTTTAGACGCGGGAATAGAGTCAAATGTGAATGTTCCAGCCTTGTCAGCTACCGTAAACGTCTCCACGTCTCCCCTGCCTGTCGGGCGGTATACCCACTTGCGCTTGTCATCCGGCTCCAAACAGTCTGCGCCGCCTTGCAGACGGTAGCAGACGCTGTCGGCGGGGATCGTTTTTATGGTAACTACCGCGCTGTCAGCCGCGGTAACACCGTTTACAGCTTTAACAGCCTGAACGGGAACCCTCAGTTTGTATGTCGTACCCGGCAGCAGCCGCCTCGACGGCGCGAGGCGCGTTGTGTCGGAGTGACCGTCTGCAGCCGCGAAAAAAAATACCACGGAGTCAGGGGGCGCGGCGGCGGCCTTTTGTAATGTATCTACCACCGCCGTATCAATGCCAACTGTATCAATCACACCCCTGACATCCCTGACCTCCTCCGCCGTAACCATGCTCAGGCTAACGCGCACCGGCATCGTCCACACCAGCCGCAGTTCAGGGCTGTGGCTGGTCGGGCTGTCGGGCAGGGATTTCAGGAACTTGGGCGGCAAGGTATCTTGCAGTACGCGCGGGACCGTAGCCGTATCGCTGTCGGACGGGTAGAGGCGCACAAACCGCTCGGCCTTAGTCACGGCGATAACCTGCTCGTGCGATGTAAAAACCGGATCCCCCACGCGCAGACGGCCTATGCGGAACTGGTCGGTGAAGGCAACGGCGCGGTACCGGCCCTCCCGCAGGTTCGAGAAGCTGAACGCCCCGGCACTGTCCACCGGCAAGGCGTAATCGGGCACGGCGAAGTACCGCCCGTCTTCCCAGCCGTCCCCCTCAAAATAAAGGGCCACCCTCGGAACCGTAACCAGCGCGCCAAAGGGTACCACGGCGCCGGCGAGCCTGCCGCTGTCAAGCTCCGCGCCGGTCGAAAAAACGATGTTTACTGGAGCGGCAAGCCCGTTGCCGCGCAGGTCCTGCAGCGCGGTGCCTATCACAAGATGGTACGTCGTATTCTCCCCAAAAGACTCCTTGGGAACGACCGCCAGCCTGTTTTTGGACGCCCTGACATCAAATCCCCCCGCAAGCGGCGGATATACGGAGACCGCGCCCTTGGCGGAAGCGGTGTTGATCCACTCCGAGAACGCTACTGTTACCGGGGCGCGCGGGTTGACGTTCACCTGCCCGGCCGCCGGCGACGATACGGCCACCGACGGCGGCTCCTTGTCCACCGGCCCCCCGCCCGGCGCGCCCTGATTGGCGCAGAAAAACAGAGCCGCAGCCAGAAATAGCACCGCCAATCCGCCCCGCGCACCCCCGCCGGGACGAAACGCGCCCGCCCGCCGCGCCGAATTCGCCGCAGCCGCCTTTTTAAGGATAATATTTGTTTTCATTGCTTACGCGCTGCCCTGATTTATATTATAGTTCTGTATCAATACTTAAAATATATCATGCCAACAAAAAATAGCAGGAGTCGTTGTAATGGAGAAACAATACAACCCGTCGGACGTCGAGGAGCGCCTCTACGCCCACTGGATGAAACAGGGGTACTTCCGCGCCGGCGAGTCGTCCGCCAAGCCCAAATACAGCATCGTGATCCCGCCGCCCAACGTTACCGGCGTGCTGCATATGGGCCACGCGCTCAACAACACGATACAGGACATCCTCATACGCCACAAGCGCATGAAAGGGTTCGAGGTAATGTGGATGCCCGGCACCGACCACGCGGGCATCGCCACGCAGAACGTGGTGGAGCGCAGGCTCGCCAAAGAGAAAAAGAACCGCCACATTCTGGGGCGCGAAGCCTTCATAAAAGAGGTGTGGAAGTGGAAAGAGGAGTACCACGCCACCATCACCAACCAGCTCAAAAAATTAGGCTCCTCCTGCGACTGGAGCCGCGAACGCTTCACCATGGACGACGGGCTGTCGCTGGCGGTAAGGCGGGTCTTCGTCAAACTCTATAACGACGGCCTGATTTACAGGGGGAAATACATCATCAACTGGTGCCCACGCTGCGAAACCGCGCTGTCGGATGAGGAAGCAGAGCACAAAGAGCTCAACGGCAAGCTTTATCATCTTCGCTACCCATACGAAGACGGAAGCGGATACGTAGTCGTGGCGACAACACGCCCGGAAACGATGCTTGGCGATGTCGCGGTAGCCGTCAACCCGACCGACGAGCGCTATACCTGCATCAAGGCGAAGAAAATCAACCTGCCGCTCACCGGGCGCGTCATCCCGTTTATCGAAGACGGCTTCGTAGACAAGGAGTTTGGCACCGGCGCGGTCAAGGTCACGCCGGCGCACGACCCGAACGACTTCGGCATGGGGCAGCGCCACAACCTCGTGCCCATTATGGTGATGGACGGCAGCGGGAAGATGGCCGGGGATATCCCCGAAAAGTATAAGGGAATGGGCCGCTTCGACTGCCGCAAGGCAATCATCGAAGACCTTGAGGCCGCGGGGCTCGTAGAAAAGATCGAAGAGCACAAACACGCCGTAGGCCACTGCTACCGCTGCGATACGGTCGTAGAGCCTTACTACTCCGACCAGTGGTTCGTAAAGATGAAGCCGCTCGCCGAACCGGCCCTCGCCGCCGCCGTCAACGATGAGATACGGTTCTACCCCGCCCGCTATAAAAAAACATACATCGACTGGATGGAAAACATCCGCGACTGGTGCATCTCGCGCCAGATCTGGTGGGGGCACCGCATACCCGTATGGTACTGCAGCTGCGGGCAGGTCATAGCAGACGAAGAGGCGCCCGGCAAATGCACGCACTGCGGCTCAACAAACCTGCGGCAGGACGAAGACGTGCTCGACACGTGGTTCTCGTCGTGGCTGTGGCCGTTCTCTACCATGGGGTGGCCGGAAGATAATAACTTCATAAAAAAATTCTTCCCCACCGACACGCTCGCAACCGCGCCGGAGATACTCTTCTTCTGGGTCGCGCGGATGATCATGGCCAGCTGCCACTTCACCGGCAAGCTCCCGTTCACCGATGTCATACTGCACGGTACGGTGCGCGACAAAACGGGGCGCAAGATGAGCAAATCGCTCGGCAACACCATCGACCCGTTAGAAATCATCCGCGACTACGGTACCGACGCGCTGCGCTTCTCGATGATAATGATCACCGCGCAGGGCTCCGACGTGTTCCTGGGCAAAGATACGTTCGACATTGGCCGCAACTTCGCGAACAAGCTGTGGAACGCGTCGCGCTTTCTCCTTGGCAATATCAATGACGGGGCAGTAAAAGGCGCGCTGCCGCCTGCTGATAGATTGAAGGCAGAGGATAAGTGGATACTGTCGAAGCTGCAGCGCGTCATCAAAAACATGGACAGCGCCGTAAGCACATTCCGCTTTAACGAGGCCTGCCACACGATGTACGACTTCGCGTGGGGCGAATTCTGCGACTGGTACATTGAGGCGAAAAAGGCCGACTTCTATCAGGAAGACGACCCGCAGCTCAAAGCCGACGCGCTGTCGCTGTGCGGATACCTCCTCGCGTCGCTCCTGAAATTACTGCACCCGATAATGCCGTTCATAACCGAAGAGATATGGAGCCATTTGAGGGCTAAAATGACATTCGACGGAGTCATAGACGCGGAATCAATCATGCTCGCGAAATACCCCGAACCCGATACGTCACTAATCAACGAAGCGGTGGAAAATAATTTTGACATACTGAAAAGCTGCATCATCGCGCTCCGCACCATCCGCTCGGAAAACAATATCCCGCCCGACAAGACGGGAACCGCGGTCATCATCCCCGCCGACAAGGCGGTATCCGACTGGCTCGCTTCACAGACGGCAGTAATCAACACCTTCGCGCGGCTGTCGGAAACTACTGTCGATGTAAACGCGAAAAAGCCGGGGTTCGCAGGATCGTCGGTCGTCCGCGGCAACCAGATATTTTTGAGCCTTGAGGGGCTGATCGACAAAAAGGTAGAGATCGACCGCCTGACAAAAGAGGCCGCGCGGCTGAAATCGATGGCGGCAAATACAAAGGCGAAACTGGAAAGCGAAAACTTCGCCTCCCGCGCACCCGCCGAGGTCGTCGAGAAAGAGCGGGAGAAGTATCAGGGCATACTCGTAAACCTTGAGAAGACCGAAAAGGCGCTGAAAGATTTGCAGTAGGGGGCGCCCTGCAATATTTATTATAAACGGCCTGCCAATAACTTGCGTTGATCCCGGCAGGCCGCATTTAATCCATCCTCCATTAATGCTCAACCGGAACCATCAATACCCCGGTGTGCCGTATTGGTTTGTCTGCCCGGCAATCAACTCCGCGGCCGCGGCCCAGTTCTTCCCAAAATTGTTCTCAATCACGTCATAACGCTCGCGCGACAGCTCTATAGAGCGGTTGTTCGACGACGACAGCGCCGGCCAGCCAAGTGCGCTGTTGTTGCCGGCGCAGATCACCCTGTCTATAACCGGGCCGGTCCGGCCACGGCGCAGCGTTATCCAGTTGCCGGTAGTGGTAATCGGCAGACCGCCGGTGGTCACGGTGTGGATGTTGACATACGGCAGCGCCTGGCGGCCTATCACTAAATAAGCGCCGCCGCCAACCGTCACATTATCAAAATCGCGCACCGTGCCGTCAATGTCCGTCGTCAGCACCTCAAAAAAACGCGCTTCGTCGCCGGGGTTGTACACCTCAATGTAGTTGTCGTTACCAACGTTCCACATTATCTCGGTGATAATAAGCTCCCCGGTCTCCACTGCCGCCGACTCTCCGCTGTTAAAGTTGTACGAGCCCACGGTAACGCCCGGCGCGTACATGGCGACGTCCACCGCTATCATCCCGCTGTTCTCCATGAAATGCAGGTCGATGGTGTTGTCGCCGCGTGCGTTGAACGTAAACTCCCGCGTGGCCACGTGCGTGGTATCGCCGCCAACCGCGATAATCGCTATACGCAGCACCCCGGTAGTCTTGTCGGGGATGTTGTCGAGGGTCATGAATGTCCGCGCGGCCCTGCTTACGCTGTTCTCCGCCACCACCGTCCCGTCATGCGCTGTGAAAACGGCGTACACGGAGTTAACGGTCGTAGACAACCCGGCAAACTGCAAATAGACAGACCCCGCCGCCGGAATCAGCGTCGTCACAACCGGCGTTACCACAGCGGCCTCAATGTTCACCGTGTGGTACTCAAGCGAGTCGATGTGCGTGACGCCGCCGCCCCTGTCAACCGCCCAAATACTGACATTACGGTTCTTGCCCACGGGAACCCGCGTGACCGTCTCACTGACCGACGGCCTCGAAAAATCAAGACGGGTGCTCTCGAACCGCGTCGGGGCCAGGTCTTCGCCGCTCACCTCAATAATGAGCCTGTCGGCGACGGTAGCCTGCACAGACGCCCCGCCGGCCCCCTTTAGAAGAGGCGGCGGGGTAACAACACGGACGCGGACCTCAAGCGACCCAAACTCCTCCGGCCCGGACGGACCGGAGCCCTTAACACACGCGAGGGACAAAAGCAGCCCCCCCGACAACAGGAAAATCACAGTACTGCAAACACAGCGGGCACAACGGTTTAGACGCGGCACAAAAATGCGCATATGGCGTCCTCCTTCTTAGTTAAGGTTTTGTAAAAACGTTAAATATAAGGTAAACCATGTGAGCGGCTGTGAGCGCAGCGCGTGTTACCGGACAGGGCCGCAGGTCTGCCCGGGATACAACGCTGCATAATTAATATAATTGATGCCCATCCGCAATACAAGATTTTTTATTTTACAAAATTCTGCCTGAACCTGAGGTGTCCGTCAAATGGAAATTTGTTGTATACCCGGCCTGGGCACAGGGTGCCGCGGTGCGACTGCACGACAGCCGTGATGTCGCCGGACGGCACCCTGCACCCATGCCTATAGCGTGTACACCAAATGTTTATTTGTTGAACACGGGGGTTGCGGGCGCGATGAATCGCGCCCGTGGGGTATGCGGCAAATGCAATTTTGTTGCGATAATGGCATTGTAGGGGCGTTGCGTGCAACGCCCCTACGGTTGGATGTGCGATAATTGTAAATTTTTCGCAATAGGTATGGGTGCGGAGTGGGGCGGAGGCGACATCCCGCTCCAAGGATCCTCCACGAATACTTACCTGATTTATATCAACACGCCCCCTTGACCTCCGTTTTGCAGGCCGGGCAGCGCGTCATAATCCCTTTCCGCTTGTACTCCTTTTGGGTCAGGTACGGGTTCCCGCAGTTTTCGCACTTCTTCGCTATGGGCTTGTCCCAGGTGGCGAAGTTGCATTTGGGGTACTTGTCGCAGCCGTAGAAAACCTTGCCGCGGCGGGTTTTGCGCTCCACTATGTTCCCCCCGCACCCGTCGTTCGGGCAGGTCATGCCTATGGACAGCGAGCGGGTGTTTTTGCAGTCGGGGAAGCGCGAGCAGCCTAAGAATTTGCTGTTGTTCATCGTGAGGATGACCATCTGCGCGCCGCACTTGTCGCACTTTTCGTCTACCGGCACGGCCGCGGTCTTCTCCAACGGCTCGGTATGCTTGCAGGCGGGGAACCCCTGACAGGCGAGGAACTTGCCGTTTTTGCTCCATTTTACGACCAGGAAATTCTCTTTGCACTCCGGGCACTGCCTGTCGGTAACCTCCTGATTCTGGGCCCGCAGGTTTTTGATGCTCTTTTTGACGATTTCGAGGCGGTCTGAAAACGGCGCGTAAAACTCCTTGAGTACCTTGATCCAGTCGGCGCCGCCGGACTCTATCTCGTCGAGCGTATTCTCCATACCGGCGGTGAAGCCCACGTCGAACACGTCGGGGAACTGCTCGACAAGCGTGTTCTTGACCATATAGCCGACCTCCGTAGGCGAGAACCTGCGCGCCTCGACCGTGGTGTACTTGCGGCGCTTTAGCGTGTCTATGATCTGCGCGTACGTACTTGGCCGCCCGATCCCCTTATCCTCAAGCTCCCGCACGAGCGACGCCTCGGTGTAGCGCGGCGGCGGCTGGGTGAAGTGCTGCTTGTCTATAAGCTCCTGCTTGTTTACCTTGTCGTCGGTCTGCATGTCCGGCAGCTTCTCGTTCTGCCCCTCGCCGGTGTCTACCGCGTCTTCCACGCTCTCGTCGTAAAGCGCCAGAAACCCGTCGAACTTCATGATTGACCCGCTCGCCCTGAATATGCACCCGCCGCCGTCTATGTCTACGCGTGTCGAGTCGAAGAGCGCGTTCTCCATCTGCGAGGCGAGGAAGCGCTTCCACACCAATTCATATAACCTGTACTGATCCTTGGACAGAAACGCCTTGACCTTGTTAGGCGCGAAGTTCAGGTTTACCTGCGACGGGCGGATGGCCTCGTGGGCGTCCTGCGCGTTCTTGCTCTTGCCGTAGAAGCGCGGCGACGACGGCATGTGATTCTCGTCGAACAGGCTCTTTATGACGGTGCGCGCGTCGGTGAGCGCCTCCGCCGCGATGCGCGTCGAATCCGTCCTCATGTAGGTGATAAGACCCATGGAGCCGAGCTCGCCGAGTTCCAGGCCCTCGTATAGCTGCTGCGCTACCATCATCGTTTTCGCCGCGCTGAAGCTGAGCTTGCGGGCGGCCTCCTGCTGCAGGGTGGAGGTGATGAACGGCGGGTACGGCTTGCGGCTCTTCTGCGTCCGCTGGACATCCGTTACGGAGAATTTCTCGTTTTCCAAACGCGCCAGCGCCGCCTTGGCCGCGGCCTCATCGGGCAGCAGCGGATCATCGTCGGCGCCGCCGGATTTACGGCCGTCTACCGACATCAGCTTGGCGGAAAACTTCGTCCCCCTGTGGTCGAATATCCCGTGGATCGACCAGTACTCGCGCTGCACGAACGCCTTGATTTCATCCTCGCGCTCACATATAAGCCGCAGCGCCACCGACTGCACGCGGCCGGCGCTCAACCCCTTAAAAACCGTACGCCACAGTATGGGCGACAGCTGGTACCCGACTATGCGGTCGAGTATGCGCCGTGTCTGCTGGGCGTTTACCTTGTTCATGTCTATGTCCTGCGGGGTGTCGAACGCCGCGAGCACCGCGCGCTTCGTGATCTCGTTGAACATCACGCGCTTGACGGCGCCGTTCTCGCTTGCGATGCTGCGCGCGACGTGCCACGCAATGGCTTCGCCCTCCCGGTCGGGGTCGGGCGCGAGGTAGATGTTCTCGGCCTTGGCCGCCTCGTCCTTGAGCTCGCGCAGCACGCGCGTCTTGCCCTTGGAGACGGTGTACTTTGGCGTGAAGTCGTTATTGATGTCGACCCCGAACTCCTTCTCCGGAAGGTCGATTATGTGCCCCATCGTCGCCCTTACCGCGTAGTCTTTCCCCAGATACTTGGAAATGACCTTGCACTTGGCCGGAGACTCTACCACCACTAAATGTTTAGCCATGATAATTCCTATTCTTGCCCTGTCGTTTCGATAACGGCGGCGAACGGCTGCATTGCCGCCCCGCAATCATCCCGTCATATGTTGATAGATATTTACGGGCGAACACAGTCCGCCCCAACGAACCACATCCCGTCAATACATCAACCTTATCAATGCCTGAAATGCCTCATTCCGGTAAACACCATCGCAATCCCATATTTATCGCACGCCTCAACCACCTCGCTGTCCCGCTTCGAACCGCCCGGCTGGACGATATAGCGGATGCCAGCGGCGTTCGCCTCGTCTATCGTGTCGGCAAACGGGAAAAAGGCGTCGGACGCCATAACTAATTCCGCAAACTCCGGCGGCGTACCCTGCGGCACGGGTTCCGAGCGCTTCCCGTAATCCATACGGATGTTCTCGGCCGCTTTGGTCACCGCGAGCTTCCTCAACGAGTCTACCCGGTTAGGCTGGCCCGCGCCCATCCCGATAATACGGTTGAGGCCGGGTAAATATTCTTGCGCGAGGATAATCGCGTTCGACTTGACGTGCTTGCACGCCTTGTTCGCGAATACCGCCAGCGCCCCCTTGTTCTCCGGGAACTGCGCCTTAGTGACAGCCTCCCATTTCTCAAACACGGCGGCGTCCCGGCCCTGCCGCAGCATCCCGCCGGTTACGTGTTTGAGGACGTATTTGTCATCCACACGCGGGCTGCCGGATCCACCCGCAAGCTCGCCAGTCCTTAATATACGTAATGACGCGCTCTTCTGCTTCAAATATTCCAAAGCGTCGTCACTGAAATCCGGCGCGATCAGCAGTTCCACAAACCGGCCCGCCAAAACCTTAGCCGCCTCAATATCCACGGCCCGCGTCACCGCGATGACGCTGCCGAAAGCCGAAACCGTATCCCCCGACCACGCCGCCTCAAGCGCCTGCGCGACCGTTTTTCCGGTCGCGTACCCGCAGGGGTTCATATGCTTGACGACCGACGCCGCCGGCGCATCCGCCAGTTCCTTTACCGCCTCAAGGGCCGCGTCGCCGTCTACTATATTATTATAGGACAGCTCCTTGCCGCCCAAAAGCTCGGCGGCAGCCATGGACGCCTCCGTCACCCGCTTATCTTTATAAAAAACGGCCGACTGGTGCGGGTTCTCGCCGTACCTGAGCACGTCCCCGTCTCCATAATATAATTGCAGCACTTCCTCATTCAAATAAATTTTTGAGAGATAGGCATTTATCGCCGCGTCGTAGGCCGACGTATGCCGGAAAGCCTTGACCGCCAGCCGCTTGCGCGTATCCTGCGTAACCGCCCCGCCGTGAGCCGCCAATTCCGCCCCAACCGCCCCGTAATCCGCCGGATCGACCACCACCGCCACAAACGCGTGGTTCTTCGCCGAGCTGCGCACCATGGCCGGGCCGCCTATGTCTATGTTCTCAATCGCCTCTTCCACCCCCGCCCCGCCGGCCACCGTCCGCTCGAACGGGTAGAGGTTCACCACTACCATATCTATGGGGCCGATGCCGCACTGCTCCATCTCCTTAACGTGCCGCGGGTTGTCCCGCACGGCCAATATCCCGCCGTGGATCTTGGGGTGCAGCGTCTTCACCCGGCCGTCCATCACCTCCGGATGGCCGGTATACGCGTCTACCGCCACAACCGGCACTCCGTTGTCCGACAATAACTTACACGTCCCGCCGGTTGACAATATCTCCACCCCGCGTGATGAAAGCATCCGCGCGAAATCCACCACCCCGGCCTTATCAGACACGCTTATCAGCGCCCGCTTGACGGCTATTGCTCCCTTATCCATAATATTAACGCTCCTGACGGACTGTTTTGGGTCGATACGGTACAGTTTTACAAAATAATATATACCGCGCGGCGAAATGGCAAAAGATTGCTGCCGGCGCAAAAAGGGGCGGACGGGGAGGATTATTCCCACAAATATGTTGCGTGGGCGGCGGCGATATGTATATTCATTAATATATGAAAAAGATGCCACCGCTGCCATATAATGCCGTCGTGCCGTTATTTATCCTCTGCGCGCTGCTCTCAGGGGGGCTGGTGTATGCCGTTACGGACATCGACACGTCCAAAAAGTTCAATCCGAACCTGACAATATTAGACCCTGCCCCCGCCGGATTGGCCCCGGCGGACACGATCAGCGACAGCGCCGGGGCCGGCGGCACAGACTTCGTCAGGATGATCACCGCCGACAGCGCGCGCGTCGTATCCCCCAAACCGCGCACGGTCATCACCGCCAACACCGTTGCCTACGAAATCGAGCCCATGCTCCCGGTCGACTCCGTAAAGCTCTTCGTCCACCACTCGCAGAACCGCCGCGATACTTTGGGCGTAATCTCGTCCCCCCCCTACAAAGCTATTTGGGATTGCGCGTCGGCGCCGGACCAGGACCCCGCGCACCTGCAGTTCGGGTACATACTCTACGCTCCGGGCCTTGTTATCGTCTCCCCGCCCAAGCCGCACCTATGGGCGCTCAGGCGCGGCTCGCAGGCGCCGTCGCATACCCGCCATTACAGCATACGCCAGCAGGGCCGCGCCAGCGACTTCCCGCTCGACGGCAGCCGCGACAAGTGGAGCCGCGCCCAGAGCGGACGCTTTGAGGGCGAGAGCGGAATCGGGGAGTTTCGGATGCTGTGGTCGAGCGCGAAGCTCTACTTCACCGCGTGGATCAACGACACCTCCATAACGCCGGGCGACTTTGTCGAGCTGCATCTGGATATGTACCGCGACCGCACCGACTTCCCCGGCATAACCCACAGGAGCCTGCGCTTCGGCCCGTTCACCCGCAGCATCACCTTCACCGGCGAGTACATAGAGGGCAAAGGGTACGTCCGCTGCGACAGCCTCGGCCAGCTGTTCCGCGACGAGATGGACTGGCGGGCGGTTACCGAACTGGACAGGGGGTACACCATAGAGGCGGCGATCCCGTTCTCCCTGCTATCCGGCTTCGAGCTGCCGCCGTCGCAAATAGGCATGGACATTACGGTGATGAATGTAGACAGGGTTACGCGCGGCGGGAACGCGGGCGACCTGTTCGACGACCTGTTCGGCGACGACGAGGACGATGTAAGCGCCGCACTCGATACGGATGCCGATAACGCCAATGACGACACCGGCAAACTCCAAACTTCACACTCCACCCTCCAAACGCCCATAAAACGCACAGTCAACCCCATAGGGGCGACAATCGGCCGGATCGAGCACGACACATCATACTACTCGTGGGCCGGCGGCGGGCGGTTTACCCGCTACAGCCCAAACACCTGGGGCACGGCGCGGTTCAGCCACGCCGCCATCTGGTTCAAAATGCTATTCTACGCGCTGGTCGCCATAATACTCATATTCGCGGTGCTTACCATCATGCAGACCGTCCTCGCGCGGCGCAACGAGATCAAAGAGGACCGGATGATGGAGGACAACTACTCACCCGTAACGGAAGCGGTCATCGAGTGCATCGAAAACCGGCTGACCGAAACGGGGTTTGGGATAAAGGACGTCCTTAAATCAATTGACAAAAACGAAAATGAAGTTGCGGCGGCGCTGCAAAAGGATTTGGACATTACCTTTGACAGGCTGCTGACGATAAGGCGGATAAAGCGGTCGCAGGGGCTTATGAAAGACCCGGACCTGACTATCGACAAAATCGCGGCGATGTGCGGGTTCGCGGATGTCAACGCATACAGGGCGCAGTACACCGCGCTTATGAACGTAGACCCGGAGATCAGCCGGCAGGCGGTGCAGGACAGGATCAGGGAAGACCGGGAGGCGGAGGAAGATGATGATGATTGACGATATACTCACGGCAGCCCGCGTCCGTCAGCCTGACCCAATGATCCCCCTGCGGCACGGGCATGATCTCCTCCTGTAAACGCATCCTGCGGACTAATTCATCGGCGTCGATACCGCCCCTCTTGGCCTTAATGCGTTCGAGGCGCACATCAAACGGCGTGTCTATCCATATATAACGGTCAAGCCGGATATCTTTCCCGCGGACCCCCGCCCAAAGCGGTATCAGCGCGGCGTCGAGGATACACAGGGGTTTCGTACACCCGGCTACAAGGCGCTCCAAATGCTCCAGTACCGGCGGATGGACTATGCTGTTGAAGGCGGACAGCGATTCAATCGACTGAAATACGATACGCCCCAGAACGTCAAACCGCAGCGCCCCGTCGTCCCACACTACCCCGCCCCCAAACACGCTGCGCAAATTATCCACCACCCGGCGGTCGCCCAGCATCACCCGCTTGGCCTCGTCGTCGGCGTTTATGATTAGTGTATCGCCGGATTCAAACAAACGGGCGCAGGTACTCTTACCCGCGCCCATATAACCGGCAATGCCGATTCTCGTAACGTCTGCCATAGTATCACCCGTTATCCCGCGGTAAGCAGTAACAGCGCCGGCGTTTACGCAAAGACCTTCGAGATCCGCGCGAACACCTCGTCAATCGTCCCGATACCGTCGATGTCCCGCAAAACCCCCTTAGGGCGGTAGTAGGCCAGGCACGGCTCGCTCTGCGCCTTGTAGGTGTCGAGGCGGCATTTGACGGTCTCCGGCTTGGCATCGTCGGCGCGGCCCTCTATTGTGGCCCGCTTGGCCAGCCTCGCCATAACCTCATCGTCGGCGATTGAGATGTTGACCACATGGTCGAGCGGCAGCCCGATATCGGCGAGCATTTTGTCGAGCGACTCGGCCTGCGCCACATTGCGCGGGAAGCCGTCAAGCAGAAAACCGCCCTTTACGTCGGCGCGGGAAAGGCGATCCCTGACCATGGCGATGGTGACCTCGTCGGGAACCAGCCCGCCCTTGCTCATATACTCCTGCGCCTTGCGGCCCAGCTCGGTGCCGTTTTTAAGGTTCTCGCGGAACATATCGCCCGTGGAGATGTGGGGAACATTCAAAAGCTCGCGAAGCTTCGCGGCCTGAGTACCCTTGCCCGCGCCCGGGGGGCCAAAAAGGCCTACGTTTTTACCTGCCATGATAATGCCTCCTTTAGTTATGTAGTTATGTGGGAATCTGAAAGTATAATATAATTAATGGCAGGGCCTTATGAAAAATATTTTTTAAAGGATTTTAGTTCTGCACAAGCAGCCAGAACCCGGTCTTCCGGCTTTTCTACATCGAGGCGGAAGAAGTGGAAACATTCACTTTCGCGGAAGGGCCCAAGAGCTACACCATATAGCTACAGCAGGTATGGCTAAAATCTTAACACACGGGCGGTCGTGCAAAGCGGCCGCCCGCCATACCTCATCAATAAACCGGCATAGACGTATCCCGCACGGCAGGGGCGGGGGGAGAGGACAAACGGTAAACAATCATGTTGTATGCGGTAAGCGCCCCGTATGCCCCGCTATCTTGTAGGAATAAAAAGCACCAGCCAACTTAACGGATGGTATTCCTGTTCAAGACAAGCCAACCTATATGGCGCGTCTTCGGTAATTATCGGACCTTTATCAAATTTATATATTTGACGGATTGTAATAATTACATTTTCACCTGCGTTCATGTTTTTAAAATATTTGGGAAAATTTCTGTATTTTATAACAGGTAACTCTTTATACCGATAGCCCTCATTCTTTATGGTTCTATTTTTAAAAAGATATATTTTTTCATTATCTTTAACATAACTTATCTCGATGATATTTAAATATTCAAATTTAATTTCCGGATTTATTAAAAGTCTCATATAAGAATTTCTGCTTCCATACAGCCCGCCATTTTCAATAAAAAAAATATTTTGATCATACTCGTAACGCTCTTTATTATGTTCATCATATTGTAAGCCGAGATAATTTCGTCCCCATTCATAATTTAACATCCATATTGGATATTTCTGATTCTTTATGCTATAAAGTTTTATTATGCTGGTTGTACAACCGCAAAATAATAATGCAATAATACACAAAAATGTTATTTTTAATATTCTCATAAATATCATATAGTTCCAGTTTAAAAGCCATTATCAGGTTCCGTCTTAATAATATAATACCATCTGTACAAAAAAACATTTTTATTTAAAAAATTTATGGAGCCGGAGTGGTCAAGCCGCCAATCCTCACCCCCCAAGCTCAATCATCCTGTCGATGCAAACCCTCGCCGCGGAGATTGTATCGCCGGATAAAACGATCTCCTCCCCGCCCTCGCCCTTAACGCAGTTCAGCACGTCCACGAGGGTGGTGATCTTCATGTTGGGGCAGAGCATCATCATGCTCAGCGGGTAAAAACGCTTCGCGGGGCACCTGTATTGCAAATTCTCGACAATGCTGATCTCCGTGCCTATGATGAACTCCCCGTGGCCCGACCCCTCGGCGTACTCCATGATGGCCGATGTTGATCCTACGAAATCCGCGAGCGCCGCGACTTCGGGGATGCACTCCGGGTGTACAAGCAGCTTGGCGCCCGGATGCGCCGCCCTCGCGTTTTGCACCGCCCTTACGCCCACATTGGCGTGTATGGGGCAGCCGCCCTGCAGGAGCTTTATGTTTTTGCCGGGCGCGCTTTTGGCCACCCACGCGCCCAAATTGCTGTCCGGCACAAACAAAATGTCCTTGTCCGGCAGTTTGTTGACTATCTTAACCGCGGAGGAGGAGGTAACGCAAACATCGCAAATGGTCTTAAGCTCCGCCGTCGTGTTGATGTACGCGACCACCGTGTGGTTCGGGTTGGCCTCCTTGACCGCCAATAGCAGGCTCTTGTCTATCTGCTCCGCCATAGGGCAGCCCGCGGACGGATTGGCGAGGAGCACCCTCTTTTGCGGCGACAGGATCTTCACCGTCTCGGCCATAAACCTGACGCCGCACAAAACAACCGTGCCCTGTGGTGCCTTGCCGGCAAGCACGCTGAGCTGATAGGAGTCGCCGGAAAAATCGGCAACCTCGATAATCTCGCGCGCCTGATAGCTGTGCGCGGCGATGCAAACGCCGTGCTCCTTTTTCAGGCGGATGATCTCGTCGCGCACCTCGCTCATAGTCATCATAAACCCTCTCCCTTCTTCCGCTAACCGTCAGCCGCCGCCAACATAGCCCACGATCTCCAGCGTGTCGCCATCGGCCAGCATTTCAGATGTATATGACTCTTTGGGTATTATAACCCCGTTCTTCTCAACCGCGATCCGCGCCAGGCTCGGCAGGTGGTACCCCCTGCTTTCGAGAAACACGGCAAGGGACATCTCCGCCTGCAGCGCGACCTCTTTTCCGTTTACGGTCATTGGTACCCCCGCTCTCCGCCAGCAAACGCCCTCACCGCGGCGCGGCGGTTGGCGTGGATAGGGGCGCGGCGTGTGGTTATGCCCATAATTGGCTCGCTTTCTTCGTTTTACAGAATAAACATATGTGTAAACTATGCATTAAAATAGTAGATACTAATTAATCAGCCGGCCCCCGGTATGGAGCCGGAGCTCGTACCGTTTGTGTTGACGGTTACGCCGTCTTTTTTTGCCGATTAATGAATACCGCAGCAGCCATCAGAGCAACGCCCGCAACCCCTGTAAGCGCAAACGCCGTGCAAGAGCACGCGGTATCGCCGCCATGGATCAACGCGCGAAGCCCATCGCCGATATACCGCTGAGGCGCCCACGGGGCGACATAGTCGCGATAAAACGCGGGCAGCATTTCAACAGACGGCATAAACCCGGTGAACATACCGCAAATAATGGTCGTAGCGATTACCAAAATGCCGACCGGGATGCGTACGTCCAGCGCCCCGACAAACAGCGCCATGACACCGAAACTCGCAAGCCACAAAAACATCGTAACATTTCCAAACGGTAAAGCCAAACCGCCAACCCAATTCCCAATAAGCGCCACCGCCAGCCCCGCAAGCAGGGACAGCACGACAGCATAGCCAAGCTGCACGCCGTACGCCGCCATCACCGTGCGCATATTCGCGCCTTTCGCGGGCCTGAACAGAACGTAAAGCAAAATTGCGCAGACAATGGTAATTATTACGGTTATCACCATCAGCGCCGCCACCCCCAGCACAGCCACCGGCGATCCACCCGGACCCATCATCGGCATACCAGGCGGCACACCCATCTTCCCACCCATCGGCGGTCCCCCGGCACCCACCGGCATACCAGTCGGCGGTTCCATCTGCACTCCACCCGGCGCAACCGTATGCTCACCCATCGGGACTCCCATAGGCGGTCCGCCCGCACCCATCGGTATACCAGCCGGCGGGCCCATCTGCCCGCCCATCGGCGGCATCCCCTTCATCATCGGCGAGTGCAGCATCGGGTACATCATAATCGAAAACGCGCAAAACAGCGCTATCACCGCCACTACCGGAATAACGTACTTCTTATGCCCCAGCTTCTCTATCGTCATACTTTCCTCCCAATAAGTTTCCCCGCGCCCTATCCCGTCCGTCGCGGCATTATATTAACGTCTACTCGGATAATATAATATTAAAAACCGGAAAAAATCAAGTTTAATATTAACATTTTTGGGATATTGATTGTCAAGCTCTACATAGAACCGCTTTCGCCCTGTACTCCTCGCCCCAACGCCACATAGCGTCGTGTATGGGCTTCAGGCTTTGTCCAAGTTCCGTCAATGAGTATTCCACCCTCGGCGGGACCTCGGCGTAAACTTTACGGTTGACAAGGCCGTGTTCTTCCATAATACGGAGATGTTGCGTCAAAACCTTTTGAGAAATGCCGAAGAGCGACTTTTTCAGCTCACCGAACCGCTTTGTCCCCGTCAGCAAATCACGCACAATAAAAACCTTCCACCTATCGCCCATGAACGCCAACGCGGTTTCTACAGGGCAGGCGGGCAGCTCGGATTGCGTCAACATATACATTTCCCCAATAGTTTCCAAAAGGTAACTACGGCACTTTAAAGTGCCTACTTTACTTTTTGCCGGTACAATATTATTATACTATGTATGGCTAAAAAATTCAAGCCCGAATTTCACCTTAATTTTCAGGAGGTATCAAATGATTGATTACGCGGCGGTTCTGAAAGCGAACCCCAACGGCGTCCTCGCCACGCAGGACGGAAAGGGCGTGCGGACAAGAGTGTTTCAATATTTGTTCGCGGACGGCAAAAAAGTGTACTTTTGTACAAGCAGCCAGAAGCCGGTCTACAAACAGCTGAAAGAAAATCCCAACGTTTCTTTTTGCTGCTATCCGGCTGACTTTAACCCGGTTCTGTCAATAAACGGCAAGGCGGTATTCGTGGACGACATCGCCCTCAAAACCCGTGCGCTCAATGAGAATCCGCCAATTAAAGGCATTTACGGCGCGCCAGACAACCCGGTCTTCCGGCTTTTCTACATCGAGGCGGAAGAAGTGGAGACATTCACTTTCGCGGAAGGGCCCAAGAGCTACACCATATAGCTACAGCAGGTATGGCTAAAATCTTAACACACGGGCGGACGTGCAAAGCGGCCGCCCGCCATACCTCATCAATAAACCGGCATAGACGTATCCACATCCCGCGCTGAGGCAGAGACCAAGCGGCACCCCCGGCCCGCAGGATCTTCCCGATAGCCCAATGCGGGCGGCAAAAGGGGTTTTGGCGGGCGGGCCAACCGCCCCCCGTATGCCGAAAGAACGCCGCTTGCGTCTTTTTTTGTTCTTTGGGACGAAGATTTAGTATATTATAAGGGAGCTTGAGAGCCTGCGCGGCCTGGCGCGGCGTAACGAGGCGCCGTAGGCAAGGCCGTTTTGGGAGGGGCCGTATGTTGATTAGGACAATAACGAATTTCACGATTAGCGTTAGCCTGCTGCTGCTTTGCAGCCACGCAGGTTTGGCCGGCGAGATTACCCCATTGTCAATACATGACATTGTAGGTACATATCAATTGGACAGAATTGAAAATCCATGGCTATCGGAGGAAGCACGAGTAGAAATAAACAGGGAAATTAATGAAAGATACTCGACATGCATAATTGGCGAGAATTATCATATATTAGGCGGATTCACGACGGAAGCGATATTTGAAACAAGAAAGATAGAAGGCAGGGCAGGAGAAAGATACGTATCCGAAACTTATCAAGCACTCAGTGAAACCATGTGGGTATTTATGGACATTCCTCGCGTTTTTAACAGCGTTATTGTACGCACTAATCCAAGGGGACCGATTGTATTTGTGATAGATGTTTTCGATTACGACAGCCTGGTAATCTTTTCTAGTAGTTCATATCTTCTTTACCAGCGGGTGAAACAAAAAGGAAAGTAAAATGAAGTCAAAAAAATGGTTTCTTATTATTGGTATTCCAGTTATTTTCGTTATCGCGCTGGTTCTCGCTTTCACGCTGAAGTTATTGGTGGTAGAGCGAAATGGATTTGGCCAAATCGACATTTACTATTACTCTTTTACAGGAAAAGATGAACATGGTCATATTTGGCTTACGTGGTTAGACATACGTCCAAAACATTCGCTTGCTAAATTCTCAAAATATAAACAGTGGATGGGGAGGAAACAGACATTTGAACTAATAGGAAAACCAACCAATTCGACCGGCTCAGGCATTATATGGTATCTATATAAAATAGATAAACATTGGATTGTTCGATTATGTATTACGGATGATGTGCTTGAGATAGTAGATTATGCCAACAATCGAGTATTTAAGTTAGAAGACGACGAATACAGTACTGCCGCGTCATATCTGCGCACTACAGGCACGTTCGCTGGCGGCCGCGATGACAGGCCAAAACATTCACTTGCTAAATTTTCAAACGTTAAAATTGGGATGAGCCCTGCCGAAACCGTCAAATTAGCGGGGAAACCTACAGATTCTATTGACTCAAGTTTTATATGGTACCGATATAAAATAGATAAAGGCTGGTATATGGATTTACATTTTTTCAATGAGAAATTAAGCGATATGTCTATCGTAGATTTTCCCAATAACCGGGTATTTGAATTAGTACAGGATGATTACATTACCACCCTGCCGTGCCAAAGCGCCATTGCCCGAACCAACGACAGTAGCGCTTTCGGTACGTTCGTTGATGACCGCGACGGCAAGGCCTACCGCACTGTGAAGATTGGGGAGCTGACGTGGATGGCGGAGAATCTTAATTTTGTAACGGAGAGTTCCGTGTGTTATAAAAATGCAGATTCCAACTGTACCAAATACGGCCGGCTCTACAACTGGGACGCCGCGATGAACGCCTGTCCTGCTGGATGGCGTTTGTCGAGTGATGAAGATTGGGTTAATTTGGCTCTGACGGCCGCCGGTAAGTGTAATGGAAGAGTCCATTGGAAAATTGCGACAACAAAACTTCAATCAACAGAGTGGAAAAGCAAAGATGGAAACGGTACCGATGAAATTGGTTTTTCGGCCCTGCCCGGCGGTAATCGAATGAACTCTAGCACTTTCTTAGGCGGCGGCAACTCCGCCGTCTGGTGGAGCGCCAGAAAGAGCGATACCACACGTGCGGTATACTGGTTTATGTTCTTCGGCGATTTGAGCAGAACCAGCGACGACACGCGGGATATGCACAGCGTGCGCTGCGTCCGTATTGACAATGGCGCACCCGTCTATTCTGGGGCGCTAAAAGAATTTTCGCCGGCGAAAGATACGTATGTGAAGGATGACCAGATTGTGGAAGATGACCAGATTGTGGAGGTCTATTGGAGTTATGGAGATAGTCATACCCGATTGCAGGATTTTAGAAAAGATGGGGAAAAAGTTATTTGGCAGGCCAAGTCTTACGATAGCTTGAATCTGCATGTTATAACAAAAGAGGGTAATGACGGGAGAATAGTTCGATTCGTGTTGACAACCAAAGACAGGCGGAAAATTAATTTGCGCAAAATTGTTTCTGAAAATAATGTTGTGTTTGATAAAGCGTTTGTCGAGTGATGAGGATTGGGTTAATTTGGCTCTGGCGGCTGCCGGCAAGTGCAATGGAAGAGTCTATATGGATTACCGCGAACATGATTAGTATGCGCTGCGTCCGTGAGTAGGCGCACCGTATACCGGAAAACGCCATTTTTGTCGTTTTTTGCTTTTGGGGCGAAAATTTAGTATATTATACTATTGTTCGAACAGAGGCCGGGGAATGTGAGCACCTGCGCTATCATGCGCGGCGAAGGCTGGTCTTGGCCGCATGTAACTTTTTGCATGGATAACGAAAAATATGAAATGTCAATACAAACAAAATAACGTTACATTTAACGTGATTTTATTATTGTGCATAAGCAGCATTGTTTTAGGAGATATGCCTCCGATGGGTACGTTTTTTAATGGAAATGTTGATTGCTCTGTTATTGTTGAAGATATAACTCTGACGGATATGACTATATATATTGGCAGCGGGATAGATTGTCATGATACTCTTGTTGTTGAAGATATAAATTTGCGTGTTAAAAGAAGTGATTGTGCAGAAGCGGCGGCTGGTTGTATGGGCTATGACAACCGTCGTCCCGGGAGGTCGTTGATAGCCGGTACGGATACCTTGATTTATGTTTGTGGTGGAGCGATGTTTTGGTGGCGAAAAGAAACAAACTCTAACTACACCGCGTACCCTGCTATTATTGATAGCGTTTCTTTGCAAAAATTAAATAATATATTGGATTCATTTGAAATGAGTCCGGCCAGCTGTATGCCAAAGTTTTGGCAAGATTATTTTAAGCGATTTGGAAATATAAATAATAAGTGAGGCCACCTCACTTCTCAAACATCTCGGAGGACGAAGACGAAGTGATTTGAGGTGGTTCAGTTTTTCCGGTGCATTTTTTGTTGTGCTGTTACCAACCCCCCATCAATAAATCGGCATAGACGTATCCACATCCCGCGCCCAGGCGTTCAGGCCGTCCTGCAAATTCATCATCCGCCCCTTGTACCCGGCCTCGCGCAGGGTGCGTATTCCGAGTATGCTGCGCTGGCCTATTTTGCAGAGGAATACGGAGTATAAGGCGGGGTCAAGTTCGTCCATCACGCCCCCATCCGCGCACGACGGCACGAGGCCCCGGTTTTGGCCCTATACGGGAGGGCCACTATCGCTTTTTTAGGGCGAAAGTGGGCGTTGGGAGAACCGGTGTAATAAAAAACAAATATTTCTTGGATTTGAGCCTACTTGTAACGTATATTGATAATAGTGTTTTGTAAGGATAACAAGAATAGGAGAAAGGCCGGTATGCACAAATATGAGATTTATGATCGCAAGAGCGGCAATCTTTTGGGGGATGGTGCTCTTAAAGAAGTAAATGGACAATATATAATACAGTGTTTGCTACCTAATTCTGATGACGCGGTGGTTTTTGTTGATGGCAAGATGATGCAGAAAGCTCCTCACGTCACGCCGGAATTTGTGAAAGAGGATCAGATTGTGGAAATGTATTGGAGTTACGGAGAGGGGCATACCCGATTAAAAAACATGAAAGACGGCGTTTATAAATCCCGGCGTTATTCCGACCTAAACTTTCACGTCGAAACAAAAGACGGCAATGACGGGAAAATTGTTGTGGTTACGATAAAAAATGATAACGATCAGCTGCGAACTGGGGGTAAAGATAAACTTAAATTGAGGGGCACTGTTTCTGATAACAAAGTTGTGTTTGATAACGTATTAAAAAAATACACTTAAAACCAATAAATTTTCATGTTAGGAGAAATGTTGTGTGTAAGGATACAATAACGGCATATGTGGGGGATAAAGAAGTTTCTCTTATGGTTCTACCAACGTACCTAGTTATTCATGGAAGCGGATGGGAAATACCACCTAACCCTGACGGTACGGATACGTATCGTGGTGCAGATAATTTATTTAAAGAATTAGCTATAGCAAGGAATAATCGTAATAAAAAGGAACATCTCGGTGGACAATATTTTGTGGAATATTGTCCAACAGATATAGAATTTTTTGATGTGATTAATAAATGTGAAAATATTGTAAGATTGGATGTGTACTCTCATGGTGACCCAGAACTTTTAAATTTAGGTGGATTTATGGGTAACAGAAAGATTAGAGGTGTAGACTGTAATGTTGATTATTTTTGGGATCAAAATTCATACGGTCGAGATTTGAGATGGGTTAATATAAATAGAACGCATTTAAAATCGAATGATGGTATAGATTATGGTGTATACGAAGTGTTGAAAGATATGGCTCCAGATTTTTACCGTGACGGAAACGAATTAGAAAATTTAAAGCCAAACAAGTTTGCTAGTACCGCTGAAGTGTATTTTTGGGGCTGCAATATTGGAGGACAATTAACACTTCATGGGAAACATGTATTGAATGTTAATATTCCCGGTAGTAGCCCCATGGATAGCTTTGCTCAAAAATTTGCCGAACAAATCGGGAAAGGAACAGTTTATGCTTTAGTTGGAAGAACGGCACAAGGTGAAAAAGGCGGGTCTGTTTTTAAGAGTGTTAGCGAAACAAAAAGATATGTTTTAGATGGGGAAATGTTGCCTGCTAACGTAGCGGAGAATCTACAAAAAAAGTATAAAAGCTTCGATAATTCTAAAGTAAAGGCATCTGAGTACTTGATGGGATTTTCGAAAGGTAACCAGCCTGCATGGAAAGAATAATTCTATTCTCTTTTTTTGTTTTATGTATGCAAACTCAATATGTTGTGGCAGATGATACGTTGTTGATGTCTCAATGTGATACAATGCACATAGACCGTTTAAAATATGTAAAAGCATACGTTAATAATGTGTCGAGAAAGCTTGTATGCTTTGAAGGGGAGGTTGTCGGAGATACTATTGAATATAGTTACGGAGATTCTTTATGCAAAAGAATAATAGCTTTTTTTGATCGAGGGCAAGAAGAAATAATACCGTGTCTATTAGAAAAAATTAAAGATACTACTATTATTAGGCGCGAATGGTATCATAATTATACAGTTGCTGATATTGCGATAGACGTACTGTCTAAGATTACAAAAAAATGGTACAATTTTGATGCTTGGGACTTTGCGGAACGTGAATTCGGCGAAATACCCGTGAGTATGAACTTTGACTTCAGTAATGTTTTCAAGCACCATACACCAAGAGAAAATCATAGAAGAAGAATTATCTTTTACAATGCAATAAAAAAACATATCGAAGATAACCCTATACATTAACATACGTTATTGAATAAAGGATAGACGTCGAGACAGGTCAAATCGATATTTAACAAATTTTTGTTGCACTGTTCCCAATCCCCCATCAATAAATCGGCATCGACGTATCCACATCCCGCGCCCAGGCGTTCAGGCCGTCTTGCAGATTCATCATCCGCCCCTTGTACCCGGCCTCGCGCATGGTGCGTATTCCGAGTATGCTGCGCTGGCCTATTTTGCAGAGGAATACGGAGTATAAGGCGGGGTCGAGTTCGTCCATCACGCCCCCATCCGCGCACGACGGCACGAGGCCCCGGTTTTGGCCCTATACGGGAGGGCCACTATCGCTTTTTTAGGGCGAAAGTGGGCGTTGGGAGAACCGGTGTAATAAAAAACAAATATTTCTTGGATTTGAGCCTACGTGTAATATATATTAATAGTATTGTTTTGCAGGGATAACAAGGATAGGAGAACGGCCGGTATGCACACATATAAGATTTATGACCGTAAGAACTTTAACCTTTTGGCTGAGGGCACCCTTAACGAGGTAAATGGGCAGTATGTATTATCGCGTGTGGTTCCCGATTCCGACAGTGCGGTGATTTTTGTTGACGGCAAGATGATGCAGATGCGCCCCGTTAAGCCGGAATTTGTGGAAGAGGACCAGATTGAAGAGCCCGTTCATATACAAATTAAAAGAGGACAACAAATTCTTGAAAATCTTAGATTAGTATTTAAACAAGATATAACGGTGAAGGAAAAAGAAACTTTGGAAAAATATGGAGTAAGACCTAGAAGATGGTTGTTTAGAGATGATACTTTTGATCAATACTCTGATATTTATGAATTTATCGAAAATTCGGCGGAAAAACACGACCTGTCGCCTGAATTTTTATTTGCAGTTGTAATGCATGAAGGACTTGGACCATATCTGCTAAACAACGTTAGCATGAAAAATTATAACAAAGATGAAATAATAGATGCTTATCAAGTTTTGGGTTTAGATGAGATTGGCCAAAACCTTTCTACGTTGATCAAGGAAGGTTATCTAAATAGTATTGATTATAGAAAAATTGATCCATATCCAATAATAAACGAACCGAGGACGCTTAAAATGGAACGACAGGGAATACGTGAAGATCATAATGATTCTAGATTCATAGAATTTGCGCGTAAACATCAAACACTTACGGCGAGAGTTAAGGGCTATGATTTAGGGATTGAATTGGTTGCTGCAGAGTTACATCGACGCCGTGATATAGCTATGGACTATCTGTCCAATGAAAAGGTTACGTTTAATGAAAATAATTCCGATGTTTATGATTTTGCAACGTATGCTGTTTATAATGGAGCTGAAAAAGATTGGCAATATACCTTAAAAAACATTAAGTCCCAGATGAGCAAATCCGGTTTGAAAGAACAAAATGATAATACAAAGATCAGGTACAATGCTTTAGGAATACTAGCTATATCATACTTTATGAAAAGACTTAACATCTTTAGGAGATAAATTATGATGAAAAAAATCTCGCGAGCCATTGCAAACATTACCCTGATTTTATTGCTTTTGGGTGTTGCGATTGTATTGTTCCGCCCATTAATATTCGCAACCGGGCCCGAAGAGTACCGCACTGCCAGTGCCAACGAGCCGGGTTCAGGGCGGCAGCATTCAGCGGAAGGTACATCAAATGATACAGTACCATTTTCAGTATTTGATTTCAGCAATAATGAGGGTTTTATGGCATTTTTAGCCGGCGATACTAATTTTAACCGTTTTGCCGATACAGACTTATACACAAAAGATTTGAATAATGATGGTTTTATAGATACTGTTTTCATAACACAATTCAAAATGTCCAGAAGAAGCTGGAAAGCCCTGAACCGAAATTCGAGAATAGTTAATGGGAAAACAAAAGAAGTATACAGCCTGAATTATAGCTGGAATGACTATGACATAGTATCATTTTCACCGTTAAATGATAATTTGACCAAAGAGGATAACGCGCCTTTCT
>Ga0209755_10000055_pt1 | contig 195926 bp, 170 predicted proteins | sample TergutCo191P1_FD_187301 | JGI IMG/M metagenome (GOLD analysis project Ga0209755, IMG submission 187301) | Cornitermes sp. P1 segment gut microbial communities from Petit-Saut dam, French Guiana - Co191P1 (SPAdes) (version 2) | ecosystem: Host-associated > Arthropoda: Insects > Digestive... | reverse complement strand
TCTCATCTACTGATTTTATTTATGATGCGGTTACAATTCTCTACATTACTGACGCAGCGCCCCGTTTCTCATTTGCTAACGGCACTTCAATTCTTAAAACACAATTAGACGGTTCAAACCATGGCGGCTGGGAAGGTTCAACAGACTTACCCCCGTCCGATCCTGCAACACTTGAAAACCAAGTAAGAATAAAACTTGCAGACATCGGTAGCTTTGACGGAATTGTTGTTGAAAGCAAAGGCTCAGCGGTAAATATCGAACTTCTCGCTGTTTATTTCGAGAAGAAAGAAGTATGCGAATTCTGCAGCGGCGTGCTTAGCGGCGTAGAAACACCGGCAGGACATGCTGTTACTTGTCTTATACCTGTTACATCGATTACACGCGTACCGGGAAGCGGAATTGCTAATTTTGACGTAACATTACCTGCGCTAGCATATCCTTCATACGCTACAAACAGAGATATTACATGGACAGTAGTAACTGATGGAGCAACAAACGCAAGTATTTCCGGCGTTACTTTATCAACAACTGCTGTTGGAACAGTAAAAGTTAAAGGCTCAGTGGTAAATGGAGCAACATCAACTACACCTTTTGAAAAAGAGTTTGATATTGTTATCAATCCTTTGGAAGATATTGTACTGACTAATTTTGCTACAGGTGGCGGTTACGGTTCATCGTATGCTGACGGAGTATGGACTTTTACACATGGATTTCAACGAGTAACATTTAATATTGGGGCAACAGTAATGAATACGATGTACGATAAAGTAGAGATTGAATATGAAGCAGATAGGGATTGCCGCATCGGTTTAGGAGCTCCCACTTTAATTGGTGATAACGATACAGGATGGACAGAAATGGAAAAGACAGTTGCTACAGATGGTGGCGCTTTTACCGGCACAACGGTTAAAGTAACAAGGGATATAGATTCTTTATATGATGATGCAGGAATTACCGCTATCTTTATTGATGCAACAACAGGAGCCTTTGGTGGTGCTGAGCCCACAAATCTCAAAATTGTTAAAGTCACATTCAAGGTAAAAGAATAACCTTAATAATTAACAATTACTTTTAATCAAACCGGACTCCCGCAAGGGGGTTCGGTTTTTTTATATGACTCTCACTATCCAAACATGCTTGATAAAAACCAATTAAAAATTATTTATACCTGTGTTATACTTTTAATATGAAAACAACAATATCTATATCTGACACATTATTTGAGAAAGCGGAAAAAACCGCTCGTTATATGGGTATTCCTCGCAGTAAATTATATGTAATTGCTCTTGAAGAATTCATCGCAAGGCATAACGGAGAGATGATAACAAAAAAATTAAATGAAGTGTATGCCCAAATAAATCAAGATGAATTTGATAACGATCTGGCGGTTGGACTTGAATCACTAAGGAAATTAACAAAAGCTGACACATGGTGAATCAAAGAATGAATTAAAATTAAAAAAGGATTCCGTAATAGTAATATCACAAATCGAAGTAATTGATCGTTTAAGGCTGATAGAGAAAATAATAAAAGTTGACAGATCATTAATGGAAAAAATCGAAAACAATATCATGTTTATTTTAGGAATTAATAAAATATAACCCATTGCTCCCCATAAAAAAAACCGCCCAACCGCTTTAAGCGGTCAGACGGTTTTTTTATGACTCTCACTATCCCAACATGCTTGATAAAAACCAAACCATATATTACCATTTAGCAGTGAGGGTATTTAAGACAAAAAGATTTTCAAGACTTGCCCAAAAAGAAGAGATAACGGACGATGAGCTTCTAAGCATTGTGACCAACGTACTTGAAAAAGACAATGCCGACGCCAATCTGGGAGGCGAGGTTTTTAAAGTGCGGATTGCCCGTGAAAACGAGGGAAAATCCAGCGGCTACAGGGTTATACTTTTTTTCAGAAAAGGAGAGAGAACATTCTTTCAATATCTTTTTCCAAAATCTGAGAAAGATAACATCGATCAAAAGGAACTAAGAAATTATAAGAAACTTGCGCGATATATGTTATCAATGACTGATGCCGAAATTAGCGGTCAATTGAAAGAAGGTAACATACAAGAAATTGAAAGGAGACAACCATGAAAAGAAAATACGTAAGTAAAATTATGGAAGCCATACACGAAGATGCCTTTGCTCTTCACAAGAGCGGAATAATCACTAAAAAACAGATGCAGGAATTTGACGATGACTGCCTTGTTAAACCTTCAAAGAAAACAGCCAAACCTATCAAGTCAAGAACTACTGCATTGAAAAAGAAAACTGCGGTCAGGAAGCGCGTGAAGACTGCGAAGTAATGGTCACAAAAAAGTTTATATCGTAAATATTCGTCAAATACCCTTATCGTTAAATAATACTAGGATTAAGATTTATCAAGCGTGTGGAGGTGATTGCTCCCCATAAAAAAAACCGCCCAACCGCTTTACGCGGTCAGACGGTTTAATTAAAAGTAATTGTTAATTATTACGGTGCTACACGATGTAATGTTAAGCTTACAAGAGCAAGGTCTGAGTAACCACCGCCATTTCTAATAAGACCAACCGCAGTAGGTACTGTTGTTAATGCAGTACCTTTAGCAGTACCACCGGCACTTGTTTCTTCTGTGAAAGCTGTATTTGTACCTGCTTGAGAAGAGTTTGCATTGACGTTCCACCAAACATATTGGATTTCAGCTTTATCAGTTGCACTATCAGCATTTAAATCCTTAGGACCGAAATCTGTAATTGTAGTAGTTGAGAAAGCAAGTCTAATATCCCAGCCGTTTCCTACTTTATTACCCTGACTGTCATATCTTTGCAGTACAACAGAGAATCTATCGAAATCTGTGATGGTAATACCGGATAACGCTGTTGATAGGTCAATCCAGAATCCTGTGTGTGCACTTGCTCCACCTTCAGAAAGATCTTCTCTAACTGTTAAACCAGTCAAAGGAACTTCAATGTCACTGGTTGATGTCGGTGTAAGTACCCAGCGTGCTTTTAATGTAACATCTTTTTTAATTACAGTGTCTGCTTTGTACTCGATCATATTGTCAGCATCCCACCAGCCGTCAAATGTATAACCTGTTTTTGTTGGCGCTGACGGATAATCTGAATCTAATGTTCCACTGACGGCAACTGTTACATCTGCAATTGATGCAGGAGATGTTGCACCGTTCAAATCAAAACTGACTTTGCGTTCTGTTACTTCTACCCATTTTGCTACAAGATCGATATCTGCTGTGATTGCTTCAGCGCCTGTGAATGCTGTTCCGTCAACACTATCAATAAACCAGCCAACGAAGTCATGTGTATCATCCCAAACCGGTACCGGAGGAAGTGTTACTTTTCTGTCTTTTATAATGGTCTGTGAATCAATTGGTGTCATTGAGGTATTTGTGCCGCCATCAAATGTTACTTCAAAGTAAGTTCCCTTTTTGTATACTGCTTTTAATAATGTAAATGTTGCAGCTGGTGTTGCATTGTTTGTCTGTAAAGCAATTCCTGTGCCGGCTTCTGCCTTTACAAATACTAATTGACTTGTTCCAACAGCTAATGTAGGATATTGATTTCCTGTAGGATACCGAACAACGTCAGTAGATGATGTTGCCTGTTTTGTAATGGCATCTCTATTATCGCCTGCTACATTTATATATAACTCAACTACATCATACTCATCTGCTTCAGTTGGGAAGTTATAAGCTATAGCGCCGCCTGTATACATTGCAGAACCATTGTCAGCAATTGTACCTGCAAATGTTCCATGTTGCGGTACGGTACTAGCTACAAATTTCGGCAGATAGTGGGTAAGAACTGCTGCAGCTCCGTCTCCGACTGTTGCCTGTGAATCATAGTCAGCATACTTAGCTTTTAAAGCAAGCGCTTCGGTAATGGCTGAGTTTGCATATTCAACATCAGTGTCGCCGATAAACCAGCCGATGAAACCTTTTGTTTCATGTGTCGGGTTGGCAGGCATCTGATCGCCAATCGGATAACCTTCTTTTACACTTACAGAATCGATAGTTGCAGGAATTCCGCCGTTAGTATCGAAAGTTATTGTATATTCCGGTACAATTATTTCTGCTGCGCCGAATACAATTTTTGTAATTGCAACTTTGTAATCGATCGGACCATCAGAACCTTTTTTTCCATTCCATTCACCTTCAGTGCTTGCATATTTATTATGTGTAAACCATACAGCATTAAAAGGCGCTTTATTTGGATCAGCAAGCGGAATAACAATTGATTTCTTGTTACCTACTGCTGAAACTGCGGTCGGTGTTCCAAACCATACTTCAAACATTGCATAAGGTGTCATGTCTACTTTGATTTCAGGAAACGCAGCTTCTTTGAACCCTAATTTAGCGTATTCACCATCGTCAAGTGTTGTTATCTCTGTAACTTCAAACTCAATTGTCATTGAATTATAACGATATTCAATAGGATTAAACTCTCCGTCAGACGGGAAATCAACCCTAAAGCCGATATTATCAATGTCGTTGTCTGTTGGGAAGTTAAAGCGGGCTACGTTTTTATTTGATGAGACAACGCCATCAGGGTCTGTGTATACATTGTCATTGAAGAGATGTCTTGGAACCAAAAGAGCTCCAATATCATCTGCATCAGTAATTACCAGATCTTCGTCCGCCCAAGGGCGATCATCAACTACTGTGCTGCCTCCGCCGCCGCATCCTGCGAAAATCATTGCCAGCGCCGCTATGAGCGCAACAATCCACAAATTCTTCTTTAACATATCTTTCTCTCCTCTTAATTTTTTTTCTTCCATACGGAAGATCTATTTACTTTCTATCTCCCAACTTAGAAGTAGAAATTAAATCCAAACGGAACCCTCCACATAAGCGGAGTTGTTTCCGAAGAACCAAATTTACCGGCCTCTCTGCCGTCTTGATATAATTGAATTCCTGACCAGAATCTGAGCCCTTCAGATGCGCGTACCCAGAGATACGGGTTTACAAACCAGCCGATCCTTGATCCCGAATAATTTGCAAATGCCGTCTCTACGCTAATACCTGCATAGAAGAAAGCCCAAAGATTGTTTGTGATTTTGTAACAGGGAAGCACATTGGCGTAAATAAGAGTCGGTCTGTCTGTACCGTTTCTTTTCCCGCCTAACGTCGCATTCACGCGCGCCTTAAATGTGAAAGGGCCCCCGCTGTTTAAACTGAAACCCGCGCCGATCCCCATGTAGCCGCCGCTTTCCACTCCTGAAGTGTTTTCCCACGGAAGGTTGTAAGTTAAGCCAAGCTCTGCGACCATGCCTTCAAGCGCTGTTAGATAGAAAGAAGCGTAAATATCGCCCGCGCTGGCTGTTTTATCTTTTTCAAATCCGAGCCCGCCCCTGCCTATAAACGAAAAGCTCGCCATCCCAACTTCTTCAATGTTGTATTTGACATTCAGATGGAAGTCTGATATTTGGTCTTGAACATGAATACTTTGACCTCCGTTAATGGGAAGAACAAGAGTTGCGGTTAACCCGTATACAGGGAAAAATTGGAAGTTAACATTAGGCGCATCGCCGGTTCCCGGATAAAAAGCGTTGCCCTCTCTTGAGCCGCTCTGCCACACCCACAAGGGCCACCATGTATTGCCGGCATCATAATTTTCATATTCGTTCATAGCGCCAACAGAGTTCTTCGCCTCGCTTGTGAAACCCCAGCCGGAAATTTGAGCTATACCGAAATCGCCGTCGGCGTTAACGCCTACCTGCATTCTGAACTGCTGTATCGGCCTCCAAAACAGGAAGCCCCATGTTTGTAAATTTACATTTTTACCGTCGACAGAAGTGCCGACAAGGTGCGCGTAAGCGGTGCCGTTCGGGTTGCTTGCTACAAAAACCAGTTTCCCGCCGCCTTTGTCGTCGCCGAAGGTAACCAGCATTTTCGCCTCATGAAAACCTATACCGCCCATCGTAACATCTGAATTTTCCCCGCTATCTCCTTTAAGCAAATTAGTCCCGATCAGTAACTGCCCGCCGAAACTGGCCTGTCCGAAAGCTACGCCTGCGACCATTGCCAAAACCGCCATAATTGCAATAAGCCTCTTTAACATATCTCTTTCCTCCAAGTTATATCCGCACCCATTCGGGTGCTTAATTTAAAGGGGGGATTCTTAGAAGCGTTTTTGATAAAACAGTTTTTGTTTGATAAATATTTATTGATTTTTTTTAAATTAATAAATTGACATTCATAAACTATATCAATATATTTAACAGAGTAAATGAAAACTTTCTTTTCTTTAAACCCAATAAACATCAGCAACTTTGTAATGGGATTATAAACTTTTATAAATTATCAGGAGGGAATTGATGGTAGCGGTTAAAGGTAAATACGACGGAATGACAATAACTTTGGAAAATACACCGATGATCAATGAATGTGACGTTATTGTGACTTTTTTAGAATCTTCAAATTCAGATAAGTTAAATGATGACGGCTCTTTGGATTATCTATTTAAAAATTATAAAGATGATGGTATTCGTGAACCAATTGTTGATTTTGGCAAGGCAGTAGGAAATGAACAATGGTAAACGATGTTCCTCAGCAAGGCGATATAATAAAAATTGATCTTGATCCCCGTCTTGGACATGAACAGGCGGGATATCGTCCAGTAATAGTATTGAGTAATAATATTGTCTCGCAATATACCAATGTTGTTATTGCCGCTCCTATTTCAACAACGCAGAGGAGATTGCCTCTGTACTATAATTTACCTGATACTCTTAGTACCAAAGGAACTGTTTTACTTGATCAATTAGTTACATTGGATTACAAAGCCAGAAATTATAAATATATTGAGAATGTTCCATCTGATTTCTTATCCCAACTGCTTAATATAACCAGACGAATATTTACAATTTAACTTTAACCCTACAAAGAACAAAAATAACTTAACAAAATTACTAGCACTTTAAAGAATGATAATCAACACGCGAATAATTTCCCTATCTTTAAAACACAATATCACTGTATTATCATTAAGATCACCGCCGGCAAATGAACATATTGATTTTACAAAAAAATAATCAAATTTTTCGATTTGAAAAATCAATTCTGTTTTCAAACGGCGGTACAGCAAAGGAAAATTGGGTCTGTCCTCCTCCGTTTGTAATAGCAATGTCCATCTGAGTTATAACGTCCATGCCAATAATTATTTCGTTTTCCGGAGACATATCACAAATCGCAACACGAACATCTTTAATAACAGCGCCGTTCGGAAATTTAATCGAAATGATAGCCACTTCAGCAAGGCTTTCCCCATTAATCCCGGTTATTTGAATCGAATCAACAATATCAAGTTTTAATTTTTCGGCAACTTCAGGTGATATTACGGATAACATAGCACCGGTATCCCAAAGAGCATTTGTCAAATAACTGGTTACTTCATCATATACATCAGAATAAAGGTCTACCGGTGTTAAAATTGCGTCAACAAGACCTATGTGAGTATATGTAAGTGTTGCATGTTTAACCATAAGAAATTACATTACCCACCGGTGAAAGACGGACTTTTTCTTTTTGAGGATCTACCGGAATATATTTAACCATAAACGTACCGCGAGGTATTGTCTTAACAGTTTCTTGGATTGCTTCTCTGTCTGAATTATAAACACCGAGAATTTTATCATTTACGATGACGATTCTTTTACCCGCATACTTAGACCGCAACTCAGCTTTATTCGCCTCGTAAAAAGCCTGTTCTTTTTCAAGGTGCATTCAAACTCTCCTAATTAAAATACTAGCACTTTAAAAAGCAAGAATCAACACGCGAATAATTTCCCTATCTTTAAAACACAATATCAAAAACGCTTCTAAGAATCCCCCCTTTAAATTAAGCACCCGAATGGGTGCGGATATAACTTGGAGGAAAGAGATATGTTAAAGAGGCTTATTGCAGTTATGGCGGTTTTGGCAATGGTCGCAGGCGTAGCTTTCGGACAGGCCAGTTTCGGCGGGCAGTTGCAGATCGGGACTAATTTACTTAAAGGAGATAACGGGGAAAATTCAGATGTCACGATGGGCGGTATAGGTTTTCATGAGGCTAAAATGCTGGTTACCTTCGGCGACGACAAAGGCGGCGGAAAATTAGTCTTTGTTGCCAGCAATCCGGACGGCACTGCTTACGCGCACCTTGTCGGCACTTCTGCCAGCGGTAAAAATATAAATTTACAAACATGGGGCTTCCTGTTTTGGAGGCCTATTCAGCAATTCAGGATGCAGGTAGGCGTTAACGCCGACGGCGATTTTGGTATAGCGCAAATTTCAGGCTGGGGTTTCACAGGCGAAGCGAAAAACTCTGTAGGCTCTATGAATGAATATGAGAATTGGGGAATGCAATGGTGGCCTTTATATGTATGGCAGAGCGGGTCAAGACCCGGCAATGCTTTTTATCCCGGAACCGGTGATGCACCTAATGTAAACTTCCAGTTTTTCCCTATATACGGGTTAACCGCAACCCTTGTGCTTCCGATTGACGGGGGGCAGAGCCTTCATGTTCAAGACCAAATTTCAGACTTCCACCTGAGTGTTAAATACAATATTGAAGAAGTGGGAATGGCGAGCTTTTCGTTTATAGGCAGGGGCGGGCTTGGATACGGCGGGGCTGATAAATATGGAGAGAAAGCAGCCAGCGCGGGCGACATTTACGCTTCTTTCTATTTAACCGCGCTTGAAGGCATGGTCGCGGAACTTGGGTTAAACTACAACCTTCCTTGGAAAAACACTTCGGGACAGGAAAACGGCGGCTACATGGGAATCGGTGCCGGTTTCAGTTTAAACAGCGGAGGGCCTTTCACATTTAAAGCGCGCGTGAATGCGACAATAGGCGGAAAAGACGAAGGTGTAGACAGAACAACACTTATTTATGCCAATGTGCTTCCCTGTTACAAAATCACAAACAATCTTTGGGCGTTTTTCTATGCAGGTATTAGTGTAGAGACGGCATGGGCAAATTATTCGGGATCAAGAATCGGCTGGTTTGTAAACCCGTATATCTGGGTGCGCGCGTCAGAGGGTTTAAGGTTCTGGTCAGGAATTCAATTATATCAAGACGGCAGAGAGGCCGGTAAGTTTGGAGCAATGGTCAATTCTCCGCTTATGTGGAGAGTTCCGTTTGGATTTAATTTCTACTTCTAAGTTGGGAGATAGAAAATAAATAAATCTTCCGTATGGAAGAAAAAAAATTAAGAGGAGAGAAAGATATGTTAAAGAAGAATTTATGGATTGTTGCGCTTATAGCGGCGCTGGCAATGATTTTCGTAGGATGCGGCGGCGGCGAAAGCACAATAGTTGATGATCGTCCGTTAGCAACAGAAGATCTGACGATCGATGTTGCAGCTGATATTGGAGCGTTGTTATCACGGTATAGTTTCTATAACAAGCGTCCTGCAAATGATGACGAAACTCAAGTAGCTGTTGCTGTTAATAAAGCAACATTTAATTTTACTGCAGATGATGCAGTGCAGCTTGGACCTGATGGTTTAGGATTTATGATTGATTTCCCGCAGAAAGCAAAAGATGAACTGTTCAAGACAATGATTGTAACCTATAAGCTTGATACAATAACAACAGGAAAAGCAAAAATTGGACACAAATTCTCAGGAGAAGCCGGCGGAACAGGTGACCTTACACCATATCCGGATTATGAAATATATTTTGCGGCTACAGCTACCGCAGATACAACAGCAGGTTATACAGCAACACAAGAAGCCTCTGTATACAGTCTTTCCAAAAACGCACTTTTCTTTGGTCATAACGTATATCACAGTAATGTTTCCGGAAATCCTTCTACTGCTGCGCCTGTAAATTACACATTGGAAATTACCAAAATTGAGTTTATCGCTTTTGAAGAAGGAGAACTTCCCCCTATTGACCCGCCGGTAATTGAAACACAGCCGCAAACCAGAGCTATTGCAAATGACGCAGCATCAGTCGATCCATTAACAGTAATAGTAGACACTGCGGCAGCTGACGTTACAAGAACTTATCAGTGGGAGAAAGAAGTAGAAGGTGAATTTACTGATGTTACAGGAGCTACAACCGCCAGCTTGAATTTAGCTACGACCCTTGAAAAAGAAGGCACAACATATAAGTTAGGAACTTATAAATTCCGTTTAGTTATTACTAATACACGCGGTGATGAAGTAAAAGCAGTAACGAGCGCAGTGGCATCAATTATTGTCTACGATCCCGCTACTATTATTTCAACAATTCCAGCTTTAGCAGTTGGCGCGACAGGCATTGATTTCACAGATTTAGGAACTGGTCTTATTCTTATACCTCATTTTAACGCTACTACCGGTATTAAAGTTGCAGGCAGAAATGGCAGCGAAAATGATATGATCCTTTCAGCTTCTGATGATGGTCTTTTGGTTTCCGGCAGAAGCGCCAACTATGACGGCGTTGAAATCGATCTTGCCGCTCTTAGTTTGACAGCTGGTAAAACATACACTGTAACAGTTGCAGGAACATGGACACCTGCTACGAGCGAACCGACAATCGGTTTAGTGTATGCCAGTTCCCCGTTGGATACAGGAAATCCGAATAATGGTCCAAATATGGCAGCAGGATCATTTGCGACCGGTACCGCAGGAACTGCATCACCATTTACTGTATCAGTAGACCTGTTAGGAAATGTAGCTGCAACGCGTGTTATGACAAGAAGCTGGGGAGATAATAAAACTACCGATTACATAATTACTTCTATTAAAGTTGTAGAAGTTATAGCAGCGCCGGTAATCACAACCACAGCATTACCAATGGGTTTTGCAAATGAAGCATACCCTTCAACTACTTTAACAGCAACCGGTGCCACACCGATGACTTGGACTCTTGATACCGGAAGTAATTTACCAACCGGCTTAACTTTATCGGATGCCGGTGTAATTTCCGGAACCCCGACAGCGGTTGGCAGCTCCACCTTTACTGTGAAAGCAACCAATGCTACAGATAGTGATACTAAGTCGTTGACAATTGCTGTATATGCTAAAGGAACAGCAGGTCTGGTATTTAGCATGAATACTAATACGGATGTTCAAGCATTAGATGCAGGAGAAGTAGAAGATGATGATATTGCACCATGGCTTGCAACTTCCGGCGATGCCACTTTCACAGCTACAAAAGCTGCTGATGATATCGGCGGACTTGCTGATGACGATATTTATTTTGCTATAACCAGCAGAACTGCATCTCATGATACTATTGACATCTTAGTTAGCGCAAATATTGCATCTCTCAAAGGCGGACTTAGACACACAATCGTAGTAACAGGAAATGCAGATAAAGATGCTACTAACGCGCTATTATTCTTTGAAAAATTTCCAGGATGGTCACCAATGAGCGGTGCTACAGTTGTTATCGATGATGAAACCGGTGATTTTACATTAACCAGAACCTTCACATGGGCAGAATTAACAGGTCTTGATAGTATCAGAATCAAGTATAATACTGCAGATGATGCTGACTTAGATATCTACAACATCGTAATCACAGGTATTGCTGACTGAGTATTGTTAACGAAACTATGAAGCATATCAATGCTTCATAAAAGCAAATTAGAGCCGTCTGACCGCGTAAAGCGGTTGGGCGGCTTTTTTTAGTTTATGCTCAGCAGTATAATCGAATCTGAGAAACTAGAAATCGCATAAGGTGATATCAACCTGCTCTAATAAAACCATCAATATCCTCAATGATATACTCAGCCCTTGTGGTGTGTAATGCTTCGTAACAATCAAGAATATATTCATTTACTCCGTATTGATTAAAGAGCTGCATTACCTGTTTGCCGGTTAGTTTGTTTTTTGTTTTGTAGATTTCAATGCAATTAAAATATATTATTTAATTAGAATTTTATCCAGTGAAGGCGATTGCTCCCCATAAAAAAACCGCCCAACCGCTTTAAGCGGTCGGACGGTTTAAAATTAAATTACAATAATTTTATTACGGGGTTTCCGGTAATGCGTTTAATAACGAAATACTGGTAACTTTAACAGTATAAGCAGCAGCATTTGGCCATGTCTGGCATCCCACTCCGCCATCTGTTAACTTGCTGATTGCGAATGTATATGATTTTGTTCCAGCAGCAATATTTCCATAATTGCCTTCTGAATCAGGAGTAACAGCAGCGCCGCCTGAACTAAAGCTACCGGTGTTTTTCCAGTTTGTCTGTGCAGAACCAGTAACATCGGAATATTCTACTTCAAAAACAAGGTATGCAAATTTTGCCCAGTCTGTAGATATTTCTGATAACTTAATTCCCCAACACTGATTAGCAGCTGTAATCTTTAATAATCCATCACTAGTATCCAGAACATCATCACTTCCCAGTGCGGCTACAAGCTCATCATTATCATCAGTAAATGTAAGTGTTATTTCTGCAGGAGGTGCTTCTGCGACAGGATAATTAGCCGTTGATACAACGCCGGCATTTGCGTCATTTGTTGCTTTACCATCATTTTCTGCGCCGGTAACTGTGAAGAAATCGGCTGTTAAACCTGTTAATGTGTAAGTAATAATCGGTGTTAATGTAATAACTGCTTTTCCTGTATAACCGTCTTGGAATTTACCACCTTCACCTGATGGAACCGGCTCCCATGCAACTGTTCCTGTGAACTGAGCTGTAGGAGTAATTGCTGCTGTTGGAACTGCTCCGGCAACCGGCGCTGATATGCCGCCAATTGTATCAATAGTAATAGTATCATCTGCTGCATTTGTTCCGGGAACTAACTCAATATTAGTTATTCTGATAACTGCGGTAGCATCTGCAGTTACAACAAATCCAAGTTCTATTTCACTTTCTCCTGTCAAGCCTCTTGCCGTAACAAGTGAACCGAAAATTTTCAGATCCTGACTTGAAGCAGTTCCTGCCGAAATACTACCGGTTGAACCTGCTCTTGTTAATTCGCTTGCGGGTGATATTGTAGCGTCTTTCTTGACTGCAACAGGTTGCGGATTCTTATAATTGAAATCACCTTCCACGCCGGTATATGTAAATTTAACAGAAGCGAAGTCAGCTATAGTCTTGGTGCCTAAATCAATCGGGAATGAAACAAATTTATTTGATCCATAACCAATATTACTGATTTCAATACCGCCTGTTATACAGATAGCGCCAATACCATTGTTCTTAACAATGCTGGTAGCTTGAACTGTTATTACATCACCTTCGCCGGTACCAACCTTTACATTGAATGATTCTTCTTGTACAATCGGTTCTTCCGGTATACAGCAATCTTCTCCGCAAGCATCAGTACAATCGCCGTTAGCACAGTCTTCGCAGCTAGGATCGCAGTCAGTGCAGCAAGGTTTAAGTTCTGCAGGATCTTGAACTTTTGCTACTGCAACGCCTGCATTGCCGCCAAGAGCGCCTTTAAGCCATTTTGTTGTCCTGCCGGCAATTCCGCCTACTGTTTCAGTAAAGATTTCATAGTTATGATCTTTGCCCTGAACTTCCGGGTCTACGGAAAGCTGGTATACAACAGTGCCGTCTTCGTCTGTTATTTTGATTTCGTAAAAGCTAGCAATCTTAATTGTGTCTGAAATACCGACAACTCTAATATCGTTATTTTTTGATATTTCCGCCCATGTAAATTCACGTGTTATTTCAAATTCGCCATTAGGATCGTATGATTGTGTTGTGCCTGGGTCTGCAAATGCTGCTTGACCTCCGCCGCCAGGCGCGTCACTTTCAGTCTGTGCACCTGCAAAGTAAACATTCGTTGCACCCAGCGCTCTTCCGAATACATAAATCGTATGACTCTTATCCGCTGTGTAATTTTCCTTTGCCGGATCGGTAGAGCCAATATCAGCGCTAAAACCAAGTCCGCCTCTGATATCAATACTATGCCAGTTTCCATATCTGCCGGATATCTGGATAAACTTGGTATCAACGGGGATGACATAACTTTCTTCTTCTTCTTCAACGCCACCGCCACCGGGACAACCGATAAATACCATCGCTAACGCCGCTAAAAGCGCTACGATCCATAAATTTTTCTTAAACATCTTTTCTCTCCTCTTAATTTTTTTGTCTTCCATACGGAAGATTTTTTTTATATTTCCTCTCTACTTTTTAGAAGTAGAAATTAAACCCGAACGGAACCTTCCATTCAACAGGCGGACTATCAATATCATTTATTTTTGTTTGATAAACCTGTACGCCTGTCCAGAATCTTAAACCTTCAGAAGCACGCACCCAGATATATGGGTTAATAAACCAGCCAATTCTTGTGTATGCATCTGCTGCTGCTGTTTTCGGAATCATTTCCATACCAAGACCGGCATATAAGAACGCCCAAAGATTGTTGTTGATTTTGTAGCAGGGAAGAATGTTTGCATAAATTAATGTAGGCATATCTGCGCCCTGATCTTTTCCGCCTGCTCTGATGTTTGCGCGTATTTTGAATGAAAAAGGCCCGCTGCTATTAAGTCTGAAACCGGCGCCTATTCCTATATAGCCGTCCATCTCCCTATTCGCTGCATTTGTATAAGGTAAGCCGTAATTTAAACCAATTTCCGCATCCATTCCTGTAAGCGCTTTCAAGTAGAACGAAGCGTATAGGTCACCGACGCTGTGGGTTTTCTCTCTGTCTTTGCCGAGCCCGCCCTTACCTACGAAAGCAACATTTACTAATCCAATTTCCTCAATGTCATATTTAACATTCAATTGAAAGTCTGCGATCTGGTCTTGAAAAACCATCTGTTTGCCGTCTTTGCCGGAATCGCTAGCGTGGGCGAAATCACTGCCTATCGGGATAACTAAATTCACCTGCAGCCCGTACACCGGAAAGAATGAGAAGTTAATATTTGTTAAGTCGCCGGTACCTGGATACCATGCATTACCTTTTCTGGTTAATGCGCTCTGCCATTGCCACAACGGGAAATGGGTATTTCCTCCGCCCCATGCCTGATAATCACTTAGAGCCGCGACAGAGTTTTTTGCTTCACTTGTAAATCCCCAACCGCAAATTTGCGCCGAGCCGAAATCGCCGTCGGCGTTAACGCCTATCTGCATTCTGAATTGTTGAACCGGTCTCCAAAACAAGAAGCCCCATGTTCTGAAATAACCTGAACCTAAACCGCCACCGTATGCCGTATCTGTACCGGTTGCTAAAACGATTTTCCCGCCGCCTTTGTCGTCGCCGAAAGACGCGGAAATCTTTGCTTCGTGATATTGTAAACCGCCCATCATGACGTCATCCTTATTGGTGTCTCCTTCAAGAAAAGTTGTCCCGATCAGTAACTGCCCGCCGAAACTGGCCTGTCCGAAAGCTACGCCTGCGACCATTGCCAAAACCGCCATAACTGCAATAAGCCTCTTTAACATATCTCTTTCCTCCAAGTTATATCCGCACCCATTCGGGTGCTTAATTTAAAGGGGGGATTCTTTTAAGCAAATTAAAAAAAAGTGTTATGCGATCAATTAAAAAGACGATAAGTAATTACAGTTCATTAATTGGAGGAAATATGGTATACGGTTATATCAGGGTTAGTACAGATAGGCAGACTGTTGATAATCAACGGTTTGAAATCGAGCGGTTTTGTTCACAAAATAATCTTAAAATTGATCATTGGATCGAAGAAACAATCAGCGGAACTAAGTCACCGGAGAAAAGGCTTTTGGGTTCGCTTCTCGCGGAAGTCAGAAAAGATGATTTAATTATTTGTTCTGAGTTGTCAAGGCTTGGCAGAAGTCTTTTTATGATTATGTCGATTCTTAATCATTTAATGATGAATGAAGTCAGAATTTGGACTATTAAAGATAATTACAGGTTAGGTGATAATATCCAATCAAAAGTATTAGCTTTTGCTTTTGGTCTTTCTGCGGAGATTGAAAGAGAATTAATATCCCAAAGAACTAAAGAAGCGCTTGCGCGGAAACGTTCTGAAGGAATTGTGCTTGGCAGACCGAGCGGAAAAAAATCATCTTATGTTAAACTTTCCGGTTGTGAACATGAAATTAAAGCGCTTCTTGACAGACGTTTTTCTAAAAGTGCAATCGGAAGAATTTACGGTGTAAATCGAATGACAGTTGATGCATTCTTAAGAGACCGTTTATTAATTCAATAATTATTTAAGCAGTTAATCCTTGATAAAAATCTGTTTAAAAACGCAGATTCTTGTCAAGGTGACAGCCTCTTAATAAATATGTTATAATATCAATATGTTTGTTATGCAAAAAAAAAGTTTAACAAAAATTTCTAAACTCTTGTTTGTAAGTTTTTTATTTTTTTTCGCTTTAATTCCTCTTGAAACTGTTTCTGCAAATATTTTTAGCTGGGCTCTGCATGGCAATATTTTTTATTTTGCAGCCGATAACGGAGTTGATTCTGATCCCGCTCCTATTATTCCTTCAGGAGGTTTTTCCTTAGCATTGCAATTAATGAAACATTTTAAAATTGAATTTACAGAAGATATCTACTTTACAAATTACCAGCTTAATACAACTCTCGGTTATCCAATGGCTTGTAATCAGGAAGAACGTTCTGCGCTTGTAATTGGTTTTATAACAGCTTTTCAAGCAACAGGTTTTTTTCCGATAGGATCAAATGGTGCGGTTTTTCGCGTTTTCGGCGGACCTGCTGCGGATTTGCGGATTGTCACCCTTGCTGTAGGTTTAAATCACCCGTCTGATTTTCAAGGCGATGACAGAGACGCACAAAAACAAACTGACGCTATACGGAATTTCTTTTGGAGCGAAGCGCGATGGTTTATGCCTGTTGCAGGTTTTGGATTTGATTTTCCTATAAACGAAAAGTTTTTGCTTGGGTTCGATTTAAGGACTTGGTTTCCCGTATATAAATTATGGACAAACGATAATACTCCGGCTATTGACGGCTGGCGATTTGGTGCAAATTTACGCATAACGGTAAGAAATTCAATATGAAAAAACAAAAAGTATCAATTTACAAATGTTCATCTTGCGGACGCGAAGAAGCAAAATGGCTTGGACGCTGTCCCGAATGTGAAGAATGGAACACTTTTATTGAAACGGCTGTCAGCAGTGAAATGTTAAACGCAAGAAAACGGCAAGATAAAACAAAAAGCGGTCTGCCTCAAACTGTACCGCTTCATTCTGTCGATCCGATGCAGGGCAGCCGCATCAGCAGCGGTATCGGCGAGCTTGATCGCGTGCTTGGAGGATCAAATGAAGCGTGCGGTATCATGAAAAATTCTGCTGTCCTTATCGGCGGAGAGCCCGGCATTGGTAAATCAACTTTACTTTTGCAAACTGCTGCTTCTGCTTTTACAAAAGGACGCATCTTGTATGTATCAGGCGAAGAGTCGGCAGGTCAATTAAGATTAAGAGCAGACAGGCTCGGCATCAGCAAAGATAAAATGGAACGCATCGAAATTCTCTGTTCAGGAAATCTTAACGAGATCGAAACAGTTCTTAATTCTGTTAAGCCTGTTTTGGTACTTGTCGATTCTGCACAAACGCTTTTTTCTGAAGATGCAGGTTCTGTATCAGGTACTGTTAATCAAATGAAATTTTGTTCCTATGAATTAATTTCTTGGGTAAAAGAACATGATGCGGCTTTATTTTTAACAGCGCATGTTACAAAAGAAGGTGTTATCTCAGGACCTAAAACTTTGGAACACATGGTAGATACTGTTCTCTATTTTGAACAGAACGATAAAACATCAGGTTTAAGCGAAACAGATGATTGCCGTTTTTTACGCGCGGCAAAAAATCGTTTTGGTTCTGTTGACGAAATCGGAATTTTCACGATGGGAGAAAAAGGTCTTTCATCTATCGAAGATACAGGACGGATGTTTCTTGTGCGAAGAGAAGGGGTTTTGCCTCCGGGTGTTGCAACAGCTGCGGTTCTCGAAGGAACTCGGACTATCCTTGTAGAAATTCAAGCGCTAACAATTCCAGCAAAAGGAACGATGAGCCGCGTTTTTTCCGATAAGATTGATTCGGGAAGAGTCTCGCGTGTTTCCGCCGCGCTGGAAAAACATCTTGGGCTTCGTCTTTCCGATCAGGATTTATACGTAAACGCTGCAGGAGGTATTCGCATAACAGAAGTTGGAAGCGAACTTGCTTTGGCTTGCGCTCTTTATTCGGCGCGTACAGGTCTCCCCCTTCCTGCAGATTTAGCGATAGCCGGCGAACTTTCCCTAACCGGCGAGATTCGCCCTGTCCGCCGTTTTTCAAGCCGTGTTAAAACTGCCGCTAATCTTGGGTTCTCCTCCTTTCTGGGACCTTTCGCAGCTGAAACTGCGAGCGATGAGCAGCCTGTGTCTGGTTTATTAGCAGCAAAAGATATAAAAACCGCAATTAAGGCGGTTTATGGTCTATAAATGATGAAATTAGGACTTACAATTTTGTTTAATTTTATTATATCTATTGACAAATTTTCAATATTAGTCTATGTTATTTTTAATTGGGTAATTTTTAGTTTGAGTAGAGATGATTTTTTCGGGTTTTTTAAAAACTCGGTGCCGGTAGATTTAGAGAATATTTCTTTTCTTACATTGTGCTTCACACACGCACGTGCCAATGTTTGCACAAACAAAGTTTGTATTAACTCTGTTTGCAGGATCATCGAATCAAAATTATTTGCATCTATTTTCCCAGTGCCGGACAGTTTGTCTGTCACAGGAAATTTGAGTCGTTCGCTTGTGCGGGCGTGAATATTAGCGTATCTGGACTTAAGCAGCCTTAGCATCGTCTGATGTAAAGCTGCAAGGCAAAAGCAAGCGCAAGCAGTTTAACTTTTGTAAAACTTGTTTGTTCCAGGATAAGGATTTTTCTCAATGGCGAAGAAACTGTATGTCGGTAATCTTTCTTACAGCACTACCGAGGATAGTCTGCGAACTCTTTTTTCAGGGTTTGGCAGTGTAACTTCAGCAAAGATCATTTATGATCGTGATACACAAAATTCTAAAGGATTCGGATTCATCGAAATGAGCAGCGATGAAGAAGCAGCAACAGCAATCGCCGGCACTAACGGCCGCGAATTTGATGGACGCCAACTGCGCGTAAACGAAGCGATGGATAAACCACGCCGTGAACGCTCAGGCGGTAACTGGTAATATAATATATAGTTTCCAGTTTTTAAAAGCGGTGTATTCTCAAACTTTATGTGTTTGAAAATATGCCGCTTGTTATTGTTTTTTCAAATTTAATTTAATAACTTTAATCTTTTTTCTTCAGCATCATTATGCATTTTTTCCAGCACTTTCATGATCTCGTTTGCAACTTCCTGTTTTTTATCATCGTTTTCTGATAAGTTCTCGATTGCTTTATTTCGGAATTCTTCGCAGGAGATAACAGGGCTTACTGTTACGCGAACTACATCCTTACTGACAATGTCGTTCATCATATCTGTCTGCTGAACATGAAGGACTTCCCCGTTAAGTGCAACGAAGCATAAGTAATCAAATGAGCGAATATATGAATCGATATCACGCACACCTTTTTTAGAATCCGGATCCCATGAACGGTAACGTGTTCCTGATGGGAAGACAAGAATCAGCTTGCCTTTATATTTATGCCTGATGATTGCTTTCATTGCGGCGCGGTTTATCGCAATGCCGCGATGAATTTCTTCTTTATCTTTTTCGGGATCAAGGTCAAGAAGCGAACGGCTCGGACAAATTATAATTCTGGAGTATGCGCCTGCAAAAGCTGCGACAATAGGATTGTCTTCGTTTAATTTCATTCCGGCAATTGCGATAATTGAGTCGCTTATTTCTTGTCCGCTTTTTCCTTCTTTCCGCGCTAACAGTGAAACAATTGAAAGATCCATATTGCTGTAATGTTCAACAAGCAGCAGGCATGATTTGCCGGATTTTGCTTTCTCTAAAAGTTCTTCAAGATTTTCCAAACCGTCCAATCCGCTTTTCGCAAGGAGCAGTTCTTCCACCATTTCATCGAGTACCGAAAGAGTGTTTGGATTTCCTTCCTGATACACATTTTCCTCTGTTATGAAAGTAGGTGCTGTTGATCCTTTTACAACTCTTCTTATCTGATCACTGAATTTACTTGTTAATGTATCAGCCATATTATTCTCCTAACCGTTTTGGTTTCTGTATTTTTTATATGATAAAAATTTTCAGCGTTTTAATCAAGAACAAATTATTTGGATAATCACTTTGCAAGCAGCGCACATTTCAGTTACGCTGATCCATTCCATGCGGCTGTGAAAATTGCGTCCGCCTGTAAATATGTTCGGTGTTGGAATTCCAAGTTCTGTTAAACGCGAGCCGTCCGTTCCGCCCCTTATCGGTTTAAGCTGATATTCAACCCCTGCGTTATGCGACGCTTTTATCAGCCTTGTAAGCGCATCGGGCTTTTCATCAATTTTTGCTTTCATATTAAAATATTGCGCCTGAGTATTTACCGTTACCTTCCCGTTTGGAAATTGCGCTTCCACCGTCTTTGCAAAAGCATCAAGCGCGGCGATTCTCCGTTTCATACCGTCCGTATCAAAATCACGGAGAAAAACTTCCAAAGAAGCGTTTTCCAAATCGCCTGAAATTGCCATCGGGCAGAAGTATCCGTAATAGCCGTCTGTCGCTTCAGGGCTTTCACTGCGCGGCAGCAAAGCGGCAAAGGTTGATGCCATGAGTGCGGCGTTTGCGAGTATGCCTCTTGCATGACCGATATGTATCACCTTGCCTGAAAATTCGATATTCGCTTTATATGCGTTAAAACATTCACATTCGATTTCACCCATCGGTCCGCCGTCTACTGTGTAGCAATAGACGGATTTAATTTCGTCTAACGGGAATTCCGGCAAACCTTTTCCTGTTTCTTCATCAGGGGTAAAAATAATTTCAACCTGTCCGTGCTTTATTTGCGGGTTAGTAATAAGATATTCAACGGCTCCCATAATTTCTGCAATACCGGCTTTATTATCTGCACCTAACAAAGTTGTCCCATCACTGTGAACAATAGTTTTACCTTTTTGATCGGTTAAACCCTGCTCCTTAGCAGGATCAAGAAAAAGCCCGTTCGCAAGACTGATTTTTTCTCCGTTATAATTTTTTACAAGCTGAGGTTTAACGTTCTTCCCTGACACATCACTTGCCGTATCAAGATGAGCTAAAAACCCGATGCAAGGCTCGCTCTCTTTCCCCTCTGATGCAGGCAAACGCGCAATCAAATAACAGTTATCGTTAAGCTTTACATCTTTTAATCCAAGTGCAAGAAGTTCATCGCGCAGTGTTTCCGCTAAATCCCATTGCCCGGCTGTTGTCGGTGTTTTATCGACAGAGCTGTCGCTCTGTGTATCATAACAAACATATTTTAAAAAACGCGGAAGGATTAAGTTTTCCATTACAGCTTGCACTTATTACAACCAAGCACATGCACATGATTTTTCCGTCCGGGGCGTTCAAACATACGCGATACAAGAAAATCACTGACAGATAAAAGAGAGCCGCACACAGGGCATCTGCGGTTACTGTCTTTTTCAAGACAGCTAAAGCAACCTTTAATGTATACTAACCGATCTCTGCCTCCGCTGATAGAAGGAAACGCCAGAGATTTTACCAACTCGCCTTTATACATTTTAAGAGAACAAACAGGGCAAACTTGCGGATCACCGGGTTCGCCTCTTTCTTCTTTTGGTTTTTTCCAATTAAAAAACGGAAAAAATCCCGGATAAAAAGGCGAAACAGGACTCAAGAAAATCGTATAACCTAACCAAAGTAAAACAATCCCTGTGATCACCAAGCCCAGAATTTGTATATACATTCCCATATTCAACCCCTTAAGATGTTTGACGCTTGCATACTTTAAATATAATAACACTGCCGAAAAATAGTGCCCGGCACCTTTTAATCTATTATACTTATATTAATGGCAATACTCTATATTATCGGCACGCCGATAGGGAATTTAGGTGATATTACTTTCCGCGCTGTTGAAATATTAAAAACCGCCGATCTTGTGGCTTGCGAAGACACCCGCCGCACCTTAAAACTCCTTACCCATTTGGGGATTAGGGTTAAATTGCTGTCCTGCCGCTCTCAAAACGAGGAATTTGCGGCGGAAAAAGTGATTTCCGCCTTGAATCAGGGGCAAATAGTGGCTTATGCAAGCGACGCGGGCACTCCAGCCCTCAGCGATCCGGGCGCGGTGCTGGCAAGAGCGGCAGCGGAGGCGGGGCACGAGGTTATCCCCGTTCCGGGAGCGTCGGCTTTCGCCGCTTTGCTGAGTGTTTCAGGCGGCAGGGACAAAACTGTCGTTTTTGAGGGGTTTTTGTCGCCTAAGCCGGGCCGGCGAAAAAGCCGTTTGCGCGAACTGATGGCGATGGATGCGGCTTGCGTTATTTACGAATCGCCTTTTAGAGTTCTTAAGCTTATGAGCGACATTGCCGAAATTGACAGTGAGCGGTATATTTGTCTGGGGCGGGAAATGACTAAAATGCACGAAGAGTATTTGCGCGGTTCAGCGGCTGAAATACTCAGTAATTTGAGCGAAAAAAAAGAACAAATTGGCGAATTTTCCTTGTATATCGCTGGAAATAAAATTAAATAGCTGGTAAACTTATAGTAGAAAGTTGCCGATAATAAGGTATAGGTAGGGTAAAGTTATGACAGTAGACAGGATAGGTCACGTAGAACCCATTCCTCCTAACAAGAGATCAGGAAGGAGTGAGAGCGCGGGGGGGAGCGACAAGGCCGATACTATTAGTCTTTCCACACAAGCAATGGAACAGGCTGAAAAGTATCAGGTTATCGAACTTATTAAATCCTCTCCAGATTTGGATGAGGCCAGGATTGTTGAACTCAGGCAAAAGCTTGATAATCCTTCGTACATGAAAGATGCAATTGACAAAACGGCGGATAACATTCTGAGCAGGTGGTTCGCATAAATCGAACCGATTTAATAAGTTAACGGTGCGTCTGATCGCTAAGCGGTCAGACGCTTTTTTTTGGAAAAAATAAATTTTAAAAATTTTTCAATATCCGTCTGACATTGTGCGGTTTACATCGCGCTGATAAAGTTCCTGATAAATAAGATTGCGTGTTTTAAGTTTTTCTTTTATCTCTCTTGTAAACGGCATATAGCGCCAGAAAGTTCCGCGTACATCTTTTTCAAGTTTTTGTATACCTTCAGCTTCTTTTGTCATCCACAAAATATAATCGCGGATAAAAAATTCTTTTATATCGCCTTTTAATTTTTGTGATTGAAACCATTGGTAATAATGACCTGTAAGCCCTTCTTCCATCCAGTAAAAAGACGCTTTTTCTTTTGCTACCTGCCAGCGTAAATCGGCAACCGCAGTAAGGACAGCGTAATATAAATTTCGCGGAAACATCGGCACGATGATTCGTCCGCGGCTTGTGGCACGGTTGTAACGGTCAAACGGTTCCCAGCAAAAACCTGTGTCTCCGTATGTCGGTATTAATAAAACATAAGGAGCAATACGGTTTAATTTATTTTTATAAACGCGGCAGTAAACCTCTGCATCGATGCTTTCTATTTTTGCAAGTAATGTAATAACATTTTCTCTTGTTGCAATATCGTTAGGTCCGCAGTGATAATATTCGCTTGTTAAAACAGGGAAATGGTTTCCTTGCCTGCCGCAAGTCATTTTTGCCATTTGGCGTATTGTATCAAACTCGGCATCTATTGCACCCAAATCGACAGCGGCAGCACCGCCTTCCGCTTCAATTTTATCTTTTAATGATTGAACATCAGTTTCTGCATTTACAAAATCCCTTATGCTTACTTCCAGATCGTGATCGTTTTTTAATATTTCTTTAAGAAGGTTTTGAATTTCTGAAATCGCCGCTTTTTGCCTTTCCTGCAAACAATCGGAAACATCATTTAATTCGCGTAAGGGTGTGCGTTCATATATCATTCCGATCCTGTCGCGGAGTATTTTTTCAATTTCGTCCCGTTCTCTGTCTTTTTGTTTTACTATTGATCTTGCTCCGTCCAGTTTGCCTTGCGCTTTTTCCAGTAATTGCGTTAACTTTGATTGATTGTTTCCTTTTGCGATTTTTACTTCATCTGTTGTTGACGGGCGCATTTTACTTGTTCCGACACCGTTAAGCCATTCATCAACATAAAGAACAGGCTGGTCTAATGCATTATCTACAACAATTTTACTGAAAAAATCGCGTGTTTCTGTTTTTAAAAAATTAGGATGCAACAGTCCGAAGCGAAGAAGGAATTTTTTGCAAGGTGCAATATTGCCTGCCGATTTTCTTGCAACATTTAAAAGAAAATCCCAATATGGCGTGATAAATTGCTGGCGGAAAACGCTTCTGTCTTTCGGGTCTTTTGCAGTCAGGTATTTCTGAAGAATTGTATGCACTCTCTGGGCAATATCGCCTTCGTTGGAAAGGGCGTTTTTATAATAAGCCGGATCGTTAAAAAAATCATGACCTTTTTCTTCAAGGCGTTTGGTTATTTGCGGAAAGCCTGTTGAACTTAGATTGATGTTTTCGGTTAGAGGGTTTACAGTCCCTTTTTCGCCGAAAAGATCGTTAAAATCGGGGAGAACCGAGTTATCTGAACCTGCAGTTCCCAGCAGAGCAGCAAGATCGGCATCCATCTCTTGATTTGAATTACCAGCCATAAGTGTATGATAAATTGTTTAAAGAATGTTGTCAAATGGTCTGCTTGAACCCCAACTGTCAGATAAGAAGTTCGTCTAAATCAATCTCTGCCGCAGTGCAAGGGACAGTTACTCCCCAATTTTCCAGCACTTGCGGATGAAGTTCGCCGAAAACGCCGATTTGTTTTCCGTTATAAATGATTGATGCCGCTCTTCCTTGTATAAATCTTTCATCCGATGATTCCTGTACTTCATATTCGCGGGAAATGTAGTAAAAGAGCGCCTGCAATTCTGCGGCGGCAGTGTTGAAGTTTGCATCTGTTCCTGCATGAATGAAACCTGCAAATTGGCGCGTTTTGCTGCGGTAATTTTGTGTATCATCAAGCCACGCGATTTTTCCAACTTCAAAAATTTTATGAGGATAGACCGATCCGGAAATCGATTCGCTTAACATGAGCGAGGCAAGTATAGAGTCGCGTACATATTCATAATTTTCCGTCATCGGGTTAAAGATGCGTATTATTTTTTCGCCTTTGCCTCTCATGTTTTCCACTAGATTTTTCCGCGAGCCGAGATAATTATAAATCATTTCCTGATATCCAAGACCGATAAGCAGCTCTTTAATTTGCCTGCTGAATAAAGTGATTGGAAGCAAACGCCCGACAGTAGAGTCTGCAGGACGCTGCGGTTTAAACGAACTGAGAGAGCGCCCTATCATTACATCTTCTGCAACATCGGCGGCATGAAGAAAATCGTTTCTGTATTCCGGCGGATATGCGCGCACACCCGGCACCGGAGATGAGTTTTCCTGTCCTCTTTCTTTACTTTCAATTTTTTCTGCTGTTACGCCCATGCGCGCAAGAGCTTGTACACATTCATCGGCATTAAGTTTTTCGCCGAGAAACCTCTCTATCCTTGCGAGGGAACAAAAGACGGGTTCTTGAAAATAAAAAGGCGTAACAATATTTTTACCGAACGGCGTGTCATACTCGTATTCGATTTCTACAGGTTCAATTGTAAAACCGTTATCTGCAAGATCGCAGGCAACAATTGATGTTGCAAGGATTAGCGTCGGCATATCTGTGCCTGTCATTTCAACAAAAACTTCGCTGTCTCCTACCTGCACAGCGCCTAAATCATTTGAGTTTATAATAGGCGGATAAGAGAGGATAACGCCGTCTGCATCTGTTAACAACGGATGAATAGGTTCGTGCTCTTGAATAAATGCAAACTCTTTTCCTTTGGGGTGCTGCTTTAAAATTTCGCGTAACGTCAGTTGTCCGTCCCATGCAAGAGGTTCAAAAGAAACAGAATCGGGATCGACCCCCTTGTAAATGATGGGCCACTTAATCAGCGAAATGCGGTAAATACCCATCGACATGCTTCGTCTTTTTCTACCGAAATTCCACGCGAGTTTTTCCTGAGTTTGGATCATATCGCGAAGCATTGGATCGGTTATCGATTTTCCGTTTAATCGTGCAACGAAACCTGTCATGTATGGGCGCACTTGTTTTACGCTTGTTTGTACTTTAACTTTGCGCGTTGCTTTTTTCATATCGCCGGGTCTTGAAAAGAAGGTGTATTTATCTTTATCGCCGCTTTTTGCCGTACTGCCTGCCGCATATATCCGCAATTGGCGGGCGCAGCCTGCCGTTCCCCAAAGATCGGGTCTATTTGTGTCGTTTAATTCGATTTTTAATGTTCTTTCGCTTTCCGGCAGGCTTTTATCGCTGTCTTCGTCAAGCTCAGCTTTGGCGCAGACAAGAATTTCTTCAAATTCATCCCTGTTTTTCCAGCCTCCGTGCGTTTCTGACGAACCGGGGCGGTTTGCAAGTGTGTAAAAAACTTGTTCATTTACTTCGATTTTTGGCATATTTGCTATTATATTGTTTTATTTGTTTTGTTGCAAATAGGTAAAGCGGAAAGTACTTGCATAAACCGTTAAACATCTGTCATAATATGAGAAAAGAAATTTTCATTTATGGAGGAAAATAATGAAAAAATTTATCGCTGTTTTATTGGTTGTATTGTTTGCCGCTTCAGTGATCGGATGCCCCGGAAAAGCCGGAACTTTAATCGGTGTTGCTATGCCTGAAACCCACGTTCAGCGTTGGTTAAAAGACGGACAATCCCTTGTAGCAGAAGCTGAAAAACTCGGCTATCGTGCAGAAGCGCAATTCGGCGATGCAAACCAAGGCACACAGAATCAGCAGATTCAGAGCTTTTTGACACAAGGTGCAAAAGCTTTAATCGTCGGCTGTATCAATGACGGTGTTGCTCCTGTTATTACAGAAGCTGCCAAAGATAAAGTTGTTGTAGTCGCTTACGACCGCATTATCCCCAACTCAGCAGATTATGATTATTACATAACTTTTAATAACTTTAAGGTTGGTGTTCTTCAGGCACAGAGTATTGTTCAAGGTTTAAACCTTAACTCAGTTACCTCTGCCGCGCCTAAATACATCACCCTGTTTGCCGGCTCCCCGACAGACGGAAATGCATTTTTCTTCTTTGACGGTGCAATGAGCGTTCTTAATTCCTTTATTGACAGCGGCGCGCTTGTCGTAATAGGACCTTATCCAAGAACATCAAATGACAGAGAAAATTTCCAGAGAATTGCCACTGAAAACTGGCAAGCTCCTATTGCAAAAACCCGCATGGAAAACCTCTTAAGCAACGATGCACGCAACGTCACACTGGACGCTATTTTAGCTCCTAATGATACACTTGCACGCGCTATCCTTGAAGCATGCAAAGCAGATGCCAAATACCGCAGCAAACTTCCTGTAATTTCAGGTCAGGATGCAGAATATGATTCAGCAATGTCAATTAAAAACGGCGAACAATACAGCACCGTTTTCAAAGACACAGCAAAACTTGCAGAAGCTGCAATTCTTTTAGCAGATCAAGTTCTTAAAGGACAGACAATCAGTATTCCCGGCGCAGTTCTTGCAACAGGCGACCTTGCAGAAATCGGTAACACCGGCAGAAAATTTGTAAAAGCTTATTTGTTAGATCCTATCCTTGTTACAAAAGACAACCTCACAGTAATGCTTGATGCAGATTTCTACAGCGACAGGCTTGATCGCGGAATTCCATTAAGATAATCTGACATATTGATACTCGTATGACCGCTGAAATTAAAGCGGTCATACCGGGTATTTTTTTTGTTTAGAAATAATTCATTTGTTAAAATATTAAAATTGATTTAGTTACGCTCTATGCAGGTGCGCGGAGTGAAACAAACGGGGGATCGATGAGCGAGTATATTCTTGAGATTGAAAATCTGACTAAAGAATTTCCCGGAGTTAAAGCACTTGAAAATGTCAGTTTAAAAGTTAAAAAAGGCGAAATACATTCTTTATGCGGAGAAAACGGCGCAGGTAAATCAACCTTGATGAGCTGTATCTCCGGCGTTTATCCCAAAAACAGTTACGAAGGAAAAGTTTTTTATAAAGGACACGAAACAAATTATAATAGTGTAAGAGACAGTGAAAACGAAGGGCTTGCAATCATTCATCAGGAATTGGCTCTTAGCCCCTATCTTTCAATTTATGAAAATATTTTTCTCGGTCACATGGAAACAACTTTCGGTATTATTAATTGGAATAGATATATAAAAGAGTCTAAAAAATATTTAGAGATAGTCGGTCTTAACGAACCATCTGCGACTATCGTCAGTAAATTAGGTGTGGGCAAACAACAGTTGGTTGAAATCGCCCGCGCGCTTTCAAAAAAAACAGAGCTTCTCATTCTTGATGAGCCCACATCATCACTTAATGATGATGAAAGCGAGAAGCTCCTTAATCTTATAATTGAATTTAAAAACCAGGGGATTACCTCAGTTATAATTTCTCATAAATTAAATGAAGTTTTAAAAGTTGCTGATACTGTAACAATTTTGCGTGACGGAAAATCCATCAGCACATATGATGTAAAAAAAGATAATCTTACAGAAGAAATGATCATAAAGGATATGGTTGGGCGCGATTTAACGCACCGTTTCCCGGAGCGGACTTCCTCTCCCGGCGAAGTTGTAATGGAAGTGAATAACTGGACAGTTTATCACCCTGAGTATCATTCAATAAAAGTTGTTGATAATGTTTCTTTTCATTTGCGAAAAGGCGAGATACTTGCTTTCTGCGGACCTATGGGTGCAGGGCGCACGGAATTGATGATGAGTATTTTCGGTAATTCATACGGTTTCCGCAGCGAAGGTGAATTGAAGATCAACGGAAAGCATTATAAATTTAACAGCCCTCACGAGGCGATTGCTTCCGGTTTGGGTTATATTTCCGAAGACCGCAAAAGTTTAGGATTGGTTCTTATTCAAGACATTAAAACAAATATAACCCATTCCAGTTTGGAAAAAATTTCCACATTCGGAGTAATAAACAAACAAAAAGAAATTAAAGAAGCGGAACGTTATTGCAAAGATTTAAATATCAGGACGCCTTCCATAAATCAATTTGTGCGTAATCTTTCCGGCGGCAACCAGCAAAAAGTTGTTGTAAGCAAAACATTGATGGCAAACCCGGATATTTTTATTGTTGATGAGCCGACACGCGGTATTGATGTCGGAGCAAAAACAGAAATCTACGGAATAATGAATGATATTATCGCGTCAGGAAAAAGCGTAATTATGATCAGCTCCGAACTTCCTGAAGCTATCGGTATGGCTGACAGAATTTATGTTATGAACGAAGGAAAAATAAAGGGTGAGCTTTCCAAAGAAGAAGCGACTCAAGAAAAAATAATGCATATGGCGCTTGTAGGTTAACAGCTTACACAAGGAGATATAAATGGACGGTAAGGTTATTTCTGGTTTCGATATTAAGTCTCTGATAAAAAACAATATCAGAAATTATTCAATGTTTATTATGCTTGTTTTAATTTTATTAATCTTTGCTCCTTTAACAAGCGGGAATAACTGGAGTCCGCGTAATTTTACAAATATCTTTTTTCAGTATAGTTATGTATTAATACTTGCTGTCGGAATGGTTATGGTCATCATTATACAGGGTATAGATTTATCTGTAGGTTCTGTCTGCGCTTTTATAGGAGCGTTAACCGCAATGATTTATAATTCCGGTGCAGGAATGACAGTTACACTGATTGCAGCTCTTTTAATGGGTGCTTTTGTCGGCGCTTATCAAGGGGTGTGGGTTGCTTACGGAAGAGTACCTGCATTTATTGTAACTCTCTCCGGTATGATGCTTTTTCGCGGTCTTACTTACATTATTACAAAGGTTAGCCCGATAAGCCTTAAAGATACAGGATATTCTCTTCTTGCTACAGGTACCCTTGATGAAGTATTGCATACTAAACAAATCGGTCCTTATTATCCTATGTCTTTCGTTATCGCATTATTATTGCTGGCGCTTTTCTTTGTGTCAGAATTTTCCGCACGAAAGAAAAAAATAGAAAACGGTTTTGAAATTTCTCCGAAGTTATTTTTTATTTTAAAACTTGTTTTAATCAGTTTGCTTATTCTCGGTTTAGCTGATCGTTTTGCACGTTACCGCGGGCTTCCGATTGTTGCGCTTGTTCTTGGCATTACAGTTTTTATTTTCCACTTTATTATGAACAACACAGTGCTTGGCAGATACATTTATGCTGTCGGCGGCAATCCTCGTTCCGCAAAATTATCAGGAATAAATTCCGAATTAATTATTTTTATCGTTTTTTGTTTTATGGGCGTTTTAACAGGTCTTGCTGCTGTAGTAAGTACAGGTTACATGAACAGCGCTCTGCCTCAAGCCGGAAATCTTTTTGAGTTAGACGCAATCGGTGCATGTTACATCGGCGGTGTTTCTGCAGGCGGCGGCATAGGATCAATAGTTGGTGTTATTGTCGGCGGTCTTGTTATGAGCTCAATCAACAACGGAATGTTCCTTATGAATCTCGGCACTCATTACCAATATGTTGTGAAAGCATTAATTCTTCTCTTGGCTGTATTCTATGATGTTTACACACGCCGTAAAGCGGGATTAGGCTGATTTGATATTGCAGACTTTGTTTGAGTAAATAATGTTTGTGTAGAAGTTTAAGGAGACAGTTTAATGAAAAAGCTAGGCGGAGTTTCAGCGCCGCATTTGAAGAACACAGCTTTGTGTATACCCGAAGCAATCCCTGTTCCTGTTGAAGTAAAACTTCCGATGTTGATGCATTCAGGAACACCTGCAAATCCTATTGTCGCTGTCGGAGATTATGTCAAGGTCGGGCAAGTTATCGGCGAAGCCGTTGGTTTTGTTTCCTCTCCTGTGCATGCAAGTGTGTCGGGAAAAGTAAAAAGCATTGAAACATTAGACAGTTTGACCGGAAAAAAAGCGGTGACGATCACTATCGCTTCGGACGGGAATCAAACACTATGGGAAGGAATCGCGCCGCAGAAGGTGACAAACCTTGCGGAATTTTTAGAGGCGGTCAGGAACAGCGGGGTAGTGGGACTCGGCGGAGCGGGGTATCCTACAGCGCCCAAGTTTACGCTTAAAGAAAATGTTGTGCTTGATTATATTTTGATTAACGGCGCGGAGTGCGAGCCTTACATCACTTCCGATACAAGAACGATGGTAGATGAAACCGCTTTTATTTGGGACGGCGTTCTTCTTATGAAAGAATATCTTAAACCGAAAAATATTATTATCTGCATCGAAGAGAATAAACCTGAAGCGATAAAAAAATTCAAAGACCTATGCACTCAATCAAAACTTGAAGGTGTGTCAGTGCGTATTCTTTCATCGCTTTATCCTCAGGGAGAAAGAAAAGTTCTTGTGTATAACGTTACGGGGCGTACAGTTCCCGAAGGCGGGCGTTTGCCTGATATCGGCTGTATTGTTATAAATTGTACGACAGTCGCAACTTTCGCCAAGTTTATAAAAACAGGTCAGCCTCTTGTTTCAAAGTGCGTCACTGTTGACGGGTCGGCTGTTATCAACCGTAAAAATGTGATTGCGCCTATCGGCACTCCTGTACGCAATATTTTTGATTATTGCGGCGGACTAAAAGATGATGTAAAAAAAGTCACGCTCGGCGGACCTATGATGGGCGTTGCAGTTCCTAATTTGGATATTCCTATCGTAAAGATTACAAACGCAGTTCTTGCTTTTTCTGCTAAAGACGGGGATATACCGGAGCCGACAGCTTGTATTAAATGCGGGCGTTGTTTATACAAATGCCCGATGAATTTAATGCCGCCCTATATTGAAAATGCTTACGAACTTAAAAAACCGGAATTGTTAAAAAAGTTTAAATTGAATATGTGCGCCGAATGCGCCTGCTGCGCCTTTACCTGCCCTGCAAAAAGACCTCTTGTTCAGGTTATGATTTTAGCAAAAGATATGCTTTGGGAATACGAGCAAGAACAGAAAGCGGCAAAAGCGGCAACTAAGGAGGCGGCAAAATGAATGTATCGTTTGCACCTCACATACATGACAGATTAACAACCAACCGCATCATGCTTGATGTGTGTATCGCGCTTGTCCCTTCTCTTGTAATTGCAATTTGGGTATTCGGTTTGCGTGCCGCTGTTATAACAGGGGTTTGCGTTGCCTCCTGCGTTTTGTTTGAGTGGGGATATGAAAAATTATTAAAAAGAAAAAATACCATAGGCGATTTTTCTGCCGTCTTAACAGGAATTATACTCGCTTACAATTTGCCTGTAACAATCCCTGTTTGGCAAGCTGTCTTCGGCAGTTTTGTCGCAATTATTTTTGTTAAACAGCTCTTCGGCGGATTGGGAAAAAATTTCGCAAACCCTGCCGTAACAGCGCGTATCGTTATGTTCCTTGCCTTTCCCATAACAATGACGACATGGGTTTTACCCTTCGGTTCGTTAGAAACGAATGATATAGTAACAGGCGCAACTCCTCTTGCCTATCTTTTTAAAGGAGATATTAATTCCCTGCCGAGTTTCTGGAATTTATTTTTGGGAACGCACGGCGGCTGTTTAGGTGAAACAAGCGAGCTTGCTTTATTGATCGGTTTTGTATATCTCCTGTTACGGCGTGTAATCACACCGATTATTCCTTTTACTTTTATCGCAACTGTTTTTTTATTAACTTCTCTTTACGGCGGTTTTGATTACGGTCTTTATCAAATTTTATCCGGCGGATTATTTTTAGGCGCGATTTTTTGCGCGACAGATTATGTTACTTCTCCTATTACAAATTTAGGACGCGCAATATTCGGTGTCGGCTGCGGATTAGTGACAGTTGTTATTCGTCTTTACGGAAGTTATCCGGAAGGCGTATCCTTCGCAATTCTTTTTATGAATATGTTAGTCCCTTACATTAATAAAATTTCGTATAAGAAAGCATTGGGAGGGTTAAAATGAACAAAGATTTTTTTATGCCTATAATCGTCCTGTCGCTTATTTGTCTTTTTGTTTCAGGAGCGTTGGCTGTTGTAAATAACGTTACTCTCCCTAAAATAGAAGCGGATGCCGCAGCACGCGCTAAAGATGAAATGGGAAAAATAATGCCGTTAGCAGATGAGTTTATAGAAATTGTAAATATTAATAATCTGCCAAGAACTATCACCGGAATTTTTAAAGCGAATAATGCGGGTGATACTTTGGGTTATTTGTTTATGATCTCATCTCCCGGTTACGGCGGAGATATTAATATTATTTGCGGGGTTGATAATAACGGAAGGATAATAAAAACGCAGGTTCTTTCGCATACGGAAACAAAGGGAATGACAGATCCCGTTTTTGAAGACTCGCATCAAAGTAAGTATATCGGCAAAGATAAAATGCTCGATGGTATAGATGCGATTACAGGCGCGACAGTTTCATCTAACGCATATAAAAACGGTATCCGCGATTCGTTAACAGCGTTTGAAATTATTACATCAAAATAAGAGGGAAAGCATGAAAAAAAGATTATCAATTCTTTTAAACGGGATAATCAAAGAAAACCCCGTTTTAGTTTTAATATTGGGCATTTGTCCTGCGCTTGCCGTATCCACGCAGACGATTAATGCGATAGGGATGGGCTTGGCGACAACCTTTGTTCTTATAGGTTCTAATATCGCCATTTCTCTTTTGCGTAAAAGCATTCCCAATAAAATCCGTATACCTTGTTACATCGTTCTTATCGCGGGATTTACCACTATTGTGCAAATGGTAGTTGAAGCTTATGCATACAGCCTTTATCTTGCGCTCGGCATTTTTCTTCCGCTTATCGCTGTAAATTGTATCGTTTTTGCGCGTGCGGAAATGTTCGCTAATAAAAACGGTGTGTTAGATTCTGCGATTGATGCAATCGGAATGGGAGCGGGTTTTACCGTCGCTCTTTTTTTAATTTCTTCGATACGTGAAATTTTCGGTTCCGGGACTTGGTTCGGATTAAAGTTACCGGTACTAAATAACAATACGATTGAAGCGTTCACATTAGCGCCGGGCGGTTTTATCGCCTTCGGTATTTTAATTGCGATAATCAATAAAGTTTCAAAAGGAAGGGCTATAAAAAAAGATGATTTCGGCTGCGATGCGTGCCCGTCAAAAGCGGTTTGCGGTAAAATAAAAGCGCAAACAGAGCTTGCAAAGGAGGGAACCAACTAATGGACTTTAAAATTCTTGTTGCAATACTAATCGGTACTGTTTTAATCAACAATTATATTTTGCGTCAGTTTCTCGGTGTTTGTCCTTTTCTTGGAGTTTCAAAAGATTTAAAAGGCGCGATCGGAATGAGCGTTGCGATTATCTTTGTTATGATACTTGCAACCGCTGTCACTTGGCCAATACAAAAATATCTTTTGAGTCCAAACGGTTTAAGTTTCTTGCAAACTATTGTTTTTATTTTGGTTATTTCAACGCTTGTCCAGCTTGTTGAAATCGCGCTGAAAAAATACATACCGTCTTTGTATAAAACTTTGGGTATTTATTTACCTCTTATGACAACAAACTGCGCTATTTTTGCAGTTACAATCGTAAATATAAAAAACGAATATTCCTATATCGAAGCTCTTGTGAACGCCTTCGGTTCGGGTTTTGGGTTTTTTCTTGGTATGGTGATTTTTTCCGGTATCCGCGAATACACTGAAAACACGGATCCGCCGCAGGCTTTTAAAGGTTTACCGCTGACGCTTTTTTCTGCGGCGATACTTTCATTTTCGTTTTTCGGTTTTAACGGCGTAATAGAAAACTTGTTCCGTTAATAAGGGGTTTGTTATGAATGTGATTATCATTGCTGTTGTTTCTGTAACCGCTATCGGTACTATCTGCGCTGTTATACTCAGCGTCGCTTCTAAGATCATGTATGTTAAAATTGATGAGCGTATCGCTCTTTTAACAAACGCTATGCCCGGTGCAAATTGCGGCGCTTGCGGTTTTCCGGGATGTTCCGCTTATGCTGCCGCTATTGTTTCAGGAGATACGAAACCAAATCTCTGCACACCCGGCGGCGCGCAATTGCTGGCAAAGATAAGCGAGATTTTGGGAATAGAAGCGGGAAGCATCGATGCAAAAACCGCTTTTGTACATTGCAGCAGCGACAATAAAACTCATCAGCAAAAAATGTATTATAAGGGAGTACAATCCTGTATTGCCGCAAAACAGCTTTACGGCGGGCAGAGCGCGTGTGCCTTCGGCTGTATCGGTTACGGTGATTGCTACGCTGTTTGCCCAAGCAACGCTATCTGTATGGAAGACTACGGGCTTGCGCGGGTTATTACAAGTCTTTGTACAGGCTGCGGTTTGTGCGTTAAAGCTTGCCCTAATGAATTAATTTCGATAGAAAGCGCCGGTTTACCTGTTCTTATCGCTTGTAATAATATTGAAAAAGGCGCGGTTGCAAGAAAAAAATGCATCACTGCATGCATCGCCTGCGGAAAATGCGTCCGCGAATGTCCCGACAAAGCAATTGTAATAGAAGAAAACCTTGCAAAGATTGATTACAGTAAGTGTACGGGCTGCGGGCATTGCGTTGAAGTATGCGTTACAAAGTGTATAAAAAAAGTGACCACCCCGCATATAGCGTAATTTAGAAAATCCCACGCTATATATAGCGGCGGTGTCAGGCATCAAATTTGATTTCCACTACTTATCCACAAGCAGAAAAAATTATAACTTTTATTCAATTTAATAAAATGCCGGATTGCTCTGATAATTAACTGCGTAAGTCCTTATAGGATAAGGACTTAGCTCTGTTTGTTATGTGAAATTCTTAAAAAGTAACTTAGATTGTATAAAAATTGATACACCTGTAAAATTATTCAAGCACTGTACACAAGTTTTCCACAGGCAGAGGTAAAAATACCTTATTTCTCCGGTAAAGCCTTCATTTTTTCTTTTAGTTCCAAAAGCAACGCGTCTGCGGTTGTGTCTGATTTTTCCAGTTCTTTAAACTTTCTTTCCAGATTAGAATCATTGCTGAGATCCTGAAGTTCCTTCGTTGCGTCAGCCATTGCTTCCATTTCGTCAACTTTTGCCGCCATGCGGTCGAATGCGTCAAATGCGCTGCGGTTTCCTGAAACTGAAGAGATGGTGTCTTGTATTTTCTGCTGTGCTTCGGCGCGTTTGGCTCTTGCGATGAGCAGGTTTTTCTTGCGCTGAGCTTCCTCAATCTTATTTTGCAGTTCTCTAAGGCTTTCTTTTAATTGGTCTACAGAAGTTTTCTGAGCTTCCCATTGTTTTTGATATTCGGCGGCGGCGTTGTCGTATTCCTGTTTGCGAAGAAGAGCTTCTTTTGCAAGATCGTCCTTTCCGCTTGTAACAGCGAGCATCGCTTTGCGTTCCCATTCTTTTGCTTGCGCTGCTTGATTATCTTTTTCGCGTTCCAATTTTTTCTCGTCCGCGATAGCCATAGCGACCGCTTTTTTGGATTCGATCAACTGCTCATTCATTTCGATGATGAGTTGATTTAACATTTTTTCAGGCTTTTCAGCCTTGCCGATCAGCGCATTTACATTCGCTGCAATTAATGTCCTAAGTCTTGAAAAGATACCCATATCAGGCTCCTATGCTTTTTCTCTATATTTTGAAAGAATCGGATAATGTTCTGTCAATGCTAAACTAAACGCTTCTAATGCCGTTCTAAAATCTTCGTAATCCATAGAATTATAATTCAATGTATTAATCAATATAATTTTATTACTATCGCTGTCAAGCGCAAAAGCGCCGTGTATTACATCGTTAGCGTTGATTTCAAGTAGTTTAGTGTACAGCTCTAAAAGATTATTTTGCGGGACATTAAAAATTTCCGCTCTGATTGTCACCAAAGGTTCAGTGAGCATTATTGCAATACCTTGCAAGGTGCGTTCTTCATCGTCTAACAGCCATAATTTTTCATTTACTTGCTGATACGATAATCTCATATCGATTAAATATTGTTCAATTTTATTATCTGCCATAGCTTCTTCCTTTTATTTATTATTAGCCAAGTAAAACTTGACCGGCTTCGTCAATCGCTAAAATGCTTTTACATTCTGAACAACGGAAACGCCCCGCTTTTAAAGATTTTAATTTTTTGTAACAGATTGGGCAGGCTACAACTTTTGGGAAAATCGAAGGTTTCTCTTCTGTTATTTTATCCGCATTAAAGAATTGAACTGAATCGTTAAGATTATCTTTAATATTAAAGAATTGAGAAAAACCGAGCAATTGGAATACTTCATAAACTTTCGGTTGAATGTCCATAAGGACAAGATCGCCGCCTTGCGGCTTAACCGCTTTTAAAAAAGTAGTAAATGAACCGATGCCGGTAGATGAAACATAGTTTAAACTACCGCATTGAAAAATTAACCTGACATATCCGGATTCAATTGCTTTTTGAATACGTTTTTGAAAAAAATTAGAATTATATGTATCTATATATCCTGTCAAAGTCAAAACTAAACATCTGGGCGCTTCGGTGATTTTTTCAAGCCTTATTTTGAGGCTGTCATCTTTTTCATCGTCGAACCCTGGAACTATATCATTATTAAGCATGCCACTTCCTTATCTATCTAAGTATTCTCACCGTGAACGGTTAGAAAAGCATTGAGAATACTTCAAATTATATCATAGTATCATTCAAGATGGTTGTCAACCATGAAAAACGAGACATGTCGGCTGCTATATATGGTGTCTGTTTTGCTGATTTTCCACTATTACTGGCGTGGGCATCTATCACTATGTTATAATTTTACATGTTTTTAAATGATGTAAAGATAGTTTTAAGCAGGGTGTCAGAAGCGGGAAATGCAGGTGCGGTTTGCCGCGCTATGAAAAATATGGGGCTTTCCCAATTGCGATTGGCGTCGCCTCAGTCTCTTGTGCTTGAAAAAATTTTTACAAGAGCGGTTAATGCGCGGGATATCTGGGAAAACGCCCGCATTTTTGACAGTCTTGCAGAAGCGGCAGCCGATTGCTCCATCGTAGTGGGTACCACCCGCCGCCGAGGTCATAACCGTAAAAGCATTTCGATGCCTCCCCGCGTTCTTGCTGAATATCTTGCCTCTCATCCGGGACCTGCAGCCATCGTGTTTGGAAATGAACGCACAGGTCTTGAAGAAAAGGAGCTGGATATGTGCAATTTCGCATCACACATTCCTGTTTCTGACGAGTGTCCCTCTTTAAATCTGTCTCATGCAGTGCAGCTTTATGCTTATGAATTTTTTCTTGCAATGGAACAGCAGCCGAACTTCAAAAGCGGCGAATGTCCCCTTCTTGAACAGCACAAACAGGGTTTACATTCTGTTAAAGGCGAATGGACGGCAATGAATCAAACAGAGATTTCCGTTCTTGTTGATCAAATTACAGACGATCTTGCAAGCATCGGTTTTTATAAAAAACCAAACAGAGAGTATCAATCCCGCTTTTTGCGCGATCTTATTGCGCGTGCAGGTCTTGCACAGGGAGAGGGACAGTATTTTGCAAATATATTTAAAAAAGCGTGTATGTTAGGTGACATGGATTGAGAGTGGTAAAAATAACCGCGAAGTTTTGTATATTTTCTTCGCGGTTAATTATTTTATTACTGCATTAAAAGTTTTTTAATTTCTTCAAGAGAAAGACCTGTTATTTCACTGACATAATCAGGTGTCGATCCTTTTGAAAGCAAGTTACGAGCGATAATAAATTTTTCTTCAATTCTCCCTTTGTTACGTCCTTCAACACGCCCTTCATCCCGTCCGTCTTCTCTGCCTTCTTCGCGGGCTACGGCAATCGCGTCTTTTAAATTCCATTTTGCATATAACATTTTCAAAACCTCCTTGCCATATTTTTCCAAGTACTCCTTAAGTATACCATTCTTCTTGCAATATTCGATAGCCTCTTCCGCCGCTTTTTTTAGGTCTTTTGTCTCATTTAATATGCTTTCCACCTTGCCTATCAGTTTGCTGTACTCCGACAATTTGGAACATCGTTTTACAATTTCCTCATTTCTTCCCTCGTTGATGTTTAACACTCTTACTTCAAGTTCAAGCAAAGGATGCGTTTTTCCGGGAAGCCCCAAGCTCTGAGGATTTTCAAACAGGTCTGACAGTTTCACAATTTTTTCATCAGGGTATTGAGCTGATCCGTTGTAAAGAACAAAGAACTCAGGATACGGGAGCGGTACAGCTCTCCCCGAATAGATGTCCTTTCCCTTAATCATCTCTTCGAATATTTCATTAACATACTGAAACATTCTCAGAGCGATATTCGGGTTGATGGTGCTCTGGTGTTCGATGAGCACAACCAGTTTCCCTCCTATCTCAAACGAGATGTCGTTATATCTTCCCATTACAAACACATTTTTGAGTGTGTTAATGGAAACCGGCACATCCTCCGGCAAGGTTACACCTTCCAGAGCGCAATACAACTCCCTAAGCAGGTCGGGGTTGCTGAACAAGTGGTTGAAAACACTGTCCTTGAAATTTCTTTTAATTTTCATAAAAACTCCTGCTTATATATGGGTTACACATGCGTGATGCTTGACCGAAAGTGAGAAAAAGTTAAAAAAAAGTTTATGAAAATATGAAGGAAGAATTTCTTGCAGAAACGTGAAAGTGATCAAAGTATTTTTGTATGACTTCTTCTTATAACAAAAAAAACCGTTTACCTGAGCAGCAAACGGTTTTTAACAACTCTATTTGGAAAATTAATGTTTAATTATCAAATTCTATTATATTGATTGAGAAGTTTCGTATGGTTGCCATGATTGTATCATTAGGAAGCAGTGGTTTCCATACACCATCATCAGGGGTTCCTTGATAAAAAGTTTCTTTTACCTTTTCCCCATTTATATCATATTGAAAATAATAAAATTCATTTACAAAATTAACTACTATTTCCCCTTCTTCTCTGTTAAAATTATTATAATCAATTACATGGAAATTAAAGGTAGTTGTAAATTCACCAGGTCCTATAGCTTCGTTTTTTCCAATGTCGTTTGTTAACCAATACCAATTATTGTTATCTACCTTTTGTACTTCAATCCCTGGAATTTTAATTTCTTTGTCTATGATACCGCTTATTTCTATTTTATAGTTTGTAGACTGTGAAAAAGTTCCTTCAAAGAAATCGTATAATTTAATGCTTGTGCCTGTAATCCAATGATCGCCGCAATTGTTAGTAGATGGATTTTCCCAGTAACAATATCGTAAATATATAATATCAAAGGTACGAGGTATTATAATTTCTCCTTGTTCAATTGTAATATCCCCTACAACAGAAGTAATTTCTTCTTCTATTACAGTTATATTAAATGTTTCTGAATTTTCAACAGAAGGTTGAAGTGTCAGTGTACCTTCTGTAACTTCTTTAATTTTACCTGTACTGACTTTTATTGTTCCATCTTTCATTTTTATTGTTAACACATAACTGTCTCCTTTGTTTCCGGTATATACAGCTCTGTCAGTTTTTTTTGTAATAGTAAGTATGTATTCATTACCAAGTTGATCTTTTCCCTCATAACTTACTGTTTCAGGCGTTTCGCCGGTATCGCAAGCCGAAATTGCAAAGCTGATTACCACTGCAAGGATGATAATCCCGAAAATTTTAATTGTGTTTTTCATATAAACACTCCTTTAGAAAAATATTTTGAACAGATATACACCTGTCTTGGAGAAGATTTATTTAAATTTGAGAAAATTCGGAGAATATTTAGATATTTTGTATAAAACCTATAATTGGGGGGGTGGGGGGTAAGCTTTAAATATAGAAATTGGTATATTCTTTCTAATCATTATAAAATATTACTATTTATTAAAACTTTTGTAAATATGCCGCCCACGCCTGCATCGCGATTCCAAAGGCGACCGACACATTAAGAGACGCTTTTGTCCCGAAACATGGAATTGAAACCCTGCCGAGAGAAGCGTCTGCCGCCTCCAGTGCCTGAGGGCTTACCCCTAATTCTTCCGATCCTGCTATTAAAATGCCGTATCGCGGAAATTGGAATTCCGATATAGGAACGCCTCCTGTTTCAAGAGCGAAAATTTGCGGCGGCAAAGTGTTAGGTGAAAATTCTGATTGGGATATTTCTTGTGATGCGAAAAGTTCCCGCCGCTCCCAAGTGATAATATCTATGCAGCCCATCGCTGTCCGCTCTGCGCGTCTGTGATGGGGATCGGCGCAGAAGGGGGACAGGATTATTTTTTCTGCGCCGAAACTTTCTGCAGTGCGGAACATTGCGCCGACATTAAAAGGAGAGCGTATATCTTCCAAATATACTTGCATTCCTTTAAAAATTTGCCGTTTTTTTAGATCGAGTTTACCTTCGCTGTCTGTGAAATCCCAATCAGCTTGATCTTTGCCTGTTTCCATTAATAAAATGTGTTTAATACTATTTAAAGTGCGTCTTAGCGTTCCTGCATCATTTTTTGAATTTTCAAGAAAGGATAGAAAAATTTCTTCTGCTTCTTTAAATTTTTTCTTTGCGTCGGGAGAAAAGAGGGAATCTTCTGCCAATAGTTTTGCTGCGTCAAAAAAGAAAACTAACTCTGCGCTTGTGAAAACTTCTGCCGTCAATTTTGGGTTGTTAAGTAATTCTAAGCGTCTTTCTGCCATCATCAATATTTTTGCTATTTTTCTGAGTTTTTGAGTACGGGGCAGGTTTTCCAGTTTGTATAAAGGGATCATTGTTCTTTGTTTGTAACACTAAGTAATTGTTCAACTTGCTGCATTACATAATCTTGAAATTTCGGAGGTAGTTCGTTAAATAAACATACCATGCGCTGTAATTTTTCTCCGGGTGTTCTGTAAAACATATCGCCTTCTCCGGTTTTTAACCATGTTTCATTTACACCAAAAGTCAGTGAAATTAAGTGAACGATGCGGTCGTTTACTTTTCGATGTTCACATTCAAGTTCTGCAATATATCCATTGCTTATATAAATTGCTTTTGCAAACTCAACTTGCGACATATTAAGCGTCTGCCGTAAATGTCTTATACGTTTGCTAATTGTCATATATTTATGATACGACAAAAACACTCACTATGCAAGTTTGAAAATATCAGTCTTCTATGTTATATATTATATATATAGTAATGAATGAAAAAAATCTGCGGATTTTTCTCATTCCTCTTTACAACACTCACTTTATGGTATAATATTCTCACAAACAGAGTGTTTTTTCGGGGGTAGAATGAATAAAGACGATAAACTTGAAAAAGTCTGTAAAGATTTCTCTACGCTCAAAGAGGATCAACAGGATTATATTCTTGGGATTCTTCAAGCGCTTGTTTTTGCAAAATCTTCCAATAATCAATCTGAGATTGAAGCTCGATCGAGTCTGAAGGGTGAAAATTCCCCTCTTGATTCTTTAAAACGCTAATTGAAAAAAATATAACGCACTGTACAGCTAAAACAGTGTACCTTAGCTGTGCGGGTTCTTCTATTTTTTTTTATGTTAGTTTACAATCAATTTTATGGATGTTCAAAAAAATAATGATGATTTAAAAACTCCTGCCAACGAAGTTTCCTGCGCAAAAAAACCAAAGCGTTTTTTAAAGTTTTTATTGATTTTACTTTGTATTTTGGTTTTTCTTTCTCTTGTCTGGGTTGCTTTTTCTTTGATTGGCAGAGTTCATGCTTCTTCAATAATTCCGGAAATGGTTTTAGATAAACCAGCTTCTTTTCATATAAGTGTGTCTAATCCTCTGCGATTGCTTGAAAATATTTTATCTCATGAATCGTTAGATGACATTGCCGCTATGCCGAATTTCTCACAAGCAGTGCCGATTATCAATATTTTAAAAGAAAATAATATTCTTAAAAACAGTTTTGTCCGTCTTGCAGCACAAGGCAATCTTGAGTTTGCTTTGTTTTCATCAGATGTTCAATTTATGACCGCAGCATGGGACATGAAACTTTGTTCCCCTTTATTGCGCATACTTCCGTTAATTTCCAACTTTGTAAATATTCCCAACTTATATTATGTTCAAGCGGGAAAAAATTCACGTTTTGAATACCGTTTAGAAAATAAAATATTTTATATCGGTCCTTACCGTAATTTACTTTTTATTACAGATGATGCGCTGTTATTTGAATCGCGTTCTTCAGAAAATTCCGGCAAAGTTTTTAATTCTTTAAAACCTTCCGCGTACGATGCCGCGCTTGTGCTTTCCAATGAATTTGTTACCGGTTTGTTTGCCGATCAAGCTCAGAGTATTGCCGCTATTGTAGAATTTATCGAATTTGATTCCATAGTTGAAGCGGGAATTTCTATACACCCTAAGAAAATCGAATTCCGTTTGGCTGCTCCTTTGTCTTCGCATCAGCAGAGTTTAAGCCGTATTCTTTCTCAGCGTTCAAGAGTGCCTGTAATTGCAGAACGTATTCCTTCAGATTCGCAATATGCAACGGTTCTTTCTGCAGGAACGCTTGATGAACTTTATCAAGCCGCTCTTGTTTTTTCCCCCGACCTAAGCGATGCTCTTAAAACTGCAGAAAGCGCATCCCGTGCTGTATTGGGTTTAACATTAAACGACCTTCTTTTCTCGTGGTCGGGGAATGAATTTGCAGTTTTCGGTTTGGAAGGCAGACCGCATCCTGTTTATGCAATTCAAATTACAGATGAACGCAAGAGGCAGAATGTTTTTGATAAAGCATTCAAATCAATTGTGCTTAACGAAGATGTCAGATTAAATTTAGATGGTGTTCGTATTCCGCGAATTGAAATCCCTGAGTTTTTGCAATCCCTTCTGTGCAAATGGAATATTTTTATTCCTTCTCCGTATTATATTATTCATAAAGATTTTTTCCTTGTAAGTGAATCGGCAGAAGCGCTGCTTGCATCGTTACGTGCAATGCAGAAGAACAATGTGCTGCCGCGTACTGCCGCATGGCGGGAAATCGCAGACGGAAAAACAATTGCAAGTACTGTAAGTCTTTATTATTCGCTAGACCTTTCAGTTCCGTTTTTTTTGCGTAAAAATACCGCTCTTAGCAGTTTTTTATCCCTTTACAAACAGGGACTTATCCGCATGAGTTTTGACAGAGGCGCTGTTGATTTTTCTCTGTCTCTTGTTCCCGGTTCCGGCAATGGCGTAACTCTTGTAAACGGTTATCCTATAAGTGCCGGTGACAGACCTTCAAATCGCGTTTATGGAACAGGTTTTTCTGAAGGCAACGGAGATAAAGCGTATATATTTTACTCTTCCGGCGGCAATGCTTATTCTTTAAAAATTGCAGATAACAGTATTAACGAACTTTCAAATCAAGGAACGCATTGGATTATTCCTGCCGATAATACAAAAGCATGGGTTGTAACAGATCGCGGACGCATAACGCTTGTTGATACTAACATGGAAACTGTTTCAGGTTTTCCTATACTTTTAGGTTTGCGTCTTTCCGCTCCTCCTGTTGTTTACAATAAAAAACTTTATCTTTGCGACGAAGACGGAAATGTTTATATAACGGATACAGAAGGCAAAAGAAGTGTTTGGGAAACATCTTTTAATGCGGCTCTTCGTTCACCGCCTAATTTTTTGACGGTAACATCCAGAAGAACCAGTAATGTTTATGCAGCTGTTTATCCGAAAAGTTTCTTCGGCGATATTTATCTGTTAGACGAAAACGGAAAAATCCTTCCTAATTGGCCTGCACCGATAGCAGTTGATGATTCTTCGAGTGACGGCGAATATTCGGATTTTGGTATCGGCTTCGGTTCGCCTCTGTTATTTGCGCATAACAGCAAATTACTTGTTTCTTTTGTGAATCAATCAGGTCAGCTTTTGTTATATGATGAAAACGCTGATCTTGTATCGCCTTTTCCTATCAATCTTAACGGAGTTTTTTATCATCAGCCTGTTTTTGACGGTGAATATTTATGGCTTGTTTCATCGGAAGGAAATTTTTTCCGTGTTTCTCTTAGCGGCGATGTTTTGTATCAGCAGATACCGGGTTTTCGCGTAATGGAAGAAGGCAGCATCACTGTATTTGACAGTAATAACGACAAAGAAAGCGAAGTATATATTACAGGAGAGGGAAACGCACTTTATGCTTTTACGCGCAATTTCAGATCGCTTGAAGGTTTCCCGCTTCCTGTATGGGGCAGGCCATTGTTTGTTTCTGCACAAGGAAACAGGAAAGCAGAAATAATCGGTATCGGGATGGATAGAAAATTATACCGCTGGCAATTCAGGTAATAATCCGGAGGAAAAAATGAAAAATTTATTAGTGTTGTTAGCAAACTTAGCTTGTGCTGTAATTTTATCTTCATGTATTTCTACTAAAGATATATTAATTGACAGTCAAGAAAGTCAAACTGATAAAACTCTTGCAGAAATTGAAACCGCTATCGTTCCTCTGGAAGCAGTTGGTCCTGCGCAAGCTCGCAGCCGTTCAGGAGATTTAACAAAGGCGCGGCAGTTACTGGTTAATACGGAAAAAGAATATTCTGTTGATAAGGATTTTAACGGGAAACTTGCTGCATGGCAAGGAAGGCTTGCTATTTTAGAAGGCAGGTACAGTGACGCTGTGCGTTTTCACCGGCAATCAAGTGCCGCTTCGCCGGGAAATATTCCGTCAGTTGTTTTAGGAATCCGTCTTGAAGGTGATCCGTTAAAACGATTGGAAATGATCGAGAAGGAACTCGCGATTCTTGGTCCGCGCGCTTCCGGCATTGGGGAAATTAATATTGAAAGAGGAAGAACTTTTTATGAATTGAATCGTTTTTCTGAAGCTGTAAGCGCTTTTGATATTGCGTTTTCATCAGGGATAGATAAAATTTATAATGACAGTTACGTATCGATAAGAGATCGTGCATGGGAATTGCGGAATACAAGTAATATTGATGCAAGTTCACTTGGCTTGCTTGGACGCGAGACAATCACATGGAATGATTGTATAACTCTTGCAAAAAATAATACACAGCTATTGCGTTTTATTACAGGCGGCAGAAATATTTCCGACAGCGAATTATTTTCCCGTCTTCTTGATCGCGCAATTATCCCGTATCTTCAGAACGTTACTGAAACTCAATGGCCTTCTGTCAAGCCAAGTGCTAATGAAATTGTTACACGTGCAGGCGCTGCATGGTTAATCTGGCATCTCTACGCAGAAACCCGTGCGGATCGCGGTTTGCTTACCCGTTATTCAACACGTTATGCAACAGGTTCAAATCCGCGCAGTCCGATAACAGATGTCCCGCCTCTTTCTCCTTTCTTTGATTCGATACTCGGTTGTGTAGAGACAGAATTTTTATCTCTTGTTGACGGGCGCAATTTCCGTCCTTCTCAGCCGATGCGCGGTGCAGAATTGCTGTCGATTTTACAGCGGATTGATAATTAAAAAGATTATTATAGCAAAAACGAAGTTTGCATCTTTCTCAAAATCGTGTTAAACTTCTGTATATATGTTTAGAAAAATTTCTGTTATATGTTTTATATTGATAATATTAATGGCACTTACTGTCATTTCTTGTTCTCAGAAAAATAAAAAAAATGAATATATAACAATAGGGGCTCTCCTTCCGCTGACGGGCGAAGATTCAGATGAAGGGTTGCGTGCGTTAAACGGCATACAGCTTGCAAAAAAAGAAATTAATAGTAACGGCGGTGTTTTAGGAAAAATGATCGATATCATTGTATTAAATGATAAAGGCGATGAACAATATGTTGTGCAGCAATATAATACTTTAAAAGAAAAAGGTGTTTCAATAATTATCGGTTCAAGTTATTCAGACCCGACAATAGCACTTGTGAAATCTGCCGATGAAGAAACGCTGATCATTTCTCCTTCCGCTTCAAATCCTGATGTAACAAAAGGGCGGAAAAATGTTTTTAGAGCGATTTTTATAGATGATTATCAGGCTGAAGTAATGGCTTATTTTGCGTTTGCTTCATTGGAAGCAAAAACCGCGCTTGTTTTAAAGAATGCAAATTTTATCGGCTATCAAAAAACTGCGGATGTATTTATAGAAGAATTTATAAATTACGGCGGAGAAATAATGGCAGTTGAAAATTATTCTTCTGAAAATGATTTTCCGCGTATTCTGCAAAGATATTACTATAATAAACCGGATGTTATTTTTTGTTCAGAAAGTTATTTACTTGCCTCAAAATTGGTTAACGCTGTTTATAACACAGGTTTAAGAGGTGTAAAAATATTAGGTTCAGATGCATGGGACGGCTTGCTTGCTTATGTTACAAATCCAGAAGCAATGAAAAATGTTTATTATTCTGCGCCTTTTTCTTTTGATGATCAAGATGAAAAAGTTATTCAATTTGTTATGAATTATTACACTGCATTTTCTCAAATACCTTTATCCGGTTCTGCAACCGCTTATACTTGCGTATATATATTAGCAGAAGCAATTAAATTAGCAGGTAACGTTAATACTGATGATCTTGTTTCCGCTCTAAAAGCAAATGTATTGAATGTAATAACAGGCCACATCGAATTTGATGAAAACAATAATCCGCATACAAATGTTTATATTATGCAAATAGACGGCGGAGTATATTCATCGTATCAAAAACTGAGTTTGTAATGAGAAAAATTATGCTTTGGAATTTCAAAATAAGAGACAGGTTATTAATCTCTTTTTTTATTGTGGTATTTTTAACATTGATAGTCGGAATAACAGGTTTTATCAGTATTACTTCTTTAGGTGATTCTGCTGTAAAAACGATGCATAATGTTTCTATTTTTAATGATATATATGATTTTAATGCCGCTATAAATGCAAGTATATCAAACATTTTATTTATTAAAGATATTAATCTTGCTCATTATGTTATACAGACAACAATAGTATACATGGAAGAATTTTTAGATCATATCAATCAATTTTTTGAATTACAAGATCAATTTATAGAAATATTTTCTCCGGGTGAAATGCAGGATATTATAAATTTATTTGAAATATTCAATGATATATATGTTCCCATTGTAAATGAAATTTTTCATTTGGTGGAAATGGACTTAAAAGAAGAAGCTCTTTCTGTTTATATTAACAGATTTACTCCGCTTTTTGATACATTTACATATTTTATAAATGAAGGATTTATGATAAATCTAGAAAATTCAATAATAGAAACAAATCATAGTTATGAAAACGCTTCGATACGTGCATATTTAATGCTTGCAATTGTTTTATTATCGTTAATTGTTTCAATCGCTTTGGCTTTTTACGTTACAAGATCAATTTCTGTTCCGCTTTCAAATCTTGCTTTTGTAGCGAGGAGAATAGCAAACGGCGAACTGGATATAAAATTTGAAATATTGCAAAGCAAAGATGAAATCGGAAGTTTATCACGAAGGTTAAATGAATCGCTTCAGTTTATGATTCAAGCGCAGCAATTAAAACTGGATGCAATAAAAGCGCAGCATGAAAAAGAAAAAGCGGAAGCTGCTTCTAAAACAAAAGATGATTTTCTTGCAAAAATGAGCCACGAAATTCGCACTCCGATGAATGCGATTATCGGTATGGCGGAATTATTATCACGAAGTAATCTTTCCAAAGAAGCATATGAATATGTACAAGATATTAAACATGCAGGAAATAATTTAATCTCTATCATTAATGATATTCTTGATATTTCTAAAATAGAAGCGGGTAAGATGGAAATAGTTCCGGCAAGTTATCTGCTTTCATCTTTAATTTATGATACCGTAAATATAATCAGAATACGTCTTGCAGAAAAACCGATAAAATTTAATACGCACATAGGAGAAGGAATTCCCAACGCCTTAAAAGGCGATGTTGTAAGGTTGCGGCAAGTGCTTCTTAATCTTCTTTCCAATGCTGTAAAATATACAGACGAAGGAAGCATAGATATGTTTCTTTCAATTGAAAAAAGATCGCTTATACAAGTTTGGCTGAAAGTTGATGTAAGTGATACCGGAAAAGGTATTAAGAAAGAAGATCAGCAAAAACTTTTCAATGACTTTGTAAGGTTTGATTCAAAAGAAAATAAAGGAATTGAAGGGACAGGGCTTGGGCTTTCCATTGCAAGGCGTTTATGCCATGCAATGGGCGGTGATATTACAGTTGTAAGTGAATACGGAAAGGGCAGTACATTTACAATGATAATTCCGCAGGTGATAGAATCAGAAGAGCCGTTATCTGCAAATTTTGAAGTTGAAAAAGATTATCAGGATCAATCCGGAACTGTGCGGTTTATTATTCCGCATGCACGCATTCTTGTAGTAGACGACATTCCTACAAATCTAAAAGTTGCCGAAGGTTTATTAGCGCTTTATAAAATTAATGTTGATACATGCTTAAGCGGTTTTGAAGCTATAGAACTTGTTAAACAAAAAGATTACGATCTTGTATTTATGGATCACATGATGCCTGACATGGACGGAATAGAAACAGTTGCACGTATCAGGCATGATGAACAATTAAGAGGTGAAGAACCTGTTCCGATTATTGCATTAACTGCAAACGCTGTTGTCGGTATGCGTGAAATGTTTATAGAAAATGGTTTTAATGATTTTCTTGCAAAACCTATTGATACTTTAAAGTTAGACGAAATACTTGATCATTGGATACAAAAAGAAAAAAAGAAAGCGGAAATATCAATTAATAAAGAGAAAGAACAAGAAAAAAATATTTCGCTTCTGGATATATCGGGGGTAGATACAAAAATCGGTATTGCAAGAACCGGCGGCAGAATAGAAAGTTATTTATCTGTTTTGGCAGCATTTATTAATGATTACGAAGAAAAATTGACATTTTTTACAACTATGCCAAACGCAGAAAGCTTAAAGATGTTTACAATACAGGTACATGCTCTTAAGAGCGCTGCCGCTTACATTGGTGCAAGCGATGTATCCGCTCAAGCCCTTGCGCTGGAAAAAGCCGGTAAAGAGTCGGATTTTGAATTTATTGAAAAAAACTTAAACCGCTTTTCATCTGATCTTGCAGTGTTGATTACAAATATTCAAAATGCAAAAAATATTTATAATGAAAGTCTTTCACAAAAAACCGATACAGATCATTTAAAACCTCTTTTAAATAAGCTAAAAGAAGCGCTTGAAGCAAATGAAGCGTCTTCTGATATATTTACAATTATAGATGAAATAAATAAATTATCACTTGATGCAAAAGTTAAAGATAAAATGGAAAAAATTTCATATCAGGTTTTATTAAGCGAATATGAAGAAGCCGTTAAAATAACAGATGAGTTGAAATAAATAATTTTAAAATGATAATCCGCTTCTTTTATGTTATTTTTTCTTTTTAAAAACAATCCCATTCTTATCAACATCTGCAATTATGTTATCACCTTCGCGGATAACGCCGCCTATCATCTGCTTTGCCAAAGGATTTTCCAAATCGCTTTGTATTGTGCGTTTTAAAGGGCGTGCGCCGAACATGGGATCGTAACCGCGCTCTGCAAGCAGGGATTTTGCATTATCTGTAAGTGTTAATGTTATTTTGCGTTCTGCTAATCTTTCTGTTAGGCGCAATAGCTGTATATCAACTATTTTGCCGATTTCGCTTTTTCCCAATCTGTTAAAAATTACTGTCTCGTCTATGCGGTTTAAAAATTCCGGTCTGAAACTTTGTTTTAAAAGTTCTGTTAACGAACTGCGTAAGGTTTCTGCATTTTTCGCTTCCAGAATTAAATCCGATCCTAAGTTACTTGTCATTATGATGATTACATTTTTAAAATCGACAACACGTCCTTGCCCGTCTGTCAGCCGCCCGTCATCGAGTATTTGCAAGAATACATTGAAAACTTCTTGATGCGCTTTTTCGATCTCGTCAAAAAGAATCACGCTGTAAGGGCGGCGTCTTACAGCTTCCGTAAGCTGTCCTCCCTGTTCATAACCGACATAGCCGGGCGGCGCTCCGATCAAGCGGCTTACCGAATGTTTTTCTCCGTACTCGCTCATATCAATCCGAGTGAGCGCTTTTTCATCGTTAAAAAGAAATTCCGCCAGTGTTTTTGCAAGCTCTGTTTTTCCTACACCTGTCGGTCCTAAAAAAAGAAATGATCCTAAAGGGCGTGCCGCATCGGAAAGACCCGCCTTGTTGCGTCTGATTGCATCGGCGACTGCGGCAAGAGCTTCGTCCTGTCCGACAACACGCTCTTCTAAAACTTTTTCCAGATCAAGATATTTTTGCAATTCGCCGGAGAGCATTTTTGAAACGGGGATGCCTGTCCATGCTGACACAACGCCTGCGATATCTTCTTCGCATACCTCTTCGCGTAACAGCGCCGAAGCGCCTCCTCCTGCCGCTTGTTCCCTCTTTTTTTCCATTTGATCGGTGAGCAAGGAAAGTTGTTTTTGCGCTTCAGGAATTTTTCCGTGTTTTACTTCTGCCGCTTTTGTCAGGTTGCCTTCGCGTTCATAACGTGTTTCCTCTATTTTTAATTCTTCTATCCGTTGTTTTATTTCTCTTATTTTTTGAATATCGAGTTTCTCGCTTTCCCATCGCGCTTTCATCGCATCACGCTCTGCGCTAAGGTCTGCAATTTCCTTTTCAAGTTTCGTTAAACGTTCCTTTGACGCGGCATCTTCTTCGCGTGAAAGAGCCTGCCTCTCTATCGAAAGCTGTAAAAGTTTTCTTTCTAATTTATCCAATTCAGTGGGGCGGCTGTCAAGTTCCATTTTTAAACGGCTAGCCGCTTCATCAACAAGATCGATTGCTTTATCAGGCAAAAAGCGGCTTGTGATGTAACGGCTTGAAAGAGTTGCCGCCGCGACAAGCGCCTCATCTTTAATTCTTACGCCGTGATGAACTTCGTACCGCTCTTTAAGCCCGCGTAAAATCGCAATCGTATCTTCCACCGAAGGCTCTGCTGTGTAAACTTGCTGAAAGCGCCGTTCAAGCGCCGCGTCTTTTTCTATGTGTTTCCGGTATTCATCTAAGGTAGTTGCGCCGATACAGCGAAGTTCGCCGCGTGCAAGAGCGGGCTTTAACAAATTGGAAGCGTCTGTCGCGCCTTCCGCCGCTCCCGCTCCGACAAGCGTGTGCATCTCATCAATAAAAAGAATGATCTTTCCGTCTTCCGCCTGCACTTCTTGAATCACAGCTTTCAGACGTTCTTCAAATTCGCCGCGGTATTTTGCGCCTGCAACAAGCGCGCCTAAATCGAGAGCGAGAAGTTTTTTTCCTTTTAATCCCTCTGGAACATCGCCTGCAACTATCCGCCGCGCAAGACCTTCGACGATTGCTGTTTTTCCTACACCGGGCTCTCCTATTAGAACGGGATTGTTCTTTGTGCGCCGCGAAAGAACTTGCATACACCTGCGTATTTCTTCATCGCGTCCAATCACAGGGTCGAGTTTTTCCTGACGCGCTAACGCCGTTAAATCACGGCAAAAACGATCAAGCACTTGGTATTTTTCTTCCGGGTTTTGATCTGTTACACGCGATTTTCCTCTTACTTGTTTTAATGCGCCGAGTATCGCGTTTTTATTTACACCTGCTTTTTTTAAAAGGTCGGCAATTTTTCCTTCGTTAGCCGACATCGAAATTAAAATATGTTCTGTCGAAACAAAATCATCTTTTAATGACGAAGCTTCAATTTCCGCTTTTGCCAAAATTTTTGTTAAAGACGACGAATAATAAACCTGCGCCGCTTCTCCGAAAATCTTCGGCGTATTTTTCACCGCCGCTTCAACATCTTTTAAAAGTCTGCCTGTATCGCCGCCTATTTTTTCAATGATAGGAAGAACAATTCCGTTTTCTTGCTGCAATAATGCAAGCAAAAGATGTTCGCTCTCAATTTGCGAATGATCGTTTTTCTGCGCGATAGAAGTTGCTTCACTCAATGCTTCCTGCGCTTTTATAGTAAATTTTTCGTAGTTCATAATTTTCTCTTACTTATAGAATATGGGCGGTTCTTTAGAAACGCAAGCTTTTGTTTTAAGTCCGGATATAAATCAATAAAATAATTGATAAAAAATTAATTTATGATATATTAAAACAGAAAAAGGCGGAGCAAAAATTAATGCGGGAGCGCTTTTTCCGCATGACATTGTTCATCAATATAATTTTTCTTATGTTATGTGCTCATCTTTCTTTTTCATTTCTCCGCAACTTTCTTCTTCCTGATCAAATCCACAGCGTCCTGCGGTGTCGGAGCGTTTATAACAGCTTCACGTAATGCCTCGTTTCCAAGTATTGAACCTACCGCTGCAAGGAATTGGACATGAAGACCGTAAGATTTTCTCGGTGAAACAATCATTATAAAAAGGTGAGACGGCTCTCCGTCTATCGAATCAAAATTAATTCCTGCTTTGCTTATACCCACTACAACTGTGGTTTCTAAAATACCGTCAGTCTTTCCGTGGGGAAGCGCGATGCCAAACTCCATGCCGGTACTCATGCTTTTTTCCCTCTCAAGTACATCTGCTAAAACTGCATCGCGGTCGGAAAGTTTATCCGCTTTATAAAGTATGTCTACAAGTTCTGTAATCACATCTTCTTTTGTTTCGCTTTTTAAATCTAAAGTGAATAATTCCGCGTCAATAAGTGCAAGAAGGTCTTTTGATGTGCGTGCATCGGTATCTAAAAGGTCTTTTTTCATTTCTGCTGTATCCGCAGAATTTTTTAGTTTTTCAATGTTATGCGAAAGTTCTACTATTACTTCATAAACTTGATTTCTTACAAAGGGCATATCTTTTTTGGATGTTGTTATGGTTATCGACTTTTCTTCTTCTGTAATAAATAAGGTTATATTATCTTTGCGCGCTTGGGAAAGTCCTTCATCAATGTTCATTGTTTGGACAAAAAACTCTTCGTTGCGCAGTTCGCTTAAAATATTTGCCATAACAAGGTCTGTGATTTCGCCGTTTTCAAATTCCCATACTTCGTGAATACTGTCATTATCTTTTACCGGTTTCCGCGTTCCTTGTTTCGGTTTTTTTAAAGCAAGTCCAAGCAACGGGGGAGATGCAACTATCGTAAGAAAGATCATAAGTATAGCTGCAGAAAAATGATTGACATCTAAAACACCTGTTGAAAGCCCTATGCCGCATGTGATTAGAGCGCCTTCTCCGCGGGGAATCATTCCCGTTCCGATGCGGAGCGCTCCTGTACGGTTAAATCCCAAAAGGAGGGCAGGACCGCCGCAACCGATTATCTTTGCAAAAATGACGGCTAACGTATATATTGCGCTGAAGATCAAAATGGGTGCAGATATTACCGCTTTGATATTTACCATCATACCCATAACGGTGAAAAATATCGGTACAAAGAATCCGTATAGTCCGTAAATTCGTTCCTGAATTATTGCGGCAATATCGGTTTTTGAAAGTGCAAGACCTGCGATATATGCGCCGATGATTAATGCCAAGCCCTGTGTTTCAAGAACACCTGCAAGAATCAATGCAAGACCAAGCGCGAGTACGGAAAAATCAAAAGTGTTTTTAAAGATTTTTAAAAAAGATGCGAGTAACTTTGCGCAGATTAAAAGAAGCGCTGTTACACCTAACCAAATACCGAAAACTTTTAATGCTAAAAATATAACAGACTGTGCGGAAAATCCGTTTCCGGTTTGTCCGCTCATAATGGAAACTATTCCTAAAACAACTGCAAGCAGAATGATCCAAATAACATCATCTAAAACTGCCGCTGTTAACATCGTTACCCCTTCAGGGGAATCCATTTTTTTACGCTCGGAAAGTGTGCGCGCGGTAATCCCGACAGAAGTGGTGCAGGCTATCACTCCTAAAAATAAACAGTGCGGATCAAAAAACGAAGAATTGAAAATAAATACACCGCAGAATGTTCCCGCTACAAAAGAAAGCAATGCTCCGCTAATACCGATTACACTTCCTGCAACAGAATAACGAAGAAATAAACTAAGGTTGGTTTCAAGTCCGGTATTAAAAAGCAATACAATCGAAGCGACAGTTGCAAATGCGTATAATTCAAGGCTGACTGCAAGAGTATGCGTTTCTGTTAAGGCAAGCGGGAAAATCCCTTCAGGAAAGAAAGGAAGGGTGATACCGCCTAGCGCATAAGGTCCGATTATAACACCCGCTAACAGTTCTCCCAGCACTGAAGGTATTCCTATCTTCTTTGCCAACTGCCCGAACAAGCGTGCCGCAAATAGAATTATGCCAATCTGGAGAACCAGTTTAGCTACAAGGTCAGTAATTTGCATTATTCATCCTAATATAATTATTTTACGTTTTGTGCATAGTAGTGTCTAGTGTGTCATCAGTATGTTTTTCTTACTTTTTGCAGAAGCGTGTAAATATAAAAAAAGCAGCCCGAAGGCTGCTTTTAAATTAGTTTTCTTTGTTTTAAAAAACAGGTCCGCCATTTTTTACTTCTTCAAATTCTTTTTGCAATTCATTTGATGGAGGCGCAGTTAACAGTGAGACAAACACGATCATCATGCAGGAAAAGAGGAATGCGGGAAGCAGCTCATAGATGTTCCATGCTCCGCCTAAAGGACGGATAACAAGCTTCCAGAAGAAAACCATAAAGCCGCCGCTCAGCATTCCTGCAATCGCTCCCGGAAGATTGATGCGCTTCCAGAAAAGAGAAAACAACATCAATGGACCGAATGTTGCACCGAAGCCTGCCCATGCAAACGACACGATGGTAAATATTACGCTGTTTTCGTCTAATGCTATCAATATGGCAATTACTGTGATTGTTAAAAGTGTTATGCGTGATACAATCATGACTTCCTTTTCGCTGGCATTCTTTACGAATATTTTTTGATAAAGATTTTTTGAGAGTGAAGAAGAAGCGATCAGCAAATACGAATCGGATGAACTGATTGTTGCGGCAAGAATTCCAGCCATTACTAAACCTGCAAAGACAGGGATAAAATGATTGGTGGAAATTAAAATAAAAATATTTTCTGATGAAGAATAGGTGCCGAACTCTGCCGGATATAATGTTCTGCCGACAATACCGATAAATACGGCTGTTGCCAAAGCGATGACAACCCATACAACAGCGATACGCCTTGAAATTGTAAGTTTCTTTTCTTCGCGGATAGCCATGAAACGCAGTAATACGTGAGGCATTCCGAAATAGCCCAAACCCCAAGCCATAGTAGACATGATTGTAATAAACCCATAAGGTAAGGCGGCGCCGAATACAGGCGATGAATTATGAATACCTGTTTGGTTAGCCATGCCGAAGAATTCCAGGAAACCGGGAATGTTTTTTGCATTTTGCATAACAGTACCCAAACCGCCTGCGGCGGCAGTCCCTACTATAAAAACTGTTACAAGAGCGAATATCATCACTATGCCCTGCATAAAGTCAGATGAACTTTCGGCAAGGAAGCCGCCGATCATTGTATATGCAAGTACAAATATTGCACCTAATATCATCATTGAAACATATGATGCGCCGAACAATGTCGAGAAAAGTTTTCCGCAGGTTACAAAACAACTTGCCGCATAAACAGTGAAAAATATCAAAATAAAAACAGCTGCAAAGGTCAGCAGAATTTTTTTGTTTTCTTTAAATCTGTTTGAGAAAAATTCAGGCAGTGTAATCGCATTCCCTGCTTTCTCGCTGTAACGGCGGAGGCGTTTTGAAACAATCAGCCAATTTAAATATGTACCGATTGCCAAACCGATTGCAGTCCATGCAGCATCTGCAAGACCGAACCAATATGCGACACCCGGTAAACCCATAAGCAGCCAGCCTGACATATCCGAAGCTTCCGCGCTCATCGCAGATACCCACGGTCCTAAACTTCTTCCGCCTAAAAAGTAAGCCTCTGAATCTTGATTAGATCTTTTGGCGAAATAAACGCCGATCCCGATTACAATCGCCATATAAAAAGCCATTGTAATTAAAATTTGAATTCTACCTGCATCCATATATTTCTCCTATAAATAAATATTTTAAAGTGAAATAGAAGTAATATCAAGTTTTTTTGAATATTAATTTCTGCCTTCTCTCCATAATTTTATAAAATCTGTTCTGTCTATATATTCCGCTCCGAATTTTAATTTATACGCATTGTTTTTTTTACTGTCATCTGTTCCTAAATTGCAAAAATTATAATTGTGATCCCTCAAATATTCCAGCATTAGCGCAATCTGAACCGATCCCGAAGACGGCTCTGTATGATAACCCGTATAACTTGTATAAATATTTCCTGTTTTAATACCAATCTCGCCGGCAATTAATTCACCGTCTTTATAAACCTCGAAAGAGACGGCTTTCGCTTTGTATTTATTTTTATTAAGATGAATTAATGTTTTCTTTAACGGTGATGTTATCCAAATTCTGCCGTGATATTTTCTTATATTATTTATTACATTAATAAAATTATAATTAACTCTTAATTCATATTCTTTTTTTATTCGATTGATCGAATTCGATATGTGAATATTATTAAAGAATAATACAGTTTGTTTTTTCCAAATATTAATTAAAGGGATATATGTTAATCTTTTGTTTTTATTATTTATAATCGGTATATCTCTGAACATTACATCTGATGTAATATAAAAACCTGAGTACATAAGCTCGCTTAAAAATTTCGGAGAAAATGAAAATCCTATGGCTCTTTCATTTTTGTCATAATCATTATTTCCTGTTAATTTATCAATAAATTGATCAGGAATATCATTTTCATGAATAATTATATCTCCAAAATGATTAAAATTAAAATCTGATGTTTTTGACGCTGTATCATTAACTATACCCATGATATTATCTTAATTACTAATAAATATTATAACTATAATTATGCCAAGTCAATATGTAATATGTATCTTCTCATTTTATTTATTTTTTGATATAGTAAAACATCATGAAAGATGTACAAACGGAGTTTGCACAGTTGAATCAATTTACACAAACAGGATTTGTAAAAGCAGGGAAAATCACATTGCTTTTAGGACCGATGTTTTCAGGTAAAAGTTCGCTTTTATTAAATGAAATTGACAAAGCGACAATAGCAAAAATTCCATGTTGTATTGTAAGACCTAAAACAGATACAAGAGAATTTTTTACTCATTCAAAATGGGAATACCGCTCGTTTGACAGTTATAATGTTGCCGATTTAAAAGATGTTCCGGCTGCACAATATGATGTTATTTGTATAGATGAAGGTCAGTTTTTTGACAGTTTGCTGCAAAGTATTGAATGGGTAAAAATGGGTAAAAGAGTTTTTATTTCCGCATTAAATGGAGACAGGCATCAAACTGAATGGAAGGCGACACAAGAAATGATTCCGTTAGTTGACGAGATTGTTTTTCTTAAAGCTGTGTGTTCAAAATGCGGTTCGTATGAAGCGGCATTTTCTTACAAAGTAAACGATACCAGTGCAGATCAGGTTGATATAGGCGGAAGCGCAGAAAGTTTTATCGCTCTTTGCAGAGATTGTTTGCAAATTGAAAATGCAAAAAGAGAAAGTGAACGCAATCAGTATCAATTTGAAGATTTTTCAAATGTTGCTTGTGCACAAACGGAAAAATAATTTTCTTATTTCATTTAACGTAAAAACTTTCCTGCGGTCCCAAGTACGATTTTAAAAGCTTCCTGCCTTCTTTGTAAATTAAAATACGTTCGACAATAAGCCCTGCTTCCATTGCGCCTATGGAAATCTCCTGAATTCCTTGTTCAAATATAAAAGAAGTTTTGTTTATTCGAATATTGTTTAGTACACCGTTACACCAATTAACATCGAAACAATTTCCTGCATGGTAATCCAACGGCACTGATATAATCTGAGAATAATCATTTTTATGAAGAACCGTAAAACGCAGAGGACGGTTGGGTTGGACAGAATTTGTAGGAGTTGTCCATATTTCAACATTATATTTTCCTGTCTCTTCTATTAAAAAACGATAAGTTAAAAAAGGCATTTCATTATTATTAAGATGATTTAAAGTAGTTGGAAAAACTTTCATTCCGTTTGTTGCAGGGCTTCTTCCGTAATTATGAAGTTCTAAAAAGCCGGCTGTAACATTCCCGTGCTGAACATCTTTTTTACCGCAATAATGATGCGCTTCAATTGCAATCACACCGTTATTTTCCAAAAATGTCATGGGCGGCAGGTTTTCTGTGTTTGTATTTTTTGCTTTTATTTCTGCCGCTACTGTTGTTGTTCCGTCTTTAATTAATAGATGCGCTATTACTAAAGATGTATTATTTAATTTTTCTTTATTAAAACGAATCGTAACCTCTTCCTGATATTCCACCGTTCCTCTTATCGGAGAAATTTCAAGCCAGTCATAATGTTCTTCAGTTTCGATAATATAATTTAAACTGCCTATTCCGTCGTTTGCAATTTCTAAAATGACTTGTGTATTTCTTGCATAAAGGAAATCAGAGATGTCAACGGTCATGGGTCTTCCGTAATTTTTAGTGTATATTTCTTCTCTGTCTTTGCGCGAAACAATCATGCGCGGATGATTTACAGGCTCAACTTGTATTCGCAGCGGATACCGGCAATTATCTTCATTCCATTTTGTAAAACCTATATGCTGTGCAAGTTCCATGCCTTTCCATTTACCGTTTTTAAATAATGCAAATTCTTCAGATAACGCCCGGTCTTTTTCCATACATTCTGTTACAAGTGCCGCATATTTATTTGCAATTTTTTTCCCTTGATTTGCAAAATGCCTGTTCTTCCCTGCATACAAGTGCATTCTAATAAGATTAATACTTATCTTTGCCGGAAAGTATATCATGCTGTAATATGCATCTCTGAAGAAACGCGCATCTTTTTCGTTATGCGAAATACCGGAAAAAACTTCTTCGTTTAATTTTTCGATATCATTTGCAAGATTTAACATTCTGTCTGCTTCAAGGTAATGGCATGGATGGTAAATTTCAAGGTTAAGCGCTTCGGGGCGGCGCATTGCATTCATTTTTATATATTTATGAAGAACGCTTGCCATTTTTTCGCGGATTTCTGTATTAACAGCGGGGAAAGTTTTTTCCAGCCACATTGAAATATAACGATCAATACTGTTAGGTGAATTTGTTCCCCATTTTTCAAAATCATATGCAAGTTCCATAAAATAAGTAAGAGGTATTTCGTTAAATTTTAAGTCGCCGGCGTTGACAATCCAAACATCTTTAATCCCGTAATCATAAGCCATGCACATTTGTTCCCATGTTTTTTCAAAAGCCGCAGAAGGCATCCATTCATAAGAAACAGGTCCGCCGTGATAATCAAAGTGATAATACATTCCAAAGCCGCTCTTGCGGTTACGAATATTTTCTGCCGGTAAAGTCCTAATAAAACCGAAATTATCTTCGCATAACATGAAAATAACATCATCAAGCTCATTCCAATTTATTAGTCCTTCTGCATTATCATCGCCGTAAAAATATTCTTCTACTTCTTTGTATAATGCAAGCATCTGCGTTGTGTTAACATCAATATGTTTTTTTATTAGCTCACGTTGGTTTTTAATTATATCTTTTAACAGATCGATATTTTCTTTGAGCGATGCATTGCTGCCGAGCATTGAACTGTCATGTTCTCCGCGCATACCGATTGTTATGATCTTCTCGTATTTGCCGCTTCTTTTAAGCGATTCTTCCCAATATTTAATAAGACCTTTTTTATTAGTGTAAAAATTCCAGTCGTTTCCGTATTCGGATTCCGGTCCTTTAACCAAATTCCATTCTTCACTTGCACGCAGACAAGGTTCATGATGAGAATTACCGATTACAACTCCGTAAATGTCGGCTAACTCTTCGCTAAGCTGTCCCGGTCCGTCAAGAGGAAAAGAAGATGACCACATCGCAGGCCAGAGGTAATTGCCTTTTAAACGCAATAAAAGTTCAAAAACATGGTCATACATTTCTGCAGTAAAGCCGTTGAAATGTTCAAATGTCCAGTTCCCGAAGCAGGGCCATTCATCATTAATAAAAAAGCCGCGGTATTTTATGCTCGGTTCTTTTGAAACAGTTTCGATATTTTCTGTTATTTCGATTTTTTCTTTGCGGACGGGAACTGCATCGCCCCAATAATGCAGAGGCGAAACGCCTATGAATTCCGATAATGCAAACATACCGTAAATTGTTCCGCGCTTATCGCTTCCGCATATCAATAAAATTTTAGATGTATGCTGTGCGCTGTCTTTTATCAGCTTGATTTGATAAACTTCTCTCTTTCCGCTAATCTGTGCCGGATCGAATTTATTTTCTTTTATTAACTTATCTGTGATTGGACTTTTGCCTAATGTTGCAAAAATAATGGAAATTTCAGCATCGGATAAAAGCGATTCTGTTATATCAGGAAATACACCTATAACCTTTTCAAAGTCTGATGCAACTTTTTTTGCAATTCTTTTAACGCCTTCAAATGCTTCCGTTTCGATTGTAAAACTAAATTTGTTCATGTTTTTCCCTTATGTGCATTATATATGAAAAATAAAAATATACCAATAGAGACAATTCCATACCATAATAAAATGTTTACAAAATATATAAAGTAATTGTATACTAATATATAATAACAGGAGAGAGATTATGATAGTAGATATTCAATCGGTCAATGATCCCGAATCTTTGTATAATATAGGTAATGCGGCAGGAATGATTAATAATTTTGCAGATGCGTTTGATTGTTACCTGAAGTCGGCAAGAACCGGATATGCTCCCGCTCAATGCAGTTTGGCTTTTTGTTACGAGAAAGGTCATGGAGTCCCCCAGAATTTCACCAAAGCTGTTGAATATTACCAGAAATCGGCAGATCAGGGATATCTCCCGGCTGTATGCAATTTGGGGTGGTGCTATGAAAGCGGTTTCGGTGTAGAGCAGGATATGGACAAAGCTTTTGAATATTACAACAAGGCGGCAGATCAAGGATATCCCCCCGCTCAAGGCAATCTTGGATTTTGTTACGGAAACGGTAATGGCGTTGCAAAAGACCTTGATTTAGCTTTTAATTGGTACAGGAAAGCGGCAATTAAAGGGAACGCTTTTGCACAATACAATCTTGGTGAATGTTATGAACACGGCAAAGGGGTAGATGCGGATATCGGCAAAGCGGTGGAATGGTACAGAAAATCAGCAGAACATGGATATGCCCCTGCTCAGAATAGTTTAGGTGCATGTTATGAAAAAGGTATCGGTGTCACTAAAAATTTATTAAAAGCACATGAATGGTATAATTATGCCGCAGTTCAGGGACATCTTCTTGCAAAGAAGAATATTGAGATTTTAAGGAAGCAAGGAGCGAATTAACGTTCACTATAAAATTTTTAATCCCATTTCTTTCATAAATTCATCGCTGTTTATTATCTTATTTTCTTCTAAAACTATATTCTCGTAACTCTTAAATAATTTTCTTAGTAACTTAATTTTTGCTTTTGAATCTTCTGAATACGGAGATTGCGGATACCCTTCTATTACTTTATTAAAATAAAATTCCGCTAAATTAAACGATAATAATATTAAATTCAGTTCATGTTCTAATTCGTTATAAGCTTTTGTTTTAAAAGTCGAATCTGAGTTTCGTTTATAGAATTTGTTTGGATGAATATTTCTGTAATATTTGATACCTAATTTGTAATATTCATAATCCATATATGATAGCTTACCGCAGATACCGCTGATTCTTCAAGTTATAAGTAATCTAAAAGGCTGTTTTCTGCTGTTTTCTTTGCTTTTTTTACGTTAAATCAGGTTATCTTCTTATTTCTGTACGAAAATTTTTTTCTATACAAGCAGCTTTTTATAATTTACAATGAAAAGAAGTTAATATAATGAATTATATTAGAAAATTAAGAAGGAGTGTTAAAAATGAAACACGAACAAAAAGTATGGACGCTTATCGCCATACTCACAATCATTGGATTTACAGCAGGTATTTTTGCAGCATGCGTCAGCACAAAACCCCAAGAAAATCCAAATGCCGGTCCCGGATTATCGGTTGTAATCCCGGAAATATTCAGCCCTAGTCCTGATATTGAGAATGACAAAATGACAATTGCGATCAACATCAATCATCCTGTCGATATAAAGGATTGGAATATTGTGATTCAGCCGGTACGTCAGGGATCAGCTCAGCGGCAGACGGCAGCAGCAGGAGAACCAGCCGCACCGCGTCAAACTGCTGCAGCACAGACCGGAGAACAAGCCGCACAGGGAGAACGCCGCCAAAGAGCGCCTTTCTTTGAACAGAGCGGTACAGGAAATCCGCCTGCGCAATGGCAATGGGACGGCAAAAGCACACGCCCCTCAGGCGAAATGGTTCAGTCCGCTACCGATTATAGGTTTGTATTAACAGTCAATGATATTTTTGATAATAATGCAGAATTCGAAGGTGTAATCAGCGTGGATGTTCTTGTAAGAAGGGAAGGAGATAATCTTCGTATTATTGTTCCGTCAATTATATTTCCCGGCGATTCGAGCGACTTAACCCGCGTATCAGAAGATGAACAAAGATCAAACAGAAGAGTTTTAAGATCGATTGCTAACGCATTAACTAAATATCCGGATTATAGAATTACTATCGAAGGTCATGCAAATCCGCTTTCCGCTGCCGGAACTCCGGAATGGACAAGGCAGGAAACTACTCTTCGCCCGCTCAGCGAAGCACGTGCAAGGGCTGTCGGTGAATACCTTATAACAAATCACAATATTGTAAGAACAAGATTTAGTTATACAGGCATGGGTACTTCAAAACCGGTCGCTGATTTTAATGACGATGAAGAACAATGGAAAAACCGCCGTGTTGAATTTATTCTTGTAAAATAATTTCTTTTATTTTTGATTTTTAAAGCTGTCTGAATTTTCAGGCAGCTTTTTTATTTTTTATAACAATGATTATTATATTAATTCCTAATTAAATTGTAATCACCGATTCACAGGCGCATGGGAAGTAATGACAGTCCCTGTTGAAATAGCATATTGATGACATAGGTTCACTTCAACACATAATGAGTGCTTCTTCCGCTCCCTTTAACTTCAAGAAAACCTTTATCAGAAAGATCTTTTAAATACCGGGCAGCGGTATCTTGCGATATTTTAAATATTTTTGCTGCCTTACCGGAAGACATATTTCCTATAAAACCGTTAAATAAACGATTGATTATTTCTTGCTGGATTTTATTTGTAATAACAAGCGCATTCTTCTGCCAAAAGGAAGCTTTTTTTATTACATTGCCTGCTATCTCTTCGCTTGCTTCTATACTTCTGCAAAGACAGGTAAAAAACCAAACAAGCCATTCTGTAATATCAAGGCTGCCGGTTGTTGTTAGTTCTAAAACTCTGTAATATTCTTTTTTTTCATTTTGAATTTGTGATGACATTGAATAAAAACGCAATGATGTATTTTCGCTTCGTGCAAGAAGCATCTCGGTTATAATGCGTGTTATACGTCCGTTACCGTCATCGAACGGATGAATAATAACAAACCAAAGATGAGCAATTGCCGCTTTAAGAAGCGGGTTTTCGTTATTCTCTTTATTTATCCAATTAAAAAATTCTGTCATTTGCTCGGATACTTTTTCCGGAGAAGGAGCTTCGTAATGTATAATATCATGAGTGTATTTACGTGATACAACCTGCATTTCACCTTCGCGGAATTTTCCGGTACGTATTTTTTGTATTCCGCTGTAACCTGTCGGAAATAATGATGCATGCCATCCGAATAATCTTGTTTTTGTAAGCGGCTTATTATAATTTTTTACCGCATCCATCAGCGCTTCTACTATGCCGTCTATGTGACGTGAAGATGTAATTTCTTTTTCCAGATTTATATCAAGCCGCTTTGCAAGTGACGATCTTACTTGTTCAGAGTTTAGTATTTCACCTTCTATTTCGCTGGATTTAGTTATTTCTTCGGTAAGCGCATTAAGCATAGCCTCTTTTTGATCGCCGAAACCAAGTTGCTGCATTTTTCCCAGAACCTTGCCTTGCAGAATTGATATATGAGTTAAAAGGTTTATTATCACAGACTTATCCCATGTAAAATTAGGGTATTTCTTATGTTGATGAATGTACTTAGCCATTTATAACTCCTTTTTTGCGGAGATTACATCAGTTTTTCTCCGCATTTTATGCGGATATTAATCAGCCTAATCTCCGCAATACTTGCGGAGATTATACCAGTTTTTCTCCGCAAAGTCAAATGCGGTAATTGTCTTGTTTTTCTGACTTCCCGCTAATTCTCCCATCATTTAAAGAAATACAAAATTTGCCAATAGTATGTTATCATTATATAATAAACAGATTAAAAGGAGATTTTATGAGTAAGCCGTTATGTATTGCAAAAAATACTGATTTGGAAGATGTCGTTATACTGCCTGAAATGTTAAACCGTCACGGTCTTATAACAGGTGCTACAGGAACAGGTAAAACTGTAACTCTCCAAAAGATGGCGGAGTCTTTTTCTTCCGCAGGGATTCCTGTGTTTGTAGCTGATGTTAAAGGGGATTTATCCGGTGTTGCGATGCCTGCTGAACCCAGCGAGAAACTCAGTATAAGGCTTGCAAAAATCGGTGTGTCTGATTGGAAGCCGCAAGGAAACCCGGCTGTTTTTTGGGATGTTTTCGGCGAAAAGGGTCATCCAATCCGCGCTACTATTTCCGATATGGGTCCCATGCTCCTGTCACGCCTTTTAAATTTAACCGATGTACAATCAGGTGTATTGCAGATAATTTTTAAAATTGCAGATGATAACGATATGCTTTTGCTCGACATGAAAGATTTACGCGCAATGACTCAATATGTCGCAGATCATGCAAATGATTTTAAAACAAAATACGGTACTATAACCACAGCTTCCGCAGGAGCGATTCAACGCGGTTTGCTGACGCTTGACGAACAAGGCGCTTCCAATTTCTTCGGCGAGCCGATGATCAACATAATGGATTTTATCCGAACTGACGCTTCAGGAAAAGGCGTTATAAATATTCTTGCAGCGGATAAACTTTATAATATGCCCAAGTTATACGCAATAACGCTTTTATGGATGCTGTCAGAACTTTTTGAAGTTATGCCGGAAATCGGAGATATGCCGCAGCCAAAACTTGTTTTCTTTTTTGATGAAGCTCATCTCCTTTTTGCCGATTCCCCTCCTGTGCTGCTTGAGAAAATCGAAAGAGTTGTGCGCTTGATACGCTCTAAAGGAGTGGGTATATATTTTGTTACGCAAAACCCGCTTGATGTTCCGGATAAAGTGTTAGGTCAGCTTGGCAACAGGGTGCAGCATGCGTTACGTGCATTTACACCAAGAGATCAAAAAGCCGTAAAAACTGCGGCGCAAACAATGAGGGCGAATCCCGCTTTTAATACCGAGCAGGCAATTCAGGAATTAGGCACGGGCGAAGCGCTTATCTCTTTTCTTGACGAGAAGGGCAGTCCGTCCATCGTCCAAAAATGTTCGGTAATTGCTCCGGGATCAAGACTTGGACCTGTCACATCCTCCGAACAGGATGTTTTATTAAAACAATCTATTTTTTACGGAAGATACGAAAAAGCTATTGACAGGGAATCTGCATATGAGCTGCTGACACAACGGGCAGAGAAAGGCGTCGCAAGTACGGCAAAACCCGCTGCCGCTAAGACAACAACAAAAGCTCCGGCACAACCCGCTCAAAAAGGAATAGGACAGGAAATGAAAGAGTTTGTTTTTGGTTCAACAGGACCGAGAGGCGGAAAGCGTGACGGAGTGCTGCAAACTGCCGCCAAATCCGCTGCGCGGACTGCCGGTACCAGTATTGCTCGCGGGTTGTTGGGCAGTTTAACCGGGAAGAAATGAAGGTTTTCTAAGATACTTTCTAAAGCGGTGTTGCACTGAATTTTTAAAAATAAAAAGGGGAAGCCTATCAATCGGGCTTCCCCCATTAATTTAAATAACACCTCGTGCGGCTATAACCGTATTTGACATTGCATACAAAGTAACAATCAGCGAATTAACAAAAGCGCCTGTCCAAACAGAACCTGTCGCTTTAAAGAAAACACGCGAGATTGCCGCTGCAACAGGAAGGATAAAGAGTAAGCCCCACAGAAGAACGCCTGCAAGAGCGGCGGTTGTTTTTGCAGGGTAGGGGACAAACTGGAATACTTTAACGCCTGTTTGTTTGAGCGAAATATAATCAATTAAGTGAAGCGCAAGCAAACCGCCGAAACTTGAAATGATAATCAGAATCATATTTATCCATTCTTTTTGATTATTGATTCTTGTAAAAGTATTTTGACTAACTCCCATTACAATGAATAAAAATAAGAAGCTTGGAAGATAGCGCAGGTATATCGCCCATTTTGCCGGAGTTATAGTTTTAATACTCAATGTAAAGAAACGGAAATCTGTTTTAAAGAAATAATCGCACAAACAAAGCAGGAGATAGCCTGCCGTAAAAACTGTTATTGCAAGAACTGCAGATCGGAATATTTTATTTCCTGAAAGTTTCAATCCCATATTATCATAAGTGCAGCCTGCTTTCTTTGCAAATAGATGGAATACTAAAAGATAAAGAACAGTAACAATGATTCCAAGAACAAAGTTCAAAAGAAAAATTCCATTTACTGCCGGCAGAGGGAAAGCAACGCTTGCAGGCATTACTATCGGAACTGTTCTTCCCATAGAAGTAATGTCGATAGGATACCCGACCAGCCAGTTATACAATAAAGGTGCGGGCAGTAAACCGATAACGTAAATAATCCAGTAGCGGATTTTACTTTGTTTATCAGTAATGGTTGTAAGCCCTAAGGGTTCTTGTTGTTTTATCGCGCCAAAATAATTTGATTTAAGTAGCAGCAAACCGAAAGATGTTATGAAAATAAAAAATGCAATGAGCGAAATTCCTGTTCCCAATTGTTTGCCGAACCAGCTTTGACTAGTCTGCGATGCAAGTTTTCCTTCTGTCAAAGTGATGTCAAAAAAATCGACAACATTACAAACTGCTCTTGCATTAAAATGAATCACAGGGTGGGTGTGCGGCGGCTGATATACAATTCTTAAATCGCCTTGCTTTGCAATGTTGATTGCGCTGTTCCTGTCAATCGGTGATGCAGAATTATAAGCATAGTAAGTATCATATTTGAAACCGTTAAAACCAAAACCGGCTTTGGCTATCGCCGTTGTATTTAAATCGCTTCCTTTAACAGTTCCCCACATACCCAATGCCCATTCATCAAACTGACCGTAAACTGATCCGAGATTGACGGGAAAAGCGGCAAGTATGGAAACGCCATCAGCGTTAAGAACAAATGATTGCGCGGTTGGAAGCACTGCGGTAGGCACTACAATTGACGGATTATTTGCGCGTTCATTCCATGCACGCGCCGCGCCCATTTGAATCGTAGTTCCTCCCAATGAATGCCCCACCATACCGACTCTTCCTTTGTCTGCATAGGGAAGCGTTCCGATATATTGAAGCGCCGCATAAGTTCCCATATCGCCGACTACAGGATTGATCCGCTCATCAGAAAAATTTGAATTGCCGTGACCGTAAGCGTCAATCGCCATCACGATGAAACCGCGTTTTGAAAGTTCAACGCAGTTAAGGTCTTGCACTTCTGCTGTGTTGTTATAACCATGACAGGAAATGATCACAGGAGCGGGATTTGAAGACGAAGCGTTTTTCGGTACATAAAGGAGAGCCCTCATTTCCGCTCCGTCTATTGTAACGAATTTGATGTCATGAATTTTTACATTTCCGTTGCTGGTATGAACCAGCATTCCGATTAATCCTCCGGCAAGCAGCAGAATTATCGAAATAATAAAAATAATTAACGGTTCGTAAGAAACGTAGACATGATTTCTTTTATTTAAATTTTCGTTGGACATAGAATCCTCCATAAATATAAAAAGAATTTTTCAAGTTTAAAACTTGAAATTACAAAACACTGATTAAAGTGTTCAATATGTTATCCTCCTTTTATACTATTTCTGTTTCCTATCACCTCCTTTATTGAACACTTGATATCGCTTTCGCAAGAGCTACTTCCATTAATTCTGCAGGCGGCTCTTTGATGTGTCCCAATGATTTTAAGTCTTCAACAAGAGCGCGGGCTGCGGCTATATCAGCTTTCGCCTGATTGTATACCTCGTCCCATGATAAATTGATGCGTGCAACTCCCTCGCTGACAGCTTGCTGTGCAACATCTGCCGCTTCTCTTGCGAACACTTCTGTCTCTTCCATGTTTGCGATGATGTTATCAGGATTAATCCCTCTCTTCTCGGAAAAATCCGCAATGGAGTGAGCGCAGCGAATTGCCATGCCGTCAGTAATTTTTTTTGCACGTACAAGCAATGCACCTTTAAGCAAGCCGGGAAAGCAAACTGAGTTGTTAACCTGATTGGGAAAATCTCCTCTGCCTGTTGCAACAATAAAAGCGCCTTCTTCTTTTGCAGCATAGGGCCATATTTCCGGCACAGGATTTGCGCAAACAAAAACGATTGCCTTGTCTGCCATACCGCGTATCCATTCACGTTTTACCGTATCAGGACCGGGGCTTGAAAGAGCGACAAGTACATCCGCGCCTTTTAACGCTTCTTCTATTGCACCTACCTTTTTGGGATTCGTTTTTTCGCAGAGTTCCCATTTACGGTAATTGCGTTTATCGTTCTTAATATCTTCCCTGTTTGAATGTAAACTTCCTTTAGTATCAAAAATTACCATCTTTGCAGGATCGCCGCCGTCGCTGAGAATTAGCCTTGCCACAGTTGTATTGGAAGCGCCTGCGCCTAACAACACAATTTTTGCATCGCCGATTTTTTTACCTGCAAGTTTTAAAGCATTGATGAGTCCTGCAAGCGTTACACAGGCGGTTCCCTGCGCATCGTCATGCCAAACAGGAATGTCGCAGGCTTCGCGCAGATCGTCTAACACTTTGAAACAATTCGGCTGGCTTATATCTTCCAGATTGATCGCGCCAAAGCTGTGCTGAACCATTTTTACAAATTCGATGATCTTATTGGGATCGTTTTTTCCGTCCGCTCCTTTTGAATCCACGCATAATGCAACCGCGTCCACTCCGCCCAAATATTTCATGAGCATCGCCTTCCCTTCCATTACACCAAGCCCGCCCGGAGGTGTGCAATCGCCGTCACCTAACACTCTGGTTGAGTCTGAAACAACCGCAACCAAATTTCCGCGGTTAGACAATGCGAAGGAAGCATCATTATTATCCCTGATTGTTGTGGAAATTTTTGATACGCCGGGCGTGTACCAGACATTAAACCAATTAAGCCCGTAGATGCCGCACTTAGGTAAGGTTTGAATTTTTCCGCCGTAAAAACGGTGCGCTTCATCAGAAAGATTTTTTAAGAATAAGGTTTTCGCTTTTGCTTTTTGCTCTTCGCTGAAACCGGCAGGAAATAAATCATCTAAATTTTTCAGTTGCAGATCGATCTTCATTTTTTAATCCTTAAAAATTAAATTCATAGGAATCAAGTTTATATTCCTCTTTAAGTGTTTTAATTGTCTTTATAAGACTGTCATTTAAAGGGACGCCCTTATCTTTGCGCGAAAGCCACGCAAGATATTCTTTTTCTCCCGCTGTGTAAATCCGCTGTTCTCCCGGCGCTTTTTTTGATGCGCGCAGTTCACGCAGAATATCACCTGTTGTTTTTTTAAATTGATCCAATTCAACAAATGCGCTGATATCAATCGCAATAAAGAAATGTCCCAGATGATACGGAATTTTTTTACCGTTGGAATCAAAACCGTTCAAGGCTTTTAAAAACATTCCCTGTTGGAGCGCGGCGGAAAGTATTTCGACAACTGTCGCATAACCGTAACCCTTGTAACCAGCCGTCTCTTCACCTAACCCTCCGAGCGGTGCAAGAGCGGAAGTTCCTTTTGTAAGCCCTGTCAAAGCTTTGGAAGGATTTTTCTCGCTGCTTCCGTCATCATTAATTACCCAGCCTTCAGGCATGGTTTTATTAATTCTGTCGTAATGCTCGATTTTTCCGCGCTGTGAAACAGAGGTTGCGCAGTCAAGCATGAAAGGAAAATCTTCATCAGACGGCATGCCTACAGTTAAAGGATTTGTGCCTAACATATTTTCGATTCCGAAAGTCGGCGCAATGGAAGGACGTGCATTAGTGCCGGTGATTCCTATCATTCCGTTTTTAACAGCCATTGACGCATAATACCCTGCGATACCGTAATGAGTGGAATTGCGCACAACAACCATTCCAAGCCCGTGCTGCTTCGCCTTATCAATCGCCATCTGCATAGATTTTTTTCCGATAACCTGCCCCATTCCGTCATGACCGTCTATCACCGCAGTTGCAAGATGATCTTTTACAACCTCAAAATGTGTAACCGGATTTTGAATACCGTCATTTATCCTGTCGATATAAATCGGTTTAAATCTTCCGATCCCGTGTGAATCGATACCGCGTTTATCGGATTCGATCAAAACTTCAGCGCATATCGCTGCGTCTTGAGGCGGAACGCCGGCTTTGATAAAAACATCTTTCATGAAAGCTTCCAATTTTTCAAAACTTTCATATTTTTCATTTACTGCCATAAAAACTCCTGTATATAAATATAAGATATAAATAATGCAAAATGGTATTAGTATATTTTTATTTATAATATTCTATTTTGAATTAATCGGCTTTTTTTGTTTCTAAAAGTTATATTTAATTTTTGTACGATTTTCTTTTGAATATTTCTATTAAATACTTCCCAAACTAAAGTCGCCCATAATTTTAAATTGATTCCCGTCACGCTTAACGGTAAGTTCGCGATCCGAAAAATATATTGGAAGAAGTTCTTTAACTTTTTCCGTCACCGCTTCATAAATTTCGCGGCGTACATTATCATCAACTTTTTCAAGAGTTGATATCGATACATCAATTAAATAACCCCGCCCCAGCTCCGATCTGAAACCGGGTGTAAAGTTTGCGCCTATGTTGAAAAGCCCGTCCGCCTCCGGGTTAGCTGTTTCACCCCGATTTGGACGCACAGGATGCAACGGGTATCTGTCGCCGTAGAGGTCTTCGATATGAGAGTCCACCTCATCAAAAAGCTTTTTTAGCTGATCATCAAATTCATTCATTCTGGGATGCCACATATTGATATTATACGTTGATGCGTTGGGATAGGGCAAGAGAGGTATTTACAGTGAACTTTGGAGCTAAGGGGAATTGAACCCCTGACCTCTTGAATGCCATTCAAGCGCTCTAGCCAACTGAGCTACAGCCCCGTAAAAGAAAAATTTTTACATTTTTCTCGCGTTTATTTACTCTACATAACCAACTTGGCAGTGTCAAGCCCGTACTCTTTTAGCACCATTTGAGCGATTTGTTCAGGTGATTTTCCGTCAACATCAATGATGATATCGGCAATCTGCACATAACCGGCGGCGCGGCGTTCATGCAATGCGCGGTGGGTTTCTTGAGGGTTTTCTGTTTGCAGAAACGGCGGAAGTTCTCCGCCGGCGGCGATTCTGCTCCATGCTAAGTTTGCGGAAATGTTTAAATATATCATCGTTGTGCCGGAGTTTTTTATTGCAGCGATTGCTTCAGAGTTATCGATGATTCCTCCGCCTGCGGCGATTATAAAAAAACGATTCTGAGTCATCAATGTTGATGCTGCCTCTGCTTCTGCTTTTTGAAAAACAGATTGACCTTCAATAAAAAGTTGACGAGGTGTTTTTCCGGTTTTTTTTGTTATTAAATCATCAAGATCGATAAAATCACATGAGAATAGCGATGCAAGAGCTTTACCGGCGCTTGTTTTGCCTGAATGTTTTGGTCCTGTCAAAATAATTTTATTCATAGCTATCACCCTATATAAAAATTTGATAAAATACCACTATGTCCGGTATATGGGTTTTAACTATAATTTTTTTAATTTCTTCTCTTCCTGTGATTATCGTATATGTTTGGTTCCGTCTCGCGAAATTTCAATTTTCGCTTATCCGATTTTTACTTGTCTTACTGGCCGGCGCGGCGGCATTTTTTCCCGCTCTTCTTTTACAGGAACTCCTGTCATTCTCTTTTCAGAACAGCAGAGCGGCGCTTTTCTTTCATCATTTTATCCGCATCGCGCTCACCGAAGAAGCAAGCCGCTTTTTTATACTTCTTCTTTTCTTTTGGATTTCCGGAAAAATTTCAAGCGGCAAATCATCCGAGCACGGTTCTTTAGAGACGAGCGGTTCTGAAGAACCGCAGAGTTTAAAACCTCTTAACAATCAGATTTCGTTTAACGTCATTAAAAAAGCAACTTTATCCGGGCTTGTCGCAGGTCTTGGTTTTGCCCTCCTTGAAAATGCGGTTTACGCCGCCTCTGATATCAATGTCGCATTATTGCGGATTATAACAGCCGCTGTTCATGGTGCGTGCGGCTCACGCATTGGCGCAGCAGCAATGATGATCCGCCGCCAGCCTTTTCAGGCAATCCTGCGCATAATCACCGCTGTGACAATACACGGCATTTACAATTTGATGCTAACCATGCCGGGCTTCTCGGCGATAGCCGCAATTTTAATCGCGGTGTCCGCCCTGTTTACTTCAATCGTTTCAATCAGCCGTTGGTCAGACGACACCCACAATCCGCCAGCCGAACCTGCAGTGACAGATACGTCTCAGAAGAGCCGTACGACAACCCTTGACAAAGATAAGGATAATTCCTAAACTGATATACACGACGCAAGGTAGAGCAGTTGGCAGCTCGTCGGGCTCATAACCCGGAGGTCGCAGGTTCGAGTCCTGTCCTTGCTATTAAGAGGGGGGTAAATTTAGATCTCCTTTAGGTTTTACTTACACCCCCTCACCTATAAATCTCCTCAGCAAGCTCAAGAAGAAAAGCCAGCCTTATTTCCAAACCAGGGTTATGTTCAAGATCATTACTAAATATATTATTTTCACCAAAAACAATTACAATGACATCAGCGTTTTCAATATATCTTTTGATGTGGTTACGGTATTCCCGGTTTCTGCTTCCTGCATCAAGATTGTATAAATGCGAAAAATAGGAAAATTCAAAATCTTTGACGGCATATTGTATTTGTGATTCTAAAAAACTGTCGCCGGTAACAAAAACTGTTTGTCCGTTTTTATTGTTACTTTTGAATTCCATTCGATAGCAATCGTAATTTTGTATTACTTCAACTTCAATTTCCGGTTTATATGCAACATTATAATTGATTGATTTAATGTACTCGGTTTTTCGTAGTGCCGGTAAATCTTGGTTATATGTATAGCAGCTGTTTCTTAAATAAGGGATTAAAACAGTTCTTCGTATATCAATTTCAAATTCTGTTATAACTAAATTGTTAATATCCGTCGTTGCTATTCCCGCTTTTTTTTGAATTTCCTGCCATGAAATATATGCTCCTAAAAAATTATGATGACCTGTGTACTCATCATAAATCATGTAATCTGACGGAAACGCGAGATATTCATTTTTTGGATATGAAAAGCTTAGGTTTGTATTATGATCTATATAAGAAGAAAGAAAATCCAATTCGGTTCTGCTCACCCGTCCGGTTACATAATCTTTTCTTGGGCAAGCTTGGAATATTATTTTTTTATTAAGTGAATTGAAATAGTTGTTTACATAAACAAGTCTATCTATCAATCTTTTAAACTTGTCTGTATTTTCTTCTCTTAACTCAATTAATACGGGTTCTTCAGCAATAACTAATTCGTTTTTTACAAATTCTTCTGCAAAATTTGTTTGTTCAATGTCCCATCTGCTTATTTCAGGTTCTTCAATAATGTCCCACTTCCATTCGATGATATTTGCGTTTTCAGCGAATGGTTCGTCGGAAACGGAAATATCAGTATTTTCTGCGAAATATTTACTGTATATTATATTATAATATTTATTGTATAAGGGTATTAAACTGCTGCGAAACGGAAAATTGTCCTGATAATAATTATCAAAGTTCGTACCGAAATTTTGAATCGAAAATTCAAATTCGTTCATGCTTCTGTTTTCATTCAATCCGTCTTTTTCAGTTGATAAAATATTTTTTAATATTGGATACGTAACAGCAGGAGAAATAAGAAAGATAAAAAAAATAAAAGAAAATATTCGGTAACGGTTAAAAAATCCTTTCATTCATTCCTCTTTAAAATTGAAAATATATAAACGGATTATATGTTTTGTTTGCAAGCATTAATAACACAAATCCATATAAGCCAAATAAAAATACTGCTTCTATAAAAAATAAAAAAGCATTCACCGATTTTTTGGTTTTAATTTTTTCAAATGCTTTTAACGAAAAAAGTTTTGTTGTCCAGCTTTGAATAAAACCGCAAAATAATAATGCAAACGGCAATATTAGAATTGAGTTCATTGTCAAATAATTAGACGGTGTCTGTAAGCCGTTATATCCGTAATAACCAAACATTGCTTTTATATATTGTAAAGCATATCCCATGTCCGGCGAACGGAAAAATACCCACGCAACCAGAACAACAACTATCGTATATGACCAATTAAAAAAATTCGGTTTATATAATGCCGTCTGTTTCACAAAAATTCTTTCAATAACAAGAAAAAATGCATAGAATGCTCCCCAAATAATAAAAGTATAATTTGCTCCGTGCCAAAGTCCCGACACAAGAAATATTATTATGATATTAATGTATGTCCTGAATGTGCCTTTACGATTGCCGCCTAAAGGATAATAAACATATTCGCGGAACCAGCTTGTCAGTGATATATGCCAACGTCTCCAAAATTCTGTAATTGATACAGATATATACGGGTAATTAAAGTTTTCTTTTATTTTAAACCCGAACATTTTTGATAAACCTATTGCCATGCACGAATAACCGCTGAAATCGTAATATATCTGCAATGCATAAAATATAATTCCTATCCATGCGGTGTTTATACCAAGTGTTGACGGGTGGTTTAAAAAAATACTGTCAGCTACTTCACCTAAAGTATTTGCAACTAAAACTTTTTTTGCAAGCCCGTAGATAAATCTTTTTATTCCATGATAAAAATCGTGAGAGGTATGTTCGCGGTTATTTATTTGTTGTTCTAAATCGGCATATTTAATGATCGGACCTGCAATCAAGGCAGGGAATAAAGATATATATAAAGACAGTTTTAAAAAGTTTTTCTGCGCTTTAACTTTTTCGTTGTAAACATCAATTACATAAGACATTGCTTGAAATAAATAAAAAGAAATTCCTATCGGTAAAAGAACTTCAAAAATGTTTATATCCCGCGATGTTATCCCTTCGATAATACTGATAAAGAAATTAAAATATTTAAAATAAAATAATATGCATAGATTCGCAAACAGTAATAAAAACAATTTGATTTTTTTTCTTTTTAATTGATTTTCGGTTTCTGTTTTATTATCGCAGTTGTTCTTTTCATAATTGCAGTTTTTTGAAATCCATAACGCTCCAAGATAATTAACGGTAATTACAGAAATCATTAATAAAATATACCATGTTCCCCCCCATGCATAAAAAAACAAACTGACAATAAGTAAAAATATATTACGGTATATAAGTTTTTTCTTTGGCAGAGCATGATAAATAATCAAACATAACGGCAGAAATAAAAATAAAAATACAAGTGAACTGAATAACATATCTTTATCTTAATAATTATCTTATTTTATCTCCAAAAAACTGTTTAATAAAAATAATTTAATTATAATAAAATGTCAAGTATTAAGACGTTTGATTATACTCCTTTTCTTTGTGATTCCTCTTCAAGAAACGGCTTATATTCGTTTAATACAGCGCTTAGTTCCGCTTCAAGGATTTTTAGCTGTTCTTCGGAAACTTGATTTATTCCGTCTTTTAAACGGCTTTCAATATTTGCAGCGGCCTGCTGCAGAAGAGTTTTTCCGATTTGAGCGGCGTTGCTTTTTAATGAGTGAGCAAGTCTGTGCGCTTCTTTGAAATTTCCTGCTTCCAATTCTTTGGTTATTTCTTCAAATTTATTTAAGTTGTCGTTTAAAAATAATAAAATAATTTTTTTACTGAAATCTCTGCTTGCTTCAACTTGCGCGCTCTTTTGCGCATTCCCTGTATCAATCGGTGTGAAATATTTTAATAACAAATGCCACAATTCCTGAGATGTAAATGGTTTTCCTATGCAATCTTTCATTCCGCTTTGTAAATATGTTTCCATGTCGGTCGACATAATGTTAGCCGTCATTGCAATTATCGGTACACCTGTGTTAAGTTTTAAAATTTTTGATGATGCTTCAAGTCCGTCCATGACAGGCATATGTATGTCCATAAAAATTAAACCAAATTGTTTTTCTCCTTTTTCCATGCGGCTTTGCACCATATCAAAACCTATTTTACCGTTTTCTGCAATAACCGTTTTTATTCCTACTCTTGCAAGGTGTTCGGAAATTACTTCTTGATTCATTAAATTATCTTCGCATAACAGGATTTCGCCTTTGAATATCGGTTTTTCAATCTCTGTATGGTCTCTTATAATACTTTGGTTGATGTCATCTATATCATCAATCGTATCAAATGTTATATCAAAACTGAATTTAGTGCCGACACCCGGAGCGCTTTCAATTTCAATTTTTCCGCCCATTAACTCTACTATATTTTTTGTTATCGAAAGCCCAAGCCCTGTTCCGCCGTACTTGCGGGTGGTTCCGGATTCTGCCTGCACGAAAGGATCAAATATTTTTTCTATTTGTTCAGGTGACATACCTATCCCTGAATCTTTTATTTCAAAATGCATTGTAATTGTATCATTTGAAGAACCGATAATTTTAGAAAAAAGTTTTACAATACCGGAATTTGTAAACTTTACCGAGTTAGATAAAAAGTTTACAAAGATTTGGCGTAACCTTGTCGGATCACCTAACGGTACTTTTCCTAAACTTGGTTCCGCGTAAAAATGAAGTGTAATTCCTTTTTCAACCGCTTTTGGAAGAACTAATGTCCTGCAGCTTGCAAAAAGGTCATGCATATTAAAAGGAATTTTTTCCAGTTCCATTTTTCCCGATTCAATTTTAGAAAGATCAAGAATATTATTAATTATCTGAAGCAGCCATTCAGAATTAGTTTTTATTTTGCCAAGATAATCTTTTATTTTAGGATTCCCTGCAATATCCATTGCCAGTTCTGAAAAGCCCATGATGCTGTTCATTGGTGTTCTTATTTCATGGCTCATGTTTGCAAGAAAAGCGGATTTGGTTACAGAAGCTGTAAGAGCTTTTTCTTCCATCTCTTTGCGTTTTGTTATGTCGCGTGCAATACCTAATAAACCTATTGTTTTATTATCCAGCATAAGCGGAGATTTTATCGTTTCAAAATACGGAGTTGTTCCGTCAGCGCTTGGTACACATTCTTCAAATATAAATTCTTTGCTTTCATCAATAACTTTGCGATTCCATTTTTTGTGTTCTTCTTCCATTTCCGGCGAAAATCCCATGCTTTCTTCGCCCTTGCCGATTACATCTTCTTTTTTTAAACCAAAATGACTAAGGAATCTTTTGTTGCATTTTGTATAACGTAAATCAGTATCAAGTGTAAAAATAACATCGGGGATTGAATCGAAAAGCGCGTTAAGCGTAGATGTTTGTATCTCAAGATTGCGTTCCATTAATTTTCGTTTAGTCATATTACGAGATATTCCCATAATTCCGATTACTTTACCGTTTTGTACAAGCGGGGTTTTAATTGTTTCAAGGTATATATCGCGATCCGGCAGATTCATTGTTTCTTCGATAACAAGAGGATCTCTTGTATACATAACACTTTTATCATCTATGATATAATCTTCGGCGGATTCAGGCGGTAAATCAAAAACCTCTGCATCGGTTTTGCCGATTAAATCTTTTGAATTGATATTAAACATATCAAGCGTACTGTTGCTGCATTGCGTATAACGTAATTTTGTATCTTTGCAAAAAATAAAATCGGGGGATGCTTCAAGTATCGTCATAAGCATCGAAGTTTTCATATCAAGATCATTACTTTTTACTTCTACAATTTTTTCAAGTTTCTTGCCTGTTACGCGGCTTTTTGTAAAGAGTATTGTAAGAAGTGTAAGTACGCATAAAAATAAAACAGAAGCGCCGATATACAAGGGACGGCGCGCTTCTGCAAGTTTTGCCCTGTAATCATATGTTTGGCGCATCCATTTATCTGAAATACCTTTTATGTCAATCAATGCCAGCGTTTTATTAAAAATTGAACAGAGAATTTCCTGATCCTTATTAAAACCGAATTTAGAATCGGCAACAAAGTTAAACACAATATTAGTTTTAAAATTCGGTTGTTCAAGATAGTGAGTCAGATAAAGAAGCCTTTTTTGCGTTCCCATGACCATGTCAATCTCGCCGCGCTGCAAGCCCAGATAAGCTTCTTTTATATTGTCGTATTCAACGGTATTCATGTGATTTGGAAACCATCTTTTAAAAACAGCGGTATAAGCTGTATCTTTAGCAAGACCTACTTTTACATATAAAACTTCGTTTACTTTTATATCAGGAAAATCAGAATTGGAAATAAGCGCATAGTTATCTGTTATTTGTGTTATATCGGGCCAAATAAATTGATCTGCCCGATCTTCAGATTGAATTAAATTAGGAACTAAAAACACCTCTCCGTCAGAGAGCATTTGGTATACTTCAGACCAATCTGATGTTTCATTATTTATCCGTTTGAAATTTAATCCTGTAATTGATGCTGCCTCATCAAGAATATCAAGGAAAATTCCGCGCCATTCATTCTCGCGTTTGTCATAAAAACTTTCAGGATAATTTCCCGGATCAATTCCTATAGGTATAATATGATTGTTATTTATATAATCCTGTTCTTCTTGTGTTAGCTGTGTATGAAGTTTAAAAACAAGATATTCATGTTCCCCCTTGTTGTACATTTCTGTCAGATAACGCAAGCCGCCGTTTTCCAGAATTTTTTCCATAACTGAAATTATCGGTTCTAACGAATCATTTTGTGTTGTTAATGATACAGGGCGGTAAATTAAAGGATAGAACTCATGTGCGATTATATCATTGTTTCTGATAAAGTTTATTTCTATTGTACTGCTGTAATAAAATACATCGATCTCTCCGCTTTTTAATGCATCATAAACAAGGTTGACATCGTTTAAAATTACAACTTCATAAGAGTCAGGAACAAGTTCTGCGGTTACTGTATTAACTGTTGTTGTGCCTTCTATAAAACCGCATTTAAGACGGCGCGTTTTGATGATTTCTTCTAGGGGGCGGCTGTTTGCAATTCGGAAATATTTTAAAGGACGTGATGCGATATCGGTTGTCATGCGGTATCTTCGCAGCCGATCTTCGTTTGCCGTTAATTCACCTGTAAACGCAATTTCTCCGCTTTCAAGCCCGTGAAGCAACGGCAGCCATTCGTATAATTTTGGGCGGAAAGGGATGCCGAAAAGTTCAGACATCCATTCGCAGAATAAAGCTGAAAATCCTCTTACTTCACCGTGTTTATCTTCAAATGCTTCGATACTAAGGGGCATTCCGTAAATAAAATTTGAATGTTTTAGCTGAAGCAGTTCGATTTTCTCTATTTCATCTTTCGTTATGCCGGGAACATCTTTGAAAGAATGAAATTTCGGCATTTCTTTTGATAAATAATATGATGATTGGACGCAAGATAGTAACGGAAATATCAAGATGATAAGTAATATTTTTCGCATATCAGACGGCTCCTGTTTTTTTATAATCCATACTATTATTTTACTTTAGTTTTATTAATATTCATAGAAAAAAATAATTTAAAATTAATATTTTTCTTTTAAAAAGTCGGATAATTAGATTGATAAAAAAATGTTCATGATATTTCCCGAAAATTTTGCAATAAACAGCGATTTAGAGCCTTATAACGCCTGTATTTTTGCTGTTTTAATTATCCTAATAATTTATGCGCTTCTTTCATATTTTCAATAACAAGAACATCAAAGGGGCATCGGTTTTCACAATTTCCGCATTGTGTACATTCAAAGCCGTTATACGCCAGACTTTGGTAATGGGAACGGACAGACGGCGGAATATTAGCAGTATCCAGTTTTGCTATATCCAGATATTTATTAACAGATGCAATATCAATTTGTGACGGGCAAGGCTGGCAGTGATTACAATAAACACAGCTTCCGTGCAAGCCTCCGCGTATTGATTTTAAAATATCGGTATAGTCTTTTTCTTCATCGCTTAGCGTCAGATATTTTACAGCTTCCTCAATTTCTTCCGGCGATTTGCAGCCGAGCAAGACACTTACAACAGCAGGTCTTGAAAGCGCATAATGGGTGCATTGCGCGACAGTTAACGGTTTGCAGAACGGAGTATGCTCGCTAGAAATTAATTTTCCGGCTCCAAGTGTTTTCATTACTGTTATGCCGATATTTTTTTGTTCGCATAATCTGTATAACTCAGCTCTTTTAGGTTCTACTGCCGTAAAACTATTTGCATTAAACCCTTTTTCTAAATGTGTAAAAATACTTTCTTCAGTTGGAATTATGTCAAACGCAGGATTGATACTGAACATCATTAGTTCTACAAGATTTGTGTTAACAGTTTTTATTGCAGACACAGGGTTATGCGAACTAAATCCGATGTGGCTGATGTCGCCTTTTTCTTTTAATTTAAGCGCATAATCTGCAATGCCGGTTTCAAAAACATTTTTATAGTCTTCATCTGAATCGATAAAAAACAACATTCCGAAATCAATATGCCCTCCGCAGATGCGAAGATGCTCTTCAAAAAAACGCTTGACTGTAGGCAGGTCGCGGCTTATATCATATTGCTGTCCGATATTTGCCGAACAGATATGTCCTTGTATTAAAATTTCTTTGCGGCGCGAACCTATCGCCTTTGCTATATTTTCACGAACTTCTTTTCCCGGCATGAAAACATCAAAAATATTGATGCCTGAACTAATCGCAGAATCAATTACATTTTTAACCTGCTCATAAGGTTTTCCGTCTAAATGTTCGCAGCCGAGTCCGATAACACTTGCTCTTTTAGCGGTTTTTCCAATCTCACGGTATATCATTTTAGTTATCAGAATTATAACATATAATGTTTTCATTGACTATTTACTTTCCATATGATAGACTTAAGACAAAGAGGTTCAATCATGGAAAACAATGTTTATGCTATTTCTTTGGCTAAAAACCCTAAAATAACTATAAATATTACTTCGGGACATTTTTCTACAAGTAATGCGCATAGTGATAATTATCTTGATTTTTGCGAGTTAAAATGTAATGCATTGGTTGCAAGAGATGTTGCCAGAGAGCTTGCAATTCCTTATTTATCAAGCACTGTTGTAGATACTATTATATGTATAGAAAAGACTGCCGTTATCGCTTCTTATCTTGCAGAAGAACTTTTGCAGGAAGGAGCGTCAGTAATAAATACGGGCGGCAATATTCATGTTGTTTCCCCTATGAGTAATGCATATGGAAATTGGTTTTTTCCCAGTAATAGGGCGGAATGGATTAACGGAAAAAATGTTCTTCTGCTTGTGGCAACAGTATCAAGCGGACGGACACTGAACAGCATGCTGGAATGTATAGCTTATTACGGAGGAAAACTTGCAGGGATTTCAGCATTATATCAGGCATCACCGGATACTGTGCATCAAATTAATGCATTGTTTACATCAGAAGATATTCCCGGTTATCATCTTTACCGTCCCGGCGAATGTGAATTGTGCAAAAACGGAGAGAAGCTCGATGCAATTATAAGCAGCGAAGGTTATTCAAAAATCGAATAATAGATTAATTAATAAGTAAGGAGAACGATATTTATGTCATTAGGTGAAAGTATTATAGCAAGTTTGGGTATTCTGAATTTGACAATGGGGCAAGGAATAATGATTATGCTTGCCATGTTTTTTTTATACCTTTCAATAGTTAAGAAATTTGAACCGCTTTTGCTGCTGCCCTTGGCTTTTGGAATTTTATTGGCAAACCTTCCTATCGTCGGTCTTGATGCATATTATTTCAATCCGAATAAATTTAAAGAACTGCAAGGCGATCAGCTTCCGGGATTAATGAACTTCCTTTACACAGGTATCCGTATGGTAATTTATCCGCCGCTTATTTTCCTTTGCATCGGAACAATGACAGATTTCAGTCCCTTGATCGCTTCTCCGAGGAGTGCGCTTATCGGTCTTGGCGGACAGCTTGGTATTTTCGTTGCAATGGCAGTTTCTTTTTATGTAGGAAACGCACTTGCTCCTTTTTTTCCGGGCTTCGAAGGTTTCACTGTTAAAGAAGCAGCCGCTATCGGAATTATCGGAAGCTCAGACGGTCCTACATCAATTTTTACGGCAACTCGTCTTGCACCCGATCTATTGCCTGCAATTGCAATTGCGGCGTTCTCTTACATGGCGCTTGTTCCCTTTATTCAGCCGCCTATCATGAAACTTTTAACAACCCCTAAAGAGCGTGTTATTGTAATGCCCGAACCGAAAAGAGTTACGCAAAAACAAAAAATACTTTTCCCGATTGTATTGGCTCTTGTTGTTCTTCTTTTAGTTCCTGCCGCCGGTGCGTTAGTCGCAATGTTATGTCTTGGAAATTTAATCCGTGAAAGCGGTGTAGCGGATCGTTATGTCAGAGCATTCCAGAATGATTTTTTAAGTATATTAACATTCCTTGTTGCGTTAAGCATTGGGTCTTCTGCAACAGCGGACAGGTTCCTGACACCTCAGACATTGATAATTTTAACCAGCGGTCTTTTGGCTTTCGCCTTTGGAACAGTAGGCGGCGTTCTTGTCGCAAAACTGCTTTGCGCTACTACGGGAGGCAAAGTTAATCCGCTTATCGGTAACTCCGGCGTTTCCGCAATGCCTATGGCGGCGCGTATTTCTCAAAGGTTAGGGCAATTTTATAACCCGAACAACCACCTTCTTATGCATGCAATGGGTCCGATTGTTTCAAGTACAATCGGCTCTGCGGTTATCGCGGGTATTTTCATTTCGTATTTTAAGTAGTAAAAGGTTTACTCTGTTTGTGCCTGACTGTAAAAAGTCAGGCATACCAGTTGACCTCTCTTAGTTCTATCTCTATTCTATTGATATGAATAATTTAATCAGAAAGCCGTTTAAATATCAGCAATTTAATGTTGTGTATTGGCTAATAGGAATCAATTTACTCGTATTTCTTTTTACATCAATTTTTGGATCGAGTTTTAATATTATTCTTGAAATTAATAATGAAAAAGTGTCGGTGCCGATTTCACGGGCATTGGCTATGATCCCTCTTACTGTCAGGCATGGATGGATTTGGAGTTTTGTAACTTATATGTTTATGCACGGCGGTTTTGCGCATATCTTTTTTAATATGTTTGGTCTTTTTATGTTCGGCGTGCATGTAGAAAGGCAGATGGGCAGTTTGGAATTTTTACTTTATTATATGATGACGGGAATACTTGCCGGTATTTTTTCTTTCTTTGTATTTTTTCTGACAGGTAATTTTTTTGTAGCTCTTGTCGGCGCTTCCGGGGCGATTTTTGCTGTGCAATTAGCGTATGCCGTTCTTTTCCCGACAACGGTTATTAATATTTGGGGTTTAATCCCGATACGCGCTCCTTTAATGGTTCTTGGCTTTACTGTATTGTCGCTGTTTTTTGTTGTTACAGGAGGCGGCGGAAATGTCGCGCACTTAACACACTTGGCAGGTTTCGGTTTCGGCTGGATCTATTTTTTAATTCGCTTTGGTGTTGATCCCTGGCGCCGTCTGACAGGACGTAATCCGTGAAAAAGATCGGTATACTTTTCGGCGGTAAATCTGCCGAGCATGAAATTTCTCTGTTATCTGCAAAAAATATTTTCGATGCGATTGACAGATCAAAATTTGAACCTGTACTTATCGGGATAGATAAATCCGGACGCTGGATTTTAAACGACGCGCAATTTTTATTAAATGCTGATAATCCCGCTCTTGTTAAATTAAATCCCGACGGAAAACCTGTCGCTCTTCGTCCATATAACGGATCAAACACGCTCTTTGCAGAACGTGAAAATAAAGAAACAGTAAACGTCCGGCTTGATGCAGTCTTTCCGATTTTGCACGGTCCCTTCGGCGAAGACGGCACGATTCAAGGGTTTTTAAAATTAGCAGAAGTTCCCTTTGTAGGACCGGGCGTGCTTGGTTCTGCTGTCGGCATGGATAAAGATGTAATGAAGCGCCTTATGCGTGACGCGCAAATTCCAATAGGAAAGTTTCTCGTATTAAAGAGTCATGAGAATGCGCTTTCTTTTTCTGAAATCGCATCCGCTTTAGGCTCTCCCTTTTTTATTAAACCTGCGAACATGGGCTCTTCTGTGGGAATCAGCAAGGTTAATAATGAGGCGGAACTAAACGCCGCACTAAAAGACGCTTTTCTTTACGACACTAAAATTATTATAGAAGAAAATATCTGCGGCAGAGAAATTGAGTGCGCTGTGCTTGGAAATGAAGAGCCTGTTGCATCCGTACCCGGAGAGGTTATAACTAACCATGAATTTTATTCGTATGACGCGAAATATCTTGACGAGAAGGGCGCGTCTTTAGAGATACCTGCAAAACTAAATGAACAGACAAAAATCCGCGTTCAGGAACTTGCGGTGAAAGTTTTTAAAACACTCTGCTGCGAAGGGCTTTCGCGTGTGGATTTCTTTTTAAAAGAGAACGGTGAATTAATTGTAAACGAAATTAATACCATGCCAGGATTTACAAGAATCAGCATGTATCCTAAGATGTGGGAAGCAAGCGGTATTTCTTACACCGACCTTATAACACGTTTGATTGAATTGGCGATCAACCGGTTTGAAAAAGAAAAAATTCTAAAAACCAGTGTAAGCATTTAAAAATAATTCTTAAAAAAAAATAAAATGGTCAAAAATGTTCATTTTTTATTTCCTTAAGTGTTATTAATTAGAAAACTAAAATTATTTTTATTTACGGAGACAAAATGAAAAAGAAAGTGATCATTATAGGCGGCGGTATTGCAGGTCTTAGCGCGGGTGTTTATGCTCAAAAATGCGGGTTTGATGTTACTATTTTAGAAAGCCATAGTATTGCAGGAGGAAATTGCACATCATGGAGAAGGGGAGAGTATTTATTTGAAGGCGGGATGCACTGGCTGACAGGTTCTGGAAAAGAAGAAGCTCTTTATAAATCATGGTGTTATATAGGAGCGTTAGGTGACAATGTTGTTGTACATAATGATGAGCCTTTTATTGAATATATACATAATGGAAAATCTGTTTATATTTACAGAGATGTAAACAAGACAGAGCGTCATTTACTGGATATATCTCCTGAAGATGCAAAACAAATTCATTGGCTTTGCGATAAAATCAGAAGCATAAAAAATCTTTCTATGCCGATAACGGATGTTCGCGGTGTAAAGGTAACAAAAAAAATGAAAATGCCGTTGTCACTTTTATTCTCTGCAATGTCTAGTCTTCGCGTAATAAAAGAAGTTACCAAGCTTTCAAGAGAGGCGTTTATTAGCAGTATTCAGCATACCGGCATACAGGAATTAATTAGAGCATTTTCAGATGATGTAGGCGGTATTTTACCGATGCTCTTTACTTTCGGGACATTGGCGCGCGGCGACGGCGGCTTCCCCGAAGGAGGCTCGCTTCCTTTTGTAAACCGTATAGTTAAAACTTTTACCGCGATGGGCGGAGAACTGCTGTGCAATACACGTGCTGATAAAGTATTAATTGAAAACGGAAAAGCGGTTGGTGTTATAGCCTGCGGCAAAAAACTTTCTGCCGATGCTGTAATTGTTACCGCTGATACAATGGCGATAGATCATCTTTTTGATGTTCCGTTAAAAGCAAAATGGCTGAATAAAATGAAAGAAGTAACATCGCCGACAATGGGAATATTTATTTCTTTGGGAATTAATTCCGATTTAAAAAAATATAATAAATCATTAACTTTTAAATTAAAAATGCCAATCAAATTTTCTAACCAAAGATACGATTATCTAAGCATATACAATTATGCAAACAATTCTGCCTATTCACCTAACGGCAAGTCAGCTGTTACACTTATGCTCGGCGGAGACACTTATGATTTCTGGAAAAAGGCAAAAAAAGAAAATTGTTATGAAGATGAAAAGAAAAATATTGCCGATGCTGTTGTCACAGCACTTTCAGCGCAGTTTCCTGAAATAAGAGGAAATATAGAAATTGTTGATGTTGCGACACCTCTTACTTATGAACGCTACTGTGCAAATTGGAAAGGCTCATGGATGACCGATATGAAACCGGGTAAAGGCATGAAAAAATACCCGGCTGTTATCAAAGGAATAAAAGGCGTATATTTTGCAGGACATCGCATGATGCCGCCCGGAGGTTTACCTGTCGCGCTTGTAAGCGGACGGGAAGCTGTTCAATATCTTTGCCGTGATACAAATACTTTATTTGTCAGTGAGGATTAGGAAAGCAAAGTTTTTAATTACGATTTATTCAAATATTAACAATAGTTTGCTTTTATTGTTCATTTTGAGATTTTAGAGAAGCGGATTCCTCAATCCAGTCCGCTTCTTCATAAAATTGATCTATTTTATCAATTCTGTTATGCGCAAGAGTTATATATTTTTCTTCTTTTTCTATACCGATAAAACGGCGTTTTAATTTTTTTGCAACAGCGCCTGTTGTACCTGTTCCGAAAAACGGATCTAAAACAATATCACCTTGTTTTGTGGTAGAAAGAATTACTCTTTTTAAAAGTTCTTCCGGTTTTTGCGTTGAATGTGATTTTTTTCCGTCTTCGCCTTTTAACCTTTCTTTCCCGATACATAAACCTATGCGCCATACAGATGTCATTTGTTTGTTGCCGTTATATTTTTTCATTAACTTATGGTTAAAAGTATATTTTTTATTTTTTTTATTTCCGGAGCACCAAAGTAATGTTTCTGTTGCGTTTGTAAAACGTGTTCCCATAAAGTTGGGCATAGGGTTTGTTTTATACCATGTTACATCATTTAGAATCCAAAAACCTAAATTGAGCATAATATTTCCAACACGAAAAATATTATGATAACTGCCGATAACCCAAATTGTACCTGTATCTTTTAAAATTCTCTTGCATTCTGACAGCCATGATGTGCAAAAATTATCATATTCTTCAAATGAAGCGAACTTATCCCATTCATCATCGACACCGTCAACTTTTGTGTTATTGGGACGATAAAGATTATTTTCCAACTGCATATTGTACGGAGGATCTGCAAAAATTAAATCTATAGAGTTATCAGGAAATTTTTTTAGCTCTTCGATACAATCGCCGCGGATTATTGTATCATAAGAAAAATCCATCGGATTTTTCTCAAGTTTCATTTGTTTCAGGCTGCAGTCCCGGTAAATTAAACTGAGGCGGAATTTTCGCAGGCGTTCCTTTTGAATCGACAAAGACCCAAGTAACTTTTGCGTCAATTATTAATTCTTCGCCGCGCCAAATCTGCTGTAAAAGAGTACCGCTTGCTACTCCTTTTTTGATAGGCTTTGATCTGATTACAAGAACATCATCGGTAACAGCCGGTTTTTTATAATCAATTTCGATTCTGGCAATGTAAGTTCCAAAACCTAAACTGATAGCCTCTTCATAATTGAAGCCGATGTCTTTTAAATACTCATAGCGTGCGTATTCCAGATAGTTTAAATAATTTGCATTGTTAACATGATTATAACTATCACATTCGTAAGTTCTTACTTTTAATGTACATTCTGTATTCATGGTTTTATTATAACCGTCTTGATTATTTTTGAAAAGATGTAAGAAAATAATTGAAAAAGCTGGATTTTCCTATAAAAAATATGATATAATGCACTCATAATAGCTCAATATTTCGGTGTTGGGGGGGGGCGAAAGCCCCCAAATTTTTAAGTAATGATAATACGAATATACATAGATGGATATAACTTGTTTTACGGCAGGTTAAAACATAAAGATGATAGCACTGTAAATATTCATCGCCGAAAATTTAGATGGCTTGATCCTAAGAAACTGGTAGAGCAATTTTTACATGGTGATTACGAAATTGCTCAAATTAATTTCTATACAACAGATGTGGATGCTCTGTATATAGGAGATAAATCTCCTTCAAGACAACAGGAATATTACAGAGCTTTAATGACTATTGAAAATTTAACTATTTTTAAAGGCAGATTCTCTAAAAATCACTCAATGATGCCTGTTTATCCTCTTAAATTAATTACGAATCCAGATGGAACAACTATTTTACAAAAACAACTTGTGTTAAAAACAGAAGAAAAACGCTCAGATGTTAATATTGCCGCATGAAAAATATTGTTATGATTTTGTAAAAGAACTTAGCACTAAGTGTATGAGGAAAATCCAAGAAAAACATATAATTGCCGCTCAATTTCCTGATGAAATACGGGATGCTGCAAATACACTTATTGCAAAACGTCCATTAAAGTGGACTTGAAAAATATTTAATAACTCAGTTTTTACGGTGTATAGTTAACTTTTTTCAAGTTATTCTATATAATGTTTCTATGTTTAATTTCTGCCCGTCATGTTCATCCAAAAAAATATCTTTTAAAGAAGGGAAAATTTTCCGCTGTCCCGATTGCGGTTTTGTTTATTACCATAATATAGCCGCCGCAACCGGTTGTCTGATCATCGTACCTGATGATGCAAACTCTGTTTGTGGTGAAACGGAGCTTTGCAGTAAAATAATTAGCGGGCAAAATTTTCGCTTGGTATTTTTGGTTCGCGGTAAAGAGCCCTCTGCCGGAAAACTCGATCTTCCGGGTGGTTTTGTTGATATAGGCGAAGGCGTTTTTGAAGGGCTTTACCGTGAACTGCAGGAAGAAATAAGGTGGACACCTTGTATAGGCGAAGGTAAAAATTTGAAAGATGTTTTTTCTTTATTTGCTTCGTTTTCCAATGTTTATAAATACAAAGGTATTGATTACAATACCTGCGATATGTATTTTTCTGTAATTGCACCTAACTTAAAACCTGAGGATTTATATCTTGAAAAAGCTGAAGTTTCGGAAGTACGTTTTTTAAAACCAGAAGAAATTGATTTTTCTGAGTTTGCGTTTCCGTCTACGATTAAAGCTGTTAAAACTTTTTTGAATATAAGTTTTTAATTCTTCTTTGCACTAACAGAGTTTGCAATTTTACCCCAAGTGTCGCGTAACCCTACCGTTTTGTTAAACACAAGTTTTCCGTTTTCACAAACAGAGTTTGCATTTTCAAGGTCGCGTGTAAAATAACCGAGCCTTTCAAATTGGAGAGGCTCTCCCGTTTTTGCATTTGCGATTGCTGGTTCTCCCCATGCGTTTGTGATTGTTTCAAGCGAAGCGGGATTTAAGTTATCTGTAAAAATGCCGGGGCTGCCGTCTGCGCGCTGAGCGATTTCCATCGGTCTTTCTGTACTGAAAAGGTAATCATAAAGACGCGCTTCAAAGGGGATCGCTTTCTGAGCGGATACCCAGTGTATCGTTCCTTTTACTTTGCGGTTGTCAGCTGCGTTTCCGCCTTTTGTTTGGGGATCGTAGGTGCAGCGGACAGCGGTAATGTTTCCGTCTGCGTCCTTGTCAAAACCTGTGCAGGTGATGATGTACGCATAACGCAAGCGGACGGAGTTTCCGGGAAAGAGACGGAAATATTTCGGCGGAGGCGTTTCTTCAAAATCTTCGCGCTCTATCCACAATTCGCGGGTGAACGGTACTTTGCGGCTTCCCGCACTTTCATCTTCGGGGTTATTCACTGCATCAAGTTCTTCGACTTTTCCTTCTTCCCAATTTTCGATTATTAATTTGAGAGGGCGCAAGACAGCCATGACACGTAACGCGCGTTTGTTTAAATCTTCGCGCAGGCAGTATTCAAGAAAGGCGATATCTACCATGCTGTCTGTTTTTGCAATGCCGATCTGTGATACGAAATTGCGTATCGCCTGCGAAGTGTAGCCTCTGCGGCGCAAGCCCGCTATAGTCGGCATGCGCGGATCGTCCCAGCCTGAGACGTATTTTTCCTGAACAAGTTTTAACAGCAGGCGTTTGCTCATAACGGTGTAAGATAAATTAAGACGGGCAAACTCAATCTGACGTGAAGGGAAAACTTCCGCTTCGCGGATAAACCATTCGTAAAGCGGGCGGTGGATCTCGTATTCAAGAGAACACAGCGAGTGGGTGATTCCCTCTTTTGCATCAGACAATGGATGCTGAAAATCGTACATGGGATAAATGCACCACGAATTGCCTGTGCGGTAATGATGCTCGCGTCTTATTCTGTACATGACAGGGTCTCGCATGATCAAATTAGGATGCGTCATATCGATTTTTGCACGCAAGGTTTTTGCGCCGTCTGCAAATTCACCTGCTTTCATTTTGGCAAAGAGATCAAGATTTTCTTCGACAGAACGATCCCTGTAAGGGCTGTTCTTGCCGGGCGGGGTATCTGTTATATTATTCTTATCCGCAACCGCAGTACCTCTGTACTCGCTGATTTGTGCATCAGTCAAATCATCAACATATGCTTTTCCTTTTTTGATGATCTTGATTGCAAGTTCGTAAAGGTAATCGTAATAATCTGATGCATAATATTCGCGGTCTTCCCAATCGTAGCCCATCCATTTTATATCGCGCTTGATTGCCTCGACATAGGAGATATCTTCCTTCTCAGGGTTTGTATCGTCAAAGCGAAGGTTGCACTTTCCGTTGAACCGCTGTGCCATTGAAAAGTCGATAAAAAATGCCTTGCAGTGCCCGATGTGCAGCCAGCCGTTCGGTTCGGGCGGGAAGCGTGTGTGTACGTAAGTAAATCGTCCTGACGCTAAATCTTCTTTTATAAATTCGCTGATAAAGTCTGTTCCTGCACAATCATCGTTTGGGTTAATCATATTCTTTCCTTTAAATTAATTCTTTAAAAATTTGTCAGATAACACAGACCGAGTAATAAGACAGCCCATGCAATTTTTTCGTCTTTTAATTCTTTATATAAATATAGTTTGCTCCCGTACCACCAAAAAAGACCCATTTGCGCATCGATACGGAATGTGTACTCGGTAAAATCTTCTTTCTCACTTTGAGCGCCGAATAAAAGGTAAGCAAGTTCATCTAAAATGGTGCTGAAATCTTCGATCGCTTTTGCAAAATTCCTGCCGTTTTTTGCCGCGCTCTCAATTGTATCCATCAATGTAGGAACACCGTCTTGAAGGTTATTTTTACGGTTTTCGTCGGATTTTTCTACCCATGTTTTTTTAATCAGTAAATCAAGGTTATTTTGGAAATTACTAAGGAATTTATGTAATTCCCCGCTTTGCTTTTCCAGTGAAAGCAGACGCTGATATTCAATGCCGATTCCAAGTGTTTTAGCGAATTCTGCCGATGCCTTCAAATCCGGGGTTAGGCTTTTAAAAATACCGTCTTTTGGGAACAAGCGGTCTGCCGCCTTTCGGTACTCGCTGGGGAGTGTAAAGGGTTTTGATGGCTGACCTCTATACATAAGAACAAGATGCATAGAATTTAAAAAATAGTCAAGATATCTATTTAGAAATTTATTTAAAAATCTGTTTATTGAATATTTATATAGAACCTTTCCAGATATGCAATCCGCCTTCGTGCATCAGAGAGACGGGTACTTTGAGGATATTCATTTACAAGCCGTTTATAATAATCCAGCGAAAGTAAAATGTTTCTGCTGGGAGTATTTGCTTCGTAGTATTGACCAAGCAGCCAATACACTTCATCACTGCCGTTAGGGTAGTGCGTCATATATTGATCGAGTAAAGTTATCGCACCTGAAGCATTTCCCGCGTCAAATGTTTCTTTTGCTTTTTGCAGCAGCATGTTAGGTGCAATAACTTCCTGAGTTTCAGAAACGGCAGGTGAAGTTTCCTGTATGTTTCTTGTTTCTGTTCTTTCTGATGTCTGTGCTGAAACAACCGGTTCTGCAGCATTTTGCCGAACTTCCTGAGCTGATGCTGTTTGCGATGCAGATTGCTGTGTTGCAGTTTGCTGCGAAGGAAGCGTTCTTTCTGATGAAGGTGTTGCTGTTTGAGGGCTTTGTGTTGGCGTAAAAACAGCAGTTTCAGAAGGTCTTGCCGTCCTTCCGCTTTCAAGCCGTTTTTGCATTTCTGCTTCTTCAATTGCAGAGGGCCAGCGCGGTTCTGCTATTACTCTGCTGCGATCAAACGGAGAGTTAAACCATCCCGTTGCTGATGCGGCAGCTTCGCCTGCTATGATTTGGACATAATCATTTATGATATATCCTCTTGTAAAATCTTCTTTGTAAAATTTTAATGTAAATGTTCCCGGCTCTTCTACAGAGAAAATAAAACTCATGCCTTCCTGTTCAGATCGGCGTGAATTATAAACAATACCTCTCCGCGATGCCAATTCGCCTAAGAAAACCCATCCGTTTCCGCGAAAAGGAATCTCAATTATTTGCCCCACCGTTACGCGAATTATCCTTGAAAAAACAATACCGCCTTCTGCAGGTTCAATTCTTGCGGAAGGAGCGGACGGAAACTCATTACGAAAAGGAGGAATAAGTCTTTCTGCAGACGGTGTTTCAGGCTGCGTCTCTGTTTCTTTTGCTTCTTCTTGCACAGCTAAAGCAGCTTGAGGCTGTTCTATTACTGCAGGCTGTACCGGCTGCGGTCTTACTTGTTGCGGCTGTGTTTGCTGTTGTGCCGACTGTTGTTGTTGAGCTTGCGGCTGTGTTTGTGCTGGTGTCTGCGGCTGAGCTTGCTGTTGAGCCGGCTGTTGCTGTTGAGCTTGAGGTTGTGTTTGTGCCTGCGGTTGAGCTTGTTGTTGTGCCGGCTGTTGTTGTTGAACTTGAGGTTGTGTTTGAGCCAGTGTCTGCTGTTGAGCTTGAGGCTGTGTTTGAACTTGTGTTGCCTGTTCTTGCAGCAGAGTTTCATCCTGCACAAATGGAGATGAAAGTAAATCTTGTATGTTCGGATTCTGATCAAGATCGTTATTTTGATGAGATGCAATAAGGTCTTCAATTGATTTTAATTCATTTGCAGAAGAAATTTCAGAAAGAGTATCTTCTTCTTGATCCGGCAAACTCTGTTCGAGACCTGTTTCTTCATACCTTGTTTGAGTTATTTCTAATTCTGCAGGAACAGATTTAACATTTTCTTTTGGTTCTTCAGCAATAAGATCAGAATCCTCTTTTGAATCATCTTTTATTAAAATTTCTTCTTTGATAATTTCATTTGTTAATTCATTATTTGTTGCTTCTGATTTTTTTTCATCAGTTTTAGTTTCTGTTCTTGGCGGCGGAAGTTGGTCTGCCGGTAAAAAACGGTGCGGAGGATTTCCCTTACAAGAAAATATTATTAAAAACGCTGATATTAAAATTAAATAAGAAATTTTCATGGAACACGCTCCAAGATTTTATCTATTTCAATTTCAATTTTTTCTCGCCACTGTTCTTCTCCCTGCCTTAAAGGATCCTGCCAAAAAAGTTCTGCATCTTCTTGTGTCCAGCTTGTTTTTCTGTCACGCTCAAGGAGTACTCCCGGAACAAAATCAGGTTCATCAGGTAAAAGCAATTCTCCTGCAGGAATAGGAGAAATAATCTCAGTTCTTTCAATTTCGGCGGGCTTTTCTGTTTTTCTGGCTGATAATGATATTAAAACCGCTAAAGTAAGAAACAGGGTGAAAACACCTGTGCAAAGAAGCGCCAACTGCCGCTTCTGCACAGCAGTCAATGCAAGAAACCAATCCTTAATTACTTGAATTATCTTACCCAAAAGTCCCCTCAGCAAAAGTATATCATATTCTTCTATTTTAATGTAACAATTATTCTAAAAAATTTATAATTTTTTCTCGAATTATATTCCATGCCGCAGGTGATACACACTTATCATCAATAATTAAATGATGATAAGTTGGTGTAATTTCCGCGCTCGCAAACTCAGTTTTTGTATTTGTCACAGTTTCAATATTCCAATTAGAAAGATTAAAATTTGAAATAATTTTTCTTAATTTAGAAATATTGATTAATTCATCTTTAGGATTAATAAAAATTAATGCAGGAATATTACAATTTGCAAATTCACTTTTGTATAAATTATTTTCCAATTCAAAAAGCGCTTTGTATGCAGAAATTGAAACTCCTTTTTGTGCTTGATATTCAATCGGCGCTATGCTTTTAATTATTGATTTATCAGAAAGAAAAATATCTGCGGTAAAAATACCTGTACGGGCTATTCCTTTTATTGCAATAGCCGGTGCGAAAAGTATTATTTTTGAAAAAATAACATCATTATTATGAATTAAATTTGTATAAACAAGCGCACCAAGTGAAAATGCAGCAAGATATATCGGGAGATTATTTTTTCTCGCAATTTCTGCAGCTTCTTGATACTGTAAATATGCCGAATTCAGCCAATCGTTTGCATTAATATTTTGCATTTCTTCAATCGTTCCGCCGTGTCCCGGCAGTACTATGCGGTAAACATTATAGCCTTCTTTTAAAAACAATTTAACAAGTGTTCCGTCTGTATTATCATCACCCATTTTTGAAGGGTTCGTATTTAAGCCATGTGCGGTAATTACAATACCCTTTACAGGAGATACTTCTGTTTCAAAATATTTTACGTAATCTGTAAAATATTTTATTTGGATATTATTTGTTGATTTACAAGATGAAAGTATCAGTAAACAAATAAATATATTTACAGCAACCTTAGCTAACACCTTTAAATTTATTTTCATATGCTATTTTAATTTTGAGTTTCTTTTACTATGTAGTCAATGGGGTTTTCCGATAAGTATAAACCGCAGTTCAATTAATAAATTTTAAAGTTAACAATAACGGCAAATGATCGCTTAACCCCAATCCTGAGCGTGTGTTATATGCAACAGGGACACCGCTTGCATTTGCAAACGGTGCGGAATTTACTATCACAGTTTTTTCATATTCAAACCCCTTATTATTAAAGAAATGATTAGAAATTAAAAAGTGATCGATGGTTTCCCAATCGTTTTTGTAAAAATAACTGCCGTTTTCAAGTTCGTTCATCCAAGGAGAGTAAAATACAATCGAATCATTTGGAAAATGAACAGGTAAGGGAGGTTTATTTTTACTGATAACAAGAAAATCTTTTTGAATGCCGGAACTTAATTGAGCGCAATACGGATCATCAGGAAGAAGTGCGCAGATCATCGATGCATTTTGTCTGTAAAATTCATCATAATTAAGATTTAAATCTCCTGCAATTATAATTCCAAGATCAGGCTTTTCTTTTTGCAATTCACGTACACGCCTTAAAATTACTCTTGCGCTTGCTCTGCGTATATTTTCTGTAGCAGCATCGCCTCCAATTTTTGATTTCCAGTGACATACAAAAAGAACGAAATTTTCTGTGTCAATTTCTACTCTTGCTTCGAGTACGGGGCGCGGAGTTGTATCATCATCAATGCTGATGGAGTGAGTTTTTATTTCCGTTAAAGGATAACGGCTCATTACACCTAACCCTATTGCAGAGCCGGGATTAGAAGCAAAATGACTCCACGAATAACCGCTCTTCATTGAATGAGCGATATCTTCAATTGTTCTTAGCGATTCGAGTTCCATCAACATGATGATATCCGGCAGCGGATCGATTCTGCCAATCGCATCCGATATTGTGTTTAGCCTGCCAAGATATTTTTCCGCCGACCAGCCTGATGATTGCAGAAATTCATCGTACTCATTACCGTTATCTTCTCCGTCGAAAAGATTGTGAACATTCCATGTCATCAACCTAAGAGATTCTGCAAACTTTGTTTGAGACCCGGAAGACTCTCCTGCTTCTTCGTTAATGACACATGCCGCGCATCCTGTCAGAAGAAACCCCATAAAAAAGACAAACCAAAACTTTTGATTTTTCATAACAACCTCCAAAAATTGATATACTATATATGGGTTGCAGATGCGTGACGCTTGACTGAAAATGAAAAAAAGTGAAAAATTTTTTATAAATATTTTTTCGGATTGTTATTTTAACCCAAAATCCTCTGCTTATAGGCTGTTCCTATCCGCGCAAGGGTTTTTAAAACGGTTTCTCCCGGCAGGGATTGTTGTTTCAAATCGATGGTAAATTGGTTCATGGAAAAATGCCGGAAAATATAAAGCTGTTTGTATAGTTCGCTCTTGTTTGCGTATAACAATTTTAAACTTTCTGTATAGCTTTCAAAAAGCCCGTTTTTCCGCATTTCTGAATAGCCTGTTATCCATACAGGGCAGTTAAACGCTTCATGAAAACCGACAAGAAGTGATGCCATCTTTTTTTGGGATTCTTCAATTGCTTGTGCAATGGTTTTTCCGTTTGTTTCTAACAGGCAAAGTTGGCGCAATTCAATTGTGCGCGGAGAATGGATTGGAGTTTTATTTAAAATTATTACATTTTTATAAAAATCAATTTTAAGTGCGGGATTATTCTGAAAAAACTTATTTGCTATTTTTCCTGACGGTCCGACAAGGTAGCGTCTGTTTTCTGACTTTTGTTCGCGCTGTCCCGGATTATCCGCAACCAATATCAATTTGACCTCATCGTTTATTGTCAGATCGTCTAACGCCGTGTTATACACAACAGGAGTTTCAACTTTGTAATGATTCTTTTCGTTCCTGCTGTTAATAAAATGCTGCTGAATGTTTTTTAATTTTGGAAGCGAGCTGATGAGTTCTTCTGTGATTTTGCGAAATTGCTCTCTTACTTTTATGTATTTATCCCATTCATCTTTTGTCATAATCTGCGTTTTTTATCCGCGTGAAATTATCTCTAATGTCAGTTCAACTTCACCGATTGATCTGCCTACTGTCTTTGCAATTTCTTCAACTTTCCAGCCTTGTTCCCAGAGTCTTCTGATGTTATCGCGTTCCATCGGAGGCGGCGCGCCTTCGTTTGCTTTTTTCTTACCGGTTTCCCTGTCGATAAGGTCTTTTCCAAGATTGACATAATCTTTTGCTTCTTTGTTTAGTGCATTCAGTCTTGTTTCAATATTTGCAAGCCATTCGCGGGCAACATTCATAACGGTGATTCGCTCTTCAATTTTTGCAAGCGCATCTTCAAGGATCGCGATTTTTTCAATGGCGTTATTCGCTTTGTCACTTTGTGCCGCCATATCAGCTATTGATACATGGAGTCTGTCAAATTGATCCGATAACGAAGTGATGATGGATTCTGTTGTCTTAATAGATGTTTCAGTTTTTTGCAATAATTTAAAGTTTCGATCTATACCTTCTGTTGTTTCTTCAAGTACATCGTTCTTCTTTTCTATGCGCTGATATTTTTCTTCTGTTTCTTTTATTGCAGCTTCAAGTTTTCGTAATTTAATTTGTTCTGCCTGCAGAATATCATTTGATGAGGTTACTTGATTTAATTTTTCTTCAACTTCTGCAGAAGTTCTTATAAGAGTGCCGAACCTTTCTTCCATAAGTTCGATGCGGCGGTTTTCAGAGAGGAATCTTGTCATCTTGTTGTTTACGTCGTCTCCAAGACGTTTAACATGGTTAAGATCATTTTCAAGTTTTAATATATCTGTCTTTTGATGCTCCAATCGATCAAGGTTTGTTTTATTTTCTTCTATACGCCTGTCAAGCTCTTCTTTAAGATTTTCCGTTTCCGCATGGATTTTTTTCTGTTCGGTAAGTTCTCTGCGGATATCTTCTATATTTAAACGGAATTGAGAAATACGCTCTTCGTTCTCGGCTGCAATTTCTCTGCTGTATTTGCCGAGTTTTTCCAGAGTGTCGTCCATTTCGCGCATTCTTGCAGCATATTGTATTTCCCAGTCATCAAGAGATTGGCGGGTGTTACGCGAAGTTTCTTCAAGTTCACTGTATTCGTTGCTGCAATGACGCGAAATTTCTTCAATTTCTTTTTCAAGTTCTCTTTGTTTTTCCCGCAGAATTTCCTGCATGGTAATCTGATGCTTCCCTACCTGTGTTTTTACTTCGTTCTCGGAAGAAACACGCATTTCCGTCAAGTCTTGTTTTAACTGACTTGCAAATGCGGCACGCGCTTCATCTACGCTGTGCATTTCTTCTCTTATGCCCATTTCAAAAGCAGATACTTCTTGTTTGAATCTTTCAAGATCGGTTGTTAATTTGTCTCCCATTGCAGCGACAAGTTCTCTTTGATCAGATGTGATGCGTTCTTCTGCAAGCTTCCAATCATTTGTAAGCTTATCTTCGCTGCTGATAAAGCGTTCATGTATACCGGACTGCCAGTCTGCAATTTGCCTTCCCATTTCTGATGCGCGTTTTCCAAGCTCTGCTGTAAATTCGCTTTCAAAAGAAATGAGTTTTTCTGAAACATTGTTGTATGCTGTCTGTCTGATGCCGTCAAGTTCTTTATTCATTTCGTCAAGTTCTTTTTGCAGGATTTGAACTTGTGCATCAAAGGCGGAAGAGGCAGAATCCATGTTTGTTACAGATTCTTTTTCGAATAACGCAAAATCTTTTCTTACTTTTGTTACCGCTTCTTCCATAGAGTAACGCAGTTCTGTTTCAAGAGAGGAGGCGTCATCTGCAAGACTGTTAAGCCGTCTTACAGCCTCATCGTAGGTTTTTTTGAAATCATCAAGACGCTTTTCGTTAGCCGAAACTATACTTATTTCTGTGTTATTGCAAAGAGTTTTCCATGCTTCAAATTGACTGTTAAGAGCTTCAGTAATATCATTTTGCTGATTAGATACCGCTGCACTTGATTTTTCTTTAATGTCTTTTATAGCGGTATCAATATCGATTTGGTGCTGTTTAATAATTGCATCGGTTTTTTGTTTTATTTCTTTTAATGAGGAAGAAAGTTCGTCTTGCTGCGCATTGAAAGAGATACTTGCAGTTTCTTTTATTTCTTTTAAAGATGAATCAATTTCATGCTGATGCTGCCTGACAGCCGTATCAGATTTTGTTTTAATTTCTTTAAGTAAAGAAGAAAGTTCGTCTTGCTGTGTTTTAATTGAACTTTCAGAATTTTCTTTTAATGCTCTTAGTACCGAAGAAAGTTCATCTTGCTGAGTTTTAACAGAGGTATCCGATTTTATTTTCATTTCACCAAGTGCGGAGGAAAGTTCGTCTTCTTGTGTCTTAACGGTAGTTTCTAATTTTTCTTTTAATGCTCTTAGTACCGAAGAAAGTTCGTCTTGCTGTGTTTTAATTAAACTGCCTGAATTTTCTTTTAGTGTTCTTAAAACAGAAGAAAGTTCATCTTGCTGTGTTTTAACAGAGGCATCCGATTTAATTTTCATTTCACTAAGTGCGGAGGAAAGTTCGTCTTGCTGTGTTTTGATAGAGGTATCCGATTTAATTTTCATTTCACCAAGTGCGGAGGAAAGTTCGTCTTCTTGTGTCTTAACGGTAGTTTCTAATTTTTCTTTTAATGCTCTTAATACCGAAGAAAGTTCATCTTGCTGTGTTTTGATTAAGCTGCCGGAATTTTCTTTTAGTGTTCTTAGAACAGAAGAAAGTTCATCTTGTTGTGTTTTAACGGAGGTATCCGATTTAATTTTCATTTCACCAAGTGCGGAGGAAAGTTCGTCCTGCTGTGTTTTAATTGAACTTTCAGAATTTTCTTTTAATGTTTTTAGTACCGAAGAAAGTTCATCTTGCTGTGTTTTGATAGAGGTATCCGATTTAGTTTTCATCTCACCAAGTGCAGAGGAAAGTTCGTCCTGTTGTGTTTTAATTGAACTTTCAGAATTTTCTTTTAATGCTTTTAGTACCGAAGAAAGTTCATCTTGCTGTGTTTTGATAGAGGTATCCGATTTAGTTTTCATCTCACCAAGTGCAGAGGAAAGTTCGTCTTCTTGTGTTTTAACGGTAGTTTCTAATTTTTCTTTAAGCGCATTAAGTGTTGCAAAAAGTTCTGTTTGCTGTGTTGTTACGGAATTTTTTGAATCTTCTTTAAGTTCATTAAGTATTAAAGCAAGTTCGCTCTGATGCTGCTTTATAATAGTATTTGATTTTTCTTTTGCGTCTTTAAGGCTTGCAGAAAGTTCATCTTGCTGCTGTTTTTGTATTGTTTTTGATTGTCCCTGCATTTCTGCAAGCAGTGAATTAAGACGTACAAGAACATCGTTTGTTTCTTGTTGCTGTTGTTTAACTGCATTGTTGGATTTTTCTTTAAGTTCTGTCATAGAAGTTAAAATTTCTTTTTGCTGCGATTTGACAGATGCATCAAGATCGTCCTGCTGTTGTTTAATTGCCGCCTGCGATTTATTGCGTAAATCTAAAATCGATTGATTTAATTCTGTTTTTGCAGAATTTAAACTTGTGTCAAGTTCTTTGCGTTGTTTTTCCGCAGATTTTTTTAACTCAAGTAAATTTTGTTTCCAATCATTTTGCTGCTGCAGTAAAGATGAATTAATTGCTTCTTTTTCTTTTGTCATTGCACTTGATACTTCATCCTGCTGGCGTGCAAGAGAAGCTAAAATATCTTCTTTTTGTTTTTTTGCCGCAGCGTTCAATTCTGCAGAACTTTTTAACCAATCTTGATACACAGTTTTTTGTTTTGTGCCGATTTCTGTAATTTCTGTATTGCATTTTTCATGAAGTATTTTTAATCTATCTGTTATTGATGTTTGCTCAGTTTTTAAAATATCTTGCGATGTTTTTATTTTTTCTTCAATGAATATTTTTATTTGATCGACGCGTTCCATTGCTTGTTCGCGTAACTTAACAAGAGCCGCTTCTTCCATCTTATCTGCGCGTTTTCCGGCGTTTTCAAGAACATCTTTTAAAAGCTTTTTAATTTGTTCCATGTCATGTGCAATAGCCGCTTCGCGCTCGCTTTCTACTTTTAAAATGGCATCTCTGTACCCTTCAACTTTTTCCTCGATAGAACGGGCGGTAGATTCAAAATCAGAAACATATGATTTTGCAGATGCAAGTACATCTTCCGCTGTTTGTTCAATGGTTTCCGTATTCTGTTTTTCAAGACGCGCTTGTGTATCCTGAAGATTCCTGCCCGCAGCCTCCAGAGCTTTTTCAACTTGTTCCAGCTTATCTTTGGTTTCGCTTATTTTTTTGTTTGTGCTGTCTACAAAAGCAGATTCATCTCTTATGCGGCTTAAATTTTCCTGAACCCTGTCTGTCATTCCGAACAATTCTTCAAGTGATGATTCAAAAGCCTGTATATGTCCTTCAATTCGGGCTATTGCTTCTGATTTTTTTGCTAACTCATCTTCTGTTAATTGCTGAATCTCTTTCATTAACTGGGCGGCAGCTCTTTTTTCAACATCCAGCTCTATACCGAAATTCTTTACCGCCATTCCTTTTTCTTTGGCATAAACGGAAATTTCTTCTTTACACTTTTCTACGAATTTTTTGATCTTTTCAATATTGCGGTATTTTTTATCTGTCAGCCTGAACAGGACTAAGATGCATAAAACGATCCCAAGCGTTATTATATTTCCAACTGTGAACATCAGTATTATACTCCCTCCCTGAATAATACTTTCTATAGGTTACTGTAACATATAATCAAAGAAATGGCGATAGCTATGGAAAGAAAAGTCAGGTTTTGGCTTATTTTTATTTAACGACAAGATCGGTTTAATCAACGCAGTTTTCATTCCCGCTCTTGCCGCTCCTATAACATCATACCGATGACTGTTTCCCACATAGATGATCTGTTCGGGAGGCAGAGACATCGCTTCGGCAAGTTTTAAAAATGACAAAGGATGAGGTTTAAGCGCACCGCAATGTTCGGAACAAAGAACGGCATCCCAATATCCTGAAAGGTGCAGATTTTCTAATTTTGTTTCCGGCGGAAAGTCCGATAAAAGCCCTAATTTATATCCTGCTTTCCGCAAAGCATCTAAAGTTTCATGTACCATATCAAAAAGTTTAATACCCTTAAAGAGCGGTTCCCATCCTCTGTAAATAAGTCTATCTGTTTTTTCTTTTAAAAGGTCCGGCTTAACTGAAAGTATTTTCGCAGTTATTTCCGCTTGATACTGATAAAAATCGCCTTTGGGGAGGATGTCTTTTTCCTGTTCCGCGCGGATTATATTTCTTGCCTTACCGAAAGCGGCAAGCATGCGTAATTCTTTAAAAATAAAAGGTAAAAGTCTTGTATTTAAACGGTAGTTTGGATAAAGAGTACCGTCGAGATCAAATGCAACTCCTTTAATGTTTGTGTGCATTTATAAAGTATAACATTTTAATAAGGGTGTGGAAAAGGTGTGAATAAGGTGATTGTCACCATTCATTATTAAGGTTCAAATCTGTTTGTGACGGGAATCTTTACTAAATTTACAAAATGTCTTGGATAGCGGTTTCGGAATGCGTTAAACGAAGTTTCGGCGGCGCTTTCAAAGACTGCGATTCCAAAGGTGCCATATTCATCAAAATACGGGACAAGAGCTGCTATGTGAAAATATTGCCGCAGGCGGGGAGTGCCGCGCAAAGATGTTGGTGTGGAAAATTCGGTATTAACCGCCGCTAAATAAAAACTGTAAGGTTCTTCAATAGCAAGAGTGTAGAGCAGAGGGCGCAAGCCTTCAATTCCATAGCCGGCTTCCGGCAGAAAACCCGGATATGTATGATCGATGAATGTTCTGTTCTGATTGACTCTAATTAAAGAAAAATTATTATTGCGAATCTCAAATTCATCAAGAACGCCGTATGCAGGACTGCGTAAAACCGTATTCGCCTGTGCCGCCAAATTTCTGATCCAATCAAGACCGAAGAAAACATCTTTCCTTTCTTCCCAATTTACAGTGAACGAAGACCCCCTGTCTCCGAAAGGCGCGCTTAACGGCGTAACTTGCAATCTTTTCCCTGTTACAGGACGGAGCATACCGTCAATCAACCATTTTGCAAAACCCGAACAGTTAAGCCCTGCCGCAGAGGGCGTTTGCTGCTGAAGTGTTTTTATTAAAACATAATTTCCGTTTTCGTCAATTGCACCGTCATCTGCAAAGCGCAAACCGATAATCTTTTCACGAACCAGAGAAATAAAAGTACGTGTATCTTTGTAAATTGCGATATCGGGCTCAAAGTATTTAAGAGGGAATTTTCCTTCTATCAGTTTGATTATGTCGTTTAACGGCATTGTATACAGTCGTTCAAAAGGAACTGCGACAGGCAAAGAACGTGTAAGGTATGCGCCGTAAACAACAGCATCCATCAGGCATTTTTCGTTATCAAAAGGACGGAATTGAATATGGGTGTTTTGATCGCTTCGTAAAAATATTCTGATTAATGTACCCGCTCCTGTATCTTTGCGTCTTGTCAGCATCCATGAGCCTTGAGCCCAGCCGGGAAAATTCCCTGAGGCTCTGCGTTCAATGCCGCTCATCTGTTCCCGCGAAATTATAACGATAAACTCTTCTCTTCCTTCTGTCGCGCTTACCTGCACTCTCTCGCCTGTTTCCAGATATTCAATTCTTGGATTTCTTGCAAGAACATTTCTTGCAGTGTCTAAAAACCATGCATCTTTCAAGTTATTTCTTAAAATCGAGTCATCCGATATACGCGATACAGGCAGGTCAAGCCCGTTTACAGGCGAAAAACTTACAAAAAAAAGTAAAAATATTAAAAATAAAGACATATCTGCTTCTATTATCGGTAAAAATCCATTAAAATGAAGATGGAGGCACATATGAAACTGTATAGTCGCGGTCAGGTTATCTTATTTTCTTTATTAAGCGGCATTATTGTTCTGCTGTTTGCTATCGGCTTCGGATTGATTAAACCGAAAGTAAAAAGCGCTGACATTGAAAATACCGATATAAGTTTAAAAAACAAAAACGACCAATCAAATGAGTTTAAATTGCTTCAATCTGAACAAATCGCGTTGAATACATCAGACCTTGTTGAATATTCAGAAAGCGAGCGGGAAAACATCGCTATTTATGAGCGGTTAAATTCCGCTGTTGTAAATATTACCACCGAGACTATGGCAATCAACTGGTTTTTGGAGCCTGTCCCGCAGGAAGGCAGTTCCGGTTCAGGTTCAATTATAGATATTAGGGGCTATGTCCTTACCAATAACCATGTGATTCAAAACGCCCACAGAGTTTTTATCAATCTTGCAGACGGCAGTCAGTTTGAAGGCACAATAATCGGCGTAGACCCGGAAAACGACATCGCCGTTTTAAAATTTGATCCGCCGCAGGGGACGGAGTTAAGGACGATACCTTACGGCGATTCTTCTAACCTTCTTGTCGGGCAGAAGGTTCTTGCAATCGGCAATCCCTTCGCCCTTGAACGCACGCTGACTGTGGGAATCGTTTCCGGTTTGGGCCGCCCGATTCAAACATCGCGTAACCGCATCATACGCGACATGATTCAAACTGATGCATCGATCAATCCCGGCAATTCAGGCGGTCCCTTGCTCGACACTCAAGGAAGGATGATAGGCATCAACACGATGATTTATTCCCCGTCAGGCGGCTCTGTGGGTATCGGCTTTGCCGTTCCTGTAAATACAGCAAAGCGCGTAGTAAATGAAATTATCCAATTCGGAAAAGTGCGCCGCGGCTGGATCGACGCGAATGTCGTTCAAATTTTTCCAAGCCTTGTCCGTTACGCAAGATTGCCTGTTAATTCAGGCTTGCTTGTTTCGCGCACACGCAGGGGAGGGCTTGCGGAAAGAGCGGGCTTGCGTCAGGGAACAGAGCCTGTCCAATACGGGCGCAGCGTAATCTATATAGGCGGTGACATTATCACATCTGTAAACAACCTTAAGACAAATTCATTGGCAGACCTTTATGCTTCCCTCGAAGCATGCAAACCCGGTGATGTTGTAAAGGTGGAAATAATGCGCGGGGATCAAACCAGCGTTTTGGAAATTACTTTATCAGACAGAGAAGAGGTAATGAATTAGCAGAGAATGCAATAGATCAGTCTTTTTACAAATAAAAAAGATATATTAAAAACACAGGATGTAAGTATGAGAAACACTAATTTTCTATTTTCGTTTTTGATGCTGGTTTTTTTTACTGGAATTAGCATAATAGCGGCAGACTTTTTGTTACTAATCTATTTTGATATCAAATTTTCGCAGCTTGTTTTTAAGCTCGGTGTTCCGGGTCTTTTTTTCCTCATTGTTTACTGCGTTGTTTTAGGACGAAACGCTAAATGTTTCAGCAAGTCTTATTTTGAGAAGACAGATTCCGGAAACGATCAGGAAAAAGTATTTTTGGAAAAAATTAAAAAAATCGGAGCAATTCCGATAAAAATGATAGCGTTGAATGTTGTAATTCATGCAATTTTTCTTGCTTGTGTTTATTTTAAAAAAGAATATCTATCTATTCAGGCAGAAATGCAAGGACCTCTTTTTCTGGCATCTCTTGCCTTTGGAATGTTAGTAGGCACTTTTGTCTATGTATCCGGCGACGGTATGGTTTCTGGCACATTGATGGCGCGGAATTTTTCTGACTATCCCAGAAACCTTCGTGAAAACCGGCAGGAATTAAAAGCCATGATAATCCCATTAGCGGCTGTTTTAATGGCATTGATATTTTCCTGTTCTGTAACATTACTCGGCATAGGCAAAGCCGGCGGAAGTCTTCAAAATTTACAAGGGAGCAATTGGCTGGTACTTTTGATTCCAATCATTATTGTCTTTTTATGTGTCACCATTTTATGTATTACTTTAAAAAAGAACGCATCCGTATTATTTACATCAATCATTGAGCAGCTGGAAAATCTTTCTTCAGATCAAAAAGATTTAAGAAAGCGCATTACGGTTTGTTCGGTAGATGAACTTGGCACTATTACCGGAATGGTGAATACTTTTTGCAATCATTTAAGCGAAGGCATTCATGACATCAAGAGCGGGAAAGATAACCTTATCCATGTCGGTAACCGTCTGGAAGAAAATGCATCCGGCATGGCGGCATCTGTCGGGCAGATGTCTGTAGCATCAGAGCAGGTACTGATAAAGACCAAGAGCCAAATGGAGAGCGTAAATACTTCGTCGCAGGCAGTACAGCGGATTTCTGATAACATAAAAGCATTGGACGAATCGATTACTGTTCAAACAACCAGCATGAACGAAGCATCTGCGGCAGTTGAACAAATGGTTGGAAATATTACTTCAATAAGTTCAGTGACAGAAAGGATGGAGTCGCAATTTAAAACTGTCGGAGAATCATCGGAGCAGGGAAGCCGTATCCAGAAAGAAAGTGCCGAGCGTATCCGCACAATAGTATCGCAATCGCAAGATTTACAAGACGCAAATAAGATAATTGCAACAATCGCCGCGAAAACCAACCTTTTAGCAATGAACGCTGCAATCGAAGCGGCTCACGCAGGAGATGCAGGCAAGGGATTCGCCGTAGTAGCTGATGAAATACGCCAGCTTGCCATTAATTCGACAGAGGAGTCAAAAAAGATCGGCAGCGAGCTTAAACAAATTGTTAAAACCATCGACCTTATAGTCAAAGACTCCGAAGCATCAACAAACGCTTTTGTTGATGTGACCAACCGCATTAACGATACAGGCAAACTGGTTCACGAAGTAAACAATGCAATAAGAGAGCAAAAAATCGGCGCAAGCCAAGTAATTAGTTATTTACGGACGATGAATGAACACACAGAAAAAGTTACCGGCGGCTCGCGCGAAATAGGGCATAGCAGTTCAATTATGCTGAAAGAAATTCATACACTGCAAAGCAACGCCGGAGAAATTATGACCAGAATGGAAGAAATGTCCGTCGGTATTAAAAATATTAATAACGGCGCGCAAGGTGTTTCCGAGCTGGCTGTAAAAACCCGATCTTCAATACAAAAAATATCTGTTATTGCGGACGGGTTTCAGGTGTAAATATTTTTTTAGAAGGATAATAAATTACACCAGTTCAAGACGCACTTTTTTTCCTAAAACATTTGCAGCTTTTATTAAGGTTAAAAGAGTGATAGATTCATTTTCAGGATCAAGCAGTCTGTTAACTGCGGCACGAGAAGTAGAAAGTTGGGCTGCCAAAGCAGTTTTTGTTAAATGTTCTTTTTCGATAGCTTCCTGTAATTGATACGCGATCATTCTTTTTATTGCTCCAGCTTCAACTTCATCAGCGATACCTTCTTCAGTAAGAAAGTCATCAAACGAACTTCCAATTGCTTTATTTTTCATCTTCATTTCCTCCTGATAATACTCTGTTACGTCTTTTTTTTGCTGTCTCTAAATCTTGCTTTGGCGTTTTTTGGGTTTTCTTAATAATACTATGCAATAAAACAATGTACCTCTCCCATACTGTAAAGAATATTCTGCTTATTCCTTGCGGTAAATTCGTTCTAACCTCCCATAAGTCTTTATCAAGTTTGACTACCTGCGGATAACCTACAGGCCAGGAATATTCAACCATCTTTAAATCTTCTCCAATTGCCTTTTTTTCATCCGGTGTCCTAAGTTTAAGCCAATCTCTTACAGGCTCATTACCTGAATGGGACTTGTAGAAATAAACAGTTAAGACTTTCACATTCGAGTTTTGAGGCATATTATTAGTGTATCAAAATTGATACACTTTGTCAAGAAAATTATAAGAGTATCTATGATTTGAGATTATAACATATAGAAAATATTGACGAATGTATAAATTAAATATATAAGGAAAACATGGAAACCCAAATCCTAACAGACCCCATGATCAAACCAAACAATAAAGTTCTGGAAACCGCATTAGGGAAAAACTTTAAAAGGTTTATGGAATTTTTAAGTAAAATCGGCGAACTAAATTTAGTTCCGGAATGGAATTATTACAATGACGGAAAATCATGGCTATGCAAAATATTAAACAAAAAGAAAAATCTTGCATGGCTTTCTGTTTGGAATACAGGATTTAAATTATCATTTTTCTTTACGGAAAAAACTATAGCCGGTGTATACGAATTAGATATAGATGATGAAATAAAAACAATTGCTAAAGATATGAAACCGACAGGGAAATTACTGCCTGTAGTTTTTTTAATTAAAAACAAAAAAATGTTAAGTGCCGGGCTGAGGTTGTTGGAATATAAGATGAGGCTGAAATAATGCTGCTTAACAGCCTTATATCACCATCACCAGCGAAGAATAATCTGCTAATAACGCATCTCCTGTTATAAAATGCATTGGGCAGGTTATCGCTTGCGCGAGGAGCATATGGTCAAATGGGTCTTTGTGATGTTTTGCCAGTTCCATATATACTTTATTAAATTTGCTTGATACAGGTAATTCTATAAACGCATGCTTTTTAGCAAAAAACAGAAGTTCATCAATATCTATATTTAATTTTTCAGCACGTATTTTTATCATTATTTCCCATAATGAAACCTCGCTAAAATAAATATCAGAATTTTCTGATGCTATTATCTCTTTTATTGAATCTATCCGTTTTGAACCCCAGAAATACCAAATTAAAATATTTGTATCAATTAGAAATTTTATCATTTTTTATCCCAATCCTCCAATCCTTGCATACTATACATCATTATATCAATTATTTCCTCAGGAACAGGATCTTCCCATCCTTCAGGAAGTTTTATATGTTTCATACATCCCAAAGCACCCGCTCTTAATTGTGCATTTATTTTTCTCTGATCTGCCATAGTTATCATTACTTCAGGCTTGCCGAAGCTGCCGATATAAATAGTCTCGCCAGCGGCCGCTCGTTTTACTAACTTTGAAAGATTTGTTTTTGCTTCATGAATTGAGAATGTATTCTTTTCTATTTCTGTTTTAGGTTGAATAGGATTTGACTTTTTTTGAACCGTATATTCTGCTTCAGGGTCTTTTACAACAGGTTCATTTTCTTTATTTTTTTTCTTCATACTAAAACTTAGTCCATACCGGACTAAGTTGTCAAGATTTCTCCGGAAAAATTTCTAAAAAATTTTCATTTTACCACTTGACATATTGTACTAGTACACTTAGAATTGTACTAGATGAATAGTACAACAAGAAATTCAAAAACTGATAAGCCTCAATCTGTTGTAAAGGAGTTAATCCATTTTTCACTTGACCCCTTAAACGGGACACCGATTTACAGGCAGATTATCCAGCAGATTGAGTATGCAATCTTGTCGGGGCGGATGAAAAGAGGCGATAAGTTGCCGACCATACGGTCTTTGGCGGTTGATTTAAAAACCAACCCCAACACCATCGCAAGAGCTTACAGCGAGCTGGAAATACGGGGGATACTGGAAACCCAAGTGGGCAGCGGCACTTATATTTCCGACAAGAAGCCTGTAATGGAAGATGACAGCCTTAACAAAAAAAAGCGCGAGGTGATAGGGCGCTTTGTGCAGGAGTTGCGGGATTTAGGCGTAGAAAACAAAGAACTGATCAAATTGATCGAATCATATATTAAGGAGACAAACCTATGAAGAAAAAAACAGATTACACACTTGCTATTATCAGATTTATTGTGCTTGTTATAACGGCGGCGGTAATTTCGATTGTTTACCACATACCGGAAAAAGCGGTTTTACACATCGAAGATTTAAAAGGGATGTGGGCGGGCTTTGCAATTTTTATTGTTGTCTTTCTTTTGGTTTTTTCGATCCGCAAAGCCGATGAATGGGAACGCGCCATCGTCCTGCGCTTCGGGAAATTCCGTAAGGTTAAGGGTCCGGGTCTTTTCTTTCTTATCCCCCTTGCCGACAGGATTACTCAAATCGTAGATATCCGTATCAGGGTTTCCGATTTCTCAACACAGAAAACTTTGACAGGGGACTCGGTTACTGTAAATGTCGATGCGATTTGTTTCTGGCTGGTGTGGGATCCGCAGAAGGCTGTTCTTGAAGTTGAAAATTATGTTGACGCTGTGGTGCTTTCTTCTAAGACTGCTCTTCGCAACTCAATATCCAATCACGATCTTTCTACCTTCCTTGAACGCAGCGACATAATTGAAAAGCAGATACAGGAAGATGTTGATAAAAAGACAACCGAGTGGGGGATAACCGTTCTTCATATCGAGATTACAGATATTCAGATACCGGAGGCTTTACAGGATTCGCTTTCGCGTGTCGCTCAGGCAGAGCGTGAAAAGAAAGGGCGCATCCTGCTTGCAGAAGCGGAAATTGAAATCGCCCGTAAACTTGAAGAGGCGGCGCAGATTTACTTACGAAATGAACCTGCAATGAAGCTGAAGATTCTTTCCATATTGAATGAAGGGTTAAAAGCGGGCAACTCGATGATGCTCGTTCCCAATTCAATTGCAGAGGAGCTTGAGACTAAGGATATATTCGGCCTTAAGGCTTTGAATGAAGTTAAAAGAATGAAAAAGGATGAGGAATAATGAAACTTTGTTTCATTTTCGATTTAACTGCGCGGTTATATAACCGCGCTAAAAGGAGGTTACAATCATGACAGTAGTAAAAGCGCAAAATGTAGTAAAAGACTACGCTTTAGACGGACAGACAGTTCACGCCCTGCGCGGAGTGAACATGGAATTTCAAGGCGGAGAATTTGCCGCCATCGCGGGACCTTCGGGCAGCGGGAAATCTACCTTCTTACACTTAGCAGGCTGCCTTGATACGATCACTTCCGGCAACATCATTGTCGGCGGCTCTGATACTGCGGCTATGTCCCGCACTCAGTTGGCTCTCCTTCGCCGTCACAGTATCGGCTTTATTTTTCAGGCTTACAATTTGATACCTGTGCTTTCTGTTGAAGAAAATGTTTCCTTCCCCCTTACCTTGATGGGTGTAGGTAAAAAGGAAATTAAAGAGCGCACGGCAAAAGTTTTAAAAGATGTTGGTCTTGACGGAATGGAAAAACGCCACCCTAAGGAAATGTCAGGCGGGCAGCAGCAGAGAGTCGCTATTGCGCGAGCCCTTGTAAAAAAGCCCGCTTTAATTTTAGCGGACGAGCCTACAGCAAACCTCGACTCAATTATAGGACGCGAAATATTAGAACTCATGCTGGAATTGAATAAGTCCGAAGGGACGACATTCATTTTCTCTACCCACGATCAAATGGTCATGGACTATGCACGCCGTCTTGTGCGTATCCGTGATGGGCAGATCGAAAGCGACACTGTAAAGGAGGCGTCATGACTTTTTCCGGTATTTGGGAATTAAAGAAAATCGCGCTCCGTAATCTTGCACGCCACAAGGTAAAGACTATTCTTACCTCGCTTGCGATCATGGTCAGCGTTGCGGTTTATATCTTCCTTAACTGCTGGCTTGGCGGTATGTCGATTGAGTCGCGCAGGAATATCGTCAACTTTGAAATCGGAGCAGCTAAACTTCAAACCAAACTTTACTTTGAAAAAAAGGACGAGATGCCCAGTTATGAAAATTTTAAAGACTGGCAAATCTATAAGACAGCTTTGGAAAACGAAGGCTATGTAAGTGCGCCGCGTTATACTTTCTCCGGCACGTTGTATTCGGCATCAGGCTCTGCGCCGATTATGTTCTACGGTGTTGATCCTGCGTCTGAAATGGAAGTGATGCGTTATGTCCCCTATGTTGATTTCGGGCGCTTTGTTAATAACGGAAAATTTGAAATCGCACTCGGAACTGTAGCGGCGGAAAAATTAAAAGTAGGAATCCCTACCCGCCCTCTGCGGCTTGAGCTTGAGGAGTTAATCCTTTCGATTTCAAACAATAACGCGGAAGCAGACTTTGTCCGCTCCCTTTATGAAGTGTCGAATGCAAAGCCGGGAATGTGGGATCCTCAGGATACAAAATCAACCGAAGGCAATGAACGTATGCTGTTAAAAAGAAGCGCTTCAAAAACCGAACTTGACCGCTATTGGGACATGATAGCCGCAACCAGCCGCAACGATGTGCGCATCAATGCAGTGATCGACATTAAAGCCGCTCCTGAATTGATCAGAGCTGATAAGTGGGAAGGTGAGTTATTTCCCGCTCTGCGCGAGGAAGACAAGGCGGTTATCGAAGCTGCCTATCAATATGAAGACTTTATGAAGGCGTATCTATTAATGGAGACTGACGAAGAGGCGCTTGCCAAAGTACTAGACGCGATGATCCGCGCAGATTATTCAGGCGCGGTGAACCATATCAATCAAGCCTTTGATGTGGTAGTGGCAGGCGTTATCAATTCACCCGCCCCTCTGCCCAACGGCAACACAGCTTTTATTCCGCTTGATGTTTTACAGGACGAAGCCGGCATGATGCTTGAAGGAGCTGTTACGGAGATGATCATCCGTGAAAGAGGTGTTCCCGATTCGAAGCTTCCGGGAAAGAGCGAAAGCAGCGAAGCGATTACTGCCGCATTGGAACGCGGTCTCGCTTCGATGGGACTTTCATTCCCTAGCGAACTCGGAGTGAGAACCTGGCAGGAGTACATGGCGGATTATTTGAGCTACGAAGCGATCCAAATCGGTATGCCGCAGATGATCGCCTTCCTTCTGCTTTTGCTTTCGTTTCTTGGAATCTCAAACACAATTTTGCTTGCCATCCTTGAACGCACAAAAGAAATCGGTATGATGAGGGCGATGGGTATGACAGACAATCAGATGATCATCACTTATATGCTGGAAGCGGGTTTTCTTGGATTTATCGGTTCGGTTTTAGGAATAACCGCCGGTTGCATCATCAATTACCCTGTCGTTGTTCACGGTTTTGATTTTAGCGCGATAAGCGAAGTGATGACTGACGGAATAGGTTTTCGCACAACGGCAATCTTCCGCAGCACTTGGAATATTTCCGTGATCATCGGTTCCGGGATCGTGGCGACAGTGCTTTCATCTCTTGTTGCGATTTTACCGACACGGCGAGCTGTGAAGAAACCCATCACAGAAAGTTTGCGCTTTGAATAAGGAGGTAACAAATGTCAAATGAATATAGAAAAGGCGGGACAGGAACTTTGATAAAGATCGCTTACCGCAATATTTGGCGGAATATGAGAAGGACGCTCTTTTGTTTTACCGCTGTAGGGATAGCTGTGTTATTCATAGTAATTTATTCATCAATGATAGAAGGGATGATCAAAAGTATTAATGATACGGTGCAGACCTATGAGCTGGGGCATATCGCAGTTGTGTCGTCTCAGTATGACAATGAGAGCGAATATATGCCTGTGCAGTATCCTGTTGCAAACGGAAAGAGCTGGAAGAAGCTTGCCGCAGAAATAAAAACAATTCAGGGAGTGCGGGAAGTATTTCCCCGAATTACTACAATGGCAACCTTGCATGAAAGTACGATCAAACATGCAATGCTGTGGGGGCTTGATATAAAAAATGAAACGGCGGCGAATCATTTTAATCTGACCAACCGCGATGACGGTCTCATCGAAGGGCGCTGGCCGGAACCGGGTGCGAATGAATGCGCTATCGGCAGGGTGTTCTCTCACAAGTCGGGTTTTACTATCGGCGATAGGATTTTGTTCAAGACTATATCGGCTCAGTATTCAGAAAAATTTTTACGCCCGGAAGTTGTCGGCATTTTTAATTTTGATTACATCAAGATAGATGAAAATTATATCGTGATGGATATTGAACGCCTTCAAAATTTATTAGTGCTTGATGAAGGGACTCAGTCTTTGATCATCTATACTGATGATGACCTGCAAACCGCCGCCATCGCTTCTGCCGTGAAAAATATTTTAGGCGAGGGAAGCGTCGTCACAGAATGGGTTGATAACTACTGGGTATCGATAATGCAAGCGGCAAGTTCATTGTACTTTATACTTTTTTTAGTTTTTTTAATTGTGGCGAGTTTCCTTATCATCAATACAGTTGTTATGATCATACATGAACGTATAAAAGAAATCGGCATGATGGGCTGCCTCGGCATGACAAGGGCGGAGATAGTAACAGTGTTTTTCTTTGAATCGATTTTCATGGCGGCTTTCGGCGCGCTTGCAGGTGTGGTTATCGGCGGGATGATTACGGGGCTTTTAGCAAACTACCCGGTTAGATTGATGGAACAATTCGGCAGCCAATTTGCTGAGATGCCTTTAAGCAACGCGATCTTCTTCCAGTTCAGCCCTCTCTTGCTTTTTAGAGCGTGGATCATGGGTGTTGTGGTTGCGTCTATCTTTACATTGATCCCGTCGCTGAAGAGCGCCTTTGTAGAACCTGTCGAAGCCTTGCGGAGATAAAAAAACGAATAACAAAGAATAGAGATGAAAAATATTTTGGAGGTTTTAAATGAAAGGAAAGGTTTTATTTTTTGCATTGTCAATTATTTTTACAACGGCAGTTTTTTTTCCGTGTGCGCTTAGTGCTCAGGATGTATCCGCGGCAGAATTGCTCAGGCGTGTTGATAATAATGAGATTTATTCTACCATTGAGTATGAAGGCGAAATCATTATTGAACATGGAGGGCGGCGCTTTGTTAAGGTAATGAAAGTATGGGGGAGGGGAAACACTCACAGCTTCATTGAGTTTACAAATGCAGAAGACAGGGGGACAAGGTATTTAAGAAGGGACGGCAGGCTTTTTGTTTACTCTCCCGATACCGAAGAAGTAATGCTGATATCCGGACACATGTTAAAAGAATCCATGATGGGTTCTGATATGTCCTACGAAGACACTCTCAACAATGAAACCTTAGGCAGCCGTTACGATCCTGTCATCTCAGGATCGGAAACGATCAGCGGACGCGACGCATGGGTTCTTACGCTTACTGCAAAAAGAAGGACAGAAAGTTACCCTACCCGCAAACTGTGGATCGACAAAGAGAACGGCGATCTGCTGCGTTACGAACTTTTCGCTCTTTCAGGAGTGAAACTAAAAGAGTACCAACTGCGAAGGGTAGAAGTAATAAACGGCAAGCGCTTCCCGGTTGAAGGAGAAATGCGCGACCTGATGCGAAGGGACTCAAGAACCATCTTTGTAATGAAGAACGTAGTACTGGACAGACCCATAGCGGATTCAATTTTCAGTCAGAGAAATCTAGAGAGGTAAATTTAAATTTTTATCGCAAAGGCGCCAAGTAACGCTAAGAACGCAAAGTTTTACTTTGATATATTTTATTTAACTCTAGATATTCTAGGAAAATTATCTTGGCGTTCTTTGCGATCCTTTGCGTCTTGGCGAGAAATAAATTATTAAACGCCGGAATTGGAGATATCATGAAAAAAAATATTTTTGGTTTAATACTTTTTTTAGTTGCCCTCAGCGGATTGTCCGCGCAGATTACCATCTCCGGTATTTTAGATTCTACTGTCTCCTTGCAAGCCGGTGCGGGAGATTCGCCTGCATTTTCCTTTGGGATTGAAGAGTTCGCGAATATTCGCTTTCAATCCAAACTGCGCGATAAAGGAACAGTTTACGGCGCGGTGAATCTAATTGCCGCTGCAGGAGACTATGCGGCGAATGCACAAATGCTGGCATTACATGGAGCGTCATCTCCTCTAAGTGTTACATCTTATGTAGCGGGGCAAAATTTTTTCGCTGCTGTTGAAATAGAGCGTCTCTACTTCCGCCTCAACGGAGAGCACACAGACTTTGAAGGCGGGCTGATGCGTATGCCTTTCGGTTACGCTCAAGTGTGGGGGTCTTCAGATTTTCTCAATCCGCGAAACCCTTTAAAGCCAGATGCCCGTCCCCGCGCAGTTCTCGGCGCCTCCCTTTCATGGTTTCCTGTTGACGAACTTAAACTCTTAACTTTTTTTGCCGCACCCCGCGACGCTTCTGCCCGTAACGGAGAAGGTTCGTTCTTCGGTCTCTCTGTTGATAAGCACTGGGAAAAGGCAAGCGTTCAAGGGCTTTACTCTTTTGAAATTCCCATACGAACTTCTTCTTCCAATTCTTATTACGGTCTTCACCGTTTCGGACTTTCTGTCAAAGCGGATTTAGAAATTGGTTTTGTAATGGATGCGCTTTATACTTACAACCACGACGCAGGGACAAAGGAGGAAGGTCTTTCCCTCAGTGCGGGAGCAGATTATTCCTTCTTTGGAGGGGATTTAATTGTAATGGCTGAATATTTATATAATGGAAAATCTTCTTCAACCGCTTTTGAATTTTCCAACAACAATTATTTATACACAGGCTTCACAATAAGGTTCAACGATTTTACAAATATGAACATCGCGCTCATTTCTTGCTTTGACGATATTTCTTTCACGCCTGCAATAACTTTTAATCACGACTTGTTTCAGGGAGCGGTTCTGACAATCACCGCGCAAGTCCCTCTTGACAGGGATTTATTTCACAACGACGGCAACCGCGGCGAATTAGGTCCGATACCACCTGATGAACTTCAGCCTTTTAAAGATTTATATGGACTTAGAGGAAGATACTTTAATTGCAGTGCGCGTATCAGGTTGAGGTTTTAGTTAATAAGTTTCCATACGCAGACTCTTGCAAAGTTTTTCCCGCATGAGACCCACCGGTTGACCGTGTACAGAGAGGGAAAAAACATTTAATTTTTCAAACTTTTTTCTCTTTTCGGTCAATCGCCACGCATCTGTAAGCCATATATAGCTATAACTTTCTTGTGAGAGTTAAATCTATCAGACAGTGTTACAAATAATCACTGTCATGGGGAACAGCTCCCAGAGGAGATAAAAATGGCTGACTTACAAATAGAACCGGAAATACTTCCGCCTTCCGATGACAGAATTTTCAAAGTACTGCTCACCCACCCGAACGCGAAGAGAATTTTAATCGACATCGTATCTGCCGTAATTGAGCGCAAAGTTGTTGACGTGCAGATTCGAGGCAATGAACTGCCGTCAATGGACATCGATGAAAAAGCGGAACGCTTCGATGTTAATTGTACGATTGAAACAGGAGACCAAGTAGATGTAGAAATGCATTGTCACAGAACAGTGGAATTAAACAATGAATTATCTAACTTTATAAACAAGTACACTTATTATTTAACAGACTTACATTCTTCGCAGAAATCAAGAGGGGTAAAATATTTTGAATTGGTAAAAACATATCAAGCGACATTCTGCACTTACACAGTATTTCCTTCTCTTAATAATTTTATAAACAGGTTCTCGCTAAGGACAGCAGACGGCACACTGCTTACAGACCAGCTCAATATGGTTATAATCGAATTAAGTAAAATGAATAACATATTAATGAAACCAGTAGAAGACCTGTCATCATTTGAAATGTGGTCTTTATTTATAAAATTCGTGCCGGATCCAATGCATAAAAAACTAATCAATGATATAATTAAAGTTAAGGAGGAGATAGGTATGGCGAAAGAATTATTGCAAGAGATAAGCAAAGACGAACATGAACGCGCAAGATACAGAAGCCGCAGAATGGCAGAGACCGACAGAATCTCCGATTTACTTACTTCCGAAGAAAAAGGCAGAATTGAAGGCAGGACAGAAGTGATTACACTTCTTAAACAAGGCTTCACTCTGGAAGAAATAGAAAAAATTTATGCAGAAAGAAATTCTATAGTTTAAAATTAAAACTTTAAAACCAGAAGATTAGGGCCAAAGATTACTTGCTTCCGCTTCTGTCGATCTGCGCCAGAATTGACTGCGTCCGATGCCGAGCCCTATCTCGCCGCGCATTTCAAGTGTTTCTACCTGATACCGTCTGCCGTCAGCAGGGCGGTGTATGATTTTGCAGATATACATATTGCCGCTTGCAGGGTCTATGATATTGCCGCCCCTCCACTCGCCGGATGTGTGTTTTGTAAGACCGAAAATCCAGGGAGGTCCAGCCACTTCCATTTGATTTACTCTGCCGGGTAGCGGGAAGTTGCGGTAACTGGCATTGCACTCTGTTGCAAGCGTTCCCCTCGGTTCGTCTGCCAATGAGACTATCCTTCCAAATAATACGCCGTTTTCAAGGTAGATTTGCCATCCTGCCGTCACTTTGTTGGTTTTTTCATCTACACTTAGCCAATAGCCGAGTACAGGGTCGTTCGCCTGCGCGAAACAAACGGCTGTCATCAATATAAAAAATAATAGAGCGGTAATTTTTTTCATAACTCTCTCCTGATATAAAGGTTTTTATATTATACCTTGCGTGTATCTATAGGGCAAGTGTATAATCTTTCAATGGAAATAAAGGAAAAGACATTTGGTGTTCTTTCCAACGGAAAGAAGGTTAAACTTTATACGCTTTATGCAGGGGATTTAAAATTTTCTCTGACGAATTTCGGCGCAACATGGACAAGTTTGATTGTTCCCTCCGGCAAAGGTATCAAAGATGATATTCTGCTCGGTTATTCAGATTTACACGGTTATTTAAATAATAATCCATACATAGGTGTAACAGTGGGGCGTTTTGCCAACCGTATCAAAGGCGCGTCTTTTAAACTGGGCGGCAAGACGCACAATATCGAAGCGAATGAAGGGCATAATACCCTCCATTCTGGGTTTAGAGGTTTTGATAAACTTATTTGGAAATCTGATGAGTATGTGGAAAATGAAGGTGTATATGTACGCTTCGAGCTTGAGAGCCCTGAGGGTGAAGGCGGTTTTCCCGGTAATTTAAAAGCTGTTGTAAGTTACGGGCTTACCAAATCTAACGAAATTATTTGTGATTACAGCGCGAAAACTGATGCGCCCTGTCCTGTTAATTTAACAAATCATGCGTATTTTAATTTAGCAGGGGAAGGGAAGGGTGATATCCTTTCTCATTCGCTTGTTTTACATTGTTCGTCTTATGTTGAGGTTGATAAGTTTAATATCCCGACAGGCAGGCTTCTTCCTGTTACGAATACCGCTTTTGATTTTAGATCGCGTAAGCCAATCGGCATTGCAAAAAAATCTTTTAAAGGTTTTGATCATTGCTATGCTATAGACGGCAATCCCAAAAAAATACGCCCATGCGCTGAAGTGTTTGACTCTGTTTCCGGACGCTCCGTGAAGGTTTTTACAACACAACCCGGTGTTCAGTTTTATACAGGGACTCATTTAAATGATGTTGCCGGCAAACAAGGTTCCGTTTACAGAAAATTTTCAGGCTTCTGTCTTGAGACTCAGCATTTCCCTGATACGCCCAATCAAGTAAACTTTCCGCAGTGTACTGCAACCCCGGAAAAAGATTATAACGAGAAAGCTGTTTTTTCATTCGGGTGGTAAAATTAATTTTCGATTTTTTTAATCATCAGTTTGTCGATTCTGTTTCCGTCTTTATCTACTACTATAAATTTATAACCTTGATACTCAAAGCTGTCGCCGACACTCGGCAGTTCCCCTGCAAGGTTAAGGATTAGCCCTGCAAGCGTGTGGAAGTCACCCTCTTCATCATGCCTTGTAAGCGAGAGCGCTTGAAGCGCATCGTCAATGTTAAGAGTGCCGTCTGCAAGCCAGCTGCCGTCTTCCTGCCGGATTATCGGCTCTTCATGAGCGACAGGCGCGGAAAGTTCTCCTACTATTTCTTCAACCAACGCTCTGATGGAAATTATACCTGCAAGCCCTCCGTATTCGTCCATGACAAATAGAAAGTCTACCTGTCCCTCTTTAAATGATTCAAAGGATTTTAACGCTGTCATTGTTTCCGGGACAAACTGCGCCTTCTTCATAATTGCACGCAAACCCTGAGGTTTTGGCTGCGAAAGGTCAAGGATGATGTCTTCCAGATAAACGGCGCCTGCAATTTGATCTGGGTTTCCGTCAACAACGGGGAAGCATCTTTGGCTGCGGTGTAAAAGCGCTTTTTCTTTTATCTCATTGTAAGATGTATTTATATCAAGCCATTCAATTTCAGATCGGTGAGTCATAAATGCGCCGACAGTGCGGTCGCCCAAATAAAAAACGCCTTCCACCATAGTGCGTTCTTTGCTTTCTACAATGCCGGATTTTTCCCCTTCAATTAGGGCATCACGCAGTTCATCTTCCGTTATGCTGTCATCAATATTATCTTTAAATGTGTTTTTAAAGAATGATTTAAATTTCAAAGACGGTAAGGTAAAAGGCATCATGGGAACGGCAAGGATTTTCATAAACGGTAAAAGAGCCGCTGTAATTTTTTCTGGATTTATGCGAGAAATTAATTTTGGAAGCGCATCGCCGAGTAATGTTATAAGGATACCCATAATCAATGCGTAAAGAACTGTGGATAATAATATTCTGCTTGAATTGGAAAAAATTATATCAACAAAAAGCATTGTAATTAAAACAGCGCTTACTAAAATTGAAATTACTTTAAGTATGCTGCTCCATAAACGGCAGGCTAGAGATAAATTTCCCGCCCATTTAAAACTGTCAGGTGTATTATCTAAAATTTTTAATACATTTTGATAGCGTTTATGTTTTTCTTTTTCCAAGCGGGTTTTTCTGCACTTATTAAGAGCAGAATCGAAGAGTATAAAAACTCCGCTTATCAATATAAATAAAAAACTTGCTGCGGAAAATAATATTATTTTTGATAATGGGACATCCATTTTTAGTTATTTATCTCCGTCTTGTTAAGAGGCCGTACGATTGTCAGCACATTTGCTTTTGTTTGCATAGTTTTAACTTTACCGTCCGGTGTTACCTCTCCAAAAATTTGTACGATAGGGAAGCGCGGGTTTTCAGGATTGATGTCGACAACCTGCCCTTTCTTACCATTAGATAATAGCACATAAAGACCGATTGGGTAAATCGATAAAGAAAGAACCAGCGCCCTGACTATTGTTTCATCGTATTGTTTACCTTCATTTTTTAAAAGTTCCAGCATTCCCGTATAGCCGTCTTTTGCTTCCTTATGGGGCCTTTTTGAACTGAGCGCTTCATACGAGCAGGCGACAGCGATTATTTTTGAATAAAGGCTGATTTTATCGCTTGTTAAACGTCTTGGATAACCTGTTGCATTCTCGCGTTCATGGTGTTCAAGGGCGGCAAGACAGATAGCGAGCGGAAAATCGAGCGATTTTAACAGACTGTAACCGAGTATAGGATGAGAGATAATCGCTTTCTGCTCAGCAGGTGTCAGCGCTCTTTGGCTAAGATAAATATTTTGCGGTAATTTTAACATTCCCGCTTCATGCATAAGGGCTGCGACTCCAAGGTCAATCAATCTGTGGTTAGGCAGTTTTATATATGTCCCGATAATAATCGCTATTATTGTTGATCGAACCGAATGGATTGCAAGATAATTTTTATCCTCCGCAGCCTCAATATTTTTTAGAACTCTCATTAAAAAACGCCTGTCTTCTTTTATGTATTCGATCGTATCCCTTATTTTTTCTGTTACTTCTTTAAATTCCAATTCATTGGATATAGAGGCTTTAATAAAAATTTTCTCTACAAAGGCAATAAAATTGGCATAAAATTTTATAGCGTTTTCCAATTTTTCAGAATCCTGCTGCTGTGAAAAAGCGGCAAGATTTTCTTCATCTATTACCGCTGTGGACTCAGTTTCCTCAGGTTTCTTTGACGCGTTAAAATCCTTTCGCGGTTCGCCTTCGCTGATAACGGTGTTAAATTTCCATTTATCAAGAAGATTAATTAACTCCTCTGTAAAAGGCATTTCAGGAGCGGTAATCACAAAAGCCGCTTGCTGCTCTGCTTCGTTAAGATAGACCGGTTTAGAGAAGAAACTGTCGGATTCTATTTCTTTAACAGCATAACTATTCATTCTATATATCCCTGCTTTTTCTTAGATTGACGTAATGTAATCTTTCTTTTATTCTTATTATAAGTAATTATAGGAGCGTTTGTCTTGAAATTCAAATATCTGCTTATTGCGTTTAGCATAATCATCACAGTTATTATTCTGGTAACCTTATTTGTGCCGATGCTCACGGCAGGACCGGATTTCATCATTAATTTCCGGCAACTAACATTACCTTTATTACTGTTCATGTTCTTACTCCTTGGCGGTGTGAGTATATTTTTCTTCTATAATTATCGGCTTCTTTCGCTTCTGGAAAGAGAGGATTGGCCCGCTTTAGCGTATTATTTAGAACAAAAAATTTATATTAAAAGACGGTATAATTACCGAAATGTAAGGCTTTTGGCAAGTTCTTACCTTGTAATTACCGATTATGCCTCTGTTTTAAAACTGGAAGGCAAGGCAATACTGGCAAAACCCTCTGTTGTTGAGAAAAATATCCTTGTTTTCGGTGCGGCAAGGGTTTTAAGCGGTAACCGCCCCGAAGCGGCGGCTTTTTTCAAAACATTTATCGATAAAAGCAAGAATAAAAAGTGCCAAATTAAAGAAAACGACAAGCAATGGCTGCGCTGGTTTTATGGTTTTATACAGTTGCTCGCAGGGACATTTAAAATGGCAGAGCCTGAATTCAAGTCTCTTGCAGTTTCTGCCAAAGACGCTTTTATTACAGGGCTTTCAGCGTATTTCTTAAATAACACAATTATTAAAAATTGCGAGAATCATGTTGAGTGCCTTGCCGCCGCGCAAAGCGGCAAAGAACGTGTTATTAAATTGTTTAAGAAAAAAGAAAACTGGCAAAAAGAAGTTAATAAATCCGGCGGTGAGATTCACATAGCCATTATCAGAAAATATATTGATGAAGCGGGAACATGGCTTTTTTCAGAAATGAGCCAAAACGGCGATGGTTCCCCTCCCGCCAATAAATAAATATTAATTTCTAACCGTTAATTAATTGAGGTAATCATGAAAAAAATAAATAAGTCAACAAAGCTGGAAAATGTTTGTTACGAAATACGAGGACCTGTTCTTAAAGAAGCGAAACGGCTTGAAGAAGAAGGTTATAAAATTATTAAACTTAATATAGGAAGCCCTGCCGCCTTTGGTCTGTATGCTCCTGACGAAATTGTTCACGATATAATTACGAATCTGCCCAACGCTCAGTCCTACGGCGATTCACGCGGTCTTTTTGCGGCGCGAAAAGCTGTAATGCAGGATTTTCAATCCAAAGGAGTTATGGATGTCAGGATTGACGATATTTTTATCGGCAACGGAGTAAGCGAACTTATTTCCATGTCGATGCAGGCGCTCCTCGATTCAAACGATGAGGTGCTTATCCCAATGCCGGACTACCCTTTGTGGACAGCCGCCGTTACTCTTTCGGGAGGAAGGGCGGTTCATTATCTTTGCGATGAATCATCGGACTGGAATCCGGACCTTAACGACATCCGTTCTAAAGTTACGGAAAAAACAAAGGCGATAGTTGTTATCAATCCTAATAACCCCACAGGCGCGGTTTATGATCGTCAAATACTTGAAGGCATCGCTCAAATTGCAAGAGAGAACAATCTGATTATATACGCTGATGAAATTTACGGACGCATAACATATGACGGCGCTGTACATATACCAATGTCAACAATTGCATCTGACGTTCTGACGATCAGTTTTGACGGTCTTTCAAAAGCATGGCGTGCGGCAGGTTTCCGATCAGGCTGGATGGTTCTTTCGGGAGAAAAAAAATGTGCGGAAGATTATGTTGAAGGTCTTGATATGCTTGCAAACATGCGTTTGTGTCCGAATATGCCTTCGCAAATGGGAATCCAAACAGCGTTGGGCGGATATCAAAGTATTAAAGATTTAATTCTTCCCGGAGGCAGATTGCTTGAGCAGAGAGATACCGCATACAATATGGTAAATGAAATTCCCGGCTTATCTGTGAAAAAACCCAAAGGCGCTCTTTATTGTTTCCCAAAAGTTGATATAAAACGCTTTAACATAACAGATGACGTAAAGTTCATGTTTGATCTTTTACGCGATCAGCGCCTGCTCCTTGTTCACGGCACAGGTTTTAACTGGAATGCTCCCGATCATTTCCGCATTGTTTTCCTGCCTGACAAGGCGACACTTACAGATGCAATGCGCAGGCTGGAAGTGTTTATGAAGAAGTATAAGCAAGTGTAGCGGTTTTTAATCTTTTTCCAACGAAAAAACCAGTATTTTTACGTTTTTGCCAATGAAAAAACGGCTTTTTATCAGTTTTTACAAACGAAAAAACTGATTTATATTGTTTTTTGCCAATGAATATGGTATAGTTATCAATATGAAGAGAAACCTTCTTGATTCATTAAAAGAATGGAAAGAAAAACCAAATAAAAAACCGCTCATTCTTCATGGGGTCAGGCAGGTTGGCAAAACCTGGCTTATGAAGGAATTCGGCAGTAATTTTTATAATAACACCGCATATATTTTGTTTGAGAAAAATCCCAAGCTGCATGAGTTATTTTCTGCCGACATGGATATCAAGAGGATTTTGACAGGGTTGGAACTGGAAACAGGTAAAAAAATCGATCCGAAAAATACATTGATAATTTTTGATGAAATACAGGAATGCCCGAATGCGATAACTTCGTTAAAATACTTTAATGAAAACGCTCCCGAATACGATATTATCGCGGCTGGAAGTTTGCTTGGAGTATCTTTGCATGAAGGCGTTTCTTTTCCGGTCGGCAAAGTTGAGTTTATGAATCTGTATCCGTTAAATTTCTCGGAATTTTTACTGGCGGCAGGTGAAGAAAAGTTAAACGACCTTGTTAAAAGCCGCGATTGGAAATTGATAAATGTATTTAAAGATAAATTAATTTATTTTCTTAAAATGTATTTTTTTACAGGCGGTATGCCGGAAGTGGTAAAAGAATTTTCAAAAAACCGCGATTTTAATCTTGCGCGTAATATTCAAAATGATATTTTAGATGCATATCAAAATGATTTTTCAAAACATATTCCTGTCAGCGATCTTCAAAAAACTCTCCTTATATGGAACTCCATTCCGGCACAGCTTTCAAGAGAAAATAAAAAATTTATTTACAAAAACGCGCATAAAAATGCGACATCCTCATCTTTTGAAACAGCACTAGGCTGGCTTGAAAACTGCGGTCTTGTACACAAGATTGACAGAGTTTCAAAACCGGCTCTTCCGTTAAAAGGTTATGCTAATACAGGTGCTTTTAAATTATTTATGAGCGATATAGGTTTGTTATCTGCAATTTCAGGATTGGATGCAAAAACTATTCTGGAAGGCGATGCAATGTTTACGGAATTCAAAGGCGCATTGACAGAGCAATATGTTTGTCAGGAAATGAAACATTTTAAAAAGACTGTAATTTCATATTGGACAAATGAGAGCGCTACAGCAGAAATCGATTTTATTTTACAGTTAAATAGTGAAATTATTCCGATAGAGGTAAAATCTTCTATCAATCTTAAAGCAAAAAGTCTTTCTGTCTATCGCGAAAAGTTTAAACCTAAGATTGAAATCAGAACTTCGCTTGCAAATTATAATAAGCATGGTAATCTTTTTGATATTCCGCTTTATGCAATCGGTGACTTAGATAAGATTATCTTATTATAAATATTTCACCTTCATTGTCGCAACTTATCTTTTGATAATTAATTTGGCTGTTGCCGCCGCTGATATATATCGATCTTCCTTTAGATTGCGCTTAATGCCTGACATGAAGTTAATGTTAAGAAAATTATTATTAAAAATAATAATAGCTTCATTTTAAAACTATATTTGCGTTTTTAATTATAGTCAATGCTGTTGTCAATGAATCTAATTTATAAATCTGGTTTGCAAACAGTTAGGTGAAATCGTTAAATTTATCAAAAACAGAAACAAATAAATCCGTCAGTAACGGATCAAAGTGCGTCCCTCTTCCGTCTTTAATTATACCGATCGCTTCTTCATGAGAGAATGCTTTTTTATAAGGTCTTTCAGAAATTAGCGCATCGTAAACATCGATGATCGCCATTATGCGGGCGGGAAGGGGAATTTTCTCTCCTGCAAGACCGTAAGGATAACCTTTGCCGTCCCACTTTTCATGATGATAAACGGCAAAAATAAAAGCGTAATCTAAAAATTCGCGCTCCCCTGTTTTTTCTTGAATCTTTTTTATAATTTCACCGCCTGAGAGCGTATGTTTTTTCATCGTATTAAATTCTTCGTCTGTTAATTTTCCCGGTTTGCGTAATATGCTGTCATCAATCGCTATCTTGCCGACATCATGAAGCTGCGCCGATAATACCATCTGTTCAATATTCCATGAAGCTGTCTGCTCTTTGTATAAACCGCTTGCAAGCAGGGCATTGGTAAAAAATTTTAAATATCTGCTTGTTCGTGAAATATGCTCTCCTGTCGAACCGTCTCTGCATTCAACAAGTTCAGCGATTGTTTCCATTACTGCATTTTTTAATTCTACAATAGTTTCTGTTTTATTAAGGACAATTTCTTCAAGGTTATCATTATAATTCTGCAATTCATTTTTTTTATTTTCAATTTCTTTGTTAGCCGCTAAAAGATTGTCATTTAATTTATTTATTTCGTATGTGCTGACAAACCTTCGCACTTTATAATTGTATAATAAAATTTTAGTTATAATGATAAACAAAAAGATATTTAAAATATGCGATTGCAGTCCGAAAAAATCATTAAAAGATTGATTTTTCATCATTAAAATATATGCTGTCGCTCCAAGATATATAATTGCATATGTTATAAATACTACAGGTTTAAAATCAGGCAGAATTGTAAATAAAAATATCGTAACAAAAAATATAAACGGAATTTCATCAGTTGTTCCTGCCGAATTAATTGTAAATTCATATAAAATATAAGCGCTGGCAATTAATAAATAACATAATATCCATAAGATTCTTTTTTTATTTTTTTTCCTGAAAAAGATAACCGCAAGGTTGAATAAAACTATTATTGCCAATTCACTGTAATCCAAAAGGTCAAATAATCCGTTGCTTCTTAAATTGTCATTTGTAAAATACAGAAAAACAACATTGATTATTTTTCCAAGAATGGCGATTATTGTTAGCAATCTGATTCTTTGTATGCTGTTTTGCAGTTGAATCTCATCAAATTGTTCTTGCAGTTCAGGCGGTATTTTTACGATTAGTTGTTTCGGGAAAATTGATTTTAAATTATTAAAAAAACCGTTTTTCACTTCTATTCTCTGTTCTTAGTATATCTGAATTAATTGTTTTTTGCAATTTTTATTTTGTATATACAATAAACATATAAACTGAAAATATCAGCAGAAGAATGCAGCCTTCCCAGCGGGAAAGTTTCCCTTTTGATAAGGGGATCATTGCAAGTAATAGGGCGATTGTAACGCCGAAAAGCCAAATCATGTCGGTATAAAACAACGATAGGTTTGTGATCTTTACCGGGCTGACGATAGTTGTAACGCCCAGAACTCCTGCAATATTAAAAAAATTCGAGCCGATGATGTTTCCAATCGAAAGATCCGCCTCTTTTCTAAAAGCAGCGATTAATGATGATACTAACTCAGGCGCGCTTGTCCCTACTGCAACAATTGAAACAGCGATAACGCGCTCACTCACTCCCCATTGAAGAGCAATTTCCCGCGCTCCTTTAACAAACCAACCGGAACTGAAATATAAACCTACGACTGCGGCTAAAATTAATAATATTGCAAAAACAGGTTTCATGGTTGCAGGCTCAATAGTTTTTGCATCTTGAGATTTTTTTGATTTAGCCACAGACCATATTGTGTAAGCAATTAAAATAAGTACAAAGGTTATGCCTTCAAATAATCCGATAACACCGTTAATTCCAAAAACCAAAAGCAGAACTGTTACGAGAAACATCACTAAGTAATCAAAACCGATTGCCTTATTTCTGATTGGAATCGGAGAAATCACCACTACAATTGCCAGAATACAAGCGATATTTGCAATGTTTGATCCGATGACATTTCCAAGCGCAATATCATGCGAATTATTAAGAGCGGCTCCTATACTGATAAACATTTCCGGAGCGGACGTTACATATGCTACTATTGTTAATCCGACTACCAGTGTACTGATTTTAAAATGACGCGCAATTTGAACGCTTCCCGTTACCAGCCAGTTGCCGCAGATTACTAAAACACCTAACCCTAAAGCCAGATAAAAATACGGGATGGTTACGGCAAATGCAGTTCCGTTCAAATATTGCATGTTTTATACTTGCGTTCTAGTCATCAACCGATTGAACCTTGTTTTGCTTTCCCATTAAATATGATTTTGTTATAAACATTTCGATGACTTTTTGTACATCATCACTGCTTTTACTAAAAACCTTTTTTGATAAAATTATCACTTCTTCTACGACTTCTGATGAATTTAATGTTTCTTCTAGTTTATCAAAATTCATAAATTCTCCCCCCAAATGTCTATATATAAAATAATATCACAAAAAAACGGAAATGAAAAGAAAAATCGTCAAGGAAAACGGGTAAAAATGAGAAATATTTAATAAATTCTTTGCATAAAATCATAATTATGGAAATAAAAGAGTTTTACAAGCGCAAACAATCGCTATCCGGAAAACATTTTTCCGGATAGCAATAAAAGTTTAAAGTGTTAAAAAACTACAGCCTCCATTTCTTTTTCTTCTTCTAAAGCTCTTAAACTTTGTTCATCGCCGTATGGATCATCCGTATCGGCAATTGTATTTTCCTCCTTTTTTATATCCGGACGGAACTCTACATGTTCCGCAATAATTGTAACACGCGATCGCGGTTTACCGTCGGTATCATTCCATCTGCTTTGTTTTAATCTGCCTACAACACGCACACCGCGTCCTTTCTTGCCTTTGGAATAACACACCTCTGCAAGTTTCGCCCAAGCCTCTACATCAAAAAAAGATACCTCCTTTTCAAAACCAGGCTCTTGATTGCTTAATTTATAATAGCGGTTTGTTGCTATTCTTAAAGAACATAAATTCGTTCCCCTAACAGTTGATCTGATAGAAGGATCTCTTACCAAATTTCCTTCGATTAAAATTGAATTTAAATTATTCATATACTTCATTTAACTCCCTATTTGTTTTTGCATCACTTTCCTGTAAAATTTCGGTGTTATCATACAGAATTTCCGGTTCAGCCGCCAAAACAGGCAGGTTTTCATGCTCTGTTTCATAGACAGGGCTCGATTCTTTTTTAAAATCGGGACGAAATTCAACATGCTCTGCAATAATGGTAACCCGCGAATGAAATTTGCCGTCCGGACTGTTCCAACGATCCTGTTTCAACCTGCCTACAACACGCACACCTCTGCCTTTCCGGCCCTTTGCGTAACATGCCTCTGCGAGTTTCGACCAGGTTTCCACATCAAAGAAAGAAACCTCTTTCTCGAAACCTGCATCCTGGTTGTTTTGCTTAAAAAAGCGGTTTGACGCAATGCACATTGTGCAAACCTGCGTCCCTTTTGGTGTTGATCTAAGTAACGGGTCTTTTACCAAATTACCTTCAATCAAGATTGAATTTAGATTGTTCATACAATCCTCCTCGTATTAGTTCCGGAGGCAGACTGCCGCCGGTCTATGAAATTTTGTAAAAAAATTCATAGATACTATATATGGGTTGCAGATGCGTGGCGCTTGACCGAAAATGAAAAAAAATTGAAAAAAATTAAAATTTTTTTTTAGTTAGTTAATTTCAGTGAAATTTATACAATTTTGAAGAAATTTCATTTATTAAAAAATTCTTTTTTGTATTTTTAAAAGAAAAGATATATTTATTTTTTCAAATTATTTTTATCATTTATGCCCGGCATTTTAAAATTTTCATATATTTAAAGTATGATCTGTTTTAAATTAGGTTTTTTTCCCTTTTGGGTGCAAAACCTTATGATTTTGATTAAAATATATAATAAGAAAATATTGAGCTGACTTGAAAAAAGTTAGTTTAATACAAAAAGAGTGAGGACTAATGAGTTCATTTATACGGATAACAAAAAAAATAATCACCAGAATTGTGAATGTTATACTTGTGATCTTTGCATTAACAACGATAATATTTTTTTGTTATCTATTTATTAATAATTATGGAAATTTCAATCTGCAAATATTTTCCGGTTCAAGTGTTGTTATTGTATCTCTTCTTGTTTGGTTTATGCTGCATACTTCAATACAAAAAGCCAATTCAGAAGAACGTATCCAGCTTATGCTTAACGCAACTCCTATGTGCGTAACATTCTGGGATAAAAATAAAAATGTAATAGAATGTAATCAAAATGCTGTTGATATGTTTAAATTGTCCGGTAAAGATGAATACAAATTAAGGTTCTTTGATTTAATTCCTGAATTTCAAAGTGACGGTACACCGTCAAAAAATATATTGGTTTATAATTTTAACAAAGCAATGGAGACAGGATATCACCGTTTTGAATGGCTGCATCAAATGTTAGACGGAGAACCTATTCCTTGCGAAGTTACGCTTATCCGCGACAAATTTAAAGACGATTTTATTATTCTTGGGTATACCCGCGATCTGCGCGAAGTAAAAAAAATAATAAAAGAGATGGATCAGCGCGCCAGATTGCTGGATATTGTAAATACAGCGGCTACTATTTTGCTCTCCGGCAATGAAACTATTTCCTTTGAAAAAACATTAATGGCAAGTTTTGATCTTGTAGGCAAATGCCTTGATGTTGATCGCGTTCAAATTTGGCGTAACGAATTAATTGGCGGCGATCTGCACTTTGCTTTAAGATACGAATGGCTCAGTGATTACGGAAAAACATGCAGCGATGTTCCGTATGGTTTGCATTTTCCTTACCGTTTGAAAAAAAATTGGGAAACATTATTTCTTCAGGGCGAGGTTATCAACGGTCCGCTTTCTCAGTTATCAGAAGAAGATCGGGATTTTTTAGGTTATTATGATATTAAATCTGTAGTTATGATCCCGATGTTTTTAAACAGCGAATTCTGGGGTTTTTTCCGTATTGATGACTGCCGTCATGAAAGGACATTCCCGCCTGAAGAAATTAATATATTAACATCGGCAGGATTAATGATGACTACTGCCGCAAACCGTAATCTTCAATCAATTAAAATGCGGGAGGCAGACGAACGCACTCAAATAATGATCGATGCCGCTCCTTTATGCGCAATTTTTTGGGATAACAATTCAACTCTTATTGATTGTAATCAGGAAACAGTTAAAATGTTCGGATTGCAGGATAAACAGGAGTTTATCAGCAAATTTGAACAGTTATCCCCTGAATATCAGCCTGACGGGATTCCATCATCAGAAAAAGTGATACAGCTTGTCGGAAAAGCATTTGAAGAAGGTTACAGCCGCTTTGAATGGATGCATCAAAAATTAGACGGTGAGTTAATTCCTGCAGAAATTATTTGTGTACGCGTTAAACACAAGAATAAATTTACAGTTACAGAATATATCAGAGATTTGCGCGAACAGCGGGCTAAAATAACGGAAATGCGAAAAGCGGAAATTGCAGAAGAAAGCAGCAAAGCAAAAAGTGAATTTCTTGCAAAGATGAGCCATGAAATACGTACGCCTATGAATGCAATTTTAGGTATTACAGAAATTCAACTGCAGGATGATTCGCTTCCTAAGGTTACAAAAGAAGCGCTTGAAAGAATTTACAATTCAGGAGATTTACTGCTGGGTATCATTAATGATATTTTAGATCTTTCAAAAATAGAAGCCGGTAAACTTACTTTAATTCCCGACCAATATGATATTGCAAGCCTTATACATGACACTGTTCAATTAAATATTATGCGCTATGAAAGCAAACCTATCGATTTTAAACTTGAAGTTGATGCGAATATACCGGTCTTGCTTTTAGGCGATGAATTGCGTATTAAACAGATATTAAACAATCTGCTTTCTAATGCATTTAAATATACAGATAAAGGAACTGTCACTTTAAAATTATCCTGCGAACCATGTTTGAATAATCGCGATTCAAATATAAATAATAATGATCAAAATGATATAACAATTGTTTTTACTGTATGCGATACAGGACAAGGTATGACAGCCGAACAGGTAAGTAAATTAGGCAGCGAATATTCCCGTTTTAATATGGAGGCAAATCGTAAAACAGAAGGAACAGGATTGGGTATGAATATTACGCGCAATTTAATCAGGCTTATGAAAGGAGAACTTCACATTGAAAGCACACCCGGTATGGGTTCTGTTTTTACAGTTCATCTTCCTCAGCAAACTATTGATGATGAAATAATCGGAAAAGAATTAGCAGATAACTTAATGAAACTTAATCTTGCAAACACCGTAAAGATAAGAACTGTGCAAATTAAACGTGAATTTATGCCTTACGGACGTGTTTTAATTGTCGATGATGTTGAAACAAATTTATATGTTGCAAAGGGATTAATGGCACCTTATGGTTTATCAATTGATACAGCGGCAAGCGCCTTTGAAGCAATTGATAAAATAAGATCGGGTAGTTTATTTGATATAATTTTTATGGATCATATGATGCCGGGAATGGACGGTATTGAAGCTACAAAAATTATCCGCAATTTAGGTTATAAGAAACCGATAGTAGCATTGACGGCTAACGCGCTTGCAGGGCAGGCGGAGATGTTTCTTAACAGCGGTTTTGATGATTTTATTTCTAAACCGATTGATATTCGCCAGTTAAATATTACATTGAACAAATTGGTACGGGATAAAATGCCAAGTGATGTAGTACAAGCGGCGCGCAAGCAAAAAGAAAAATTATTCGGCGGCAGTGTTATTCAATCTTCTGTAGATTTACAGTTAGCTGAATTCTTTGTCAGGGATGCAAGAAAAACATTGAAGATATTAGAAATGATATATACAGACAGATGCCGAAGCGATGAAGATATTTCAGCGTTTGTTATTAATATTCATGCGATTAAAAGCGCTCTTGCAAATGTTGGCGAAGTAAATCTTTCTGCAGATGCTGCAAAACTTGAACAGGCAGGGCGTGATAAGAACATTAAACTTATTTTAACAGACCTCCCGTTTTTTTTAGAAAAATTATTTTTAATTATAGAAAAATTTGAATATAAAGTTAAATCCCATGAAACTAAAGCAAAAGGAAATCTTACATTATTAAAAGAGAAACTTTTAGTAATAAAAAATGCTTGTATCGAATTTGATAAAAAAGCCGCTAAAGATATACTTACAGAACTAAGAAATCAAACATGGAGTTCTGAAGTAGAAGAATGGTTTGGCACAGTTGCAGAATATTTACTGCACAGCGATTTTGACGAAGCTGTGAAAAATATAGAGGAATATATAAAAAAGATTTAATATTTTCTTTTGCCGGTATTGATTACAGCAAGAATGTATCTGTCTAATAAAATATTTTCCATAACAGAGACGGGAGAACGCAGTAACATATCGTATTGTGCGGTTAAAGCAAGGCATTTTTCTACAGATTCTTCATTGTAAATACGTGATGCGGCAGCATAATCATCTCTTGTTGTCGGAGATGACAAACCTATTTTTTTTAATTCAAAACTGTTGTTTTCATTTCCGTTTTCCGCTAATAAAAGGTAATCACCGAGCTTTCTGTAACACCATGCAAGCCCTGCAAGGATACTCTGTGCGCTTTCTTTTGCGGCTAACATAATTTTTAAAGATTCGAGTGATTTTAATAAATCGCCTCTTGCAATACGGGAGAAAAGCGTAAAAGCGGATTCTTCTCTGTTATGCGAAAGCCACTTCTCAATGTCATCAATGCTTATTTCCTTGCCTTTCGGTAAAAACGAAATAAGGCGGGAACATTCACGGCTTAATGCATCTGTGTTGTTTTCTACCATTTCTAAAATGGTGTCAATACAGTCCTTTTCAATATAAAAACCGGCTTTTTTAAAGAATGAACGCAGCCAATCAATTTTATCTCTTTCAAACATTTCATAAAAAACCTGCTTGTTTGCTTTTGCGTTGTCAAAACCTGCGGCAAGTTTTATCTCATCAGAAAGAAAAATTAAAGCGGTGTTTTTTTCTAAGTCTTTTGTACACGAAACAAGAAGATCGATATCTTCCTTTTTTTTAATTATCTCTGCATTTTTTACAATAATTATACGCGCATCAGAAAACAAACTTTGATTTAAAAGTGTGTTTGCAATAGTACTTGCAGGAGTTTCATCAGCATAAAAAACAAATTCTTCTGCATTACCCGCTATGTTTTCTTTTACCGCTTTTACAGCTTCATTTTTTTTTCCCAGTTCAGGACCAAGAAAAATATAAGCACCCATTTGTTTCAAATCCTGTAAATTAAAAATTAATAAGTACGAATAATACTTGAAAGTTTACCCAAAATTTTCACTTCAGAGCTGTATATAGGAGGGTATGAAGGATTTTCTGATTGCAATTTAATCCGATTGCTTTCTTTGTAGAAGCGTTTTAAAGCGGCAGCCTCATCAATAACAGCGACAGCAATATCACCGTCACGCACCGTGTTTTGTTTTTCTATAATTGCAATATCACCTTCTAAAATACCTGCGCCAGACATAGAGTCGCCTTTTACTTTTAAAGCAAAATATTTTTTATTTTTCTTTATCATCGAACGGTGAAGCAAGATGTTCCCGTCAAAATTTTCCTCCGCAAGAATCGGTATACCTGCGGCAACGCTTCCCAGAAGAGGAATTTCGACCATATCTGTATTGGTTTCCGGTTTTGTATGGGTAAGCCCCATCGTGCGCGGACGTTTTTCAGTGTGTTTTAAATATCCTTTTTTTCTAAGTGCTGTTATGTGATCATGTGCCCCCTTAACGGAAATTGAATAGTGTGCAGCAATTTCTCTTATTGCAGGAGGATAAGAATGTTCTTTAATATAATCGGCGATAAAGGAAAGTACTTGTTTTTGTCTTTCTGTCAATTCTTTCATAACTACCTCATTCTTATTTATTGTTTTGCAGTAATATGATATTTTTTTAGCTTAGCATGAAGATTGCTAGGGTATATACCGATAGCCTCCGCAGTTTTGGAAATTATACCATGATTTTTTAAAAGTTGGAACTCTAAATAACACTTTTCAAAATTTTCTTTTGCTTCATTAAAACTTTGTTCTAAAAAAAGAGCCAGCTTACTTTCAAGCTTATCAATTTCCGTCCCTGTATTTTTAGGTTTTTTAACCCGTTTATTAAGTAATTTTATCAATTCTTCGCCGTTTATGGAATTACCCTGATGCATTATTGCAATTCTTTCTGCCAGATTTTTTAATTCCCTTACATTGCCGGGCCAATCATGAGAAGTTAGTTCTTCCAATGCGCTTGCATCAAGAGTAATTTCTCTTTTTGATTGATTAAGAAAAGCCATAAGCAAGAGTGGTATATCTTCAATACGTTTGCGAAGAGGCGGTGCATAGATGGGGATTACATTCAGTCTGAAGAAAAGGTCTTGTCTGAATCTGCCTTCATCGCAGGCTTTATCCAAATCTTGATTAGTTGCAGCGATGATGCGTACATCTGTTTCTATTGTTTTTTCGCCGCCGATACGTTCAATTTTTTGTTCTTGAATGACACGCAAAACTTTGGCTTGCGCGGAAAGACTCATATCGCCGATTTCATCCAGAAATAGCGTTCCGCTTTTAGCCAATTCAAAACGCCCTTTTCGCATCTGCACCGCATCTGTAAACGCGCCTTTTTCGTGTCCGAAAAGCTCGCTTTCAATTAAGTTTTCCGGAATTGCCGCGCAGTTGACATCGATAAAAGGACCGTCTGCTCTAAGCGAACATTGATGAATCGCTCTTGCGATAACTTCTTTGCCTGTTCCGTTTTCTCCTGTTATTAAAATGCGCGCATCGCTTTCCGCCGCTTGTTTAATAATTTCGCGTATATTTCTGATAAGAACGCTTGTTCCAATTATATCTTCACTTGCAAAGTGGCTGATTTTTTTTAAGGTTTTATTTTCTTCGCGTAACTTTCTGATTGCAAGAGCATTTCTGCAAACTGTAAGAACTTTTTCAAGCGACAGAGGTTTTTCTAAAAAATCAAAAGCCCCTGATTTTACAGCTCGGACAGCCATATCAATATTGGCATGACCGGAAATCATAACGATTTCAACAAGAGTCCATTCCTTATGAATTCTTTCCAGCGCTTCAATGCCGCCGAGTTTTGGTAACAGAACATCTAAAAAAATTATATCGATAACTTCACGTTTTAAAGTTTCAATACCTGCAAGCGCATCTTCTGATGTAAAAACTTTATACTTTTCGTCTTCAAGGATGGAAGAAAGGGTTAGTCTGATACCGGGTTCATCATCGATTATTAATATTGAAGGCACTATGAAAACTCCGTTTGTGTATCTTCCGTTTTTTCTGCCGGCAGATCGATATAAAATGTAGTTCCTATACCTTCTGCCGAATCAAACCAAATCGCGCCGCCGTGATCATTTACAATCCGTTCAACAATCGGCAGCCCCAAGCCTGTACCTGATTCTTTTGTAGTAAAATACGGAGTAAAAATTAAACGGCTTTCCTCTTTTCCGATTCCATTTCCGGAATCTTTTACACTTATCCTACAATAACAAACTTCGCGTTTTTTTACAAGATCGGTTCTTATCTCTATCGAACCTGTTCCGTTCATTGCATCAATTGCATTAATAATAAGATTAGTAATAATTTGTGCAAGACGATGCTTATCGATTTTTATCAGTATATCTTTTTTTATGTGAGAAATATCAAAAGTAACATTCGGATATGAACTTGAATAAGAAATGATAGCTTCGTTTAGAGGTTCGCTTAATTCCGTATTTGATTTAGACGGCTCCATTGGTTTTGACAATGTTCTGAATTCATTAAGAAGTGCAGATAGCCCTTCTGTTTCCTGAATAATAGCCATCATCGAACTTTCAATTATTTCTCCGATTTTTTCAGGTTCGTTTCGCCATCTGCGAAGCACCCGTTCTGCAGATAATTTTATAGGTGTAAGAGGATTTTTAATTTCATGTGCAAGCTGCTGAGCCATATTTTGCCAAATAGATATTTTTTCGTTTCTTACAATTGCTTCGCGCGATTTTTCAAGGTCTTGTACCATCGAGTTAAACGATTTAATAAGAGTGCCTAATTCATCATTGCGGCGCGTAAGTATTTGAATTGAAAAATTTCCTTCTGCAACTTTTTGAGTTGCTTCTGTTAATGCGATAATAGGGTGTGTAATTCTTCTTGTAAAAGAAATTGCAATAATAGCTGTCATAAGCAAAGTAGGAAGGAAAAAAACAGCGTAATAGTAAATTAAAAGAGGACGTAAATTTTTTCGTAATAGATTTATTTGATCAAAATGTTCAATTTGGTTTTCAAGCGCCGCTTTTCCTTTGTCAAAATCTGTTCCTAAATTATAATTAATAACACGCAATGTGTTTTGTGACATTCTTTGCACATAACGGATAGTCCCGAAATCTCTTGGCATCTCTCTAATAGGAAAACCTGTTTCGTTTATAGGCGGGGAAGACAAATTAAATTCTTCATCGCCTGTAAAATTATATTCAACCCAATTGCCGTCTGTATAGCGGAAAACCTGAACAGAAGCAATGTCTTTCGGTAAAGGGTTTGAAAAGTTTGATTGCTTTATTATTGATTCAAAATGTTCAAGATGATGCGAATAATTATCCGCAATAAAACTGTTAGCCGCTCTGTTTGCTGTGTATGCGTCTATATTATGCCAGAAGCGCACAATTTCATACAAAGCGGAACTTGTCATTACAGTTATGGGTGTTACAGAAAAAATGACAATTATTGCGAAGTATGCCAAAAGCCTTACATTGAATTTTCCTCCGGGCCGGCGGAATAAAAAATCTGTTAAAAGCTGAAAAGCAGAAATACCGAGTATTATTAATAAAACGGCAGGGATAGTAAAAAAAACAATCAGGTTTAAAGTATCGGGAACATTTCCGCCCAGCGTTTCTATAAAAAAATTGCGTGAAAAAATAAGAGTTAGAAAACAAAGCAGTGAATAAATAAGAATTAAAGTTCTAACTTTAATAATTGAATAATCAGGACCTGTTTTGACTGTTTTCATAGCAATCTAATTGCCGCAATCTTAATTGCAGCCTTCCTTTTATTCTTCTTCGAATTTGGATTCGAAAAGTTTAACTAATATTTCTACCGCTTGTTCTTCATCTTCACCGTCGGCATAAATTGTTATTTCTGATCCGTAACCTGCTCCTAAAGTAATAATACCCATAATGGATTTTGCGTTTATTTTTGTTGATCCTTTCTGAAAGAAAATACTTGATTTAAAATTTTTTGTGTTTTGTACAAGAATTGCTGAGGGGCGTGCGTGAATACCTGCTCTGTTTACAACTTTAACCTTTTGTTCAGTCATTTTAATTCCTTAAATTACGTCATCATGGCCAAAGAATACAGATCGTGCAGCATCGCTTTCGATCCACTTTAATATATTTTTATTGAATTCTTTTGCAGCATGATAACCCATTGATTTAAGACGTTCATTCATTGCCGCAGTTTCAATAATTATGGGAATATTCCTTCCCGGTTTTACAGGGACAACAAGTTTCGGAATATTTACACCTAACAACTCTACTGTATGATCTTCCGCTCCTAATCTGTCATAATCTTTATTGGAAATCCACTCTTCAAGTTCTACAACAAGCTGTACTTCCTTGCGTTCTCTGATAGCTCTTACTCCGAATAAATGTGTAATATTGATGATGCCGGGACCTCTTATTTCCATATGATGCCCGATTATTTTATTTGCACCCGCACCCATCAATGTATTTCCGTAAATACAATTAATTTCTACAACATCGTCTGCTACAAGCCTGTGACCTCTGTGAATAAGTTCGAGCGCTGTCTCGCTCTTGCCTACGCCCGACTCACCTTGAATTAAAATTCCAAGACCGAAAACTTCAACAAGCACGCCGTGAACAGTTATACGCGGAGAGAAAATCCTTGAAAGGAGGCGCATAATCCTGGCAGAAAAATCCGCCGAACCTAAATCGGTCTGTAAAATAGGGCATTGCGATTTTTCTGCAATTTCAAAAAAGTCCTTGTGCGGGCTTGCACTATGGGTAAAAATGCAGCAAGGCATGGGGTAATTGAACATTTCTTTAAAGGTGTCGGTTTTACCGTCTTTTTCAAGCTTGCGTAAAAAAGCCACTTCCCCGCGCCCGAAAAGTTGTATTCTTTGGTATGCAAAGTCCTCAAAAAAACCCATAATCGCCCCCATCGGGCGGTTTAGGTCAGGAATATCAATTTGTCTGCCAAGCCCTTTCCTGCCGCCGATACAACGCAGATTAAGAGAGTTGTGTTCCTTAAGATCAAGATCGATTAGGTCAAGAACTGTGAATACCCTATCTGACATGATGGTAGTTTATAATAAATAGCTTTCTTATTCAATAATGCTGTGAGTTAAAAAGACTATTTATTTACAATTTTATCAAGTAATAATATAATTTAAATATGCAAATAAGAAAAACAAAGATTGTATGCTCTATAGGACCTGCATCCTCTGATGAGAATGTTATCCGCGAGTTAATCCTTGCAGGGATGAATGTCGCCCGTTTTAATTTTTCACATGGCACGCATGAAGAACATAGAGAAAAAATAGAAAACATAAAGAAAGTCTCAGGCGAGCTGGGAATTCCTATCGCTATTTTACTGGATACCAAAGGTCCTGAAATACGAACAGGTTTAGTGGAAAATGACGGAAAGGTGACTATCAACAAGGATGATCTTGTTTCTGTAACAGTTGATGATTGCAAAACCATTGCAGCAAAAGATAATAACCCTGCATGTATTTCTATCTCATGGAAAGAAGCGCATAAAAAATTACAGAGCGGGAATCATATTCTTATTGCAGACGGGCTTCTTGATCTGGAAGTGTTAGGTGTAAATGGCGGTATAATAAATTGCCGTGCAAATAATACCGCTGTTATAGGCAGTAGAAAAAATGTAAATCTTCTTGGTGTTCATGCAGGTCTCCCGATTATGAGCGAGAAAGATAAAGAAGATATCGCTTTCGGCGTAAAAATGGATGTTGATTTTATCGCCGCAAGTTTTTTAAGTTTTCCGCATGAAGTTACAGAAATAAAAGAATATTTAAAAAGCCTTAACTCATCAATAAAGGTTATTGCAAAAATTGAATGCGGCGACGGAGTAGAAAACATAAAAGGAATAGCGCAAGCTGCAGACGGAGTGATGGTGGCACGCGGAGACTTAGGTGTACAGCTTCCCACAGAACAAATTCCGTTAGTACAAAAAAATATAATCAGCGAATGCAGAAAAGCGGGCAAACCCGTTATTACCGCAACGCAGATGCTGGAATCAATGATTGTAAATCCGCGCCCGACACGCGCGGAACTTACGGATGTAGCAAATGCAATTTTTGACGGGACAGACGCTATCATGCTTTCAGGGGAGACGACAATCGGCGCTTACCCTGTTGAATCTGTAAAAACAATGGATAAGATTGCACGCACTGTAGAAGAGTCGGAAGAATTCCTTCGTCATATAAAAAGCATACGTTTTGAATGTCTTTGTGAAGAACGTAAACCGCGCGAAGCTCTCGGAAAAATCATGTCGCATTATGGAGTTGAAATCTCTTCAGAGGTAGACGCCAAAGCGATTGTAACGCCGACACTCAGCGGAAACACTGCCCGCCTTTTAAGCGCGTACAGACCTAAACAATGCATACTTGCCATTACGTACTATGATCGCGTAATAAGGGAAATGCAATTATACTGGGGAGTATATCCGTGTTATGCGCCAATCGTAGATAAAACAGAAAGCAAGATCGAAAACTCAATTAAAGCAGCACTGGATACAGGAATTGCAAAAGTTTCGGAAAAAATCGTTCTTGTTGCAGGTCTGCCTTTGCAGAGTTTAAATCCTGTTAATACGGTACGCGTAATTATTTTGTAAAAAACCTATATAATTAAAACGGCTACACAACTTTAAACTTTGAAACTTCCGTCATCAATGTACTGACTTTTTCATGATTTATTCCCGCTAATTCATTAACCTGGTGTACCGCGATATTAATTTGATCTGCACCTGTCGCCATTTCGTTCATACCGCCTGTGATTTCCTGTGTAATAATCTCAAGGTTTTTGCCTTCTTTAATAACTTCCGAAGAACCTGTGCGCATTTCTTCTGACTCGCTCTTTACGTGCTGGGTAATATCGTTAAGGCTTCCTACGGCTTCCAATACCTGTTTGCTTCCCTGACTTTGTTCTTCCATTGCGTTACGGATATTTTCTTCCTGTTCAGAAACGGTTTTTATATGCTCGTCAATTGTTTCAAATTTTTGAAGAACGTCATTTGTTGATTGTGTAATCTTATCGATAGATGCTTTAATCTTTTTAAGAACAGTACTGATAGTTTTGGATTGCGCGGATGAATTTTCTGCAAGCTTGCGGATTTCTGCCGCTACTACAGCAAAGCCTTTTCCCGCTTCTCCTGCGTGCGCGGCTTCAATGGCGGCGTTCATCGAAAGCAAGTTGGTTTGGCTTGCGATATTTTCCATAACAGAGTTTATTTCCAATAAGCCTTCAGATTCGCGGGTAATTTCCTGTATGTCCTGCGCTACATCCTGCAAGCTGTTGCGCCCGACATCTGAAGCGGCTGTAAGAGAGATAACATTTTCCTTGTTTTTCATAAGGGTGTTAGTAACCGACTGAACATTGGCAAGCATCTGCTCAATAGCGGAAGAGGATTGAGAAACTGAGGCAGTCTGTCTTTCTACCTGCTCATTGAGTTTGCCGATATTAATTGTAATCTGTTCCATAGTGGCGTTAGTTTCTGAAACGCTGGCGCTTTGATTGATAGTTCTTCCCTTTATGCTTTGAATATTAGCGGTGATTTCGTTTATCGCTGCGGCGGTCTCGGTCATGTTAGATGATAAATCTGTGCCCACTTTGGACAGTTCTGTCGCCTCAGTTTTTATTGTCTGTATTAACTGCTTTATTTTATCAAGTGTGGAATTAAGAAGACGGCTCATATTGCCGATTTCATCATTGGTTTTTACATCAATAGCATGAGTAAAATCTCCGTTGCCGATAAACTCAAGGACTGACTCCATAGATTTTATTGGAGCTGTAATGGAACGGGCTACAAAAAAGATAATAACAGTAATAACTGCCAAGATTAGAACACCGAGTATCATTAAAACCATCGTCATTTGCTGAACCTGCGCCATCACTGTGTTATACGGAACGACAGTTACAGCCATCCATGTGTCTTCGTCGTTTCCGATATTAAACGGACGGGTTAAAACAATCATTTTGGCGTTATGTTCTTGTGAATTTAATGTTTCATGAAAGACAGTTCCGTTTTTTAATGACTGCAATAAAGCGCCCATTCGATTCGTGAACAATCCGCTTGCCACATCTTCTATCTTTTTTCCAAGACGATCTTCGTGAGGATGAGAAACAATTATACCGCCGCTTGAGTAAATCGCGGCATATCCGTCTCCAAATGGTTTTATTTTAAGTATCATATTTTGAATATCGGTTAGTTCAAGGTCTACTCCTGCTACTCCGACGGTTCTTCCGTCCTTTACAATCGGAACGGTGACGCTTGTAATCAGGACCTGCTTGCCGCCGATATTCTCATAATAAGGCTCAACAAGATATTCCCTGCCGCTTTTTAATGAGGTAGTATAATATTCAGCGGTGGTATAACCTTCAAGCACAGACAGTCCTATTCTCCCGTTATCATTAGTCCAGTAACTTGCGAATCTTCCTGTAGAGTCGCTGCCTTGAGTATTCCTGAAATCGGCGTCCCTGCCGTCAAGAGCATTTGGTTCATAGACCGCCCATGCCCCTACAAAATCCGGATTTTTCACCATCAGGCTTCTAAGCATAAAGTTGACTAGATCACGCCTATTCTCAGCAGTTGTAATATCGTCAATATAAATCATCAGATTTACTAAAGACCTCATTTCATCCAAAGGAACTTCCAGAAATGCTTTAACTTCTTTTGCCGTTACCTCTGTGATATTTCCGGCATTTTCACCTGCCAGTTCTGAAATTTGGCTTGAAGAAAACAATGTTGCAGCTATAGTCAAACCGCCGATACCGACTAAATTAACCAATGAAATGATTAATATAAGTTTTACTCCGATTTTCATAATAACCTCTTTAATATATTTTTTTCATCTTCATATAAACAAGATAAAACTAAAATTAAATAAAACCTTTTATAAAGTATACTCTATAAAAATATAAAATAGCGAATATTATCTGAAGTTTTTGATTTTAAAATAATATGTTCCGAGTTTAAAATAGTCTATTTTTTAAAAAGATATTCCTTATAAATTAATGATTCTTGCAGATGTTAAAACTTCATATCCGTCTTGAGTTATTAAAATGTCATTTTCAAGACGGCATCCGCCGAGTATGGGGTCATAGAGACCGGGCTCTATTGTAAAAATCATTCCGGGTTCAAGCACCCAGTCGTTGTCGCTTTTATTTCTGATGAGAGGGTATTCGTGTTCCTGAAGACCTAACCCATGACCCAAGCCGTGCGGCATTTCCTTTTTGTTTTTCTTAAAGAAAGTGTCTGCGGCTGCGGCTATGTCTCTTGCCTGCGTGCCATTATGCGACATCGGGACTGTAAGTTTGCTCGCTTTTTCCACAAGTGAGACAAGTTTTTCTTGCTTGGGGTTTAGCCCGCAGGTAAAGGTTAGGGTTACATCGGTACAATAGCCGTTGTATTTTAAGCCGAAGTCCAGAATCGAAAGCCCTTGCGTGCCGAAGGAAGCACAGGTTGATGAAGGGAAGGCGTGTATGGCGTAACTGCGTTCCGGTCCCGCCGCTAAGGTTTCAAAACTTGTCCCTTCGCAGCCTCTTTTGCGCGCTTCGATTTGGATAAACATGGCGGCATCAATTTCTGTTTTAATTTTTCCTGATTTTACATTTTTTTCCAAAAGATCGATTATTTCGTTTGTAAAACCTGCCGCCTTTTTTATGACTGCGATCTCTTCATCATCTTTAACGGCTCTCATTTTTGATATTTCTGATGCGGCGCTCTTTTCGCGGCAGATTATATCGTAGTCGGTTAACTCCCCTACAAATTTAAGGAAAGCAGGGTAGGGAGTGACGGACGGTATTTCAATTTTTGATCCCGGCGGGATACGCATTGTTTTTGCTGCGGCTGTTAATGCTTTTATAGGCGTGCGGTCAAAATCATTGTAAGAGACGATTGTTACAGGTGATTTACAAGCATAAATTTTTGCAAGGTTTATATCCCATGCTGCAAGCAGGGCTTTTCGATCAACCGAAAGAAAAAGCAGGGCGTCGTTAGGATGCCCTGTAAGCCAGCGGATATTTTGATCCCTCTTTGATTCGGAATCTTCGAGCATTACAAGGGCAATGCCTTCTTGCGCCATCCAATCCCAAACTTTTTCAAGACGTTTTATTAGAGCATGTGTTTCTGAAGAAACGCCGGAATATTTTTCCATATCCTCTTCCTGCGATATAAAGTTTTAAAATTCTAAAAAGATTTACAGATTACCTTTTTTCTTTTACTTTTTCTTTTTCTTTGGTAATTTTTGCTTCCAGTTTATCTATCATTTTGTCGATTGCTTTGGTTAATTCAAAATCTTCTTCGCTGACATGGATCGAAACTCCCCAGCGGAAATTAACCGTAGCTTCGGCATTAAAATCTTTTTCTTTTTTTATGGTGATTATCATATCGACAATCATGTTCTCGGCATTGCGGATCCTTTCGATTTTTTTATTCAGATACTCTTTTGCGTCGTCATGCAGTGTAAAATGCACCGCTTTAATATCCAAGTTCATTTAGAACCTCCTGAATTTTTTTCCCTTACCAAACTACGTTTGACTTTTCGGGTGTATGAAGAGCCCATATCTAGTTCTTTTCTATATTTTGCCACAGTTCTGCGTGCTAGCGCAATTCCTTTTTGATTTAAAAGAGCCGAAATCTCCTGATCCGATAAAAGACGGTTTTCGGCGGTTATAATCTCTTTTATTATCTCTTTTACGCTTTCTTTAGAAAACTGAGACCCAACCGATCCCGCACCGCTGATGGAATTTGTAAAAAAGTATCGAATTTCAAAGATACCCCATTCGGTCTGCATATATTTGCCGTGCGCCGTGCGGGAAACAGTCGTTTCGTGGATTTGAAGCTCCTTCGCTATATCCCCTAAGGTCAGCGGGGAGAGATATTTAGGACCTTTCATAAAAAATGAACGCTGAAACTCTAAAATTGCGTTTGCCACCCGAATCAATGTTTTATTGCGCTGACTTAAATGATTGATAAAAAGCCGCGCCTCTTTAATTTTTTCTCGTGCAAATTCTTTTGTGCTCTGATCATTGGAAACGCTCATCTTTTCAAAAAAAGAATTGGTTCCAAGAACAGGGAAAGTTTCATCATTCAGAATGATGGAAAACCCGTCCTTATCTTTTACTACGCGGACATCAGGAATAACAAAGCGCACTTCCGAAGAAGCCGATTCAAAAGCGCGTCCGGGAAAAGGGGAAAGCGTTTTTAAAAAGTTGCAGATAACGCGGGTTTCTTCTTCTTTTATGCCGATTATTTTTGCAAGGGAGGCATATTTTTCGCGCTCTACAAGATCAAGATGATCAAGCGCTTTCTCGGCATTATTTATTACAGCTTCAGGTATTTCCAAAGATGCTTCAATTTGAACCATAAGTGATTCACGGTAATCGCTTGTGCAGGTTCCTGCAGGATCAAGCTCGCGGACTAATTCCATCGCTTCTTGCAAGCGCGGCTGCGGGGTGTCAAACAAGGTTTCCGGTTTTTCTTTATGAAACCCGTCATCATCAAGATTTTGGATTAGCGTCTCTGCGATAAAACACAATTCATCATCAATAGGTTCTACTTGAATCTGCCTTAAAAGATGTTCTTGCAAAGTTTCCGGGCGTGCAAGCACACCTTCAATAAAACGTCTGTGTTCTTCGGCTAACTCGTTGCCGCGCTGACCCGGATCGGAAGTTGTCTCGAAATATTCATCTTCTTCTTTACGCAGAGTTTCCGCTTCGTCTAATGGGACAGTGCTGTTATCTTCAAGGATTTCCAGTGCAGGATTACTTTCCAGCTCCTGTTCAATGCGCTCCCGCAGATCCATAAGAGGTAATTCCATCAATTTTATGGATTGAAGCAGCTGAGGGTTCATCTTGAGGCGTTGATCTTGAACCAGCGATTGGCGCTGAACCTGTAAACCCTGTTTATGCATATTTATATTATAAGCCGAGAAATCCTATTTTAAAAGGTTTTAGGATGTCTAATCTTTTTCTTGAGTATTATTATTTTAAGCGGTAAAATAAACATACGTTAAGAAACGTATGTTTCTGACGAATCATGCGGATAAGGTGATATCCGAACACTATTAAAAAGGAGAGATTTATGGGAATTTTTGGAAAAAAACCGGCTGCGCCTGCAACACCTGCTAAGCCTGCCGCACCGTCAGCAGGTGCACAATCAGGGACTGCAGCGGCGGCGATGGCGGCAGGAAAAGCGGCAGCGGCGGCGGCAGCTGCAAAGGAAGCGGCAAAACCGAAGCCGGAGCCTGTCGATGTGAAAGCTATTATCGAAGCAAAAGTGAAGGCAAAAGGAATAAAGCTCAATTGGGATGTTTCAATTGTCGATTTGCTTAAGGCGCTCGATCTTGACAGCAGCCCTGATGCACGCAAGGCACTCGCCGCTAAACTCAACTATACAGGTACAGACCCCGATGGTTCTGCCGAAAAAAACATTTGGCTTCATAAAGCGGTAATGACGGCTCTGGAAAACAACGGCGGCAATGTGCCGGCGTGGTTTAAGTAACAAAGGATGCAAGCTCTGTTTGTGTAAATTCTGTTTATGCAAACAGAGTTTGTGCAAACTTTGTTTGTGAAAAATTATTACCGCCTTTATTCGGCATTTGCCTTTTCGATATTTCCTACTTCCCTGTCAATCCAAATCCCAATGGGTATAGAACATCTCCATTAATTGTTTTACGCCAAGTGTACGGAGTGCGTCCTGTGAAATTGCGGTTGCCGAAAAGTACATCTGCGATACCTCCGCCTTCAGTTCCGGGAAGCCAGGCTGCAATAAAAGCGTCCCAGTTTTTATATTCGTCGCCGATAGTCATCGGTCTTCCGGATAACATAATTACAATTACAGGACAGCCGTAACTGTAAGCGTCCTTTAGCATATCAGCATCAGCGTGTCTGATATTAATATCATTTGATCGATCCCCTTGTGTTTCCGCATAAGGATTTTCTCCGATTACCGCAATCACTGCGTCAAAATTTCCCCGCGCTTTTCCTTGAGCGTTATACGAAACATTCGCTCTGCCGTTTACAGCTTCTCTAATACCTTCAAGAATTGTTGTTCCCTTTGTAATAGGGCCGAGATTTCCCTGCCATGTGATTGTCCAGCCTCCGCATTGCATTCCGATGTTATCCGCTCCCTGACCTGTGACAAGAATATTTTTGTAAGATGATAAATTAGCGACAACATTATTTTCATTGCGAAGCAAAACAAGCGAATCAGAGACTATTGATCGCGCTGTCTGCCTGTTTTTATTTGAACCGATAGTATCAGTTTGCTCAGTTAAAGCATTGTGCGTTTCTGAAGAACCGTGCAAATTTCTTAATGAACGCATATTTAAAATTCCTGCGCTTTGTTTAAACCGCAGTATACGAATTACCGCATCATCAATGCGTGACATAGGAACTGTTCCTTCTTCGACAAGTTGATGTAAGTTTCTTATAAAGCCTGTCCATTTTTCACGACCGTTAGTTGCCATTACCATGTCTATGCCGGCATTTATAGCGTTTGCAATCTGCGCTTTATAAGTTCTTCCGGATAATTGCTCGATAGCAGCCCAGTCAGAAAGTATCATTCCTTGAAAACCCAATTCTCCTTTTAAAATATCTGTTAAGAGTTCTTTATGTTCATGCATTTTTATATTATTTACACTGGAGAATGATGCCATTAAAGACATTGCCCCCGCATCAATTGCAGCGCGGTAAGGAATCAGCAATCTTTCAATATTATTGCGGTCTAGTACCGCATTGCCCTGATTGCGCCCGTTTACAGTTTGCCCTTCGCCGATATAATGTTTGATGCAAGCTGCAACCCCGCCTTCTTGTAAACCTTTTACAGTACTTGTACCCAGAGCGGTTACAATATTTACATCTTCGCTGTAACATTCATAAGTGCGCCCCCATCTTACATCTTCTGCAATACCGAGTACCGGCGCGAATGTCCAGAAAATTCCCGTTGCTTTCATTTCCTGCGCGGTAATTTGAGCGGCATTGTATGCAGCCTGCACGCCTTTTTCCATATCACCTGCCGCGATTGCACCTAACGCGATATTATGAGGGGTAATTACTGCATTTAAAACATTGTTGTGCCCGTGAACAGCGTCAATTCCGTAAATCACCGGTATTCCGGCTCTGGTATTTAAAGATTCTTCTGTAAAATCGCCGATCATTTTTGTCCAGCCGTTCTGAGTGTTATTTGAAGGTACAGAACCTCCTCCGCTTAAAATCGAGCCAAGCGCGTATTTTGAAATATCGCTTATGTAAATATCAGAGCGTTCAGCCTGTGTCATCTGCCCGATTTTTTCTGAGAGCGTCATTTGCGCGACAACTTCTTCAAGCGGAGTTTGCGAATCCCAGATTATTCTTTCGCTACCGGTTATACTTTTCCCGCTGCGGCAGGAAATAATTAAGAGTAAGGTTATTAATAGAGGTATAATAATTTTTTTCATGGATAATACTCCTTTTAGGTTTTTATTATTTACATTTTATACTACAACTTATAAACATTATAGATTTTAAAAATGATATTTTTTCACTTTTTTTCATTTTCAGTCAAGCACTATGCATCTGCAGCCCATATATAGCTGGAGGTATTTATGATTGAAAATGATGATGAAACAAATGCTAATCAAGACCCGTTAAGCGAGGCTGTGAAAAGCCTTTTCGGGTTAACGTATCTTTTCCCCTATCAAAGATTGGTTATGACAAACATTTTGGAAGCGGCTCATGCAGCAGGGATACCAATCAAGTGGACTGTGAATGTAAATCAATTTGATAATCAAAGTGAAACATTAACAGAGGAAGATGAACAATCTGACAGGGGGATGTCCGGCAGGCAGATTGTAATTCTCCCGACAGGAGCGGGTAAATCTCTTTGCTTTCAATTGCCTGCAATGCTGATAGACGGGATCACTTTGGTTATCTATCCGATTCTTTCGTTGATGGCAGATCAGCAAAGACGGCTGCATGAAAGAGGTTTTTCGCCTGTAACAATTCGCGGAGGGCAAACCAAAGAAGAGCGCGAAGAAATTTGGCGGAAACTTGAAAGCGGGGAGAGTAAATTTATAATCGCAAATCCTGAAGTTTTACTGACGCCTCAGGTTAAAGAAAGATTAACAAAAATAAAAATTACTCATGCTGTAATTGATGAAGCGCACTGTGTCAGCGAATGGGGCGAAAGTTTTCGTCCAAGTTATTTGGAAATCGGCTCTATTATCGATTCGCTAAACCCGCCTCTTGTTACGGCTTTTACTGCAACTGCAAGTACTCCTGTTTTGGAAAAAATTAAAAAATATATTTTCGGCGATACAGAAGCGAACCTCATCGTTGGAAATCCTGACAGACCAAATATTAGTTATTCTGCAATGGGATGCATTAACCGCAACCTTGCAGTGCGCGATCTTTTAATTGCAAATAAAAGACCTGCAATTGTTTTCTGCTCTTCGCGTCCGGGAACAGAAAAACTCGCCCGCTATTTAAGAAACGAACTTGCGGAAATGGGTTTTGCATGGAGCGGCGAAATCCGTTTTTATCATGCAGGTTTAAGCAGGGAAGAAAAAGCTGCGGCAGAAAAATGGCTTTTAAAAAACACAGAAGCTGTCCTTTGCTCCACCTGCGCTTTCGGAATGGGAGTTGATAAAGCTGATGTGCGCACCGTCATACACAGAGACTGCGCTCCTTCGGTGGAAGCGTATCTGCAAGAGTCAGGGCGTGCAGGGCGGGACGGCGAACAATCAAAAGCGATTCTTTTATGGGGGCCTGAAGATGAGAATGCGATGTTACGCGCTAAAACCGATGCGGATAAAAAAAGGCTTTCTGCTTTGTTAAACTATGCAAAAGATACGGAGAATTGCCGCAGACATTCATTGCTTGCCTTATTGGATTTTGATTCAGGCGGAGAAGTACCGGAAAAACTTTGTTGTGATATCTGCGTTTCTAAAGAATCGTACCTTTCTGACGATGCGATCGGCAAGTTACGCGAAGAAGTTTCATTATTGGAATTTTTTCGCAAAAACAAAAGACGTTTTACACAAGAAAAAGCCGCGTCTGTTTTGGCGAAGAGCGAAACAATCCGCTGGTCGCAGGATGAGGCTTCGATAGCGATTAGTTTTTTAATCAAGATAGGAAAATTAAAAAGAATTAAATTTTTTCTATGGAAAAATAAAATTACATTGGCGTGATAATTTCAATTTGTTGTAAAATTATGCTTCTTCCAGTCCAAGATCGTCATCATCTTCTGTTGTAATTATTTCTGTAGATTCTGCTTTTTTATTTTCTTTAGTTTTTTTCTTTGGAGTCATTTTTTGGATTTTAAATGAATTTCGACGGCCTCTTGTTATGGAAAAGATAAGATTTAAGAAAAGTATTACCGCAACGGTTACGGCTATAACCTGCCATGATGTGACAACTTGTTTTATCAATTCAAATAAAGCAGAAGACTGCATTTTTTTATTATCGGCAAAAAAGTCCTTGCAGACAAGATATTGATAAGGTGACTGTCACCTTTTTGTAAAATCCTATACAATGGTGCATTATGAACAAAGCGTTAGAAACATTAAAAACAAGAGGTTTTTTGCAGCAATGCACCAGTGCCGACGGCTTATCCAAATTGATGGATGAAGGGCCGATTACTTTTTACGAAGGTACAGATCCGACAGGGGGAAGCCTTCATATCGGTCACATGGTTCCATATTTTGCGTTCCGCCATCTTCGTCAGGCGGGGCATAAGGGAATTGCCCTTCTCGGCGGAGGGACTGCGAGAATCGGCGATCCTTCAGGGAAAAGCGAAATGCGCAGAATGCTTGATTACGGACAGTTAGATAAAAACACCGATGCAATCCGCACCCAGCTTGACCGCTTTGTCGGTTTTGACGGAAAGGATGCTTTTTCTGTCAACAATAAGGATTGGCTTGCTAACCTTAACTATATCGATTTTTTACGCGAAATCGGCAGCCACTTTTCCGTCAACCGGATGCTGAGTTTTGAAGCATATAAAATGCGCATGGAAACAGGCTTGTCTTTTATCGAGTTTAATTACCAGCTTTTACAAAGTTATGACTTTCTTGAATTATACCGCCGTCACGGCTGCCGCCTGCAAATCGGCGGGGATGATCAATGGGGGAATATAGTCGCAGGTGTGGAATTAATCCGCCGCATAGAAGGTGCTGAAGTATTTGGTTTAACGTTCCCCCTTGTTACAACCGCAGACGGTAAAAAAATGGGAAAGACAGAAAAAGGCGCGCTCTTTCTTGATCCGAACATCGTCTCCCCTTACGACTTCTTCCAATACTGGCGCAATGTGCAAGATCAGGATATTCTGCGCTTCTTATTAATGTTCACATTCCTTTCGGAAGATGAGTGCCATGCGTTATGCGCAACAGGCAAAAACCCCAATGAAGCGAAAGAACGTCTTGCATGGGAAATAACCTCTATTATTCACGGCAAAGAAGAAGCGGACAAAGCGCTCTCCGGCGCAAAAGCGGCTTTCGGCAGCGGCGGCGGCGACAAACAAGCGATGCCAAGAAAGGAAATATCACGCTCGCTTTTTGAATCAGGTTATAACATAGTAGACCTTTTCTTTGATGCGGGGCTTGCCGCAAATAAAAGCGAATCACGCCGCCTTGTCGAGCAGGGAGGGGCATTTGTCTCGGATAGCGGCGGCGAACTTAGCGCAATCGGCGATATTAAAATTACAGTGGGCAAAGAAAAACTGAACGCCGAAGGGGAATTAATTCTTAGAGCAGGGAAGAAAAGGTATATGCTTGTTATTGCTAAATGATGGAAATAGATATAGATCATCGTATAGAATTAATAACTGTTATTCAAACTCTTTGTAATTATTGGGATAATTTGGCTCAAAAATATTCCGGTAAGAAATTATTTTTTTGTGAATATAAAGAAAATATAATAAAATATTTTGAAGCATTTAAACAAAATGAAATACCGGATTTATGCAATAAATTATTTAATGATGAAACGGATATCAGCGCATTTTTAACGCTTGTTTTAAATTTCTCAAATCCTCCGCAAATGAGTAAAATATTTGATCATTATGAAAATAAGTATGAATATTTTATAGACTCATTAAGAAAATTTTATAAGGAAACAAAGTTTGATCGTTTCCTTGAAAATAATCAATATATATATGATAAAATTTTAAATGATTTTTCAAACAAAGAAGAATTAAACAAAGAAATAAAAATTATATTTGAATATTTAGATATAGAAAATATTAATTATAAGATAATTATCTCACCTTTAGTTTTTGGAAATTTCGGAATAAATACTGATACAAAAAATTACATAATAAAAAGCCCGTTTGATTATAAGGATGATAAATATATATTCGGTCCAAAAGAATCAATAAGAAATAATATTTGGCATGAGATAGGTCATACTGCTATAAATGATTTAACAAAAAAATATTTTGATATAACTAAGTATAAACAAATAGAAATTTCTGAAATATTTATTAATAAATTTTACAACAATGCAGAAACAATAATAAATGAATATATAGTAAGAGCGATAGCGAATTTGCTGGAAAAAGAAAATAATTGTGCAAGGGCATTATTGGATTATGAAATAAAATCCGGGTTTAGAGAAATAGAGAAAGTAAAAAAATTTATTTTTGAGAATTGTTCTGTGAATAATAAATTTATAAAAGATGATAGTTATGCGAAGTTGGTTAATTTTGTTGTTGGTGTGATAGGTTAAAAAGTAATTAATGAAATTATAAAGACGCTATTCTATCGTTATTATAATAAAAATTGAACCTATACATAAAGCTGAAAATTCCATGCTTCCGACAAAATAATGATTATACAGCCAATTATTTTGAAACGCTATTCCTTGAATTATTCCGACAATAATCAGCGGAATTAACCAATTTTTTTTCTGTCTGATAAGTATATCAATAATTATTCCGATATAAATAACGATTGATGCAAAATAATTATGTAAAATAATAAACTCGGTAAAATAAGAGCTAAAAGCCGCTAAGGCAGAAAATCCTATTCCCACAAACCATTTATGATAAAGAAGCCAGCAGCCAATTATCAATAAAATGAAAGTATATAAATATACTCTGTTTATATCCATTCCCATTATTGAAGAAAAAGTTTTTTTGCCATGTAATAATGCATCTATGAATCCTGTAAAAATAAATCCAAACAATAAAATACTTGTTATTATTTTTTTTAAATTAAATTTTAAAATCATTTTTTCTCCGGTTTTTATTATTTAATATTATCAATTTATATTGATTTAGTCTAAATTAATTAGCAGATATTTTAATATGTATTAAATTGCCTTTATATACGTATAGTTAAATATTAATAAATCTTCGTTTTTTCAAAATTTTCTCGTTTTCGGTCAAGCGCTGTGCATCTGTAACCCATATATAGCTGACACTTTTTTTTAATCAATTAATTTTAAAAGTGTCAGGGAGTGATCTGTTTTTATCAGATAAAATGTGTTTTCACTTTTTTGAACTGACAAAAATCCCTGATGACATAAACGCCGATAATATGTTATTATTGTGGCTAGCGCTATTTAAAGCTGATACAGAAGAAGAACTGACAAAAATAAAATCATTGGAGGTTAAAGTTATGGATCAGGCAATTAACGCATATTACAATATTACAGCTGAATCGGAACTCCGTGAAAGAGAACGTTTATGGGAAAAAGCCCGCCATGACGAGGCTCAAGCTTTAAGTAATGCAGAGGAAAATGGAAGAAAAGCGGAACGTGAAATTCTGCAAAGTGTAATTAATAATAAAGATGCAGAGATTGCTCAATTAAAAGCACAGCTAGAAGCAATGAATAGTGGGCTGAATAAATAAAAGAAGCCAGCAGCCTATTATCAACTTATTATCAATAAACCCCCCCCAATAATCCCCCAAAATTCCCCATGATCTTATGATATGAATATCACTCATCTGCGTTTATTGTTTAGTAATGAGTTTGCTTCTTACAAGAAAATCTACACAGCTTTTGAACACGCAAACTTGGACGCACACACAAAATTCAATCGCTGTACGCAATGCGGCAGATGGGTTTGCGATGAATGTTTTAAATGGAGCACGGTGTTTGCAAGGAGTGTTCTTGAATAAATTATTCAGCACGATGGGTAAAAATATGCCGTTGGACATTAAACGAGAAGGGAGATTTAGGAAAGCGTTGCTTTCCTTTCGATTAAACTGCGCGTCATAGAACCAAAGGTTCAACGCCGCGTTAAAATGAGGTTATGTATGAAAAAGAATTTTAAGTTAGCGGGAATTATTGTTATTTTAACAATGATTGGACTTGGCTTGTTTGCTTGCGGCGATTCTGATAATGGCGGTAATCCCGGAGGAAATGGCTCGCCGCCTGCAGAGCCCGAAGCAATGTCTGGTAAAACTGCAATGCAATTTTTTACTGACAATAGCATTAAGGCAGGCTGGAATTTGGGCAATACTCTGGATGCGGTTACAAATACCGGAAGTTCTTCGGCTAAAGCTGAAGAAACCGCGTGGGGTAATCCAAAAGCAACGCAACAGTTGTTTAATGGCGTTGTGCAATCGGGCTTTAATATCGTAAGAATCCCATGCACATGGATAGGGCATATCGGTTCCGCTCCTAATTATAAAATAAGTGAGAGCAGATTAAAACGTGTTGCCGAGATTATTGGTTATGCAAAAACTGCCGGCGTAAAAGCTGTTATTATCAATATACATCATGACGGCAATAATACATTAGGGAATAACTCTGTTTGGGGATTTGTTGATCTTCCCGCAGCCGTTAATAACGCGGCAAAAAAGACTGAAATACAAAATCAAATCAGCAAGATGTGGACACAAATAGCCGAATATTTTAAAAATTACGGCGATTATTTAATTTTTGAAACATTGAACGAAGTGCATAACGGCAATTGGGGACATGGTGCTCCGGCAAAAGAACAGGATATACTTTTTGACTGGAACCAAGCGGCCTTATCTGCAATTCGCGCGACAGGCGGCAATAACGCAACGCGTTTTATCGCTGTTCCGGGATTAGGCAGCACAGAACCGGATATAGTTGCCGCGGCTCACGCGCGCGGGAAACTTCTGCCGAATGACGGCGCCAACGGTACAAACAAATTGATTGTTTCCGTTCATTATTACGCTCCTGCTCAATATACAGTAGCCGGCGTAACAGATCAGGCGTTTCAATTAATTCATACATGGGGCAGCTCTTCAGATGTTAATCATTTAAACAGCGAAACAGCATCGATGTATTCAACATTTATAAGTAATAATATTCCCGTTTATTTCGGCGAATGGGGAGCGCCTACAAATGTTCGAAGCAGTATGTCCGCAACTATAAAAGATACGCATCTTAATTACATTAAATCTGTAGCGGGAGCGGCAAGGTCAAACGGAATTATTCCGATTTATTGGGATGACGGCGGAAACTTTAAAGTGCTTGAACGCTCAAACGGCAAACCAAAATCAGGACTTTGGGCGGATACTTTATCTGCAATGATGACAGGAATAAACAACGCGACGCCTCCTGTAATCGGCGGAGGTGAAAATCCAACACCGGATACAATAACAGGAAATCTGGGAACTTATTCTTTCGGTTTACAGGAAGACGGAATAACACCCAACTATACGCAGGCAAAATGGGAATTATCTTCAGATAATGTAACAACGGCAAAAACAGAAGGAGCAAAACTTGTGCTTGTGTTAGAATCCGCTCCAACTTCAAGTTTACAATTTGTTTGGCAGGGACCAGATAATAGTATATGGTGGCAGCAGACTGATATTCTAGGCGAGACTGGCGATGTTTTGAACGCAAGCGATGCTTCATGGGACGAAGGTTCAAATACACTTACGATAAATATGTCTGCGGCAGACGATTACAGCAACTTTACAGATCAGAACTCCTTGAACCTTATTGTTGCTTACTACAGCGGCAGTAATGTAAACGCTCTTGGCATTATAAGCGCAAACATTGTTGCTGAATAAATAAAATAATCGCACTCGTTTTTTTACGCCGGGTATATTGCGTTGCAGTGTACCCGGCTTTTTTTAAATTAATCCGATTGACACACAAAAATATTTTTTATAAAATTAAATATCAAATTTCAAGGAGTTTTTATGGTCAGTGCAGGTTTTATTAACGATGTTACTTTTGGTCAATTATCAGCAAAAACAACAAAAGCGGTATTGGGGCAATGTTTGTTTCTTACTCTTGCTTTGGTTCTTCCGACTTTAACACATAGATTAGGTTTTAGTTATCTTATCGCGCAGCCGATGCATTGGATGATTTTACTCGCCGGTTTAACATACGGCGCATTATCAGGAATGATTATCGGCGCTTTAATCCCTGTTGTCTCATTTTTAATATCCGGTATGCCCGTTCCTATGATGTTACCTTTAATGATACCGGAATTGGCAATTTACGGTTTATTAACCGGTTTGTTAAAAAACAAAATCACAGCATTCGGTTCATTGGCAGTAGCTTTAATTGCAGGAAGAATTGTATTTTTAATTCTATTCGCAATTTCAGGGCGCTTAAATGTTCCGGTTTTAGAATATGCGCAAATAACCTGGCTTCCCGGTTTAGGCGCGGTTCTTTTACAAATTGCCTTATTGCCGTTCTTAGCAGGTCTTTATATTAAGTTTGTTAAAGATTAAGTCAATTTTTATTTTTTGATATAGAGGTAATATTTATATTTAACAGAATTTAATATCAAGTGTTATGGTATAAATTATAATATTTTTACCGCTTCTTTTATTGAATCCAAATGTTCTTGAATCTGCGGTAGATGCTGACATATAATTTCTATTGTTTTTTTATTATTTTGAACTGCTCCGTTAGCTAGATATTCAACTGATGTATTAAGTGAAACCGCAATACGTATTGCTTCATTAACTCTTGGATATATACTTTTTGATATCCATCCTTGAAATGTATTAAAACTTATACCTGAATTCTTCGCCACCCATTCGTGGGTGGTATTTTGCGTTTTTATTTCTTTTTTGACGTTTTCCCAGAAAACAGAGGCATCGTCATTCATATTTTTTATTTTAGATGAAAAAGTAGAAAAATATATCTAAATAGACATTAAACCGCTTGACAAATATGTCCAAATAGATACAAAATAAATTAAATATGTCTAAATAGACGTATTTAAATTTTATCAATTTAGGAGAAAAAAAATGGTAAACAAAAGTATCAAGAAGGCAGGAATGTTATTATTTTTTGTCGTTTTATGCAGTATTTTAACGTCATGTTGGTCGACAGGAAATGCCCGTGATGTTGTTCCTGTAGCAGCATTAATGCTGCAACGGGTTAGATCGACAATTATGTCTGATTTAACTATGAAAATATTTGTAGATAATACTCCATATGAACTTGAAAACAGTATGTCTACTAGTATAATTGTTAATAACGGTGAACATATGGTTTATGCTGTTTTGGGTGATATTGAAAGTAAATCTGTTCGATTTACTGCAAAATCTCATACAGTTGTTGTTAATGTTTCACCAAAAACTTCAATACTTGGTAAAACAGAATTAAATATTGAAGTTATTGAAGCAAAATAAATAAAAGACTTATCACATATATAAAATGGTAAGTCAGAGGTTCTTTTACGCTGCATAATCAGTAACAGAAAACGATAAAATTTTTATTAACCTAGAAATGTATGTTATTTAAACTCAAGTTTTAAATATGCATACATTTCTAGAGTGCCAATCTATTGACCCATTGCATGTTCTTTCCGGTAAAAAATCCTGCCGACACATCAAATTAAAAAAAGTTGCAAAATTCTTGAATTTAATTTTGACAAAATACTCAAAAGTGTATATAATGAGCTTATTATAATCTGTGAGGTTAGCAAAATGTTAAAAATTGAAGAATATGTCTCCCCGCGCCCTGATCACCCATATACAAATTTTGCCCATTTGGTTGATTTTATTGCCAATAAGTATACAGATAAGGACTTTATTTTGTACCGATCCGGCAAACAGAGGGAATTTACCCGTTGGAGTTTTACCCGTTTTTATGAGGAATGTAAAAGGGTTGCACGCGGTTTGCTTGCCGCAGGTTTGGTTAAAGGCGACCGTGTCGCGCTTTGGGCGGAAAACCGTCCCGAATGGATGTCTGTTTGGATGGGGACAGTAATTGCAGGCATCTATATCGTCCCTATCGATTTTCTTACAACGGAAACTGAATGTCTCAATATTATTAAAATTACAAAAGCAAAGGCGTTTTTTTATTCGGGAAAGAAAAAATCTTTTGCAGGCAGTCTTGCATCTAACGGTGTTTCTTTATCAGTGTCTGTCTGCATAAGTAACGAGCACGAAGATAATCATGATGAAACCGAATATGATAAGTTCGGCAGAAATGCAGGCAGCCAAGTTTTGCCGCCTATAGACAGCATCGATCCTAATCATCCTTGTTCAATTGTGTTTACATCAGGTACTACAGGCTTTGCAAAAGGCGTTACCCTTTCGCATAAAAATATTATTGCAAATGCAAGCGGCGCAATCAGAATGTTGGATCCTACTCCTGATGATATTTTTATGGATGTTTTGCCTCTGCATCATACATATCCGACAACTTGTTCTTTTATCGCGCCTTTGTCGTGCGGGCTTTCAACAGTTATTGCAGAAAAAATTGTCGGCAAGGTTGTGGTTGACGATATTTGCGACGGGAAAGTAACGTTCCTTATCGCTGTCCCCCTCCTCTACGATAAAGTAATGGCGGCGATTGATGCCAAGTATCAGAAACTTTCTCCGATTTTACGAGGTCCTTTAAATATTTTACGTACTATTGCTCTTAAAGAGGCGAAAAAGGGAAACCCTGAATTCGGACGGAAAGCGCTTCGTATTATCAGAAAAAAAGCAAATCTTCAGTCAATCAATATTATGGTTGCAGGCGGCGGCGCGTTAAGCATAAAGACTGCGGACTTCTTTGATTCTTTAGGTTTCAATATTGTTCACGGTTACGGCATGAGCGAAAACTCTCCTCTTATAACTGTTAATACTCCTCATCATAAAAGAAATGAATCGGTCGGGCTTCCAATCAGTTATACAGATTTAAAAATTATAAATCCCGGACCTGACGGCATCGGTGAGATCGCATGTAAGTCGCCTTCTATAATGCTCGGTTATTATGAAAACGAAGAAGCGACAAAAGAAGTAATAACAGAAGACGGCTGGCTTTTAACCGGCGATTTAGGTTATCAGGATAGTGACGGTTATCTTCACATTAAAGGCAGGCAAAAAAATCTTATCGTCGGCTCAGGCGGAAAAAATATTTATCCTGAAGAAGTTGAAGCAAATTTTGCAGGTTCCCGTTCCATCTTAGAGATACTTGTTGTCGGGCGCAATACAAAAGGCGGAGAAATTATTTTCGGTGTGATGGTTCCCAATTATGAATTTATTAAACTCGATCATCCCGGAAAGGAAAATGATGATGCGTTTATTTTCGACCTTATCAAAAAGGAAGTAGAAGAAGTGAACAGATCGCAGCCGGTTTATAAAAAGATCGGCGATTTCTGCATCCGCAAAGAAGCTTTTGAAAAGAACGCCCAGCAAAAAATAAGGCGTTTCATGTATAAGAGTTACGAGAATCCGTAAAGATTTTTCTCGTTATAACAAGAAAAATTTTATTTCAATTCGTCCCTGTTGGTAATTACTTTGCTTATTAAACCGTAGCTTACAGCTTCTGAAGCGTTCATCCAGTAGTCGCGGTCTGTGTCTTTTTCTACTTGCGCGGCAGGTGTGCCTGTTTCCTGTGCAATTAATTTATTTATCTTGTCGCGGAGTTTTTCCAATTCTTTGGCGTGAATTTCGATGTCTGTTGCTACGCCGCGAATTCCTGATAGCGGCTGGTGAATTAAATAGTGGCTGTTCGGTAAACCCAGCCGGAATTCCTTTGGGGAAGCGAGTAAGATAAGAGCGGCGGCGCTTGCAACAAGACCCATTCCTATCATCCAGACTTTTGGTTTTATAAAGCGGATCATATCAAAAATCGCGTAACCAGCATCTGCATCTCCGCCGGGGGAGTCTATAAAAATACGGATGGGCTCTGCGCTCATGTCTTCTAAAAGTAATAATTGACGTATGGTTTTTTCCGCCAATTCTTTGTTTATTTCACCGGATATTAATATAGTCCTGGTTTTTAACATCCGTCCCGCCATCGCAACTTCAGTTGCGTAGGGGTCTATATTTGATGAATTGTTTTTTTCTTTTTCATCATCATCTTCGTCTTCAAAATAAAAAGGATTCATTAATTGCCTCCGATTATTATATTACAATTTTTTAACATTGATGACAACTATCCTGTTTTACAGTAATTATTAATATTTTACTAGGATTTGGAATGCAAATACGTTAATATAAAAATATGAGTACTCAGGCGGTAATCCATATTGATCGTTTTTTACGCAATTTTCATGCTGTAAAAAACCGTGTAGGGCAGTGCCGTATTTGCGTGCCGGTAAAAGCCGACGCTTACGGGCACGGAGCGCTTCAGATCGCGAAAACAAGTTTAGAAGCGGGAGCATTTTGCCTCGGTGTTGCTTCTGTTTCAGAAGGGGCAGAGCTTCGTCAATACGGAATTACAGCTCCCATATTGATTTTTTCTCAGCCTCATCCTGAAGAAATACCCAAAATTGTAAAATCGGCGCTTATCCCTTTTATCTCTGATGGAAAATTTGCCGCTTCTTTAAATGAATATGCCGAATCAAAAAAAATCCAATTGCCTGTTCACTTAAAAATCGACACAGGTATGAAAAGGATAGGCTGTTCCGCAGATGAGTCGCTTTCCATTGCGCGTTTTATCTCCTCCTGTTCAGGGCTTGAACTTGCAGGAGTTGCAACGCATTTCGCCGTTTCAGATTCAACCGAAGAGGGTGATATCGCTTTTACTCAGGAGCAATTAGAGAGTTTTAAAACTGCTGTCGAAAAAATAAAAGCAGACGGTATCGATCCGGGAATTGTTCATGCGGCTAATTCCGGGGCTGTTATCCTGCACCCTGATACATGGTTCGACATGGTAAGACCGGGCATTTTTCTTTACGGTTATAAAACCGCAGAAGAAAACGATGCCCCCGATTCTCATAAGCAAATTCTGGCAGGTCTTGAACCTATTCATGCCGAACCTGTAATGGAAATAAAAACGGTTGTGTCTCTTATTAAAAAAGTAAAACAAGGCGAAACTGTTTCTTACGGCAGGACATGGACTGCGCCGCAAGACACTAATATCGGTGTTTTATCAATCGGTTATGCTGACGGGCTTCCGCGTCTTATCAGTAATAATTGGCAGGTTGTAATAAGCGGCAAGACTTATCCATTGGTCGGGCGGATAACTATGGATCAATGTTTTGCCGATTTAGGTCCTCAGACAAATATCCGCCAGTGGTCAGATGTTCAGGTTATTAGCGATGCATTTAAATTAGCCTCAGCAATAGATACGATTCCGTATGAAATTACTTGCAATATAAGCAAAAGGGTTCAAAGAATATATAAAGCATACGGTGTTTTCCTGACAAATTCGCATTTTGACTGTCTGTAAGCCTTAAATTCATTGTTTTTCTATATATATAATGATATATTAATGATGGATATGTCTTATAAAAAGATTATTAACATATCATTTATACTCATTTTATTGGTTTTTCTTGCAAGCTGCGGACCAATGGAGTCCCTTTTCCCTTCTATCGGAAATTATAAAATTAATGTTCAAATAAACGATATTTCATTAGATTATTGTTCCTTTGCCAGATCAATCGATACTATACGTCCGTATTTTGAAGAAACGATTTCTAACGATCCTGATGTTACAGGGCTTATCGCCTTTTTAAGAGATTCTAGCGGTATGACTGTCGGATGGAAGGTTATTTATGAACTTGTTTTAGATGATTCTGAGGATACTGAAGATACCGGGAATGAAAGCGAAACAGATGATGAAAAAGAAGTTGATGTCAGCGAAGAAGAAAACGAAGAGCTTAAGCAAACAAAATCCGGCGAAACTGATGAAGGGCAAACAATGCCGGAACAGGAGCCAGCCCAAATAGAAAAACTTCCTGAAATTAAAATTGATCAGTATAACAACGGCGATGAATTATTCATTTATGTTAAAAATCTGAACGATTTACCTGTTTTTCCAATGCCGAATGATTTACCTATGGGCAGGTATACACTTGTTTTTCATGTTATGGGCGGACATGATGTTTTACAAAAGATAGAGAAAAATATTTTTTATTTAAGCAGAACAGATTTTTCATACGAAGGTATAAATGTACATTTGCCGGGTATTGCAGAAAAAGCACAGCAATTTATTCCAAAAGCAACCCTTGTTATGCTTGAAGCAAATGTTAAGTTTGATAATAAACTTGATCCTTATATCATATGGTATAACGGCAAAGTAAAAATACATGAAGGCTCTTTTTCTGATGGTGCAGGTTCTTTATTCTGGAAAACTCCGGATGAAAGCGGTTTCTTTTCTTTGCGGGCGGTTGTATATCCAATAGAAAATTATAATGATTTATCGGGATATCAAAAAGAAATTTCTTTGCTTGTTTCATCAAAAACGATTGATATCCATCTTATTACAAACGAAGTACAACAGGAAATGGCGGAGCAAGATCAAGATTTATATTGGTATATTTTTGAAGGAAACTTAAATGACTCTAAACTTATTGAAAATCGGACTTTAACACATTCAGGAAATTCTCCTAAATGGAAAGCGTCTAACGGCACTTACGGTGCAGCGTCAGGTTTTAATAATTATATAAATATGCCTAAAACTTCTTTTTCTAATACAGAGCAAGAAAATTTACATATCTTATTCAGATTTAAACCTAAAAATGACGGAGGGATTTTCTCTGTAAAGCTTGGAAAAAGAAACGATGTTTATATGCATCTATATCTTGAAGGTTCAAATTTGTATTTAACATTAACCTCTCCTAACAATACAGTTACTCAAGTTTATCCGTTATTAAGGCAAAATACTTCCGAGTATTTACCTGATAATGTTTTAGAAGAGACTGAATTTTTTTCGGACGATATTTTAGAGCAAGAACTTGATCCTGAAGTTTACAGCGAGCTTCAAAGAGTCGATATTTCCAATACTGAAAAATTACGTGCATGGATAGAAGAAGATACTTTTTTTACTGTAAATATACTTCTTTCATTCCGTTCCGGTTTTATATCGGCAAAAATGAATGTTTTAGGAATGCATGGAATTCCAGAAAACTATATTGACAGCAAATTAGCGGCTAACGCAATTACTCTTGAAGAAAAAATTGAAAATGAATTTCAAATAATATTGGGTTCTTTGCGTGAGAATATCAAACCAAAATTAATTGACGAAGTTTCTGATTTGTTATCTGTAATTAGAAATGATTTTACAGCTCTTTGGGATGAATTTGTTTTTTATTTTGATAAAACTCATAATGATTTTTCTAAAATACTGCCAAAACTGCAAAGTAATCCAAAAGAAACTCAGTCAAACGGAGAAACAACAGCAATAATTAAAGAGAATCCTCAAAGAACAAGGATTCCGATATTATTTTCCGAAACTTAAAATTGTTTATTTGATATGAAAAAAAAAATATTTGCTGCACAATTTGAATTTAAATATACATGGTTAATTTATTTTATTATGTTTTCATGTGTCGGGCAAAATAACAGTGTTTTTATTCCCGAACCTGATTTTAGTGTATATAATAATGAAAATAAATTTGAAATTGGAAATATTATAGAAATTAAAGACAGAGATGCAGCACGCAGAGGTTTTTCGTTGGAGGAATCGCTGCCTGTTTGGCTGCGTACTTTTATTAATGCAGGCATTGCAGAAACGGAAAAAAATGAAAGATTTAAAGATAAATATATTTTTATTGCCAATAATAGAGGTACTAATTTTACCGCATTAAATAAATGGGCAGAAAATTTTACCGCACAGCAGAATTTTGCGGCATTAGCTGCAATCAGAATTGAAGAAAGATTAATTTCCAGCGCATCATTGTTTCCGGATGATGAATACGGAGATTTCTTTGAAACATTTGTAAAAAATGCATATAATACTGAATATCAAGGAGTTGTAAAAGAAGAAACATATTGGTTTAGAAGTATAATTCCGGTACAAACAGAGTTTGAACAAACTTTGTTTCCAGTTTCTGAAGATGAATCTTTGAATAATACCGCTGTATATAATTTCTTTATACTATTAACAATAGAAAAAAATGCAATGCGATCAATTGTCGCAAGAATGATGGCAAATTCTTATAATAACGAGAATCTAAACAGCACTCAAATTGCTTCTATAATGCGGCTTCGCCAATCATTTTTTGAAGGTTTTTAAATGAAACACCAAACATTAACAAATGCAAACTCTGTTTGTACAAATATTTACGGAGATGAATCTCCGATTGCAGCAATTGCAACAACTCCGGGAAAAAGCGCTCTTACTTTAATTCGCTGTTCGGGAAACGGCTGTATCGAATTGGTATCTTCAGTTTTTACTTCGTCAAAAAAAAATCCGTTAAGCGAAGAAGAAGGGAATAAAATTATTCATGGCTGGATTGTCAGCAAAGAAAATGAAAAAATTGACGAAGTATTAATCTCTGTTTTCCGCACTCCAAAGAGTTATACAGGAGAGGACAGTCTTGATATTAGCTGTCACGGCGGTTATGTTGTTGCAAATGCAGTGATGACAGCTTTAAAAGCAGCAGGTTTACGAGACGCCCTCCCCGGTGAATTTACTTTCCGCGCTTTTATAAACGGAAAAATAGATTTAACACAAAGTGAATCTGTCATGGAACTTGTTTGCGCAAAAACTGATACAGGACGGCAGCATGCACTCTTCCGTCTTTCAGGCTCTCTTGAAAAAGAAATCAGTAAAATAAAAGAACTACTTGTACAAGTACTTGCAAGTACAGAAATATTTCTTGACTATTCTGAAGATGAAATAAGTGCAGACGGAGATGAAATTGCAGGCAACCTTCCGAATAAAGAAATTGCGTTATCTGCAATAGATAGTTTAAAAAAACTTTCCGCTTCCTGGCAATTTGAACGTCTTTATCAGGAGGGGGTTATTGTTGTTATTGCAGGACGCCCGAATGCGGGAAAGTCCAGTCTTTTTAACACGCTTTTAAAAGAGGATCGTTCCATAGTAACGGAAATTCCGGGAACAACACGCGATTGGATAGAAGCGCAAATTTCTGCTAACGGAATTCCAACCCGCCTTATTGATACTGCGGGTTTACGTGATTCAACTGATGCAGTTGAAAAAATTGGAGTTGAAAGAACACATAAAATTTTAGAAGAAGCAGATATTATTTTATATTTAATAGACGGTACACAAGGAGCAACAGAGGAGGACAAAAAGTTTATTGAACATTATAATTCCGCTAAGAAATATAAAAAAACAATTTTAATATTAAAAAGTAAATCCGATCTTGATAATTTTATAAAGGTATCTGAAAATGAAAAAAACATGATTTTATATCACACTCTGATTTCTTTCAGTGCAAAAACAGGCGATGGTCTTGCAGAAATATTTTCTCAAATTGAAACAGAAATTAAAGCGCAAGCAGGAAATGGGGAGTTTAGCATTTCACTTGGAACTGAAAGACAAAAAAAACTTGTTGATGCGGCATTACATTCACTGGAAGATGCCCTTACTCTTTCTTACAAAGAAGAGCCTCTTGATATAATTGCACCCCTTATAAGAGATGCTGTTAATTCACTGGGAGAAATAACAGGAGAGGTTTCAACTGCTGACATTCTGGAAGAAATGTTCAGTAAATTCTGCGTAGGAAAATAAAATTGAAATTTGCATTGCAGTAGTATTTATGTTATAGTGATACTGATAGGATAAGGGGTGAGTATGTCTAATCGTAAGAAAAAAACTTCATTTGCAGCCGTTTTTACATCTGTTGTTCTGACGATTATGGTTTTTTTGGTAATTGCGCTAATGTTAATATTTGTAAATTATCTCCGTTCTATGACTTATAAGCAGACAGAACTCCTTGTCAGTGAGCGTATTTATCATTTAAAAGAAAAAATGGAAGAAACTTTTCTTAAATATGAAGCAGTTTTAATTGATACAGCATACAGTATTTCTGCACTCATGAACGAAAATATTTCATCATCTGAACTTGCTCATTATTTAACTAATATAACTGCACGCTTTCCTGAAATGGAAATACTTTATTTTTTTAATAATAACAAATGGAATTCACCTAACGGTTTTTATGCAAGCTCTCATAACTTTATTCCTGCAGATAATTGGGATAACACAGACAGACCTTGGTATCTTAATGCAAAAAACGCAAAAGGAAAAATCGCTTTTTCTGAACCTTATATTGATGCTAATACAGGCGATAATATTATTTCAATATCCATTGCTGTGTATGACAATGATAAAAAAGAAATTGGAGTTGCAGCAGCGGATGTTCTTGTTTCTGAATTAACTGCATTAATTAAAAATAATATGATTATGCCTCATCAAGAAATATTTTTGCTAAATAAAGACGGAATATACATAACAAATAACGATAAATCTGCGATCATGCGTAAAAATTTCTTTAATGATTATAACTTGGAAAAATATCAAAAAGATATTTCTTCTTCATTAATTTCTTTTTTAGAAAAAGAATTATTTGTTTTTTCTGCTAATATTCCTGCAGCAGGATGGATGCTTGTTTCTGTAATTCCAAGAACAGTAATATTTGCAGAGATAAATATTTTTATTATGCGTTTGATCTTTATCATTTTTGTAATTCTTGCCGGTATTATTTTTGTTACAGCATTTTTAGCGTATCGTATGTTAACTATTCCCATCAGAGGCATATTAAAAATGACTGATGCTATTGCAGGAATGGATTTTTCTGTAGAAATAGATGAATTCAGAGATGATGAAATAGGGGACATTCAATTTTCTTTAATGAAAATTAGAGATAGTTTGAAAACTAATATTGACTCATTGCAGGAACATCTTTCGGGTATAATAAAAGAAAAATAATTATTTGGAGTATACCAATGAAATTTATCCATTTATCTGATCTTCACATTGGCAAAGTTGTAAACGGTTTCTCAATGCTTGATGAACAGCGTAATGTTTTTAATCAAGTTTTAAAATATATAAAAAAAGAAAAACCAACAGCCGTGCTGATAGCAGGTGATATATACGACCGTGTAATTCCCGGAGTGGAAGCGATACGTTTATTTGATGATTTTCTGACAGAGCTTTCTTGCGAGAATGTTACGGTTATGATAATTGCAGGCAACCATGATTCGCCTGATAGAATAAATTATGCAAGCCGTTTATTATCAGAAAAAAATATTATTTTGTACGGGGCTTTTAACGGCGATATGCAAAAATGTGTTTTAAAAGATGAGTACGGAAAAGTAAACTTTTGGTTATTGCCGTTTATAAAACCTTTTTCTGTACGCGAATATTTTAAAAATAATGAAATTGAAAGTTACGATGATGCTTTAAATATTATTTTAAAAAACTCAGATATTGATTATTCTTCACGCAATGTGCTTGTATCGCACCAATTTTTTACAAAAGACGGTGTTACGCTTTTTAGATCAGAGTCGGAATTAAATTCTGTCGGCGGTCTTGATGCGATTAATGCAGAACTAATCGAAAAATTTGATTATGCCGCTCTTGGGCATCTGCACGGAGAACAATCTGTAGGAAGCGAACATATCCGTTACGCAGGCTCTCCTATAAAATATTCATTCTCTGAATGGCAGCAGAAAAAATCAATCACTCTAATAGAATTAAATAAAAAAAATGATTTAAAAATTACTTCTCTGCCGTTAAAACCTATTCATGATATGCGTGAAATTAAAGGGAAAATAGATAATTTAATGAGCGATGAAGTTTCTTCTCTTGGAAATAAAAAAGATTATTTGCGCGTAATTCTTACCGATGAATTGGAAATTATCGATCCTATAGGAAAACTGCGCAGTGTTTATCCGAATGTTATGTGCATTGACTTTGACAATTCACGAAAAAATATTGATGCGGGAACAATTTATGCAGACAGCGAAGATATTAAAAAGTTATCCCCTTATGATTTGTTCTGCGAGTTTTTTCTTAAATCGCAAGGTTCAGTAATGACAGAAGAACAAATTAAAATTACAAGAGAGCTTTTGGAACAAGAGGAAGCAGTATGAAACCTGTTAAAATATCAATAGAAGCATTCAGTTCTTTTGCAGAAAAACAAAAAATAAATTTTTCATCGCTTGGACAAAACGGTTTATATCTTATTACCGGAGAAACAGGCTCAGGAAAAACTTCAGTTTTTGACGCTATTTCTTTCGCTCTGTTCGGAAAAGCAAGCTGTTCTAACCGCGATGATTACACCATGCTGCGTTCTGATTACGCAGACAGTAAAGTAAAAACTTCTGTTAAACTTGAATTTATTTCAGGTAACGCATCATATACTGTTAAACGCACAATTAAAAAAAGCGGAAGCGGACAGGAAGTAGAATTATTAATGCCCAACGGAAAAACAGAAAGCGGAGATCGTAATGTATCAGATTTAATCACAGAAATAATTGGGCTTAACCGCGAACAATTTGCGCAAATTGTCATGATTGCACAAAATGATTTTTTACGTTTTCTTCAAAGTAAAATGGAAGATCGTGTAAATATCCTGCGTCATATTTTTGAAACTGATATTTTTAATGCTTTTCAGGAAAAATTAAAAGCCCGTGTAAAGCAGGAGAAAGATTCGCATGAATTAATACTTCGTTTTTTTAAACGCTATGAAGTTGATGTTTACAAACGCGAAGAACATTTTTTGGAATGTGAAGAACAAATTAAAAATGATAAAGCGTCTGTTTCTGAAATAGATACGCAAATTGCCGGAAACGATAAGTTAAAACAAGAAATAGCGGTTAAACTTGCCAATGCAGAAAAACTAAGCAGGGAATTTAAAGAACTTGATAAACTAAGAATATTTTTAAAAGATCATGAAATGATGGCTGATGAAATCGAGGAAGATAAAAAACGCGCTGATTTAGGTGAAACTGCGCTTAGACAAGTTAAACCTTTTGCAGACGAGGCTGCAAGAGCGGTAGAAAGATTATCATCTGCACAAGTTTCCCTTGCTGATGCAAAAAAGAAAGAAGCTGCTTCGCTTACCGAATTAGAACAAGCAAAAAAAAGGCTGGAAGAATTACCCTTGCTTGAAGAAGCGAAAAACTCTTTTGCCGTATTGTTAAAAAAATGGGAAGTTTCCGATGAACAATTAAAACAATTAAATTTACTGCAAAAAGAACATGATGAAATAACGCAAAAGCATAATGAGTTAGAAAAAACACAGAATGATTTAAATACAATATGTAGAACATTGGAAGAATTACCTTCAATTGATGATAGTAAAAATTCCTTTGATCAATTATCGCAGGAATTGGAAAACAATCAAGAAATATTTATAAAACTTTCTCAGTTACAAAAAGAATTAGCTGTAATTAATGATAAATTAAATTTATTATCTAAAATACAATCTGAATTTACCATTTTTAGCGAAGAATTTAATGATGCAGATAAAAAATACAAAGCATTGGAAGAAGTATTTTTATCTTGTCAGGCAGGTATTTTTGTAAAAAATCTTGAGGAAGGAAAACCTTGCCCGGTCTGCGGTTCGGAAAATCATCCGAAACCTGCAAAATTATCAGATGAAAGTGTAACGGCAGACGAATTAAAAAAAGCAGAAAGAGAAAAAGATATTGCACATAATAAATTAATGGAAAAATCAAAAGACTGTGAAAAATTAAGAACAGAAATTGATGTGCTTTCCAAAAGGTTTATTGATGATTTAATGGAATATATTCCAGATGTAACAATGGATAATGCAAATGTGAAATTGTTGGAAATAACCAATAAAATAAAAATAAAAACAGAAGAATTAACGAAAAATAAAGATGAAGCGGAAAAATTATACATCAATAATAAAAAAATATTTGAAGAAGCGGTAAAAAAACGCGATGAATTAAACCCGAAAGTTACCGCTTTAAAAAGCGAAATAGATACGCTGATTAAAAAGTTCAATGAAAATTTAAAAGAATATATAAAAGAATGTGATTGGGAATCTTCTAAAATAAAACTTGCAGCATTGATTGATCAAACACAAAAAGAAACAGATACTTTAACTGCTCAAAAAAATAAAGAAGAAAAATTACTTGATGACTTAACTAAACAATGCAATGAAGCAAATGATAAAAAGATTAAAGCAGAATCATCTTATAATTCCGCACAATCAATCGTTTCCGAACGGGAAAAAAATGAGCAAGAAGCAAATAAAATTTGTATTGAAACAAAGACAAAATTTAAAGAAATGATGGAAACTAATAATTTTAAAAATGAATCAGAATATATTTTGGCTTTAATCACTGAAGATGAATTAAAAAGAATAAGAAAGAAAATTGATGAATATGAAAAAAACAGCGAACATTATGCAAGAGATATTAAACGTCTTGAAAAAGAAACAGAAGGAAAAGAAAAACCAGATTTAGAAAAAATAAATAAAGAAGCAGAAACAGCAAATGAAGAATCGTCAGAAATGGGAAAAAAGCGCGAAGAAATAAAAAGCCGTCTGGATGCTACGGAAATTAAACTTAAAGAACTAAAGAAAGCAGCGAAAGATTTTGAAGCAGTCGAAAAATCATATGCAGCTGTAAAACAATTGTCAGATACAGCGAACGGAAAATTAAATTTTGAAACATATGTTTTAGTCGAATATTTTAAACGCGTGCTTAATGCGGCAAATTTAAGATTAAATGTAATGAGCCAAAATCGTTATAAATTACTTAGAAAAGAAGAGAGCGACGATAAACGATCTAAAACGGGATTGGAAATTGAAACATTCGATGCATATACCGGCAAAACAAGATCGACTAACAGTTTGTCAGGCGGCGAATCATTTATGGTTTCACTGTCTCTTGCACTCGGCCTTTCAGATATTGTTCAGCAAAGCGCAGGAGGCATTCACCTTGAAGCGATGTTTATAGATGAAGGTTTCGGTTCTCTTGATACTGAAACTCTGGATGTCGCAATAAAAACGCTCTCAGAAATGGCAGGTAATAACCGAATAATCGGAATAATTTCCCATGTTAATGAACTTCGCGAAAGGATTGATAAACAAATAAGAATCGAGAAAACTTCAAGAGGAAGCAAAATAGTAATGTCTGTATAACCATAGTTACTAAGAGGCTGTGCGGATATAATCTAAAAAAGTTCTATTTGCGCTCCATTTTTTTCTTCAAAAGTGTGCATGTATTCAAAAAGCGAGTCGTTACCCAGAATAATGTTATGCTCTTTGCAAGCTACGCGTAACATTTTCATTAATTGTTCGTTGTTATCACTTGTTATGATATAATTAAGACCGTATTTTTTTTGGTAAATATTTTTTAAACCGGGAAAATGCTCATCAAGTTTTGAATAAAAATACTCGCGGTTTCCTTCGCGTAATGTAAGCCCGATCCCCCAGCATAAAATACCGTAAACTTTCGCATTTATGCAATAATCCAAAAGACCGCGAAGATTTTCTTCGGTATCATTTATAAAAGGAAGAAACGGGCTTAACCATACTATTGTTTGTATTCCGTTTTCATTCATGATTTTTAAAACTTCAAAACGCCGTTTTGTTGTGCATACATCAGGTTCTATAATGGCGCATAACTTTTCATCGTAAGTAGTTAATGTTGTTTCAACTATGCATTTCGCTTTTTTATTGATGCTTATAAGCAAATCCAAATCATTTAAAATTAAATCCGATTTTGTTTGAATTGCAAGACCAAAACCGTATTTGTAAATAATTTCAAGACAAGCGCGTATGTTTGCAAGATTTTCTTTTATTGGAAGATATGGATCGGTCATCGCGCCTGTGCCTATCATACATTTTTTTCGCTTTTTTTTGAGAGCGTCTTCAAGTAAAAGAGGCGCGTTGGATTTTATCTGCACATCTTCAAAATCATGTTCAATGCGGTAACACTTGCTACGTGAATCGCAGTAAATACAGCCATGTGTGCAGCCTCTGCTTATATTCATGCCGTTGTGAGCGCTCAAAATTGATTTTACTTCTCTTAAATGCATATTAAAACTTTTTACGATGCCAGAAAACCGATTTGCCTTCCTCCGTCTTTATGAATTACTTCTTCATTGCAGAAACGAATCATTTCTTCTAAAGACGGCGTAATACCCGAAAGCACATGGTGAACAGAAATTTTTCTTGCGATATTTTCTATTTGACCGCCTGAAAAATCGTAGCGCAAGGCAAGAATATGTGCATCTTCTTCGTTAAGGTCTGTGATCATGGAAAGCCAAATTTCTTTTCGTGTTGTGATTTCTGGTTTTTCAAAATCGATCTTGTATAAAAAACGCCGTTCAAATGCCGCATCCATGTTAGATGAAAGATTGGTAGTTGCAATTAATATTCCGACCAGATTTTCTATTTCCTGCAAAATAATATTTTGAATGGCATTTTCTGTTTGTGCAGGACCGCTGTAATCATCTTCAAGATGGCGGCGTTTACTGAAAACGGCATCCGCTTCATTGAATAATAAAATCGGAGTAATTGCTTGTCTTTTTACAGCTGTTCGGTATTTATCAAACAGGGATTTAATCATTTTCTCGCTGTCGCCGAACCATTTGCTTTTTGTATTTGCAATATCAATCTGCATGATGTCTCTTCCGCACATACGCGCTATTTGATATGCGGTTTCAGTTTTTCCGGTGCCGGGTCCTCCTGAAAAAAGGCAAGCAAAACCAACCCTCATTCCTTTTTCGGACAAACGTTTTTGAATAGCGGGAAAATTTTCCTGTTGTAAAAGAGATGTTAACTCTTCAATGGAGCGTTTGGTTTTTAAAGGATAAAAAAGTTTTTTTTCTGAAATAGAATCAAAATGTTTTAAACCTTTAACCGGTGTTTCTGAAAGCAATTCGCTGATATCACCTAAAAATTCTTCTTTAGCAGATGCTGTTAAGCGGTAAGAGTCTGAATCGCAAAAACCGTCGCCGAAAGAATTTTCAATCAAATTTTTAATTATAAGAATGTGCTGCCCGTTTTTAAAAAGACGTTTAACTCCTGTAAAATGCGAACTATGTTCGTATAACGCTTCCAGATGACGGAAAGTCATATCAGGTTCATCAACATTAACTGTGTAATGGAAAAATCTCATAAGAACAAGCATATCATCATCAGGAAGGTTAATATCTAAAACTTTTTTAACAAAATCAAGATGAGTATTATCCTGAAGCATATTTTTCATTCTTTTTTTGGTATTGCCGAATGACATACGTCTTTGAACACGTTCTTCATAAAGATGTTCAATTTCTGTAAACAAATCATCGATAGTAAGATTCTTTTTATTTAATAAAGCCTGGCATGAACCTTTTCTTAGCGCTTCAATTGTTCTAAGGGGTACTTTAAAAAATATACATTCATTGGAACAAGAGAATGGATCGGAGTTTTCATGACTTATTTGTATCAATTCTTTTTGTTCTAGGATTTCAATTTCATCCATCAACATGATAATATCAATACATTCAACTTTTAAATAATTTGCAAGATGATTAATGGTAATTTCCTGTCCTGTAAACATATTTACCATCGCGGCAAAAATTGCCGCAGTTGGTTTGTTAATGCTTATATATTTACTTAAAAACTCAAGATGCGCATCTGCAAATTCATAAAATAATTCATTCAAGCCTCCTGATTGTTTTGTTATTTCGCCAATCTTGCGGATATGGCTTAAAAACTCAATCTTTGTGTTTTGTTCTTCTTTTTGCATTTCACTATTCATATTTTCCTCCGTTAAAATAAAATTATATAAAGATGATGATAATATGCGGCAAAATTTAATGCCGTTTTGCTTTTTAATTTAAAAAAATATTCATTTTACATTGTTACAGGCTCACCCTATCATACAGCGATAGAGTGAATTAAATTTTAGTATAGTTTTCTTTTTAATTAACAGACTCCTTCGATAAAAAATTCGGACAGATCAACCCCTTCTGTCATTTTTTAATCAAAATTTCTGTTATGATTTAATACACAAACGCAGTTTGCAGACTCCGCCTCCACCGGAATTAATATAACGCAAGAGGTTTCAGTTGTCAACATATTATAAAAATTTATTTAAATGATATAAACCGATTACTTTTTAAAAATTTTTGATATAATAAAACATGGATTTCGATTGCATAGTAATAGGCGGCGGACACGCGGGGATAGAAGCGTCTCTTGCCGTAAGCCGTCTTGGTTTTTCAACCCTCCTCATTACCCAAAATCCCGACCGTATCGGCGCGCTTTCCTGCAATCCCGCAGTAGGCGGGCTTTCCAAAGGAAACCTTGTACGTGAGGTTGATGCACTCGGCGGCGAAATGGCGAAATTGATCGATGCAACCATGATCCAATACCGAGTGCTTAACCGCTCGCGGGGTCCCGCTGTTCAAGCGCCTAGGGCGCAGGCGGATAAACATGAATATCAGCTTGCAGCGCGTTCTGTTCTTGAAAAACAAAAAAATTTAAAAATAGTGATGGATACAGTTATCGATTTTATGATCGAAGAAAAAACTGACTTCTCTTCTATGATAACAGGAGTAGTAACACAGAGAGGACACCGCATTTCTGCGCGTACTGTGATCCTCTGTTCAGGCACTTTCATGGAAGGAAAAATTTTCATCGGCGAATATGATGCGCTTCACGGGCGCTTCGGCGAAGAAGCGGCGGTTGGATTGGGATCATCTTTACGCCGGCTCGGCTTTCCTGTGGGGCGTTTAAAAACCGGCACTCCTGCAAGGATAGCAGGTCCTTCAATTGATTTTTCAAAAATGGAAAAACAAGACGGCGAAGAAATGCGCCCCTTCTCTTTTATTTCCGGCAATGTGATTGAAAGACCTTCTCTTCCTTGCTGGGTTACATACACCACTTTAAAGACACATGAAATCATCAGAGCGAATATTCACCGCTCGCCTTTGTACGGCGGGAAAATTACAGGAGCAGGGGCGCGTTATTGTCCTTCTATCGAAGATAAGGTTGTGCGCTTTCCAGAACGCGAGCGTCATCATATCTTCATTGAACCTGAAGGGCTATCAACTAACGAGATGTATATGAACGGTGCGTCAAGTTCCTTGCCGGAAGATGTTCAGCGTGATTTTATTCACAGCATTCCCGGTTTAGAAGAGGCGCACATCGTCCGTCCTGCATATGCGGTTGAATATGATTATATCGACCCCTTAGCTCTTTACCCCTCGCTTGAGTCAAAGCGCCTTTCAGGTTTTTTCGCGGCGGGGCAAACCAACGGCAGTTCAGGTTATGAAGAAGCCGCCGCTCAGGGGATAATGGCAGGTATCAATGCTGCAATGAAAATGATGGGACGCCCTGCGCTTGTGCTTGGACGCGCTGAAGCGTACATCGGCGTTCTTGTCGATGACCTTACCACTTTGGGGACAAAAGAGCCGTACCGTATGTTTACAAGCCGCGCCGAACACCGTTTAATGCTTCGTCACGATACAGCGGATACAAGATTGACTCCCAAAGGACGCGAAACCGGTCTTATTGATGATGATCGCTGGGAACGCTTTCTTGAAAAGACAAAAATGTTAGACGCAATTTCTGAATTGCTCGCGCAGCGCAAGAATTCTGCTTCGGATACTGAATTATCCGGCTATCCTGCGGAATTAACGGAAAGAGTACTCCTTGATAAAAAGTACGAAGGTTATATTGAAAAGGAAATCCGCTTTGCAGCGAAAGCCGCGAAAATGGACGCTATCAAACTTGATCCTAATTTAGATTATGCAGCGATTAAAGGGCTTTCTGCTGAAGCAAAAGAAAAACTTATAGCTGTTAAACCGCTTAATGTAGGGCAAGCGGCTAGGATACCCGGTGTCAGGCAGGGAGATGTTGCAGTGCTGATCATTTTATCAAATAAAAAATAATAATTTAAAAATCTTTTTTTCTTGCTAAAAAAACAATATAAGATTATACTGAATACAAAATTTATGATAAAAACTTTTAAAAGTTTTTATCGGGTATAGGAGAAAATTATGCCTGCAAAATTTACTGTGTACAAGGATAAATCGGGGCAATTCCGTTTTAACCTGAAAGCCGGCAATGGCGAAATCATTGCTGTCGGCGAAGCTTATCCGGACAAGAAATCTTGTCTTAAAGGGATTGCTTCTATCCAAAAAAACGCTCCTGTTGCAGAAATAGTAGATTCTACTATTGAAGCTCCAAAAACAGCAGCAGCGCCAAAAGCCAAGAAACCGGCTGCATCTAAAGCAAAAAAACCTGCTGCGGCAAAACCTAAAAAAGCAGCGCCGAAAGCCAAGAAACCTGTATCACCGCCGCCGGCAGAAGGTTGATTTTCGTTTAATTTAAAATTAAATCGAATTTATTTTAGATTGATTTTTTTATCGCAAAAAGTTGTTCGGGAACTTCGGTTGCTGAACAACTTTTTTTGTTCATTTTAAAAACAAAAAATTTTTATTTAACACTTATTTTTTTTTGGGATTTATACTACACTCTTTATAAACGGAGTTACAATGATAAAACTTGCAGCTTTTCTGGGAAATCCGGGAGCTAAATATAAGTGCCATAGACATAATGCAGGCAGAATGCTTGCGCAGGCTCTTCCTTTTTATCCGTCTCTTTCATGGGAAAAAAAATTTAAAGGTCTTTACTCTTCTTACGAAGGCAATCATTTTATCATGCCCGAAACATACATGAACAAGTCAGGTGAGTCTGTTCATGCGGTATCATCATTTTTTAAAATAGATGTAAAAGAAATAATTGTAATTCACGATGAACTGGAACTTCCTCTCGGAACACTTTCATTAAAATTTGCAGGAGGGTTGGGCGGTCATAACGGGCTTCGCTCAATGAAAGAAAGTTTCGGCAATGCCGATTTTTGGCGCATCCGCATAGGAATAGGCCGCCCCGATGCGCGGCTTCCCGGTGAAGGCGGACCTCCCGGAAGCGGGGAGGGGATTATCGGCTGGGTGCTTTCAGATTTTTACAACAATGAACAGGAAACTCTTATCCCAACACTTGATGCAGGGGCAAATCTTTTATTACAGGTTTTTTCCTGCGATGATCTTGAAACATTGCTCAAAGAATGGGCGAAAAAGAAAATAAATATCCCGGCAAAGGAAACAGAAAATGAATGTAAGTGAATCTTTTAAAGCGTTATACGACACTATTGTAAAACTTCGCGGACCTGACGGCTGCAAATGGGACAAGGAACAAACCCCGTCTTCGTTGCGGAGCGCGTTAGTTGAAGAAACTTATGAGTGCCTTGAAGCAATAGACGAAAAAAATCCCGCGCACATTGCAGAAGAATTGGGAGATATTTTCCTTTTAACAACCATGATTGGTTATATGCACGAGCAAGAGGGAAAATTCACAGTTGCAGATACTTTAACGGGGATAAAAGATAAATTGATACGCCGCCACCCTCATGTTTTCGGCGATGTAAAAGTAAAAGATACCAATGAAATTCTTGACAACTGGGCAGCGATAAAAATACAGGAAGGACGCAAACCTAAAGATTCAATTTTAGATGAAGTAAGTTCAGGCGTTCCGCCGATGGATCGCTCTTTTGCACTTCAAAAAAAAGCGGCAAAAGCCGGCTTTGATTGGCAGGATATAGAGGGTGTAATTGAAAAAATAAACGAAGAACTCAAAGAGGTGCAGGAAGCAACGGCAAATTCTTTTTATGCGCAATTAACAGATGATAAAGAAAACCGGCAGTTGACAGACGCTGTTGAAGAAGAGTTAGGCGATCTGCTTTTTGCCGTTATCAATCTATGCCGTTTTTTAAAAGTTGATCCGTCTGCGGCGCTTCATCGAACCAATGTTAAATTTGTAAAAAGATTCAAATTTGTAGAGAAAAAAATGAAAGAAAAAGGTCATGAAATGAAGAAAGAAAACCTTGATATTATGGATGCTTTTTGGGAAGAAGCCAAAGGATAAAAATCATCATTTTTATTTCCTTGATAAAAGTGAATTTATCATTTATAAAGATATATGGCTAATTACAGTGTTACAAAACGCTTTGGTATTCTTACCGCAGGCGGTGATTGCCCCGGTTTGAATGCCGCTATACGCGGAGTGTGCAGAGCAGCTCAAGATCGCTACGGTATGCAAATTGTCGGTATTGCAAACGGTTTTCGCGGTCTTATCAATGAAGATGCAAAAGAACTGCACACGGAAGATTTAACCGGTATCCTGACACTAGGCGGCACAATACTTGGTTCAAGCAGAGAAAAACCTTTTGCTCCTACTGATAAAGATGATCTTGCGATCGAAGTAAGCGATAAAGTATCTGCAATTAAAGAAACATATTCAAAACTCGGACTTGATTGTTTGGTGGTTCTTGGCGGAAACGGAACTAACACTACAGGTTATAAATTATCAAGAGAGGGACTCAATGTTATCGGTCTTCCTAAAACCATTGATAATGATATAGTCGGCACTGACAGAACTTTCGGTTTTCATTCTGCTTTGATGATAGGAACAGAAGCAATTGATCGATTGCACTCAACAGCGCAGAGTCACAGCCGTGTTATTGTCATTGAATTGATGGGGCATAAAGCAGGCTGGCTTGGATTACATGCAGGAGTTGCAGGAGGCGGGGATGTGATTCTGCTTCCGGAACTTCCTTATGATATTCGCGTCATCGGCAATCATTTAAAAAAACGCGCAAAGTCCGGAAAAACTTTTTCTGTAGTGGTGGTTGCAGAAGGCGCGATGTCAACTAAAGAAGCCGATATGGATAAAAAAGACAGAAAGAAATACCGAACAGAGACAGCCCCTTCAGTTGCTTACCGTGTAGCAGCTGAAATTCAAGAAGAGACAGGCATGGAAACACGCGCCACTGTTTTAGGTTATGTGCAGCGCGGCGGAATCCCCAGCGCATCTGACCGCGTACTTGCAACAAGCCTGGGTACTAAAGCGGCAGACCTTCTTGCACAAGGTCAATACGGACGCATGGTTGCCCTTCTTGGAAATGACATTGGTTCTGTTGATTTAAGCGTACCCGAAGGAAAAGTAAAAAATGTTCCGCTCGATCACTATATGATAGATTCAGCGCGCGCAGTCGGCACTTGCATGGGTGATTAAAATTTATGAGAGATGATTTAGATAATAATTCTTCAACTTATTCCCAATTACCAAATTGTTTAAAATGCGTTTCTTTTAGAGTTACTTGGGATACAGTGTTTCCGCGCTCTTGTGAAATGTTTGGGATTAAGTGTGCTAATTTACCTTCCGCCGAAGTGTTTCGTGCGCAAGGGGAACATTGCCCTGCGTTTCGTTTGAAAGAAGGGTTAAAATAAACGCTTGTTTACCTATAATCAATAATTTCCTGTTCAATACCTAATCCTGTTTCTTCGATTTGCTTAATAATATCTGCTAATCCGCTAATGTTTTTTATTTCATTACGGATTTTTTTTATTTGGTTTAAACTATCTTTTGATAAAGGTCTTGCCCATTTACGGTATTTTTCAAAAGAGGTAATGTCCATTTTAATCGGAGTGATTGATTTTTCCAAACAAACAGAATTAATTATTTCCTGTATATTTTGTAAAATAAGTATACCGTCAGGATCGATATCTCCCGCATGATAAAAAGAAAAACCTGAAGAAGCAAGAATTTTTATTAAGGTAGTAACAGCGTTGTTGGGATAACCTCCTGTATATAAAATACAATCATAATATGAAAAATATTTGTCTTTCTCGTTGTTTTTTGAACTTCCAAGAGCATAAAAAGTTTCTTTGTTTTCGATAGTTAAAACAGTTTTAAATTCTTTGTCCGTTAAAGGTTTTATAGATGAAATTGATTCTGCGCTTTCAAGCGGAAAATTTATAATCAACCCTTCTGCGTTTACTAAAGGTGTATTTGAGTTTTTTATTTCAAATATTAATTTTCCTGAAATCATTGCGTCTGGATATGATCTTTTCGCAGATAAAACATCAAGCGATAAAATAAAATTTTGAAGACTCTCCGCTTTTTGAAGGCGGGTTAAAAGAGGAGAGCAAAGGTTAAGTATATGTTCAAGATGCTTTGAATCATTGTAAAGTAAAATAGAAAGCGCACGAATTGTAATTGAGTTGTTTTTTTTATTGTTAGCCGAAAATTCCAGAAAACGAATGAGTTCATCTATTGTTTTCAGATTTAATCCCTGTCCAATTTCTTTTGAACTAAATTGATCTTTTAAATATTCCAGAATGGTAATTATATTTATTTGATTATCCGCATTTTGACTGTTATTTATTATTGTAATTTTTTTACTGATAAATAATTTTATTTTTTCAATTTCATTATCAGGGTGAGATTTACCTGCTGCTGCGAAAAGAGCTTCAAAGTTGTCACATGTTATTGTTCCAAGACGCTCTCCCTTTCTTCGTTTTTCCCAGCGAAGCGTAACAATTCCTTTTTGTTCAAGAAATTCCGCTGCTTCCAAATATGAAACTTTTTCTTCATGGCGGGCGGTGTCAAAATTCGGAAATAAAATTGATGTACGCAGACGTAAACTCTGTTTTTGAATTGGTTGTTTTTTTATTTCGGTTGATGCAAAATAATGATCGATTAACGTATGAATAATTTTATTTTTCCAGTCAATCATTATATTTCCATGTTAATATTTAATTCGCTTGCGTTGATAGCGTCTATATGACAGTTGCGTACTTTTACAGCTTCTCCTGAGCGGCTGATAATATTTATTCTGTCCATGTAAGGAGCGATAGCTTCAATTTTTTCCGGTGGAACGGAAGTTATAATTTGCAAATTTAAATTATTATAAAACAATAATATTTTTCCGATTCTCTCATCATCCATACGATTGAAAGCTTCGTCAAAAATAACAAGACGTACTGTGTTTTCAGGACGGTTCTTGTAAAAGCGATAGAAACTTGCGGCAATTGCGACATAATACGGAGTCTGCGATTCACCGCCGGATTTTACTTTTAATACACGCGACAGCGAAAGTTTTACAGGTAAACCCTTGTCATCAAAATGATCGGTTTCTGTTATGATGATGTCATAATGAAAATAGGTTCGGTAATCGCAAATGCTTCTGAGTTCCTCAGAATCAGGCGCATTTAAAATGCGATCGAATAAATTTTTAGCGGCTTCTTTTTCATTCGGGTCAGTGATTTGCGCGAATAAACCTTCTCCATATAATCCGCTATCCGCAGAAGGTATTTTCGCCGCATTGCGTATAACTTCAATCTGACCTTTACGTTCATTTAGTTCTTCAAGATGAAATCTGTATTGATCGCGCCCGAAGTGCAAGGTTCTTAAAATTTCATTTATTTCATCGAAACTTTGTCTTGCTTCTTCGATGTGTTCGTTAAGGCGGGAGATAAAATGATCTTTAAATTCTTTCTCCGCGTCTTGATACGCTTTTGCTATTTTTTCACGATACTCGGGAAGTTCCGATGTTTCAAGCCTCTTCATTAAAGTTTCCGCTTCACTGTTATCCGCAGGTTCCATATTTAAAAAGTGATTAAATTCATGTTCGTAACTCCGTACCAAATCAATGTATTCTTTTTTTAGCGAATCTGTTCTTGTTTTAAAATTTTTCAATGTCGATTCATAAGAACTATTTAATTCTTCTATGCTGGATTTGGAAAGTTTTTCCTGTGCGTAAGTTTCACAATCATTGATCATTGTTGGATTATCATTGGAAAAATATTTAATGCTTTCTTCTTTTTCTTGTTGTTGGATAGAAAGATTTTCTAATTCATCGTGGCTTCTGATAATATCTTTTTCTAAACCGCCTTTTGTATTTAATCTTACATCATAATTTTTTCTTATTAACAATAATTCCGTATCAATTTCATTTTTTTTATTTTCCAAATCCTTAAATGATTGAGTATCAATTGCCGCTAATTCTGTTTCAGCTTTTGAAAGATCTTTTTTGCATGATACGGCTCTTTCTATCGAAGAAAATAAAATTTTCATTTCAGGGATAAAACGAAGCACGCGGTTACAGCAATCTTCGTGTTCAGACGCGGTGCGTTCTTCACGTTCTGCCGCAGTAAGTTCAGCTTCAAGACGTGTTTTTTCTGTTTTAAGAAAATTTCTTCGCTCTTCTACCGCCGCTCTTCCAAGATAATGACGTTTATAAATATCTTCCATTATTCGCGACGCAGTGTGATTCGAATACCTCATGCACTCTTTTGTAACAGCGGATTCATATTCTCTTAAACTTGATATGTCCGCACACATCACTTTACCTAAAATAAAATTTATATAGATTTCGGCATAAACATTATTTGTTTTAATTAATTTAGCAAGAGATCCTGTTCTTGCTGTTGCATTGCGCATTTTTTCAATGTTTGGAAGAAGACCGCCCGCGACAGAGCGGGGAAGTTTATCATACACTTCCAGCGCTTTTTGAAAATCGGCAGGGTCAACAAGAACCGCAAAACGCTGCGTGTTAAGCCATCCTTCGACAGCATTAATCCATTCAGGATTTGTGATTTCGGCTAATTCCGCGAGAAATACTGCGTTTATTCCCGCTTTTTCCAATGAAGCGCGGAGTTCGCGGGGACCCGAAGGATAATGAAGGATGCCGCGTTCAAGATCAGCAAGTTCAGTTAAGGTTTCGCGTAACGCAATATTAGTAGTTTCCGCTCTTTGCCGAGCGTTAAATTTTTGTTCCAGATATTTTTTTTGTTCTTGCGCGATTTTATCGCTTTCTTCGTTAAAATTTTCTGTAAGAGTGTATTTTTGAAAGATCGTTTCCAGTAATGCTTCGCATTGGTTTTTTATATTTCGGTAATGTTCAGCGTTTTTTTCTTCAACTGCAAGTTCATGCTCAAGACGTTTTATGCGCTGGCTTATTTCTTCATATTGACGGTGCGCGTCGTTTGTCGCGATACTGAAAAGAACAACCCGAAGCTGCTCATCAAGATCGATTCGTTTTTGATCCAGCGTCACGATTTCTCTTGAAATTACTTCCAGTCTGTTTTCTGTTTCTGTAAGCGCACGGGACGCGTTTTCCTTTTTCTGCTTTACATTTTCAAGTTCAATTTTAAGTTTAAGATATTCCTGCTTTAAAATTAAACCGTTAAAATTTTTCCATTCAGCCGCTTTTACATTTATTTTTTTTAATGAATCTATTTTCGCGACTGCGGTTCTTGCCTGTCTGTCCGCTTCTTTGTAATTCTCAAGGTTTTGTTTCATTATATCAATCTTTACAAGGTTTTCTTCTAATATATAATCGCATACAAATTTATCGATAGAAGAAAGAGGTTTAAAACCGATAGAACGAGTCAAAGAATCAATATAAGGATTTACATCAGGCTGACGTTTATAAACGCCAAGTCTGTTTGTTAAATCTTTTATATACTGTTGTTTTGTCGCGCAATCATTTATATTTATTTTTGAATTGTTTTTAAATAAACGAAATGGAAGCGGTTGATTTTTTTCATTCAAGACATCTATTTCTTTTATTGATGATGTCTTGCCGATATCGGCAATCCAAAAATGTTCTGTGTAACGATTATCACTGTACGCTTCGATGCAAACGCCGCACGCAAAATCAATGTTTCCGCTATGAGACCATTGCAGCATAATGTGCGCGATTGTATTATCACGGCGGTATTCTGTCGCTTCCGCGCCGAGTTTGCATCGCACATATCCCATCAGATCGCGTCCTCCGCCTTTGCGTTCTTCCGCAGCTGAATTAAATTTTGCCATTCGAAGATTTGCGGCAATTACATATTGAACAGCGTCGATTATTGTTGATTTTCCCGAACCGTTATCACCAGCGAGAAGGCAATGGTTTCCGATTTCGATTGTGGTATCTATAAAATTATGCCAGTTAACAAGTCTGACCCGCTCCAGTGTGATCATGAATCAGCCCCATCTTTTTCTTTTATCAGTGAAACAGCTTCATCAAGAGCGTCACGTCCTATGCTTAAAGGAATACTTGGATACAATTTGATCAATCCTTCCGGATCGGAGAAATCCTGCGTATCAAAAGAAATTAATTTGCATGATGACAATCGGCGAAGAACATTGATTAGCGCAGTCTTTTTTATTTCATCGCCTGTGACGGCGTTATATTTCTGCTGAAAGTCGGCGACGGAAATCGCGGGAAAAGTTGTGAGTGTTACTTCCAATTTTTTATCTTCGTAGATTAGACGCAAAACCAAAACGGCGCAAATTTCTTCACGCGAGAAAAAGAGGCGGTTGCTTCCTGATCCGCGGAAAGCGATAACGCCAAGACTTTCATCACGGGAAAGAACCGCGTCCATGCAGGTAAACCACGCGTCAAAGAGCGCGATATTTCTTATTGTAAAATTATATAACTCGCGCTCTTTTTCAATGCCACGAATAATAAATGTTTTTGATGTGAGAATTTTCACAGCGGTTTTAAACCTTTCAAATTCATCGGAAGATAAATTTTGAATCTTTGTTAATGCGTCAAGATCGCGATTCATTTTTCCTCCTTAGGCGTATATCAGGGACGATGTAGTTTGCAGTTTTGACTTCGGCATTTATTTGTTCTGTATCAGCATTTTCCGTTTCTTCAATTGAATATGAAAAATCATTTCTGGAATCACCATATAAAAGCGAATAGATGAATCGTATGTATGAATCTTCATCCTTGATGATTTCTTTTGGAAATAAAATACGGCTTGTACCGCCTTGTCTGTCAAGCCACGCGCCGATCTTTTTAATGGAAAGCCGTTTTGCCATACGATCCATAAAAGCATTTTCTACTTCGTCAAGAGCTTCTGTATCCGCTTTGTTTGGAGGATTTACAAAATCACCTTCTTCACGAGGACGATGAAGAGCAAGCGAAGTCGGAGAAATAAATTGAATCCGAAAAAGACCATGACCAATGCGGCAACGCAATTCTTCACACGCATCTTTAGATGTGCTGCCGCTTTTATTTTTAGAATATAAGGCTTTTATAATAATTCCGATTTTTCCTGCGATAGTGCTGTCAGGTTCAATGTAAGCCCTGATTTTTTCTGTGCTTGAACGGGAATAATCAGCGTTACGTTTGTCAATTTCATCTTCCAAAGGATCGACAGATTTTAAATCATTGCGAATTTCTTCCAGCATGGATTGAAGTTTATTTCTGCATTCTTTTCGCAGCTCTGCGGAATTTTGTTCTGTGGAACTATGTTCCGATAAGATGCGCATATATTTACCCGCGCTTGCGTTGAGCCACTCGTTATCATGGAGAAGCTTTGTTATCTTTTTGTAAATACTTTGACGGTAGCGAGAAACATTATCAGAGGTTTTCAAGCGTTTGTAGGCACGATCAAGAACATCTCCAACATAAAAATTGTAGTGTTCATGTAGAACAGATGCCGCTTCTGATCGAATTGTCTCAGCATTAAGTTTGTCGTAGTAACCTTTGATACTTTGAGATAGCACTTTAAGAGAATCGATTAATGAACGCGCTTCTTCACGCGCTTTAAGAACCATGAAGTGACCGTTTTCTTTTACAGTTTCGCCGCAGAGAGAAGAATACACATTTACAACATGACTTTCGTATTCGGTTTTTAATCCTTCTTCCACGCGGATAAACGCTTCAAAAAAAGGTTTTCCCCATGCTGTAATATTGATTACGCGCGTAAAATCAGCGAGCGTTTCTTCGCTGAGCCAGCCTGTGTTTACTAACCGCCGCAAAAATCGATTTGCGATTTCCCTGTTAACCGCAAAAGATGAATTGTCGGATGAACCGGATTTCTTCTTTAAAGTGGCTTCTTGTTCAGCATCAAAATTAAATTCCAGATTGATATTCGAATTATTTTCTGAATTTGATATGAAAGTTTCATTTTCTTGATTTATCGAATCATCAATCTCTTCTGTATGTAAGGTGTCATGGCGGGGAGAAAGGTAGTTCATAAATTCACGCACTACCAATTCTCTTTCCAGCCCATAGTTTTCTTGAAAGAGCCGGTAGTAAAGAACAAGAAGCGCAGCATAATGCTGTCTGTTTGGTGTTGCAAGCGGAGAGAAAAAATTTTCAGGTAAAATGGAAAAAATGCCAGATAACATAAATAATTTCTCTCCTTTAATAATTATAAGTAAATATACTTTTTTTTCTATTATTGGACAACAAGCAAAAATGTAGCAAAATGACACTTTTCGCAGGTTATTTCTTGATATAAATCACAGGGGAATATTGAGAAATAATTTCATCTGAACTAAGTAATGTTAATCCTTCTGCCATTGCTTGTGCAATTAAAATACGATCAAACGGATCTTTGTGATATGGAGGCAGATGTGCAACTAATAATGAATGATGACTTGTAATAACTAACTCATTATATCCGTTATTTACTAAACCGCAGTATAGATCATTTGGATTAATTTGGAAATCCGGACGATTTAACCCCCTTTTAATGACAACTTCCCAAATATTAGCCGAACTAAAAAATAATTCGTTATCATTATTGGAAAAATAAGGAATTGCTTCTTCCGGCAACGTATCATTGGCAGCCCATAAAAGCAGGTGGGTATCAATAAGAAGCCTCATATCGATCCTTCAAATGTATCGATTATTTCCATTTGTCCCATTCGGTCAAAATCATCAGGAATTTTAATTTGACCTTTAAGAAATCCTATCCGTTGGACAGTTTTTTGCGGTGATATGGGAATAACTTTAACCATAGGTTTTCCTGCTTTAGCGATAATAAAACTATCTCCTGCGGCTGCTTTATCAACTAAAGCAGATAGTTGCGTTTTTGCTGTATGTATATTATATTGCTGCATATTTCCTCTGTTTTAAACTTAGTTCATCAACTTAGTTTAGTCAAGAGGTTTATACTTCTATTCTTTACCTAATAATCTTGTGGTTAAAATATTATCAATATCTGACGGTTTACTAACACTATTAAAAACCTGTCGCCAATCTGTTTATAATTCGGGCAATCCTAAGCGCTTGTTCATCGTTGATTTGATTTTTATTGTTTTGAATATTATTTCCATTCTTTTTTTTATTTCACCAATTTAAACTAATGCAGTTAAGTTTCCGTCCATTCCTCTTTTATATGCTTCAATTGACAATATATCATAATAATGATATATTATTTCCAGAAAATTATTAGGGGAAAAATAATGCCGGTAATACGAAAAAGCGCTGATTTACGTAATAATTATAGTGAAATTTCGGATTTTTGCCATAATTACAAAGAACCTGTATTTATTACAAAAAATGGTCAAGGGGATCTTGCAGTTATGGGTATTGAAACATATGAAGAAATGAATGGCAAGCTTGAATTATATCAAAAGATTTTATTAGGATTAACTCAAATAAAAAATGGTGAAACAATATCAGAAGAAAAAATGATGAAAAAAATTAAAAAATATGCTGGATTGTAATGTACAAGTTGATTTTTTCAAAATTAATAGATGAAGATATCGATTCTTGTTATTTATATATAAGAGATACTTTACAAGCACCAATGGCAGCAGAAAAATTAATGAAAGAATTATATGAAAAATTAGATCATATAAGAGAAAAGCCTTATTCCAGACCTTTAGTACAAGATAAATTATTAGCATCTTTTGGAATCAGATCTATAAAAGTAAAAAATTATTTATTATTTTATAATATAGAGGAAGATGAAGCAGAAAAAGATAAGAAAAATATTAATGTAATAACTTTTATGTATAGTAAAAGAGATTGGATAAACATATTAAAAGAAACACCTTTAAATGAAATAATAAAAAAATAATTCTAGTTAGAAATATTTAACTGTGCAATATGCTTTTAAATTATTATAGAAAATAAATTGATAAAAATTAATCTATTAAACTAATATAAGGAGTAAATAAATGTTAGAAAAAAATTGACAGTAATAAATGAAACCGTTTTAAGTGTCAATGGCAGAAATGTAAAATATATTGAATTTGAATCCTCACAAGAGGGAGATTTTGTTAAAGTCTGCTCAAATGAGCATAAATTAGGGGTTGAAGCCGAATATACATGGATTGCAAAAAAAGTATAAAAATTTTAAAAAACTAGAGAAAGATTATATCGCAGCAGCCATCTGTTTTTGAACCAGATCGCTGATAATGTCTGCAGGTGTTTTTTGCGCTGCTTTTGCTTTGGAAATTAAATATTCTGCTGTTAAAGAATCAACCGTTATAGAAAGTGCTGATTGATCAGCTAATGCCGCTTTTCGTTGAGCGAAAAAACCTGTTCCGTTAGGACCAGGTTTAGGCGGATTTATTGTCCATTTTTCATCAAGAGCATCATATTCTTCTTCTGTCATATCCGGCATTTTTAATTATCCTCTTCATCATATTTAACGGTATCAATAGCCTGCCGAATATCTGCTTCGCTTATTCCGTGTTTAAAAGCCGATTTGCAAAACTTGATGTCAACATCCATAAATTTAATATAACCTATTTTTATTAAATTTAAAAGCTTGATAGAAATCCTGTTTACCATACATTTCTCCCAAAAACTTACCGATAATGAAGCGGAGGAATATAATTGCATCTTTTTTCCAGTTTTATTCATAGATTTAAAACCGAAAAACGCTTTAAATCCCGTGTAATTGCTGTTTTTTTGGCAGTTATTTTAGGGATTTCCAGTATTTTACTGGGATTTTCGCTGTTTGGCGTCTTATTCGGTATCGAAGCTCTATCTTCCGCTCCGGCAAGGTTTTTTGCCTATTCTTTTGGGATTTTATCTTTGTTTATCCCTGCTCATTTTGGATATGCAGCTTTTATTCTTGCCGACCCTAAGTGGAGACCGGATAGGATTTTTTTCCTAAGCGGTATAATTATTCCGTTTCTGACTCTCGCTGTCGGGTTTTCTTTTATCCGTGATTTTGAAGTACGTTCTGCGCAATCGGCACTTTTAAATTTTACCGGGAAAACCGGGTTTAGTATGCTCATTATTTTTATTACAGTTATCGAAGTGATACTTCTTCAAGTTTGTAAGAATTTTATTTTTAACAGAGAAAGAAATAATATCATCAGCAGCAGGCAAAATTTTCTTCCTGCTCCGCAGGGTTCTTTAGATGAGCAGCCTTCAGATAATGAAAACACTGCAGATAATTTTCCGGCAGAAGACCCGATAACTGTTTCCATTGTTTCAGAAACTGATTTTATTGATAAAACAGAGTTAGATAAATTTGATAAGCCAAGTGATGAAACAGAGGTTATTCTTGATGAACTTCTTGAATTTGAATCAAATTCAGAAAGTGAAAATAATGAAAATAATATTGATGATTCACTTGATGAAGACGATCAAGCTGAAGAAGATGCTTTAATCCGTGCGCTTGAAGAAGCTGAAGCGGCTGCGGCGACTCATGCCGAAGAAGTTCGCAGGAAAAAAGAAAAAACACCAAAGAATAAAAAATATAATGTGCCTGTTGATATCCTAAACGAATATCCTGACGGCGAATATTGGGTAATAGATCAGGCAACGCGAGATGCAGCGATGGCGTTAAAAGAAACTTTGGAAGAATTTAAAATTCAAGCTGAGGTAACAGGTATCAGAAAAGGTCCCGTTATTACTATGTTTGAAATTCTTCCCGCTCCCGGTGTTAAACTTTCTAAGATAGTCGGATTGCAGGACAATATTGCTTTGCGTCTTGCAGCATCTTCTGTGCGTATAGTAGCGCCGATTCCCGGAAAGCATGCTGTCGGTATAGAAGTTCCCAATGCAAAGCGTAATATAGTTTCCTTTAAAGAAATTATTGAAGATGAACTGCGCTCTGATAAAAAGATGGAACTTCCCATTGTTATGGGAAAAGATATAACAGGAGAGGCGCAAATCGCAGACCTTGTTCAAATGCCCCACTTGCTGATTGCAGGTGCGACAGGGTCAGGAAAATCGGTTTGCGTTAATGCGATTATTCTTTCGCTTCTGTACCAGCTGCACCCTGCAGATTGCAGATTGATGATGATCGATCCTAAAATTGTAGAATTAAAACTTTATAATGATATTCCCCATTTATTAACGCCTGTTATCACCGAACCTAAAAAAGCGTTTCAGGCGCTTCAATATTGTATTTACGAAATGGAAAGGCGTTATGCGTGTCTTGATAAAATGGGAGTGCGCGATATCAGAAGTTATAATAAACGTATCAAAGAAAAAGGAATCGCTCAAGAACATTTGCCTTACATCGTTGTAATTATCGATGAGTTTGCAGACCTTATGTCAACTACAGGAAAGGAACTTGAAGGAACGGTTGCAAGATTAGCTGCAAAGAGCCGTGCAGTCGGTATTCATCTTGTACTTGCAACACAGCGTCCTTCGATAGATGTTATTACAGGTCTTATCAAAGCAAACATTCCAAGCCGTATCGCGTTTATGGTTGCAAGTAAAACAGACAGCCGCATCATCATCGATATGATTGGAGCTGATAAACTTTTAGGTAAGGGCGATATGCTCTATTCAGGCGTGGTTGATCCTTTCCCGATCCGTATGCAGGGCGCTTTTATTTCCGAAGAAGAAGTAGAAGCTGTTGTTGAGCACGTAAAAACTTTCGGAGAGCCCGATTACATTGACGATGAAATTTTCTTTGAAGACGAAGAAGATGATGATAATATGTCTCTTTTCTCTGAAGGCGGTGACCCGTTATACGACAAAGCTCTTGAAATTGTTATGCAGCAAGGTAAGGCAAGTGCAAGTTACATTCAACGCAAATTAAGTATAGGTTTTAATCGCGCTGCAAGAATTGTTGATGAGATGGAACACAACGGAGTAGTCGGACCAGCAAACGGAAGCAAGCCGAGAGAATTGCTGCATGCTGTTCGTTAGAAACGCAGTTTTGATGTTTAATGTAATCTTTAACCCTTGATTTAATATAAAATATCTAATATATTATATATATCCTAGTAAAAAAGGCAGTTATGGCTAATATATTAGATATAAAACAAAGACTTTCAACCCGTATAAGAAAGCGCCGCAAAGAAGCGAAAATAACACAGGCAGAGTTAGCGGAACGCTCAGGCGTGTCACTCGGTTCTGTTAAAAGATTCGAAGGGATAGGCGAAATTTCTCTTATAAATCTTTTGCGTATCGCATCTGTTCTTGGTTACGAAAATGATTTTGAAAAATTATTTGAACGAAAAAATTATCAGTCTATTGATGAGATAATAAATGCAAAATAAATTAATAAATGTTTTTTATCACAGCAGAAAGATCGGGCGGATTGCTGAAACGCCAGAAAAGTTTTTGGCGTTTGAATATGAACCGCAGTGGCTGCATGACGGTTTTTCTATTTCACCTTTTAGTTTGCCTCTGGAAAAGCGTGTTTTTATCGCTTCCCGCGATCCTTTTAACGGTAATTTCGGCGTATTCAATGACAGTTTACCCGATGGCTGGGGACAGCTTTTAATTGACCGAATGTTGTTAAAAAAACATATTGATCCTGCAAGCGTTTCCATTCTTGATCGATTATCGATTGTCGGAACTTCCGGTATGGGCGCGCTTGAATTTAAACCTGAAGAAATTCTTGTTGAAGAAATAAAGATTGATAATTTAAATATTTTAGCGCGTGAAGCCGAAGCGATATTAAATGAAAAATATGACGGACGCAAACTGGAAGAACTTGTAAAACTTGGAGGAAGTTCAGGCGGTGCGCGTCCTAAAGTTTTAATTAACATTGAAGGAGAAGAATGGCTTATTAAATTCCGCTCCGGCTCTGATCCTAAAAATATCGGTAAGCTTGAATTTGCATATATGAAAGCTGCAAAAGAAGCAGGGCTTATAGTACCGCAAACCCGTCTTTTTGAAGGCAAATATTTTGGTGTAAAAAGATTTGACAGAAAAGACGGCAGCATATCAGGTTCAGAAAAAGTTTTTATGATTTCTGCAAGCGCATTACTGGATACCAGCCACAGGTTTCCTTCGCTTGATTACAATAGTTTGATGTCATTAACATTTGAATTAACCCGTGATTTCCGCGAAGTTGAAAAAATGTTTAGATTAATGTGCTTTAATGTATTTACGCATAACCGCGATGATCATTCCAAGAATTTTTCATTTTTATATATAGACGAAAAAGAGCAAAATAAAAATTCAAAAGGATTTTTTCAAGTATCGCCGGTTTATGATCTTGTGTATTCGGACGGAATGGGAGGAGAACATGCAACCGCGATTGACGGTGAAGGACGCAATCCGACAGAAGAAAATATTATTTCTGTTGCAAAAAAAGCCGGTCTTGATCTGCGTAAAGCAAAAAAAACAATGGAAGAAGTTAAAGATGCGGCTGATAATTTAAAGAAAGAGAAAATATTTCCATTAAAGAAATGATTCAAAATTTAATAGATTTGTTCGGTAGCGAAATGTTTTATATTGAGCATAAAAGCAAGTGGTTTAATGTGTTTAATGTTTGGAAATAAAAAAAACTGGTAGCATGATGCCACCGGGAAAAAAAGAGATTGTTTTTAAAACTTAATTAGGGTATTGGAGGGCGTAGTAGTTGTCGGGTCATTGCTTGCCACCTTCGCCGCCGTTTTAAATACCCTTTTTTTCGTCAGTGGCGTCACGTGAGTATATAATTTCAGAGGTTCTTTGTTTTCGCATTGTAGCATAAAATGAACCTTCGGTTTGTAGAACGATAAGCTTGAAGGAAAAAGAAAAACTTCCGAATGAAGTTCGAAACCACCTCCTGCCCATTTTTGGAGATCGTTTTAGTAGACAATTTGGGTTATTTGTTAGGGGAGATTAGATTACTTACTGCGATAATGAACCACTGCCCTGGTCTGTCCGCTGCAAGTGGGCAGATTGGCGCGATTTATGCCCGCGCATGGTTCGAAAAATCGTGCCAAAAGGGATGTAGCGAATGAATGATTTATAACTGGAATAAACTTAATACTACAAGAAAAGAATTTTTAAAATAAATTTTAAATAAAAAACATAGTCTAATTTTTTCAAATTTCGATATAAATATTCCATATACATTTCTATGTTATATTTGCGTCAGGAGGAAAAATGAACACGCTGAAGCAAATGATGGATGATTATTTAATGTATTGCAAAGGTCAGAAAAAACTGAGCGCAAAATCGATCAAGGTGTATGCGATTGATCTTGAGCAATTTAAAAGGCATACTACAAGTGATAATATTCCTGTTAAATCGGATATATCAACTTATATAATGTATCTGCATAAAACCAACAAACCAAGAATGGTTAAAAGAAAAATTGCGAGTATTCGCGCGTTTTTTAACTATCTTGAATTTGAGGAAATCATACCATCAAATCCAATGAAAAAAATAAAAACAAAATTCCAGATTCCTCAGATGCTTCCCAAAACTATTCCGCTTACAATAATTGAAAATATTTTATTTGTAGCATATCAAGAATTAAAACAGGCGCGAACCGTTTATGCATATACCTCAGCTTTACGAAATGCCGCTATAATTGAATTCTTGTTTGCAACAGGACTACGCGTATCTGAGTTGTGTTCATTAAATGCTCAATACATGGATTTGGCAAACGGCAGCATCCGCATTTTAGGAAAAGGCTCGAAAGAGCGCGTTCTGCAGATTGGAAACCCTGAAGTTCTCTCGATTCTTCGGCTTTATTCTGAAAAAAATACGGAACGTATACGTAATGCCGGCTTTTTCTTTGTAAACAGATTATCATCGCGAATTTCTGAACAATCAGTCCGTTTTCTTATAAAACGCCTTGGGTTAAAAGCGAACATTGGACAAAAACTAACTCCGCATATGTTCAGACATTCCTTCGCGACACTCCTTCTTGAAGAAGACGTAGATATCCGTTATATACAACGCATGTTGGGACATAGCTCTATCCTTACTACACAGATTTATACGCAGATCACAATGGAAAAGCAACGACAAATTCTGACTGTAAAACACCCAAGAAACCACATTGAAATAAAGATGTGATAATTTTATTGATCTTTTCTCAGTTTTGTTGTAATATCATAAAATATAGGATAATGAGTGAAGGTTAATTATTTATTATCCGGCGGATGGATTATGAGCGATGCAATTGATATAAATAAAGTGAAAAAATTATATCATGATATGCCCTGTATTTGGCCTGAATCAGACCTCTGGCACACTTATACATATAAGTATATGCATAAGTATTTTCAAAAAGAATTACCTAAATTAAAACCAAATAATAATACAAAAATATTAAATGCAGGTTCTGCAGGCAATACATATGATATAGAAGGTGAGCATTACCATGTTGATATTTGTTATGATAAAATATCACATTTAAAACATGCTGCTGAAGCATCTATTGAGGATTTGCCATATAATGACAATTATTTTGATGGATGTATTTGTATGGGTTCAGTTTTAAATTATAGTGATGCAGCAAAATCTCTTTTTGAAATTGCAAGGGTCATTAAATCTGAAGGTTTTCTAATATTTGATTTTGAACAAAGTAGAAGCCTGCAATTTGTTTGTTCTAAAATATATAATAAAAATGCAGCTATAATTAACACATTCAATAGTGGTTATATGGATCAACTTTGGGTGTATTCAACAAAATATATATTCTCAATATTGAAATCTGCAGGTATAAAAGTACAAAACACAGAATATTATCACATACTTAGTCCATTGGCATATAAAATTATAAAAAATGAAAACAAAGCTGCGGCATTTGCAAAATTTGATGCCATAGCGAGATATATCCCCCTACTACGGAAATGTTCTTGTAATGTTATCCTTACTTGCCGAAAATCTTAAAAAGATTTGATAAGATAGGTAATTTTTTTAATACTTTACCGCTTTTTTGATCGAGCATATATAAAAAACTAAAAAGAACAAATAATATCGAAATCGTGACAACACCAACAGTTGTAAGCTCCATATTTAATTCTTTCAAAAAAAATAATATCAACATAATAAGAAGCACAGCAATAAACGTAAATATTAAGGCATTTCTAATCGCTCTGGTACCGGAAACGGGAGGTAATGTATTATTACGAATCAACTTGTTTTTATATCCATTTAGTCTAATATCTTCATCGTATGACAATTCATCATTTGTAGATATTTTAATTTTTTCAAAGTCATCATTTAGTTTATTATAATTATCATTTTTTTCTTGTTCGTTAAGAAAGAAAGGGGCATCCCATGTACAGTAATGATCAAAATAAATGCTTTTAACGATTCTAAAATATGTTTCCTTTTTGATAATTGTTTTTGAACTATTTCTTTGATAAATCATAAGTAATGCTTCTATGTTACTTTCAAGGTTTCTTGATTCCAAACATGGTTGAATATATAAAGCATTAATGACTTTATAATCTTCATTTTCAAAAAGCCGGATTAGATCAATTTTCGTTTCAGTCTCTGTATATTTCACCATAATTTCAATAACAATATAATCATAATCAATAACATTTTTTTCATAATATCCTAATAATAAAAATATGAAAGTAGAAAAAGAACTATTAGACATATATTTATTATCAATGACAATATAATCCATAATAATTAATCGTTCGTTTTTTATATACGCTATCTCAGCATAACCAATAATTGTATCATTTGAATAAAGA